>VFQP010000101.1_pt1 | contig 249715 bp, 191 predicted proteins | sample 3512351 | NCBI WGS metagenome assembly VFQP01 (sample SAMN10412372, study PRJNA504923) | tailings metagenome | isolation source: Relicate 1 Philex TSF1 revegetated site | place: Philippines: Tuba, Benguet | collected 2017-08-29 | reverse complement strand
TCGGGCTACCGCAACCACCGATGTTGCAGGCGCTCACGCGGTACGTGTACTGACCACTCGGAACCTCGATCGTGAGCGAGGATCCGGTCGTATCGGCGAGCGCCTGCCACGCGCCATCGCGCTCCTCCTCGACCTTGTAGTACGTGATGGAAGACGTGCCGCCGAGTGTTGGATTGTGGGTGTCCCGAATCCGCCTTCCGATGCCGCGACGGGGCCCGACCTCGAATACATCTCGCGCGGTTAGCACGCATATTGCGTGCCGAAGAGCCATGCCATCACGCCGGAGGCAGCAGGCGAGCCCCGCCGGCTCGCCCTTCGCACCTGCCTGGATTGTGGGTGTCCCAGATCCCGTGTGAAGGGACAGCGATGGCTCAAGGGCGTACGTGCGGCGCGACGATTGGAACGAGGAATCGCCTGAAAACCGCCGTTCGCGGGCGGTTTTCGATGCTGTACCGACACCCGAGCTCGAACACATCTCGCGCGTTTCGCGCGCACAGCGCCGAAGAAGTCCGCCGCTGCTTCGAAAGCAGCGGGCGAGCCCCCTTCCCACCTGCCTGGATTGTGGGTGTCCCAGATCCCGTCCCAGATCCCGCCATAGGCTGGATTGTGGGTGTCCCAGATCCCTCTTCGTGGGTGCCCCAGATTCCTCTGCCTGGATTGTGGGTGTCCCCAGATCCCCTCGGGCGGCTTTCGATGCCGTACAGAGACCCGAGCTTGAACACATCTCGCGCGCTTCGCGCGCGCAGCCCCGAAGAATCCCGCCACTGCGTCGAAAGCAGCGGGAGAGCCCCGCCGGCTCGCCCTTCGTACCTGCCTGGATTGTGGGTGCCTGGATTGTGGGTGTACCAGATCCCCCTTTTGACCCTCCTGGGTGTCCCAGATCCTCCTCCAGATCCCCTCATCAGCCTACTTATCTGCAACCGCCAATATTTTCCTCACCAGAGACCCCTCCAAACTATTTTCGGGCTCACCATAAAAAGCGAGCTCCTTCCTAACCTTGCCGGCAACCAGAGTCATGTAATAGCACGGCCCGTCGTCCACTGCCCTCGATGAACCTCTATCAATCGAAACAAGATCTTTGTCATAAATATCCTGGAGAAGCCTACCGAGCTCTGAATTAACCAAATCCTGAGGCTCGCCGAGATTACTTTCCAAGCTAAATTTATTGATAATCACATAGTCATACCTTGGAAATCCACTGCCACCAATTTCTAGCAACACACCGTAGTTATTTTGCCCCTCGCTCATTGCCCTGATAAACTTACCCCTAACACGCTTGCCCTCAAAAAAGCTCCAGTTTCTAACGCAAGAATCAAAATCAATCTTATCCGCGTAGTTGCCCCCTCTAATAGTATTCCTAACGGCACCCTTGTAATCTGAACTCCAGCCACAACCGGAAGCCCCAAGAGTTATCAGAAGTAACCATAAAGCTGTATTTTCTAATAGTCTCATGATCATCTTACTCGTTAAAACCTAAGCGGCATTTTAAGATCAGATCGAATTTTATTCTCTACCTCTATAGCATCTTCTTCCGACCTTTTCTTTCTATCTAAAGGTCTAATCGTTCTGTTCAAGGTCCCTTTCACGTAATCTTTAGCATGCCCAAGCTCATGACCCAGCACTATCTCCGGTGGCGTAGGCAATGTACCCGACGTTGTACTTGCGGGTGGCGTATCAGTAGGATTGTGGCTAACAACACCCCCAGATCCGCTTCCTGGTATTTTTCCTGGCTGCAATGAAGCGTTGTTTAGGTCGTCAGGATCCGCTTGGCTCGAACCCTTTGTCTCAACAATTCTTATTGTAAATTTCGAATCCTTAAGATCGGCTATTAGCTGCTTACCAGTTTCCGATTGCTCAAGCATTTTTAACTGAGCATTAATTTCTTTTTTAAAGTTGTCATCACCCACAACTTCGATCAAGCGCCCATCGGGATCGATGTATTTCAGGGGATTGGAATTAGCGTACCAGTACCTGTTGAAGGTTACTTCGTCTGGGGCAACGGGATCTGTCGACACAAACCGCATCGCCAACGGATCGTAGTACCGCTGCTGCATATAGATCAGCTCGGTGGCCTGATCGTACACGTGCCCCGTGTAGCCGGGACCGTTCTCTTCCGCATTGAGGGTATACGGGGCACCGTAGGGCTCGTACTGGCGACGCACGACGTCGATGGGCTGTCGGCTCGAGTCGGTAGCGAGCACCAGTGAACCCAGACCGTCCGTGTGGAGGTACTTCACCGTCGACACCAGAGCCATCGATTGGCCGTGCCCCTCCGCGGTACCGTGCGTGCACAGCGGGCGACAAGCCGGTCGTGGAATGACGTCGATGGCCAGACCGTCCGACCACGGGCCGCACCCCTCGGCGAGACAAGCGCGCACGCGATAGACCACGGTTTCCGGCTGGCCCAGGCAAAGCTCGCCGTATTCCTCATCGTCGAGCCGCAGCCCCGTCAGACGTCGGCGTGTGGTCTCGCCGCACACCATGCGCGTCTTCTCGAGATCGAACTCCGTCGCGCCCGAGACGGCGGTCCAGAAGAGGTCGTAGTGCTGCTGGGCCTCCACCGTGAAGTAATCGCCTTCCACGGAGAGCACCGGCGTCTTTAGGTTCAGCTCCCGCTCGACGAGGACACTGGCCTCAGACGATGGATCACCGCACAACGTAGTACGCCCGCCCATGGGAACGCATGACTTCACACGGTAGATATCGGTGCCATCGGGACGACTCGTCACCGGGAACTGGGGCGAGGCGAGGTTGACGGGAAGCATCTGGGTCACCGTCTGCCATGCCGTGCCCGACCACCGCTCGATAACGAATCGCGCGGCCTCCGGCACCGGATTCCAGTAAAGCATGTAGCTTCCGTCCGTGCTCACCTCCGGCGTGATCCACAGCGCGGGCGGCGCCGGCGGAGGAACACGGACCTGCTGCACGATGTTGGCGCTCGGGCTACCGCAACCACCGATGTTGCAGGCGCTCACGCGGTACGTGTACTGACCGCTCGGACGCTCGATCGCGAGTGAGGACCCGGTCATCTCGGCGAGCGTCTGCCACGCGCCGTCACGCTCTTCCTCGACCTTGTAATACGTGATGGAAGACGTACCGCCGAGGACCGACCACGACAGCGTGAACTGGTAGGTCGTGGTCGGGTTGAGGGGACTCACGGCAGGCGTCGGGACCGCTGTCGGTGCGCGCTGCACGGTGACCGCGTTGATGGGCCCTTGATGCACGCACGAGCCACCGCTCGCATTTCCGCAGCCCTGGATGCGGTACTCGTACACACCATCGGGTTTGGCCGTGGCGGGGCTCCACTGACGCACTGCTGCGCCTAGCGTGCCAACGATGACCCAGCTGCCGCCATTCGCACGCTCCCGCAACACGTACGATTGCATGCCTGCGATGCCCGGCCAGCTGACCGTATAGAGTCCGTTCGGGCTCGGCGAGGGCGTGATCGTCAGATCATTGATGCACGAACCGTCACCGCAAGCCGCCACCACCACGATCACGGGCACCTTCTCGCTGCATCCGTAGCTGTTGCACGCGCTGACGCGGAATCGGTGTTCGCCGTTTGGCATTTCGGATGGCGGTGTCCAGCTGGTCGCCGTGGTCGCGCAGTTGCCGCCGACGCACATCAGCGACGTCCAGGCGCCGCCGCCCACGCTCGTCTCGATGAAGTAGTGCGTGACCGGCGCGAGATGCGCGTCGTTTGCCGCCCAGTGCACGGTGAAGATGCCGGTCTCGGAAATGTTGATGCGCCCGTCCGCCACGACGCCGCTCAGCGTGACGCTCGGAGTGGCCGGCGCGCGCTGAACCTGCGCCGTCACCGTCGCACCATACGACCCACACTCCGCGACCTGTGGACCGATGCAGGTTCTCGCGCGGTAGGCGTAACTGCCGTTCGGTGCGTTCGACACCAGCCACTGGAGGCTCGGCGACGCTATCGACACCACCGCGACCTCCGTGAAACCGCCGGGAGGCAGCGCAGGGTCGCTCGAAGCGAGCACCTGCCGCTCGAGCCGGTAGCGATCCGCCTGCTGCACCATCGGCCAGCGGACCGCGTAGCTTCCGTTGGCGCTGACCGGGGGCGTGATCGTCAGCGCGGGATATCCGCTGGTGGGATTGGCCACGACCGCTGGCGACAGCCATGGCGCTCGGGCTCCGTGAATGCTCATCGCGGTCACTTCGTAGACGTAGGTGCCGTCGATGACGGGACGGATGACCGCCGACGATGACGTAACGGTTTGGACTTTGAAAAACGCCCCGCCGTTGCGCTGCGCACGGATCACGTAGCTCGTTGCGCTGACCGAGGCCGGCCAGGAAATCGTGAACGTGTCCGCCGTCTGCGTCCCCGTAGGCACATTGACTTGAGCGACCTGCCTCGGCGGAACGGCAGAACCGTACTCGCCCGTGCACGAGGATCCGCACTGCATCGGCGCGTACGCCCATCCGCTGCATTCGCCGTCAGGCATACACGCCTTGACCCGGAAGCGATACAGCCCGCCGTCACGATCGAGAAGCGACGTGCTGAGCGACGACGTCGACGTGTGCGGTGTCCAGGCGGGAATTCCCACGAACGTCGCGTCGGTACGGGAGTATTCCACGATGTAGCTCACGGCAGCAGGTGACGCGCCCCAGGCGAGCGCGAAATGCCACAGCTCGCGGCCGGCGACCACCTCCGTGCTCGGCGTCACCGTCAGCGAGGACGGTGCCACCACGAATGAGGTATCGCGCTGCGCGAGCAGCGTGTTGCCGAGATGGATGTACTCGGTCTGCCGGCCCAAGACAGGATCACGTTCCCACAGCAGCTGGCCGCCCTGGTCGTACATCTGCAGCTTTCCGCCCGTCGCCGTCAGGTTGGCGACGCCCGTGCCGATCAGCACGCGGCGGCCGTGGCCGTCGTAGGCATAGCGCGACTGCACGTTGATGCCCGTCGAACCCACGGCGGTGCCGCTGGTCTGCATGCGATGGGCGGCGTCGAAGACGAAACGCCGCGCGCCACGGTCCGTGACGTCGCCGCGTGCGTTGTAGGTGTAGGCGAGCGACGTGCTGCCCGAGATCCCGGTCAAGCGATTCAGCGTGGGATGGATCGCATACGTCAGCGAGCGCGTGCCGATCGAACTGGAGGTGAGGTTGTCCTGTGCATCGTAGGAGAACGATCCGCTTCCCCATGGGCCGCTGGCGGTCTTCAGTCGATCGGCTTCGTCGTACTCCATGCCACGATCGTTCGCGCTGTTGACGCCATCGAGGATGGATGTGACGTTGGCATTCTCGTCGTATAGATAGCCGTCGGAGAGGACGTTTACTCCGTTGTGGCCGTCGACACTCATTTCCGGAAGGCCACGCGTGTTCTGAATCGTCTGATGGACAAGGCCATTGCCATACGTGAAGCTCTTCAAACCTCCGTTGGGCCAACGGGTGATTCCCGGAGCCGCGTACACCGCTCCATCGGTGTCCGTTACCTTGTTCGCTTCACCGAGAGCGTTCGGTGCGAACTCGACGCGCCGCCCGCCCGGGTAACGCAATGACGACCTGTGGCCGTTGGCGCTGTATCCGGTGTCGATATCACCGACCACGGTGCCGCCAATACTCAACTGTTCGTTGGTGAGAAGACGACGATTGTTGTAGGTGTAGAACCAGCGCGACGACGGACTCGCACCCACCGCGTCGACCTCGAGAGACGCCGGCAGGCTGTCCGCGGTCCAGAACTGTGTCAGGTTCGCCGTGCTCGCATCGGCGTAGCGAATGTGGGTCAGTCGCTGCCGAGTGTCGTACGTACGCATGTCACGCTGGCTGACGGGCACTGACGGACACTCGCTGTCCGATGTCCAGGAGCGTCCGGTAGCCGTCCATTCGACGTTGCCGGCGAGATCGTATCCACGAATGCTGGCTTGCGATTCCGGCTCCGCGGTCATGCACAGGCGCTGATGCGCGTCGTAGGCATACACACGCCTGATGCTGCCGCGCGACATCCATTCCGGCTTTCCGTAGGCGTCGCGCTTGATGGTGGTGACGCGGCCCTCGGGCTCCGTGATCTCGAGCGGGAAATCCTCCACGGGCTCGTCGTAGACATGAAACGTCGTGGCGGTCGAAAACGAAGTGGGCGCCGCTTCACCACGCGGGCTCGTCACACGCTTGACGAAGCCTCGCTCGTACCCAACCAACGTCTTGAGCTTCACGGGCTGATTATTGGCGGTCAACAACTCGCTGTCGGCTTCGCTTCTGATCTTCCGACCCAGAGCATCGTAGAACGTTGCAACACCTTTCACTGCTCCCGGCACATCGGACGGGTAGGTGTTAGTGGGATAGGAGACGAACGATTCCTGGCCCGTGTGCTCGAACGAGCGCCTTACATACCGCGCGGTGCCCGGCGCGCTCGTGTCTTCCTCTTTGGCGACCACGGGACGCCAGAGCGCATCGAGCCACGTCGTCTTCACGCCGGTACCCGTTGCGACACGATGGCGCCAGAAACCTCTGAGCGGCAGGTCGCCCCCTGACGAGGTGGTATCGATCCCGAACGTGGCCGTCGTATTGTTCCATGTAACGTCGTCACCCTGAGGGTGAATGATCTGCGTGATACGCCCCACAGCATCACGTTCGTACTTTGTCTCGTTGCGGAGCTCGTTAGTGACGGACGTGACAAACCCCAGCGAGTCGACGCCTGCTTCGATGTACTCCTGCGTGGGATGCTCGATGCGCGTTGGTACGCCCCGCACGTAGTCCTCAAGCTTAATGGTGTGGCTTCCGCCTACCGTGACACTCTTGACGCGATCACTCGGGGCCGTCTCGTACGCGTAGGTCTCAGCCGAGAAGCCGAACTTCGCGATCGACAGGGGGAGGTGACGGCTGGCGTCATAGGTCACCTCGACCTCGGTCACGACGGGTGACGAGCTGATGTTTTCGACCTTGGTGACCTGGCTAAGTGTCCACGTGGCGAGGCGGTTCGCGTACGTGGTGCGTTCCTTCTTCGAACGCGTGGGGTTGGAGCGCTCGACCTCGAGCGGCTTGGCATAGATGTCAAATGCAGTTGTCTTGCGAGTGAACAGCACGCCATCCTGATTGAGCAGCCGGAGCCACTGAGGTCGTACGGCCTCCGCGGAGAACACATCTCCTCGGGGCTGCGTGTACTTGCCCATTCGATCGGGAAATGGCGTGGTGACACCGGGCGGAGGAGTGGTCGGGTCCGCGTAGTCAAACGTCTCGTTGCGAACGCTTGTACCCGCCGCATTGAATGTTTCAACGCCCTTGATCTGCCCTTCATCTATACCGAAACGCACACCGAACGTGCTGATGGTCCATGTGCCGTCTGGTGCGGTGACCTTGACCTTGCGCACGTCGCCACAGCTAAAACCAAGCGGAGCCGTACAACTCACCTCATTCGAATAACGCCCCTTGGGCTGCTCAGTGATCTCGTAGATCCACTGGTAGCCTCCTACGAAGGGTGCCGAGGACGCGGGAAGTCCCTTACCCGTGATCTGCTTCTTCACCAGCGCAACTGTGTCGAATCGCACGGGCGTGTAGTTGTAGAGTCCGCTTCCGCCGCTCCCGCCCCCCTGCGGTGTTCCACCGCCTTGGTCCCTACAACTAAAGGGCACGTTGGTTCGCCCATGGCGAGTACCGCGAAACTGGAACCGTCCAGTCGCTCCAGAGGGATGAGTAACGGTGGCAGTCCTGAAGCCTTCCGTTGTTTGCGAATCGAGCAGCATCACCGGCATCGGTGAGCAAATGACCAAATGATCCGGCTCAGGGGGATTCGTTGGCTGCGCGTGCATGTCACCTCCACGCACAAGACCACCGAAAGCGAACGTCCATTTCGTCTGATCCGGCAATTCCACCTGCTCGAGAGTAGGATTCGTGCCTCCTCCTGCGTACTGATACTTCCAGTCACGCGCGGGCTCTCCATTCAAGCCAGGAACCTCGAGGCGCGTGATCTTGTCGTGAGTGGTGCTCTCCCTGTGGACGATGATTTTTCGACCATCGGTCGACTCAATGCGCTGCAGGTGGTCGCCCGACCATACGAAGTTGACCTCATTACCATGGCGATCGCTAACCTTGGTCGCGTACAGACGCACAAGGTCTCGCTGGACGGTATAGATGTTCACTCCATCCTGTAGCCCCACATTGGGGTGCGGTAGCTTCACCATGTGGTTGAACTCGTAAACGAGGCCATCGGGCGAGCGCGCCCTGAATCCCTGTCCGGGTCCGTTTGCTACCGTGTTCAGGCAGCTCAGGAACCAGTTGTCCTTCGTCACCCAGCGATAGATTTCCGCATCTGTTGGGCGCGACAAAGAAGGGTTGTCGAGAAACAAGAGCTCCTGATTGCCCGCACCTGGCACGTAAATCTGTGTGCCCTGCCAATATTCTTCGGGCTGCATGTCGACGCTGGACCCGATGATCACTGGCGGCCGAGCTTCGAAGTGGTTCTGCGGCGCCGAACATCGGTCGTTCGGCATGCCTACTGCCGGTGTTACAACCCACCCAGCGGGACCATAGACACCGGACATATAAGGGACTTCGATGTCCCAGTCCCCGAACGGGTAACGAGAGACACCGGGACTTCCGACAACGAACCGTCGTCCAAGCGCGACGGAGAGGCCGTTGTTCCCGGGTACTGATACATCGATGTTCTTGAACTCGGTGGCGCCGGTCGAGAGGTTCACCGACTCACCGAAAGCTCCCGTGTCGTAAGCCGAAATCGACTCTCCCGACTTGACGAGCTCTGCGTAGTCCTTGATGAAAGACACGCTCGGCTGCGCATCGGCGCGGATCGCCGTCACGACGATCAACGCACAAGGCAACGCAACCGACGCAAAGCGTCGCACGGTCAATGACATGTGGATCCCCCGGGTGCCTCGCGGCTTCCCTGACATTCGCTTTCGGCCACTCCCGATGGGAGCGACGATCATTCAGAGGTCAAAAGCGCGTGCAGGCGTAACCGCTCGCCTCGAATGGCGAGCAGTAGCGAAACGCGGCGTTGTCCCCTGTCCCCTTGCCAAGCCATCGTCACACAGCCATGAAAGGCTCGAACGGACGAAGGATGAACCCATCGAGCCTAAACGTTCGGCGAAGAAAGGAATACCTGTAAGTTCTTACAGCTTGTCGAGCGAGCCATGCCGTGTTAGCCGCGCGGGGCACGCGCGATGCGAGACCCTGGCCGCAAGTCGTCAGTGCCAGCGCCTTCCTCGAGCCACAATACGATGGAGGCGTACCGATGGCCGCTTTTCCGCGGGCATACACGCCCGCAGCACGGTCAACGTCAGCTAGCAGCGCTGGCGTGCGCAGCACCGACGCGTGACTACACGGCCCCTTGCTATGCTTGCATGCTGTCACGTGCAGCGAATCCGATGATGTCCGACACCCTCCCCACCCTCGCCTTCCTCGGCGGCGGCAACATGGCGCGCAGCCTCGTCGGTGCGCTGCTGCGCGACGGACGCCGTGCTGCGTCGATCGTCGTGGTCGAGCCGCATGCGGGCACACGCGAGGCGCTGCACGCCGACTTCGACGTGGCCGTGCATGCCGAGACCGACACCGCAATCGCGCGCGCCGAGACCCTCGTCCTCGCGGTGAAGCCGCAGGTCATGCCCGAGGTGTGCCGGGCCGCGGCTGCGGTGCTCGACGACGCGCGGCCGCTCGTGATCTCGATCGCGGCGGGGCTTCGACTCGAGCAGATCGACGGCTGGCTCGGTGGCGGTTTCCCGGTCGTGCGCTGCATGCCGAACACGCCGGCGCTGATCGGCGAAGGTGCAACGGGCCTGATCGCGAACGCGGGCGTTGCGGGCGCGCATCGCGCCGAGGCCGAGGCGATCCTCGGCAGCGCGGGCATCACCGCATGGATCGACGACGAAGCCCTCATGGACACGGTGACCGCGCTGTCGGGTTCCGGCCCGGCCTACGTGTTCCTGTTCATCGAGTCGCTCGAAGAAGCCGCGGTTGCACAAGGCCTGGCGCGCGAGACCGCGCGCACGCTCGCGATCCAGACCGTGCTCGGCGCCGCGCGCATGGCGCGCGAGAGCGACGAACCGCCGTCGCGCCTGCGCGAGCGCGTGACCTCGCCGAACGGCACGACCCAGGCCGCGCTCGAACAATTCGCGGCCGACGGTTTCCGTGACGTCGTGGCACGCGCACTCGATGCCGCCGCACGACGCGGGCGCGAACTCGCCGGAGGTGCGCGATGAACTACTTCGCCGACGCGGGGCAGCTGCTGATCGCATTCGTCTTCGGCATCCTCGTCACGCTGGTCGTGCTGCGCGTGCTTCTGCAGGTCGTGCGTGCGAACTTCTACAACCCGATCTGCCAGATGCTCTACAAGGCGACCAACCCGGTGCTCATGCCGATGCGCCGCGTGGTGCCGTCGTGGCGCAACCTCGACGTCGCCGGCATCGTGCTCGCGTGGCTGCTGCTGCTCGTCGAGCGCACGCTGTCGTTCGCGCTGGCCGGCAATGTGCCGAACATCGCCGGCCTCGCGATCATCGCGCTGGCCGACCTGATCGGCTTCGTGATCGTGCTCTACATCGTGCTGATCATCATCCGCGTGGTGCTCGGCTTCGTGAACGCCGATGCACGCCAGCCTGCGGTACCGCTCGTCTACCAGCTGACCGAACCCGTGCTCGCGCCCGTGAAGAAGCGCCTGCCCTCGTTCGGAGGCCTCGATTTCTCGCCGATGGTCGTGACGCTCGTGCTGGCACTTGCGCGCATCCTCATCGTGGCACCGATCTTCGACCTCGGCCTGCGCATCGGCATGGGACTCTGACGTCATGGGTGAACAACGTTTCGGCGACCTCGTCGTCCATTTCAACGCGCTGCCGACCATGGCGCTCGGCGAGGCCATGGCGCGCGAGTACGGCATCACGCGCTCCGACCGCAAGGGCCTGCTCAACGTCTCGGTGCAGCGTGACGGCGAAGGCGGCACCAGTGCCGCGGTCGCGGCGCGCGTGCAGGGCGAAGCGACCAACCTCATGGGCCGCAAGCAGGCGCTTTCGTTCCGCGCCGTGCCCGGCGCCGAGGTGAGCTACCTCGCGACGTTCGACGCGATCGGTCCGGACACGTACACGTTCGCGCTGACGATCCTGCCCGACGGGGCGGATCGCTCGCTGGCGGTGCGCTTCAACCACAACGTCAGCGATTGAGCGCCCGGCACGCGACGCCCTGCGCCGCCGTGCATGCCTTCGGATGACGTTGAAGCGCGCGGTCGTGCGCGACGCGCCGACTCCAGACCGCGCCATGATCCCGCACCCTCTCCCCAACCCCTCTCCCGGAGGGAGAGGGGCTCGAAGCCGCGCGTTTCGCGTGGACGTCCGCGCACATTCTGCGTCGACGCCTGCAGAGGCGGTGCGAGAAACGACCTGGCCGCGGCGCAAACGATGCGCGACAACCTCGGGACGTCGTCCGGGCTCAACCTGGGCCGGGCTTCGCGTGCGCGACCTCGGCAATGCGCGCGTGCAGCGCGTCGAGTCCGTCGAACAGCGCAGCGGGTCCCGGCTGCAGGATGATCGGTGACTTGATCTCGTGCAGCGCGCCGTCGCGAACAGCCGGGATCGCATCCCAACCCGGGCGCGCGGCGACCTTGTCGGGACGGAAGCGCTTGCCGCACCACGAGCCGAGGATCAGGTCCGGGCCGCGGCGCACGATCTCGCCGCTGTCGGCGATGATGCGGTCGCGCGCGAGCGATTGCGCGGCGAGTTCGGGGAACACGTCGTCGCCACCGGCGATGCGCACGAGTTCGGCGACCCAGCGGATGCCGCTGATCGGCGGCTCGTCCCATTCCTCGAAGTAGACGCGCGGCCGCCACGGCAGTGCCGCGGCCGCACGCGCCACGGCATCGAGATGGGCCTGTGCACGTGCGGCATAGGCCTCGGCGGCCTGCGCCGCGCCGACCATCGCACCGAGGCGGCGGATGTAGCCGAGGATGCCCTCGACCGAACGGTGGTTGCTGATCCACACCTCGACGCCGGCGCGGATCAGCTCGCGCGCGATGTCGGCCTGGATGTCCGAGAAGCCGATGACGAGGTCGGGTTCGAGCGCGAGGATCTCGGGCAGCTTCGCACTCGTGAACGCCGAGACCTTGGGCTTTTCCTTGCGCGCGCGCGGCGGACGCACCGTGAAGCCCGAGATGCCGACGATGCGGTGGTCCTCGCCGAGCGCGTAGAGGACTTCGGTCGGCTCCTCGGTGAGGCAGACGATGCGGCGCGGGAACGGATCGCCGCTCACGGGTACAGCAGGCCGCGCGTCCAGGTTCCGTCCGCGAGCGTGTAGCGCATGCGCTCGTGCAGGCGGAAGCCCGCGCCGTACCAGAACTCGAGCAGGTCGGGCTGCAGCACGTAACCACCCCAGTGCGGCGGGCGCGGCACCGCGCCGTCGGCGAAGCGTTCCTCGAACGCGGCGACGCGCGCCTCGAACGTGTCGCGATCGGGCAGCGGCTGCGACTGCAGCGAGGCCCACGCGCCGATCTGGCTCAGGCGCGGGCGCGAGGCGAAGTAGGCGTCCGATTCGTCGTCGCCGAGCGGCACGACGAGGCCTTCGGCACGCACCTGGACCTGCTCGCGCAGGTGCTTCCAGTGCAGCGTCAGCGCGGCCTGCGGATGCGCGGCGAGCTGGCCGCCCTTGGCGCTGTCGCGGTTCGTGAAGAAGCGCAGGCCACGCGCGTCGACGCCCTTGAGCAGCACGATGCGCGACGACACGCGCCCCTGTGCCGACACGGTCGCGAGGTTCATCGCGGTCGGCTCGGGTTCGCCGGCGGCCTGCGCCTGTGCGAGCAGATCGGTGAGTGTGGCGAGGGCCTGCTGGTACAGTGCAGCGGATTCGTCGTGAACAGGGTTTTCGGCATTCATGGGACGCCATGCTAGCAGCCCGCCACCGGGCTACGACGACGCGCTCGTCGCACGCGTGCTCGAAGCCGTCGCGGCCTGGCGCGGCCGGCGACGCCGGCCGTTCGTGTTCGGCCTGTCGGCACTGCAGGGCAGCGGCAAGAGCACGTTCGCCGCGCAGCTCGTCGCCGCTTCGAAAGCGCGCGGTTGGCGTGCGCTGGCGTTCTCGCTCGACGACGCCTACCTCGGCCGCCGCGACCGCGCGCGCCTCGCACGCGAGGTGCATCCGCTGTTCGCGACGCGCGGCGTACCCGGCACGCACGACGTCGCGCTCGTCGAACGCACGCTCGCCGACCTCGCCCGCGCATCGCCGACACGGCCCGCGCGCGTACCGCGCTTCGACAAGGGCCGCGACACGCGCCTGCCTCCTTCACGCTGGCACCGCGTCACGGCCGCACCGGATCTCGTCATCCTCGAAGGCTGGTGCGTCGGCATCGGATCGCAGTCGCCGGGCGCGCTCGCGCGTCCCGTCAATGCGCTCGAACGCGACGAGGATGCACAGCGCACCTGGCGCTCGACCGTGAACGCCGCACTCGCCGGCGACTACGCGCGATTGTGGTCGCGTCTGGATCGCCTGCTCGTGCTTGCGGCGCCGTCGTTCGACGTCGTCGTGCGCTGGCGCAACGAGCAGGAAGACGCACTGCGCCGCCGCGGCGCACCGCAGGCGATGTCGCCCACGCGCATCGCGCGCTTCGTGCAGCATTACGAGCGCCTGAGCCGGCACGGCTTGCGCACGCTGCCGGCGCGTGCCGATCTCGTCGTGAGTCTCGATGCCTCGCGTCGCGTGCGCGACGTGCGCACGCGCGATTGATCGAGGTCAGCCGCCGACCGCGCGGCGCATGATGCGCACGAACTGCTCGATGTTGAGCGGCTTGGTCAGGTAGTGGTCGGTGCCGGCGGCGATCGCCGCGGCGCGTGCCTCGGCGGTCGGCGTGGCCGACAGCGTCACGATGCGCCCGCGGTAGCCTTGCGCACGCAGGCGGAACACCACCGTGTTGCCCGACAGGCGCGGCAGCTCGACGTCGACGAGCAGCACGTCGGGCGGGTTGGCGAGCGCTTCGGTGATCGCGGTGTCGGCATCGTGCACGACGCGTACGCGGAAGCCGATGTCGACGAGCAGCATCTCCAGCAGCTGGGCGACATCGGGATCGTCGTCGACGACGAGTGCGGAGTGGCTGTGCATCCACGCGCCCTCGTCGGCGATGCGATCGGCGTCGCCGTTCTCGCGGCGCAGGGTCGGCAGCACGACGCGGAAGCACGTGCCCTGCCCCGACACGGAGGTGAAGGTGAGTTCGCCGCGCATCTGCTCGACGAGCCGCTTGACGATGCTCAGGCCGAGGCCTGCGCCCTTGCTGCCGTTGCGTACGCCGCGGTTGAACGGTACGAAGATGCGCTCGCGGAACTCCTCGGGGATGCCGATGCCGGTGTCGCGCACCTCGGCTTCGAGCACGTCACCGTGCCAGGCGAGGCGCGCGACGACGCCACCGCGCGCGGTGTAGCGCACCGCGTTCGAGAGCAGGTTCACGAGCACCTGACGCACGCGTGTCTCGTCGAGGATCGGACGCTGCTCGCCGCGGTCCTCGAGCTCGATGAGGAAGGCGAGGCCGAGGTCCGACGCGAGCGGCCGGAACATCGCATCGAGGTCGTCGACGAGGGCCTGCAACTCGATGCCCTCGGGATTGAGGAGGGTGGCTCCCGACTCGCTGCGGCCGTACTCGAGCAGGTTCTCCGAGAGCGTCAGCAGGTAGGTCGCGTTGCGTCGGATCGCACGCAGCGACAGCTGGGTGTCGTCGTCGCGGTCGACGTGCTGCTCGAGCAGGTGGAGATAGCCGAAGATCGAGGTCAGCGGCGTGCGGAAATCGTGACTCAGCGTCGCGATGAGCGCGTTCTTGAGCGCGTTGGCTTCCTGCAGATGCGTTCGCTGCTGCTCGAGTTCGCTGCGGATCTCGCGCAGCTGCTGGATCGCACGCGTCTTCTGCTGGCCGGCCAGCGCAGCCTCGTTGCCGAGCTGCTGCTGCACGCGCTGGCGGTCGTGCTCGAGCTGTGCGTCGAGGAAGACGATCGTGTAGCCCGCGTCGCCCGGCACGAGGCTGACGTGGGCGACGCGGCCGGTCTTGAGCTGCACGAAAGGCAGGTCGACCGGTTCGTCGAGTGGCAGGCCCAGGAACAGTTCCTCGAGCTCGACGGCGCACCCCCGATCATTGTCGGCATCACAGCCGAACGCGGCCACGTCGCCGTGCACGTCGACGATGCGCCAGTCGCGGTCGCAGCACACGACGAGCGGACGCGCCTTCTCGATGAGCAGGCGTGCGACGAGGTTCTCGATCTCCGGCGGGAAGCTGCCCTCCCGCGCGTTCATGCGGCGACCCGCCCGGCCAGGTCGGCGAAGGCCCGCTCGACGCCGTCGCCGAAGCGCGCGCTCGTCTCGTAGACGGGCAGCGACTCGCGCAGTTCCGCGAGCGTCGCGGGCGCGACCTCCCAGCGGTCGACGAGGTCGAGCTTGTTGATCAGCAGGATCGCCTCGGCCTTCGGCAGCAGGGCACGCGACTGCATGAGCAGGTCGAGGGCCGCGCGCAGGGTCGCCTCGCGGGTACCGTCGGCGACCAGCAGGAGCCCCGATGCGCCACGCAGGTAGCTCGTGTTGAGCGCATCGAGCGCGCTGCGCCCGGCGATGTCCCACAGCACGAGCTTGACCGGATCGGCGCCGTCGCGGAGCACCTCGCGGCTGTCGACCTTGACGCCCACCGTGGTCAGGTAGCGCTCGGAGAACGTGTTGCTCACGAAGCGCGAGACGAGGCTGGTCTTGCCGACGCCGAAGTCACCGAGCATGCATATCTTGCGAGCCTGTCCGCTCATGGAGCCAACGCTTCCTGCACCACGCGCACGCGCGCGCCACGGACGAGGATAGCATCGCCCGCCGCCGCGCCGACGTCGCCGGCCGTCTCGACCATCGTCGCGGGCACCCCGCGCGCGACGAGTTCGCGGGCCAGCCATGCTGCGCGCTCGGCACGCAGCTCGGCATTGACCGCCGCGCTGCCCGGCGCGTCGTTGAGCCCTTCCGCATGCAAGCGAAGTGCGACGCCGGCGGTGCCGGCGAGCGCACGGGCGCGCGCGATGTCGGCGATGATCGTCTCGATGCGCAGGGCTGCATCGGGAGCGACCTCCACGTCGTGCGTGAAATGCACGAAGCGCGACTCGATCTCCCTGCCGATCAGTGCGAGTCCCGCCGCGGCGCGCGCCCGCGCATCGTGTGCGTCGGAGACCTCGATCGACACCTCGCGTACGCCGGCGATCCACGCGGCGCGTTCGCGCGCATCGTCGAGCCATGCCGAATCGGCCTCGCCACGCAACGCGAGCAGGCCGCCGGCGACCGTGAGCGACACGCCCCGGGGCGGCGCGAGCAGGCGCAGGGCCCGGCGCGTGACCACGGCGTCGTCGCCGGAGACGTAACCGCGGGTCGTGATCGCCGGCACGACGCCGCCGAGGTCGACGTCGCGCCAGGCCGCTGCGGGCGGCTCGGCGTCGGCGTCGACGAGACCGTCGATCGTGATCGAGCGCCACGCGCGCGAGGACAGCGAGGTCAGCACGAAACCGGGATGTGCCTCGAGCGCTGCACGCACGGTGTCGACGCGCGACTCCCAGCGATGCGATCGCACCCACCACGTCGCGACGAGCGCGAGCACGACCAGCGCGACGATGCGCAACGGCCACGGCGACCGCGCCGGTCCGACCGGCGCATCCCCACCCGTCGCGGCAGCGGCGACGAGGGCATCGGGTGAAAGCGCGGCGGCGTCTTCGCCGAGCGCACTGTCGACGCCGAGGTCGGCATGCGTCGCGTGCAGGCGCTCGAGGGTATCCGCCATCGCCGCGCGCAGCGTCTCCGGAGGCACACCGTCGATGAAGCAGGCGAGGAAGGCACGCGGGCCCTCGACGACCCACAGCACCGACGAGCCGACGCGCGCGGCTTCCAGCGCGTCGCCGCCGTCGCGCCCCACCGAGTCGCGCACGAACTGGCCGATCGCCGTGAGCATGCCGGCGATCGCATCGCCGTCGAGTTCGGGCTGGTCCGGCGCGGACGCGCGGTGCAGCACGAGGCCCGAATCGCGCTCGATGAGGAAGACGTGATCGACCCGGTAACGCAGGCCATGGCGCAGCACGACCTGGGCGTAGGGCACGCCACTGCGCATCGCCTCGAGGCGCCAGCGCAGCCCGCGCAGTGTGAAGCTCTGCTCGAGCACGCCGTTGAGGTCGCTCATGAGGCCGCGCAAGGCCTCGGTGATGGCCTTGCGGATCATCGGGCCGATGATCGGGAACAGTGCATCGACAATGCTGCGGCGATGCTCGCGCACGGCGCTGCCGAGCGCCTCGGCGACGGGTTCGGCGAGTGCGCTCGCCATCGGCCGCGACGGCGCGTCGCGGACCAGCTTCGGCAGTGCCTGCGCGAGTGCGGCGCGGTCACGCTCGAGCGTGTCGACGCGCGCCTCCGCACGCGCGAGCGCCTCGCGCTCTTCGGCGAGCAGGAGTTCCTTGAGCCGGTCGAGATCGCTCATCGCCGCGGCACGTGCGCGGGATCAGGCGCCGGGAAGGTCGAAGTCACCCTTGAGGCGCAGCGCGAGCTCGCCGAGCAGGCCGGCGAGATCCTCGCGGCCGACCTTGTCGGCGCGCAGTTCGGCGTGTGTCCGCTGCAGCGACGCCCCGGCCTCGCTCGCGCGCGCGTCGAGCTGCGCCGACAGCTCGGCGATCGCCGCGCGCAGACGCTCGTCGACGCCCGCCAGGTCCTGGCCGAGCGCGTCGATCGCGCCGGTGGCCTCGGCACGCGCGGTACGGGCGGCCTGCTGCACGCGCGACTCGAGATCGTCGGTGGCCTGACTGCGGTCGGCGACTTCCTGGCGCAGCTGGCGGGCGAGCTTGTCGACCTGCTCGTCGAGGCGCTTGTCGATCTGGACGAGACGCTTGTCCAGGGTGTCGCGCAGGCGCTCCATCTCGGCTTCGAGACGCTCCCCGAACGCCTGGAAGCGGCGGTCGTAGTCCCGCATCTGGCCGCCGAACAGGATGTCGCGGATCTGGTCGACGTTGCGGTCGGCCCCGTCGGGGGCGGCTTTCTTGGAGTCGGACATGGACGGCGTTCCGGCGGCGACTGGCCGCGTTTCGGTCACGATGTTACGCGACTCGACCGGATCTGCCGCCTGGGGACCACGCGAGGGACGACGTCGTGCCACCGGACCGGGGCGCCTCAGGAGACGCCGACCTGCTCGAGGCGATAGCCGTGCTGGTAGATCGCGACGAGGCGCCAGCCGTGCTCGCCGTTGAGCTCGAGCTTCTTGCGCAGGCGGCTGACGTGGGTGTCGAGCGTGCGCGTGGACACCGAGGCCCCGAGGTTCCAGACGTTCTCGAGCAGCGATTCGCGCCCGACGATGCGGCCGTGGCGGCGGAACAGGAACACGGCGAGGTCGAATTCGCGCTGGGTCAGCTCGACCTCGATGCCGTCGAACGCGATGCGCCGGCGGCGTGCATCGACCGCGTAAGGCGGCAGGTCGATCGCCTCGCTGCTGCGGCCGTCGATGCCGACGCGGCGGAAAGCGGCACCGACGCGCGCCAGCAGTTCGCCGCGGCGCGCGGGCTTGACCATGTAGTCGTCACCGCCCGACTCGAGCCCGCGCACGAGGTCGGCCTCGGTGCTGCGCGCGGTCAGGAAGATGATCGGCAGGGCCGCATTGGCCGACGAACGCACCCAGCTGACCAGATCGGGCCCGACGCCGTCGGGAAGCATCCAGTCGAGCAGCAACAGGTCGATCGCCTCGGAACCCTGGCGGCGGCGGAATTCGTTGACGGACCGGTAGAGGCGCGGCGTGTAGCCGGCTTCTTCGAGCCAATGGGCGACGAGCGACGCCTGGTCGGGGTCGTCTTCGAGGAAGCCCACCACGAGATCGAGTTTGCTCATGCTTCGACCGCCTGTCGTTGATCCTCACGACGCGCCACGCGGGACTCCGCCCGGCGCCTCCCCACTGTTATGCCATCCCCGTGCCAACGCGTCACGTGACCTACGGCATGGTTCCCCTCAAGCAGGCGCCGGCGCGCCCGGGGCGCGCGGCGGCGGTCGGCGCGGGACCGGCGGCAGCGTGCGCAGCCAGACCAGGAACACGATCAGCGCGTCGAGGATGATCAAGGCCTGCCACAGGTACAGGTGGAACCAGTCGAACCAGACGCGGTTCCACAGGCCCAGGTAGAACAGGCTCACGATGCGCACGAGGTTGAGCGCCTGGATCGCGAGGAAACCGATGCCGAGCCCGACGAGCTTGTGCTTCCAGGGCGCCGGGAACGCGAGGATCGCCGAGAACAGGATGATCACCGCCTCGATGCCGTTGCAGCCGCGCTCGATCGAGATGATGAACGTTCCGGCGGCATTCTGGATGTACTTGCCCGACGACGTCGTATCCGCGTCGAACAGATGGATCAGCCAGGCGCTCGCATCGGCGAGGACGCTCGTGAAGGGCAGGATGACGTGCTTTTCGACCGGGGCGGTCAGCTCGGCGACGAACAGCACCACGAGCAGCACGAAGAAGACGAGGATGAAACGAAGCATCGGCACACGCGATCGGGCACGGGACGGCCCGAGTATAGCCGCGGATCGCGGCCTCGATGCGCGGGCTGCTAGCATCGCGGCATGAACCCCGCCGCGAACCTCATCCTGATCGGCCCCATGGGCTCGGGCAAGACCTCGACCGGTCGACGCCTCGCCCAGCTGCTGCAGATGCCGTTCGTGGATCTCGACCAGGCCATCGAGCAGCGCACCGGCGCGAGCATCGCGCTGACGTTCGAGATCGAGGGCGAGGACAGTTTCCGGCGCCGCGAGAGCGAGCTGCTGGCCGAACTCGCCGACTCGAACGGCATCGTGCTGTCGACCGGCGGCGGCGCGATCCTTTCCGAGGCCAACCGCACGCTCATGCGCGGGCGCGGATTCGTCGTCTGGCTCGACGCGGGGGTCGAGGCGCAGCTCGCGCGCCTGCGTCATGACCGCAAGCGTCCGCTGCTCGACGTGCCGGACCGGCGCGCGAAGCTCGTCGAACTCGCCGCACACCGCAATCCGCTGTACGCCGCCACCGCCGACCTGCGCGTCGAATCGAGCGGGCTCGGCAGCAGTTCGGCGCTGACCCGCCACCTCGCCACGCTGCTCGACAGCGCGTGGCAACGCCCTGCCGTGGAAATCGAGCCTTGACCACCGTCGACGTCGCACTCGGTGCGCGCAGTTACCCCATCCACATCGGCCCCGGCCTCCTCGACGAACCCTCGCGCTGGCGCGACGCGATCGGCGGGCACCACGTGCTCGTGGTCAGCAACGCCACGGTCGCACCGCTCTACCTCGCGCGCATCGAGGCCGCACTCGGCGGACTGCATCACGCCAGCGTCGTGCTGCCCGATGGCGAACAGCACAAGACCTTCGACCACGTCGCCCACGTGCTCGATGCACTCGCCGGCCTCGGTGCGAGCCGCGACGCGACCGTGGTCGCCCTCGGCGGCGGCGTGATCGGCGATCTGGCCGGTTTCGCGGCGGCGTGCTGGATGCGCGGCATCGCGTTCGTGCAGGTGCCGACCACGCTGCTCGCGATGGTCGACTCCTCGGTCGGCGGCAAGACCGGCGTCAATCTGCCGGCGGGCAAGAATCTCGTCGGTGCGTTCCACCAGCCGCGCGCGGTCGTCATCGACACCGCCACGCTCGACACGCTGCCGCCGCGCGAGTACCTCGCCGGTCTCGCCGAGGTGGTCAAGTACGGTGCGATCGGTGACGCCGCCTTCTTCGCCTGGCTCGAGGAGCACGCCGAAGCCCTGCTCGCGCGCGAACCCGCCGCGGTGATCCGCGCGATCGCCGAGAGCTGCCGCTACAAGGCCGGCGTGGTCGCCCGCGACGAGCGCGAGGACGGCGAGCGTGCCCTGCTCAACTTCGGCCACACCTTCGGCCACGCGATCGAATCCGAGGCCGGCTACGGCACGTTCCTGCACGGCGAAGCGGTCGGCATCGGCATGCTGCTCGCGGCGCGCCTCTCGGCCGACCTCGACCGGGCGCCGGCCGCCGACGCCGATCGCCTCGAGCGCCTGCTCGAACGCCTCGGCCTGCCGACACATGTGCCGGACGACCTCGATGCGGAGGCTCTGCTCGCGCGCATGCGCCTCGACAAGAAGGCGGTGAGTGGCCACCTGCGCCTGATCCTTTGGCGCGCGCTCGGTGCAGCCGACATCGTGGGCGGAGTGGCCGACGCGGCGATCCTCGAGGTGCTGCGGCGCGGACGCGCGACCGGCTGAGACGCCCCGCCACGCGCACCCGGCGGCGTATCGCACGCGAATCGCGATAAAATCGGCGGATGCGCATCTTCATGCAGACCCAGCCGAACGCCGACGAGGCGCCCCGCTACTACCAGCTCGTCCTCCAGCAGGACCTGCTCGGAGGCTGGACGCTGTATCGCGAGTGGGGCCAGACCGGTGGCCGCACCAGCAGCAAGCGCGAGGTCTATCTCGAGCGCGACGCCGCGCTCACCGCGTTCGAGCAGGCGCGTGACGCGCAGGTCAAGCGCGGCTTCCGCGTGATGTTCAGCCAGGGCCTGGAGGGCCCGCGTGCGGGCTGACCTGCCCGTCGCCGCGCTGCTCCTGCTCGCCGCCGGCAGCGCGATCGCCTTCGAGCCCGGCAGCCGCCGGGTCTGCGAACCCTCGGCCGATGGCCGCCGTTTCGAATGCCGCGATGCGGGTCCGGGCGAATCGCCCGCGCCAGCGAAGAGCGCGAAGCGCGCTCCCGTACCGGAACCCGCCCCCGCCACGCCCGAGCCCACGTCGACCGGGACGCGCGAATCCGTGACACCACCCTCGTCGTCGCGCGATCTGCCCGCCTACCTGCGCCACGCCGACGCGAACGATCCGCTCCCGAGGTCCGCGCCTGCGCCTGCGGCGACGCCTGCGCCTGCGGCGACGCCTGCGCCTGCGGCGACGCCTGCGCCTGCGGCGACGCCTGCGCCTGCGGCGACGCCTGCGCCTGCGGCGACGCCTGCGCCTGCGGCGACGCCTGCGCCTGCGGCGGCATCGACGACGCGGACGGCATCCCCATCGTCCCAGACCTCGATGCGCGTCGCCGATGCACGCGCGTTCCGCGCGCTGCGCGCCGATCGCTACACGCTCGAACTCGCACAGGCGCCGACGCGCGCTGCACTTGCGCCGCTCGTCGATGCACTCGCCGCGCAGTCCGGCACGCTGCACCTCGTCGTGCTGCGTGGTCCGGAAGGGTCCGCCGTGCACGCGCTGTGGTCCGATTTCCCCACCCCGGAGGCCGCGCGTGCCGCACGCGATGCGCTTCCATCCGATGCCGCGATCACGTCCGGCTGGCCGCGTCGCATCGGCCCGCTGCAGTCCGAGCTCGCCGGCGACCAGGAGTTGCCTTGACCGATCACCGTTTCCTGCGCGCGCTGCGCCGCGAGCCCGTCGACACGACACCCGTCTGGATCATGCGCCAGGCCGGCCGTTACCTGCCGGAGTACCGCGCCACGCGCGCACGCGCCGGCAGTTTCCTCGCGCTGGCCAAGACGCCGGAGCTCGCCTGCGAGGTCACGCTGCAGCCGCTCGAACGCTTCCCGCTCGATGCGGCGATCCTGTTCTCCGACATCCTGACCGTTCCCGACGCGATGGGCCTCGGCCTGCATTTCGTCGAGGGTGAGGGCCCGAAGTTCGCGCACCCGTTGCGCAGCGCGGCCGACATCGCGCGCCTCGGCGTACCGGATCCCGAAGGCGAGCTGCGCTACGTCACCGATGCGGTGCGTCTGATCCGTCGCGAACTCCATGATCGCGTGCCGCTGATCGGCTTCTCGGGCAGCCCGTGGACGCTGGCCTGCTACATGATCGAGGGCGAGGGCTCGTCGAACTTCGCGCGTGCCAAGTCGCTGATGTGGAACGACCCGACCTCGCTGCACCACCTGCTCGACATCAACGCACAGGCGGTCACGCGCTACCTCGCCGCCCAGGCGGCGGCGGGTGCGCAGGCCCTCATGGTGTTCGACACCTGGGGCGGCATGCTCGCCCCGGCGGCCTTCCGCGAGTACTCGCAGCGTTACCTCGTGCAGGTCGCGCAGGCGCTCAAGGCCGACGCCCTGACGCGCGACATCCCGCTGATCCTGTTCTCGAAGGGTGCCAACGGCCATCTCGAGGGCCTCGCCGCGAGCGGCTGCGACGCACTCGGCGTCGACTGGACGATCGAGCTCGGCGAGGCGCGCAGGCGCGTCGGCGACCGCGTCGCGCTGCAGGGCAACCTCGATCCGTCAACGCTGCATGCGCAGCCTGACGGCATCCGCGCCGCGGTCAAGGCGACGCTCGACAGCTTCGGCCGCGGCCCCGGGCACGTGTTCAACCTCGGCCACGGCATCACGCCCGACATCGATCCCGCGCACGTCGCGGTCCTCGTCGACGCCGTACACGAACACGGTCGCACGCTCGCGGGCGGCTAGCCCGCGAGGACGGCATCGAGTGCGGCCTCGAGTGCCGCGCGCGTCAGCGGCTTGCGCAGCAGCAGGTTCATGCCCGCGGCGCGCACGTCGCTGTGCTCGTCGACGCCCGAGCGCGCGGTCACCGCGACCAGCGGCAGCTGCGGTCCGTCGATGCGCTCGCGATTGCGCAGCAGGCGCGCGAGCTGGAGGCCGTCGATACCGGGCAGGTCGAGGTCGACGAGGGCGACATCGAGGTCGTCGCGGCGACTCGTCTCGGCGAGCGCCGCGAGGGCATGCGGCACGTGTGTGGCGCGATGGCCCGCCGCCTCGAGCATGCCGGTCACGACGGCCGCCACGATCGGATCGTCCTCGACGACGAGGACGCGCAGGACGCGCCGTCTCGACACGGGGTCTCCGTCCGCGACCTCGGCGGCGCGTTCGGGTGGCGGAACCGCGACCGCCGCGAGCGGAAGGTCGACCGTGACACGCGTGCCTTCACCGATGCGGCTGTCGACGTCGATGCGCCCGCCCATGATGTCGGCGAGCTGGCGGCAGATCGAGAGTCCGAGTCCGCTGCCGCCATGGCGCTGCAGGACGCCGTCGGATTGTTCGAAACGCCCGAACAGGCGCGCACGCATCGCCTCGCTCATGCCGGGGCCCGTATCGGAAACGTGGATCCGCAGGCCTTCGCCACGCGCGAGGCGTACGTCGACACCCCCATGTTCGGTGAACTTGAGTGCGTTGCCGACGAGGTTGAGCACGACCTGCTTGACGCGCATCGCGTCACCTCGCACGCAGGCCGGGGTGTCCTCGTCGACCCCGGTCGACAGCACGAGCTGCTTGCGTGCCGCGATCGGCTCCTGCAGCGCGACCACCTCGCGCAGCAGGGCGACGGGATCGAACGGGTGCTCCTCCAGCGCGAGCTTGCCGGCCTCGATGCGCACGAGATCGAGGCCGTCGTTGACGAGCCGCATGAGCAGTTCGCCGGAGCGCGCGATCGCATCGACCTGGCGCTGCTGGCGGACGTCGAGCGGCGTGTCGCGCAACAGCTCGGTCATGCCCAGCATGCCGGTCATCGGCGTGCGGATCTCGTGGCTCATCATCGCGAGGAAATCCGACTTCACTTCGGCGAGGCGCTCGGCCGAACGGCGCTGCTGTTCGGCGAGCGCCAACGCGTGGCCGCGTGCGATGCGCGAGCGCCACACTTTCACGACCGCGATGACGAGCCCGAACCCCGCGGCGAGATAGCCCAGGTACGCCCATGGCGTGCGCCAGGGCGCAGGTCGCACGCGCACGGCGACGGTCGTGCCCATCTCGCTCCAGATGCCGTCGGCGTTGGCCGCACGCACGCGCAGCACGTGGTCGCCCGCGGGCAGCAGCGGGAAGACGCGTTCGCCACGATAGCCCGTGTCGACCCAGTCGCTGTCGAAATCGTCGAGACGAAAGCGATAGCGGTTGCCGCGTGCGTTGACGAACGACAACGCGCGCACCTCGACGGTCAGATCGCGATCGTCGTGACGCAGCACGGCCGGTGCCGCCGGATCGAGCTCCACGCGCTCGCCGTCGCGACGCACCGTCACGCCGACCAGATGCAGCGGCGGGGGCGGTGCGTCGAAGCGCATCGCCGAGGGATCGAATGCGACGACGCCGTTGAGCGTGGCTGCGTAGACCTCGCCGCCGGGGCCGAGCGCGAACGGACCGTCGAGCAGCTCGGAACCGGGCAGGCCATCACGCTCGGCGAAACGCCGCAGGTCGCGCGTGCGCGGATCGAATCGCCACAGCCCACGTCCGCTGCCGATCCATACGCTGTCGTCGCGCGCGACCACGAGATCGGTCACGCGCATCGCCGGCCAGCCGTCGTCTCCGCCGACGCGATCGTCGAGCACGAGCTTCCCCGCCTCCATGCGGTAGCGTTCCAGTGCGCCGAGACGATGCAGCCAGAGGCTGCCGTCCACCGCGAACGCGAAGGCGTCGACGGGCCCCGGAGGGCCACCTTCGACGTCGTCGAAGCGGTCGCGCGACGCGTCGTAGCGCTGCAGGCCGGTTCCGCCGGCCACCCAGGGAGAACCTTTCGCGTCGAGTCGCAGCGCGCCGAGATCGGCACTGCGCAGCGTGCCGTCGCGCGGTGTATAGCGGCGCACGCCGAGGGTCGACGCGTCGATCCGCGCAATGCCACCGCCGACCACGGCGGCCCACACGACATCACCGGGGGCTTCGGCGAGGATGCCGACGTAGCCGACGGGCAGCGCGTCCGTACGCGAGGCGTCGACGTCGAACTCGACGGGGTCGCCACCGTCGAGCGCGTAACGCCGCAGGCCGGCCTGGTGGCCGACCCACACATGGCGACCGCGCGGCAGCACGGCACGCACGACGAATCCGCGCAGGCCGAGCCGGCTGCCCCAGCGCTCGACCTGGCCACTGCCCGCATCGATGCGATCGAGGCCGTCGCGTCCGCTGGTCGCCCACACGTTGCCGTCGCCGTCGAGCGCGACGCCGCGGATGCGCGCGTGACGGAGGCTGTCATCCTGGCCGGGACGGTGCCGCCATGCGGCGAAATTGCGCCAGTGCGCACCGAGCCTCGCGATGCCACCGTCGGCGAACGCGAACCACATGCCGCCCTCGTGGTCGCGCAGGATGTCGGCGACCTGCGTGCCGGGCATCTCGCCGGGGATGAACTCGCTCGAGTCGTACCGATGCTCGCCCTCGCCGTCGACGTGGACGATGCCGCCCGATGTGCCCGCCCACAGCCCGCCGGCGGCGTCGCGCATCATCGCCCGCACGACGAGTCCCGCGGAGTCGAACACCTCGCCCGCGAACGCGAGCGAAGCGTCGACGCGTGCGATGCCGAGGCTGGTACCGACGAGCATCGTGCCGTCCGACTCCGCGAGCAGGCTCGTCACGAGGAGGCCGCGCGGCCCTGCCCGCTCGAACGGCGGCAACGGGACGTGCACGATGCGGCCGTCGTCGAGGCGAACGTCGAGGCCCTGGTCCGTCCCGATCCAGAGTCGACCGCGACCATCGACGCGCAGCGCGAGGATGACGTCCGAGCGCAGGCTGGACGACTCGTCCGGGTCGTGCACGATGCGTTCGACACGGCCGTCTTCGTGCAGCCGGTTGAGGCCGCCGAGGTACGTGCCCGCCCACACCGGACCCTCCGGATCGACGGCGAGCGCGAACACGTCGTCGCTGCCGAGGCTGTGCGGATCGCCGGCGACATGCCGGAAGCGGCGGAACCGGCCGTCGGACAGCAGCAGGTTGACGCCCGCGGCCTCGCCGCCGCACCACACGCGCCCCTGCGCATCGATCGCGAGCGCGGAAACGTCGTTGCCGGACAGCGAATGCGCATCGCGCGGATCGTGTTGCCAGACCCGGAAGCCCAGCCCGTCGTAGCGCGCGAGCCCGTCGCGCGTGCCGATCCAGACGAAACCGTCCGGATCCTGTTCGATCGCCGCGACGACGCTCGAAGGCAGGCCGTCGGCGACGCGCAGGCTCTCGAACAGGGGCGGCGACGGCGGCAGCTCCGCGCGGACGCCGGCCGTCGCGAGCATGCACGCCAGCAGCATGCCGATCCTCGAAGACATTCCGTGTCCTCCCGATGATGCGTGCGGCCATGGTGCCAGTGCCCGCTCAGCACGGCCAGTGCGCGGCGACCGGCTAGAATCGGCCGCATGTCGACACCCCGTGTTCCGCTGCGCCTCGTCCTGCTCGCCGTGATCGCGATCGGCGGCGTACTGCTGGTCGGCTTCCTCGTCGGCCTCGCCAACAGCCTGCTCGAACTCTACGAGCGCCTGGCCGCCCTGCCGCTGCTGCTGCGTGTGCCGCTGCTCGCCGCGTTCGCGCTCGCGGTCGTCGCGACCGGCGTGCTCGGATGGAAGCTGATGCGTCCTGCGTCGCGGGACGGCGCCGCGCCGCCCGGCGTCGGCCGCCCCGTCGCGGCCTCGCGCGAGGCGATCGAGGTGCGCGTGGCCGACCTGCAGGCCCGCGATGCGGCCGCGGCCTCGTTGCGCGACGAACTCGCCGAACTCGACCGGCGCCGTGACGAGGGTGACTGCCACGTCGCGCTGTTCGGCGAGATCAGCACCGGCAAGTCGAGCCTCGTGCGCGCACTCGCGGGCGACGCCGCGCCGGACGTCGATGCCCTCGGCGGCACCACGCGCGCCGTGCACCACTACCGCGGCCGCCTGTCCGACGGCCGCGACCTCGTGCTCGCCGACATGCCGGGCACCGCGGAAGTCGACGGCCTGCAGCGCGAGCAGCTCGCGCGCGACGAGGCCTTGCGCGCGCATGCCGTTGTCTACGTCGTCGCGTCGGATCTCACGCGCCAGCAGGATGCCGAACTGCGCTGGCTCGCGACGTTCGGCAAGCCGCTCGTCCTCGTGCTCAACAAGGCCGACCAGCTCGGCGACGACGAGCGCACCCAGCTGCTCGCGCGCTTCGACGAGCGCTACCGCGACGTCGTGCGCGAGCGTGCGGTCGCACGCCCGGGTGGCCGCGAGCATGTCGAACGGCGGCTCGCCGACGGCAGCATCGAGACTGTCGAACGCGAGCGTGAGGCCGATGTCGGCGCCTTGCGCGAAGCCTTGCAGCGCCTGACGCGCGGTGGTGCCGAAGCGCTCGAACCGGCACGCGAGGCCGCCGTGCTCGCACGCGTCGCCGAGCGCAGCGATGCACTCGCCGCCGACATCGCGGCACGCGAAGCCGAAGCCACGATCGCGCGCTACACGCGGCGTGCCGTCGTCGGCGCGATGGCCGCGGTCGCGCCGGGCAGCGACGTGCTGATCCAGGGTGCCCTCGGCACAGGCCTCGTGCGCGAACTCGCGCGCCTGCACGGCGTGCCGGTGCGCGAGCTCGATGTCGAGGCCCTGCTCGCGAGGCTCGGCCTGACCGTGCGCAACACGACCGCGATCGTGCTCGCGATCGCCGGCAACGCACTCAAGGCCTTTCCGGGCCTGGGCACGCTCGGCGGCGGCGTGCTGCACGCGATCGCCTACGGCCTCGTGTTCGACAGCCTCGGCCGTGCCGTCGCGGCGACCCTCGCCGAACACGCGCGCCTCGACCAGGCCGATACCGAGCAACGCGTACGCACGCTGCTCGCCGAGCCGGGCCAGGCGCGCCTCGAGCGCGTCGCCCGGCTCGTGCTCGAGAGCTGGCGTGAACGCGACGAGGCGCCGCGCAAGGATTGATCACGCCGCGGCGACACACCGTCCCGCGGCTCCCGGTGGCGGGGATCACGGGTTTTTGCCAAGCTGGTCGCATGCGCCTCACCGCCGCCCTGATGCTGCCTTTGCTGATCGCCGCCGCGCCGGCCACGGCGCGCGCTGCCGACACGACGACGTGGCGGCTCGACACCACGCACACGCAGATCGTGTTCTTCGCGGATCACCTCGGCCTGTCGAACGGCATCGGGCGGGTGCGCGTGCGCGAGGGCTGGTTCCGTTTCGATCCCGACGACTGGTCGAACGCGCAGGCCGAAGTCGTGATCGACCTCACCAGCGTCGACATGGGCGACGCGAAATGGAGCGATGCGGTGCGCTCGGGACAATTCCTCGACGTGACGCGCTGGCCGACCGCGCGCTTCACCGCATCGCGTCTCGAGAAGACCGGCGACGTCAGCGGGGTGCTGCATGGCGAGCTGGTCTTGCGCGGCAAGACCCAGCCGGTCGAGCTCGCGGTCACGTTCAACCGTATCGGCCGCGATCCTTACGCGTTCCGCACCAAGGCCGGCTTCACCGCCACGACCACGCTCGCACGCGGAGCCTTCGGCATGACGCGCTTCGCCGACGTGGTCGGCGAGAACGTTTCGCTGCGCATCGAGGTCGAAGGCATCCGCGACGCCAAGGCAGAGGAGAAAACCACCGATGGCACTGAAGAGCAGCACTGAGCGCTGGGGCGGCGTCGCCAAGACGTTCCACTGGATCATGGCGCTCGGCATCATCGGCGTCGGCATCCTCGGCCTGTACATGACCGGCATGGACCGCGGCATGGCCAAGGTCAACACGTTCGCGCTGCACAAGTCGATCGGCCTGACCCTGCTCGCGCTCGCGCTGCTGCGCCTGGCCTGGCGCTTCGTCGACCGCAAGCCGCGCGACGAGGCCATGCCGCGCTGGCAGCGCATCGCCGCACACGCCACCCACGGCCTGCTCTACCTGCTCATGCTCGCGATCCCGCTGAGCGGCTGGCTGTTCAACTCCGCACGCGGCTACGCGCTGCAGTGGTTCAAGCAGTTCAACCTGCCCGCGCTGGTCGAGAAGAACGAGTCGCTCGGCGACCTCGCGATCACCTTGCACGTCGCGTTCTTCTGGATCCTCGCCGCGCTGCTCGTCGCGCACGTCGGCGGCGCGCTCATGCATCACCTGTTCGAACGCGACAACACCTTGCTGCGCATGCTGCCGTTCGCGCGCCTGCGCAAGCGCCCTGAAGGAGAAACGTCCCCATGACACCCCGCATCCTCGCCCCGCTGCTCGGCCTGCTCGTCGCCACGCCCGCGTTCGCGGCCGATTACACGGTCGGCGCCGGCAGCACGCTCGGCTTCACCTCGGGTTTCCAGGGCGAAAGCTTCGACGGCACGTTCAAGACGTTCGAGGCAACGATCCGCTACGACCCCGCCGACCTCGCGACGGCCTCGTTCGACGTCAGCGTCGACCTCGCCAGCGTCGTCACCGGTGACGCGGATCGCGATGGCGCGCTGCCCGATGCCGAGTTCTTCGACGTCAAGAAAGCACCCAAGGCGCACTTCAAGACCACCGCGTTCCGCAAGGAAGGCGCGGGCGTCGTCGCCGACGGCACGCTCACGCTCAAGGGCGTGACCAAGCCGGTCACGCTCGCGGTCACGTTCACGCCGGCCGGCAACGGCGCGACGCTCGACGTGACGACGACGCTCAAGCGCCTCGAATTCAACGTGGGCACCGGCGAGTACGCCGACACCTCGACGATCGCCGACGCGGTCAAGGTCAAGGGCAGCCTCAAGCTCGTCGCGAAGTGACCTGCACCGCGGGCCGGTCGCGCTTCCCGCGCCGCCGGCGCGCGCTTACCATCGCGGCGTGAACGTCCTGACCTCGCTGTGGCGGCGCCTGCGTGGCGACCGCCCTCCTGCCGACGCCGTGGAGGCACCGCGCGACGGCACCTCGCGGCATCACGCGCAGGCCACCGACAGCCTGCGTGCGCTGGTCGGCGACACCGCGATCCCGCCCGCGATCCGCGCCTCCCTTGCCGCCGATTTCGAGCGCCTCGAGGCGATGCTCGACAAGCTCGAGCGCGACGAACTGCACCTCGCGGTGTTCGGACGCGTCAGCGTCGGCAAGTCGGCGCTGTCGAACGCACTGCTCGGCGAGGACGCCTTCGAGGTCGGCGTGCTGCACGGCACGACGCGCGACGCGGTGCCGAAGCGCTGGCGCGACGTCGCCGGCGGCGGCGTGCACCTGATCGACACGCCCGGCATCGACGAGCTCGACGGCGAGGCGCGCGAGAAGCTCGCGTTCGAGGTGGCCGGCATCAGCGACCTCGTCGTGTTCGTCGTCGACGGCGACATGACCACGCGCGAACGCGATGCGCTCGCGCTGCTCGCGCGCACCGAGCGGCCTCTTCTGCTCGCGCTCAACAAGGCCGACCGTTACGGCGACGACGAACGCACGCGCCTGCTGCAGCGCCTGCGCGAGCATGCCGACGGCTTCGTGCGCGCCGAGGATGTCGTCGCGGTCGCCGCGCGCCCCGCACCGACACGCGTCGTGCAGGTCGATGCGGACGGCAGCGAACGCATCATCGAGCGTGCCGCGGCGCCCGACATCGCTGCGCTGCGCGAGCGTCTCGTCGACGTGCTCGCACGCGAGGGGCGTACGCTGTCGGCACTCAACGCGAGCCTGTTCGCGGGCCGCCTCAGCGACACGGTCGGCACGCGCATCGTCGAGGCGCGTCGCGAACTCGCGGGTCGGGTCATCAGGCAGTACTGCCTGGCCAAGGCGATCGCGGTCGCGCTCAACCCGGTGCCGGTCGCCGACCTGCTCGCCGCAGGCGCGCTCGATGCGGCGCTCGTCGTGCACCTCGCCCGCGTGCACGGCCTGCCGATGACGCGTGTCGAGGCCGGAGGCCTGCTCGCGACGATCGCCGCGCAGCTCGTCGCCCTGATGGGCGCGGTCTGGGGCGTTCACCTCGTCGCGTCGGCGCTCAAGGGCGTCAGCGCCGGTGTCTCGACCGTACTGACCGCCGCCGCGCAGGGCGCGCTCGCGTGGTACGCGACCGAGATCGTCGGCCGCGCGGCCGAGCGTTACCTCGCGGCCGGGAAATCGTGGGGCGAGCAAGGCCCAAAGCGCGTCGTGCGCGACATCGTCGCCGGGCTCGACCGTGATTCGATCCTGCGCGAGGCGCGCGAGGAGATCCTGTCGCGCCTGCGCGGCGAAACCGTCACGCGCTGAGCGGCGCGCGCACCGCCCAGCGTTCGAGCGCCGCCCACGTCGGGCCGCACAGCGCGCGCACCCGCTCCTCGTCCTCGGGCGTCAGGTCGGAGCGGTAATAGTCCGGCATCGACAGCCGCGCGGTGCCGCGATCCACCAGATCGACCGCGTCGGCCTGCGGCAGCGAAAGGTGCGCGGCGAGGCGACCGAGCTCGTGCACGGGATCGGCACAGAGACGCTCGTAGGCGATCCAGAGGCTCGCGTCGGCGAGTTCGGATTCCTGCTCCATGCGCTTCGCCGCGAAGCCGTACAGTGCGGCCCATTGACGGGCATACCCTTCCACTACGCGCCCGTCGGCGAAGCACGCCATGATCGAGGCGGCCTCCGCCGCGTCGCCGAGGTGCACCGCGCGCTTGTACGGCCCGAACTCGTGGTGGCCGATGCGCGAGAGATGCGCGCCGACCTCGGGGTCCTCTTCGTGCAGACGCAGGAACAGGCGGTCCTGCTTGACCAGCGAGGCGACCTGGGCGACCGGATCGCGGACCGGAATCACGAAACGTGCACCGGGATGACGTGCGTGCAGGTAGCCGAGGCGCGGCAGGTGCGCGTTCGCCTTCGCGACGTAGCGCGATGCACCGCGCACGGCGAGCAGCTTGCGTCGATGCTCGTCGAAGAAGCGCTCGAACGGCTCGCAACGCGACGACGCGTCGAGCACCTGCGAGACGCCGGCATCATGGCGTCCCGGAAAGAAGTGCATCCAGAACAGCTCTTCGAAGGCTTCCGGACTGTCGGGCGTGACCGCGAGCCGATCGCGGTGCGCGCGCTCGCTCGCGACCGGCTCGCCACGCGGTACGCGCGAACGCAGATGGTTCCACCAGTACGGCGTCCACAGGAACGGATAGTCCGCGTAGCGATGCGTGGTGAACCCGGGGATGGCAGCGACGAGTTCGAGCAGGACGGTGCTGCCGGATCGGGCCATGCCGCAGATCCATGCCGGCGGCATGCCCTCCGGCATCGAGGCCGGCCCGGCGACGGCCGACGACTCCCAACGCGCCAGGCGTGGCCCGAGCGCCGTTCCGGCAGCGAACAGGCGCGCGACGTGTCGCTGGACGAACGGGACGTGGCGACGGCGAGGAGGAGAGCTCATGGACCACGATACGGGACGGTGACGGGCGAGCTTAAACCAGCCCGATCCACCGATGATTGTCCTACACTGCCGTATTCACCCGGAGGTCCGTCCATGCGCGTGTGGTTCGCTCTCGCCTTGCTGCTGGCCAGCAGTTCCGCCCTGGCCTACATCGGACCCGGCGCCGGAGTGAGTTTCCTGGGCTCGCTCTGGGCCGTGCTCGCCGGCATCGTGATCGCGCTGTTCGCGATCCTGTTCTGGCCGATCCGCTACCTCGTGCGCAGACTGCGGCGCGGGCGTTCGACCCCTCCCCGCCCGACGTCGGAATGACACCGCCCGTCTTGGCCCGGCTGCTGCCTGCGTGTGCGGCAGCCCTCGCGCTGTGCCTCGCGGGGTGTGATCGCGAAGCTCCGCGTGCACCGGCGACGACGCGCACGATCGTGCTCGGCTTCGACGGCATGGATCCGACCCTCGCCGAACGATGGATGGCCGAAGGCCGGCTTCCGAACTTCGCGGCGCTGCGTGATGCCGGTCATTTCCAGCGTCTGGGCACGAGCAATCCGCCGCAGTCCCCGGTGGCGTGGGCGAGCTTCGCAACCGGCCATGGGCCGGGCCACCACGGCATCTTCGATTTCCTGCGTCGCTCTCCGGGCGCTTACGCGATCGACTTCAGCATCGCCGAGCAGGAACCGGCACGCCACGTCATGCCGCTGTTCGGCTATCGCATCCCGCTCGGAGAGGGCGAGCTTCGCAATCGCCGCAAGGGCGAGCCGTTCTGGGTGACGGCCGAGCGCGACGGCCAACGTGCGACGGTCCTGCGCGTGCCCGTGACGTATCCGCCCGACCCCGTCCACGGCATGATTTCCGGCATGGGCGTACCGGACCTGCTGGGAACCCAGGGCACCTACACGCTGCTGGCGACGCGTCGCCTCGCCGGTGCCGAGAACGGCGGTCGCATCCTGCTGGCGCCGGTCGACGCCGACGGCGTGGTGCGGACCCGGCTCGAAGGCCCGCCGCACCCGCTCAAGCCCGCTGCCCCCGCATTGTCGGTCCCGCTGAGCCTGAGCCCCGAAGGGCGCGACGGTGCCGTGCTCGAGATCGACGGCGAGCCGATGTCGTTGCGCGTGGGCGAGTGGTCACCCTGGCTGCGCGTGCGGTTCGACATGGGAGTGCTCGGAAGCGTCCCCGGCATGCTGCGCGCGCACCTGCGGGACGGCTTTCCACGCCCGTTGCTGTACCTGTCGCCGATCCAGGCCGACCCTCTCGAGCCTGCCCTGCCGGTGTCGTCACCGGCGGACTACGCAGCCGAACTCGCCGGGCGCATCGGCACGTTCCACACGCTGGGCATGCCCGAGGAGACCTGGGCGCTGGACCAGGGACATCTCGACGAAGCCGCGTGGCTGGACCTCGTGCGCACGACGCTCGCCGAAGGCGAGGCGATGCTGTACGACGCGCTCGACCGCCGCGACAGCGAGCTCGTCATGGAGGTGTTCGTGCAGCCCGACCGCGTCAGCCACATGTTCTGGCGCGGATTCGACGAAACGCACCCGCTGTACCCGCAGACCAGCGAGCTCGCACGCGGGGCCATCCCGTGGATCTACGCCGAGGCCGACCGCGTGCTCGGCGAGGTGCGGCGCCGCATGGGGCCCGAGGATCGCCTCGTCGTGCTCTCGGACCACGGCTTCGCACCGTACCGGCGCAGCGTCCACCTCAACCGCTGGCTCGCCGATCGTGGCCTGCTGGCGTTCAAGCCGGATGCCGACCCGTCCGCTCCGCTGTTCGCCTCCGTGGACTGGTCGAAGACGCAGGCCTATGCGCTGGGCCTCAACGGCATCTTCATCAACCGACGCGGACGCGAGCCCGAGGGCATCGTCGATGCCGCGCAAGCCGCCACGCTGAAGTCGAACCTGATCGACGCGCTGCGCACGATGCGCGATCCCGCGGACGAGGCCGAGATCGTCGTCCAGGCCTACGACGGCGAGCAGATCTACCAGGGCGATCACGCCGCCGACGCTCCGGATCTCGTCGTGGGATATGCGCGTGGCTATCGTGCCTCGTGGCAGACCTCGCTCGGCTCGACGCCCGCCGAGCTCGTCGAGGACAACCGCCAGCTGTGGAGCGGAGACCACTGCATCGACCCGTCGCTGGTGCCGGGCGTGCTGTTCACGTCGTTCAAGCCGGAGCGCGCGATCGACGACATCGGCGCGATCGCGGAGATCATCCTCGGCCGAAGCCCGCCTGCCGCGGACGGGCATCGCCCGTGAACATCGGCCTGCTCGATGTGCCGGGCTACCTGCTCGGGCCGCTCGACCATCTGCTCGGCACGGCCGGCGTTCCGGCCCTGGTGCGCGTGCTGCTGTGGGGCGGCGTGGCCGGTTACCTCGGCATGTGGATCTATCGGCGGGTCTCGCCGCAGGAGCGCCTGGCCGCGGTGAAGACCGAACTGGCGGCCGCGCAAAAAGCCGTTGCCGTCTACGACGGCGACTTCGGCGGCCTGCTTCCGCTGATCCGTGCCCAGTTCGGGCTCGCGCTCCGGCAACTGCGCCTGTCGACGGCCGCGGCACTGCTCGCCGCGCTCCCGGTACTGCTCGTGCTGCCGTGGCTGTCGAACGAGCATGGCGCACGTGCACCCGGCGAAGGTGCTCCGGTAAGGCTGTGCGTCGCTCCCGCAGGTCAGAGCGGGGTGACGTGGCCCGCCAGCGCGTCGGCCGATGCGACGGACGCCTCGTGCCGGATCGTTCCATGGCCCGGCGCAGGCAGCAGCGCGATCCTCGCGCACGGCGCCACCACGCTGGTGACGCTGCCGACCCCGGTTCCCTCGCGCATCGTCCACAAGCGTGTGGCGCTCAATGTCCTCGTCGGCAACCCTGCCGGCTACCTGCCGGAGGACACGCCGGTGGAAGCGGTCACGCTCGAGGTCCCCAGCGCGGAGCTGGTCGCGTTCGGACCGTCCTGGATGCGCGGGTGGGAACTGCCCTTCTTCCTCTCCGCGCTCGTGGTGTCGCTGGTGCTGCGATGGCGCTGGCGATTGACCTGAACCTGATGCCGGGATTCCGCCGATGACGTTGCCCCGACGCTCCGCCCTTTCCGTGCTTTGCGCCCTCGCGATCGGCGGCCTGACCGCATGCGACGGCGGAGGCGGCAAGCCCAGGCCCGTGCTGTTCGTGACGATCGACACGCTGCGTGCGGACGCGATCGGCGTGATCGGCGGCGGTACGCACACGCCCACGCTCGATGCCCTCGCCACCGAAGGCGTGCTGTTCGACGATGCCGTGAGCGTGACGCCGATCACCGGCCCGAGCCACGCGTCGATGCTGAGCGGCCTGTACCCGTATCACCACGGCGTGCGCAACAACGGCCAGGGCGTTCCCGCCGATACGCCCCTCGTCGCACAGATCCTCCACGAGAAGGGTTTCGCGACGGGCGGCTTCATCAGCGGATTCCCGCTCGACGGCATGTTCGGGTTCGGCCGGGGCTTCGACCACTACGACGATGCCTTCGACGCCTCGAGCGCATCGGCACTCGCCGAGCGCTCGGCGGAAGCGACCACGAAAGCCGCGCTGCAATGGATCGAGGGTCAGGGTGCGCGCCCGTGGTTCGGCTGGGTGCATTACTACGACCCGCACACGCCCTACACCGCTCCCGCGGCATATGCCCAGCAGGGGCCTCGCGCGGAGTATCTGGCCGAGGTCGCTTACGTCGACCACTGGCTCGGCGAACTGGTCCGTGCGGCACGCCGCGTGTCGCCCGACGTCGTCGTCATCGTCACGTCCGACCACGGCGAAGGGCTCGGCGATCACGGCGAGGTCGATCACGGTCTGCTGCTCTATCAGTCGACGCTGCGCGTTCCGCTGATCATCCATGCCCAGGGCGGCGATTTCACGCCGCGCCTACTCGCGACCCCCGTGCGCTCGGTCGACATCGCACCGACCCTGCTCGGCATCGCAGGCGTCGACGTCCCGCGCGCCACGCCGATGGACGGCGTCGACCTCGCCCCGCTGCTCCACGGCGGCACGCTCGAGGTACCGCCCGCCTACAGCGAAACGTTCTTCGGTGCCGTCACCTACGGCTGGGCTCCGTTGCGCGCCTTGCGCGAAGGCGCCGTCAAGCGCGTCGAAGGCGCGCATGCACGCGTGTTCGACCTCTCCGCGCATCCGGACGAGATCCGACCGATGGGCGAAGACGAAGCGGCCGCGCCCGGCAGCCGCCTCGAGAGTCTGCTCGCCACGGTCCCCGCGGCACCGCCGGCAGCGTCGGCGCCGGCCGATGGCGACGCGATCGCCAAGCTGCGCAGTCTCGGCTACCTCGGTGCGGGCACGACGGTCGATGCGGACCGCTGGGATGCCGACATCGATCCCGAGGACATGCTCCCGGAGCACAACCAGATCCTGCGCGCCCAGAATGAGCTCGACACCGGCAACCTCGCGATGGCCGAGGGACGCTTCAAGGCGATCCTGTCCCTGAGCCCCTCGAATCGCGTCGCGTGGCTCCGACTCGGATCCCTGCAGGCTTCGCAGCGACGCCTCGTCGAGGCCGCCGACAGTTTCATGCGCGCCGTGACGCTCGATCCGCACAACACCGAGGCACGCTACCAGTACGGCCAGATCCTCATGGAGCTGAGGCGCTTCCGTGACGCCGCGATCCAGTGGGCGGAGGTCACGCGGGATCAGCCCGAACGCGCGGTGGCGTGGTCGAACCTGGGCACGTCCCTGCTGTTCGACGGTCAACACGACGCGGCGATCGAGGCGCTGTCCAGGGCCGTGTCCCTCGCGCCGCAGGCCGCCGACCTGCGCGAGAACCTGGTCCGCGCCCAGATGAAGGCCGGCGACACGAAAGGCGCGATCGATTCACTGGAGGCCCTCGCCGGCCTGCAGGGCGATGCGTTCGAACTCGCCGCGGTGCAGGCGCGCCTGCTCGCCGACCAGGGTGACGTCGCCTCCGCGGAACGATCGCTCGTGCGGGCACGGCCCGGCCAGGAGGATTTCGCCGGCGCGCACCTCGCACTCGCCCTTCGCCTCGCGGCCAGCCGGCCCGATGCCGCGGCGACCCACCTGCGGTCCGCGATCGATGCCGATCCGCGCCTGCGTTCGGCCGCCGAGAGCGACCCCGAACTCGCGCCGCTGCTCGAGCGCGACTGACGCCCCGCCCCGGGAATCGCCCCGGGGATCGGGATTCGGACCCCCCTTGCGTCGCCTCACAAACGAAAAACGCCCGGACATGCCGGGCGTTCTCGAACGCGTGGAGCGAACCGATCAGTCGATGCTGAAGTTCTGCAGATCGACCGGGACGAGCGAGCAGGTGCCGGTCGTCGTGATCGACAGGTTGTACGGGCCCGACGGACCCGGAGGCGTCGCGCCGGTCGAGTAACCATCGACGACCACGAAGTACTGCTCGTTGGCGACCGCGTCGAGCGTGATCACTTCCGAGCCATTGGCGACACCCGTGTCCGAGGAGCAGCCGCAATCGGCGAGCGAGCTCGAGCACTGGTTGAGGAACAGCTGCAGCGCGAGATCCTGACCGCCGGTCGGCGTCATGGTGATGGACAGGCTGCAGTTCGCGTCGGTCTTGATGCGGAACGCATTGTCCGGACCCGTGCCCGTGCCCGTGTAGACGGCACCGCGCGGCAGCGAGGCGGCCGGGCCACGGCCCGTGCAGGTGACGGGGGCGGTGCAGGTCGGGTTGGTCGTATCGGGCGGAAGCTTGTAGTCGTCGGTCATGCCGGCGGTCGTGCTCGACACGTTGAACGGCAGCGCGCTCACTTCGTCGGTCGCAGCCGTGCAGGTGTCACCCGCGGCACGCGTACCCGGAGCCGCCTTCGGCGTCGGGTTGGCAGCCTTCTCCGCGAGGAACTTGGCCATCTTCTCGACATGCGCCTCGTACTGCTCCGGCGTCATGCTGTCCGCGAGCGCCTTCTTGACGCGGACCTGATCCTTGTACTGCTCGTGACTCTGAGCCGACGCCGACACCGAGAAACCGGCCAGCAGGACGGCGACTGCAATACCACCAACACACTTCGTGCGCATAAATCACCCCGAATCGATGAACACATGGATGGTCAAGAAGCAATGATCGAGAAGCGACAGCGGTCGCTTTCGCGTGCACAACGGTGGAACTTTACCCGGACTCGACGGTCACGTCATTACTTTATGCTGATTCGGGCCAGACGGGAACGTGCAATGGCGCCGGTTCTGGCCTCGTCGGTGGCGATCGCCGACCGGTAGAAGCGCTCCGCGGCCGCCCTGTCGCCCTGTTTCACGGCCATGTCGCCGCGCGCGATCGCGATGCCTCCGTGCTCCGGATCGAGCTTCGCCGCCTCGTCGAGCAGAAGTCCGGCACCTGCGTCGTCGTCACGCAGCACGTGGATCTGCGCGAGCAGGACGAGGCTGTCGGGGTTGCGGCGCAGCGACACGAGGCGTTCGAGCGTCGTCTTGCCGTCGTCGATCCGCCCCATCTGCAGCTCGACCTTCGACTTCAGGCGCAGGACACTGAGGTTGTCCGGCGACGCGGCGTCGGCGCGGGCGAGCAGCGCGAGCGCCTCCGCAGGCCGACCGGCGTCGAGCGCGGCCGCGGCATCCTGGTGCAGGTTGACCGCCTCGACGCGCTCACGGGCATCCGGAAGGACGGTCCCGGGCGGCGGCGCTGCATCCCCGAGATAGCCCAGCGAACGCAGTTTGGCGAGTGACTCCGGATCCGCGGCATCGCGCTGTGCGGACGCCGCGACGATGTCGTCGCCGCCGAGCATGACGGCATCGAGCCTCTGCTGCACCGGCCCGACCAGGTCGCGCGCATCCTCGACTCCGAAGCGGTCGTCGAGCTCGTGAGGATCGACACGCAGGTCGAAGAACTCGGGATTCGCCGACTCGATCAGCTTGACGTGGTCGGTGCGGAACGAATACGACGGCGCGAATCCGAAATCGAAGTACGGCAATCCGGTTTCCGCGTAGACGCCTTCGCCTTCGCGGCGGCGCCCCGCCAGCCAGTCCAGCCCGTCGGCCTCGCCCTTCGCGGCGACGCCGACGAGCGACAGCAGCGTGGGGCGGACATCGGAAAGCGCGACGAGCCCGCTCTCGCGACGCCCGGCGAGGCTGCCGCCCGGGAGGCGGACCAGCATCGGGATGCGCATCGTGGAGTCGTAGAGGAACAGGCCGTGCGTGCGCTCGTCGTGCTCGCCGAGTCCTTCGCCGTGATCGGCGGTCACCACGACGACCGACCGCCGGGCGTCGATCGAAGGGGCTGCGAGAAGCCTTCCGATCTCGCGATCGACATCGGCGATCTCGCCGGCGTATGCCGCGGCGGCACCCGGCTGGTCGGGCTCCGCCAGGGGAACATAGGGGGCGTGCGGATCGTAGTAGTGCACCCAGAGGAACACCGGCTTGCCTGGCTTGCGATCCCCGAGAAAGCGCAGGGCCGCATCCGTGACGTCACGCGCGGTGCGTTCGTTGCGGCTCACCACACCGCGGCGCACGAGCCTGCCCTCGACCGCGTCGTCGTAGGTGTCGAAACCGCGTGCAAGCCCGAAACGCCGGTCGAGCACGAACGACGATACGAACGCGGCCGTTTCGTAGCCGGCGTCCCGGAGCTCCTCGGCCAGTGTCGGCACGCCCTCGCGAAGACGGAACTCGCCGTTGTAGCGTGCTCCGTGATGGATCGGCAGCAAGCCCGTGAAGAGCGAGGCGTGCGCAGGGAGGGTCACCGGCGCATGGGTCACCGCGTTCTCGAAGCGCACGGCCTCGGCGCAGAACCGGTCGAGAACCGGTGTCGGCGACGACGCGTCAGCCGCCGCGCAGGCGACGTGGTCGGCACGCGTCGTGTCCATCGTGATGACGATGATGTCGGACGCTTCGGCGGAGCCCCTCGCCACCGGCAGCAGGGCATCGGGTACCGGGGCGGGCGTGCACGCGGCGAGGAGGGCCGCGGCGAAAAGGCTGCCGAGCCGCATGGCCGCGGGGATCACGGTCGACCGCCGGCCTTGTCGCCGTCCGGCGAACGCTTGGGCTTGGCGGTGAGCGTCAACGAGACCCGCGATCGCTCGCCCGAGGTCGAGACGACGTCGACGTAGTAGTGGTACGTGAGGCAGGGATCGATGGCGTAGTCGGTGTACTCGTACTGGCGCTTCCTGAGCGAGTACTTCGCCGCAGGCAGCGGTTCGGCGTTGATCTTCACGAATCCTCCGTCCTCCTTCTCGGAGCGGAAGATGTCGAAACCCGCGCTCTCGACCTCGCTGCGCGTCTCCCAGCGCAGCCGGTGACCGAGACGTTCCGCTTCCGGCACGTCGTTCTGCATGCCGCACCCGGCCGCGGACGCGGATCCCGCACCGATACCCGCAAACAATGCCAGCAGGATGCAAGTCAAGGCGTTACGCATGAAGACACTCCGTCGAACCCAGGTCCACCGGAGCATATCGGGGCGGTCGGCACACCGGCAATGGCGCCAGCCGGCGCTGCCCCGCGCCACGAGCCTCAGACCGGTGTACCGCCATCGAGGAAGGCACGCACGGCCCGTGCATCGAACGGCCACGCGAGCTCGCGCCCGGCAGCGTCGCGAAGGACCGGGATGCGGATGCCGTAGCGCGCTTCCAGGGCGTCGTCGCCGTCGATGAAGACGCTCTCGAAGGCCGGAGCGCGTGCAGCCGCGAGGATGTCGAGGGCTTCGTCGCAGAGACAGCAATCGTCGCGCTGGAACAGCAACAGGCTCATCGGACGAGCGTCGGGCCGGGCGGCGTAGAATACGCGACCCGACTCATTCCACGACACGCATGTCCATCAGCGTCTTCGACATCTTCAAGATCGGCATCGGCCCGTCGTCGTCGCACACGATCGGGCCGATGCGCGCGGCCGCGCGCTTCGTGCAGCGCTGGCTCGACGAGCGCGGTGTGCTCGAGCGCACCGTGCGCATGCGCGCCGACCTCTACGGCTCGCTCGCGCTGACCGGCCGCGGACACGGTACCGACAAGGCCGTGCTGTGCGGACTCGAAGGCGAGTGGCCGGACCGCATCGATCCCGACATCGTCGACCCCAAGCTCGCGCGCATCCGCAAGACGAAGCGTCTGCTGCTCGGTGGTCGCCACGAGATCGCGTTCGACGAGAAGGCCGACCTCGTCTTCAACAAGCGCCAGAAGCTGCCGTACCACACCAACGGCATGCGCTTCACCGCGTACGACGCGGAGGGCAACGAGCTCGCCACGCGCGACTACTACTCGGTCGGCGGCGGTTTCGTGGTCAACCACGACGAGGCGGCCGAAGACCGCATCGTGCCCGACACCACCCCGTTGCCGCATCCGTTCCACTCGGGCGACGAGCTGCTCGCGCGCTGCGAGGCGGCGGGCCTGTCGATCGCCGGCGTCATGCTCGCGAACGAGAAGGTCTGGCGCAGCGAGGCGCAGATCCGCGAAGGCTTGTTGACCATCTGGAAGGCGATGCAGGGCTGCGTCTCGCGCGGCCTGCGCCAACCCGGTGTGCTGCCGGGCGGGCTCAAGGTGCAGCGGCGCGCGCCGACGATGTACTCGGAGCTGTGCTCGCGCCCGGAGATCGCGCTGCGCGATCCGCTCACGATCCTCGACTGGGTCAACCTGTACGCGCTCGCGGTCAACGAGGAGAACGCCGCGGGCGGTCGCGTCGTCACCGCACCGACCAACGGCGCGGCCGGCATCATGCCGGCGGTCATGCACTACTACGACCGCTTCGCACCGAACGCGAGCGAGGACGGCATCGTCGACTTCCTGCTCACCTCGGGCGCGATCGGCATCCTCTACAAGGAGAACGCGTCGATCTCGGGCGCCGAAGTCGGCTGCCAGGGCGAGGTCGGCGTGGCCTGCTCGATGGCCGCGGGTGGCCTCACCGCCGCGCTCGGCGGAACCATCTACCAGGTCGAGAACGCCGCCGAGATCGGCATGGAGCACAACCTCGGCCTCACCTGCGACCCGATCGGCGGTCTCGTGCAGATCCCCTGCATCGAACGCAACGCGATGGGTTCGGTCAAGGCGATCAATGCCCAGCGCATGGCCATGCGCGGCGACGGCAAGCACCGCGTGTCACTCGACAAGGTCATCAAGACCATGCGCGACACCGGCCGCGACATGCAGGACAAGTACAAGGAAACCTCGCGCGGCGGCCTCGCGGTCAACGTCATCGAGTGCTGACGCACGCAGCGCCTGCGTTCAGGCCGACGCCCCTGCCGGCCTTCGAGACCCGCCGTTCGCATGCGCGGCGGCATGCAACCCCGGCACCCGGGATGCACATCGGCCGGCACGCAAAAAAAGAGGCGGGGTTTCCCCCGCCTCGGTGTCGCCTCGTGCTCCGGCCCTTGCGGGCCGAAGCCGGTCGGTTGGATCAGGGACCGGGCACCGTGATCGGCGCGCCCGAGTTGTCGAACGTGTAGCTCACGATCGTGGCCGGCATGCCGCTCGTGCCGACCGCGCCCACGTTGTTGATGCGCACGTAGCCGTAGTTGATCGTGCTCGTCGCCGTGTTCAGGAAGCGGAAGCCGAGGTAGCCGTCGATGCCACCGGCGACGCGCCACGCCGACGTCGGCGTGGAGCCGAGCGTGTCGATGTAGGTCGTCGACGGGCCGATGACGGTGCCGGGTGCCGCCACGACGTACGCCGAACCCGACGCAGCGCCACCGCGGTTGGCGGTCGCTCCGATGTACCCCCAGTAGAACGACAGCGCGCGCGGCGTAGCCGTGGCGGTGTACGGATTGAAATCGTCACCCGTGCACGATGCGAGGCCATCGCGCACCACACCGGTCAACCACTTGATGCAGGTGCCATCGATGCTGTCGACCACGGGATGATTCAATGTGAACGTCACGTGGTTCGGGTTGCCGACCGGGCCGCTCGGATCGAAGCTGTCCTTGAAGATGCCGTCACGCACGCCGCGGATCGCGACCGTGATGTGCTCGACCGGCGACTGCGCCGTGTTCGACGGGGTCAGCACGACGTGGCCGAAGCCCGGCGCATTCGGAGCCGCCATCGAGGGACCGTAGCTGCCCGGGCTGACGACGATCGTGAGCGCCTGCGTCGCACCGGCGGCGAGCGTGAACGTGGCCGGCGTGACCGTGGCCGCAATGCCCGAGGTCGTCTCGAACGTCGCATTCCACGTCGACGATGCCGCGAGCGTGCTCTTGACCGTACGCGTGAACGTGCAGTTCGGGTTGCAGTCCATGTTGCGGACCGACGGGATGTTGAGCGCCTTCATGTTGATCGAGCCGCCGGTCGGGTTCGCGGCGAGGAAGTTCGCGTAGGTCTCGTCCATGACGAGGCCTGCACTGGCCGCCTTGGTGAGGTCGACGCGACCGCTGCCGGCATCGTCGGCATCCCACGGCGCGGCGCCGGTGTCCTTCCAGCCCGTGCGTTTGGCGGTCATCTGCAGCGCCGACTTGACCTCGGTCGGCGTCCAGGTCGGACGCACCGCGCGCAGCAGCGCACCGGCACCGGCCACGTGCGGGCCGGACATCGACGTGCCGCTCAGGTAGATGTAGTTGCCGTCTTCCGCGCGTGCCGCGGCGTAGATGCTCGTGCCGGGACCGCTGATGTCGGGCTTGGTGATGTCGCCGACCGCGGCACGCGTCGGGCCACGCAGGCTGCTGTCGGCAAGCTTGTCCGGCAGGCGGCCGCTCGGATCGAACGTGGCGGTGGACGTCGTCGCGTTGGTCGTCAGGTAGCTGATCAGCTGGTTGCCGACGGCCTGCGACGAGATGCTGTACGCCGGTGCCGTCGTCGGCGCACCGGTCGTGTCCATCGAGATGCCGCCGGCCTGGTTGTTGGTGATGATGACCGCGACCGCACCGGCGTTGACCGCGTTGGTGATCTTTTCGGAGAAGTTGCAGTTGCCGCGACGGATGACCGCGATCGCCCCCGTGAACGTGCCCGCTGCGATGCCGCCCGAAGCCGTGCAGCCCTCGATGTTGGTCGTGTAGACGCGTGCGGGCTGGTTGGTCAGCACGGTACCTTCCGGCGTCGTGCTGCCCTTGTTCATGATGAGGTTCTGCAGTCCCTCGGCGACCGTCGGCGCGGTGACCGAGATCTTCGCCGCGGGATTGAGGTCGTGGTAGGAGTTCGCGACCGTCATCGTCCACGGGCCGAGGTGGTTCACCTGACCGACCGGGTCGGGCGTCTCGGTGCGCGTGTTGCCGGCCGAGGCCGCGACGAAGATGCCCGCGTTGATCGCCTCGAGGAACGCGCGGTCACTCTCGCCCGTCGTCCACGGTGCCGTGCCGCCCGAGATCGAGAAGTTGAGCGCCTTGACGCCCAGCGACGCGCGCGCGATGGCATTGTTCACGGCGGCGATCGTGTCGGCCGTCGCGCAGGTGCCTTGTGCGGTGTTGCAGACCTTGTAGCTGTCCACGCCCGCGCACGGCGCGACGCCGGCGATCTGCGTGTACGGGGCGGGGATCACCGGCGCCGGCGTGGTCGACGCCGCGACGAGGATGTTGCCGCCGGCCGTGCCGGCCGTGTGCACGCCGTGGCTCGAGGAGACGGCATCGGCTTCGGGATTCGCGCCGTTGCACGCACCGCCCGGGCCGGTCGCGGTCTGGCAGCTCGCGGCGTAGAGCTTCGGGCTGCCCACGCTGAAGCCGCACGAGGCATCGTTGGCGAACGACGGGTGCGCCGAGTTGGCACCGCTGTCGAGGACCGCGATGCGCACGCCCTGGCCGTAATTGGTGTTGATGCCACCGACCGGCGGCATGGCCCAGATCGTGCCCGCGCCGATGAACTCGGGACCGCGGAACGTATCGAGCTGGTCGAAACCGCTCTGCTTGACCGACTTCACGCCCGCCATGCGCGACACCTCGGCCGCTTCGGCAGCACTGAGCTGCAGCGCGATGCCGCTGTGCGTGTAGAAGTACTTGTGGGTGACGTTCACCGAACGGCCGAGGCGCGCACCGATGGCGGCGACATGGTTCGAGAGCGCGTACTCGAGGTACTCCACGTAGGCCCGCACGTCGGCGTCCTGCGCATCGAACGTCGCCGCGCCGGTGACCTGGGGCGAGGTGCCACGCAGCGAACCGAGTCCGCCGTGATACTGCAGCGCGCCTTCTTCGACGAACTCGACGAAGTAGGCCGGTTCCTCGGCGACGGCGGAGGGATGGGCCTGATCATCGGAAAAGATGCCTTGCGACGACACGGTGGTGGCCGTGACGCCCGCGCAGCTCGCCGCAACGAGCACGGCGAGTGCTTTGACGCGAGTCGACTTTCGCATGTGGGTCCCCAAGCATTCGGAATGCGGTGATCCCCTCGACATGGCCGAGGGATGTCGTCTACGTGCAGAAAATGTGCACGTCGAACACGGCGTTTATAGCACCGCCCCGTCGCAGACCGCAAACAACCTGTACCTGACCTGACCCTACTGTCCCGTACGGGACGCGCAGGACAAAAAAAAGGCCCCGCCGGAGCGGGGCCTTCTGGTGGCGCGTGACGCGTGGAGCCGATACGGATCAGTTGCCCGCAGCGGACACCGCGGCATCGCACGCTGCCTGGTTGGTGCAGGTGATGTGGATGCCTGCGCACGTCACCGGTGCCGTCGAGTTGCTCCAGCGCGCGTTCGGCGAGACGGCGTCGGCGTAGCCCTCGCTCCACTCCAGGCGCAGGATGCCGTCGCTGCCCGCAACGATGTCGGCGAGGCCTGCATCGGCGAAGAGCAGCACGCCGTCGGTGCTGAGATTGGTCTCGATACCCGGGTCGTCGGTGGTCGACATCGTCAGGTAGATCGCCTCGTCACCCGCCGCGCTCGACGAGAACGTCACCGCGGTCTCGGACAGCCAGCTCGGGCTCAGCGCCTCGAGGGAGACGTCGGCCGAAGCGCCCGTCATCGCATTGCCGGCACCGATGTTGAGCGTGACGATGCTGTTGCCCGGGTTGCCCGAGTTGAACTCGCCCTCGGAGGTCTTGCCATTGGCGCTCAGGCAGACCGCCGTGCCGCCACCGCCGCCCGTGCCGTCGAAGCCGTCCTTGAAGATCTGGTCGACGACGCCCTGGCCCTTGATCGCCGAGGTCAGGTGCAGGGCCGGCGACTGCGCCGAGTCGGACGGCGTCAGCACGATGTAGCCGAACGCGGGGTTGGCCTGCGTCGCGGTCACGGAGGCCGTGATCGTGATCGCCTGGGTACCACCGGCCGCGACCGTGAAGGTCGCCGGGCTCACCGCCACCGTCACGCCCGGAGCGCTGCCGACGTACGAAGCCGTCCACGTCGACGCGGCGCCGAGCTTGCTGGTCAGCGTACGCGTGAACGTGCAGCTGCCGTTGCAGGCCATGTTGCGCACCGACGCGAGGTTGAGCTGCTTGACGTTGATCGAGCCGCCCGACGGATTCGCCGCGACGAAGTTGGCGTAGGTCTCGTTGAGCACGAGGCCCGCCGCGGCGGCCTTGGTCAGGTCCGCACGACCGCTGCCGACGTCGTCGACGTCCCACGGCGTGGTGCCGTTCTCCTTGAAGCCACCGCGCTTGGCGGTCATCTGCAGCGCCGACTTCACTTCCGGCGGCGTCCAGGTCGGATGCACCGCGCGCACGAGCGCGGCGGCGCCGGCCACGTGCGGGCCCGACATCGAGGTACCGCTCTCGAGGTAGTAGTTGCCGTCGGCCGCACGGCCGGCCGCGTAGATGCTCACGCCCGGGGCCGTGATGTCCGGCTTGGTGAGGTCGACGAGCGCACCCGGGGTCGGGCCACGGAAGCTGAAGTCGCCGAGGACGTCGCCCTGCACGTCACCGACGATGCCGGCCGACAGGCTGGCGGTCGTGGGCGTCGCGCCATTCGTGGCGATGAACGCGGCGAGTGCATTGCCGGCATCCTGGGTGATCGAGTACGCGGGGATCGTCGCGCCGTCGGTGTTCATGTTGATGACGCCGAAGGTGTTGTTGTAGATGAACACCTGCTGGGCGCCGGCGGCGGCGGCGTTGGCAACCTTCTCGGTGAAGTTGCACGTGCCGCGACGGATCAGCGCGACGCTGCCCGTGAAGTAGCCGGCCGGGAAGCCACCCGATGCCGTGCAGCCCTCGACGTTCGTCGACGTGCGGATCGGCAGGTTCGCGAACGTGGTCGGCGCGCTGATGTGGCTGCCGAGCGAGGTCAGCAGGTTCTGCGTGTTCGCGGGCGGCGTGCCCGGGCCGGTGGCGCTGAGGCCGGGGCCGAGGTCCTTGTCCTGCGTCGATGCGGCGACCGTCATGACCCACGGGCCACGGTGGTTGACCTGGCCGACCGGGTTGGTGATCGTCGCGCTCGTGTTGCCCGCCGAGGCGGCCACGAAGATGCCCGCGTTGACCATGTCGAGGAAGCGGCGGTCATCGTCCGCCCACGGCGACGTGCCACCCGAGATCGAGAAGTTGATGACGTCGACGCCATCGGCGATGGCGTTGTTGATGCCGCCGGTGATGGCCGACGACGGGCAGGTCGTGCCCGGGCAGACCTTGTACGAGCGGATCGAGGCGCACGGCGCCACGCCCGACATCTGCGTGTACGGCGCAGGCAGGTTCGGCGAGGGCGTCGCGGCGTTCGTCACCGAGTTGCCGCCGGCCGTGCTGGCCGTATGCACGCCGTGGCCGGAACCGTCGGCCTCGGGATTCGAGCCGGTGCAGACATTGCTCGACACGCTCGAGCAGTCGCGCGCGCTGAGCAGCTTCGGATCGGCTGCGGAGAAGCCGCAGGACGCGTCGTTGGCGAACGACGGGTGCGTCGAGTTGATGCCGCTGTCGAGCACGCCGATGACGATGCCCTTGCCGCGGTTGGTGGTGCCGCCCGGCGTCGGGCCGTTCCAGATGGTCGGCGCGCCGATGAACTCGGGACCGCGGTACGTGTCGAGATGGCGCAGTTCGTCGGCCTTGACCGAGGTCACGCCCGGGACCTGCGCGATCTTCTTCGCTTCGCCGGCCGTCATCTTCGCGGCGATGCCGCTGTGCGTGATGTCGTAGCTGTGCGTGACGACGAGCTCGCGGCCGAGCGTGCTCGCGATCGACGCGATGTGCGCCTGCTGCTGCTGCTGCACGAACTGGCGGTACGCGGCGACATCCGCGCTCTTGGCGTTGAAACGCTCGCCCGAAGCGGCCTTCGGCGCCGTGCCACGGAGCTGGCCGGTGCCACCGTCGTAGTGCAGCGCACCCGGCTCGGCGAACTCGATGAGATAGATCGACTCGGCCGAGGCTTCCGCCACATCGGCGGCGAGCTTGAACGACGGGTTCGACCACGCGGTGGTGGCGGCGAGGCCACCCAGGCTTGCCGTGACGAGCACGGCGAGCGCTTTCACGCGAACAGCATTGTGCATGCAACCTCCAACGAAAGAGTGCACTCCACCGCACGATGCGCGCATGCGCCTCGTGTGACGGTCCAACGTGCAGGAAGTGTTACGAGCGGAGAAATGGATCGATCGGGTCAGGTATCCGAGTGCGGAGGAAACAATGAACTCGTCCTGAGTGCGTCGAGTTATAGCAGCGTACGCGACGCCTTCTCAACGAACTTCCGGCACTGTCGTTCCCCGATTCGGCGCGACTCCTTCGAATCTCCACACATGTGCAGGAGTCATGCAATTGATTGCATGGCTCATCATTCTGCGGATGTGTGACGCGCGTCACCGAAGAAGCCCGCGACGTCGTCGATGGAGGCCGTCGCACGCATCACCTGAACACACGCGAGGAAGGGCGAAGTCCACACACGCTGGCCGTCGGAGCGAGATGGGATTGTTCGACATCGATCACGCCGTGCCCGGCCCCGCCCGCCGACCCGCGATGCCGCTGCGCGCATCGACCGCGTCCACGCGAGTGGAAACCCGCAGACATCGACGGACGTTTGTCATGCTGCGCCGATCAGTGAGGGATACGGCCCGCACGCAGTAAGGCCGAGGCGCGGATCGCATCCTCGGATCAGGATGCCGGCTCGGGACGGAAGCCGAATGCCATGCCCCCGATCATCGTGAACGAAAGACACCACGAGACATCGGCCGCCACGAAATAGTGATGCTGTGGAATGGCCAGCAGCTCCAACGCGACGTCCCTCATGCACGCCACCGAACCGGCCAACGCGACGTCGGTGAGGTTGTCCCCGATATACACGACGTCGCCGGTCAGGCCGAACTCACGGATCACCTCGTCGAAGAACCAGAGGAAAGCATCCATCTGCAGCGGCCCACTCATCTCGAATCCCCTGACCGATCCGGGTACGCGCCCCCAATCCACGGTGTGGCCACCGGCCGGGAACGCCTCTGCGAGCTTCGTGAAGAACGGTGTAGCGTCGCCGAGCTCCCGGATCTGCTGCCGGTCGAAGTGTTCGCGCAGGATGTTCCTCAACTCGTTGTCATGCCAGTCGCTCATGGCCTCACTCCATGGATGCGCGCGGTCTACCCGGGATCATATCGGTCGTCCTGAACGGCGTGATGCCGATCCTGCGCATCGTGCGTGGAAACCGGCGTGTACGGACGGTCATGCCGTTTCCTCGGGCACTCGAGTATCCCGCGCTCCCGGCGATGCCCGGCGGATCGTGATGTGAACCCGTCGCAGGCAATCACTCAACGAAAGAAGTCCGACACGTCCGACACGTCCTGCGTCGCGCGCATCGGTGGAAGACTCGCCAGGAACAACTTGCCGTACCCGCGCGTACGCAGGCGCGGATCGCACAGCACGAGCACGCCACGGTCGTGGATGTCGCGGATCAGGCGTCCGGCGCCCTGCTTGAGCGCGATGACCGCATTCGGCACCTGCCACGCCATGAACGGCTGCGCGCCCTGCTCGCGCAGGCTCTCGAGGCGCGCGACGAGCACGGGATCGTCCGGGGCCGCGAACGGCAGCTTGTCGATCGCGACGACGCTGAGCGCCTCGCCGGCCACGTCGACGCCCTCCCAGAAGCTCGCGGCGCCGAGCAGCACGCCGTTGCCCGACGCACGAAACGCCTCCAGCAGGCGATGCCGCGGCGCACTGCCCTGCACGAACAACGGATACGGCACGCGCCCCTCGAGCCGGTCCGCCGCGATGCGCAACGCACGATGCGAGGTGAACAGCAGAAACGCCCTGCCCCGCGACGCCTCGAGCACGGGCAGCAACGCGTCGACGACGCGCCCGGTGTGATCGGACGCCGATGGATCGGGGAGGCCGGGCGGCAGGTAGAGCAAGGCCTGGTTCGCATAGTCGAACGGGCTGTCGACGCGCAGCACGTGCGGGTCGTCGAGCCCCATCTGGCGCGCGAAATGCTCGAACGTGCCGCCGACCGACAACGTCGCGGACGTGAAGATCCATGCCGCGTGGCTCTGCTCGCGCAGCTGGGTCAGCGGTGCCGAGAGATCCAGCGGCGTCGCATGGAAGGCGAAGCCCTGCGGGGACAGCTCGTACCAGAGCACGGTGTCGCGCGCACCGCTGTCGCGCAGATGACCGAAGCGCACGGCGAGTGCACCGGCCCGTTCGAACACCGCACCGAGCCCGCGGCTGCGCTCGGCGTGGACGGCGAGTGCGTCCGCCAGGGCATCGAGTGCGTCGCCGAGCCCATCGAGCTCGCGCTCGACCTCGTCGTCGCGCTCGATCGCGACGAACGGTCCCTTGGCCGGAAAGCGATCGAGCGCGAGCCGGACGCGCTTCACCGCCGGTGCGAGCGTCTCGACCGCCGGCAACAGCGCACCGGCCGCACCGCTCGCCGCCGACGCCTCGGCGAGCACGTCGCGCGCGAGTTCGGTGAGCTGGCGCGAGGTGACGCTCACCGAGAAGAACTGGCCCGCGAGTTCGGGGACCTGGTGGGCCTCGTCGAGGATGAAGGCCTGGGCGCCGGGCAGGATCTCGCCGAAGCCCTCCTGCTTGATCGCGAGATCGGCGAACAGCAGGTGATGATTGACGACGACGACGTCGGCTTCCTGCGCGGCACGACGCGCCTTGACCACGAAGCATTCGGTGAACGACGGACACTCGCTGCCGAGGCAGTTGTCGGTCGTCGACGTCACGCGCGGCCACAGCGGAGAGTCCTCGGCGAGATCGGCGAACTCGGCACGGTCGCCGCTCGCACTGCGCGACGACCAGGCATGCAGGGCCTGCAGTTGCACCACCTCCTCGCGCGAGCCGAAGCGGCCGTCCTTGCGCGCCTGGTCGAGGCGATGCAGGCAGACGTAGTTCGCGCGTCCCTTCAGCAGCGCCGTCGACACGCGCGTGCCGAGCACGCTGCGCACGCGCGGCAGGTCGCGATGGAACAGCTGATCCTGCAGGGCCTTCGTGCCGGTCGAGACGATCACGCGCCGCCCCGACTGCAAGGCGGGAACGAGGTAGGCGAACGTCTTGCCGGTGCCCGTGCCGGCTTCGGCGACGAGGGCATGGCGATCCTCGATCGCCGCGGCGACGGCCACCGCCATCGCCTGCTGCGCTTCGCGCGCGACGAAACCCGGAACCTCGCGCGCGAACGGACCGTCCGGGCCGAGGATGTCGTCGACGCGCTCGGTCATGCGCGTGGCGCGACCTACATGCGGACCGGACGCTTGACCTTGCAGGCGTCACGCTTGCCTTCGGCGGTACGACGGTACTCGTCGTCGCCGAAGATCGTGCGCGCCTCGACGGCGGTCTGCCAGTTGCGCGCGCACAGCGTGCCGAGCTGCGGTCCCTTCTTGAAACTCTCGTAGGCGAGCTTCTCGGCCTGCACCGTGTTGCCGCGCAGGAATTCGATCTCGGCCTCGTGCTGGATGATGTCCGGCGCGTCGGGAGCGAGCTTGCGTGCCCGCGCGATCGCCGCGAAGGCATCGTCGTAACGGCGCTCGGCTTCGGCCTTCTCGGCGTCGCGCAGGAAACCTTCGACCGCAGGATCGCGCAGCGGCGTGACCTGCAGCGCCGAATCCTCCTCGACCTCGAGCGCGCGGATGCGCTGCACGACCGCGACGCGATCGGGATCGGGCCGCGCGACGGGCGCTTCCTGGCGCGCCGGCGGCGTCGACGACGAGCACGCGGCGAGGACGGCGAGCAGGCTCGCGGCGAGGACGATGCGGGCGTTCGGCGTAACGTTCATGGACGGCAAGCGGGTCGCGTGGAAACCGCGACTATCGCGAATTTCCGCGCCCCCGTCACCTGCGCGCGCAAGCTGAATGCGCCCCCTCATTCGCCGTCGCGGCCGAACCAGCTGCGCAGCTTGTCCATCGGGCAACCGTCCTTGTCGCGTGGCGCATAGCCGGCCACGAACGGGAACTCGCGGCTGCCTTCGCAGACCTCGTCGGTGCGCTTGCCCATGGCCGGCTCGATCCACGCGCGCTCGATGCCGTCCTGCGGCACGACGAGCGGTAGGTTCGGCAGGCGCGAGAACAGTTCGATCCAGATTCGCAGCGCGCCGGTCGAGCCGAACAGCGCGGTCGGCTTGTTGTCGTCGCGCCCGACCCAGACGACGCCGAGGTGGCTGCCCGTGTAGCCGGCGAACCACGAATCGCGCTGCGTGTCGCTGGTGCCGGTCTTGCCGGCCGCGGCGAGCGGGCCGAGTCCCGCGGCGACGATCGAACGCGCGGTGCCGCGCTCGACCACCTGCTGCATCGCGAGCGCGACGAGCCGCGACGGCACGACGTAGTCGCCCGTGCCCGGCGTGGTGCCGTAACGCGTCAGCGTGCGCCCCTTCGCATCGACGACGCCGCGCACCGCGCGCAACGGCACGGCGTGGCCATCGGCGGCGAAGTACTGGTAGAGCTGCGCGACATCGAAAGGGCTCAGATCCACTGCACCGAGCAGCAGCGAGGGATTCGGATTGATCTCGCGACCGAGATTGAACGATTGCAGCAGCCCGCGCACCTTGTCGACGCCGAGACGCAGGCCGAGCTGCACGGTCGCGAGGTTGAGGCTGCCGACGAGTGCATCGAGCACGAACACGCGGCCGTTGACGTTGCCGTCGGCGTTCTTCGGCATCCACGTCGAACCGTCGCGCTGCGGCAAGGCCACCGGCGCGTCCTCGACGATCGACGCGAGCGAGTAGCGCTGCGGCTGGGCCAGCGCGACGAGGTAGACGAACGGCTTGACCAGCGACCCGATCGGCCGGCGTGCCTCGAGCGCGCGGTTGAAGCCCTGCGCGTCGGCACTGCGCCCGCCGATGATCGCCTCGACCTCGCCGCTGCGCGCATCGGTGAGCACGAGCGCCGACTCGACCGCGGCGTCGCGCGCGCCGAGGCCGGCCAGCGCACGCGTCATGGCCTGTTCGGCGAACAGCTGCGCGGACGGTGACAGCGTCGTGTGCACGACGAGGCCGGCCGTGCCGAGTTCGGTGTCCGGATAGTCGCTGCGCAGCTGCGTGCGCACGAGGTCGAGGAAGGCCGGGAAACGGTTGCGTGGCAACGCACCCGCCGCGGCGACGCCGAGCGGCCGTGCACGCGCCGCCTCGAGCGTGCGCGCATCGATGAGGCCGGTCTCGTGGAACTGCCCGAGCACGCGGTTGCGCTGCGCGAGCGCACGCTGCGGATTGCGGCGCGGGTCGTACCAGCTCGCGCCCTGGACGAGCCCTACGAGCATCGCGACGTCGTGCGGCGGCAGCGTGGCGACGTCGCGACCGAACCAGAACTCGCTCGCCGCGGCGAAGCCGTGCACGGCCTGCCCGCCCTGCTGGCCTAGGAAGATCTCGTTGCAGTAGGCCTCGAGGATGCGCCGCTTGTCGTAGCGGTATTCGATGATCAGCGCGATGAAGGCTTCGTTGAACTTGCGCACGAAGCTCTGGCCGCTGTCGAGGAACAGGTTCTTGACCAGCTGCTGGGTCAGCGTCGACCCGCCCTGCACGACGCGGCCGGCGGTCAGGTTGGCCCAGGTCGCGCGCAGGATCGCGACCACGTCGACGCCGCGATGGTTCTTGAAGTCGCGGTCCTCGACGGCCTGAAGCCCCATGACCAGCAGCGGAGGCAGCTGCTCGAGCTGCACGATGCGGCGCTCCTCCTGCTCGGCGCCGTAGAGTGTCGCGATGCGCGCGGGATCGAGCTGCGCGCGCGACAACGGCTGGCCGCTGTCGGCATGGACGAGTGTGGCGATGCGGCCGTTCTCGAGGCTCAGCGCGATGCGCTGCGCCGCGTTGCGCCCTTCGAGTCCCGTGAACGCACGTCGCGCGATGACGAAACGCGACCCTGCACGGGCATAGGTCCCCGGCGTGCTCGCCTCCCCATCGACCGCGTAGCGCGAGGCCTCGAGTTCGAGCAGCAAGGCCTCGGCGGTGAGTGCGGCGCCCGGCGCGAGTTCGAGCGGTCGCGCGATCACGCGGCTCGGGATCTGCCAGCTCAGGTCGTCGAAGCGTGCGCGCACCTGCTGATCGAGGTACACGCCGTAAGGGATGCCGAAACCGAGCACCGCACCGACGACGACGAACAGCGGTACGCGCAGTACGCGCCATCCGAGGGACAGCAGGCTCAGGGATCGAGACGGCGGCGGAGGGGTTTTCTTCTTGGCCAAGGATCGTGTTCGGAAGCGGGAACGGAGCGCCGTTCGCGCTGGCCGTGGCACGGCGCGCGTGGCGTCCGTGACGACCCGCCTGCGGCGGCCGCGAGTGTAGCCGATCCGTCCGTGCTGGCAGCGCCGGTGGTCATCCCCGATAATCCGCGTCCGTCCATGGTCGGGACCACCGTGCCGAAAACGCTTTCCGCACCTTTCTGCCTGTGCGTCCGCGGTGACGCGGCGACGCGCGAAGGCTGGCTCGACGACGTGCTGTCGCGATTGCCCGCCGGTACGCCGCACCTCCTCGCTCCCGCGTCGTCCGCATCGCCGACGACGCTGTCGTTCGCCGGTGCGCGCATCGACGCCGCGACGCGCGACCTGCTCGAGGATGTCGCGCGCGACCACCCGAACCACCATGCGGTCCTGCTCGAAGCCGGCGTGCACGTCCCGCCGCATGCGTTCGAGCGACTGCTCGCCGCCTTCGCCACCGGCGACATCGGCTCGGCCAGCGGCCTCGACGACGTCGATCCCGCGCGCTCGCCGTTGCTCCCGGGCGTCGCGAGCGATACGTCGGCCGAACGCATCGATCGCCTTTGCCACGCCTTCTCGTCGCGAACGTACGTCGACACGCCGTCGCCGTCACCGCTCGCCTCGTCCTGGCATGCCCTCGCGCTGGCCACGCTGATCGGCGGCGAGGATTCGACCGGCAGCTGGCGCCATGTCCTCGTCGACGGCGTCTACTTCGCACGCGGCGCATCACCGCTGCGCGGACCTGCACGCAGCACGGATCCCCGCGATCCGCTGCCGCCCTCGCCGCTCGCGCCGCTGCGTGAAGCCGTCGCGCGGGCGCTCGAAGGCACGCTGTCCCCCGGCTATGCCGGACTCGACGGACGCCCCGTGCTGCTGCACGTGCTGCATGGCTGGGGCGGTGGCGCCGAACGCTGGGTACGCGATCTCTGCGCATCGTTCGACGGTGTTCACCATCGCGTGCTGATCGCACGCGGCAGCCACGCGCGACGACGCCACGGCGAGTGGCTCGAACTGCTCGACGGCTCGTTCGAGGGCCCACCTTTGCGCCGCGTGGCACTGCCCGAGGCGATCGCCGACACCGCGATCGAACACGGCGGCTACGCCGCGATCGTGCGCGAGTGGATCGACGATGCACGCGTCGATGCCGTCGTCGTGTCCTCGCTGATCGGCCACGCACTCGACGTGCTGCGCACGGGTCTGCCGACCGTGCGCGTGATCCACGACCACTACCCGCTGTGGCCGGTGCTGCACCGTGATTTCGGCGATGCCTCGCTCGCGTTCGACGACGCACAACGCGTGGCCGACCTCGCCGCGCTCGGCGCCGACCGCGAATTCGCGAACGACGATGCTGCCCACTGGAAGGCACTTCGCGACGCCACGGCGAACACGCTGCGCGACATCCACGCGACACTCGTCGCGCCGAGCCGCAGCGCACTCGCCGACGACCTGCGCCTCGCGCCGGAGCTCGCCATGCTGCCCGCGCACGTGATCGGCCACGGCCTCGACGCATGGCCGGCCGGCACGCTGCGCACACCCTCCCCACCCGCCCGCGACCGCCTGCGCCTCGTCGTGCCGGGCCGTGTGCGCCGCGGCAAGGGTGCGGCCCTGCTCGAACAGGCGCTGCCCGGCCTGCTCGAGCATGCCGACGTGTTCCTGCTCGGTGCCGGCGGCGACGCGCATGCCTTCTTCGGGCGCAGCGGCGTGCACATCGTGCTCGACTACCGCCGCGAACGCCTGCCCGACCTGCTCGCGACGCTCGCGCCCGATGCCGCATTGCTGCTGCCGACCGTGTCGGAAACGTTCGGCTACACGCTGTCGGAGCTGCGCACGCTCGGCATGCCGGTCGTCGCGACGCGCATCGGTGCATTCGCCGAGCGCATCCACGACGGCGTCGACGGCTTTCTCGCCGACGTCGACGCGGCCGCCATCGTGGCCTGCGTCGCCGGCCTCGCCGCCGACCGCGCACGGTTCGAGGTGGTCCGCACGAACCTCTCGACGTTCGAGGAGCGCGACCTCGCCGCGATGGCGGCCGACTATGCCGCGCTCGGGATCTGGCGCGACGATGCTCCGCGCATCGCGACACCGGGCCTCTGCCTCACGCTGAGGCTCGAACTCGCCGAGGCCATCACCGCACACCGTCGCGCGATCGAACACGGTGACGTCCTCGAGCGCGATCTCGCCGGCGCGCGCGCCGAAAGCGCGCGGCGCGGCGCCTGGGGGCACGCGCTCGATCGCGACCTCGCCGGTGCACGCACGCGCATCGACGCGCTCGGCAAGGACCTCGAGACACGTACGCAGTGGGCGCTCGGCCTCGACGCCGAAGTCGCTGCGCAGCGCGAGCGCATCGGCGCGCTCGAAGCGATCGCACGCGAACGCGACGCGATGCTCGTGAGCCGCTCGTGGCGCGTGACGGTACCGCTGCGCACCGCGACGACGTTCCTGCGTCGCGTGCGCGCGAGCCTGCGCTTCCGCGCCGGACGCGCGCTCGGCCTCGCACGCCGCGTGCGCGGCAGCCTCGCGCGCCACGGCCTCGCGGGCACGTGGGAACGCATCGTGCGCGAGCTGCGTGGTGGTACACCGGCGCCGCGCACCGCACGCACCTACGACGCGCCGAGCGAAGCCTTCGAGCCGTTTGCGGTGCCGGGCAGCGCGACGCCGCGCGTGTCGATCGTGATCCCCGTGCACAACAAGTTCGCCTACACGGCCGCGTGCCTGCGCTCGCTGGCCGAGCACGCGAGCGGAACGACGTTCGAGGTCATCGTCGTCGACGATGCCTCGACCGATGCGACCTGGGAGAACCTCGCACGCATCGACGGCATCCACCCGCTCCGCAACGCGGCCAACCTCGGCTTCGTCGGCTCGTGCAACGCCGGCGCGGCGGCGGCACGCGGCGACTACGTGCTGTTCCTCAACAACGACACCGTGGTCACGCCGGACTGGCTCGATGCGCTGCTGCGCTGCTTCGACGAGGAACCCGACGCCGGTCTCGTCGGCTCGCAGCTCGTCTACCCCGACGGGCGCCTGCAGGAAGCCGGCGGCATCGTATTCGACGACGCCTCGGGCTGGAACGTCGGGCGCTTCGGCGATCCCGACGACGCGGCCCACCAGTATCGCCGCGAAGCGGACTACTGCTCGGGTGCGGCGATCCTGCTGCGTCGTGCGCTGTTCGAGACGCTCGGCGGTTTCGACATGCGCTACGCGCCGGCCTACTACGAGGACACCGACCTCGCCTTCGCGGTGCGCGCCAACGGCCTCAAGGTGTTCTACGAGCCGGCCTCGCGCGTGATCCACTTCGAGGGCATCACCGCGGGCACCGACACCGGCAGCGGCATGAAGCGCTTCCAGGTGGTCAACCAGGCCAAGTTCCTCGACAAGTGGCGCGACGTGCTGCGTGACCAGCCCTCCCCGGGCACGCCGATCCCTGTCGCCTCGACGCATCGCGCGCACAAGCGCGTGCTGATCATCGACGCGACGACGCCGGCACCGGACCAGGATTCGGGCTCGCTGCGCATGGTCAACCTCATGCGCGTGTTGCGCGCCAACGGCGTGCACGTGACCTTCATGGCCGACAACCGCGCCTGGGTCGAACGCTACACGCGCGACCTGCAGGAACTCGGCATCGAGGTGCTGTACCACCCCTACGTGAATGACCCGGTGCGCTGGTTCCGCGAACGCGGGGCCGCGCTCGACGCGATCATCCTGTCGCGCCACTACGTCGCCGCGAACTACGTCGGCATCGCACGCCTGCATGCGCCGCAGGCGCGCCTCGTGTTCGACACCGTGGACCTGCACTACCTGCGCGAGCAGCGCGCGGCCGAACTCGAAGGCAAACCCGACCTCGCGCGCCAGGCCGCGGTGACGCGCGTGCAGGAGCTCAAGCTCATGCGCGAGTGCGACGTCACGCTCGTCGTGAGTCCTGTCGAGCAGGCCATCCTCGCCGTCGACGCGCCCGGTGCCGCGGTCGACGTGCTGTCGAACGTGCACGAGGTCTACGGTCGCCGCGCCCCGTTCGCGTCACGCCGCGATCTCGTGTTCGTCGGCGGCTTCCAGCATCCGCCGAACACCGATGCGGTGACGTGGTTCGTGGCCGAGGTGATGCCGCTGCTGCGCGCGGCGGACTCCGGCCTGCGCTTCCACGTCATCGGCAGCAAGGTGCCCGACGCGATCCGTGCGCTCGCGGCCGACGACGTGATCGTGCACGGCTTCGTCGAGGACATCGCCCCGTTCATGGACGGCTGCCGCCTCTCGGTCGCGCCGCTGCGCTATGGCGCCGGCGTCAAGGGCAAGGTCAACATGGCGATGAGCTACGGCCTGCCGGTCGTGGCGACGCCGATGGCGGTCGAAGGCATGCACGTGCGCGCAGGCGAGGACGTCGTCGTGGCCGAGACGCCGCGTGCGTACGCCGACGCGATCCTCGCGCTCGATCATGACGAGGCGCTGTGGACGCGGCTGTCCGACAACGGCCTCGCCAACGTGCGCGAGCACTTCTCGTTCGAGGCCGCCGAGAAGGCGATCCGGCGCATCGTCGGTTTCTGACTCAGGCCTCGTGCCACTCGGCCTCGGCGTTGGCGCACTCCCAGGCGACCTCGCCGGTGCGCGTGCCGCCCGGGCCGAAACTGCGTTCGCGCAACAGCAGGCGCCGGTCGGGATCGCGCATGACCAGCGTCGCGGCGCGCGTGCCGTAGTGCTCGCCCTCGATGAACACGGGCGCGAGCGTGCGCTCGAGCGCGAGGCCCACGCCGGTATCGGGCAGGCGCCCGTCGTCGGGCTGGAAGGTGTCGTGCAGCAGGCCGAGCAGGCGATCCTCGTCACGCCCGCCGTGCGCGGTGGCGCCCGTGAACCGGTCGCGCAGGCGTTCCATCTTCGGCCAGTGCACGTCCGTCGCACCGTTGCTGACGACGTGCACGCCTGCACCGAGGCGGCGCGATGTGCCATGCACGCCGTCGACGAGCCAGGTGCCGCGCGCGTCGCCGAGCACGAGGTTGAAGCCGCCGTACTCGTCACGCCCCGCGAGCGCGGCATCGGCCGCCTCGCGCGCGTCCGCACTGCCGAGCAGGAAGTCGCGCACGAGCGCGCCGCGTGAACGTGGCGCGCGCGCGGGCACGCCCGAGCGCAGGTTGGTGACCGCCGCGAACGCACCGTCGTTGCGCACGCCGAGCCATGTGCCGCCGGCGACGAGGTCACGCCCGCCGAGGCAGTCCGGCGCTTCGCGCCAGGGTGCCGCCTCGGTGCTCGCACGGGCGTGGAATTCGTCGCGATTGCCGAGCAGCACGAGTGGCCAGCCACGCACGTGGTCGATCGCGACGAGCAGGATGCACACGGTGATTCCCTCGGACGCTCAGCCGCGCCCGTTGGCCGAACGCCACGCGCGCAGCTTCTGCTCGAGCGGGGCGAGGCGCGGACTCGACGGCGCGAGCTGGCGGGCAGCATCGATCGCGCGCGCAGCGTCCTCGCCTTCGTTCGCGCCGATGCGCGCGTCGGCCTGGTCGAGATAGGCCGTCGCGAGGCGTTCGTTCATGCCGCCGAGCGATGCATCGGACGGCGCGAGCTGGCGCACCGCGTCGATCATGCCCCGCGCGCGCGGCAGGTCGCCGTCGCGCAGGCTCGCGTCGAACAGGTCGCGCGCACGCGCCGGGAGCTTCTCGAGGCCGGCCAGCGCGGCCGTGTTGCCACCGTCGATCGCGAGGGCAGCGCGGAACTTGTCGTAGGCGCAGTTGCCGGGAGGCTCGATGAGGCGGCCGTTGTCGGCGGCGAGGTTCGCGTCGGCGACGAGGCGCTGAAGGCGCTGCTCGTCCGCGGGCGTCAAGGTCGGACGTGCGGCGGCGATCGCGGCGCGCTCGCGCAGTTCACGCAGGCCGACGCGCGCGCTGCGCAGGTCGGCGAGTTCGGGCGAGAGCCGTTCGGCCTGGCCGAGCAGACGTTCGGCGGCGTCCGCATTGCCGTCGTCGATCGCCGCGCTGGCCTGCACGACAAGCGCCTGCGCGACGCGGCGCAGTCCGGCACGCGCGCGCACGTTGTCGCGATCCCGCGCGAGCACCGATTCGAACAGCGCCTGCGCGGTGTCGCCGGCGCCGCTGGCGCGGCCGCCGCGCAGGTGCGCCTCGGCCTTGGCGAGATCGGCCTCGAGCGCGGCGGCGGCGTCCTCGCGCTGGCGCGTCACGCGGGCGCGCAGCTCGGGAAGGCCCGGATGGTCGGGCACGATGCGCGCGATCGCCTCGATGCGTGCCATCGCGGTCGCCTCGTCGCCCTTGTCGATCGCTTCGCCGGCCTGCGCAGCGAGCGCCTCGGCGACCTTGCCCGTGCCGGCGCGTGCGAGCGCATTGCCGGGATCGGCCGCCGCCACGCGGGCGTACAGCGAGGCGGCACCGTCCTTGTCGAGCAGCCGTCCCGCGGCGAGCGCCTGGCGCGCCTGATCGAGCAGGCCTTCGATCTCGTCACCCTGCGACTGACGATCGCCGACCTGCTTCGCGAGCGCATCGACCTCGGCGCCGCCGCCGAGCAGTTCGCGCGCATCGGCGACGAGACGCGACGCCGTGGCGACATCGTCGCGCGCAAGCGCGGCGCGTGCATCGTCGAGCAGGCGGCGCCCGACCTCGGCGAGTCCGCTGCGTGCGAGATCGTTGTCGGGATCGATCGAACGCGCCTGCTGGAACAGTTCGCGCGCGCTGTCGCCCTGCGTACCGGAGAGGCGCCCGGCGTCGAGCGCCTGCTGCGCGCGCGCGAGCACGGTGTTGAGTTCGGTGTTGGGCAGCAACGCGCGCAGGCGGTCCTGGTTGCGCCAGGTCGCCGCACCGGCCACGACCAGCACACCGGCCACGATGGCGGCGGCGATCCACCCGCCTCGACGGCGCTTCGGTGCGCGCGCGGCCGCGTGGCGGCCCGACCGGCTCGCGCGCAGGATGTGTTCGTCCGTCGCGGCCATGATCTCGTCGAGGCGACCGAGGTTCGGTTCGGCGCGCGAGGCACGCGGTGCGCCGTCGGGCGGTGAATGGCGCGAGGCGCGCATCGACGGCATCGGCGGCGTCGCCGGCGACACGCTCGTGTCCATGGAGCGAACGTCGCGCGCGAAACCTTCGGGTTCGCCGTCGAGACCTTCGAGTTCGCCGCTCGCGATCGCCTTCTCGTAACGTGCGATCGCGGTGGCGGCATCGTGGCCGGTCTGGAAACGGTCCTCGGCCTCCTTGGCGAGCAGGCCGTCGACCAGCGGTTGCAGCACCTCGAGCGCCTCGGGCAGCTTCGGCACGGGCTGGGTGATGTGCATGATGCCGACCGCGAGCGAATCCTCGGCGTGGTACGGCACGCGCCCGACCAGCATCTCGTAGAGCACGATGCCGAGGCTGTACAGATCCGAGCGCCCGTCGATCTGCTTTCCGCGCGCCTGCTCGGGACTCATGTAATGCGGCGTGCCGACGACCGCGCCGGTGCGCGTCATGCGCGTCGCCGAATCGCTGGCCCGCGCGATGCCGAAATCGGTCAGCGCGGACGAGCCGTCGTCGCGCAGCAGGATGTTGTCGGGCTTGACGTCGCGGTGGATGAAGCCCTTCTGCTGTGCGTAGCCGAGCGCGGTGGCGATCTCGCGGATCACGCGCAGCGCGAAAGGCACCGAGCGCGGCTGGCCGTCCTTGCTCAGGACCGGGCCGGCGGACAGGTACTCCATCGCGATGTAGTGGTAGTCGCCCTGGCGGCCGACGTCGTGGATGCCGACCACGTGACGGTGGTGCAGGCGCGCGGCGATGCGCGCCTCGCGCTGGAAGCGCTCGCCGAAGTTCGGGTCCGCCAGCAGCGCCGGCGACATGACCTTGAGCGCCACTTCGCGATCGACCGATTCCTGCACGGCGAGGTACACCGTGGCCATGCCTCCACGGCCGAGCTGGCGCAGCAGTCGATATCCGGGAATCTCGATCACGGTTCAGGCGTCGTCCGTTGCAGGGCGCCCGCTCTCGTGCGGGCACACGGCGGCAAGCATATCAGGGAGCCCCTCCCGCTGCGGTCAGGCGAGGCGGCGTGCCTCGGTCACGTTGGGTACCGCGAGCAGGCGTCCGAGCAGGGACGACAACTGGCCGTAGTCGTTGACGCGCAACGCGAAGCTCATCTCGACCTCGCTTCCGCGCGGATCGACCTTCGCATTGACCGCGAGCATGTAGACGTTGGCTGCTGCGATCACGTTGGTGACGTCCTTGTGCAGACCCTTGCGGTCGTAGCCGCGCACGAGCACGTTCACGTCGTAGACCTGTTTGCGCGCACCACCCCACTCGACCTCGATGACACGCTCGGGATCGAGCTCGCGCAGGCGCTGCAACTGCACGCAATCGCTGCGATGCACGCTGATGCCGCGGCCACGCGTGATGAAGCCTTCGATCGCGTCGCCGGGCAACGGCTGGCAGCAGCGCGCGAGCACGCTGGCGAGGTTGCCGACGCCTTCGACGACGACGCCGTCGCGCGTCGCGGCAGGCGCACGTGGCGCACGCGTCGTGGCCGGGCGCGGCGCCTCGGCCGCGTGCAGCGTGCGCGCGACCTGAGTCGGTGTGACGTCGCCGATCGCGAGCGCCTCGAGGAGCTCGTCGAGCGTGCGCAGGTCGAAGCGCGGCGGCAGCGTGTCGAGGTCGATGCCGGTCAGCGCGAGGCGCCTGAGTTCGCGCTCGAGGATCGCGCGTCCCGCGGCGACGTTCTGCTCGAGGTCGGCACGCTTGAACCAGGTACGCACCTTCTCGCGTGCGCGGGACGTGTTGAGGAAGCCGTGGTGCGACGACAGCCAGTCGCGGCGAGGCTCGATCGTCTTGCCGGTGAGGATCTCGATGCGGTCGCCACTGGCCGGCTGATGGTGCAGCGGCACGATGCGCCCGTTGACCTTGGCACCTCGGCAACGATGGCCGACGTCGGTGTGCACGAGATAGGCGAAATCGAGCACGGTCGCGCCACGCGGCAGGTCGAGCACCTGACCCTTCGGCGTGAGCAGGTAGACACGATCCTCGACGACGTCGCTGCGGAAACCGGCGAGCAGCGCGCCGTCGTCGTCGCGCTCGTCGCGCGCCTCGAGCAGCTGCCGCATCCAGGCGATCTTGCGTTCGAAGCTCGCATCGCCGCCACCGCCTTCCTTGTAGCGCCAGTGCGCGGCGACGCCGAGCTCGGCATGGGCATGCATGTCGTGCGAGCGGATCTGTACCTCGAGCGCGCGACCGCCGGGACCGACCACGGCCGTGTGCAACGACTGGTAGTGGTTGCCCTTCGGATTGGCGATGTAGTCGTCGAACTCGCCCGGCACGCACGGCCACAGCGAATGCACGACGCCCAGCGCGGCGTAGCAGGCCGGAACGTCGCGCACGAGCACGCGCAGCGCGCGGATGTCGTAGAGCTCCGAAAACGCGAGCCCCTTCTTCTGCATCTTCCGCCAGATCGAATGGATGTGCTTCGGGCGACCGGCGACATCGGCGTCGAGGCCGGCCTCGCGCAGCGCGCCCTGCAGCGCGTCGCGCGCATGCGTGATCCAGGCCTCGCGGTCGCCGCGACGCTCGTCGAGCAGCGTGGCGATGCGCCGGTACGTGTCGGGTTGCAGGTAGCGGAACGCGAGATCCTCGAGCTCCCACTTGATCTGCCAGATGCCGAGGCGGTTGGCGAGCGGCGCGTGCATGTCGGCCGTCAGTTCGGCGAGTGTGCGGCGCGCCTCCTCGGGCAGCGACGCCGCGGCACGCATGCGCACGAGCTGGCGCGCGAGCAGGACGAAGACCACGCGCAGGTCGCGCACGATCGCGAGCAGAAGCCGACGCAGGCCCTCCATGCCGCGGGCGTTGCCGCGCGCGGCGTGCAATGACCAGACCCGTGCAGCGGCGCGTTGACCTTCGACGAGCGCCGGGATCGCCCCTCCGAACGCCGTCAGCGACGCATCATCCAGGACGAGCCCCGCCTCGGCGGCATCGTGCAGCAGCATCGCCACGGCGGCCTCTTCGCCTGCGCCGATGCGCGCGAGCACGTCGAGCGTGGCCTCGCGCTCGATACGCGACGCCTCCCACGACGCGAGCGCCGAAGGGACATCCTGCAGACGCGCGTCGATCCAGCTGCGCGCGCGCGAGGACGCGTCCGTGGACGGAAAGGGAGTCTCGACGTCGCGGACGTTCACGGGATGGAAAAGGCGACCGGGAGGGAGTGGCCAGTGTGGCGCGTCCCGGCAAAGGCGGGTTGCGGCGCGTCGCCGCGACCCGTCATCACCGGCGCAGCGAGGCGCCGGTGATGCGGCAGGACGTCAGTACGAGTACCAGACGCTGTCGTGCGGATACCAGTCCTGCATTTCCTCGGGCGCGCCGGCGAGCCCTTCCCGCAGCCGCACGATCGCGAAGCCCTGCTTGGGAACGTTGTTGCTGGCCGTGCCGATGGCGTCGCGGTAGACGAGAACGTGGAACGGACCCGCAAAGCTCGGGTAGAAGCCGATGCCTTGCCGGGCGAACTCTCCCGTCTGCTTCGACAGGCCCGGATACACCGCGGAGCTGTCGTCGCACAGCGTGGCGGGAGGCACCGTGCCGCTGACCCAGTCCGGCCTCAGCAGGCACCACGTCGCAGTCGCACCGAGTGCCGTCGCGTTGTAGCCCTCCACGAGGGCCGCGTCGACCTGCGCGGGTGCGGTGGGATCGAGCTGCGCCTCGAGTCGCACGATGGAGACGGCGCGACCCGCAAAGCCCGTGAACTGCTGGGCGGTCACCTTGAGGTTCTGATGCGGAACAGCCGGAGCTTCCTGCGGCGGAGCCGTACCGACCGCGTCGTTGTTCGCGCCGATGTAGTCGCCGAAACCCAGCGTCGGCAAGCCGATGCTGGCCTCCCACGCTTCAGCCGCCCCGGCGCCCGGGGACGCCGTCAGGCAGCGGTACTGCCGTGCGCTCGCCTGGGCCGCATGACCGATACGGATTCCACCCGGTACATACTCGAGATCACGGACGTTGACACTCGGCAGCTTCCACACGTCGTTGCCGAGCGAAGCCGGAACCTGGTAACGCGGCGCCAGCGTGGTCTGCGATCCGCCCGCCAGGGTGTCGATGCAGAACAGGTGGCTGCTGAAATACGCCAGCGCGATCGTGCCGCCCGAGGCCGGACGGTCGTAGCTCAGCGCATTCGGCACGGCGTCGTCGAGGTGCAACGTCGCCTGGTCGCCGGCGACCGTGTCACCGCCGACGAGGGCGTAGACACTCGCCTGCGCCGTACCGGCGGCGAGGAAACCCGCCGACACCGCGAGGGCGAGCAGCGGGCGGAAAGCGTTCGAAAGTCGGGTCATCATGGCATCCGTCAAGAAGTCGTCAGGCGGGGGTTTCCATGGCCCCGCAGGTCGCATCGTTTGCAAAGGTCCGGCCAAGCCACGAGGGCCTGGACGCAATGGTAGACTGAGCTGACTCGAATGTAACCACACAATCGCCGTCCACGCACCTGTTAAGCTGGTGTTGGGAAAGCATTTTTCACCCCTCGAGATGCCGTTTTGTCGACCGGATCCCACTCATGCGCATTTTGTTCACGATTGCCCTGATCGCGTGCTGCAGCACGCCCCTGCTGCATGCCGCCGAGACCGTCTCCATCGAGGAGCGGATGTCGAAGGCGGAACTCGAGGCCTCCGGACTGGACCGCCTGACGCCGGAACAGCTGAAATACCTGAACACGTGGCTGTCGACCAAGGGCATCAGCGCCTCGGTCGCGCCGATCAAGCGCAACGACGGTTCGATGGTGTACTACCCGGACGAAACGGCGCGCGACACGATCGAATCGACGATCAACGGCACCTTCGAGGGGTGGCGGGGTCGGACGATCGTCACCCTGGCCAACGGCCAGAAGTGGCAGCAGAGCGAGTCCGCCTCCCGTGGCGACGTCCGCATGACCGACGCCGCCGTGACGGTCAAGCCGATGTCGATGGGCAGCTGGCTCATGATCGTCAAGGGCTGCAACTGCAGCATCCGCGTGAAACGCATCCAGTAACTCGACCGGGCCCATCGACACCATGACGCCGACGACCTCCCGCCATTCCCGAGCGCTGCGCGCGCTTCTCCTCGCCGCAGGCCTCGCCCTCGCGCCGGCCGCCTTCGCGCAGAAGGGCTCGACGCTCGAGGAGCGCATGTCCGCCGCGCAGTTCAAGGCCTACGGCCTGGACAAGCTCACCGCCGAAGAGCTCAAGGGGCTCAACGACTGGCTGCAGGGCCGCGGTGGCATCGACGAAGCAGGCAGCCGCGTCTCGGAAGACACGGGCAGCCGCGACCCGAAGTTCGGATTCCGGGCTCAGGACAGCGGCCGCGAGGCGGTGCAGGCGAAGATCGTCGGCACCTTCAAGGGCTGGAGCGGCAAGACGATCTTCAAGCTCGACAACGGCCAGGAATGGCAGCAGGCCGAGGCCGGCGCCTACAGCGCACAGACCTTCGAGGATCCCGAGGTCACGATCAAGCCCAAGCTCATGGGCAACTGGCTGCTCGTGGTCGAGCCCTGCCAGTGTCGCGTCGCGGTGACGCGCATCAAGTGATCCGGCCGCCGGCCGTCAGGCCGGCGTTCCCGCATCGATCGCCTCGAGCGCCTTCGACAGGCGCTTGGGCGACACCGGCGACGGCGTGCCGAGCTCCTGCGCGAACAGCGACACGCGCAACTCCTCGATCAGCCAGCGGAACGCCGCGAGCGAAGCCGGTGTCGCGCCGCTCGCGCGGCGCTTGAGGTACTCGCGCCAGTAGCCGTGCACCTGCAGCATGCGCGCCTGGTCGCGCACGGGATCGTGACGCAGGCGTTCGGCACGCAGGCGCATCGCGCGCACGTAGCGCGGCAGGTGGGCGAGCTGCGAGGCCGGCGTGTCGCGCAGGAAGCCAGGCGCGAGCAGTTCGTCGCGTTGCTCGCGCAGGTCGGCATAGTTGGCGCCCGCGAAGCCCATCAGCGGCGGATCCAGCCACGGCAGCAGCTCCGCATGCGCCTCGATGATCGCCTCGGCGACCTTGAGGCGCTCGACTGCGGCCGGGAACAGCTCCGTCGCGATCGTCGCGCGCACGGCCTCGAACGCCTCGCGCGTGCGCGCCTCGGGCGCGTGGTGGTGCAGGCGCTCGGCGAGCGCGGCTTCGACGAGATCGGCGCGCAAGGTCTCGGCGCTGCCGAGCGCTGCCCAGCGCAGCGCGACCGAATTGGCCAGCGGCAACTGGCGACGCGCCTGCTTGATGCGGTCGGCGAGCGCGCGCCTCAGCAAACGCTCCACGCCGTGGCGGTGCTCGACACGTGCATCGTCGGCACGCTCGAACACGCGCAGCGCGACACTGTCGCCGAGGTCGACGAGCGCCGGGTACGCGGCCAGGCCACCCGGCGAGACGATGCGTTCGGGGATCGCCTCGAGGTCGAAGCCTTCGACGTCCTCGCGCGTGAGGTCGGCATCGGCCTGCGCCGAGAACGCGCTGCGCGCGGCCTGCCCCCACTGTGCCTGCAGCGCGGCGAGGTCACGCCCTTCGGCGAGCGTACGGCCGTTGGGATCGTGCACGCGGAAGCGCATCGACAGGTGTGCGGGAACCTCGATGCCGTCGAAATCGGCGGCGCCGATCGCCACGCCTGTGACGCGCTGCAGGTAGTCGGCGAGCACCGTCGGCAACGCGCGCTCGCGCGACGCGGGCACCAGCGTCTCGACGAACGCACGCGCGAAGTCGGGAGCCGGCACGAAGTTGCGGCGCAGCGCCTTCGGCAGTCCGCGGATCAGCTCGGCGACCTTCTCGACGAGCAGGCCCGGCACCAGCCAGGCGGCCTGCTGCGCGCCGAGCGCATTCACGAACGCGAGCGGCACGTGCACGGTCACGCCGTCGGCGGAGTCTCCCGGCACGAAGCGGTACTCGAGGCGCAGGCGCTGCCCGGCGACCTCGAGGCGGGTCGGGAAGTCCTCGGCCGCGATGCCGGCGCGCGTGGCCATGAGGTCGTCGAGCGACCAGCGCAGTGCCGCCTGCTCGGCCGGCGACGCCTTGCGGTACCAGGCCTCGAGCGCCACGGTGGAGTTCACCTCGACCGGCAGCTTGCCGGCGAAGAACGCGGCACGCTCGGCCGGCTCGCGCAGCAGGCCCGAACGACGCTGGCGCGCCTCGATCTCGAGTGCCTCGGCGAGCACGCGCGCGTTGGCGCGCACGAAATCGGCGCGCGTGTCGATCTCGCCCGTGGCGAGTGCCTCGCGCACGAAGATCGCGTGCGCTTCCTCGGGATCCTGGCGCGCGAACGTCACGACGCGGTTCTCGGCCAGCGCGAGGCCGAACAGGTTGACGTGCTCGTAGGCGAGCACCGCGCCGCGCTTGCGCGACCAGTGCGCGTCGCGCCATGAACGCCGCACGAGGTGCGCGGCCTGCTGTTCGATCCACGCCGGCTCGACGCGCGCGTTCTGCATCGCGTAGATCTTGCCGATGTCGAGGATCTGCCCGGCGAGGATCCACTGCGGCGGCGACTTGGCCAGCGCCGAGCCCGGGAACACGCCGAAGCGGCGCTCGCGCGGGCCGCGGTACTGGCCGCGCTCGTCCTTGCGGCCGACCTGGGTCGGCCAGCCGGAGAGCAGGCAGCGGTGCACGGCCTCGTGCAGCGCATCGCCTTCGAGTGGCGACGCCGCGTCGCGGGCCTTCGCGCGCGGACGTGCCGGACCGTCGTCGCCGAGCACGACGAGCTGACGATGCAGCTCACGCCACTCGCGCATGCGCAGGAACGACAGGAAGCGCTCTTGGCACCAGTCGCGCAGGCGCGACTGGGTGAGCTCCGCATGCGCCTCGCTGTAGGCGGCCCACAGCACCAGCACGCCGAGGAAATCGGATTTCGCGACCACGAACGGCGCGTGCGCCGCATCGGCCTGCTGGCGTGCGTCGGCCGGGCGCTCGCGCGGATCCTGGATGCTCAGGAACGCCGCGAGGACGAGCAGTTCGCGTTCGACGCCGAGGCGCGTCGCCTCGACCAGCATGCGTGCGAGCGAGACGTCCACGGGCACACGCGCGATCTCGCGGCCGACCGGGGTGAGCCTGCGCTGCTCGTCGATCGCGCCGATCTCGAGCAGGCGCCGGTAACCGTCACCGATCGCACGCTCCGACGGCGCCTCGACGAACGGGAACGCGGCGACATCGCCGAGGCCGAGGCTGAGCATGCGCAGGATCACGCCGGCCAGCGACGTGCGCAGGATCTCGGGATCGGTGTAGCGCGGCCGCGTGGTGTAGTCGTCCTCGGCGTACAGGCGATAGCAGATGCCTGGCCCGACGCGTCCGCAGCGGCCCTTGCGCTGGTCGGCCGCGGCCTGCGAGATCGGCTCGATGTGCAGGCGCTCGAGCTGGCTGCGCTGGCTGTAGCGCTTGACGCGCGCGGTGCCCGTGTCGACGACATAGCGGATGCGCGGCACGGTCAGCGAGGTCTCGGCGACGTTGGTCGCGAGCACGATGCGTCGCTTCGTGCCGGGGCGGAACACACGGTCCTGCTCGGTCGCCGACAGGCGCGCGTACAGCGCGAGCACTTCGGTCTCGCGGTACTGGCGGCGCGCGAGCGCCAAGTGGGCATCGCGGATCTCGCGCTCGCCCGGCACGAAGATCAGCACGTCGCCGCGCGGATCCTCGGCCGTGATCTCGTCGATCGCGGCGACGATCTGCTCGGTCGTGCCCGATTCGCGCGGCGTGCGCGGACCGTCGTTGCGGCGCGCGCCCTGCCCGCCCGGCGGCGACGCCTTCGCGGGTTCGCGCTCGCGCGACTCGAGCGGGCGCCAGCGCACCTCGACCGGATACGTACGGCCTTCGACCTCGATCACGGGCGCGTTGCCGAAATGCTCGGCGAAGCGCGCGGTGTCGATCGTCGCCGAGGTCACGACGAGTTTGAGGTCGGGGCGCTTCGCGAGCAGGCGCTTGAGGTAGCCGAGCAGGAAGTCGATGTTGAGGCTGCGCTCGTGCGCCTCGTCGAGGATGATCGTGTCGTAGGCGCCGAGCCAGGCATCGCCCTGGGTCTCGGCGAGCAGGATGCCGTCGGTCATGAACTTGACCAGCGCGTCCTCGCCGACCTGCTCGGTGAAACGCACCTGGAAGCCGACGAGGTCGCCGACCGTCGTGCCGAGTTCGCTCGCGACACGGCGCGCAACCGTGCGCGCGGCGATGCGGCGCGGCTGCGTGCAGCCGATCATGCCGGCGCGGCCGCGCCCCGCCGCGAGGCACAGCTTGGGCAGCTGCGTGGTCTTGCCGGAGCCGGTCTCGCCGGCGAGCACGACCACCTGGTGGTCACGGATCGCGGCGACGATCTCGTCGGTGCGCGCGGCGATCGGCAGCGATGCGTCGATGGCGATCACGGGCACGCGCGCGGCACGGCGCGCGACGATCGCCGTCGAGGCCTCGATGTCGGCGGCGAGCTTCGCGAGCGCGTCGGCATTCGCCTCGCCCGGACGCGACAACCTGCGCAGGCGCCCGATCAGGCGCCCGCGGTCGCGGCTGAGCACGCCGTCGAGGGCGGACTGGAGGGATTTCAGGTCGGGCATCGGGACAGCGGTACCTGCATGCGCCGACGTGCGGAACGGCCGCACGACGCGCTGGTTTTCCGTTCAGACGGACCGCATATGATAGCCCGCCGGCCCGGCCGGGCACGAACGACCGCCACGCACGCGCCATCCGACACGCGCCGCCACTCCACCTGCCTCGAGGAACGATCCATGGCCATCGATATCGGTATCTCCGCGAAGGATCGCAAGAAGATCGCCGACCACCTGTCCAAGGTGCTCGCCGACACGTACTCGCTGTACCTCAAGACGCACAACTTCCACTGGAACATCACCGGGCCGATGTTCAACAGCCTGCACGTGATGTTCGAGACGCAGTACAACGAGCTGTGGACGGCCGCCGACGTCATCGCCGAGCGCATCCGCAGCCTCGACGTCTACGCGCCGGGCTCGTACACGCAGTTCGGCAAGCTCACCTCGATCAAGGAGGAGACCGGCGTGCCGGATTGGAAGGAGATGGTGCAGCAGCTCGTCGACGGCCACGAGACCGCCGCACGCACGGGCCGTGCCGCGTTCAAGGCCGCCGACGCGGCCGACGACCAGCCGACCGCCGACCTCATCACGCAGCGCCTCGAGGCGCACGAGAAGACCGCCTGGATGCTGCGCTCGCTGCTCAAGTGATCGCCCGGCGGGCCGCGCAGCGCGCGCGGCCCGCCCATCCCCGCCCTCGCATTACGCGACGCAACGCCGCGCCCACGCTCGCGGACACGCCTCCTCGCCAGCCCGCCGTCGTGCGCCGCCGGACCCGATCCGGCACAATCCCGCGCTTGCCCGGCGCCCCGCCGGGGCGACACGTGGACCCATGACCCTGCAAGGCAACTACGAACAGATCGCGCTCAAGGACTACGCCGAGCGCGCCTACCTCGACTACTCGATGTACGTGGTGCTCGACCGCGCGCTGCCGTTCGTCGGCGACGGCCTCAAGCCGGTCCAGCGCCGCATCGTCTACGCGATGAGCGAGCTCGGCCTCGGCGCGACGGCCAAGCCGCGCAAGTCGGCGCTGACGGTCGGCGAAGTGCTCGGCAAGTACCACCCGCACGGCGACAGCGCCTGTTACGAGGCGATGGTGCTGATGACGCAGCCGTTCTCGTACCGCTACCCGCTGATCACGGGCCAGGGCAACTTCGGCTCGGCCGACGACCCGAAGTCGTTCGCGGCGATGCGCTACACCGAGGCCAAGCTCACCCCGATCGCCGAACTGCTGCTGCAGGAGCTCGGCCAGGGCACGGTCGATTTCGCGCCGAACTACGACGGCACCCAGCAGGAACCGTCGTGGCTGCCCGCGCGCGTGCCGCACGTGCTGCTCAACGGCTCCACCGGCATCGCCGTCGGCATGGCCACCGACATCCCGCCGCACAACCTGCGCGAGATCGTGAGCGCCTGCATCCGCCTGCTCGACGATCCCGAAGCGAGCATCGCCGACCTCTGCGAACACGTGCTCGGCCCGGACTACCCGACCACCGCCGAGATCATCACGCCGCGCGCCGACCTCGTCGCGATGTACACGACCGGCACGGGCTCGGTGCGCGCGCGCGCGACCTACGTGCGCGAGGACGGCAACATCGTCATCACCGCCCTGCCCTACCAGGTGTCGCCGTCGAAGATCATCGAGCAGCTCGCCGCGCAGATGCGCGCCAAGAAGCTGCCGATGATCGAGGACCTGCGCGACGAGTCCGACCACGAGAACCCGATCCGCCTCGTGCTGGTGCCGCGCTCGAACCGCATCGACGCCGACGAGATCATGCCGCACCTGTTCGCGACGACCGATCTCGAGAAGAGCTTCCGCGTCAACCTCAACATGATCGGCCTCGACGGCCGCCCGCAGGTCAAGAACCTCAAGCAGATCCTGACCGAGTGGCTGCGCTTCCGTACCGACACGGTGACGCGCCGCCTGCAGCACCGCCTCGGCAAGGTCGAGCGCCGCCTGCACCTGCTCGAAGGCCTGCGCATCGCCTACCTCAACCTCGACGAGGTGATCCGCATCATCCGCACCGAGGAGGATCCGAAGGCCGTGCTCATGGCGCGCTTCGGCCTCAGCGAGGAACAGACCGACTACATCCTCGAGACGCGCCTGCGCCAGCTCGCACGCCTCGAGGAGATGAAGATCAACGGCGAACGCGACGCCCTCGAGGAAGAGCGCGCGCGCATCAACGTGCTGCTCAACTCGAAGGCGCGCCTGAAGACGCTGATCAAGGACGAGCTGCGCGAGGACGCCAAGGCCTTCGGCGACGAACGCCGCTCGCCGCTGGTCGCACGTGCGGTCGCGCAGGCACTCGACGAGAGCGCACTCGTGGCGAGCGAGCCGGTCACGATCGTGCTGTCGGAGAAGGGCTGGGTGCGCGCGGCCAAGGGCCACGACATCGATGCCGCGGGCCTGAGCTACCGCGAGGGCGATGCCTACCTCGCCTCGGTGAAGGGCCGCACGACCCAGAACGTCGCCTTCATCGATTCGACGGGGCGCAGCTACTCGTCCCCCGCGCACACGCTGCCGTCGGCGCGCGGCAACGGCGAGCCGCTCAGCGGCCGCTTCGGCCTGCCGGCCGGCGCGCGCATCGATGCGCTCGTCGCGGCCGATCCGGCCACGCGCCTCGTGCTCGCCTCGGACCTCGGCTACGGCTTCGTCACGCGCTTCGAGAACCTGCTCGCCAACAAGAAGGCCGGCAAGCAGCTCATGAACCTCGACGACAAGGCGCGCGTGCTCGGGCCGGCGCTGGTCGCCGACTCGGCGCGCGACCGCATCGTCGTCGCGACGACCGCGGGCCACCTGCTCATGTTCTCGGTGGCCGAACTGCCCGAGCTCGACAACGGCGGCAAGGGCAACAAGCTCGTCGAGATCCCGAAGCCGAAGCTGTCGGCCGGCGAACGTGTCGCCGGCATCGCGGTGGTCGCCGAGGGCAAGGGCGAGGTCACGATCTACGCGGGCCAGCGCAAGCTCGTGCTGCGCTGGGCCGACCTCGTCGAGTACGGCGGCGGCCGCGCCACGCGCGGCAACCTGCTGCCGCGTGGCCTGCAGCGCGTCGAGCGCCTCGAGACGACGGCCTGACACGACGACGGGGGCCTCGCGGCCCCCGTCGCCTGACACGGTGGTAAAGCCTCAGCGGCGCGCGCGGCGACGCAGACCGAACGCACCGATCACGAGCGCGAGCGACGCGAGGACGATCTTGCTCCAAGTATCCGACGACGGCAGCGGCGTCGCCACCGGATCGGGGCCACCGCCGCCTCCGGCCGGGTTGCCGACGACGTTGAGCACGATGTTCATGTCGCCGAACCCGATGTCGGCCAGTGGCGTCGGCTCGTCGATGGCACAGTCGGCCGACTCGATGTAGCCCGGTGCACTCTCGCCGTCGGCGTTGGAGCCGATGAAGAACGTGTTGCCGGCGGCGTCGCCGTCCGGGGTGTTGATCTCGACGACGAGGTTGGAACCCGCCGTCACCGACGCGGCCAGCGATGCCGGGAAGATCGTCGCGGTCTGGTCGGCGACGCTGAGCGCCGCGGTGCCGATCTGCGTGTAGCCGGCCGGGAACGTCGCCGGGAAGTCACCCGTGCCCGCGTACAGGTTCACGGTCACCGGCTGCGTGCCGTCCGTGCCGGCCGCAGCTTCCTCGATGCCGAACTGGATCTCGCAGACGTCGATGTCCTCGGTGATCGCGAACGAGCGGAAGTAGGAATTGTCGGCGTGCACGCTGGCGGTGTTGCACGACACCGAATTCAGAGGGGTGATCGTCTGCGACGTGCTCTGCGTCAGCGTGATCGTGCCGCAGGCACCACGCGGCGGCATCGTGGTGGGGGCGCCGTTGGTTTCGGCACGCGAAAACGTCTGTGCGTGGGCGCCCGCGGCGGTGAGGGCGAACGCCGCGGCGAGCGCGCCGGCGAGGATGGAACGGTGGTTCATCGGAGTATTCCCCAGGGAAGGAAGGACGCCAGGCGCACGCATCGACCCGCGATCCGCACGGCGAGGGCGTCGGCGAGTATCCGCCGTAGCCTTCGTCTGGTATTCAGGGGTTTACCCTTGGTCACCGCGGTCCGGCGCGACGTCGCCCCGGTTACCGCTTCCGGCGGAGTCGACTCCTTGAAACGCATCCTCCTGCGCACCGCAACGGTCATCCTGCTCCTGTCGGTGATCGCATGCATCGGCTCGTGGCTCGCGTTGCGCGGCAGCCTGCCCCGGCTCGACGGCGACCTCGCGATCGACGGTCTGCGCGCGCCCGCGAGCGCCGAACGCGATGCGCTCGGCACGCTCACGGTGCATGGCGAAGACCGCCGGGACGTCACCCGGGTGCTCGGCTACGTGCATGCGCAGGAACGCTTCTTCGAGATGGATCTCATGCGTCGGCAGGCCGCAGGTGAACTCGCCGAGGTGTTCGGACCGGTCGCGCTCGAGGCCGACCGCGCGGCGCGCGTGCATCGGCTGCGTGCACGGGCGCAGGCCGCCTTCGCCTTGCTCCCGCAGGCCGACCGCGACCTGCTCGACATCTACCGCGACGGCGTCAACGCCGGCCTCGATGCGCTGTCCGTGCGGCCTTTCCCCTACCTGCTCGCACGCAGCGCTCCTGTCGCCTGGCGCAGCGAGGACAGCCTGCTCGTGATCCACGCGATGTACTTCGCGCTCAACGACGCCACCAACGCACGCGAACTCGGCTACGCGTATCTTGCCGCTTCGCTGCCACCGTCCGCGGTCGCGTTCCTTGCCGCATCGGGCGGCGACTGGGATGCGCCGCTGCAAGGCCCTGCGATGACGTGGCCGTCACCGCCATCGGCGGACGAACTCGACCTGCGTGCGCTCGACCCCGCCCTGCTGCGCGGCACCGAGCCCCCGAGCGGCATCGTTCCCGGCAGCAACAGCTTTGCAGCGGGGGGCACGCTGACCGGCGGCGCCGCGCTCGTGGCCAACGACATGCACCTGCAGCTACGCGCCCCGAACCTCTGGTTCCGCGCACGCCTGGTGTATCCCGATCCGCGCCGCCCCGGCGAAGCGGTGGACGTGACCGGGGCGAGCCTGCCCGGCACCCCGGCGATCGTCGCGGGCAGCAACCGGCGCATCGCCTGGGCCTTCACGAACAGCTACGGCGATTTCACCGACTGGGTGCGCGTGCCGCCGGTCGACGGCGACGCAGGCCGCTACGCGACCCCCGAGGGCAGCGAGGCGATCACCACGCATGTCGAGACGCTGCGCGTGCGCGGCGGCGACGACGAGACGCTCGAGGTGCGCGAGACGCGCTGGGGCCCGATCACGGCGACCGACGCCGACGGTACGCCGCTCGCGCTCGCCTGGACCGCGCATCGCGAAGGTGCCGTCAACCTCGACCTCATGCAGTTCGAGGCGGCTGCGGGCGTCGACGAGGCGATCATGATCGCACAGCGCTGCGGCATGCCCGCGCAGAACCTCGTGGTCGGCGATCGCGCGGGCAACCTCGCCTGGACGATTGCCGGTCGTATCCCTCAGCGGCTCGGCGATGCCGATCCGCGCCGTCCGATGGACTGGAGCCATGCCGGCACAGGCTGGGCGGGCTGGCTCGAACCCGAGGCTTACCCGGTCATCCGCAATCCGGCGGGCGACCGGCTGTGGACCGCGAACGCACGCCTGCTCCCGGAGGGCCAGCAGCTCGACGTGTTCGGCGACGGCGGCTACGACCTCGGCGCACGCCAGCGCCAGATCCGCGACGACATGCTCGCCCGCGAACGCTTCGCACCGGCCGACATGCTCGCGATCCAGCTCGACGATCGCGCGCTCTTCCTCGAACGCTGGCATGCACGACTGCTGACCCTGCTCGCCGCGGCGGACACGACGCCCGGACGCTCGCGGCTGCGCGACGCGCTCGCGGACTGGAGCGGCCGCGCCTCGACCGGATCGGTGGCCTACCGCATCGTGCGCGAGTGGCGCGACGAGGTGACCTCGCGCGTGCTCGACGGCTTCGCGGCCGCGGTACGCATCCGGCACGCGGACTTCACGATGCCCAAGCTGGCCCAGGCCGAGCATGCGGTGTGGATGCTGCTGGAGACGCAGCCCGCGCACCTGCTGCCTCCCGGTCCCGCGGACTGGAACGCGCTCATGCTCGACAGTGCCGATCGCGTGTTCGAGCGCCTCGACGCGCGCGAGGGCGGACTCGCCGCACAACGCTGGGGTGCCCGCAACACGGCACGCATCCGCCACCCGATGTCACGCGCCTTGCCGGGCTGGGCCGCGCGCTGGCTCGACATGCCGGCCGATGCGCTGCCCGGCGACGCCAACCTGCCGCGCGTGCAAGGCCCGTCATTCGGTGCATCGGAGCGCTTCGCGGTGGCACCGGGAGACGAGGAGAACGGCTACTTCCAGATGCCGGGCGGCCAGAGCGGCCACCCGTTGTCGCCGTTCCACGGCGCCGGCCACGCCGACTGGGTCGACGGCACGCCGACACCGTTCCTGCCGGGCCCGGCACGTCACGTGCTTGCCTTCAGACCCCGCTGAGCACGACGCCCCGAAGACGGGGCGCCGTACGTCGGACGGGTATCAGGGCGCGCCTTCGAAGCCGTCCTCGAAGATCGGATCGACGAGCGCCGCCGTCGGCGCGAGCACCCCGGCCTCGTACGCGGCGGGCGTACCGGCTTCGGCGACACGCAGCGAGGCGTTCGCCTCGGAAGGCGCGGCGGGCGCGACGAACGAGAAGCGGAACATCGTGCCCCAGTTGAGCGGGTTCAGCACGGCGGGCACGTCCGGAACCGGCGACGGGTTCACCGGCGCGCTCCACGTCGCGACACCCCCCGCGGACGAGAAGGTCCAGTCGTTGCCCGCCTCGACGTCACCGTCGCTGAACACCACGTTCGTGAGGGTCGTCCCGGCAGGCACCGGCACGCTGAAACGGTCGAAGCCGAAGTTGTGGATCACGCGCAGGTTCGGCTCGGCGCCCGACGTCTTCGCACGCGCGAAATCGAGGTTCATGACGACGTAGTCGTAGCGCCAGCTGCCGTTGCCGAGGTCGGTCGCCTTGACCGCGACCTTGGTGTGGCCTTCGCTGCCGGCCAGCTCGACCGAGCGCGCGTTCGCGCCGGGATTGAGCGGATCGACCCAGCGGTCGATCGCGGGACCGAGGCGGTACTGGTCGTTGCCTCCGACCGACCACGTGCTCGCGTTGCGCGTGAACGTCGCACGCTTGGTCGCCATCGAGTTGTAGATGTCGATGTCCTGGCGCGCGAGGTACCACGACTCGAACTGGTAGGTCGCACCGGTCTGTCCGGCCCCGCTGAACTGGGCCTCGCGCACGATCAGGCGCTGGTCGTACTGGCCGTTGCCTCCCGCGTTCTGGGCACCGTCGCAGTTGGTGTCGTAGATCGAGCCGCAGCGCCCCCACTGGTTCGTCGCCGGGATGATCTCCGAACGCGGGCCGAGGTCGCTGCTGCTGTCGTTGTTGCCGGTGCCGTAGGTGTCCGTGCAGCCGAGGCCCAGCACATGGCTGTTGCCGGGATTCTGGATGCAGCCCGTGTTGGTCGTCAGGAACGCGTGCTTGACGCCCGAGCGGCCGATCTGGTCGACCGTGCCGTCCGCGTTGAAGCGGTAGAGGTTCCAGATGAGGTAAGGATGCTGGTCGTTGTTGTACGGCGCGAAGTTGCCCGAGAACTTGCCGTACCAGGGAATGTCGGCCGACCACAGCGCCTTGCTGGTACCGCGCGGGTCGCTCGGAATCGTCGCCTGCGAGGTGCCGTTGTTGACGTTGTTCTTGAGCGTGGAGGACGGCGTGAACACGACGCGGCCATTGCCGCCCTCGCCCGTGCAGCCATCGCATCGGCTGTACTGGGTATTGAACGTCTGCATGAACAGGTCGGCCTCGTACGTGCCGCCGCTCGACGCCGTGCCGTGCCAGCGGTAACCGCCTTCGGGCTGCTGCGGGTTGGCGCCCTGGCGCTGGACTTCCGTGGTCATCTCCATGTCGGCGATCGCCCAGTCGGCGACCTCCGGATGGCCGACGCGCACCGCGAGCTCGCGGCTGATGCGCAGGTCCATCGTGCGCACGGCGAGGTGGCGGTTGTCGTCGACCAGCTCGTACATGAGGCGATCGATGTAGAACCACACCTTGCCGTCGGCACCGACGATGTCGAGGATGAGCGGATCGCTCTCGCGCGGACGCAGGCGGAAATCGGTGAGGTCGATGTCGCCCGCACCGGTGCTGATCACGTAGCCGCCGCGCGCCTGCACGGAGCCTCCCGCGAACGCGGCCAGGTTGCCGCTGACCACCCGGAACTCGAGGCTGCCGGTGCGGCGCAGCTCGAAGCGCTCGTGCTCGCGGAAGCTCTGGCCCTCCAGCGCGGAGCGCGCCTGGCCGAGGCCGAGGCCGACGTCGGCCGCGAGCTCACGGTTCCAGCGGATGCCCACCGTACCGCCCCACGCGGCCCAGGTCTGCGGCGTTGCGGCGGAGGCGGGAGTGGCGTCGGCGGCGTGGGCACCCGCGAACGGCGTGGCTGCACCGAGCAGGACGGCGACGGAGGCGGCGAGAAGACGGCTTGGGCTCATGGATCGCTACCGGAAAGGGGAAAGGCTGAACAATACGCTCACTCGAACCCGCCGCGGAAGATCGGCCAGTCGCCGACACGCGTGATCATCGGGCCACCCTGCTTGCACACCATCGAGTTCTGCGCCTCGCAGCTCGCCCCGCTGCATCCCGCCGGCCAGTTGTTGCCGTTCGCATCGCGCACGCTGAGGCGATACCAGAACACGACGTCGCCATCGGCGATCGACTCGTTGTTGGCGATGTTGCCGGCGACCATCTGGCAGTCGCTGATATTGTTGTCGGACTTGTCGGCGTACTCGTTGTTCTTGAAGATGCTGCCGATCACGTCGACGCTGTGGAAGTTGCGGCCCGATTCGTTCGCGGGGGTGTAGTCGCCCGAACCCGACACGATGCGGTAGCCGAAGCCGCCCTTGTTGGTCACGACGTCCCAGTGCGTCGGACCGCCGTCGGGGCCACCGGTCAGGCTGCGCAGGCCCGTGAACTCGTTCGACTGCGGCTGCCCGTTGGCGAAGATCGCGTTGTGGTCGGCGCCGTCGATGTCGAAGTCGAAACGCCAGTAATTATGGTGCCAGTGGGTCAGGTTGTTGTTGGTGCCGTTCGAGTTGCCGAAGCCGAACTCGGGCTGGATGTCGCCGTTGCTCCAGAATACGAACCTGCTCGTGTACTGGTACCAGCTGGCGGAATACTGCGTGGTCAGGACCACATGGTCCCCCATGTCCTCGATCGCCACGCCGCCCGGCGATCCGATGCAGTCGGCCGAGGTGAACGACGTGCCGGGTGCTCCCGAGAACGGGCACGCGCCGTACGATGCCGTGGGTTGGGTCGAGATGTCGCAACTCGTCGTCGCGATGAACGGCGACGGCACGCCGAGCTGGTTGCGCACCGGCGGCGAAGCGACGAAGCGCGCGTTGGCGTCCTTCCAGTCGCGGTAACAGGTCCCGCTGTTGCGGTACTCGGCGAACAGGATCGGCGCGTGCAGGCGCTTGGCGACGAGGATGCCGTTGTAGTGCACGTCGCGCAGCTCGAGACCGGAGCCCTGCACGCCGACACTGTCGCTGGGACGCAGCCAGCACATCTCCCACACCGGCTGGCTGGCCGGCCACTTCAGGAGATTGCCGCCCCACAGCGCGCAATCGGCGCCCGCCGCGAACGCCGTCGCCGGGACATTCGCCGCGACGCAGAGCAGGAGTGCAACACACCACCGCAAGGCATGGTTCGACACGAGGATTCTCCGAAAGGTCAGGACGAGCGAGGTGGCGGGTCCGGGCCCCGCTCCGGATCGAGTTGTGCATGAACGACGCGTCGCGCCATGAGGTCCACGATCGCGTGCGCGACATGGCGCTGGCCGTCCCCGGCGGACACGATGACATGCACGCAGCGGGAAAGGCCTCGGCATCCCTGGTCGGACGCCTCGCGGTAGGGAAACCCGGCGTAGTAGTTCAGGTCGGTCGAGGCGAGCAGTGGCGCGAGCCGGGCATCCTCGCGGGCGATCGCGATCGCGAGTTCGAGCTCTCGATCCGTGAAGTTGAGCGTGTAGCCCGGCTTTTCGCTGCGCGAGAGTACATGGCCGGTTTCGTCGTAGACGTGTTCGATCACGAGTCCGGCGCGGTAGTCCCAGCCGTACTCCACGACGACGCGGCGATTCACGCCGTCGATCGTGAAGACATCCTGGTACCTGCGTACCGGCACGTAGGCGGGCAGACGTATCGCGGCAGAGGCGAGGTCGGTGCGTACCGCACCGCCTCCCACGCCGGCCGAGGCCGACAGCGGGGACAAGTCGACCGCGACGGCGTCTGCGCGTGGCGCGACCGGCGCGTTCGCGCACGCGCCCATCGCGAGGGCGACAGCCGGCATCACGACGCGCGTGAGCCGGCGACGCAAGACGGCGGCTACGCGTGTCACCACGTCCGGCGCGCGCCGGGAACCAGCACGTCGAAGCCGTCGGCGAAGATGAACTCGGCCCACGGACCGAACGGCACGAGGGTGGGACCGACGCTCTTGCAGACCATGGAATCCTGGGCCTGGCACGTGCCGTTCGCGGTGCAGCCGGGCGGCCAGCTGTTGGCGGTGGTGTCGCGCACGGCGACGCGGTAGTACAGCGCGGGCACCGTGTTCTGCAGGCTTTCGCCGTTGACGAGGTTGGCGGTGTGCATGGTGCAGTCGCTGAGGCTGTAGTTGGGCGAGTCGCCGTACTCGCTGACGTGCGACTGCGTGGCGAGCACGTCGGTGAGATGGAAGTTGCGCCCGGACTCGTTGGTGGCGACGTTGTAGTCGTCGGCGCCGGGAATCAGCCTGTAGCCGTTGCCCGTCGCCGCGTTGCGGACCTCCCAGGTGCGCGGCCCGCCGCCGGCCCCACCGGTCGCATCACGCAGCTCGCTGAACTCGGTGGTGCGGTCGACGCCGCTCGTGCTGACGACGGTGTTGCCCGTGCCTTCGATGTCGAACTCGAAGCGCCAATAGTTGTGGTGCCAGTGGGTGACGCTGTTGTACGTGCCGTTGCGGTTGCCGAAACCGAAAGTCGGCGACATGCGGCCGTCGGCGTGGAACTCGAAGCGCGAGCTGTACATGTACCAGTCCGCCACGTACTGCGCGGTCAGCCGGACACGATCACCGAGATCCTCGATCATGATGCCGTCGGCGCAGCTGTAGCCCGGCGGGGTCGGCAGGCCGTAGGGGCAGGTTCCGTACGACATGGTGGGATGGATCGAACGGTCGCACGAGGTCGTCGCGGGGTTGCCGCCCTCAGGGATCGTGCCGAGGTGGTTCTGCACGTTCGTCGACGCGAGGATCGGCGTGCGCGCATCCTTCCAGTCGCGGTAGCAACCACCGCCGGCACCATCCTTGTACTCGGCGAAGAGCATCGGCGCGTGCGCCCTTCGCATGACGAGCTGTCCGTTCCGGTAGACGTTGCGCAGCTCCATGCCCGATCCGCGCGGACCGACGCTCTGGTTCGGGGCGAGCCAGCACATCTCCCACACCGGATTGTCGGCGGGCCAGCTGAGTTTCGTTTCCGGAGACACGCAGGTCGGCGAACCTGCGGCGGCATCCTGCACGAGGCCGGCCCCCAGCAGGAGTGCGAGGCCAAACAACGCGGTGGTGCGCATGGGTCAATGCTCCTGATGACGCGCGGCGGACGTGCCACCGGGTGAGTAGGATGGGTAAACGACGCGATCGGCCACGAGGTCGACGACGGCATGCAGGACGACATCGTCGCCGTTGTTGGCCGCGGCGATCGCGCGGATGCAACGTGATCCACGGTCGCAGAAGCGGTCACCCGGTTCGCGCATGACGAACCCGCCGGCCCAGACCATCACGCCCGGGCGGTTGACGACAGGTGCCGTCCGCGGATCGTGGCGCAACAGCGCCTCGACGCGTGCGGATTCCTCGGCGACGAGGCTGAGGTCGGCGCCGTCGGGATGATCTTCGGACACGAGGACGCCCGTCGGGTCGTAGGTCCTCACGACGGCACGCTTCGCGGCGTAGTCCCAGCCGCGCGTCACCGTGCAGCGCTCGTCCGCGGCACGACGCAGGGCTTCCGGGCAGAAATCGGTGACGCGCCGGGACTCGACATAGCCGTGCATGCGCCCGCCGGCATCGAGTGGAGCGCGGCCGCCTTCGCGTGCCGCCGTGCCGGCGCAGGCCGCCGTCACGAGCAATGCCGCGACCACGGCGAGACGCATGCACGAGCGGCGATGCATCGGCATGTCAGTTCGGCGTGGTCGCGCTGGACAGGTTGCCCGCGGTTTCCGGCGGGGACTTGCCGTAGGCGGGATTCGACCAGAGCTCGTACATGTACTCGCCGCGCGACAGCGACTGCGGCCCCACCGTGAACGGGCGATCCGGACCACCGGAGCACATCGTGTTCTCGGCGGGGATGACCGGCGCGGTGACGGCCTGGTCGCGCAGGAACTCGATGTAGTCCTTGCTGGAGATCTGGAAGTTGAGCTTGGCCTCGACGCGGATCGGGCGCGCCGTACCGGCCGGCAGCGCGAACGTGTAGTCGGTCACGTCGTAGTTGACGAGCGTTCCCGAACCGGGGGCGGTCTCCGGATACGTGTGCGCGACGGGGCGCATCTCGTCACCGTTCGGATCTGTGGGGCTCTTCGGGCGGAAACCGAGCGGCGGGATGCGGTTGTCCTTCTGGATGCAGTTGTTGAGCACGAAGTGGAACTTCTTCTTGCCGCCGACCTCGGTCACGCACTGGCCCGGCGAGCCCGGCGTCCAGATGCCCTGCAGCGTTTCGTAGACCTTGGCCTGCGCATCCATCGTCAGCACGGCCGTGGTGGCGTCGTAGGCGGCGCTCTCGGCGACGACCGCGTTGGCCGGCGTGAGCGCCTTGACGTTGAGCCACATGCGCCGCCCTTCCGCGTAGCCGGTCGGCAGCTTGTGGCCGCTGAGGTTGGTGACCCTGACGCGCACGCTGATCGAACCCGCGACCGAAGCGGTCGGCGCGGTGTACGAGGTGATCGTGGTCTGCACGTCGGCGCTCGACTGCAGCATCGCGCGCGCACTGGCGATCGTGCGGTCGAAATCGTCCTCGCGACCGAAGCCGGGGGTGGCGTACTCGGCCTTGATGATCGCGGGAACCCATGCGTTCGCGCCGACGAACTCGTGGATCGGCAGGTTGCCGGTGCGCGAGCCGTCCGGGTTCTGGTTGCACGCCTTCGCGGCCGGATCCTCCGACGATTTCATGTGGCAGGCCTGGCAGTGCTGGGCCTTCGCGATGGCCGGCGTCCCGGGCGGACCGTCGCCGACACCGTCGCGGAAGATCGCATCGGCGAACAGGCTGGCCTTCCATTCGGAATAGGTCCGCTCGATCGGCATCGGGCGCGTCGTGGCGACACCGCCCTCGAGTACGAGCGTCTTGAGCGGGCCTGCATCGGTATCCGGCGTCGAGACGTCGTGGCAGGTGCCGCAGATCGCCGAATCGGAGTGGTAGGGCGAATGCTTCCAGCCGTGAGGCGGGTCGAGCGTGCCGTTGGTGTAGGAATAGGGACCGTGGCGGCACGGGCCACCGTAGCTCGAACCGTCGGGCGTGTTGCATTCGGTCGAATTGTCGACCCAGATGTTCGCGTTGCCGATCATGCCGGGCTCGCCGGCGGGACCGGTCGGCAGCATGCGGTGGCAGAAATGGCAGGTGACGCCGGAATAGTCGTTGCCCTTCCAGTCGGGCGCCGAGTAGTTGCCGCTGAGCTGGCAGCCACTCGCACCGCCGGGCCCGCTCGTGCCACCACCGACGGCCTTGACCACACGCCCACCGAGCCAGCCCGGCGGCGTATGGCAGCGCAGGCAGTAATCGCCCACGCCGGGGACATCCTTGTTGGCGACGTCGAGAGCCGCCCAGAACAGCGGGTCACGCGCCGCGTTCGCCATCATCGAGCCGCCCCACGTGCTGTGCGGCATGAAACCCGGTGCGTTGCCCGAGAATCCGCGATGGCAGGACGAACAGGCGTCGGGCTCTTCGAGCCCCCACAAGAGGCCTGGCTGGGTACCACGCGGCGTGAAATCGAGGCCGAGTGCCGTCGCCGTGGCGAGGGTCGCGAGCAAGGCGACGACGAGGACGGGCCAATGGAACACGCGCAGATGCAACGGACGATTCTCGCGAACCAACACGATTACCCCAGATCGGCTCCGGCCACTCCGCCGGGTTGTGCGCGCGGTCCTTCAGCGCCCTTTCGCCGACGCGCATCCGGCGCGGACCCTTCTGCCCGCCCCCCCGGCGGGATCGGGGCGACGCAGGTCGCCTCCGGATCCGGCACCGCTTTCGCGTCGCCCAAGCGTGGGATTAATAGCACGAACCCGGGACGAATGGCACCGACGCCGCATGCCCGCCCCCGCACGGCGAGCGGGCCGTCGTTCAGTCCGCCACGGGGACGAGCAGGCGGCCGATGATGGCCTCGAACAGGCCCGGCAGCCTTTCGAGATCCGCCAGGCGGACGTGCTCGTCCAGCTTGTGGATGCTCGCGTTGACGGGCCCGAATTCGACGACTTCGGCACCGAGCGGCGCGATGAAGCGACCGTCCGAGGTGCCGCCGCCGGTGCTCTGCTCGGGCTCGCTGCCGCAGTGCTCGCGCAGTACGTCGACGACGGCACGTCGCAGGACCCCGTCCTTCGTGAGGAACGGCAGGCCCGAGACCTCCCAGTCGAGCGTGACGTCGAGGCCGTGACGGCGCAGGCAGTCCTCGACCCGCGCACGCAACGATTCGACCGTGCTCGCCGTGCCGAAGCGGAAGTTGAACGCGAGCTCGAGGCGCCCCGGGATCACGTTGTTGGCGCCGGTGCCGGCGCGCAGGTTCGGGATCTGGAACGAGGTCGGCGGGAAACCCTCGTTGCCTTCGTCCCAGCGTGTCGCGACGAGTTCGGCGAGCGCCGGCGCCGCCGCGTGCACGGGATTGAGCGCCTTCTCGGGATAGGCGACGTGGCCTTGCACGCCGTGCACGACGAGGTGCCCGGTCATCGAGCCGCGACGGCCGACACGGATCAGGTCGCCGAGCACGTCACGCGACGAAGGCTCGCCGACGATGCACCAGTCGATGCGCTGGCCGCGCTCGCGGAAGAGATCGGCGACACGACGTACGCCGTCGACCGAGGGGCCCTCCTCGTCGCTGGTCACGAGCAGCGCCACCGTGCCGGGATGATCGGGATGCGCGCGCACGAAAGCCTCGAGTGCGACCGTCATCGCGGCCACCCCCGACTTCATGTCGGCCGCGCCGCGGCCGTACAGGCAGCCCTCGCGCACGACCGGCTCGAACGGGTCGCTGGTCCAGGCCTCGAGCGGGCCGGTCGGCACGACGTCGGTGTGGCCGAGCAGCACGAGCACCGGGCCTTCGCGGCCATGGGTCGCCCACAGGTTGTCGACCTCGCCGAAACGCAGGTGCTCGATCGTGAAGCCCGCCGTCGCGAGGCGTTCCGCGAGCAGCGCCTGGCAGCCGGCATCGTCGGGCGTGACCGAACGCCGGCGGATCAGGTCGCAGGTGAGCTCGACGACGGCGGACGCGGCGGGTTCGGTCATGGCGAAGGGCTTCGATCGGTACGGATGGCGTCGGCGTGCCACGCACGTCGACGCACCAGGCTCACGCCGCGGGCGTGGCGCCGAACAGCTTGCCGTAGAGCTTGTCGGTGAAACCGAGCGTGATCGTGCCATCGGCGGCGACCGCGACCGGACGGCGCACCAGCGCCGGGTACTCCTTGATCAGCAGCGTCCACTCGGCATCCGAGCCGGGCGACTTGCGCGCCGCCGGCAGGTTGCGCCACGTCATGCCGGTGCGGTTGACGAGCTTCTCGAAACCGCCGACCTGGGCGGCCCAGGCCTTCAGCGTCGGCGCGGGCACGCGCTCGTCGCGGTAGTCGACGAAACGGTGCTCGACGCCGTGGCGATCGAGCCACGTGCGCGCCTTCTGGCAGGTGCTGCACTTGGCGAGGCCGTAAACCTCCAGACTCATGGGTCAGGCCCTCAGCAGTTCGTTGATGCCGGTCTTGGCACGCGTCTTCTCGTCGACCTGCTTGACGATCACGGCGGCGTAGAGGCTGTGGCTGCCGTCGGCCGCGGGCAGCGAACCGGCGACGACCACGCTGCCGGCCGGCACGCGGCCGTAGCTGACCGTGCCCTTCGCGCGGTCGTAGATGCGCGTCGACTGGCCGAGGAACACGCCCATGCCGATCACGCTGCCACGCTCGACGACGACGCCTTCGACGACCTCCGAGCGCGCGCCGATGAAGCAATCGTCCTCGATGATGGTCGGCGAGGCCTGCAGCGGCTCGAGCACGCCGCCGATGCCGACGCCGCCGGACAGGTGCACGCGCGCGCCGATCTGCGCGCACGAGCCGACCGTGGCCCAGGTGTCGACCATCGTGCCGGCGCCGACGTGCGCACCGATGTTGACGTAGCTCGGCATCAGCACGGCGTCCTTCGCGACATGCGCACCACGGCGCACGAGCGCACCCGGCACGACGCGCGCACCGAGTTCGCCGAAGCCTTGCGCGCCGGCATCGCCGAAGCGCAGCGGGACCTTGTCCCAGGCCTGCGACGGACCGCCGTCCATGACCCGGTTCGCGTTGAGGCGGAAATACAGCAGCACGGCCTTCTTGAGCCACGCGTTGACGCGCCAGCCGCCCTCGCCGTCCGGTTCGGCGACGCGGCGCTCGCCGCGCTCGAGCAGATCGAGCGCCTGCTCGACGGCGGGGCGGATGCTGGATTCGATTTCGTGGTCGTCGAGTGCGGCGCGACGCTCCCAGGCGTCGTCGACGAGGGTCTCAAGAGGCGGCATGGCGGGGCGTGTTCTCCGGCGCGGGACGCGTGTCGAGCCGGTCGATGAGCGCGGCACGCAGGCCGTCCTGCGCGGCCGCGTCGAGCGGACGGTCGCTGTCGTCGGTGAGGTGGAAGAAGTCTTCGACGCGTTCGCCGAAGGTCGCGATGCGCGCATCATGCACGCGCAGGCCGCGCGAACGGAAGATCTGCGCGACCGAGGCGAGCAGGCCCGGGCGGTCCGAGCAGACCAGGCCGACGCGCGTACGCGCGCCGTCGTCGCCGAAAGTCACCCGCGGCGCCATCGGGAAATGCCGCAGCGCGCGTGGCAACGCACGGCGCACCGGCGCCTCGTCGAGCGATGCACACGCGAGCGCGGCATCGAGCGCGCGTTCGACGTCGGCGACGGACTCGGGATCGAGCAGCGGCTTGCCGTTGACGTCGAGCACGAGGAACGTGTCGAACACCGTGCCCGAGTCCGATGCGACGATGCGCGCCTCGACGACGTTGAGATGGAAACGGTCGAGCACCGCCGTGATCGTCGCGAACAGGCCGTCGCGATCGCGCGAGTGCACGAACACCTCGGTCGTGCCGCGCACGCCACGCGGATCGATGCGCACGAGCGCCCGTGCGGGGTCGTCCTGGCCGGCGATCGCGGCGGTCTGCCACGCGATCTGCTCGGGCCGGTAACGAAGGAAGCTCTCCTTCGGAAAGTCGGTCCAGATGCGCTCGGTGGTCTCGGCCGGCAACCCGCGAGCGGCGAGCAGCGAGTGCGCGCGCAGGCGCGTCTCGGCGACGCGGTCGTCGGCGACGGGCAGCTCGCCCGAGGCCTGGCGCAGCACGTAACGCGTGGCCGAGTAGAGGTCGGCGAGCAGACGGTCGCGCCAGCCGTTCCAGAGTTTCGGGCTCGTGCCGTTGATGTCGGCGACGGTGAGCACGTAGAGGTAATCCAGGTGCTCCCAGTCGCCGACCTGCGCGGCGAAGCGGTGCACGACTTCGGGATCGGTGATGTCCTGGCGCTGCGCGGTCACGCTCATGACGAGGTGCCAGCGCACGAGCCAGGCCACGAGGTTCGTCGCCGCGGCGCCGAGGCCGAGCTTCGCGCAGAACGCGCGCGCATCGTCCTCGCCGAGCACCGAGTGGTCGCCACCGCGACCCTTGGCGATGTCGTGGAAAAGGCCCGCGAGCAGCAGCAGCGAGACGTCCGGCAGCCGACCGAAGACCGCGTGTGCGAGCGCGAAATCGCGCGCGCCGTCGTCGCCCGCGAAGCGCGCCATGAAGCGCAGCACGCGCAGCGTGTGCTCGTCGACCGTGTAGACGTGGAACAGGTCGTACTGCATGCGGCCGGTGACGCGCGCGAAGCCGGGCACGAGCCGTGCGAGCACGCCGTGGCGCGCCATCGCGACGAGCGACTCGACCGCCGGTGCACCGCGTTCGAGCAGCGCGCGCAGCGCGGCGAAGACCGAGGGATCCTCGAAATCCAGTGAAGGATCGGCGAGCGCGAGGCGCACCTGGCGCAGCGCACCGGCACGCAGGCCGCGCACGCCGGGCTCGCTCGCGAGCAGCGCGTAGAGTTCGATGAGCTTGCCCGGATGCGCGTGCAGCGTCTCCGTGTCGACCACGTCGAGGCGGTCGCCGATGCGCACGAAACCGCCCGGCAGCACCTGCGCGGTCGACGCGGTCGGCGCCAGCAGTTCGGCGCAGCGCGCGATGAGCTCCTCGTTGGCGCCGGCGATGCGCCGCGCGGCACGGTAGTACTCCTGCATGCACTGCTCGACGCCGAGGTTGTCGGCGTGCTCGTCGCGGTAGCCGAGCGCGCGTGCGAGGTCGCGCTGGTAGTCGAACAGCAGGCGCTCCTCGGCGCGCCCGGCGAGCAGGTGCAGCGCGTAGCGGATGCGGAACAGCGTGGCCTGCGCGGCGGCGAGCGCATCGCTCTCGCCGGCGTCGAGCAGGCCGGCCTCGATCATCGTCGCGGGATCGGCGGCACCGGTCAGCGCGCGACCGAGCCAGCGGATCATCTGCAGGTCGCGCAGGCCTCCGGGGCCTTCCTTGAGATGCGGCTCGAGGTTGTAGGCGGTGTCGCCGAAACGCTGGTGGCGTGCCGCCTGCTCGGCCTGCTTGGCCGCGAAGAAGCGCGCCGCCGTCCACAGCGAGTCGTCGGGCAGGCGTGACAGCAGCGCATCGGCGAGCGGTCGCGCACCGTCGAGATGACGCGCCTCGAGCAGGTTCGTGTAGACGCTGACGTCCTCGGCGGCCAGCGTGCGGCAGCCTTCGAGGTCGCGCACGGCGAGCCCGGGCTTCATGCCGAGATCCCACAGGCAGGCCGTGAACGCCTCGATCGCGCGCAGGACGCGCGCACCCGGCGACGCGACCGTGAGGATCAGCAGGTCCACGTCCGAATAGGGAAACAGTTCGCCACGCCCGAAGCCGCCGACCGCGACCAGTGCAGCCTCGTCGGTATCGCCGAGCCAGGCCTGCCAGGCGTAGCCGAGCACGCGATCGACCGCATCGGTGCGCGCACGCACCACGCCGACCGCCGGAACGCCGTCGCGGAAAGCTCCGGCGAGGTCGCGGTCGTAGTCGGTGAGGTACTGCCGCAACGCGAGCCGCGACGGGCCGACCACACCGGCTCGCGGCACCGGCGCCGCGAGCCTCGGCAGCGCGGGAATGCGCGCGGCGGGATCGGCAGCGGCCGGCACGACGGGGCTCAGGCCGCCTGCGGCCAGGGCGTGAGGATCTCGAAGCCGTCGTCGGTGACGGCGATCGTGTGCTCCCACTGCGCCGACAGCGAATGGTCGCGCGTCACCACGGTCCAGCCGTCCGGCAGCAGGCGCGTCTGCGGCTTGCCGGCGTTGATCATCGGCTCGACCGTGAAGGTCATGCCCTTGCGCAGCTGCAGGCCGGCACCGGCCTGGCCGTAGTGCAGCACCTGCGGATCCTCGTGGTAGATCTGTCCGATGCCGTGGCCGCAGTACTCGCGCACGACCGAGAACTTCTCCGCCTCGGCGAACTTCTGGATGGCGTGGCCGATGTCGCCGAGCGTCGCGCCGGGGCGCACCTGCGCGATGCCGTGCAGCATCGCGTCGCGCGTGGTCTCGACGAGCCGGCGCGCGAGCACCGAAGGCTGCCCGACGAAGTACATGCGACTCGTGTCGCCGTGCCAGCCGTCCCTGATGACCGTGACGTCGATGTTGATGATGTCGCCGTCCTTGAGCACCTTCGACGCGCTCGGGATGCCGTGGCAGATGACGTGGTTGACCGACGTGCAGAGGGTCTTCGGGAACCCCTTGTAGCCGACGTTGGCGGGGATCGCCTTCTGCACGTCGACGATGTAGTCGTGGCAGATGCGGTCGAGCTCCTCGGTGGTGACCCCGGGCTTGACGTGGGGCGCGATCATCTCGAGCACCTCGGCGGCCAGGCGGCCGGCGACGCGCATCTTCTCGATCTGCTCGGGGGTCTTGATCGTTACGGGCATGGGAATAGGGTGTCTTGTGGCGGGAACGTGTGGCGGGGTAGAATTGTACGGATTTGTCGGCCCGCAACGTAGGTTGTTGACCGCAAACGAAAAGTGGTTCCGCGGCGTCGTGCCCGGGATCACCACGGCGATCCTCGCCGAATCCGCACACGTACCGTCACCGTCTTCGGGGTGCCTCGTTCGCGAGGTCGCAGGCGGCGGGTACGTGGAGGTCCAACCCCGGGCAACCCGCGCCAACACACATGCGCGGTTGTCCCCTATGGAGCACCACCATGCCTCAGGTCACCATGCGCCAGATGCTCGAAGCGGGCGTCCACTTCGGCCACCAGACGCGCTACTGGAATCCCCGCATGTCGCCGTACATCTTCGGCGCGCGCGGTCGCATCCACATCATCAACCTCGAGAAGACGCTGCCGCTGTTCAACGACGCGATGAACTTCGTGTCGGGCCTCGCCCAGAAGCGCGGCACGCTGCTGTTCGTCGGCACCAAGCGCTCCGCGCGCGAAGCCGTGAAGGAAGAGGCCACGCGCTGCGGCCAGCCGTACGTCGCGGCCCGCTGGCTCGGCGGCATGCTGACCAACTTCCGCACGGTCAAGCAGTCGATCGCGCGCCTCAAGGAAATCGAGGCGATGGCCACCGACGGCAGCTTCGGCAAGCTCGTCAAGCACGAGGTGCTGCAGATCGAGCGTGAGCGCGAGAAGCTCGAGAAGTCGCTCGGCGGCATCAAGGACATGCCGCGCCTGCCGGACGCGCTGTTCGTCATCGACATCGGCCACGAGAACATCGCGATCCAGGAAGCCAAGAAGCTCGGCATCCCGGTCGTCGCCGTGGTCGACACCAACTACGACCCGAGCCTCGTCGATTACGCGATCCCGGGCAACGACGACGCGATCCGCGCCGTCCAGCTGTACACCAGCGCCGTCGCCGACGCCGTGCTCGAGGGCAAGGCCGCTGCGCCGGCCGTCGCCGTCAACAACGACGAGTTCGTCGAGCTCGACGGTGAAGGCAACCCGGTCGGCAAGGCCGCCGACGACCGTCGCCGCCAGGCGCCGCGCGGCAAGGCTCCCGCGGGCAAGCGTGGCGCCGGCGCCCCGCCGGCCGGCCGCCGCGGTCCGGGTGGTCCGGGCGGCAAGCGCGACGGCAAGCCGGGCGAGTCGGCTTCCGAGTAAGCGTCACGTCGCGCGGCGACCGTCCAGGCGGTCGCCGCGCCACCGAAACATGCAGGTCACGCGGCCCGGCCACGCTGGGCACCGCGACGTCGCCGCCCTGCGCGCGGCGGACCCGCGTCATCCTCCGGTGCGCGCCGCGCACCGCAAGCCAATCGAGGTTCTCCGATGGAAATCACCGCACAGATGGTCAAGGAACTGCGCGAGCGTTCCGGTGCCGGCATGATGGAATGCAAGAAGGCGCTGTCCCAGAACGACGGCAATATCGAAGCCGCGATCGAGTGGCTGCGCAAGCAGGGCCTCGCCAAGGCCGACAAGAAGGCCGACCGCGTCGCCGCCGAAGGCCGCATCGTGCTCGCCCAGGACGCCGGCAAGGCCGTGCTCGTCGAGGTCAACAGCGAGACCGACTTCGTCGCCAAGGACGAGAACTTCCTCGCCTTCGCCGACAACGTCGCCAAGGCCGCGCTCGGCGCCGCCGACGTCGAGGCGCTCAAGGGCGCCGCGTACGCGGGTGGCGGCACGGTCGAGGAAGCGCGCGCCGCGGTCATCGCCAAGGTCGGCGAGAACGTGCAGCTGCGTCGCCTCGTGCGCATCGACAGCGCCAACACGGTCGCGGGCTACCTGCACGGTGGCCGCATCGGCGTGCTCGTCGAGGTCAAGGGCGGCTCCGCCGACCTCGCGCGCGGCCTCGCGATGCACATCGCCGCGATGAACCCGCCGTACATCGCCGAGAAGGACGTCCCGGCCGAGTTCGTCGCCAAGGAGAAGGAGATCGAGCTCGCCAAGATGACCGACAAGGACAAGGCCAAGCCGGCCGAGATCCTCGAGAAGATCATCAGCGGCAAGATCGCCAAGATCGTCAACGAGGTCACGCTGACGGGCCAGCCGTACGTGCTCGACACCAACGAGACGGTCGGCGCGGTGCTCAAGAAGGAAGGCGCCGAAGTCGTCGTGTTCCACCGCATCGCGGTCGGCGAAGGCATCGAGAAGGTCGTCGAGGATTACGCGGCCGAGGTCATGAAGCAGGCGGGTCTGGCGTAATTGGTGCGATCGTCCTTGATCGCCACACCGTGGCGATCGAGGATCATGCGGCATGCTTTACTCCGGATGGGCTCCAGCAGCGGCCATCCCTGGCCGCACTCGGGAGTGACGCACGGTTTCGTTGAAACCTGACTTGGGGGCTGGATGCGCTTCGATGAGGCGATTCCATGAACCCGACGGCAGTGAAACCGGCTTTGATTCAAGAAGAAGCCCGCGGGTGACCGCGGGCTTTTTTGTGGGCTGGGGTTATGCATGCGATCGCCCCTGATCGCTGCTCTTGGCCATCGAAGATCGCTCCGGAGCCTCGAGCTCCGAGGGCCACCCAAGAGCAGCCATCCCTGGCCGCACTCGGGAGTGACGCACGGCTTCGTCGAGACTCTGGCTTTCGGCTGGATCCCGTTGGTCGAGGCGATTCAAGTCGGCGGAAGCAACGGCGCCGGCAGTCTCTCCGTGGCTGCGACGAAAAACCCGCGGGTGACCGCGGGTTTTTTTGTGGGCACGGCGCGGTGGCCGCTATACTGCATCAGTTTTGCCCGCCGCCCGGAGAGCCGACATGCCCGAGATCAAGTTCAAGCGCATCCTTCTGAAACTCTCCGGCGAGGCACTGATGGGCGAGGCCGACTACGGCATCGATCCCAAGGTCATCAGCCGGCTCGCCCGCGAGATCATCGAGGTGCAGCGCGTCGGGGTGCAGGTCGGCGTCGTGATCGGCGGCGGCAACATCTTCCGTGGCGCGGGCCTCGCGGCCTCGGGAATGGATCGCGTCACCGGCGACCACATGGGCATGCTGGCGACGGTCATGAACGCGCTCGCGATGCAGGATGCGATCGAGAAGGCCGGCGGTACCGCGCGCACGATGAGCGCGATCAAGATCAACGAGGTCTGCGAGGACTTCATCCGCCGCCGCGCGATCCGCCACCTTGAGAAGGGCCGCATCGCGCTGTTCGCGGCCGGCACCGGCAACCCGTTCTTCACGACCGACTCGGCGGCGGCGCTGCGCGCGATCGAGATCGGCGCGGGCCTGCTGCTCAAGGCGACCAAGGTCGACGGCGTCTACACGGCCGATCCGGCCAAGGACCCCACCGCGACGCGCTACGACCACCTCACCTACGACGAGGTGATCCAGCGCAACCTGCAGGTCATGGACACCAGCGCGATCGCGCTGTGCCGCGACCACCGCATCCCGCTGCGCATCTACGACATGTCGCGCGCAGGCGACCTCATGCGCCTCATGCGCGGCGAGCCCGTCGGCACGCTGGTCAGCAACACGCGCTGAGCCCCCCCTGCCCGTCCCGGCGGCCGTCCGCGAACGCGCTGCTATACTCCGCCGGCTAAGCCCTACGCAGGACACGACCATGCTCGAAGACATCAAGAAGGACACCCAGACGCGCATGACCAAGAGCGTCGAGTCGCTGCGCCACGACCTCGCGCACCTGCGCACGGGACGTGCCAGCGTCGCGATCGTCGAGCCGCTGCAGGTGTCCTACTACGGCTCCGACGTGCCGCTCAACCAGGTCGCCAACGTCGCCGTGGTCGATGCGCGCTCGCTGACGATCACGCCGTACGAGAAGAACATGGTCGGCGCGGTCGAGAAGGCCATCCTCGCCTCCAACCTGGGCCTCACGCCCAACACGGTCGGCCAGGTCATCCGCATCAACCTGCCTGCGCTGACCGAACAGCGCCGCAAGGAACTCTCCAAGCACGTCGCCGGCGAGGGCGAGAACGCCAAGGTCGCGATCCGCAACATCCGCCGCGACGCGATCCACACGCTCAAGGAACTCCTCAAGGACAAGAAGATCAGCGAGGACGAGGAGCACCGCGCCGAGGAAGAGGTCCAGAAGCTGACCGACCGCTTCGTCAAGGACGTCGACGGCGTGGTCAAGGCCAAGGAAGACGAGCTCATGGCGATCTGAGGATCGCCCGTCGAGCCGAACGCATGGCCTCCGCCAGCGAAGCCCCCTCCGCGACACGCGTCCCGCGCCACCTCGCCATCGTCATGGATGGCAACGGCCGCTGGGCGCAGCGCCGCCTGCTGCCGCGCACCGTCGGTCATCGTGAAGGCCAGAAGTCGCTGCGCGCGACGGTCGAGTTCTGCCTGCGCCGCGGCATCGGCTCGCTGACCCTGTTCGCGTTCTCGAGCGAGAACTGGAAACGCCCCGAGGGCGAGGTCGGCGCGCTGATGCAGCTGTTCCTCAAGGCGCTGGACCGCGAAGTCGACGAGCTGCACGCCAACGGCGTGCGCATCACCTTCATCGGCGACCTCTCGGCGTTTTCGAGCGAGCTGCGCGAGCGCATGCAGCAGGCGATGGCGCGCACGGCCGGCAACCGCGCGCTGCACGCCAACGTCGCGGTCAACTACGGCGGACGCTGGGACATCGCCCAGGCTGCGCGTCGCGCCGCCGAGGCGGCTGTCGCCGGTACGCTCGATCCCGCGACCCTCGACGAGAACGTGCTCGCCCCGTTCTTCAGCCTGCACGATCAACCGCCCGTGGACCTGTTCCTGCGCACGGGCGGCGAGCTGCGCATCAGCAATTTCCTGCTCTGGCAGATCGCCTATGCCGAGCTCGTGTTCATCGATACGCTGTGGCCCGACGTCGACGCCGAGGTGCTCGACGCGGCCCTGCGCGAGTTCGCGCGGCGCGAGCGCCGCTACGGCATGACGTCCGAACAGGTCGCGGCCGCAGGCTGAGGGGGAACCGCATGAAGCAACGCATCCTGACCGGACTCGTCCTCGCCGCGCTCGCGGTGTCGATCATCCTGTTCTCGCCGACGCCGCTGTTCGCGACGATCGTCGGCATCACCTGGCTCATCGCGTGGTGGGAGTGGACGGCGCTGGCCGGCGTCACCTCGCAGGCCACGCGCATCGTCACGACCGTGCTCGTCGCCGCCGCGCTCGCGGGCCTGTGGTTCGCGCGCGAGACGCCGCTGTGGTGGATCGTGATCGGCCTCGGCGTGGCCTGGTGGCTGGTCGCGGCGTTCTGGCTGCGCCACTTCTCGTTCGGCGCCTCGCCCGTGCGCACGAACCGGTCGCTCAAGCTCGTCGCAGGCCTGTTCGCGCTCGTACCGGCCTGGGCCGGCCTCATGCAGATCCATGGCCATCCGTCGCTCGGCCCGGTGTGGACGCTGTTCGCGCTGTCGCTGGTCTGGGCCGCCGATTCGTTCGCGTATTTCGCGGGCCGCCTGTTCGGCCGCACCAAGCTCGCGCCGCGGGTCAGCCCCGGCAAGACGCGTGAAGGCGCCTGGGGCGCGATGGCCGGTACCGCACTGTTCGCGCTCGCCTGTGCCACGCTGCTCGGCGAACGCGGCGCGGACCTCGTCGCGCTGCTCGTGCTGACCGTGCTCGTGGTGGTCGTGTCGATCGTCGGCGACCTGTTCGAGAGCCTGCTCAAGCGCCAGGCCGGCGTGAAGGACTCGGGCGCGCTGTTCCCGGGCCACGGCGGCATGCTCGATCGCCTCGACGGCGTGTTCGCGGCGATCCCCGTGTTCGCGATCGGCAAGGCGCTCATCGACCTGACGCTGCCGGCATGAAGCGCGTCGCGGTCCTCGGCGCGACCGGCTCGATCGGCGCGAGCACGCTCGACGTCGTCGCCCGCCATCCGGAGCGTTTCCGCGCGAGCGTGCTCGCCGCGCACCGCAACGTCGAGGCACTGGCGGCGCTGTGCGAACGTTTCCGTCCCGACCTCGCCGTGATCGCCGATCCTGCCTGCGAGCCCGAACTGCGTGCGCGCCTGGTCGCCGCCGGCGTCGCCACGCGCGTGCTTTCCGGTCCCGACGCGTTGGTCGAGGCGGCCGCGGGCGGCGATGCCGACATCGTCGTGGCCGCGATCGTCGGCGCCGCCGGCCTCGCCTCGACGCTCGCCGCGGCACGCGCGGGCAAGCGCCTGCTGCTCGCCAACAAGGAGGCGATCGTCATGGCCGGGCCGTTGCTCGCCGCGGCGCTCGCCGAGGGCGGCGGCGACCTGCTGCCGATCGATTCCGAGCACAACGCCGTATTCCAGTGCCTGCCCGGTGGCCGCCCGGACCTCGGCCGCGCCGGCGTGCGCCGCATCGTGCTGACCGCCTCGGGCGGGCCGTTCCGCGGCCGCTCGCGTGACGAGCTCGCGCGCGTCACCCCGGCGATGGCCTGCGCGCATCCGAACTGGAGCATGGGCCGCAAGATCTCGGTCGATTCCGCCACGCTCATGAACAAGGGCCTCGAAGTGATCGAGGCGCATTTCCTGTTCGGCGCGCCGGCCGATGCGATCGACGTGGTCGTGCACCCGCAGAGCATCATCCACTCGCTGGTCGAGTACGTGGACGGCTCGATGCTCGCCCAGCTCGGCAACCCGGACATGCGCACGGCGATCGCCTACGGGCTGGCCTGGCCCGAGCGCCTCGACGCCGGTGTCGCCGCGCTCGATCTCGTGCGCACCGCCCGGCTCGGCTTCGAGGCCCCGGATCGCGCGACGTTCCGCTGCCTCGATCTCGCCTACGACGCCTTGCGCGCGGGCGGCACGGCACCGACCACGCTCAACGCGGCCAACGAGGAAGCGGTCGCCGCATTCCTCGAGGGACGCCTCGCCTTCACGGCGATCGCGGAGGTCATCGAGAACTGCCTGACCGACCTGCCCGCCGGGCCCGTGGCCGGTCTCGACGCCTTGCTTGACAGTGATTTAACCGCGCGCCGCCACGCCCACCGTATCATGGCGCGCCGGGCCGCCTGAGTCCTGAGTCCCGGTCCCCTTTCGAGATGCGTCGATGAGCGAGCTGTTCGGTTCCGTGTGGTGGCTGGTGGTCACGATGGGCCTCCTGGTCACGTTCCACGAGTACGGGCACTACGTGATCGCACGCCGCTTCGGCGTCAAGGTGCTGCGCTTCTCGGTCGGCTTCGGACGCCCGCTGTGGATGCGCCGCGGCCGTGACGGCACCGAGTACGCGATCGCGGCGATTCCGCTCGGAGGCTACGTGCGCATGCTCGACGAGCGCGAGGGCGACGTACCCGCTGCGGAAGCCGATGCGGCATTCAACCGCAAGCCGCCGCTGCAGCGCATGGCGATCGCGGCTGCTGGTCCGGCGTTCAACCTCGTGTTCGCGCTGGCCGCCTTCTGGCTCATGTTCGTGGTCGGCCGCCCGGACTACCTGCCGGTCGTGGCCGCGCCGACCGGCGTCGCCGCCGAAGCCGGCATGCTCGCGGGCGACCGCATCGTGTCCGTCAACGGCGACCCGATCGACTCCTGGAGCAAGGCGCTGCAGAAGCTCGGCGAGTCCGCGGTCGGGCGCCGCGACACCGTCGTCGAAGTCGTGACCGCAGCAGGCGCCGAAAGCCGGCGCACGCTCGCCTTCAGCACGCTCGGCGCCGACGTCGGCGAACGCCAGCTGTTCGACCGCATCGGCCTGAGCCTGGCTCCGCGCGAGCTCGCGCCGGTGGTCGGCAAGGCCGAGCGCGGCAAGCCGGCCGCCGCCGCGGGCCTCGTCGCGGGCGATCGCATCGTCGACATCAACGGCCGTGCCGTCACGGCTTTCGGCGACATCGGCACGCTCATCGCCGAGGAATCCTCGAAGACTCCACAACTGGCGATCCGCGCGCAGCGCGGCACCGAGACGCTGTCGTTCGAGGTCGCGCCGACCCGCGTCACCGAGGCCGATGGCCGATCACGCCTGATCATCGGCATCGCCCCGCCCGACGCCCACGACGCCACGCTGCGCTACGGGCCGCTCGCGGCCGTACCGCGCGCGTTCGCGGAAACCTGGGACGTCACGGCCAGCTCGCTCAACATGCTCAAGATGATCGTGTTCGGCCAGGCCAGCCTCGAGAACCTGTCCGGCCCGATCACGATCGCCCGGTTCGCCAACGGATCGGCCCAGCTCGGCCTTGCATGGTTCCTGCAATTTCTCGCGATCATCTCGCTCGCGCTGGCGATCATGAACCTGCTGCCGATCCCCGTCTTGGACGGCGGACACCTGCTGTATTACCTTATCGAGCTGATCAAAGGCAGTCCGGTAAGCGAGCGCGTCCAGATCGCGGGCCAGTACGTCGGCCTCATGATGCTGGCGGCCCTGATGGGGCTCGCGTTCTACAACGACATCCTGCGGCTCTCATTCTGAGCCGGCCCTGCCCCTGATCGATCGCGGACGCTGCGAAGCCCGCCGCGTTCCCGGCCTGTCCCTACGGAAGTGACGATGAAGCGTATCGCCGCCCTGCTCATGCTCGCCTGGCTCAGCTCCCAGAACGCGTACGCGTTCGACAGTTTCCGGGTGGCGGACATCCGCATCGACGGCCTGTCGCGCATCGCGCCGGGCACGGTGTTCACCTACCTGCCCATCGAACGCGGCGACACCCTGACCGCCGACGGGGCCGAGCAGGCGATCCGCGCGCTCTACAAGACCGGCTTCTTCAACGACGTGACGCTGTCGCGCCAGGCCGACATCCTCGTCGTCACGCTGCAGGAGCGCCCGTCGATCTCGAAGGTCGCGATCCGCGGCAACAAGGACCTCAAGGAAGACGACCTGCGCAAGGGTCTCAAGGGCATCGGCCTCGCCGAGGGCGAGACGTTCGATCGCCTCAAGCTCGACTCGGTGCAGCAGGAGCTGACGCGCCAGTACTACAACCGCGGCAAGTACAACGTCTCGGTCAAGACCGCGGTCGTCAACCTCGACCGCAACCGCGTCGAGGTCGCGATCAACATCGTCGAAGGCAAGCCGGCCAAGATCAAGCACATCAACATCGTCGGCAACGAATCGTTCAAGGCCAAGGCGATCCGCGAGGATTTCCAGTCCGACGAGACCAACTGGACGTCGTGGTACTCCAAGGACGACCAGTACTCGCGCGAGAAGATGTCGGGCGACCTCGAGCGCCTGTCGTCGTTCTACCTCGACCGCGGCTACGTCGACTTCGCGGTCGACTCCACGCAGGTCGCGATGAGTCCCGACAAGCGCAAGATGTACGTCGTCGCCAACATCACCGAGGGCGAGGTCTACACGGTCACCGACATCAAGCTGACCGGCGATCTCATCCTCAAGGACGAGGACCTGCGCAAGCAGCTGTCGATCGAACCCGGCGAGATCTTCTCTCGCCGCAAGGTCGAGCAGTCGGCCGACGCGATCACCGCCGTGCTGGCCAACATCGGCTACGCCTTCGCGCAGGTGAACCCGCTTCCCGAGGTCAACCGCGAGAAACGCGAGGTCGGCCTCAATTTCCAGATCTCGCCCGGCAAGCGCGTCTACGTTCGCCGCATCGCCTTCAAGGGCAACCTGCACACCGAGGACGAGGTCCTGCGCCGCGAGATGCGCCAGCTCGAGGGCGCGTGGTACTCGCAGGCCGCGATCGACCGCTCCAAGATCCGCCTGCAGCGCCTGGGCTTCTTCAAGAACGTCGTCGTCGAGACGCCGGCCGTGTCGGGCAGCGAGGATCAGGTCGACATCAACGTGACCGTCGAGGAGCAGCAGTCCGGCCAGTTCACGTTCGGCCTCGGCTACTCGCAGGTGCAGGGCCTGATCACGAGCATCGCGGTGCAGATGAACAACTTCTTCGGCACCGGCGACCGCGTCGGCGTCACGCTGCAGCGCAGCTCGTACCTCAAGCGCTACGCGATCTCGTACTACGAGCCCTACCTGACCGACGACGGCATCGGCCTCGGCTACGACCTCAGCCACCGCGAACTCGACTCGGGCGAGGCGAACATCGCGAGCTACTTCACCAACAGCGATGCGTTCAGCACGTACATCGGCCTGCCGCTGACCGAGAACGGCACGCTCAACACGCGTCTGGGCGTCAGCCAGACCGAGATCACGGCGTATCCGGGCTTCACCCCGCAGCGCTTCGTCGACTACCTCGCCGCGCTCGGCAACCGTACGTTCCACGCCTGGAACCTCGAGCTCTCCTACGCGCGCGACACGCGCAACAAGTACTGGAACCCGACACGCGGCTCGCTGCAGACGGTCTCGTTCGAGACCACGCTGCCGGGTTCGACGGTCGAGTACTTCAAGGCCAACTACCGCTACTCCCAGTACTTCCCGCTGACCGAGAAGCTCACCTTCCTCGGCACCGTCTCGCTCGGCTACGGCGGCAGCTACAGCGGCAAGTACCGCACCGTCACCGACGAAGGCCAGGATCCGCCCGTCAGCTACGAGGTCGGCGCGCGCGGCCTGCCCTTCTTCGAGAACTTCTTCGCGGGCGGCAGCTCCGATGTGCGCGGCTTCCGCGACAACACGCTCGGTCCGTACGACCTCATCGACGGCTATCGCCAGCCGCTCGGCGGCGCGTTCAAGACCGTCGCCACGGCCGAAGTCATCTTCCCGACACCGTTCGTGAAGGAAAACGACAACACCACGCGCCTGTCCTGGTTCGTCGACGTCGGCAACGTGTTCAAGGACTACAACGCGTTCTCGGCGAGCGACCTGCGTGCCTCGACCGGCCTGTCGTTCTCGTGGCGCGCGCCGATCGGCCCGATCGTCGTCAACATCTCGCGCCCGCTGCGCAAGCAGGACGGCGACGACACCGAGACGATCCAGTTCTCGTTCGGTCCTCAGTTCTGACGCGGCTGGTGTAGGATCGGTCGGAGCGGCTTGACGAGGCATCTTCTCGGACGGAGGGCGGCGTGGTTCGAAGCGCACCAAGGACAGCGATGCCCCGTGCGCTCATGGTCCTGCTCGCCCTGGGTGTCGCACTGCCCGTTGCCGCCCAGAACGCCTCGCCACGCATCGGCTACGTCGACATGAAACGCCTGCTCGACAACGCCCCGCAGGTGCTCGCGGGCCGGCAGAAGCTCGAACGCGAGTTCGCCCCCCGTGACGCCGCCCTGACTGCCGACGAGATGCGTCTCGCTGCGCTGCGCTCGCGCCACGAGCGCGACGCCGCGACGCTAGGCCGCGACGAAGCCGAGTCCCTCAAGCGCGAGATCGACGCGCTCGACCGTTCGATCCGACGCAACCGCGACAACCTGCGCGGCGAGCTCAAGACCCGCAGCGACCAGGAACTCGACCGCAGCTGGCGCGAGATCAACAACGCCGTGGTCGCGTTCGCGCGTGAGCAGGGCATCGACCTCATCGTGCCGAGCCCGGTCGTCTACGCGAGTGCACGCATCGACGTGACCGACCAGGTGCTCGAGCAGCTCAAGCGCCAGCACGCGGCCAAGGCCTCTCCGTGAACGACACCGTTTCCCACACGCTCGGCGAACTCGCCGGGCGCTTCGACCTCGACCTGCGCGGCGATCCCGACCTGCGCGTCGACGGCGTCGGCACCCTGTCCGCCGCGGGCCCGGCCCAGGTCACGTTCCTCGCCAACCCGCGCTACCGCGCCCAGCTCGCGACGAGCCAGGCTGCCGCCGTGCTCGTGCGCGCGGCCGATGCCGAAGGCGAAGGACCTGCCCGCCTCGTGGCGAGGGATCCCTACGTCGCCTTCGCCAAGCTCGCCGCCCTGTTCGAGCACGTCCCGGCGGCGCATGCGGGCATCCATCCGAGCGCCGTCGTGAGCCCGCTGGCGACCGTATCGCCCACCGCATCGGTCGGTCCGCTGTGCGTCGTCGAGGACGGCGCCCGCATCGAGGACGGCGCGGTGATCGGGCCGCATTGCGTGATCGGCCACGACTGCGTGGTCGGCGCGCAGTCGCGCCTCGTCGCGCGCGTCACCCTGGTCATGCGCGTGCAGCTCGGCCGCCGCGTACTCGTGCACCCGGGCGCCGTGATCGGTGCCGACGGCTTCGGCCTCGCGTTCGACCGCGACCACTGGATCAAGGTGCCGCAGCTCGGCGGCGTGCGCATCGGCGACGACTGCGAGATCGGCGCGAACACGACGATCGACCGCGGCGCGCTCGAGGACACCGAACTCGGCGAGGACGTACGCCTCGACAACCAGATCCAGATCGCCCACAACGTGGTCATCGGCGCCCACACGGCGATCGCCGGCTGCGCCGCGATCGCCGGCAGCACCCGTATCGGCCGCCACTGCCTCATCGGCGGGGCGGCTGGCATAATCGGCCACCTGACCATCGCCGACCGCGTCACCATCACGGCGATGAGTCTGGTCAACCACTCCATCCGCGAATCCGGGGAATATTCGTCGGGCATGCCGATCCAGGAAGGACGCCTGTGGCGCCGCAATGCGGCGCGCTTCCGTCACCTGGACGAATGGGCCCGTCGCCTCGCCGACATCGACAAGGGACACCCGCAATGAACACCTCCACGTCGCCGGGCGCGGGCGACATGCCGCTCGACGTCCGCCGCATCAGCCAGTTGCTCCCGCACCGCTTCCCGTTCCTGCTCATCGACCGCGTGATCTCGTGCGAGCCCGGCAAGCGGCTGACCGCGATCAAGAACGTCACGATCAACGAGCCGTTCTTCCAGGGCCATTTCCCGGGCCATCCGGTCATGCCGGGCGTGCTCGTGATCGAGGCGCTCGCGCAGGCTTCGGGCGCGCTCGTGCAACTGTCGGTCTCGGCCGATCCGAACCAGCCGGCGCTGTTCTACCTCGTCAAGATCGACAAGGCACGCTTCAGCCGCATCGTCGTGCCGGGCGATCAGCTCGTGCTCGAGGTCGAGCAGAAGCGCACGCTCAAGCGCATGGGCCTGTTCTGGGGCCAGGCGAAGGTCGACGGCGAGGTCGTCGCCGAAGCCGAGCTGCTCTGCGCGGAGCGGAGGGACGGATGATCCACGCGACCGCCATCATCGATCCGGCGGCGCGGATCGGCCAGAACGTCAGCATTGGCGCCTACAGCGTCATCGGCGCCGACGTCGAGATCGGTGACGGCACGACGATCGGCCCGCACGTCGTCATCGAGGGACCGACGAAGATCGGCCGCGACAACCGCATCTGGCAGTTCGCCTCGATCGGCGCGGCGCCGCAGGACAAGAAGTTCCACGGCGAGAAGTCGCGCCTGGAGATCGGCGACCGCAACGTCATCCGCGAGTTCGTCACCTTCAACCGCGGCACCGACGACGACGCCAGCCTCACGAAGATCGGCGACGACAACTGGCTGATGGCCTACGTGCACATCGCGCACGACTGCATCGTCGGCAACCACGTGATCTTCTCGAACGCGGCGTCGCTGGCCGGCCATGTCGTCGTCGACGACTGGGTGATCCTCGGCGGCTTCTCGCTCGTGCACCAGTTCTGCCAGGTCGGCGCGCATGCGTTCACCGCGATGGGCGCGATCATCAACCGCGACGTACCGCCTTACGTCACCGTCGCCGGCAGTTTCGCCGAGCCCAAGGGCATCAACTCGGAAGGCCTGCGCCGGCGCGGTTACTCGTCCGACCGCATCATGGCGATCAAGCGCGCCTACCGCACGCTGTACCTTTCGGGCCTGCCGCTGGCCGAGGCACGCGGCGAACTCGCGCGTGCGGCGGAAGGTGCACCGGACGTGCGCCTGATGCTCGACTTCATCGAGCGCAGCCAGCGCTCGCTCGTGCGCTGACCGGGATGCGGCCCGCCTCGTACCGCGCGGCGGAATGCCCGCGTGGTACCGCGCGGGCACCGCGATGACCCCGGCCCCCTCCTTCGTCCTCGTCGCCGGCGAGGCCTCGGGTGACCTGCTCGGCGCCGGCCTCGTCGACGAATTGCGCCGACGCTTCCCCGATGCGCGTTTCGCCGGCATCGGCGGCCCTCGCATGATCGCAGCCGGTCTCGAAGCCTGGTATCCGGCCGAGAAGCTCGCCGTCATGGGCCTCGCCGAAGTCGTGCGCCACCTGCCCGAACTGCTCGCGATCCGCCGCGACGTGCGTCGTCGCACGCTCTCGCTGCGTCCGGACGTGTTCGTCGGTATCGACGCACCGGATTTCAACCTCGGCCTCGAGCGTGACCTCAAGCAGGCCGGGCTGCGCACGGTCCATTACGTGAGCCCATCGGTGTGGGCCTGGCGCGAGGGCCGCGCGGCCAAACTTGGCCGCAGCGCCGACCGCGTGCTGTGCCTTTTCCCGATGGAACCGCCGGTCTACGCGCGCCACGGCGTCGACGCGCGCTTCGTCGGCCACCCTCTCGCCGACGCGTTCGCGGACGAACCCGATCGCGCCGCCGCGCGAACGGCGCTGGGGCTGCCGGACGACGCACGCGTGCTCGCGTTGCTGCCGGGCAGCCGTCTCGGCGAGATCCGTCGCCTCGGACGCGACTTCCTCGGCGCCGCGCGCCTGCTGCGCCAAGACCTTCCCGGGCTCACCATCGTCGCGCCGATGGCCAACGCGGCGTGCCGCGAGGCGTTCGGCGCACTGCTGGCCGATCCCGCGTTCCGCGATCTCGGCGTACACGTCGTCGACGGCCAGGCGCACGCGGCGATGATCGCCGCCGACGCCGTGCTGCTCGCCTCGGGTACCGCGGCACTGGAGGCCGCGCTGGCCAAGCGGCCGATGGTCGTGGCGTATCGCGTCTCGGCGCTCACGCACCTGATCGTCAAGGGCCTCGGCCTGCTCAAGGTCGAGCGCTATTCGTTGCCCAACCATCTGGCCGGGCGTGACCTCGTGCCCGAACGCATGCAGGCGGACTGCACGCCCGAAACGCTCGCCGAGGCCTTGTTGCCGATGCTGCGCGATGCACCTCCGCAGGAGCTGCTGGCCGAGTACAGGCGCATCCACGAAGCACTGCGCGGAGGCGGCGACCGCGCCGCGGCGGCCGCCGTGGCGGAACTGGTCGCCCCCTGACGCCGTCGATGCGCCTCGACGGCCACGCGCCGTGCTGCGGCGTGCATTGACGCCCGCGCTTCGAGTGCCCAGCATCGCGCGTCGAATGGAACCTCCTGCCGCGTCCGACCCGACGCCCTCCCCGATCGATGCGGAGGCACGCGCCGAGCGTGCGCGCGCACGCGCTTCCCGGCGCCGCCGGCGCCTGCGCGTGTTCGCCGTGCTCGCCTTCCTGGCTGTGTTCGCCGCAGGCCCGCTCGACGAGAAGGCCGTCGCCGAGAAACTCTTCGCCGGTGTGCTGATGGCCGCCGTGACGGCGAGCCTGCTGTTCGCGTCGGCGCGCCTCGCGTTCGCGCTCGTCGTGGCCGTGGTCGGCTTCGGCGCACTGCTGCTCGCGAGCTCGCTCAAGTTCGCCTATCTGCTGACGCCGGTCCTCGCGCCGGACCTCGAGTACTACCTCACGTTCGACACGCTCAAGCTGATCGGGCGCTATCCGCTGCTGCTCGGCGCGACCGTCGTCGTGTGCACGGTCGTGCCGCTGCTGATCCTGCCCGCGTGGCGCTGGGAACGACCGCTGCGCTGGCGGCTCGCGCGGCGCGGGCCACGTGCACTCGTGCGCGTCGCCGGTACCGCGGCGGCGGCGGCGATCGTGTTCGCCTGCGTGCAGCCGGACGGTCCGTTCGCGCGCGTGTTCAACAAGCCGATGTGGGCGACCGTCGTCGACCGCAGCTACATCACGGCCTTCTTCACCTCGTTCAGCGACACCGACGTGCGCAAGCCCGCGATCACGGGCGAGGTCGACCGCAGCATCACGTGGACGATGAACACGCCCCTGCGCGGCGCACAGACGCGTCCCGACGTCGTCGCCGTACTCGAGGAGAGCACGTTCGACCCGCGCATCCTCGCCGTGTGCACGCTGCCGGTCTGCGAGGTCGACATGTTCCGCAAGGACAAGCGCACGCGCGCGGGCGGGCCGCTCACCGTGCACACGTTCGGAGGCGGCACCTGGACCAGCGAATTCGCGCTGCTCACCGGCCTCGCCGACGTGCTGTTCGGCAATGCGGGACTGTACGCGCCGTACAACCTCGCGCCGCGCGTGGCCCATACGCTGCCCGACGCCTTCAAGGCTGCGGGTTACCGCGCGATCGCGATCTACCCGGTCAGCGGCGACTACCTCAACGCGCGCAACGCCTATGCCGACTACGGCTTCGACGCGTTCTACGACGGCAACGACTACGGCCTGGACTGGCACAGCACCGACGCCGACCTGCTGCGCGTGTTCAAGCAGGTCCACGCCGAGGAGCGCGCGGCACACCCGAACCGGCCGCTGCTCATCGTCACGCTGACGCTGCACCAGCACGGTCCGCACATGACGCCGCTCGCCGAACTGCCGCCGCCGTTCGACCAGCCGCTGTTCCGCGGGAAATTCACGCCGTCGCGCCTGGACGACTGGCTCAACCTCAACCTCGGCAACTACCTCGCGCGGCTGCACGCCTCGGCAGCGATGCTGCGCGACCTCGAGGCGTTCCTGTGGGGCAGCGGCCGGCCCGTCGTGCTCATGCACTTCGGTGACCACCAGCCCTCGTTCGACGGCGCGATGCACTCGATCCCGAAGAAGGTGCCGAAGACCGCAGGCCCGAACACGAGCCGCATCACCTACTACATGCTCAAGACGAGCTTCGCGACGCGACGCCTGCCCGACTACGACACGCTCGACATCGTCTACCTCGGCTCGATGCTGCTCGACGCCGCCGGCGTGCCGAAGGATGCGTTCTACCAGGCGAACGCGCTGCTGCGCGAACGCTGCAAGGGACGCTACCTCGACTGCGCGGACAAGACGCTGCTCACCTCGTACCATGACCACGTCTTCAACACGCTGCAGGACCTGCGCGAATGAACCTCGACCTGTTCGCGGCGCGCGCCGTGCCACGCGAGCGCACGGCCGGCGTCGACGAAGCCGGCCGCGGTCCGCTCGTCGGTGCGGTCGTCGTCGCCGCGGTCGTGCTGCACCCGACGCGCCGCCCGAAAGGCCTTGCCGATTCGAAGACGCTCACCGAGGCGCGTCGCGAGACCCTCGCACTGCGCATCCGCGAGCGCGCGCTGGCCTACGCGGTCTGCGTGGTCGAGGCCGACGAGATCGACCGGCTCAACATCCTGCAGGCGACGCTGGCGGGCATGTCGCGCGCGGTCGCGGCGCTGCAGCCGCGTCCCGAACTCGCCCTCGTCGACGGCAACCGGCTGCCACGCGACCTGCCCTGCGAGGGCCGCGCGATCGTCGGCGGCGACGCCAGCGATCCCGCGATCAGCGCAGCCTCGATCCTCGCCAAGACCACGCGCGACCGCCTCATGCGCGAACTCGACGCGATCCATCCCGAGTACGGGTTCGCACGCCACAAGGGCTATCCGACCGCCGAACACCTGCTCGCCCTCGAGCGCCACGGTCCGCTGCCGATGCATCGGCGCAGCTTCGCGCCGGTGCGCGAGTGGTATGCGCGCAACGCCGCCGACATGTGAATCCGCACGACATCCGTGCCCGCGGAATGCTGCTAGGATCGGGACTTCCGCGCCGGTGGCCGGCTTCTTGCACAAGGATCGTCATGTCGATATCGGAGGGAATCCGCCATGCTGCCTGAGGCCGCCACGCCGCTGCTGCCGTTCTTCCATCCGACGACGGTGGTCCACGTCGAGGACAGCACGAGCTACTCGACCCTGCTGCAGTCGGTGCTCGAGCCCGAGATCCTCGTGTCGCGGCACCGCTGGGCCCGCAAGGCCCTGACCGCGATCGAGGCCGCGCACGCGCGTCCGAGCGTGTCGCGCCGCCTCGTCGAACGCTTCCGCAAGGACCGCACGCTGTCGGTCGAGGACCTCGGCGCGATCCGCGGCATCGTCGACGATCCCCAGCGCTTCAACGACGTCGCCGTCGCGATCGTCGATTACGCGATGCCCGATCTCGACGGCCTCGGCTTCTGCCGCCAGCTCGCCGGCACGCCGGTGGGCCGCGTCATGCTGACCGCGCGCGCCGACCAGCGCATCGCGACGCAGGCGCTCGACGAGGGCCTCATCGACTACTTCATCGACAAGACCAGCCCCGACTTCCTCGAGCGCATCCGCGACGCGGTCTCGGCACTCCAGGCGCGCTATTTCGGCGCGGACCGGCATTTCAGCTTCGCCGACGAGGCGGATGCGCGCTTCGGCTTCGCGCGCGATCCCGGCCTGGCTGCCGCACTGCGTCGCTACCTGACCATCGCGCCGGTCGAAATGTACCTTTGTGACGACCCGACCGGCGTGCTGTTCATCGACGCCGAAGGCCTTTCCGAGTTCATTCTCGTGTTCTCCGAAGCCGTCTACGAGCGCCGCCGCCAGGCCGCGCTCGGCGCGGGCGCGCCGCCGTGGTACGCCGACCACCTCGCCGGACGGCAATGGATCGACTGGCGCGGCGATGCCGACGGCTTCTTCCGTGCGGGCCATGCCGTCACGCCGCACGACCTCCTGCGCGCCACGGTCCTGCAGGGGCGCGACGGCGACGTGGTCGTCGCCACGCTCGACCAGGCTCCGTCGTGGAAGCAGGCCGAATGCTCCACCTATCGAGGCTGGCTCGACCAGCGCGAGCTCGCGGGTGGCGCTCCGGGCGCCTGATGCCGACGTGACGACGCGCTCCGGCGTGGCCACGCCGGCACGCCGGTGCCGGACGTTCGCGCGCCCGGCAGCCCTCACCCCCACGATTCCGCCCCGCATGCCCTTTCCACGGACATCGCCCGCATGAACGCGCCCTCGATCGGCGCGAAGGTCGCACTCGCCTGGGAACGCCTGCTCGAGTCGGTGCGCACGCGCGCCTACTTCGCCGAACCCAAGATGGTCATCATGGGTGCGATGGGCGTGTTCGGCACGCCGCTGTACTACTTCGTGTGGACGTGGTGGTACCCGCAGCCGTTCGAATCGCTGGGGCTGCGCCTCGTGTTCAGCGCGATCGCGCTGCCGCTGCTGTTCGTGCGGCGCTGGCCCGAACCCGTACGCAAGTGGCTGCCGCTGTACTGGTACCTGGCGGTCATCGTCGACCTGCCGTTCTTCTTCGCCTACATGATGCTCATGAACGGGCTCAACACGGTGTGGCTCATGTCGCATCTGGCCGCGGTGTTCATCGTGCTGCTCATGTTCGACCTCAAGGCGGCGATCATCTCCATCGCGAGCGGCACGGTGCTCGCGATCGTCGCCTTCATGCTGACGCCGCACGTGGAGTTCCACGCCGAGCAGGCGCAGCTCATGCTGCCGGTGTGGGCTTTCGTGCTGGCCTCGGGCGGCATCTTCAACGTCACGCGAAGCATCGAATACCAGTCGAGGATCGACGGCCTCACCGCGACCGCGGCGACCATCGCCCACGAACTGCGCACGCCGCTGGCGTCGATCCGCCTCGCCGCGATGGGTTCCCTCAAGCACGTCGACGCGATGGTCGACGGCTACCAGAAGGCACGCGCCGCGGGTCTCGACGTGCAGCCCGTGCACCGCAGCGCGATCAGCGCGATCGGCAGCGGCAGCCGCATCATCCAGACCGAGGTCAACCACGCCTTCGTCACGATCGAGATGCTGCTCGCCGCGGCACGCCCGGCCGAGTCGCACGCCTCCGACATCCTCCAGGCCTCGGTGATCGTCGCCGAGGCCGTCGATCGCTATCCTTATGCGTCGCCTGCCGAGCGCGAGAAGGTCGGCGTCGCGATCGAGGGCGACTTCCGCTTCCACGGCTCGTCCCCGCTGCTGCTCAACGTGCTGTTCAACCTGCTCAAGAATGCCATCCACCACACCACGCGCTTCGGGCGCGGCGACATCGTGATCACCGTGAGGACGCTCGCCGACCACGGCCTCGTCGTCGTGCGCGACACCGGCCCGGGCATCCCGCCCGCGTTGCTGCCGAGCATCTTCGACCGTTTCGTCACCGGGGCCGAGCGCCCCGAAACCGGGCTCGGGATCGGCCTGGCGTTCTGCAGGGATGCGATCAAGCGCATGGGCGGCTCGATCGACTGCCGCTCCGAGCTCGAGAAGTACACCGAGTTCACGATCGCGCTTCCCGTGCTCGACGCCGAGGCCACTCCGCGTGAGCCTTGAAGACCTCCCGTTCCCGCTGCCGCCGTTCTACTTCCCGACGCGCGTGCTGCACGTCGACGACCACGCGCGCTACCTCGAGCTGCTGCCCCCGCTGCTCGGCCCGCGCGTGCACCTGGACAGCTACACCTCGGCACGCGAGGCCTTGCGCGCTGCGCGGCTTTCGACCGAGCGCGAGAGTCCGGTCGCCGACCTGATCTACCGCCAGCGCGGCGATGCGTCGCGGGTCATCCTCGACGTCGCGGGTATCCACCGCATCGCCTACGACGCCGATCGCTTCTCCGAGATCTCGGTCGCCGTGGTCGACTGGCACATGCCCGAGATGAACGGCATGGAGTTCCTGCAGCAGCTGCCGCTCGAGAACGTCGGCCGCATCCTGCTGACCGGGCGCGCGGCGCTGCCGACCGCGGTCGAGGCGTTCAACCGCGGCCTCATCGACCGCTTCATCGAGAAGGGCAGCCCGACCGTCGTCGAGGAACTGCGTGAGGCAATCGTGCAGCTGCAGTGGAGTTACTTCCGTCGCAGCTTCGGCACGCTCGCCGAGACGCTGGCGATCGGCGACTACCCGATGCTGCGCGACCCCGATGTCGTCGGCGTGCTCGAGGACGGCTTCATCTCGATATGCCCCGTGGAAATGTACGTCCACGACGTGCCGCGCGGCCTGTTGTTCCTCGACGACCTCGGTCGCGCCGAGTTCGTCGTGGTCATGACACCGGCGGAACTCTACGAACACGCCGAGCGCGCCGCGGATATCGGTGCACCTGAAACCATGCAGCGCGCGTTGCGGGATGGCACGTCGATTCCCGTATTTGCGAGAGGCAATCCCGGTTTCGATGCACGGCAGCCGCTAGACTCGAGCCGGCTGGTGCCTGCGACCTTCGTGCGCGGCACCACCGGTGATTATTTCCTGGGCAAGCTGCGCGACCTGCAACAGTTCCGCATCAAGATTCCGGCGATCACCCCGTACGACACCTGGCTGCAGCGGAACGAGCGTCCGCCGGCGGAATGATTCCAGGGGCGATCCCCTTCGGTCGCCCCGACACCTTCCCCATGTCGATCATGCATCGGCAGCAGGGCCGATCCAGAATCGGCCCGGAAGACGATTCCGCCCCACCCCAACCAGGAGTTCCACCATGCTCGACTCGTTCGCTCCCCACGACACCGCCCAGACCGACACCCGTGACACCGCCGGCATCCCCGCCCGGCCGCTGCCCGAGTTCGTCCAGCGCCGCCTCGACGCCTACCAGGAACGCAAGCGCACGAGCTGGGGCGGTCGCCACATCATGCACGGGCGCGCCACGGTCGCCGACGACCTCGTCCTGACCAGCAACGACTACCTGTCGCTGCAGCGCCACCGCACCATCCTCGACGCCGAGATCGACGCGCTCAACACGCACGGCAAGGGCGCCATGATGTCGGCGATCTTCCTGCAGGACGGCACCGGCACGCAGCGCTCGCTCGAGCAGCGCATGGCCGACGACCTCGGTGCGGCCAGCGGCGTGCTCGCGCAGTCGGGCTGGTGCGGCAACGTCGGCCTGATCCAGTCGATCGCCGACGAGCGCACGCCGGTCTACGTCGATCACCTCGGCCACGCTTCGCTGTGGGAAGGCGTCAAGAGCGCCGGCGCCAAGGGCGTGCCCGTGCACCACAACGACGTCGAGCACCTCGAACGCCAGGTGCTGCGTTACGGCCCCGGCGTGATCGCGGTCGATGCGGTCTACAGCACGACCGGCGCGCTGTGCCCGATCGCCGACTACCTCGCGATCGCCGAAGCCCACGACTGCGTGCTGCTCGTCGACGAGTCGCATTCGCTCGGCACGCACGGCCCGAACGGTGAAGGCCTGGTCGCCTCGCTCGGTCTCGCCCACCGCGTCGACTTCGTCACCGCGAGCCTCGCCAAGGCCTATGTCGGCCGCGCCGGCCTGATCACGGGTCGCGAGCGCTTCACGGAGTTCTTCGCGTCCGAGTCGATGCCGGCGATCTTCAGCTCCACGCTGCTGCCGCACGACCTCGCCGGCATCGCCGCCGCGCATCAGGTCGTGCGCGACGAGCCGTGGCGCCGCGAGCGCCTGCATGCGATTTCGAAGCACGTGCGTGCGACGCTGCTCGAGGCCGGCTACCCGCTGCTCAACGGCACCGAGCAGATCCTCGGTCTCGAGGTCGGCATCGAGGCGGACACGATGCACGTGCGCGACGTGCTCGAAGCCCACGGCATCGTCGGCTCGATCTTCTGCGCCCCGGCCACGCCGGCCAAGCGCTCGCTGATCCGCCTCACGCTGCACGCCGGCATGACCGCGACGCAGGTCGAGCGGCTCGTCGCGACGCTGCTCAAGGTGCGCACGGAAGTGCGTCTGTCGGAATGGTCGTCGGTGCGCCGCCAGAGCCGCTCGACCCGCGCCGTGGAGGCCGATCGCACGCTCGCCGCCTGATCCTGCGACGCCGGCGCGCTCGCACGCCGGCGGCCGACACACGACGCGTCCGCGCCCCCTGCGCGGACGGCACATCGCGACGGGACGCGCAAGCTTGTCCGTCCGGAACGCGGGGCTTACCCTTCCCCGTCTTCCCCTGCGCCGCCCCCTGCCGCCATGTCCGCGGGCTTCGTCCACCTGCACCTGCACAGCGAGTATTCGCTGGTCGACTCAACGATCCGCATCGACGAGCTCGTGACCGCGTGCGCGGCCGCCGACATGCCCGCGGTGGCGCTGACCGACCAGGTCAACCTGTTCGCGCTGGTCAAGTTCTACCGCGCTGCCGAGAAGGCCGGCGTCAAGCCGATCGCCGGCAGCGACCTGTGGATCGCCGATCCGGCCGATCGTGCGCGACCGTTCCGCGTCACCGTGCTGTGCCTGGATCGCATCGGCTATCGCAACCTCGCGCGGCTGGTGTCGCGCGCCTGGGCCGAGGGACGCCACGGCGACGTCGCGCTGGTCGAGGCGGACTGGCTGTTCGAGCTCGGCGAAGGCCTCGTCGTGCTCGCCGGACGCGAGAGCGAAGCGGGTCGCCTCGTGCTGTCGGGGCGCGACGACGCCGCACGCGAGGCGCTTCGCACCTGGGGCGAACGCTTCCCGGATCGCCTCTACTTCGAACTCGTGCGCACGAATCGCGCCGACGACGATGCCTGGGTCGACGCCGCGGTCGCGCTCGCCGCGGAACTCGGCCTGCCGGTCGTGGCGAGCAACGACGTGCGCTTCCTCGAACGCGACGACTTCGAAGCCCACGAAGCGCGCGTGTGCATCCACGACGGCCGCGTACTGGCCGATCCGAAGCGCCCGCGCCTGTACTCCAACGAGCAGTACCTGAAGTCGCCGGCCGAGATGGCCGAGCTGTTCGCCGATCTGCCCGAGGCGCTCGAGAACACCGTCGAACTCGCGCGGCGCTGCAACCTCGAACTGTCGTTCGGCACCTATTACCTGCCCGACTTCCCGGTGCCGGAAGGCCACACGCTCGATTCGTGGATCCGCACGCAGTCGCGCGAAGGCCTCGCTGCTCGCCTCGAGCGCCAGCCGCTCGCTCCCGGCTTCTCGCGCGAGGACTACGACCGCCGCCTCGAGGTCGAGGTCGACGTCATCGTCAAGATGGGGTTCCCGGGCTACTTCCTGATCGTCGCGGACTTCATCAACTGGGCCAAGGACCACGACATCCCGGTCGGCCCGGGACGCGGCTCGGGTGCAGGCTCGGTGGTCGCCTGGGCACTCGGCATCACCGACCTCGATCCGCTGCGCTACGGCCTGCTGTTCGAGCGCTTCCTCAATCCCGAACGCGTGTCCATGCCCGACTTCGACGTCGACTTCTGCATGGACAAGCGCGACCGCGTGATCGAGTACGTGGCCGACGCCTACGGTCGCGACCACGTCAGCCAGATCATCACCTACGGCACGATGGCCGCGAAGGCGGTGCTGCGCGACAGCGGCCGCGTGCTCGGCATGAGCTACGGCCACGTCGACAAGATCGCCAAGCTGCTGCCGAAGATGCCACTCGACCTCACCCTCGAGGACGCGCTCGGCCGCAGCGAAAAGTCGCGCAAGGAACCCGACCGCATCGTCGGCGAGTTCAAGGGACTCTACGAGGAGGACGACCAGGTCCGCGAACTCGTCGATCTCGCGCTCAAGCTCGAGGACCTCACGCGCAACGCGGGCAAGCATGCCGGCGGCGTCGTCATCGCACCGGGCCCGCTGACCGATTTCGCGCCGCTGTATTCGGAAGCCAACGGTGAAGGCGTCGTCACCCAGTTCGACAAGGACGACGTCGAGGCCGTCGGCCTGGTCAAGTTCGACTTCCTCGGCCTGCGCACGCTCACGATCATCGACTGGGCAGTCAAGGCGATCAACGCGCGCCGCGCGCGCCACGGCGAGGCCGCGCTCGACATCGCGCAGCTGCCGCTCGACGACGCCAAGGTGTTCGACCTGCTCAAGCGCGCGCAGACGGTCGCGGTGTTCCAGCTCGAAAGCCGCGGCATGCAGGGCATGCTCAAGGATGCCAAGCCCGACTGCTTCGAGGACATCATCGCGCTGGTGTCGCTGTACCGCCCGGGCCCGATGGAGCTGATCCCGAGCTTCTGCGCACGCAAGCACGGCCGCGAGGCGATCGAGTACCCCGATCCGCGCACCGAGGCGATCCTGAAGGAGACCTACGGCATCATGGTCTACCAGGAGCAGGTCATGCAGATGGCGCAGATCGTCGGCGGCTACTCGCTCGGCGGCGCCGACCTGCTGCGTCGCGCGATGGGCAAGAAGAAGCTCGACGAGATGGCCAAGGAGCGCGCCAAGTTCCGCGCCGGCGCCGCGAAGGACGGCCTCACCGAAGTGAAGGCCGACGCGATCTTCGACCTCATGGAGAAGTTCGCGGGCTACGGCTTCAACAAGTCGCACGCGGCCGCCTACGCGCTCGTGTCGTACCAGACCGCGTGGCTCAAGGCGCACTACCCGGCCGAGTTCATGGCCGCGGTGCTGTCCTCGGACATGGACAACACCGACAAGGTCGTGACCTTCCTCGCCGAGGCGCGCGCGCTCGGCCTGACCGTGCTGCCGCCCGTGATCAATGCGTCGGCGTACATGTTCGAGGCCCTCGACGGCGACACGCCCGGTGCGCCGTCGCGCACGATCCGCTACGGCCTCGGTGCCGTGAAGGGCGTCGGCCAGGGCGCGATCGAGAACGTCGTCGACGCGCGCAGGCGCGCGGGCGACTACCGCGACCTCGCCGATTTCTGCCTGCGCGTGGACACGCAGAAGATCAACAAGCGCACCCTCGAGGCGCTGATCCTGTCGGGCTCGATGGACGCACTCGCGCCGAACCGCGCGAGCCTCATGGCGCAGTTGCCCGAGGCCACGCGCAACGCCGAGCAGACCGCGCGCAACGCGCTCGCGGGCCAGAACGACATGTTCGGCGCGAGCAGCCCCGCCGCCGCGCCGGTCGAGCTGCCGGTCGTCGACGAGTGGCCGGCCGAACGCCGCCTCGCCGGCGAGCGCGACACGCTCGGCCATTATCTTTCCGGCCATCCGACCGACAGCTGGAAGGAACTGCTCGCCAACGTCACCAGCTGCGCGATCGGCGAGGTCGACAAGCACTACCGCGTGCCCGCCAAGCGCGCCGACGGCGAGCGCAACCGCTTCGCCGACCGCCAGGCCTTCACGCTGGCGGGTTCGGTCACGGGCCTGCGCAAGCAGGGCGACTCGCGCGCGTTCGTGAGCGTCGAGGATTTCTCGGGCCGCTTCGAGGCCGTACTCTACCGCGAGACTTGGACCGATTTCGCACCGCTGGTCACGCGCGACGCGATCCTCGTGTTCGAAGGCAACCTGTCGATCGACGACTTCTCGGGTGGCTACCAGTTGCGCACGCAACGCGTGACGACGATCGAGGCCGCCTGCGAACAGCGCACGCGTGCCCTGCGCCTGCGCGTCAACGGCGTCGGCGGCGATTTCGCGAACCGCCTGCACGCGACGCTCGAGCCGTGGCGCGGCGGCCACACGCCGGTGCGCGTCGCGTTCACCAACGCGAGCGGTCGCGGCGAGCTCGAACTCGGCCCCGACTGGCGCGTGCGCGCACACCCCGAATTGCTGCGTGCGCTGGACGCGCTCGACGGCGTGCTCGGCATCGATCGCGTCTACGGCGCGGCAATGCCGGGCTGAGCATCACGCCGCGCGCGACGATCGTCCGCGCCGGTTTCGCTTCATCGCCCCCGACTCCCCACACGTCCTCGCTGCGCACGCGACGATCCCCTTCGTCGCGCAAGGCATTCGGGTCCGATTCTCCGCGCGCGTGTCGTGCGAACACCTGCGCGACGCGTTGCCGCAGCGCGGAATGAATTGCGAATAGGAATGATTGTCATTAAAATTACGTGATCCCCGCCTCATTGCCGTGCACGCCCGTGCGTGCCGGATCGTCATGACCCCGAGCGCTTCCCGCCACCGCCCGCACCGTCGCGTCGCCGCACGCGTCGTCGCGCTGTGCATGCTGCTCGTGGTGATGTCGTGGCAGGCGATCGCCGCACCGGCACCCCACGACGTGGCGCGCTCGCGCGTCGCGACGGAGCTCGCGTTCGAGGCCGGCGACCAGGACGTGCCGCCGCAACGCCTCGCCGACGAATGCACGGAATCGTGCAAGCGTCGCCGTGTCGGAGAAAGTCTCGGCATCGCGACCGACGTGGTCGACTCACCCGCCGCCCCCACGCCTGCGATCTGGGTGTCGTTCGATGCGCCACGCGTCGTCGACGACGCCGCACTGCCGCTCGCATTCCGGTCGCCGACCCATGGCGGTCCATCGCGTCCCGCGAGCCTGCTTTCCAGCTGCCGCCGCGCCTGTCCCGGGCGCGCGCCCCCGTCCGCGCCCACGACGCGCTGACCGATCCGCGCGACGCCTGACGCGTCGCACCTGATCGACCCGCATCGCCCCGACGACGCACCTGACGGTGCACGGGCGACGCATGCCGCGCGTCCTGTCGACGCTTGCCGATACCCCGAATCCTCCGCGCGTGCGCCGAGCCGCCGCCACGCCGTGCGCGCGCCTGCTTCCTTCACCCTCCCACCGGAACCACCATGAATCCGACCCGCGCCATGTCCCTTCCCCGCCGTCACGCGCTCGCCGCGCTGATCGCCGCGACGTTCGCCCCGGCGGCCGCGTTCGCCGATGCACCCGCCGATGCCGGCACCACCGAGATGCACCAGGTCGTCGTCACGGCGGCCGGCTTCGAGCAGAAGATCACCGACGCGCCCGCGAGCATCAGCGTCGTCACGCGCGAGGAACTCGCCAAGCGTCCGTACACGAGCCTCATCGACGCGCTGCGCGACGTCGAGGGCATCGACGTCGGCATGGAGAGCACCGACAAGAACGGCATGGCGACGATCAGCATGCGCGGCATGCCGTCGGACTACACGCTCGTGCTCATCGACGGCCGCCGCCAGAGCAACGTCGGCGACCTCTACCCGAACAACTTCGGCGGCGGACAGTTCAGCTTCCTGCCGCCGCTCGCCTCGGTCGAGCGCATCGAGGTCGTGCGCGGCCCGATGTCGACGCTGTACGGCTCCGACGCGATGGGCGGCGTCATCAACATCATCACGCGCAAGGTCGCCGCGAACTGGCACGGCTCGTTCTCGCAGGGCTACACCTACCAGGAAGACGACCAGTTCGGCGACAGCCGCCAGACCGACTTCTACGTCGCCGGCCCGCTGATTCCGGGCACGCTCGGTCTCGCCGTGCGCGGCAGCCTCTACGACACCAAGGCGTCGAATCCCGAATGGGACGCGCTGCCGCTGCCGGACGGCACGCTGTGGGATCGTTCGCTCGGCTTCGGCGCGGGCGGCAAGCAGGTCGCGAGCACCAACTGGAACACCGGCGTGCGCCTCTCGCTGACGCCGAGCGAGAACCACGATGTCATGCTCGACTACGACATCTCGCGCCAGAAGCACGACAACTCGACCGGCCAGACCGGCACGCTCGACAGTCTCGACAGCCTGTGGCGCAGCGGCACCGCGACGTTCCCGAACCCGGACTTCGATCCGTCGCAGCCGGCCGGCCCGAACAACCCGGCCACGATCACGCGCCGCGTCGTGCAGCCGCGCGTCGGCTACACCGCCTACCAGCGCTACGAGCGTGACCAGCTCGCACTGACCCACGTCGGCCGCTGGGACATCGGCACGAGCGAGACCAGCATCATGCGCTCGACCACCAACAACCTCGGCCGCTCGCTGCCGCTGACCGTCGCCGAGCGCGCCGAAGTGCAGCAGCTGTGGAACGAGGTCTGCATCCGCCGCGGCATGGCGCCGTACTGCAACAACGGCAGCGGTGCGGCCGGCAACCTCGGTCTGCTCACGCCGGACGAACTCGCCGAGCTCGGCTCGTTCCTGCCGCGCCAGCGCCGCGTGCTCGAGCTCGAAGGCCTGGTCCTCGACAGCAAGCTCGAGATGCCGCTCGGCCGCCACATCCTCACCGTCGGCGGCCAGTACAACGACACCGACATGGAAGACGGCGTGTTCGGCATGGACGGTGCGGGCTTCCGCGACGGCACCACGCAGAAGCACAAGCAGTGGGCGCTGTTCGCCGAGGACAACTGGAACTTCGTCGATCCGCTCACGGCCACGTTCGGCGTGCGCTACGACGACCACAACATCTTCGGCGACCACGTCAGTCCGCGCGGCTACCTCGTGTGGACGGCCACCGACGCGTGGACGTTCAAGGGCGGTGTCAGCACCGGCTACAAGACGCCCAAGCCGAACCAGCTGTTCCCGGGCATCACGGGCTTCGGTGGCCAGGGCGTCAGCCCGTTCGTCGGCACGCCGGGCCTGCAGCCCGAGACGAGCACGAACACCGAGCTCGCCGCGTACTTCGACAACGGCAACTTCAGCTTCAACATCACCGCGTTCCTCAACAAGTTCAAGGACAAGATCGCCACGACCGACGCGGCGCCGAACTGCGAAGTCGCGCCGGCCGGCGTGTACTGCGTCGACGTCGGCCCGGGCTGGGCCGAGCTCGGCTACACGACCTTCAGCCAGGCGATGAACATCGAGCGTGCCGAGACGCGCGGCGTCGAGATCGCGGGTCGCGTCGTGCTGCCGGCCAACTTCACGCTGCGCGGCAACTACACGTTCACCGAGTCGGAGCAGAAGAGCGGCTCGAGCTCGGGCCTGCCGATCGCCGGCGAACCGGCGCGCCACATGCTCAACGCCACGCTCGACTGGCAGGCCACCGAGACCCTCAACCTCGCGCTGAGCGCGGAAGCGCGCTCCAAGCGCTACCGCACGCCGTCGACGACGACGCCGCAGCAGGGCGCGTACTACGAGGACTACGAGATCCTGCACTTCGGCGCGTCGTGGAAACCCGCGCAGTGGAGCTGGCTGACCGTGACCGGCCGCGTCAACAACCTGCTCGACAAGAACTTCATCGCGCAGACCTGTGAACTGGCCGCGTCGCAGCAGGAATACCTCTGCTACGACGACTTCCAGGTCAAGGACAAGCGCCGCAGCGTGTGGCTGTCGGCGTCGGTCGAGTTCTGATGCATGTCCCTGCGCGCCGGATGATCCCGGCGCGCAGGGAAGCGGATTCGAGAAGCGGGGTCAGGTTTGTTTTCCCTGCGGCCTGTCGGGATCGTCGACGCGCTGGCTGGAAAAATGAACCTGACCCCGTGATTTTTGCGGCGCACGGCTCGGGGAAGGAAGCGGCCCCATGCTTTCCCTCGCGCCACCATCCTGCGTAACACAGCCTTAACCGCGCTGTCATCCCACCCTAGGGAAGTCCCCACGTCCTTCAGCCGACCCTGCTCCGGATACTCGCCGCGTGGCGCCCGCGCCCCCTGACTCACGCACCGAGGATCCGCACATGGTCGACTCCGTCAACCCCACCAACGTTTCGACGACCGCGCTCGACTACGCGCAACAACGCAGCCAGGTCCCCACCCAGACCACACCGGACGTCTCGCAGACCGCGAGCGACGTCCTCGACGTCGGCAAGAAGTTCTGGGGAACCGACGACTACGATGCGCGCGCCGAAGCCTTCGCCCAGGAAATGCAGAAGGGCGACGCCGAGTACCAGAAGCAGCTCGTCGCCGAGGTGCTGCGCCAGGATCCGGGCGCCTTCAGCTCGTGGTTGAACCCGGGCCGCATCAACGATCTGGTCGACAGCGGCAAGATCTCGCAGACGCAGCGCAACGACATGGCGGCCGGCATCGCCGGCGCCTACAACGACGGCACGCTGCCGAGCAATCCGATCCACGACGCCAACGGCAACGTCGTCGGCACCGAGAGCGCGCTCGACGCGTTCCTCTACAACCGCAACTCGACGAGCACCGACGGCGTCGACAACCAGATCGAGAACGCGCGCAACCTGCGCGAGTTCGCCGAGTTCTTCGGCGGCCCGCACTACAACGCCGAGATCTCCGAGTTCCGCGAGAACTACAGCGAGCACCTGATCAAGGACTACGCGCTCAACGACAAGGTCGCCGACGGCGACCTGCGCAACCGCGCCGCGGTCGGTGCCGCATCGGTGCTCAACGGCGACCCGACGCGCGGCGACATCGCCGCGAACGTGCTCAACGGCCTCGAGGACGGCCAGCTCGCCTCGTTCATGGAGCGCGTCGCCAACGGCAGCGAACTCGTCTCGCCGGCCCACATCGACGGCATCATCGGCAACAGCACGGTCGCCTACCGCGACGGCCTGCAGACCTCCGACGTCGCGCTGCCGGATCAGTTCTCGTCGCTCGTCGCGCAGGTCTCGCGCACCGACACGGCGGCCTCGCGCGAGGTCGCGGCCGATATCGCCCGCCTGCCGGCACAGAAGCCGGAGATCTTCGCCGAGAACCGCACCGGCAACTACCAGGAACGCGTCGATGCGATGGGACAGCTCTTCACGAGCCACTCCGAGCCGATCCTCGACGAACTGACCAAGTACGACCTCGACAAGACAGGCAGTGTCGAGAATTCGACGACCAAGCAGTACATGCAGAACGCGTCCGATCTCGGCAGCCTGCTGAACGTCGTGGTGTTCAACAAGGACTCGACGTACGCGGGCACCGCGCGCGCGGAGATCATGGACTACGCGGCCGATCTCAAGCAGCAGATCAACACGACGGAAGGCAGCGCCGACGCCATGGAACGACTGGCGATGCTGTCGGGTGCGGCCGATGACGCGATCACGCAGGGCTTCAACGACCTCAAGTCGCAGCAGGAGGCCCAGAAGGAACTCGTCTCGTTCATCGTCGACGTCGCCCTCGCCGGCGTGCCGCTCGACAAGCTCAAAGGCGGCGTGGCCGACTACGTCGGCGAGATCTTCAGCAACCCGCGCGTGTCCGAAGCCCTGAAGGGCGTGACCGGCGAACTCGTCGACAGCGGCACCGGCAAGCTGACCGACGCGGCCAAGGAAGCGCTGGCCTCCGCACTCGGACCCGATGCAGCCGAACTGCTCGACCAGCAGCAGGCCTCGAACGCGCTGCGCAATGCCATCCAGGGCGGCATCACCGATCAGCGCGACATCGCCGATGTGAGGAACTACGCCGAAGACGTCGCCCAAGGCATCAACATCTGGCGCAGCCAGTAAGATCGGGCGGGAGGGCTCCGGGCACCGCCAGCGGCCACGCGACGTGACCGCTGGCGGTGCACCGACCCCACCGATGGCCCCCGCGACGGCCCGCCGGAACGGGCTATACTCGGCGACCGAACTTTCAAACGTCGCGGAATGAACCCCAACTTCCTCGAATTCGAAGCGCCGATCGCCGAACTCGAAGCCAAGATCCAGGAGCTGCGCCATGCCAGCCACGATCAGGCCTTCAACATCGAGGACGAGATCACCAAGCTTCAGGACAAGCTCAAGATCCGCACCGCGGAGATCTTCCGCAACCTGAGCCCGTGGCAGACCGCACAGGTCGCCCGCCATCCCGCACGCCCGTACACGCTCGACTACCTCGCGGTCATGTGCGACGAGTTCCACGAACTCGCCGGCGACCGCGCCTACGCCGACGACGCCGCGATCGTCGGTGGCCTCGCGCGCATCGACGGCCGCAGCGTGGTCGTGATCGGCCACCAGAAGGGCCGCGACACCAAGACCAAGATCCGCCGCAACTTCGGCATGCCGCGTCCCGAGGGCTACCGCAAGGCGCTGCGCCTCATGAAGCTCGCCGAGCGCTTCAAGCTGCCCGTGCTGACCTTCATCGACACGGCCGGCGCGTACCCGGGCGTCGGCGCCGAGGAGCGCGGCCAGAGCGAGGCGATCGCGCGCAACCTGCTCGAGATGTCGGAGCTCGAGGTGCCGATCCTGTGCACCGTGATCGGCGAAGGCGGCTCGGGCGGTGCGCTCGCGATCGGCGTCGGCGACCGCACGATCATGTTGCAGTACTCGACCTACTCGGTGATCTCGCCCGAAGGCTGCGCGTCGATCCTGTGGAAGAGCGCCGACAAGGCCCGCGACGCCGCCGAGGCACTCGGCCTGACCGCGCCGCGCCTGCTCGAACTCGGCCTCGTCGACAAGATCGTGCGCGAACCGCTCGGCGGTGCGCACCGCAACCCGCGCTCGATGGCGATCCGCCTCAAGGCCGTGCTGCTCGGCCAGCTCGAGGCGCTCGACCGCCTCGACACGCCGACGCTGCTCGAACAGCGCTACCAGCGCCTGCGCCGCTACGGCGCGTACAAGGCGGCCTGACGGATCCGCGACGCACCGCGCGCCGCACCTCCGCTCCAGACGACGAAGGGCCGCTTGCGCGGCCCTTCGTCTTTCCGGCATGTCCGCTGCGCGATCAGTCGCGATGCGGGATGTCGACCTTGCCGCCGATGTTGCGATGTGTGGTGTCGCCGCTGCCCTGCGAACGCACGACGAGGTCGCCGCGCACGTCGCTGGCCGAGATGTCGCCCGAGCCGATCGACTCGACCGTGACGTTGCGCCCGATGTCGCGCAGGGTCACGTCGCCCGACCCGATGTCGCCGATGCGCACGTCGCCGTCGACGCGTTCGAAATCGAGATCGCCCGAGCCGCCGCGGCGTGCCTCGACGTCGCCGCGCACACCGCGCACCTTGGCATCGCCGGAACCCGTCGAGACGAGCGTGAAGCTGCCGACGCCTTCGGCCTCGATGTCGCCCGAGCCGACCTTCGCGACGAGCTCGCCGGCGATGTCGCTGGCTTCAAGGTCGCCCGAACCGGCACGGTAGTCGAGCGAGGCGAGATCGCGTGCGACCACGTCGCCCGAACCGGTCTCGACCGTCGCCGCGAGCGCGGCCGGCACGCGGATCTCGAGGTCGATGTAGGCCTTCTGCGAACCGAACAGCGACCACGAGGATTTCGTATCGCGCTCGGCCTCGATGACGAGACGGTCACCGTCACGGCGCTGCGTCACCTGCAGGCGCTCGAGCAACGCGGCGTCCGAGGCGCAGGCTTTGCCGCGGACTTCGACGCGGGCGAGCCCGGCCACGCCGCGCAGCTGCAGGTCGGTCGAACCGAGTGCGACGGTCAGCGCGCGCAGGCCGGCCGCGTCGACATCGAAGTCGCGGCGCGCGCTGTGCGGGCAGTCGTCCGCGGCCGCGAGCGTGGCGCAGAACAGGAGCGGAACGAGGACGAGGCGACGCATGGCGATTCTCCCTGGAAGGTAGGCATGGGATACGGCCAGCACGGAAAAGGTTTAAGCCGGCGGCTCGGTCGCGCGTTCCTCGGCCTTGGCGCGATCCCACAGCGCATCCTGCGCGGCCAGCGGCTGGGCGGCCAGCGTCGTGCCCTGCTCGGCCGCGAGCGTCTCCATGCGGCGGAAACGCCGCTCGAACTTCGCGTTGGCGCCACGCAACGCGGCCGAGACATCGACCTTCGCGTGGCGCGCGACGTTGACGCCGACGAACAGCAGATCGCCGATCTCGTCGGTCAGGCGGGCGTGATCGCCGCCCGCGGCGAACTCGGCGCGCACCTCGTCGATCTCCTCGTGCAGCTTGTCGAACACGGGACCGACATCGGGCCAGTCGAAACCGACCGTGGCCGCGCGCTTCTGCAGTTTCAGCGCGCGCTGCCATTCGGGCAGGCCGCGCGTGATGCCGGCCAGCGCGCTCGTGTCGGTGTCGCCACCGGCCTCGCGCTCGCGCTGCTTGATCGCCTCCCATGCGACCAGCACCTCGCCGGCACCGTCGGCCTTCGCGTCGCCGAACACGTGCGGATGGTGCGTGACGAGCTTGTCGCAGATCGACGCGACCACGTCCTCGAAACGGAAGTGCCCGGCCTCCTCGGCCATGCGCGCATGGAACACGACCTGCAGCAGCAGGTCGCCGAGTTCGCCGCACAGATCGGCGTAATCGCGGCGGTCGACCGCATCGGCGACTTCGTAGGCTTCCTCGATCGTGTACGGCACGATCGTCTCGAAGCTCTGTTCGAGATCCCACGGGCAACCGCCGTCGGGATCGCGCAGTCGCGCCATGATCGCCAGCAGGTCGTCGATCGTTCGCATGCACGTTCCCGTGGTCCAGAAAGGAACGCATTGTCCGCGCCGAGCGCGGATCGCGGAAGCCTCAGCCTGCGCCGAGCAGCGCCGGCCACGCCACCGAGCGGTCGCCGAACGCGATGAACTCGGGGTTGAGCAGCGAATCCTTCGTGTTGTACGCGAGCGTGCGACCGTGCAGGTCGACCACGTCGCCGCCGGCCTCGGCGAGCACGCAGTGCGCGGCAGCCGTGTCCCACTCCGAGGTCGGGCCGAGTCGCACGTAGAGGTCGGCCTCGCCCGCGGCGATGCGCAGGAACTTGAGCGACGAGCCGAGCGGCAGCAGCGTGTGCGTGCCGAGTCGGTCGAGCATGCCGCCGAGGCGCGCGTCGCCGTGCGAGCGGCTGCCCGCGACGACGAGTGCGGCCTGCCGCGGGCGCGTGGTCCAGCGCACGGTGTCGCCGTCGCCGTCGCCGACACGCCGCCATGCGCCACCGCCGTGCCAGGCCCAGGCGAGCTCGCCCGTCACCGGCGCCTGCACGACGCCGATCACGGGACGGTGCGCGTCGAGCAGCGCGATGTTGACCGTGAACTCGCCGTTGCGCTTGACGAACTCGCGCGTGCCGTCGAGCGGATCGACGAGCCAGTAGCGCGTCCATCGCGAACGCTCGGACCACGGCACGCTCGCCGATTCCTCGGTGAGCACGGGAATGTCGGGCGTCAGCGCGCGCAGTCCGGCGACGATGATCGCGTTCGCGGCGAGGTCGGCCGCGGTCAGCGGCGAGCGATCGTCCTTGTGCTCGACCGCGAACTCGCCGTCGTACACGGCGAGGATCGCCGCGGCGGCGTCCTGCGCGATGCGGCACGCACCGAGAGCGAGCGCTTCGAGGTTCACGGGCGCGGCCGGAAGCGGCCGGCGAGGTATTCGCGCGCGATGAACAGCGCGGCGATCGAACGGCCTTCGGTGACGTCGGGCTCGGCGAGCAGCGTGTGCAGCTCGGCGAGCTTCCACGGCACGACCTCGAGCTCCTCGGGCTCGTCGCCCTGCAGGCGCTCGGGATAGAGGTCGCGCGCGATGACGACGTGCGTCATCGAACTCATGTAGGTCGGCGACAGCGACAGCGAACCGAGGATGTGCAGCTCGCGCGCGCCGTAGCCGACCTCCTCCTTGAGCTCGCGGTTGGCGCCCTGCTCGGCGGTCTCGTCCTGATCGAGGCGGCCTTTCGGCAGGCCGAGCTCGTAGCGGTCCAGGCCGGTCGCGTACTCGCGCACGAGCAGCACGGTGTCGTCATCGAGCATCGGCACGATGATGACCGCGCCGAGCCCGGCGCCGCGCAGGCGTTCGTGGGTACGGCGCTCGCCGTTGGAGAACTCGAGGTCGATCTGCTCGGCGCGCAGGAAGCGGCTCTGCTCGACGGGACGCGTGGCGAGGACGATGGGCGGTTTGCGCATCCGCCGATTGTAGCCGGATGCGCCGCCCGAACGCAGGCGGTCAGCGCGCCGAGAAACGCGCCAGTGCGTGTGCGTGCAGCGCCGGTGGACCCGCCAGCGCGCTGCGCACGTCGAGGTCGATCGCGCCGCCGTCGAGCGTCGTGAACACGCCGCCGGCTTCGCGCACGATCACGACGAGCGCGGCGATGTCGAGGATGTTGAGATCCGATTCGACGACGAGGTCGATCGCGCCTCGTGCCAGCAGGTGGTAGTGCAGGAAATCGCCGTAGCCGCGGATGCGACCGGTCTCGGCGAAGATCGCGCCCCAGGCGGCCCAGCGCGCGGCATCGCCGGCGAGGGTCTTGAGGTTGCCGCCCGACACCGCCGTCGCGGGCCCGAAGGCCTGCGCATCGGACACGTGCACGCGACGTCCGTCGTGCGCGCCACGGCCGAGGAATGCACCGCCGCCACGCACGGCCCAGGCGCGCTCGCCGTACTCGCAGGCGTCGGAGACGCCGAGCACGAGCTCGCCCGCATGCATGAGCGCGATCTGCGTCGAGAAGAACGGGTAGCCGCGCACGAACGCCTTGGTACCGTCGATCGGGTCGATGAGCCACAGGAACTCGCCGTCGCCCTCGCGTCCCTCTTCCTCGCCGAGGAAGGCATGATCGGGAAAGGCTTCGCGCAGCACGCGCTTGATCGCGCCTTCGGCCTCGCGGTCGGCCTCGGTCACTGGCGTCGCGTCGGCCTTGGTCTCGATCGAGAAGTCGCGCTCGCGGTAACGCGCGCGGATGCCCGGTGCTGCCGCGTCGGCGGCGGCGTGCGCGGCGACGAGCGCGCGCGCGAGGAACGCGGCGTCGAGGGCCACGCTCAGAACAACCGGAACAGCTGGCCGCGCAGCACGAGGTGCGACGAGCCGTCGGCCTGCGGCTGGCCGATGTAGCGCAACGCCTCCTGCACACGCGGATCGCCGTTGCGCGCCGACAGGAATGCCTCGGCGTCGTACGCCGTCGCCGACACCGTGAACCGCCCGGCGACCTCGAGGCCGCCGCGGCCGTCGTCGGCGATCGTGCCGGCGATGCTGCCGTCGCCCTGCGAGGCGAAGTCGGCGAGAATGTCGGAGAAACGCGCCTCGGCCTGGCCCGTCACACCGGCCTCGGTCCAGCGCGCATTGCCGCTGCTCTCGGTGACGCGGCCGTCGACGAGCACCACGCGCGAGAGCGTTCCGGTGACGGCGCCGCGGAACTTGAGCGAGGGGACGTCCAGCACCGGATCGAACAGCGTCGCCGGCACGCGGAAGCGCACGTCGGTAGCGACGAGGCGGCCATCCCACTCGCGCTCGACGAGGCCCGAGCTCTCGATGTCGGCGCCCTTGATGCGCAGGTCGGCCTTGATGCGGCGCGCGAACAGCGGCGCCTTGTCGACGCGCCAGTCGAGCTCGCCGAGGTCACGCCCGAAGACCGTGACGCTGTCGGCATGGCCTTCCCAGATCGTGCCGCGCACACCGACGAGCGAGACCGGCCCGAGGCGCGAGGCGACCTGGCGATAGGCGACGTCGGCCGGCAGCGTCCAGGCGATGACGCCGGCGACGACGGCCGCGACCGCGACGAGGATGAACAGCCACTTGATGATCTTCATCGGCACATCATGCAGAAAAGAGCGGGAAAATGCCCGCGCGCGCTACGGCACGTCCTCGAGCGTGACGCGCGCGTTGACGAGCCCGGTGGCGTCCACGCGGTCGGCGGAGAAGTCGGTCACGCGCACGCCGTGGTCGCGCACGATCGCCTCGAGCCAGTCGGCGAGCACGTCGAACGGCGCGAACTCGAAATTCGCGCGCACGCTGCGCGGCCCGACAGGTTCGATGCGCTTGAGCGCACCGTCGAGGCCGCCACCGCGCGCACTCGCGTCGGCGAGCGCGAGCAGCGACTTGCCTTGGCGATCGGCCAGCGTACGCACGCCTGCGCTGCGCAGGCGCTGCACCTCGGCCTCGGCGACACGCACGTAGGCATGATCGCGGCGCGCGACCTCGAGGCGCTCTGCGAGACGGTCGCGTTCGCGCGAGAGTGGATACCAGCCCAGCCCCCAGACGAGCAGCAGCGCGACCACGATCGCACCGACCACGAGCACGCGGCGATCGCGCTCGGCGAGGCCGTTCCACGAGGCGGCGAGGCTCATCGGCCCTCCCCGCGCACGCGCACGCGTCCGTCGACACCGTTGTCGAGCGGATTGAGGCCGGTCACCTCGGCATCGAGGCCCGGAATCGCCGCGAACTGCTCGCGCAGGCTGTCGAGGGTGGCGACGTCGGGCGCGCGCAGGCCGAGTTCGAGCACGTCGTTGCGGTATTCGAGGCCGCGCAGCTCGGTGCGCGTGGTCGCGCCGAGCACGGGCGCGACCTGGCCGAGCACGCGCAGCAGGCCGGTGCTCTCGCCGGCGCCGCGCAGGCGGTCGACCCGCGAACGCATGACCTGCTGCGGATCGAGCGAACGCTCGCCGGCGCCGAGATCGGGGAACGTGCGCTGCACGCTGTCGGCCATCGAGGCCTCGAGACGCGCGACCGAACGCTGCAGCTGGATCACCTCGAGGCCGCGCGCGGCGAATGCGAGCACGCCGACGGCGGCGGCGATCGCCACCGCACGACGCCACCAGCGCGTGCCGCGGGCGACGCGGTGCGCGACCGCGAAACGTCCGCCGAGCAGGTTGAGCGGTGCCGCCTCGAGGTGCGCGGCGAGGAACGCGAACGCGTCGGCCACGGGCTCGACGGCGGCGCGGGCACGCGGTCCTACCGTCGCGGCGAGCGTACGTGCGTCACGTGCAGCATGGATCTCGAGCGCAGGATCGACACCGGCCGCGCGCAGGCGCGCGAGCCACGCCGGCAGGTCCTCGGGCGGGCACGCGAACACCGACCACGGCGCGAGGCGCGCGATCGCGCGGCCGCCGTCGACGAGCACGCTGCCCGCATCGGGGGCGAGCGGCAGCGCGAGCGATTCGGGGACGATGCGGTCGGGACGGATGCCCGCCGCGGCCAGCGTGTCGAGCCAGCCCTGCAAGCGCGTGCGCGCGACCACGCCGACACCGACCTGGTCGCCATGACCGGCGGTGAACGCGACGTGCTGGTCCTCGAGCGGCGCGAGGATCTGATCCTCTACCGTGAACGGCACGGCCTGGGCGCGCTGCGCGGCGCTGCGTGCCGTGACGCGCACCTCGAGCAGCAGCACGTCCTCGGCAGGCACGAGGACGACGACGTCGTCCGCCGCGGCGAGCACGGCAGACGGCGGCGCGCCGTCACCGCGCGCGGCGGCGGTACGCGAACCCGCGGTCTGGCGAAGCCATTGCAGGGCGCCGTCCGGGGCGAGGCGAATCAGCAGACGATCGGGCATGCGGCGCCATCCGGGACAAGCGCTCGATTGTACGGCACCGCCCACGCGCGCGGCATCGGGGTCGCCCCGTGACAACATGGGCCTGAAGAACCCCGGGCCGTCAGACGACGGCCCGGGGTTCACGGGATCGAGGGAGTCGGCCGGTAAGCCGGGTTCTGTCGTGGACAGTCATTCCTCTAGGTCCTGCGTCACCGCAGGACTCGAGCAACCAACCCGGGGACGATACGGGCAGCATCATGGTCCCCCTATTCGGTCTTGCTCCAGGTGGGGTTTGCCGTGCCATGCGGCGTTGTCCCCGCACGCGGTGCGCTCTTACCGCACCGTTTCACCATCACCACGCGCATCTCGCGATGCCGTTCGGCTGTCTGTTCTCTGTTGCACTTTCCGTCGGCTCGCGCCGCCCAGGCGTTACCTGGCACCTTGCCCTGTGGAGCCCGGACTTTCCTCGGCACGCGAGCGTGACGCGACTGTCTGGCCGACTCCACCGCGAAGTGTAGCGTGACGCCTTCCGTGCCGATACCGCGGCATCCACGCACAGGCCCGTTCATTGGCCGGCACCGGCGCATCCGCTATGCTGCCGCGCCGCATCACGCGGTGTTTTCCGGGCCGGCGCAATCCCTTGAGCAGCAAGCACCCCGTCACCGTCCGCAAGTCGTTCTGGCGTGCCGTCGCGCTCGCCCTCACGGTGGCCGCGCTCAACTTCGGCCTGTGGGCGTTCCTCAACCGCCCGGTGCAGATCGCCGACTGGAACGGCCGTGTCGAAGGCATGGCGTTCAGCGCGTTCCAGCGCTATCAGGATCCGACCCGCGGCCTGTTCCCCAACGAGGCCGAGCTCGCGTCCGACGTGCGCATGCTGTCGCGCTACACCAAGCGCCTGCGCACCTATTCGTCGGTCGAGAGCCCGCAGATCCCTCGCCTGGCCGATTTCTACGGCATGGAGGTCATGTCGGGCGCCTGGCTCGATCGCCGCCTCAAGAAGAACGACGAGGAGATCGAGGGCCTGATCGCGCTGTCGCGCAAGTACCCCAACATCACGCGTGCGATGGTCGGCAACGAGGTCATGCTGCGCGCCGACATGACGCTCGACGAGCTCATCGCCTACATCGATCGCGCGCGCGCGCAGCTCAAGATCCCGGTCTCCACCGCCGAACCGTTCTTCGTCTGGGAACGCAACCCGCGGCTCGCACGGCACGTCGACTTCATCACCGTGCACCTGCTGCCGTACTGGGAACACATCCCGCGCAAGGACGCCATCAACTTCACGCTGGGCCAGTACTACCGGCTCAAGGAGCTGTTCCCCGACAAGCCCGTGATCATCGGCGAGATCGGCTGGCCGTCGAACGGCGACCGCAAGACCTACGCGCAACCCTCGATCGAGAACGAGGCGCAGTTCATCCGCGAATGGATCAACGTGGCCGAGCGCGAGCGCATCGACTACTACATCATGGAAGCGATCGACCAGCCGTGGAAGGAGATCCTCGGCGGCCGCGCGGAAGCCTACTGGGGCATCTTCAACGCCGCGCGCGAGCCGAAGTTCTCGATGACCGGCAACGTCGTCTCCGACCCGACCTGGTGGATCAACGGCCTCGCCGCCTCGCTGCTCGCGCTGATCCCGATGTTCTGGTTCGCACGGCACTTCATACGTTTCTACGCGACCGGCCTGTTCTTCTTCCTCGGGTTGATCCAGCTGTCGTCGTCGGTGATCGTCTGGTCGATCAGCGTACCGCTCGCGTTCTATCTCAGTCCGCTGGACTGGAGCATGCTGCTGCTGCTGTTCCCGGCGCAGATCGCGATCATCCTCGTGCTGCTCATCAACGGCTTCGAGTTCACCGAGGTGATCTGGAGGCCGACCTGGCTGCGCCACTTCCATCTGCTCGAACCGAAGACCGACGCCTCGCAGCCGTTCGTGTCGATCCACCTGGCCTGCTACAACGAGCCGCCGGAGATGGTCATCCTCACGCTCGATTCGCTGGCCGCGCTCGAGTACGAGAACTTCGAAGTCCTCGTCATCGACAACAACACCAAGAACGAGGACGTCTGGAAGCCGGTCGAGGCCTACTGCGCCAAGCTCGGACCGCGCTTCCGCTTCTTCCACCTCGCGCCGTGGCCGGGCTTCAAGGCCGGCGCGCTCAACTACGGCATCGAGCAGACCGATCCGCGTGCCGAGGTCATCGCCGTGGTCGACGCCGACTACGTCGTGCGCAAGGACTGGCTCAGCGCCCTCACGGGCTACTTCGCCGATCCGAACGTCGCCGTCGTGCAGTGCCCGCAGGCGCACCGCGACTTCGAACACAACCGCTTCCGCCGCATGACGGCATGGGAGTACGACGGCTTCTTCCGCATCGGCATGCACCATCGCAACGAGCGCAACGCGATCATCCAGCACGGCACGATGACGATGGTGCGCAAGCACATGCTCGTCGACACGGGCTCGTGGTCGGAATGGACGATCTGCGAGGACGCCGAGCTCGGCCTGCGCCTCATGCACAAGGGCTACGACCTCGTCTACGTCGACGAGCTCATGGGCAAGGGCCTCACGCCGGCGGACTTCACCGCGTACAAGTCGCAGCGCTACCGCTGGGCGTTCGGCGCGATGCAGATCATGAAGGCGCGCTTCGACTGGATGGTCAGCCGCGACAGCCCGCTCAGCCGCGGCCAGAAGTTCCACTTCCTGACCGGCTGGTTCTCGTGGTTCGCCGACGCGCTGCACCTCGTCTTCACGATGATGGCGATCGTCTGGACCATCGGAATGGTGGGCTGGCCGCAGTACTTCACGCTGCCGATGGAGCTGTTCCTCGTGCCGATCATCGGCTTCTTCATCAGCAAGGCGTTCTTCGGCATCGTGCTGTACCGCAAGCGCGTACCCTGCGGCTGGTACGACACGCTCATGGCCTCGATCGCGAGCATGGGACTGTCGCACGCGATCGCGCGCGGCATCTTCCTCGGCCTGTGGCGCAAGAAGGGCGAGTTCATCCGCACCGCGAAGAGCCGCCGCCTCAACGACAAGCCGAGCGCGTTCGCGTCGGTGCGCGAGGAGCTGCTCATGTTCATCGCGCTGTGCGGCTGCGTGATCGGCATGCTGCTGTCGAGCGCGATGCAGTACACCGAAGGCAAGCTGTGGATCACGATCCTCGCCGCCCAGGCGATCCCGTACGCATCGGCCTTGATCGGCGCATGGGTCGCGCACCGCTCGGGCGACACCGTGGGCTGAGGTTCCGCGCGGCGCCGCGCAAACGAATGTGAACGCTCGCCGCGTACGGCCGGATGGCTAACACCGTTCGAACTTTTCTCCTGCTATAACGAAAACCGGCCCGAATCTTCACATCCCCGCCATGATCCAACGCAGCTCCCCCGGACGCTGGCGCGCGCTGATCGTGCTGATCGCGACCTTCGCCGCCGCGCCCTCGTGGGCCGCACGCGTCAGCGTGCAGATGAGCGGACTCGACGGCGAACTGCGCGATGCCGCACTCGTCGCGCTCGAGCTCCAGCAGTACACGAACCGCGACGTCAGTCCCGCGCAGGCGCGCCGCCTCTATCGCCGCGCCGAGGACCAGATCGCCGGCGCGCTGGAGCCGTACGGCTACTACAACGTCAAGGTCGAGGGCGAGCTCAAGGCCGAGGGCGGCAACTTCGTCGCCGAGCTGCGCGTGCAGCGCGGCGAGCCCGTGCGCGTGACCGACATCGAGATCGACATCGACGGCCAGACCCAGGGCATCCGCGCGATCGACCAGGCACGCAGTGCGTTCGCGCCGCGCCGCAACCAGCCGCTCGACCACGCCCAGTACGAGCGCAGCAAGGCCGCGATCCACGCCGCGCTGTTCGGCGCGGGCTTCCTCGACGCGAAGCTCGCCGAGCATCGCGTCGCGGTCACGCGTGCGGCCAACACCGCGACGATCCACCTGCGCTGGGAGGTCGGCGAGCGCTACCGCTTCGGCGACGTTAACTTCGAGGGCGGCCAGTTCCCCGACGCGTTCATGGAGCGCTACATCCCCTGGGACGCTTCGGACTACTACGCTCAGGACGAGCTGCTGCGCTTCCAGCAGCAGCTCATCGACGCGAACTACTTCTCGGTCGCGCAGGTGCAGCCCGATACCGAGAAGGCCGCCGACGGCGTCGTGCCGATCGCGGTGATGCTCGCGCCGGCCAAGCGCACCGTCTACACGGGCGGCGTGTTCGTCGGCACCGACACCGGCCCCGGCATCCGCGGCGGCATCGAGCGCCGCTGGGTCAACGATCGCGGCCACAAGCTCAAGTTCGAGACCATGCTCGCGCAACGCCTCAAGACGTTGAGCTCGCTGTACCAGATCCCGCTGCCGGGCCGTGACAACCACTCGTACAACTTCGGCGCGACCTACCGCGACGAGAACACCGACACCAGCGAGTCCAAGACGCTGCGCCTGACCGCGAACGACTCGCGCATGTGGCACGGGTGGCTGCGCACGATCGGCATCAACTTCCTGACCGGCGACTTCAAGGTCGCCGAGGAAAAGGGCAACACGACGCTGCTCTACCCCGAGATCTCGTATTCGAAGAAGCGCGCCGACGACCTGCAGTTCCCGCGTCGCGGCTGGTCGCTGACGCTGGCCGCGCGTGCGGGCTCGAGCGCGCTGCTGTCGGACACGAACTTCGCCCAGGTCACCGCCGACGCGAAGTGGATCCGCGGGCTCGGCGACAACAGCCGCTTCATCGCACGCGGCTCGCTGGGCTACACCCAGGTCGACCACTTCGACCGACTGCCACCCGAACTGCGCTTCTTCGCCGGCGGCGACCGCTCGATCCGCGGCTACGCGTTCCAGACCGTCGGCCCGCGCCGCGAGGTCGCGCCCGACGAGACGCCCAAGGTCGTCGGCGGCGAGCAGCTCATGGTCGCGAGCGCCGAGTACGAGTACTACTTCACGCCGACCTGGGGCGCCGCCGCCTTCATCGACGCGGGTGACGCGTTCAGCGGCAGCAACTTCGACCTCAAGATCGGCGCGGGCGTCGGCGCGCGCTGGCGCTCGCCGGTCGGCCTCGTGCGCGTCGACGTCGGCACGCCGGTCGGCGACAAGTACGCCAGCGGCGTCGAACTCCACGTCATCATCGGACCCGACCTGTGACGCGCGCCCTCAAATGGATCGGCCTCGTGATCGCGGCGCTGCTCGTGATCGTCGCGATCGTGCTGGTGTGGGCGCTGCGCTCCGAATCGGGCGCGCGCTTCGTGCTCGACCAGGTGAAGGACGCACTCGAAGGCAAGCTCGCGATCGAGCGCAGCAGCGGCAGCCTCGCCGGACCGCTCGTGCTCGAAGGCGTGCGCTACACCGATGCCGCGGCCGGCGTCGACGCGCGCATCGCGCGCGTATCGGCCGACGTCGGCATCCTCGCGCTGCTGTCGCGCCGCGTGCAGGTCGACGACGTCGCCATCGACGGCGTCGACGTCGCGCTGACCACCGTGCCACCCGCACCCGAGGATCCCGAGGCCGCACCGTTCTCGCTCGAGGCGCCGATCGACATCGCACTCGAGCGCCTCGCGGTGCGCGGCGTCACGATCACCCAGGACGGCGCGCCGCTGTTCGCGGCCGACAGCCTCGACATCGCCGGCGGCTGGACCGGCAGCGGCCTCGTCGTGCGCGAACTCGCGCTGCGCGCGCCCGACGGCAGCGTCGACCTCGACGGCACGCTCGCCACCGCGGGCGGTTACTCCGGACGCGGCCAGACGCGCTTCACGTGGCGCGTCGGCGAGGTCACGTATGCGGGCACGCTCGCGAGCGCGAGCGACGGCAGCACCGCAACGCTCGACGCGACGCTCGCCGAACCGGTCGCGGCGACCGTCAAGGCGACCCTCGGCCAGAACGATGCGCTGCCATGGACCGTGTCGGTCGATGCGCCGACGTTCGACCCGAACCGCATCGTGCCCGACAGCGGCGTGCAGACGCTCGCCCTCGCGCTGCAGGGCTCCGGCGACAAGGCCGGCGGCACGCTGACCGGCGAGGTCGCCGTCGACGGGCATCGCGTGCTCCTCGATCCGCTCACGTTCACGCATGCCGACGAGGTCCTCGGCATCACGACGCTCGTACTGCGTTCGCCCGAGGCCGCCGGTTCGCTGACCGCGAGCGGCGACATCCGCTACGCGCAGACGCCGCCGTCGGCGACGCTCGCGGTCGCGTGGGAAGGCGTCGAGCTGCCGGCCGATCTGGTCGGCCAGGCGCTCGCGACGCAGGGCCGCGTCGACGTCACCGGCAGCGCCGAGCAGTTCACGGCCGAGGGCGCGCTCGACGTCGGCCCGCCCGGCCAGCCTTCGCACCTGACCCTCAAGCTCGCCGGCACGCCGCAGGCGATCGCGCTCGAGACGCTCGCGCTCGTGCAGCCCAGGGGCGGCCTCGATGCCAAGGGCACCGTGACGCTGCAACCCGCGATCGGCTGGCAGCTCGAGGCGACCGCGAAGGCCTTCGATCCCGGCGCGTTCGCGGCCGACTGGAAGGGTGCACTCGACTTCGCGCTCGCCACCGACGGCCGCATGACCGACGCCGGCCCCGAGACGACGATCCGCCTCGATCGTCTCGCCGGCACGCTGCGCGACCGCCCGGTTTCGGGCAAGGCGGATCTCTCGATCAAGCCCGAATTCGTCGTCGACGGCACGCTGTCGCTGGCCTCGGGCCGCAGCACGGTCGAAGTGCGCGGACGCGGCGGCCAGCAGACCGACGCGACCGCGCGCATCGACGTCGCCTCGCTCGCCGACTGGCTGCCCGACGCGGGCGGCACACTGGGTGCCGACGTGCGCGTGCACGGCAAGTGGCCGAACCTCGACATCGATGCGAACGCGAAAGGCCAGGGCATCGCCTACGCGGGCGTGCGCACCGAGGCGCTCGAACTCGTCGCCGACGTCAGGAATCTCGAGAAACCCGCAGGTGCACTGACGCTCGATGCGAAAGGCGTGACCCAGGGCGACACGCGCTTCGACACGCTGCGCGTGCAGGCCGACGGCAACGAGGCCTCGCACCAGCTTCGCGTCGACGCCGATGGTGCGCCTGCGAGCCTCGCCTTCGACCTCGCGGGCAACGCGAAGGACGGCCGCTGGAACGGCACCCTCAAGACCTTGCAGCTCGAACCCGTGCAGCCGACGCTGCCGCGCTTCGACCTCACCGACGCGATGGCGCTGTCGTGGGACGGCAAGCGCTTCACGGCCGCCGACAGCTGCCTCGTCGGCACCGAGCGTCGCCGCACACCGCCGCCCTCGCCCGCCGCGGCGAATGCCGAAGCCGCGATCGGCGACGATGCCGAGCAGGCCGCGACGGCCGCTGCCGAGGAACCCGTCTCGCGTTCGCCGGCACGCCTGTGCGTCGGCGGCAGCGGCGGTGCCGACGGCAGCCTGTCGGCGCGCTACCGCCTCGAACACCTACCGCTGCGCCTCATCACGCGCCTCGCCGCACCCGATTCACCGGTGCGCCTGCGCGGCGAGCTCGCGGGCGAAGGCGCGATCGAACGCACCGCCGCGGGCGCGCTCAGCGGCAGCGCGACGATCACCTCGGCCGAAGGTTCGGCGTTCTACACGGGCAGCGGCAACCAGCCGCTGCTGAGCTACACCAGCTTCGCGGTCGACGCACAGTTCGCGCCGCAGTCGATCCAGGCGAGCGTGCGCGCCGGCCTCGACCATGATGGCCGCCTCGACGGCCGCGTCACGGTCGCCGGCGCGCCGGGAGGCCCGCAGACGCTCGACGGCCAGGTCGATCTCGCGATCAACAGCCTCGCCTTCCTCGAACTGCTCACCGCCGAGGTCGCCAACACCAAGGGCCGCGTCAGCGCGAACTACGCGATCGGCGGCACGCTCGAGGCCCCGCAGCTCACCGGCGCGATCACGCTCAAGGAGTTCGCGACCGAAGTGCCCGTCGCCGGACTCAAGCTGCGCGACGGCGACATCAGCCTGCGCGCCATCGACGCACAGCGCTTCGCGCTCGAGGGCAGCATCACCTCGGGCGAGGGCAAGCTCACGATCTCGGGTCAGGGCGGCCTTGCCGAAGCCGACGCGATGACCGTCGCGATCAAGGGCGAGAACGTGCTCGCCGCCGACATCCCCGCCGCACGCGTCGTCGTCACGCCGGACCTCACGGTCGAGCGTGGCACGACCGGCCTGCTCGTGCGCGGCAAGGTCACGGTGCCGAAGGCCAACGTCGATTTCTCGAAGTTGCCGGGCGGCGGCGTCAGCGCGACCTCGCCCGACATCGTCATCACCGACGCCGAACGCGAGGTCGCCGGCGCGCCGTCGCCTGTCACCGCGAACGTCACGGTCGTGTTCGGCGACGACGTCAAGCTCGCCGGCTTCGGCTTCGACGGCACCGTCGGCGGCCAGATCGTCGTCAACGAGCGCCCCGGCCGCGCGACCACGGGCACCGGCACGCTCAACGTCGGCGGCACCTACAAGGCCTACGGCCAGGACCTCAAGATCGAGACCGGCCGCGTGCTGTTCGCAGGCACCGCGATCGACAACCCGGGCATCGACCTGCGCGCCTCGCGCCGCATCGAGGCCGACGAGGTCACGGCCGGCCTGCTCGTGCGCGGCACCGCGCAGATCCCCGTGCTGACCGTATTCTCGGATCCGACCATGGAGCAGTCCGAGGCGCTGTCCTACCTCATCACCGGCAAGCCGCTGTCGGCACTCAAGAGCGGCGAAGGCGACATGCTCGGCACCGCCGCACGCGCGCTCGGCACCGCCGGTGGCGACCTGCTCGCCAAGAGCATCGGCGGCCGCCTCGGCGTCGACGACATCGGCGTCGCCGACAACGCCGTGCTCGGCGGCGCAGCGTTCACGGTCGGCAAGTACCTCTCGCCCAAGCTCTACCTGAGCTACGGCGTCGGCATCTTCGAACCCGGCGAGGTCGTCACGCTGCGCTACCTGTTCCACAAGCGCTGGAACTTCGAGGCACAAAACGCCACCACGGGCAGCCGCGCGGGCATCAACTACCGTTACGAGCGCTGAGGCGCGGCATTTCACTACCAGGCTTATTACTGCCCGGGAAAAGTTCGAATCGACTTCCGGAACGCATCGCAGTCCGAGGCTTCTGCGGATGAAGAGCGGGGACGTCGACGCTTTTCGCGGCCGTACGGCACTGCGCGCTTGTTTCCTTCTCCCTCCGGGAGAAGGTGGCCCGAAGGGCCGGATGAGGGTCCGGGATCACGACGATGATCGGACGTGGCACGATCCCGCACCCTCTCCCCAACCCCTCTCCCGAAGGGAGAGGGGCTCAAACGCAGTACCGCTCCACGCAGGCAGTTCAACGGTGGCGCCGTAAATCACCACGCGACATCTCCGATGACGGCGCGACGCATGCAAGGATTCTCGCCCGACAGCAGCAGTTGCCGGCCGCAATGCCTGTCAGGCCACGCGCTCCCCATGGTCGCAGCGTTCATCATGCCCCTCATCGTCCCCGTGCCCGCCAACGCTTATCATGGGCGGATGAATGAACGTGCCGAAACCCTCGTGCGCCACCTCGCGCTCGAACCCCATGTCGAAGGCGGCCACTACCGCCGCATCTACGAATCCGCGCTGACCACCACGCACGAGGATCCCGTGCGCGAGCGTCCCGTCGCGACCTCGATCTACTACCTGCTCGCGGCCGGTGAACGCAGCCGCTGGCACCGTGTCGACGCCGACGAGCTGTGGCACTGGTACGAGGGCGAGGCGCTCGAGATGCTGCGCTTCGATCCCGCGTCGGGCGAACTCGTGCGCCACGTGCTCGCGCCGGTCGGCCACGGCTCGGCCCCCGTGTTCGTCGTGCCGGCCGGCTGGTGGCAGGCGGCACGCCCGCTCGGTGCGTATGCGCTGGTCGGCTGCACGGTCGCGCCGGGCTACGAGTGGCGCGGCTTCCGCACGCTCGACGACGCGCCCGAAGTGGCCGAGGCGCTGCGTGCGAGGGGACTCGAGGCCTGAGGTCGATTCGCGCTGCGTGCATTGCCGCGGCTGAGCCCGATCTCGATTGGAGCGCGTCGCGATCCCGCACCCTCTCCCCAACCCCTCTCCCGGAGGGAGAGGGGCTCGAAGCGGCACCCTTCAGGCGATCGCCTCGTGCGAGTCCCGCTGTTGCTAGAGCCTTCCGGCTGCGCCGTCGAGCAGCAGGTGGCGCAGCGGTGCGACGCGTCCCGCGAGACCCAGCGCGGCACCACGCGCGAGCGCGAGTGCGCCCGACGGTGACGCGAACGTGCGTTCGATGAGGTCGAATGCGTGCGCGGCGAGTGTGTTCTCGCTGCGGCGTTCGCGCGCGTAGCGGCGCAGCACATGCGCCGCACCGGGATCGCCGCCGCGGCGACGTGCCGTGGCGAGCACGCCGCGCAGGCAGCCGACGTCGCGCAGGCCGAGGTTGAGCCCTTGTCCGGCCAGCGGGTGCACCGCGTGCGCGGCATCGCCGACGAGCACGCTGCGCCCTTCGACGTAGCGTTCGGCGAGGCGCAGGCGCAGCGGGAACGCGAGGCGCGGCGTCGTCGACGTGATCGGGCCGAGGCGGAAATCGCTCGCGCAACCGAGCTCGGCCATGAACGCGTCGTCGGCCAGCGCGAGCACGCGCGCGGCCTCGGCCTCGGGCAGCGACCACACGATCGAGCTGCGCCCGTCGGCGAGCGGCAGCAAGGCGAGCGGACCGCCCGGCTGGAAGCGCTGCCACGCGGTCGCCTCGTGCGGGCGTTCGGTGCCGACGTGCGCGACGACGGCGCGCTGGCCGTAGTCGCGGTCACGCGTGGCGATGCCGAGCTGCGTGCGCAGCGGCGAGCCGGCACCGTCGGCGACGACGACGACGCGCGCGCGCAGGCGCGTGCCGTCGGCGAGCGTCGCGACGGCCGCGCCATCTGCGTTTTCTACCGACTCGACCGATGCCGGACACAGCAGTCGCGGCGCAGCGTCCGCATCGGGTGCATGCAAGGCCTGCCACAGCGCATGCTGCAGCAGGCGGTTCTCGACGATCCAGCCGAGCGCGGACTCGCCGCGTTCGGCCGCGTCGAAGCGCAGCTCGCCCGGGGCGAGTGCATCCCACACGTCCATGCACGCATACGCACTCGCACGTGCGGCGCGCACGGCCGGCCACACGCCGAGGTCGTCGAGCAGCGCGACCGCGTCGGGCGCGAGCGCAACGACGCGCAGGTCGACCTCGTCCTCGGCGCGCCACGGCGCCGGTTCACGCGGTTCGACCACGGCCACCGACAGGCCGTCGCGTGCGCAGGCGAGCGCGGCCGCCGCACCGACGATGCCGGCACCGACCACGAGCACATCGAGTTCGTCGCGGCGGCTCATCGCGGCAGCGCCCGGCGTGCGACGTCGCCACGGAAACCCATGCCGCGCAGCGCGACGCGGCGCCGCAACGCGCTGCTGTGCGCGAGCACGCCGAAGCCGAGCGTGCGCAGCGCCGACAGCGGCAGCGTGTCGTTGCCCATGAGGCGCACGAGGTCGTCGCTGAAAGCCGTGGTCGCGTCGCGGTCGGACGTGCGCCGCTCCACGTAGGCCTCGAGCCGCGCGGCATCGCCGGCATCGCCACCGCAGCCGGCAACGTCCTCGAGCAGCTCGGCCAGCGTGAGCGCGTCGCGCAGGCCGAGGTTGAAACCTTGCGCACCGAGTGGATGCACGGTCTGCGCAGCGTTGCCGACCAGCACGGCGCGCGGCGCGACGAGCGCATCGGCCATCACGCGTGCGAGCGGGTAAGGACGCCGCGCACCGGGTCGCGAGAAGCGCCCCGCCCGCCAGCCGAAACGCTCGTGCACGAACGCGAGGAAGGCCGCGTCGTCGAGCGCCGCGACCGCCTCGGCCTCGTCACCCGGCACGCCGAGCACGAGGCCGGCACGCGCTCCGCCGAGCGGCAGCAGCGCGACCGGACCGCTGTCCGTGAAGCGTTCGTAGGCGAGGCCGTCGAGCGGGCGTTCGACCGTCAACGTCGTCACGATCACGCTCTGTGCGTAGTCGACGCGCTGCGTGCCGATGCCGAGGCGGTCGCGCACGAAAGAGGCCGTGCCGTCGGCGCCGACGAGCAGGCGCGTCGTGAGCGTGCGTACGCCATCGGGCGTGTCGAGGCGCAGCGTGACGACCTCGTCGCCGGGCTCGATCGCGACGAGCGTCGCCGGTGCATGCCGTTCGAGCGCGCGGCACGCGTCGAGCCGCACGAGCAGTGCGTTGCCGAGTTCGCGCGCGGGCAGCACGGCGCCGAAATCGGCCAGACCGAGCTGCGCGGCGTCGAAGCGCACGCTGCCGAAATCGCCGCACCGGCTCACGTGGATGCGCCGGATCGGTGCCGCGCGCGTCGCCACGTGGTCCCACACGCCGAGCGAGGCGAGTCCGTTGAGCGTCGCGTGCGCGAGCGCGAGGTTGCGCTCGTCGTAGCTCGGCTGCGCGTCGACACGCGGCAGCGCGGCCTCGACGAGCGCGACGCGCAGGCCGCTGCCCTCGAGGGCGATGGCGAGGCTGGCGCCGACGAGGCCGCCTCCGACGATCACGACATCGTGGTGTGCAGTCATGCGCGCATGATAAGCCCTCGCCCACCACGGCGGCTTCCGGGGCCGACGCGGCAAACGAGCGCGCGACGACGTTCAGCGCATGTCGACGTCGTCGCCCTGGGCTTCGTCAGCGCAGGCATCCGGGCGAAGGACAGGCGTCCAGCCCTCCGGCTTCGACCGACCGGAGCGCAGGTACCTGCGGTAATCCGATCGCGCGTCGCAATCCCCGAGTTCGGCGGCGAGCCGCAGCCAGAACTCGCCTTCCGGCACGTTGCTGACGCTGTCGATGTAGTGGTAGCTGAGCCATAGCGCCGCATCGGCCTTGCCGTTCAGCGCGTCACGCCTGATGCCGGCGACCACGGCGTGGGGAATCGGATCATCCGGATTCGGATAACGGGAGAGCGGATGGTCCGCGGGGACGTCCGCTCGTCGCGGAAGGAACTGCTCGGCTGCGGGTCCCGACGACCGCTCGGCTTCCGCCGCCCGAACCGGGACCGTCGAACCCACGGCAACGACGATCACCAGCATCCACCACTTGTCCATAGCTTGACCTCCGCGCCACGCAGCGCGTCTCGCCATGCATCGCGCGGGCGGCATCATGGCACGCCCGGCCCGGCCAGCCCCACCAACGGCATACGGAACCCGGACGTGGCACTGGCAGAATGCCGTTTCATGCCCGTGACCGGGCCTGCACCGGGGATCCCATGCGCCGCCTCCTTTCCGCCGCCGCGCTGCTCGCGGCGACCTGTGCCGCCGCGGCACCGCTCGAGCACCGTTTCGCGCGCGACCCCGCGCAGCCCGTCGACGCCTGGTACGGCGCGCGCATCGCCGAGTACACGACCGACCCGGCGTTCAACACGATCCTGACCGAGTACCTGCCGGCGTCGACGACCGTGCCGACGCCGGCCAAGGCGCTCGGCGACGTCTCGGGCGCGCCGAACACGCTGCCGCGGCTCGACACCGTGCACGGCTACTTCCGCACGCTCGCGGCGAGCAGCCCGCGCGTGAAGGTGTTCAGCATCGGACGCTCCGAGGAAGGCCGCGAGATGATCGTCGCGGCGATCGCCGACGAGGCCGTGCTCGCCGACATGGACGCCAACCGCGAGCGCCTCGCCCAGCTCGCCGATCCGCGCAGGATCGGCCTCGACGACGCGCGCGCCGCACCGCTCATCGAGGCCTCGGTGCCAGTCTACTACCTGACCGGCGCGATCCATTCGACCGAGACCGGCACGCCGACCTCGCTCATGGAACTCGCCTACCGCCTGACCGTCGACGAGGCGCCGTACATCCAGGCCATCCGCAAGAACATGATCGTGCTGATCACGCCAGTCGTGGAACCCGACGGCTGGGAGCGCATGGTCGACCTCTACGCCTGGCACCGTGCGCATCCCGACGTGACGATGCCGCGCCTGCTGTACTGGGGCTACTACGTCGCGCACGACAACAACCGTGACGCGATGGTCGCCTCGCTCGCGCTGACGCGGAACATCATCGACAGCTACACGCATCAGCACGCGCAGGTTCTGCACGACCTGCACGAGTCGGTGCCGTTCCTCTACGACAACACGGTCGGCGCGGGCCCGTACAACGCCTGGGTCGATCCGCTGCTCGTCAACGAATGGAACCAGCTCGGCTGGAACAACGTCGAGACGCTGACGCGCCTCGGCCTGCCCGGCGTGTTCACGCACGGCAACTTCGATACCTGGAGCCCCGGTTACCTGATGTTCGTGGCGGCGATGCACAACGGCATCAGCCGGCTCTACGAGACCTTCGGCAACGGCGGCGCCGACACGGTCGAGCGCATCCTCGATCCGGAAGACTACGAGCGCACCTGGTACCGACCGAACCCGCCGCGCGCGACCGTGCTGTGGTCGCAGCGCAACAACAACAACTATTCGCAGAGCGGCGTGCTGACCGCGCTCGACTACTTCTCGCGCAACGGCAAACAGTTCCTGCACACGTTCTGGCTCAAGTCCAAGCGCGCCGTGACCAAACCGCAGGACGCGGGCCCGGCCGGCTACGTGTTCAGTTCCGACGATCCGCGCCGCAACGCGCAGGCGAAGCTGCTCGAGGTCATGCGCCGCCAGAAGGCCGAGATCCACCGCCTCGACGCGCCGCTCACCGTGAGCTGGCCGGTCGCGTCGACGCCGCTGTCGAAGGGCGCGGCCGAAGTGGGCGATGCGAAGAAGGCCCCGCGCACGCGCACGTTCCCGGCCGGCAGCTACGTCGTGCGCATGGACCAGCCGTACTCGCGCATCGCCGACACGCTGCTCGACCGCCAGTTCTGGGCACCGGACGATCCGCAGAAGAACCCCTACGACGACACCGGCTGGTCGATGGGCGACCAGTTCGGCGTCGACGTCGAGCGCGTCACCGACCTCGCCCTGCTGCAGGCGCCGATGCGCCGCGTCGATGGCGCAGTCGATGCGGCGCGCACGCAAGGCGACGGCCGCGTGCGCCTCGTCGCCAACGCCGCGACCGCCGAGCTCGCGAGTCTGCGTTTCGCTGCCAAGGGTGTCGCGATCGACGTCGCCACGGCCGCGTTCGAGGCCGACGGCCGCCGCTTCGCGCCGGGCACGCTCGTCGTCGCCAAGTCCGATGCCGCGTTCGACGCGACGCTCGCCAGGCTCGGCCTCGACGTGCAGCGCGCCTCGGCCGTGCCCGAGGTCGCGACGCGTCGCCTGCGCCTGCCGCGCGTCGCGGTCATGCATACCTGGATCGATACGCAGACCGAAGGCTGGTGGCGCCTCGCGCTCGACGAGCTCGGCGTGCCGTTCACCTACATCAGCACGCAGGACGCCGCGCGCGACGCGAACCTGCGCAAGCGCTTCGACGTGATCCTGTTCGGTCCCGTGCGTGCGCCGAGTTCGCTCATCGTCGACGGCCTGCCGATGTGGGGCGAGCCGACGCCGTGGAAGACCACCGCGCTGACGCCGAACCTCGGCCGCATCGACAGCACCGACGACACGCGCCCGGGTCTCGGGGCGAGCGGCGTCGAGAACCTCAAGCGCTTCGTGCGCGAAGGCGGCGTGCTGGTCACCTCGCAGGGCACCGCGCAGTTCGCGATCGACGTCGGCCTCGCGCCGGGCGTGAGGGTCGCGCCCAAGCGCGACCTGCGCATCAACGGCACGATCGTGCGCGCACAGCCGACCGAATCGGCGAGCCCCGTGACCTGGGGCTACGACGGCCTGTTTCCGGTCTACAGCGCCGACGGCATGGCCTTCACGCTGAGCTGGATGGTCGGCGGCGATCGCCGCGACCTCGTCACCGCGAAGACCCACGAACGCCCGACCGGCCGCGGCGGCCCCGACGACATCGACATGCCGCAAGGCGCCGGCTATCCGGCGCCGCACGCGCTCGCCGATGCCGAGCCGTGGCAGGCGATACCGCTCAACGCCGAGCAGCAGCGCAACAACCTGCTGCTGATCCCCGAGGCCCTGCGCCCGCGTGCGCTGCTGCGCTTCGCCGACGACAAGGACCTGTTCGTCTCGGGCCTGCTCGACAACGGCGGCGCGATGGCCCGCCGCGCCGCAGTGGTCGACGCGCGCTACGGCGAAGGCCACGTGCTGCTGTTCGGCATCAACCCGCTGTGGCGCGGCGCGACGCTCGGCAGCTACCCGCTCGTCACCAACGCGATCCTGCACTTCGACGCGCTGTAGTTCAGCGCGTGAAGCCGATCGAGGCGCGCGCGGCGCCGGGCTTGAGCGCGAGCTCGGCCGCGAGCGCCTCGAGCAGGACGCGCTCGCTGCCGCCCGGCGCCGCCTCGAAGCGGCGCCGCAACGCGGCGAAATCGCCCGGCGCGAGCCGATCGAGCCGACGCAGGCCCTGCTCGCGCTCGGCGTCGTCGAGATCCGCGACGAGGCCGAAGCGCGCGGCTTCGCCCGCGAACATCGCACGGCGTTGCGCGAGGTCGAGCCAGTCGAAGCGCAGCTTGAAGTCGAAGCGCCGCAGTGCCGCCGCGTCGAGCGTGCCCATGAGGTTGGTCGAGGCGACGACGATGCCGTCGTGATCCTCGAGTCGCGTCAGCAGTTCGTTGACCTGCGTGACCTCCCAGCTGCGCTGCGCACCCTCGCGGTCGCGCAGGAAGCTGTCGGCCTCGTCCAGGCACAACACCGCACCGTCGCGCTCGGCATCGCGGAACATGCGCGCGATGTTCGCCTCGGTTTCGCCGAGGTATGGACCGAGCAGGTCGGCCGCGCGCTTCTTGTGCAGCGGACGTCCCGTGCGCGCGGCGATGTGCGCGGCGAGCGCGGTCTTGCCGGTACCGGGTGGGCCGTACAGACACAGGCGCGCGTCGCCGCGCTGTTCGAGCAGCGCGAGGATCGGTTCGAGCGGCTGATCGACACGCACGAAGGCCGGATCGAACACATCGCCGCGCGGCCGACGCGCAAGCGGACGCATGCCCTGCAGCACGAGGATCTCGTCGAGCGAACCGCGCAGCACGCGCTCGGCGGTGGCCGCGTCGCGCACGCCGAGGCGTTCGACGACACGCGCCGCGCGTGCGAAGTGAGCGGGCGCGAACGCCTCGTGCGCGGCGACCTCGTCGAGCAGCGGCGCCGGCAGGCCGAGCGTGCCGAACGTGCGCTCGAGCAGGTCGCGGCGCGCCTGCCGCGGCGGCGGCACGACCTCGAGCGCGATGTCGAAACGACGCAGCTGCGAGTCGTCGAGACATCCGGTGCGGTTGCCGATCCACAGGCAGGGCACGCGCGCGAGCTCGAGGCTGCGGTTGATCCAGCTCTTGTAGCCGATCGCGCCGGCTTCGCCGCCACGCGCCGACGCCGGGCTGCGCACGACATCCTCGAACTCGTCGAACAGCAGCAGCGCGCGCGGGTTGGTGGCGAGCGCCCGCTGCGCGACTTCGTACGCATGCAGGCGCGCGGCGCCCTCGATCGGCTCGCCGTCCTCGTCGGCGCTGCGCACGAGGTAGAGATCGAGTCCGGTCGCTTCGGCGAGCACGCGCGCGAGTTCGCTCTTGCCGGTGCCGGGCGGTCCGTGCAGCAGCACGTTGGCACCGTGCCGTCCGCGTGCCGCGGCGGCGAGGTAATCGCGCAGGCGCGCGAGCGCATCGCCGAGATGCGGATAGTCGGCGAATGCGAGGCGCCCGGGCCCGGCACGCTCGAACAGGCGATCGAGCACGCGACCGACCGACGTGGCGTCCTCCTCGACGAGGTGGGCGAAATCGTGGCCCGGCTCGAGCGCCTCGCTCGCGTCGGCGTAGTTGCCGTTGAACACGGTCACGAGGCCGCTCGCGAGCAGCGGGCCACGCGCACGCAAGGTGCGCCGCATCCGCAGCAACGGCATGCCGAGTGCGTCGCCGAGCAGGCGCACGAAGCCGCTGCGGGTGCCCGGATAACGCCGCGAGCTGCGCACGGCATCGAGCATCGCTTCGCTCGCGTGCAGGGCGGTCGCGAATGCGAGCACGCGCAGCGCAGCCGCGTCGAGGCCGAACACGCGTGCGGCATCGGCGTACAACGGATGCGCGGCGATGCGCTCGTCGACACGCGTTCGAGCGAGCATGCGCGCGACACGCGCCTTCAGGGCCTCGGCATCGGTCTCGGCACCGACGCCGCGCGCACGCAGGCGCGTCAGGCCGCGGCGGATCGCCTCGAGGGTTTCATCGGTAGGGCTGGATTCGAGCAGCTGGCGATGGATGCGCAGCAGCCACAGGCGCGCCCAGCCGGCGCGCAGCGTTCGATCGTTCATGGGAGTCGCATTTCCAGCGGCGCATGCGCGCCAGGCAGAGGTTCACGATCCGGCCGGGCATGTCGCCACGGCAGGCGGGCGTCGGTCAGGACGCGGTGGAACACCTCGGGAAATTCGACACCAACATGACGGCAGCCCTCGAAGGGGAACGAACAGGGCGCGCACTCTAAGCCCGCGGCAAGCCCGCCGCAAGTGCAGGCCTCAGGGATCGTCGCGCCGCGCGATCGCGCGCGAGGTGGTCAGGCCGATCAGGCGCGACACGACCAGCGCGATGTACATGACGCCGGCGAACTGCTCGAGCATGACCAGCGCGCGTGCCTGCGGGCGCAACGGCATGATGTCGCTGAGGCCCACGCCCGACAGCGTGCTGAAACTCAGGAACAGCAACTCCATCCATGTACGCGGCGACTCGGGATCGAGCGCGGCCGTGAAGCTGCCCGGGTACCACTGCTGGCACACCGAGAACGAGAACGCGAACGCCCATGCGAGCAGCGTGAAGGTCGCGCCCGCCGCGAACAGCTCGTCCCCGCTGACGACGTGGTCGCGCAGCATGTAGGCGGTCAGCCCTGCGGCCGTGTAGAAGTACAGCGCGCCTTCGAGCAGGTGCGCGAACGCATTGAGGCGCGTGTAGTCGCCGATCGCGGCGACGATCGACAGCGCGACCGACGGCAGCGCGATGGCCCACGCGACCCAGTTCAGCGCCGGGCTGCGGTTGACCACCCACAGCGCGAGCGCGAGCACGCAGATGCCGAACGCGCCGAAGAACGCACGCCCCTCCGGCGTGTTCTCCATCGCCGGGTACAGCAGCACGCCGAGCAGCTGCACGGCGAGCAGCCACGCCGACGGGTGCCGGCGCGTGATCGCGAGCCATTTCAGGAACGGTCGTGCCGCCATCGCCTGCCCCTCATGCGGAGATCGTGCAAAACGGTGTCACGGCGCTCGCCCGCCGGCGCGCGGTGCTAGGCTGCTCGCCCCGACCTGACGACGAGCCGAACGCCCTTGGACCTCATCCTCGTCCGCCACGGCGGGATCGACGCGGGCGCCGGACGCTGCATCGGCAGGACCGACCTGCCGCTGTCGACGCAGGGTTTCACGCGCGTGCAGCGGCTCGCCGCGAGCTGGACCGGCACGCCGCCACGCTTCCTGTTCTGCAGCGACCGCCGTCGCGCGCAGCAGTCCGCGCAGGTGTTCGCGGCGCGCTTCGCGACCGAGCCGCTCGCCGACGCGCGCCTGCGCGAGCTCGACTTCGGCGCCTGGGACGGTCGCGATTGGAGCGACATCCACAAGACCGACGGCGAGCGCCACCGGCGCTGGCTCGAGAACTGGGTGATCCAGGACGCGCCCGACGGCGAAAGTTTCGCGGACGTCCTGCAACGCACCGGCAGCTGGCTGGCCGCGCTGATCGGTTCGACCGGCGAGGACGACTGCGTGCTCGCGATCGCGCACGCGGGATCGATCCGCGCGCTGCTGTGCCACGCGCTCGGCCTGCCGCCTGCGCGCGCGACCGCGCTCGGCGTCGACGAGGCGCGCGTGACGCGGCTGCGCCACCGCCACGGCCAGTTCGCGCTGCGCTGCCTCAGCGCGGTGCAGTTCCAGGACGACTGAGGCTGCGCTCACGCGACCTCGCCCGCGGCGTGTCCGGACGCCCACGCCCACTGGAAGTTGTAGCCGCCCAGATGCCCGGTCACGTCGACGACCTCGCCGATGAAGAACAGTCCCGGCGCGAGCTTCGACTGCATCGTGCTCGACGACAGCTGGTCGGTATCGACGCCGCCGAGCGTGACCTCGGCCGTGCGATAGCCTTCGGTGCCGCTCGCGACGATGCGGAACGCGGCCAGCTGTGCCGCGATCGCGCGCAGCTCGGCCTCGCGGTACTGGCGCATCGGCTTGCTCTCGAACCACACCTCGCACAGGCGCTGCGCGAAGCGGCGCGGCAACGCATCGGCGAGCACCGTGCGCAGTTCGGCGCCAGGGCGTGCCGCGCGCGCCTCGGCCAGCAGCGCGTCGGCGTCGACGCCCGGCAGCAGGTCGAGCACGAGCTCGTCACCGGGCTGCCAGTACGAGGAGATCTGCAGGACCGCCGGCCCGCTCAGGCCGCGATGGGTGACCAGCAGGTCGGACCGGAACGACATGCCGTTGCACGACACCTCGACCGGGAACGCGATGCCGCTGAGATCGGCGAAACGCTCCTGGTGCTTGCCGCTCAAGGTCAGCGGCACGAGTCCGGCACGCGTCGGCAACAACCGATGGCCGAACTGCGTCGCGATCGTGTAGCCGAACCCGGTCGCGCCCATGCTCGGAATCGACAAGCCACCCGTGGCGACGACGAGCGAGCTCGCGCGCACGCGGCCGTTGGCGGTCTCGATCATGTAGCCACCGTCGTCGAGGCGCGTGATCGCGCCGACCGCGCAGCCCGTGTCGACGCGCACGCCGGCGGCCTCGCACTCGTCCAGCAGCATGCGCACGACGAGCTTGGACGACTCGTCGCAGAACAGCTGGCCGACATCCTTCTCGTGCCAGGCGATGCGATGGCGATCGACCATCGCGAGGAAGTCGTACGGCGTATAGCGCGCGAGCGCGGACTTGCAGTAATGCGGGTTCGCCGACAGGAAATTCGCCGGCGTCGTGCCGAGGTTGGTGAAGTTGCAGCGCCCGCCGCCCGACATGAGGATCTTCTTGCCGACGCGGTTGGCGTGCTCGACCACGCGCACGCGGCGGCCACGACGCCCGGCCGTCGCGGCGCACATGAGGCCCGCGGCACCGCCGCCGACCACGAGCACGTCGACCGTGTCGAATTCCGCCACGCCTCAGGCCTCCTGCAGCCGTTTTCCCAGGCGCAGGTCGGGCGTGATCTCGATCGTGCTGCCGCGCTCGTCCATCCACTGCACGAGGCCGTCCTGGATCAGGCATTGCACGCGCATGCCGCGCTCGCTGAGTGCCGCGAGTGCCTCGACCGAAGTCTCTTCGAGATCGATCACGGTGAGGTTGCGAAGCTTCGACAGCGCGGCGCCGTGCTTGTCCCACCACGGCCCGGCCTGGCGCGGCGCGTAGGTGATCACGACCACCTCGCGCGCACGTCCGCAGGCACGACGGATGCGTGACTCGTCGGGCTGGCCGAGGTCGATCCACAACGCGATCTCGCCGTCCAGCTCATGGCGCCAGAGATCCGGCTCGTCCTCGCTGCTGAGGCCCTTGCCGAACACGAGGCGCTCGTGCGCGAACAGCGCGAACGCGAGCAAGCGCACCATCATGCGCGCGTCGGTCTCGGACGGATGCCGGGCCAGCGTCAACGCGTGCGTCGCGTAATAGTGCCGGTCCATGTCGCTGACCTGCAGTTCGGCCTTGTGGATCGTGGACTTGAGCGCCATGCGCGTCCCGGGGGCGGAAAGAGGCGCGGATTGTAGGCGCTGGCGCGACGCCGTGCCCGTTCAGGCCGCGGGCGCGGGCGCCTCGACGCTCGAATGCTCGAGATGGACGAGCCCGTCGCCGAAATACTCGGCGATCGACCGTGTCGCCGAGGCACCGATCAGCACGATGACCGAGCTGTAGTACACCCACACGAGCATGAGGATCAGCGAACTGGCCGCACCGTAGGCGTCGGCCGTGGTCGTGCTGCCGAGGTAGACCGCGAGGCCCCATTTGCCGAACACGAACAGCAAGGCCGTGATGGCGCCGCCGGCCACGGCATAGCGGAGCGGGACGCGAGCATCCGGCACGAAGCGGAACAGGCCCGCGAACGCCGCCGTGAACACGCCGAGCGTCACGAGCTCGTTGGCGACCGCCCAGCCGGCACCTTCGCGGCTCAGCACGACGCTCATGACCGAGCTCGCGACGAGCGCCGTGATGAGCAGGAAGCCGATCACCGCGATCATGCCGAACGACAGCAGGCGCCGGCGGATCCACGACCAGACCGCGTTGTTCGGCTTCACGGTCACGCCCCAGATCGCGTTGATCGCCGCCTGCAGCTGCGCGAATGCGGTCGAGGCCGACACCGCGAGCGTGATCACGCTCACCACCCCGGCGGCGCTGCGCTGGAACAGCTTGCGGTCGGCATTCTGGGTGACGACCTGGGCGATGTCGCCGACCTGCGAGCCGAGCAGGCCGCCGAGCTGTTCGATGAAGCGTTGCTCGGTACCCGGCGAGACGAACGACGCCAGCCACAGCGCGAGCACGATGATCGGCGCGAACGAGAGCGCGCTGTAGAACGCGATCGAGGCGGCGAGCGTCATCGGATCGTGCGAGAAGAAGCGCGTGACCGGATCGATGACGCGATCGGCGACGGCACGTACGCGCCCGGGACGAGCGACGCGTGGTGCGGGCGGGACGACCTCGTGCGATCCGGCGACCATCGTGGCAGCTCTCCTCTCGTGCGTGACCGCAGTGTCGCGTCGCGTCGCTGAACCGGGTTTCAAATCCCGTCGACACGAGAGCCGACGCCCGCAACGGATCCTTCACACGAGGCGTATCGCCGACACCCTATGCTCCGCGCGCCACGCGCACGGCAGCACGTGGCCAACCTCCAGGGAAACCGTCTCCGCATGTTCGTCGCGCGCCTCGTGCTCTCGCTCGCCGCCTTCGCCGGCGCTTCGTTCACCGTGTCACCCGTGTTCGCCCAGGACGACACCGCGGTCCTCGAATCGATCGTCGTCAGCGGCGAACAACCCGGGCCGGGACTCTGGAAAGCCGTGCGCGGCGATCATGTGGTCTGGATCCTCGGAACCCACGGGCCGCTGCCAGAGAAGATGAGCTGGCGCTCCAAGGAGGTCGAGGACACGATCGCCCAGGCGCAGGAGGTCGTGCTCACGCCGAATGCGCGCCTCGACGTCAAGGGCGGCATGGTCGGTGGCCTGTTCCTGCTGCCGACCGCGATGGCCGCGCGCAACAACCCCGACGACGCGAAGCTCGAGGACGTCGTCCCGGCCGATCTCTATGCGCGCTGGCTGGCCCTCAAGGCCACCTACATCGGCCGCGACAACGGTGTCGAGAAGCGACGGCCGATCTTCGCGGCGTTCGAGCTGTACGAGAAGGCGACCGAGAAGTCGGGCCTGACCGGCAAGGACCTCGTCGAGCCGGTGGTCAAGCGCATCGCGAAAAAGCACAAGGTCGCCGTCACCGAGCCACGCCTCGAGCTGCGCCTCGAGAAGGCGCGTGCGACGCTCAAGTCGTTCGCGCGCAGCGAGCTCGACGACCTCGACTGTTTCCGCAAGACCCTCGAACGGCTCGAGACCGACCTGCCCGTCATGCAGGCACGCGCGAACGCGTGGGCGACGGGCGATCTCGAGACGTTCACGGGCCTCACGTTCGTCGACCACAACCGCGCCTGCCGCGACACGATGCTCGCCTCGAGCGTCGTGCAGGAGCGCGGCATGGACAACCTGCCCGAGCGCATCATGCAGACGTGGTTCGATGCCGTGGAAGCAGCCGCTTCGAAGCATGCGACGACACTTGCGCTGTTCCCGGTCTCGCGCCTCGTCAACGATGCACCGGGCGGCGTGCTCGAGCGGCTGCGCGCGAAAGGCTTCACGATAGAACCGCCCGAGTGATCCATGCCGGCGCGCGGCGTGCGAGCATCACGCCCCTGCCCCTGCGGATACCGGATCGATGCACGCTCCCGAAGTGACCTCGTTCTTCGACGAGGCCACGAACAGCTGGACCCATGTCGCGGTCGATCGCGCCACGCGCCATGCCGCCGTATTCGATCCCGTCCTCGGTTTCGACGCGGCATCGGGCCGCATCGACCATGCCGCCGCCGACGTCGTGCTCGCGTTCGTCGAACGCGAGAAACTGACCGTCGACTGGATCGTCGAGACCCACGTGCACGCCGACCACCTTACCGCCGCGCCCTACCTGCGCGCGCGCTGCGGCGGACGCATCGGCATCGGCGAACACGTCGAGTCCGTGCGTGCCGCGTTCGCCCACCTGTTCCCGCCCGCCGCGGGCGACGGCGACGGCTTCGATCACCGCTTCACCGACGGCGAGACCTGGCACATCGGCTCGCTCGAGGCGCGCGTGATGCACACGCCGGGTCACACGCCCGCGTGCACGACGCACGTGGTCGGCGATGCCGCGTTCGTCGGCGACACCTTGTTCATGCCCGACTACGGCACCGCGCGCTGCGATTTCCCGGGCGGCGACGCGCGCACGCTGTACCGCTCGATCCGCCGCGTGCTCGACCTGCCCGCGCCGACGCGTCTGTACCTGTGCCACGACTACAAGGCGCCGGGGCGTGACCGCTTCGTCGGCGAGACCACCGTCGCGGCCGAGCGCGCCGGCAACGTGCACGTGCGCGACGGCGTCGACGAGGACGCGTTCGTCGCGATGCGCACGGCGCGTGACGCGACGCTCGCCGTGCCGAAACTCATGCTGCCGTCCGTGCAGGTCAACCTGCGCGCGGGACGCCTCCCCGAGCCCGCCGCGAACGGCGTGCGCTACCTGCAGCTGCCGCTCGACGCGGACTGATCCTCAGCGCAGCACGCCGCTGTCGCCGATCGCGCGCCCGAGCGACTGCAACGCGGTTTCCGCCTCGGGGAGCGCATCGAACTTCTCGAGGCAGGCCGCCACGATCACGGCCTCGCGCAGATGTGCGTCTTCGCCGATGATGCCGACGTTGCAGGCACGCGCGAGCTGGGTGCCGGTCTTCTGCGCGAACACGGCGCCCGGCGGCAGGCCGGCCGCCATGCGCTTCGAGCCCGTGGTGATGCGACGCATGTGGCCGAGCAGGATCGCCGCATGCTTGCGATCGAGCAGCTCGCCCTCTGCGAGCTTGCCGAGCAGGGCCGCGAAACCGTCGAGCGTCGCAGTGTTGCGATCGCCCGCGTAGTAGCGCTCGAACGCGGCCTCGATACTCGGCGCACGCAGCTCGCTCCTGTCGACACCGAGCGCAGCCATGAACGCACGGAGCCGCGGCTCGCCCGCCTCGGCGTTGCGCAGCTTGACGATGTCGAGGTTGGAGAGTTCCTTCGCACGCGGATGCAACTCGGCGTAGGCGTCGTAGCGCACCTGCAGGATCGTCGTGATCGGGCCGAACGCGCCCGGCACCCAATGCGCAAGCCTCGCATTGAGCGCATCGGCGCCGATACGACGGATCAGCATGTCGGTGGCGACGCTGTCGCTGTTCTCGATCGACTTCGCGAGCAGCTCGCGGACCGTGTAGCGCGCACCCGGCTTCTGCCAGACCAGATCACCCGAGCCGTCGACGAAATCCGCTTCGCGCAGCTCGATCGACTCGTCGAGATCGAGCGTGCCGTCCTGAGCGGCACGCAACACCGCGAGCGCGACCGGGATCTTGACCGTAGAGGCGAGATACCAGCGCCGCGAGCCTTCGTGGTCGAGCATCGTGCCGTCGCCGAGCCGCTTCACGACCACACCGAGTGCACCCGGCGTCGAGGCGTCGATGGCCTCGACACGCGCATCGAGCTTCGTGACCCACGTGTCGTCCGCGTGGACCGTCGTCGCGATGCAGGCCGACACGAGAGCCCATGCCACGGCACGCCGTCTCGCGAGGATCATGGTGGATCTCCTTGTGTCCCTGTCGCGTGGGCGAGCGCACCCGAGTCGGCGAGTGCCGCGCCGACATCGCGCAGCACATGCTCGCTGCGCACGAGCGACGGATCGCCGCGTGTGCATGCGACGACGACGAGCCGCTTCGAGCGCGGCACCCCGGCCACCGTCACGAGGCCCGAATCGCAGGTGCGTGCGAGCTGGGTGCCGGTCTTGTGCGCGAACGCGACGCCGCGCGGCAGGCCGGCACGGATGCGCTTCGCACCCGTCTCGACCCGCCCGAGAATGTCGAGCAGCGTCGTCGTCGACGCCGGCGGCAGCGCGCGACCTTCGGCAAGGCTGCGCCAGAGGTTGGCATAGTCGACCAACGGGGCCGAGTTGTAGCCCGTCGCGTAATAGGCTTCGAAAGCGTCGTCGATGTCGTGCAGCGCGAACTCGCTGGCGGGCACACCGAGCAGCCTGGACAGCAGCGCGATGCGTGCCTGTGCGTCGCCGGCCTTGCGCAGCGCGAGCAGATCCTTGCCCGTCAACGCCGCCGCGCCGGGATGGAAACCTCCGTAGGCGAGGCGCCGCACGTCGGCGAGCCGCGTCACGCGGCCCTGCGGCATGAACGCGAGCTCGTGCGCGACCGCGTCAACGCGATCGAGTCCGACCACACGGATCAGGGCATCGGACGCGGTGTTGTCGCTGAGCACGAGCATGCGCTCGAGCAGCGTCCGGACCGTGATGCGCGTGCCCGGAGCGGCGAGCGCCGTGGGACCGGCGCCGTCGACGTAGTCGCCGTCCTCCAGCGCGATGCGGGTATCGAGGCGTAGACCGCCCACGTCGACGCGGCGCATCACCGCGACCGCGATGAACACCTTGATGCCCGACGCGAGGTACCAGGTTTCGGCGCCGCGATACGACAGTGTCGCGCCGCTGTCGAGGTCCTGCACGTAGACCCCGAGGTCACCCGGATAGGCGGCGTCGATGCGCTCGAGCTGCTCGCGCAGCGCCTCGGGCCATTGGACGGTCTCCACAGCGGCGGGCACGCGTGCCGCGTGCGAAGGCAGGGCGAGCCCGACGCCGAGCAGTGCCGCCAGCCATCTCATGCGCGCACCCGCGCCCGCCAGCGGCGCCGTATCGCGCGCAGCAGCCATACCCAGACCGCCGTCGCCGCGACGAGTGCGAGCGTCAAGGCGAGTGCATGGCCGTAGGTGGTGTTGTCGCGGATGCCCATCACGCCACGGAACAGCAGGAAGATCACGACGATGTGGAACACGAAGGCCTGCAGCGACGCGCCGCCGATCAGCGTGACCGGACGCAGCACGCGTGCGAGCAGGTCGCCACCCGCGATGGCGACCGCGAGCAGCGCGAGCGCACCACCGACACTGAACAGCATGAACATCGTCTCGGGAGGATGCTTGCCCGCGTTGCGCGCGATGGCATCGAGTTCACGGGCACTGTCGCCGCCGGCAACGAGGAAGAACGCGCCGAGGGCGAGCGCACCTGCCGCGGCGAGCGCGCCGGCGAGTCGCCGGCGGCGCCGCGCGTCGTCCCGCGCCGCGAGCAAGGCGCCGCCGATCAGCAGGCCGACGAGCACGAGCGGGCCACGCGACAGCTGGCCCCATGTATAGAAATCCGGATGCTCGACCAGCAAGGCCTGCAACTGCGCGAGGCCTTCGAAATCGACCGTGCGATGGACGACGAACGCGAGCCCCGCCATCAGCAACGGACTCGCCGCGCGCAATGCGAGCGGGGCGCGCGCCCACCACGGCAGCACGAACGGAATCCACAGCAACGCGATCGCGTAGAACCCGAGGATCTCGACGTACGACGGGAAGTCGCGGTACAGCAACGCGTCGACGACCTGCGCACTCGAGTGCGTCGGCGCCATCTCGACGACCGTGAGGACCTTGTACCAGAGCATCACCCAGAGTCCGGTCAGCACGAGCGACCAGCGCCGGCGCGACCAGTCCGGTGAGGTCGCGTGCGGCACGTAGGCGACCGCGAGCGCGACGCCGAACACGATCAGGAACAGCGACGACGCGAACTTGGTGACGGCGTGCACGGGCACGAGCCCCCACGGCGTGAACTGTTCGAACGCGAGCATGCCGTTGATGCCGTGGCTCACGATCATGAGCACGATCGCGAAACCGCGCGCAAGGTCGACGGCCTCGATGCGCGCCGACGCCACGGCACGACCTTGCGGAAGCACGCTCGCCGCGGTCGATGCGGATGTGGCGGTGCGAGGGATCGGGGGCGCGATGCTGGCCACGGACGGACTCACGGCGACGTGGCGTCCGACCGTAGCGGCCTTCGCGTGAACCGTTCATGGCATCACGCCTCGCGGCGCGAGCGCGCTCAGCGGCGCGTCAGGCGGAAACTCAGGTCAACCAGGCCAGCAGGTCGTCGAGCGCGCGGGCACGCGGGTACGGCGATTCGCCGGCCGCGGCGACGACCGAGCCCTCGTAGGCCGCGACCCAGGCATCGAGTTCGTCGGCCGGATCGTCGGCCTCCTCGATGAGCACCTCGAGCGTCTCGAGCGCCTCGTCGACGTCGGCCGCAGGCACCGGAAGTTCGACCAGCGCGACCCATGACGTCAGCATCGCGAACGTCGCCGCCGCATCGGCTTCGCTGTCACGCCGCGAGCGGGCCGCGAGCGCGAGGGCATCGACGCGCGCGCGCCACGCCGTACGCGCTTCGGCCTCGCCCGCGTACAGCACGACCGACTCGCCGGGCTGCTGGAGGTCTCCCGTGGCGGCGCTCTCGAAACTCGAAACGACGATGTAGCCCATCTGCATGCTCCTTCAGGACGCGGGTGCCCCGGCCGCGCAGTGTGCCGCGACCGGTCCGTCGCATCCACAACGTGGAACGGCCTCGCGTGCGCCCACGCCCCCGACTCGCGTGCGACGTTGCCGTCGATTCATCGCCGTTGCGGTATGCAGGACTCCCGGCGCAGGAGTCCCGTCATGGACAAACCGCACATGCATTCGAGTCCTTGGACCACCGATCCGCGGGCCGACCTGCTCCCGCCCGTCGACAACGGCGGCCGCTACGTCGAGTTCCTGCTGGCCATGCACGGCGCGATCGTCGACGAGACCGACGGTTTGCACGATGCCCTCTACCGCTTGGCGGAGGACACGCCGGTCACGCGCTGCCGTGCCGCCTGGGGCTACGACGTCGAAGGCTCGCGCGGCTGGCTGCAGATCGCGCCGGGCACGAGTGCGGTGGAGCGCCGCCGCGCGACCGCCGCGTTCGACGCCGACATGCGCCGGCGCGGACTCGTGCCGATCGCGCCGACGATGCTGGGCTGAACCTCAAGGCATCAGGCTCACGAGTTCGAGCAGGCGCCCGGTGATCGACTGCACCGCGAACGTGTCGATGCCGCCCGACGGCGCGTTCGACATGGCGACGACCACGTAGGGGTCGCGTCCCGCATCCTCGAGCATCCACGCATGCGTGAGCACGTGCAGGCCGTTCGCGCCCGAGGCGAGGCTGCCGCCCTTGTACCAGACCCGATCCCACTTGCCGCGCACGTCGGGCTGGGCGACCTGCGAGCCGAGCGCGGCGTCCGTCATGCGGATGGCCTCGGAGCCTTGCGGCAGGCGCCGCAGCAGGCCGAACACGCGGCAGACATCCTGCGCGCTCGCGCGCCAGCTGCCGTCCACATAGAGCGAGGTGTTCGCGTAAGGGCCACCCGCAAAGGGTCCGAGCGGCTCGATGCGCTCGGCGAGGAACTGTGCCTTGAACGCCTGCGTGCCGTTGACGTAGGTCAGCGCCTCGGCGAGCGGGAACGAACTGAAAAGATGGAACTGCTCGCTGATGCCGAGCAGCGGCAGCAGCAGGTCGGGCTGCGCCACACCGGAGTCCGTCACCGCCTGGCCGATGAGGCCGCGTCCGACGAGCTGGTGCAGCAGATCGGTCGAGGTGTTGTCGCTGTTGCCCATCATGAGCGTGGCGAGCTCCTGCACCGTGAAGATCGTCCCGAGCGGCTCGTTGTTGATGATGCCGCCGCCGGCGAACTCGGACGCGACGAGCGGCACGCCGTCGGCGGCCGACACCGGACCTGCCGCGATCGCGCGCGCTAGGCCGGCGAGCACCCAGAGCTTGAAGATCGAGGCGGTCGCGCGTGGCGTCGTGCCCTGCCGCGCGGTGATCGCACTGCACTGCCCGTTCGGCGCGATGCGCCCGACGAACAGGCCCGGCGACGCCGACAGCGTGGCGAACTTGTCGGCGGCCTGCTCGAGCGTCAGCGTGCGGTCCTGCACGTATTGCACGCTGCCGCCGTAGGTGCTCGCCGAGAACAGCGTGATGCGGCGATCGCCCGTGAAGCGCGTGCCGAGCGAGAGGTACCCCGACGGCGGCGGGCTGCCGGGAGAATCGATCACCACCGTGGCGCGCATCGGCGTGACCCCGACGACGTCGGTCACCCGCGCATTCGGATAGGTCGTGCGCAGCGACTGGATGGTCGACTGCACCTGCGAAGCCGGCATCGTGGCGAGGAAGGCCGGATCGAAGCGCGCCTCGATCTCGGCGATCGTCGTGGTCTGCCCTGCGGCGAGTTCGCCGAGCAGCCAGGCCAGCGCGTCGGACGTTCCGCCCGGCGGCAACTGGAACGTCCCGCCGGGCGCCGGGAACAGTGGCGCGATCACGGGCGGATCGAACGCATCGGAGAACAGCGGTCGCGCGTCGGCCTGCGCGGTGGCGAGTGCGGCGACTGCCGCGAGCAGCAACGGACGGATCATGCCGGCATCCCCTTCGTCGGCCGCGACGCGGCCCCGGGGAACATGGCGCGGAAGCGTGCCGGACCGGCTCACGCCGATCCGGCCGCCGACGGCGCGACTCAGCGCGAGGCGATGCGCAGCGCGTGAGACCCGGCGTCGTATCGCGCGGCGACGACGTGCTCGCGTGGCGTCGTGGCCGGCTCTCCGGTGGCCGGGTCGCCACCCGGCACCTCCTCGTCGTAACGCAGGCGCACGCGGATCGCCGCGCCATCCGGCGTGGCCCGCCATTCGCGCGCGACCACTTCGGCGTTGAGGGGCGGCGTCGCTTCGTCGATCGCCAGCGACGAGGCGACGTAGGTCGTCACGCCGGCCTCGCCGTCACCGGCCGCGACGAGTACGTGCAGCACGAGGCCGCCCACGGCATCGGTCTGGCCGAGTGCGAACACGGCCGGCGTGCCATCGCCGAGCGCACGATGCTCGATCGCGTCCTCGAGCGGGCCGTCGGCCGGGAACAGCATCTCGCGCAGCGGGGCGATCTCACCGAATCCACCGGCGACTTCGACGACAGAAGCCCCATCGAGCTCGTCGGCGTCCTCCGCGAGCTGCGCGACGAGCGGCGACGTGTCGGCATCCGCCACGTGACGCAGCCGGCCATCGGCGTCGACCTCGAACGCGGCGGCGTAATCCGGCCCGTCCTCGCCCTCCCGTCCGGTGTCCTCGCGCACGACGATCTCGCGCACGCCGCGCAGGTCGGCGTCGCGGCGATAGCGCACACCGTCGCCGCCGACGAGCATGCGGTCGACGAGGCGCCCTTCCGCATCGGTGCTGAGCACCACGTCGTAACGGGCGCCCTCCATCGCGAGCCCGGTGTCGATGCGCAGCAGCCACCAGCGCGGCACGTGGTCGTCGCCGAGCTGCCACAGCCTGACTTCTCGGCGCGGCATCGTCGCGTAACGCAGGTCGGCATCTTCGCCGTGGAAGGCCTGCACCGCCGCATGGCCGGCATCGACGTCGGCCGGCGTGCCGAGCGTGCTATCGCCGAACACGGCCGCCACACAGGCCTGGCCCGCCTCGTCGAGGGGTACGGCGTCGAAGTCGCGCGCATGGAGCGCGGCGAGCGGCGCCTGGAGCGTGCCGACCGGAAGGCGCGACAGGCAGTCGCCGTGCGGCGCCGACGGTGTGGCGTCGGCGACCGGCTTCACGTCGCCGGGCGTCTCGCGCCCGCAGGCGACCAGCGCGAGGACGAAGGCAAGGACGGCGGACGCGGACGTGGCGTGCGACATGACGGCGGCTCCGGGTGGTTCGGGGACGCTCGATTGTCCGAATCGCAGGTCGCGCGGAACGCGAACGCCGCCCATGCGCGACGTGACGCAGTCGGCATTCCGGCCGACCGCACGCGACCTTCCGCACCGTGCCGGCCACGAGACGCACGCGCACGGGCGGCCTGCGGCTATGATCGACCTGCCGGACGCCACGGATCGCTCGCCGCGTCCGTCCATGCATCCACACAGGGGAAGACGGGGATGGACGAGGCCACGTTCAAGCTGCTGACGAGCTTCATCGTCAAGGGCCGCCGCTTCGCGGGATCGATCGATTCGGACCGGCTCATCAAGGACGCCGAGTACGCACGGGGCATCTTCCGCAAGATCGAGGACGAGGGTGACGAGGATGTCGTCCTGCTCGCACTCAAGCTGCGCGAGGCACTCGGATCCCGCGGCGGTACGTCGCCAGAGCCCGGCAAGGAACCCCGCGACGAGAAGTACAAGTTCGGCGTGCGTTCCTGACCATGGGTTCGCGCACGATCGCCGGGGCCCGGCGCAAGGCGGCATGCACCGATCCGATCGTGGTCCCTCGCCTCGCGCGCGTGCTGCCCGTCGCGCTGCTCGGCGGCCTGACGCTTGCGGGTTGCGACGAGTCGCCGTCGCCGATCGCGACACGCGACCCCGCGACGCTCGCGATAGGCAGCATCCAGGGCCGCGAAGCACGCAGCCCTCTCGAGGGGCACGAGGTCGTCGTCGAGGGTGTGGTCACGCTCAACCTCGTCGGTGACGAGGACCGTCCGGGCCTGGCGTTCGCCGAGGCCGTGGCAGGCGAACAGGACGTCGCGCGCGCAGGCTGGTTCATCCAGGACGGCGGCGACGGCGACCATGCGACGGCGGACGCGCTCTACGTGCCCGAGCGTCCCGACACGGTGCTGATCCTGCCTGCCGACGCGCAGGTCACGATGCGGATCGGCTCGATGCTGCGCAGCGGCGACCGCGTCGCCGTGCGCGGGCGCGTGGTCGAGCACCCGGCGCCTGTCGTCAGGGACCGTGCCCACCGCGCACGCGTATCGCATGGCGAACCGGGCGGCACGCTCACCGCGATCGAGGCGTCGCACATCGAGATCTTCTCCCGCGAGGAGCGCCCCAAGCCCCTCGTCTTGGTGTCGATCGAACCCGAAGCCGCTTTCGAGGAAGCCTCGGAAGGCATGCGCCTCGCCCCCTTGCCGGGTGCACACTGAGCCCCCGGTGACGCCGGAACGGCATGCGGCGTGCGTCGTCCGCATGGCCTATACTTGCTCGATGTAAACGTTTACATGGAAGCCGTGATGCGCACTTTCGTTTCCGTCGACGCCCTCCTCGCCGAGATGACCCTCGAGGAGAAGATCGGCCAGCTCGGCATCTTCGCTGACATGCTGCGGCCGTTCGCGCCGGGCATCAATCCCGAGATGAATGCGCGCAATGCCTCCGAGCTGACCGAGCAGATCCGCGCCGGCCGCGTCGGCTCGCTGTTCAACGGCATCGGCGTCGAGCAGGGCCGCGAGGCGCAGCGCGTCGCCGTCGAGGAGACGCGGCTCGGCATCCCTCTTCTGTTCGGCGCCGACGTGATCCACGGCATGCGCACGGTGTTCCCGATCCCGCTCGGCGAAGCCGCGAGCTTCGAACCGGCGCTCGCCGAACGCACCGCGCGCGTCGCCGCGATCGAGGCGACCGCGGCCGGCCTGCACTGGACGTTCGCACCGGCCGTCGACATCGCGCGCGACCAGCGCTGGGGCCGCGGCGCCGAAGGTGCCGGCGAGGATCCGTTCCTCGGCTGCGCATTCGCTGCCGCACGCGTGCGCGGCTTCCAGGGCGACGACCTCACCGCCGACGACGCGCTGCTCGCCACGCCCAAGCATTTCGTCGGCTACGGCGCGGTCATGGGCGGCCTCGACTACAACAGCGTCGAGATCGCCGAAGGCACGCTGCGCGACGTGCACCTGCCGCCGTTCAAGGCCGCGATCGACGCCGGCGCACTGACCGTCATGAGCGCGTTCAACGACATCAACGGCGTGCCGGCCTCGGCCCACCACGGCCTGCTCACCGGCGTGCTGCGCGACGAATGGGGCTTCCGCGGCTTCGTCGTCTCCGACTACACGGCCGACTTCGAACTCATCGCGCACGGCTACGCCGAGGACGAGCGCGACGCGACGCGCGTGGCGTTCAATGCCGGCCTCGACATGAGCATGCAGAGCGGCCTGTACGGCGCGCACCTCGCCGACCTCGTGCGCAGCGGCGAGGTGTCGATCGAGACCATCGACGCCTCGGTGCGCCGCGTGCTCGAGATCAAGCGCACGATCGGCCTGTTCGACAACCCTTACCGTTCGCTCGATGCCGGCGCCGATGCGGCCCTCGATCTGGGCGCGCACGCCGCGCTCGCACGCGATGCCGCGCGCCGCTCGATCGTGCTCGCGCGCAACGAAGACGACCTGCTGCCGCTGCCCAAGGCCGGCACGCGCATCGCCCTGATCGGCCCGTTCGCGCAGGACCGCGACAACCTCGAAGGCTGCTGGACACTGTTCGGCGACAAGCATCTGCATGTGAACCTCGAGGACGGCCTGCGCGCCGCGCTCGAGGATCCGTCCGCGCTCGACGTCGTGCCGGGTTGCGCGTTCGAGGCCGCGATCGACGGCGGCCTCGACGCCGCGGTCGCTGCCGCGCGCGCCGCCGACGTCGTGCTGCTCGCGGTGGGCGAACCGCAGGGTTTCAGCGGCGAGGCGCAGTCGCGCGTCGCGATCACGCTGCCACCCGCGCAGCAGGCACTCGCCGAAGCGGTCGCCGCCACGGGCACACCGATCGTCGTGCTGCTGCGCAACGGCCGCGCGCTTGCGCTCGAAGGCGCCGTGCGCGATGCGCAGGCGATCCTCGTGACGTGGTTTCTCGGCAGCCAGACCGGCCCGGCCGTCGCCGACATCGTGTTCGGCGATGCGAACCCGTCCGCGCGCCTGCCGATCAGCTTTCCGGTCCATTCCGGCCAGCAGCCGCTGTTCTACAACCGCATGCGCACGGGCCGCCCCGAACTGCCCGACATGACCGAGTTCAAGGCACGCTGGCGCGAAGGCCCGCATGCCCCGCTGTACGCGTTCGGCCACGGGCTTTCGTACACGCGCTTCGAGTACGCGGCGACCACGGTCGACGCCGCGCGCCTCGCCTGGGACGGCGCGCTGACCGTGTCGGCGCGCATCACCAATGCCGGCACGCGCGACGGCGAAGAGGTCGTGCAGCTCTACGTGCACGACCGCGTCGGCAGCCGCGTGCGGCCCATCCGCGAGCTCAAGGGCTTCCGCAAGATCACGCTCGCCGCAGGCGCGTCGGAAACCGTGAGCTTCACGCTCGACCGCGACGCACTCGCGTTCACGCGCGCCGACGGCACGTTCGGCGCCGAGCCGGGCCGCTTCGACGTCTGGATCGCGCCGGCATCGGATCGCGGCGAGGCGGCGACGTTCGAGCTGCTCGCGGGCTGACACGAGGCGCGCTGCCGCGCGCACGGTTCACCTCCCAGCCGCTCGTGCCGTGCGACAACCGCGCGACATCCGCTGCGGGAGTCCGCCATGCCGAAGCCTTCGCGTCTCGCCCTGTTCGCGCTCGCCGTCGCCGGCACCACCGGCCTGACCTCCTGCGTGGCCGCCACCGATGAAGCCGCCGCGACGCGCGAGATCGGCGAGCGCATCTCGAGCGTGCCCTGCGTGACCGGCCACGACGCGAGCTACAACGATCTGCCGCAGGTCAGCGGCGCGCTGAGCGGCCGCGTGCGCGTGCCCGATCCGGCCTGCTTCGAGCAGGTGCTGCGCGCGATCGCGTCGATGCCGGACTTCAACAACGAGCGCAACACGGTCGTATACCTCGTCGGCGTCACGCCCGACGGCAAGGCCGTCGTGCCCGAGGATTTCGGCATGCCGCACAAACCGCTGCTGCGCGTGGTGCGCGAGCACTACGGCGTGAAGCGCTGACCCGAACCGGGCCGTCGCCACGCCAACACGGGGGCGTCGCTCCTGCGACGCCCCCGTTCCCCCGCATCCCTACTCGAAGCCGTGCGCGAAGATGCGATCGGTGACGACCACGTTCCGGCAGGCCGTCGGCACGTTGTTGCGCTGCCAGGCGCCGGAGGTCTGCCGCACGATGTAGTCGACCGCATACGCGGTGTGCTCGTAGCCGACGGTGGAACGGTCGACGAGCTTGTACGCGTACGGCCTCGCGTTGTAGCGGCAGGTGCTGAACACGCCGGCCTGCTGGAATCCGCCCATCGCACCACCGATGTCGAGGCCCGTGCCCCAGAAGCTCATCGTCTGCGTCTCCTCGGTGATGCCGGACGTGAACTCGTAGGCACCGCCCGCCTGCACCTTCGCGATGAAGCCGGCTTCGAGGTCGAACTCGGCACCGACGCGCACGGAGTTCTCGAACGACGTGGTCGTGCCCTGCATGCTCTGCTGGCTGTCGCTGAGGTTCCAGCCCAGCGTCGCGGTGTCGCCGAGGTTGACCGCATTCCAGATGTCGCGCTGCGGCAGGCCCGAGTAGTTCGTGCAGCCCGGCGAGGGCCAGGTCGCCGTGCCGCTGCCGTTCCACAGCAGCGTGCCGCGCACGTCGACGGCCGCGAATGCGCTCGTCACGGGATTCCACATGAGGGCCTGGAACACGCCGTCGGCCTTGTTCTTGTCGCACACCGCCTCGGGGTAGCCCATGGGTTCGACATGAACGTCGCCGAACACCTGGATCTGGGCCACGGCGAGTGCCGCGCTGCCCGGATGCTGCAGGCGGATGTAGCGCGCCGACAGCGGCGCATACGGTGCGGTGGCACCGCGCGTCCAGATGTTCCAGCGGTCGTAGCCGACATCGTCGGCAGTCTCGGGCTGGTAGCGCGTGACGTTGGGACCGCCCGGCACCGCACTGCCGGTCATCGGCGTGACCGACGCGTAGACGCGGAAGCCCTTGAGCTTCGCCGCCTGGGCGAGACCTGCCGCCGGGACGATGCGGATGTTGGAGATCGATTGAACGGAACCGAGGTCGATCTCGAGATACGGCGCATGGCTCGTGCCCGACGACGTCACTGCCGTCGAGAACTGGCCGTCGGTGGCGAACGATGCATTCGATCCGGCTGCGAGTGGCGCATTCGTGGTGACGGGACGGAACAGCGAGAGACTGGCCCAGTCGCGATGCAGCGGCACCCACTGCGCCGGAGGATGCCCGGGCGCCGCGGCGGGGATCTCCGTGTCCCAGGTCACGGCATCGCTGCCGCTGATGAAACGCCGATCCTCGAGCACTTCGCACATGCGCACGTTGCTCGAGGCATCGCGCCCGCCCGCCTGTGTCGAGACGTCATAGGAATAGCAGTCGAAGGTGTTCTGCTCGAGCACCACGAGCCCCTCGCCGTTCGATTGCGAGTAGCTCTCGCCGATCGTGAAACCGTTCTCGCTGCCGTGCAGCGCGCCACGGCTGGTCTGGTAGTTGTAGCCGGCCGTGGCCTTCACGGACGCGTTGACGCCGGCCGCTTCCGAACCGACCGACAGGCCGAGGTAGGCCGACACGTCGTGCGACGTGAACGTGCCGGCGCGACGCTCGGCGGATGATCCACCCGAGACCGACTCGCCGAACGTCGCTTCCTTCGGAGTGCCGTCCTGCAGGCGCGTGAAGTACGGCGGCATCCAGACGACCTGGCGCAGCTGCGGCTCGATGACGCGCCGGCAGTCCGCGCCGATCGTCGCCTGCGCCGAGTCACCGTCGAAGTCCGCCCCGACGAGCTCGAGCGCCGTCGTTCCGTTGTAGGCATTGTTGGACTCGCGCATGTGGCGTCCAGCGAAACTCGAGGGCAGTGCCGGATCGGACAGGCGCCACACCGAACGCACGAGCGTCTCGGTCGTGTCGCGCGCGATCGTCATGACCTCCTGGATGCCGTCCTTGTCCATGTCGCGCACGGCGACGTTCACGAACGACGGCGACTCGGACTGCGTCGTGTACTGGGCCTCGTACGCGGGACTGTTGGGCACGTTGTACAGGTAGGTGGACGCGGCGCCGCCGCTCGACGTTCCCGCGTTCGTGACGACGATCGTGCGCGTGTAGTCGCGCACCTCGTTGCCGAGGAAGCGCACGCGCAGGCGCACGGTGTAGGTGCCGGGTGCCGCGTATTCGTGGGTCGGATGCTGGTCGGGGAACGTGCCGGTGTTGTCGCCGAACGTCCATTCGCGCGACAGGATCGATCCCGTCGAGGTGTCGCGGAAGCGGCCGATGCGACCGCCCATCTCGTACGTGAAGCTCGCACTCGAATCGATGCGGACCTTGTACGCCGAGACGAGCAGGCGCGGTGCGCTGTCGCTGCGGGCGAGGACGATCTCGCCGGGCGATACGCGATCGACGTTGGCGATCGTCGCCTCGAACGACGCGAGGGCGTTCGGCGAACCCTGCTGCACGATCTGGCTCGAGTCCCACAGGCGACCCGCGCTGCGCGCCGCCATCGCGATCCCGGTGATCGCATTGGACGCGTCGCGCGTCGTCGTGAAGTGATGCAGGCGCTGGCCGATGTAGTGGTAGCTGGACGCACGGAACTGCACGTGCACCACGAGCTCCGCCGCGGCACTGTCGACGAGATCGCCGGCATCGGCTTCGATCTTCGTGATCGAATCCAGGCCCGGGCTGCCGCCGTCGTCGGTCGCGAACTGGAAGTCCATCAACTGCTGGAACGACTTGCTGCCGACCGCCGTGTTCCCGGCCAGGACCGGCAGCTGCGTGGTGGTCGGCTGGTACTCCAGCAGGTGGTAGTTGAGCGCGCGCGTCGCGTTGTTGCCCGTCTCGTTGACCACGATGATCTGCTCGCGGCCGTCGAGCAGCACGTCACCTGCGGCGAGGCTGAAGGCTGCCGTCGAGGTCGTGGTGGTCCAGCGTCCCGCCCACTGGCCGATGGGCTGCGCGATGCCGCCCTGGGCATCGCCCGTGAGCACGTACACGACGATGCCCCCGGAAGGAATGCGCAACGCGAGGGCGATCTCCTGCTTGTTGTCGCTGGACCCGTCGAAGTCGCCGGCGACGAGGTCGACGGCGTTGGAATTCTGGGTGACCTCCCAGTAATCGATCATCGTCGCCGAACCGGCACCACCGCCACGTCGCAGGACGACGAGGCGCACGACCGTGCTGCTGACACGCACCGCGGCGACAATCTCGTCGCGACCGTCACCGTCGAGGTCGACCGCGACGGCCTTCTGCAAGGTCGTGCCGGCGAGTTCGGGGATGCCCGCGAAGCTCGTCATGAACGTGCGGTCGAGGGGCTGCGTCGCCGTGGCCGGCGCCGGGACGTATTCCTCGGCCCTCCAGATCCCGGTCGCCTGCACCAGGTTGAGGGCTTCGGCGTCGCCACCCAGCGTGACATGTCGACCGAACGGCGTGTCCGAGCATGCCAGCGGCGTGTTCGGATGTGCGATGAAGTCGAAGATCGTCGGTTCCGCAGCGACCGCGGGCGTCCAGACCACGACCCACACCCACAACAGCGCTGCGAACCGCAGCAGTCCACGACTCGCCACGCGTCGCGTCGCGTATCCCTCGTTCATGATGTTCCCCTGGCAGGACGTTGCGGTTGCGCGCCCGGTCCGACACCGCGGACAGGGCTACGCGACGGAAAACGGATTACGGTCCGGATTCCTATCAGGCCGCCAGCAGGCGGCTGGCTATACTCGGCACGTGGAGCACGCCGACCCGCCCATCACGGAACTGCTGCAGGCCTGGCACGCGGGCGACGCCTCGGCACGCCCGCGCGTCGCCGATGCGCTCTATGTCGAGCTGCGCCGCATGGCGCGCATCCGCCTGGCATCGCTGGGTAGTGCCGGCGGCTTCGATCCGACCGAACTCGTCAACGAGGCCTTCCTGCGCCTGTGCCAGCGCGACGTCGACTGGCGCAACCGCGCGCATTTCTACGCCCTCGCCGGCCTGCACATGCGCAACGTGCTCGTGGACACCGCGCGCGAACGCGCCGCCGACAAGCGCGGCGCCGGCGCGGCCCACGTGACCTTGCGTGCGGGCGAGAACGAACCTGCCGCCGGTGACGCCGACCTGCTGCAGGTCGACGAGGCGATCACCCGGCTCGCCGCCGAGGACGAGCGCTGCGCGCGCATCATCGAGCTGACCTACTTCGCCGGGCTCGGCCGCGACGAGATCGCGTTCGTCGAAGGCATCTCGGTGCCGACCGTGGACCGCGTCCTGCGCTATGGCCGCGCGAGGCTCAAAAGCCTTCTGCAGGATTGAGCTTCACTGTGCCCGCGGCGAGTGCGCGCGACCACGCGCGTGCTCGTGCGAGTACCGGTGAGTCTTCGACCTGGCTGCGCTCCAGTACCGGCAGCGCCACGCCGAGCACGCGTGCCGCCGCGACGGCGTCACCGGCTGCGTAGTCGAGCATTGCCGCGCGCACGGCCGCCCGTGCCTGCACGGGATGGCCATCGCCCAGGCGTGCCGTGATCGCCGCGAACGGTTCCGCATACGCATCGCGTGCCTCGCGCGGGCGCCCGAGCGCGAGCATGGCGCGCGCGCGGATGTCCGCATGACGCAGGCGACGCCGGTCCTCGTTCGCGGCGACCGGCGGCACGACGGCGAGCAACACCGCTTCGGCATCGGCGGCACGTCCCTGCAGGAGTGCGCGCTCGGCATCGACCATGGCGATATCGAAGGCCTCGATCGCGGATGGCGCGCGCACGGCAGGCAAGGCCTCGATCTCGGCGAACACCGCCGCAGCCCCGGAAACATCCCCCATGCGCAGGAGGATGCGTGTCGCATTGAGCACGCTGCGCACGCGCTGCGGATGGCCGGGTGCAAGCAACGCGATGCGCAAGGCCATCGATCGCTCGAACAGGCCGCGCGCTGCGGCGAGGTCGCCGCGATCCTCCGCCAGCGTCGCACGATTGTTGAGGCTCACGGCGTAGCTGACCGTGCGCTCCTGGCCGAGCGTCTCGAAGAGTCGCGCCGCCGCGTCGTAGTGCACCGAGGCCTCGTCGAAATCACCGACGTCCTGCAACAGCGAGGCGAGCTCGTTGTGCGCATCGGCCACCTGCACGCTCACGCCGCCGTGCACCTTGCTGCGCAAGGCGAGCAGCTCCTCGAGCCCCATGCGCGCCTCGGCGGTTCGCCCGAGCGCGAGGCGCGTATGCGCGATGCCGAGCCGCGTGTTCAAGGTGCGCGGATGCTCGTCGCCCCACAGCACACGCTTCTCCTCGAGCGCGCGCAGGTACGCGTCGAGCGCGAACGCCCAGTCGCGCCGGCGCGATGCCGCGTAGGCGAGGTTGTGGCGCGTCGAGGCCACGTCGCCCTCGGCACCGGCGCCGGCGGCCTCGAAGATCGACAGTGCCTCACGGAAATGCGCGTCGGCCTCCTTTTCGTGTCCATCCTCCTGGTCGACCACGCCGAGCGCGTTGAGCGTGTGGGCGATGTCGACATGCCCTTGCGGAAGGCCGGCGCGGCGGATGGCGAGGCTTTCCTCGCAGGCCGCCCGCGCGGGCACGTGCGCGCGCACGCTCTCGTGGGCGCGGCAGAGCTCGTTGAGGGCCGTGGCGAGATCGAGCGCGCGCCCGCCGTCTGCGCGCAGCAGTGCAATCGCCTCGTCCAGCGTCGTGATCGCCGGATCGGTCTGGCCGATATTCGTGTAGATCGCACCGATGCCCGACAGCAGGCGTGCGCGCACCAGCGGCTCCTCGGTGAGCGCCGTGCGCAGCTCCGAGCGGCCTGCGTCGAGCGCCTCGCGTACGGTCGGCTCGCGGCCACGCGCCGTGGTCGGATCGGCGTTGCGGAATACGTCGAGCAGGAACCCGGTGACCCGATTGGCCGTGGCAGCCTCGACACGCGCGGCGGCCTCGGCCCGCACGGCACGCGCGCGTTCGGCCGCCAGCCAGGCACCGAATGCGATCGCACCGACGACGATGGCGATCGTCATCGCGGTCGCGAGGACGTGGCGGCGCACGAACTTCGCAATGCGGTACGCCGCGCGATCGGGACCGGCTTCGAGCGGTCGACCTTCGAGGAAACACTCGATGTCGCGTGCGAGGGCGGCGGCCGAGTCGTAGCGGTCCGCGGGATCCTGCGCGGTCGCCCTGGCGACGAGGCGTTCGAGGTCGCCGCGGATGCGTGCGGCATCGTCGCGCGCCCATGCCAGCGGCGACACGGCGGCTACCGCGCCGGCGCGCGATGGCCGGTCGACGCCCGCGCCGGGCTTCTGCATCGGCTCGCCGGTCAGCAGCTCGAACAGCAGAAGGCCGAGCGCATGGACGTCCGTGGCACTTCCCGGTGTTTCGCCGGCCAGCTGCTCGGGACTCGCGTACAGCGGCGTGTACGCACGCGCCACGGTGATGCGTTCGGTGATGTCGCTCGCATCGAGCAGGCGGGCGATGCCGAAGTCGAGCAGCATCGGCCGATCGTCCGCGCGCACGAGCACGTTGCCGGGCTTGATGTCGCTGTGCACGACCAGGCGCGTATGCGCATGGTGGACGGCCTCGCACAGCGCACGGACGAGCTCGAGCCGTTCGCGCAACGACGGGCATCGACGGTCCCACCAGGCCATGAGCGGCTCGCCGTCGACGAACTCCATGACGAGGTAGGGCTCGCCGGCCTCAGTCGTGCCGCCGTCGAGCAGGCGCGCGATGCCCGGATGCTGCAGGCCGGCGAGCAGCTGGCGCTCGCGACGCAGGTAGGCGAGCGCGCGCGGGGTCGGGAAGCCGCGGATCAGCTTGATCGCGACGCGTACCTCGTATTCGGCATCATCGCGCGCGGCGAGAAACACGCTGCCCATGCCGCCCTCACCGAGCAGCTCGAGCAGGCGGTAGGCGCCGATGCGGCGCCCGCGCCACGGCTCGTGTTCGTCCAGACCGTCGCCCCATCCCGCCACCGCACGCGCGACCCGCTCGGCGACCGCGTCGGGCCCCGTCGTGTCGAGCGCGAGCAGGTGCTCGACCTCGGCACGCAGCGCGACGTCGCCGCCGCATTCGCGGGCGAGCAAGGCCTCGCGCTCGGCCGGCGCGAGCTCGAGGCAGGCATCGAACAGCGAGGCGACACGTCGGCGATCGAGGGCAGCCATGGTTCCGGCCCGGGGAGATCGGTGCAGTGTGCCGCAAGCGCGCCGCTCGAGCGTACAGCGGCGAGCGCCACCCACACGTCGCGACCGACGAACGCACCATCACGAGCCGATGCGACATCCGCGTGCCGCCTTGCGCCCTTGCGTGGAAAGGGTCGCTTGCTGCGGCCGCCTCGTGAGTACGTGCATGCTTCGTCGTGATCGTTTCGCCGCTGCCATCCTTGCCGCATGCGGCTTGGTCGGCTGCTCGTCCTCCGCGCCCGGCGAACCGCCTGGCACGGCATTCACGGTACCGGCCGCAGCGTCGTTCGACATGCCGGAGAGGACGACCGACATCGCTCGTGGCTCGTCCCGCACATCCGCATCGCTGCGACGCCTCGTCCCATCCGGCATCCTCGACGCGACCGGCTTCGAGCAGCCGATGGTCGCGACGACGCTGTTCGCGCCACACGGCTGGCGCGCACGCGGCGGCGTGTTCTGGGGCCGCGAGTTCCTGTGCACGAACGGCTACGCATTCGACTGGTCGGCGACCTCGCCCGACGGCTCGATGACGATCGGCGTGCTGCCGCAGCAGCGCTGGGAAGCCAACACCTACGGTGCCGCCGCGACGACGCCGGGCTGTGCGCTCGCGCCTTACACGAGCGCACGCGATCTTCTCGCCGCAACGTTGCGGCAACGCTTCCCCAGCGCGCGCGAACTCGATTTCCGTACACGCCCCGACATCGCCCGCGGCCTCGCGCGCCACGAGCAGTCGCAACCCACACCGATGGGCGGCATCCGCACCTGGGTCGATGCCGGCGAACTGCTGTTCGCGTTCGACGACCGCGGCCGCGCGATGCGTGGCACGCTGTCGGTCGCAGTGATCCTCAGCGTCATGCGCACCGACACGGGCATGGGCACGACGATGGAAGCGCTGAGCGCGAACGCGTTGCCGATGTTCGCGGTGATCGCGCCGGACGGCGCGCTCGACTTCGCCTTCTTCGAGGCGATCCGCCGCTCGATCACGCCGAACCCTGCATGGGAACAGCGCGTCGCGCGCCACGACCGTGCGATCGCGAAGGTCGCGCTCGACGAGAGCCGCAGGCAGTCCGACGCGCTGCTGGCCACGAATGACTGGACGTCGCGCCTGCTGCAAGAGACATGGAATGCCGCGGGCGCGAGCGCCGACCGCCGCGCACGCGAGTTCGGCGAAGCCTTGCGCGGCGTGCAGGGCTACGCCGATGCCGATGCACCGGGTGGCCGCGTGGACCTGTCGGCGACCTACGGCCACGCCTGGCGCCTCGACGACGGCAGCTACGTGCTCACCGACGACGCCGGCTTCGATCCCTGGCGCGACCTGCAGGTCGCCGGACGCGCCCTGCAACCCCAGCGCTGACCTCCACCGGAGATGCCCATGCCACGCGTTACCGCTCTCGCCTTCCCTGCATCGATCGCGCTCGCCGCGATCATCGTCTCACCGCTTCATGCCCAGGACCGTTTCGGCGCCGCCCCGGGCGCTTATGCACCGCCGCAAGGCCAGCCAGCGGGTCCACCGCCGTACCCGCCGGCATCGCCCGGATCGCAGCCCGGCATGCCGCCGGCGGATCCGCGTGGCGGCTTCGCGCCCGCGCCGGCAACGCCCGGTGCGCCGGGCATCGATCTCGATGCGCTCATGGCGATCGAACGCCAGGACCACGGTGTCGCGCCCACGCCGCAACTGCATGCGGGTGCGATGCACGGCCCGACGCCGTCGTCGATTCCCGGTGGCCAGATCGTCACGACGAAAGGCGTGCTCGCGCTGCTCGCCGACCGCTCGCTCGGCGCCGTCGTGTTCGACGTGCTCGGCAGTGGCGAGACCTTGCCGGGTGCAATTCCTGCCGTACCCGCGAGTCAGGCCGGCAGCTTCGACGACGGCACGCAGCAGCAGTTCGGTCAGTTCCTCGAACAGGTCACGCAGGGACGCCGCGACGTGCCGCTGGTGTTCTACTGCGCCTCGCCGCAGTGCTGGATGTCGTACAACGCGTCGCTGCGTGCGATCCGGCTCGGATACACGAACGTGCTGTGGTACCGCGGTGGCCTCGAGGCCTGGCGCATGGCCGGACAGATGCCGCAACGCGCGGCCGGCTACGGCACCCCGATACGCTGACGGCGACCTGCACGCGAGGCTCACGTCGGACCACGGCCAACCGTCGCTCGACGCCCGGCGGGTTCGGGCAGAAGACTACGGATGCGACACTCGTCACATTTTCCACATCATTGCATCGCCGGATGCAACGATGCAGCACGGCGCATGCGTTCCGGCGCGATAGGCTTGGGCCATGAACGCTACCGTGCCCGTCACGCGCGATCCGTCGCATCCGCTGATCGTCGGCTTCGAGATGCCGACGGCGGGCTCGGCGACCGACGCGGGATCCGGACTCATGAGCGTGCTGTTCGACACGGCGCCCGCACCGCTCTGGTCCGCCGTGCTCGCCTCGATGCGCCGCGAGTTCGCACAGCTGCACGGCCTCGAGGACGTACGCCTCGTTGGCGACCACCTCGTCCTCGCCGGGCAGGTCGCCACCTTGCGCACGTTGCCGTCGCATGTGCGCGCGCTCGTGCATCGCGTGTCGCGGCGCTGCATGGACGAGCGCGTCACGCGACTCATGTCGCTCGACGGCGACGCGATCCCGGCAACGTCCGGACGCACCACCCCGATCGACACCGTGGCCGCACGCGAAGTCGAGGCGGTCGGCCGCATCGCCGGCCTCGCCTCGCTGCTCGAGGCCGTCACGCGCGCGACCGGCATGCGCTTCGCCGCGGTGGCGCGCGTGACCGACACGCGCTGGACCGCGTGCGCGGTCTACGACCTCATCGACTTCGGCCTTCGCCCCGGCCAGGACCTCGTGCTCGAGACGACGATCTGCAACGAGATCCGCCAGCACGGCGGCCTCGTGCAGTTCGACGACGCGCGCACCGACGCGCGCTTCGCCACGCACCGCACGCCGGCGATGTACGGCTTCGCGAGCTATATCTCGCTGCCGATCCTGCGCGGCGACGGCTCGTTCTTCGGCACCTTGTGCGCGCTCGATCCCGAACCCTCGCGGCTCGACGAGGCGACGCTGCGCACGCTCGAGATGTTCGCGCGCGCGATCGGACGCGAGCTCGAGGCCGAGCTCGTGCGCGGCTGAGCCACACGCAAGCGACGGTCCGCGTACGCGTTGCCGACGGCATCGTCGTCACGGATCGACGAAAACCTTGTCTCCGTACTCCCACGTCCACGGCGCGCCGGTCTCGCCGAGCACGAAGCGCACGAGCGCCGGGAACGCGGCTTCGGCGCGCACGTCGTTGGCGAGGATGACGACGCAGCGACGCCCGCGCTCGAGGCAGACCAGCGTGTTGCCGGTCGAATCGTTGTGGCCACCTTTCATGAAACCGCGTCCCTGCGGGCCGTCGAACACGATGACGCCGAGCCCCGCGGCGAGGTCGGCGCGGCGCAGCGCGGGCGGCAGCTCCTCCTGCAGCGACGGGAACTGGCTCGCCGTCGTGATCGCGAGCTGCGGCGCGGCGAGCGCCTCGCGCGAAGCCGCCGAGAGTCCGTCACCGCGCACGAGGCCCGCCGCGAACGCGGCGATGTCGGCGATCGTCGTGTCCATCGAACCGGCCGCGCGTACGCGCGAGCGCCGGTCGTGTGGCTCGGCGACGCCGTCGGCACGCCAGCCGTCGGCGAGGTTGCGCGCGAAATCCTCGCGCCAGGTCATCGAGGTGGTGCGCATGCCGAAGCGGTCGAACACGCGTCGCTGCATCTCGTCACCGAGGGCGAGGCCGTGCCCGCGCTCGATCACGAACTGCAGCAGGATCAGGCCCTCGCCCGAGTACGCGTAACGCGTGCCCGGATCGAAGTGCATGCGCAGCTTGCCGTCCGGTTCGTCGAACGCGAAGTTCGCGAAACCCGACGCGTGAGTCAGCAGCATGCGCGGCGTCAGCGAGCGCCAGCGCGGCTCGTCGGCGAGGTCGTCCCATGGGCCATAACCCCGGATGCGACCGTAGTCGGGCAGCGGCTTCGCGAGGTCCTCGGCGATAGGGCGATCGAGCGCGAGCCGCTTCTCGTCGACGAGCTGCAGCACCGTGTAGGCGAACACCGTCTTGGTCAGCGACGCGCCGTACATGACCGTGTCGGTGCGTAGCGGCTCGCCACCCGCGTTGCGCTCGCCGTAGACCCGCACGTCGCGCACGCGACCGCCGTCGACCGTCGCGATCGCGAGCCCGCGCGCGCCGGTCGCGGCCATCGCACGCGCGGCCATCGCATCGAGTGCGGCCGTGTCGGGCATGGCGCCCGTGACGGGCGGCGCGGCGATGGCGGACGACGAGGCCGTCGACCACGCCAGGACGCACGCCATAAGAAGGGCACGCCCTGTGCGCGGCGACGTGCAGGAGGGGATGGATCGCATCACGGCAGGCTCCGGTTCGGGGGATGCCCGTGATGACGCGCGACGGCAGGAAACCTTACATGTGCCTCGCTGGACGGAACGCACGCAGGATCCCGACAGCGTCGTGACGACGCCTTTCACGGGAGAATCGGCCACGTGATGGGTCCGGTCCCCCCGGTCCCTGCCTCGCGATGTAAGGTTCCGCCTCCCTGCACGTCATGGCATGCGAAATCCCCGTGGAGCCCTCGATGCCATGCCCGTTCTCGATCCTCCGGCGTTCCTCGTGCGGACGACAGCCGTGACCGACGGCCTCGACGCGTCCGGATCGCCCGATACCCTCGCGCGCCTCTACGGCGACCTCGTGTTCCGCGCCGCGTATCGCGTGCTCGGCGAGGCCGATGGCGCCGAAGACGTGCAGCAGGATGTGTTCCTGCGCCTCGTCGAACAGCCGCCGCGCGACGTCGCCTCGTGGCCGGCTTTCCTGACCGCCGCGGCGGTGCGTACCGCGATCGACCGGCGCCGACGTCGGCAGCGCTGGCAAAGGCTGCTGCCGTCCTGGCTGGCCCAGGCGCCGATCGCCTCCGCGTCGGCCGAACAGGCCGGCCTCGACGACGAACGTGCACGGCGCCTGCGTGTCGCGCTCGGGCATCTGTCGGCGCGCGAGGCGCAGTGCTTCAGTCTGCGCTACTTCGAGAGCATGCCGGTCGCCGACATCGCCCGTGTGCTCGGCGCCAACGCGAACAGCGTCAACGTCGCGCTGCACCGCGCACGCCAGCGCCTCGAAGCCCTGCTCGGCGACACCACCCATGAGGACCGGCCATGAGCGACCACGAGGAGCTGTCCGCCCCGCTCGCACGCGCCGTCGATGCGGCGCGCGACGTCCCGGCCGATGCGGCCACGCGCGCCTCGCAGCGTCTGCACGCGTGTCTCGCCGCGGCTCCGCGGCGCACGCCACGCCTGCGTCTCGCCGCCGCCTTCGCGACCGCGGCGATCGCGCTCGTCGTGGTGGTCGCAGGCCTGCTGCCCGTCACGAACGACGGCATCGCCTTCGCGGCCGTGCAGGCGCATTTCCGCACGTTCCGCACGCTGCGCATGGATGTCACGACCTCGGTCGAGGATCGCGTCGTGCAGGCCACGCACACGTTCGTCGACGCCTACGGCGCGACACGCACCGACATCGGCACCCAGCTCAGCGTCGTCGTCGATCCCGAGCGCGGCCGCGTGCTCATGCTGATGCACGAGGCACGCGAGGCGAGCGTCACGTCGATCCCGCGCGGCGTGCGCCACACCGCGAGCGGCGAGCCCGACTGGCTCGAGGAACTGCGCACATTCAAGGGCCGCGCGACCCCGCTCGCCGAGGCGCGCACGATCGACGGCGTCACCGCGCAGGGCTGGACGTTCGAAGCGCGCGGCACGCACGTGACGCTGTGGGCCGACGCCTCGGGCCTGCCGCTCGCGATGGAGCTTCCCGGCCCCGGCGGCATGCGCATCGACATGCGCTTCACGTTCGATGTCGAACCACGCGCAGGCCTCTTCGACACGGAACCGCCCGCCGATTACACGCTCGCGCCGGTCGACGAGGATTGAGCACGCGCGTCACCACGGCATCACGAGCACACCGTCGGTTTCGAATGCGACGCGCGTGTCGAGACCGATGGTGCTCAGGAACGCCTCGTCGTGCGAGACCACGACCAGCGCACCGCGCCACGCACGCAGCACGTGCTCGAGCGCGAGTGCCGACGGCAGGTCGAGATGGTGGGTCGGCTCGTCGAGCAGCAGCAGTCCCGGCGCGGGTGCCGCGTAGAGCAGGCCCGCGAGCGCGGTCTTGAGGCGCTCGCCGCCGCTGAGCCTGCCCGCAGGAACATCGACCGCTCCGCGCGGCAGGCCGAGCAGCGCGAGCTTCGTGCGCGCCTCGGCCTGCGTCGTCGCGGGATTCGCCGCGAGCAGATGATCGAGCGGTGACGTGTGCGGATCGAGCACGCCGAGCCGCTGGTCGAGCCGCGCGACCGGCACGTTCACGGCGCACACACCGTCCAGCGGTTCCAGCAGGCCCGCGAGCACGCCGAGCAGGCTCGACTTGCCGCTGCCGTTCGGACCCGTCACGCCGATGCGCCCCGTACCGCCGATCACGAGATCGATCGTGCGATGCGTGGCGACGCCGTACGGCAGCACGATGCCTTCGAGTCGTGCGACCACGCGACGCGACGCGGCCTCGGCCACGGGCGCGAACAACGCGACCGGCACGTCGTCGTCAACGCGCGCGGCCGCATCGGCCACGGCCGCCTCGAGCTCGGCATGGCGTTGTCCACGCTCGCGCTCGCGCCGCCCGGCACTCGCCTCGCTGCGCTGGCGCTGCCCGCCGAGCAGGATCGGCGCCTGGTTGGCGTCACGCGCCTCACGCGCACCGCGTGTACTGCGGCGTGCCGCACGCTCGCGCTGCTCGTGCATGGCCGCGACACCGCGCAGGCGCTCGAGCTTGGCCTGGTCGAGTTCGGCGACGGCCTGCTCGCGCTGCGCGGCCTGCCATGCGGCGTAGGCCGCGTAGTCACCGTCGTGGTCGTGCACGCCGGCCGGCGACACGGCGAGGATGCGCTGCATCGATCCGAGCAGCTCGCGGTCGTGGCTCACGACGACGAGGCCGCGCGTCCACGCCTGCAGGCGCTCGAGCCAGCGCGTACGCTGCATGCGGTCCAAGTGATGCGTCGGCTCGTCGAGCACGAGCAGGTCCGCGTCGGCGAGCCATGCGCCCGCGAGCGCGACGCGCACGCACTCGCCGCCGCTCAGCGTCGCGGCGGGACGATCGAGTACGAACGCGGGCACGTCGAACGCATCGAGCACCTCGGCGAAGCGCTCGTGCAGGTCCCAGCGTTCGCCGACCGCATCGAAATCGGCAGGATCGACACGGCCGGCGGCGATGCGCGCGAGCGCGTCGACGACGCCACGCAGGCCGGCGAGATCGGCGACCGTGGCACCGGGTGCCGGCGCGACATGCTGCGGCACATAGTGCACACGCCCGCCGCATTCGACGTGGCCGAGCGTGGGCGCGATCTCGCCGGCGAGCAGGCGTGCGAGCACGCTCTTGCCGACGCCGTTGCGACCGACGATGCCGGTCGGGCGCGCGTCGAGGCGGAGATCGATCGGGGGAAACAGGCACCTGCCGTCGGGCAAGGTGAACGACGCGCCGTGCAGCGCGAACGACGGTGACGTCATGCGGAACTCCCATGAAGCCGGAACGGATCCACCGCCGTGGCGGGGGATGGCGTGCGGGCCGTCGCAAGCGACGGCGGCTTCAGTGGCGCATCGGACGAACACCTCGGGAGCGTAACGAAGGCGCGCATCATACCGCTGCGCGCCGAGGAATGCGCACGCCCCGGCCGTGGCCGGGACGTGCAGGTTTCACGCGATCACGCGGCCATCGTCGCGCAGTCGATCACGAAGCGGTACTTCACGTCGCTCTTGACCATGCGGTCGTAGGCCGCGTCGATTTCCTGCGCGCGGATCATCTCGATGTCGGCGACCACGCCGTGCTCCGCGCAGAAATCGAGCATCTCCTGGGTCTCGGCGAGACCGCCGATCAGCGAGCCCGCGATCGAGCGGCGCTTGAAGATCAGGTTGCCGACGCTCGGCGACGGGTGCGGATGCTCCGGCACGCCGACCAGCACGAGCGTGCCTTCGCGCTTGAGCAGTCCCGTGAACGCATCGAGCGAGTGGCTCGCCGCGACCGTGTCGAGGATGAAGTCGAAGCTGTTGGTGTGCGCGCGCATTTCCGAGGCCTCGCGCGACACGACCACTTCGTCGGCGCCGAGCGCGAGGGCGTCCTTGCGCTTGCTCTCGGAGGTCGTGAACGCGACCACGTGCGCGCCGAGTGCGTGCGCGATCTTCACGCCCATGTGGCCGAGGCCGCCGATGCCGACGATGCCGACCTTCGAGCCCGGGCCGACCTTCCAGTGGCGCAGCGGCGAGTACGTCGTGATGCCGGCGCACAGCAGCGGCGCGACCGCGGCGAGCTGGTCCTGCGGGTGATTGATCTTGAGCACGAAGTGCTCGTCGACGACGATGCCCTGCGCGTAGCCGCCGAGGGTGTGGCCCGGCGCGTCATGGGTCGGACCGTTGTAGGTGCCGACGAAGCCGCCTTCGCAGTACTGCTCGAGGCCTTCGCCGCAGGACGGGCATGTACGGCAGCTGTCGACGAGGCAGCCGACGCCGACCGTGTCGCCGACCTTGAAGCGCGTCACCTCGGCGCCGACCGCGCTGACGTGGCCGACGATCTCGTGGCCCGGCACGCACGGGTACTGCGTGCCGCCCCACTCGGAGCGTGCGGTATGCAGGTCGGAGTGGCAGACACCGCAATAGGCGATGTCGATCTGAACGTCACGCGGACCGGGCGCACGGCGCGCGATGTCCATCGGTTCGAAACGCGCGTCGGCGGCACGGGTACCGAAGGCTCGTGTGGTCATGGGATCACTCCTGGCTCGAGGGGAAAGACGGGCACCGATCACGCGGACCGTGCGTGCGCGGCATCACGGGGCGATCGCGTCGCGGGCGTGGATCCCGTGGAGCGCGACCGCGGCGGACAGCCGCCGGCGGGATGGTCAGTGTGACCCAGGCACGGCCTGCGGATAAACCGGGGGCGCGCGCATGGACTTGTTATCGCGGCTCATCAAAGCCGTTTGGCAACGCGCCGCGAAGACCTGGCGGCGACTCGGCCCACAGCCACTGTCGTCCGCGCCGATGCGCCGAGGCGCCTGAAGTGGCGACAAGGCGCTGTTTCCCTTCTCCCTCCGGGAGAAGAGCCTGCCCCGTACCCCGATACGGGGTGGCCCGAAGGGCCGGATGAGGGTCCGGGATCGCGACGATGATCGGGCGTGGTATCGATCCCGCCCCCTCTCCCCAACCCCTCTCCCGGAGGGAGAGGGGCTCAAGCGCAACGCCACTGCAGGAGGACGCATCGAGCCTTTTCGGTCGCGCGACACCGAACGCCGGGGAAACACCAAGCGACAGCCCGGCTGACGGCGCGACGCAGTCTGCGGATGTTCCCTGGACAGCAGTGTGAAGCCCTCGGATGACACGACGCATCCCACGTCACCCCGCGCTGGTCCGATGCACGATCCTGCCCTACGCTCGCGCTCCCACGACGGACACGCAGGGACCGCATGAGCACCGCAGGAGCCCCGGCAAGCCCCGACAACCTCTTCGACGCGATCACGCGCTGCGACCTCGGTACGCTCGACGACCTGCTCGCGGCCGGCGCGGATCCGGATGAGGTCGACCTGCACGGCCACCAGTCCACGCCGCTCGCATGGGCCTGCGCGCACGGCGACGAGGGTGCCGTGCGAGCCCTGCTCGCCGCGGGCGCACGACCCGACACGGCGGCCAGCGCGCCCCCGCTCGTCGAGGCGGCCACGCACGGATTCGTCGACCTGATCGCGCTGCTCCTCGAGGCCGGTGCCGGTGTCGACGAGGCCGACGATGCGGGTGCGACGGCCTTGTGGGTCGCCGCCGCGGCGGGCTTCGCCGACATCGCACGCAAGCTCGTCGACGCCGGTGCGGACCGCAGCCTGGCCGACCTCGACGGCGTGACACCGGCCGACGCCGCACGCGCCGCGGAGCATGCACAGCTCGCCGCGTGGCTCGACGATCCGGCTTCGGTGCCGGCTCGCAGCCCGCTCTGGCGCGAAGGACGTGACGCCGCACGCGCTGTGGCAGAAGCCCGTCGCCTGCAGGCGATCGACGCCACGATGGGCACACCGGCCGCCGCAGCCGAACCCGAGTGGATGTTCTCGGGCGGCATCGCGAAGAGCACCTGGGTCACGCAGGATTTCCCTAGCGTCGCCGGGTCCGGAAACGCCGCCCTCGTCACGCGCATGCTCGACGCGGGCCTCGCCGCGGACTGGACCATGGCCGACGGTGGCGCGACCGCGCTGATGCTGGCCGCGCGCAGCGGCGAGCGCGAGACGGTCGACCTGCTGCTCGCGCGCGGTGCGGACGCCAACCACCGCAATGCGCAAGGCCTCACCGCCCTGCACATGGCCTTGTTCAAGCCGTCCGCGCGACGGCACGGACCCGTCGTCGCGAGCCTGCTCGCCGCGGGTGCCGATCCCGACGCCATCGACGGCGAGGGCCAGCGCCCGCTGCACCGCGCGTTCGTGCACGGCACCGTCGAGATCGCCGCAGCCTTGATCAATGCAGGCGCGGATCCGTTCCGCGCCGACCGTGCAGGTCGCATGCCCGACGACTGGGCACCGACCGAAGGCCGCAAGGCCGCCGCGTTCCGCTCACTGCTCGAAGCGGCTCGTGCGGCGCGATGAGCCTTCGGCGCGCATCGCTGAAGCCGCTTCGCAACGACACGCTGCACATTCAATCCCCGTACAAGGAACGTGACATGCACCGCCATGCTCTGATCCCGCTGATCCTGTCGATCGCACTACTCACCGGCACGGCTGCACAGGCTGCCGACGCACCACCCGCCGCACCGCAGGACAATGCCGCACTCGCCGCCCTGCATGCCGCCGACCAGCAGGAGCGCAAGGCGCTGTTCCAGAAGCCGGTTGCCGAGCGTCAGGCTGCGATGGCGCAGATGGCGCGCCACGACGCGGAGCGCCTGCGCGAGGTGCGCCGCATGCTGCGCGACGGCGGAATCCGCACGGCCGCCGACCACTGGCGCGCGGCATTCGTGTTCCAGCACGGCGACGCCGACGACGACATCCGCCTCGCGTTCTCGCTCGGCATGATCGCCGCGACGCTCGCGCCGGAGCGCAAGGATTACCGCTGGATCGCCGCCGCGGCCTGGGATCGCCTGCTCGTTCGGCGCGGCCAGCCGCAGTGGTACGGCACGCAGTTCGCGATGGATGCCGCGACCGGCAAGCAGATCCAGTCGCCGATCGCCGAAGGCGCCGTCAGCGACGCCGACCGGCAGGCCTTCAACGTGCCGACGCTCGCCGAAAGCGCGCGCATGCTCGAGCAGATCAACGCACCGCGCGATCCCTGACGCCGCCGGTCATCGCCCACGCCACCGTTGCACACACGTCGCTAGTCGCGCGACGTTGGAAGCATGCACGAGGGATTGCGGCGGAAGCGCAGGTAGCCGGTGCCCGTGAAGATCGACGCAAAGATCAGCCCCCACAGCGCGCCGAACGACAACGCCGATTCGAGCACCGCGCCCTTGAGGAGCTGCACCGCCGTGAGCACGAGGAACGCCGCGACCAGCGCGAGCGCGAACCGCTTGATCCAGTACATGTGCCCCATGCTCCCTCCGTGATGGTCATGGCGTGATGCCGGAATGCCTCGGGCCTTGCCGGGCATTCGATGCGAATGATCCCGATGCGTTGTAGCGGCAAGCACGTGACGTGACAAGCCGCCAGCGCGCTCGAACACCTCTCGTCAGCGGGATTCGATCGGCGCCGCGAAGAACGCACGCGATCCCTGGTGTGCGATCGGATACCGACCGCGCACGTCCCGCTCGAAGGCGCCGGCCGGCAGCCCGAGGCCACCGACCGGCACCGCATGTCGACACCACGTCACGACGACGGCATCACACACAGGCACGCGACAGGACGCGATACCGGCTGCATGCTCCCCGCGTGATCCATGGCGAGGCGTCTTGCAAGCGTGGCAGCGTCCGCTGCAACGGTCCGTCAGTCCGCGGAGGCACCTGCACGCTTCACCGCCGCGTCGATGTACGCCTTGAGCTCCGGCGTGATGCCGGTCGCCTGCTGCACGCCGGGCTCGTCGTCGAGCAGGGCACGCGTCTTCGCACGCAGCCGGTCGTCGGGCGTGATCAGCTTGCCGAGGGCGGCCCATCGCCGCGCGAGATCGCGGACATGGTCGTCGGCGGGATCGGTCCCGACCGACTCGGCCTCGCGAAACTGCCGCAGGAGATCGGTGAGCTCGGCCCTCGCATCGCGTCGCGCGTCGTGGGTGAGCGTGTCGCGCAGGGCATGGAGTCGGTTCACTTCATCGGTCGTGTAGTGCTGCTGGATCGATTGCATGGCGTTCATGAGCTCCAGGAGGTGGTGGGGCGTGGTGGAATCGTCGCCGGCGTCCACGTCGGCAACGACACGCTTGATGATGGAGAGCACTCCCTGCAGCCGATCAAGCTCGGCTTCGATCGCGGTCGCCTGACGGGCGAGAAGGCTTCGCAAAGGCGGCGCATCGGGCCCGAGGTAGGCCGCGATGTCCTTCAGCGGCACTCCCGCCTGCTTGCAGACGAGGATGCGATGCAGACGCAGCACGTCCCGCCCGGTGTAGTGCCGGTAGCCGGATTCCGTGCGTCCCGAAGGAGGCAGCAGTCCGAGTTTTCCGTAGTGATGCAGCGCGCGTACGGTGACGCCGCTGAGCTTTGCCAACTGGCCGACGGTGTAGTTCATCCTTTCATCGTGCAGCCTGACCTCGGGTGAGGGTCAAGCGCCTCGGGAAATGAACACGACGGCGACCACGGAGCGCGCCGCGCCGAGGGTTCCCGTCAGCGGGGGCTGTCAGTCCGGCGCAGCATCGCCCTTGCGGAATCGCGCAAGGCGGGCCGGGCGTATCGCTGCACGACGATCCCGTCATGCAGCGGGAGCGGCGCCAGCCTAAGGCTGCGCCGGAATCACACTCTCGATCCACGCCTTGTAGTGGCTCAGGCGCACGTTGCAGCTGATCTGGCCGTAGCGGCCGAAGCGGGTCCGGTCGGTGCCTTGGGCTGCGGTCCATGCCGTCAGTCCCGCAAGCCGCCACTCCCCGCCAACCTGCACGAGCACAGGCCCGCCGCTGTCGCCGCTTCCCGAGCCGCCTTCGAGCAGCAGGCCTTCCGGCGGCGCATCGAACACGTAACAGAACCACCGGTCGTGCGCGCTCGTGACCGTGTTGTAGGCGTGTCGAAGCTCGGTGCAATGCGGGCTGTCGAGGCCGAATCCCTTCGTACCGTTACCGGTCGCGCCCTTGCCGATGATGCGCACGGTCTGGCCGAACACGTCGTCGCTGCTGTGGAGCGTGGCGGGCACGACGTCCGTGACCGGTTGCGCGAGCTTCACGAGCGCGATGTCGTCCGTGGACGAGATCCGCGCGACGAACAGCGTCCAGTCCCACGTGGCCATCGCGCGATCGGTCAGCTGCTGCGGCGGCTTGCTGTAGCCGGGATGCAGGACGATGCGCTCGATCTCCCTCGGCGTGCCGGCCAGCGTCACCTGCTTCACTTCGGACTGCCAGGTGACCGTATGCGCCGCCGTGACGATCCATTGCGGCGCGATCAGCACGCCGTGCCCCTCGCCTGGCATGTCGGCCAGCGGGGGAAACGCCGACGCCTCGATGCGGTACGTCGCATCGTCGACATCGTCGCGGATGACGATGGCCTGCGCGCTGGAACATGCCCCGAGCAGGGCGAGCAGAAGAAAGCGTGTCATGGGCGAATCCTTTCGTGGAAGACGATGGCGACAAGCGTCCGACGTCAGCGACCCTTGATCGTGCTCGACGCATTCGCGAGTGCTTGCGAGCGGGCGGCGTGCAACAGCGACGACGCCATCACAGCGCAGGCGACACCCAGCCAACTGTCGAAGAAGAATGCGCTGTACACGCTCGCACATGCCGAAGCCCCGGCGAAAAAGCCGCCGTAGAGAGGCCTGAGGGCAGCCGAGCACGACGACAGCACGATCACACCGAAGGTGACTGCCGACACGAGTGCCAGCGTGATGCTTGGCATGTCGAGCAACCTGTAGACGGTCGTTCCCGGTCTCGGAGGACCGAGGATCCCGGATGCATGGCCGGCGAGCACGACGAGAAGGACGGCCACAACGCCGAGAACAGGTACGAGACCGGCAGCTTTCAAGCGATGGAAGAAGGGCATGAAGGACCTTACGGAGGTAGGGGTCAGACGACCGCGCTGCGGTGGTTCGTTGTGCCCGGCGCATGCCGGGCTCCAGGACACTAGTGATCCGGCATCTGGCTGGTCCTGGGCGTCGCGTTGAGATTGTCCATGTCCGAGACGATCAGCCAAGGCCCACCGGCGTCACGTCGCAACGTGAGCGTGAACTTGCCGATGTCGCCAGGCGCTTCGCCGAACGCGTAGGCCCCGATGATGGAGCCGACCTTGTCGCCTGCGGAGTAGGCGAGCGCGCGCAGTCGCAAGATTGCGCCGCCCTGGCCCTCGTAGGCCGCCTGGATCGCCGCGCGCCCGCGCACCGGAGGGCGATGGCCTTGCAGCACGAAGCCGTCTTCCGCGAACAGCGCGGCAAGGGCCTTGGCGTCACCTGCGCGCCACCCGCGCTCGTAATCGCGCAACACGCGATCCAGTTCCGGCGGCAGGACAACACTCGGAAGCTCGGCGGGTTGCCCGGCTTTCGGAGCAGCCCGAGCGACCGATGGTGGCGACGGCGCGGACATCACGCCCTCGATCCATGCCATGTAGTGGCTCAGCCGGACGTTGCAGGTGACCTGCTCGTAACGACCGTAGCGCGCCTTGAGCACGTGGCCGTGCACGACCTTCCACGAGGCGAGTCCCGCCAGCTGCCATTGATCGCCGACCTCGACGAGCACGGGCCCGCCGCTGTCTCCGTTGCCGAGCGCGCCTTCGAGAGGCAGTGCCGAGGGCGGCTCGTCGAAGCGGTAGCAGATCCAGCGATCGTAGGCGCTCGTGATCGCGTTGTAGGCGCGGCGAAGCGCGGTCCGATGCGAATCGCCGAGCGCGTATCCGTCGGCACCGTTGCCGGTGGCGCCCTTGCCGACGAGCTCGACGACCTGACCGGGCTTGACGCTGTCCTGGTACAGCGCGACGGGCGCGATGTCCGTCACGGGCCTGGCCAGGCGGATCAACGCGATGTCGTCGGACGTACCGAGGAACACCGCCAGCAGCATCGCTTCGCCGGTCGCCATTGCCGGCTCGATCAGGTCCTTCGGCAGCGTGCGGTAGCCGGGATGGAGGACGACGCGCTCGACGTCGACATCACGCCCGTTGATCGAGACCTTCGCGAGTGGCGTGTTCTCGGGAATCGTATGCGCGGCCGTGATGACCCATTGCGGCGCGATCAGTACGCCATGCCCTGCACCGGGCATGTCGACGAGCGCCGGAAACCCGGTCGCGGGAATGCGGTACTTGGCGTCATCGACATCGTGCCGGACGACGAGGGCGCCAGCCTGGGTCGACAACGCGAGCACGAGGACGAGAAGCAGGAATCGTGGCATGCGGAAGCTTCCGTGGAATCGATGTCCGGACCGGGTCGGTCCGCGAAGTGAATCGAATGAGGCGTCTGGCGGTCGAGGCCAAGTGCGTGAACGAGCCTGGCGGGCCGGGCCGGCAAGATTGGCATCCCGATGCGCCACGACGCCAGACGCCGGGGTGTCAGCGCCACACCCACCACGTCACGCCGGCAGATTCGACCGTATCCGCTCGACGGTGTCGGCCAGCTGCATCGCAGGCACGCGAACGCGCTCGCGACGCCGCGCGTCGTCGCCCGCGTCATGCACGGCCCCTCGCTCACGCCCCGCGCCATCGAAGGTGGCGAGCTGCGGCGGACCGATGCCCCATTCGCTGCCCTCCTGCCGCGGCACCACGTGGAAATGGAAGTGCGGCGTCTCCTGACCGCTGTAGACGCCGTTGTTCTGGAACGTGAGGATGCCGAGCGGGCGATACGTCGCGACGAGCGCGTGGGCGACCCTTCTGGCCGCGATCATGACCTCGGCGCATTCCTCGACCGTCAGATCGAGCAGCAACGCGACGTGGCGACGCGTGATCACGCAGCACTGGCCTGCCTCGAACTGCCACGGATTGATCACGGTCAGCGTGTGCTCGCCTTCATCGATGATCTTCCAGGGTTCGTCGCGCGCGGCCACGCAGAGGTCGCAGGGGGCACGTATGGGGAGTTGGATCATTCACCCTCTCCTGCATGTTCGTTGCCCGCTCGGCCGACACCGCTATGGCGACACCCGGAAGAACAGGTGGCGAAACGTAGACGGCTCTTCGGCCGAGGCTGAGCGTCATCGCATCGGGACGCTCGCCGGCCCTGGTGATGCGATGGTAGTGGATGTGCCGCGATCGCCTCGTCGATCTCTCGCATCCGCGTATCGAAGAGCTCATGACCCGACACGGCGCGCCATCGGCTCGACACGCCCGTCAGGTAACCGCGGCGACATACGTCGCCCCGCCCAGGAAGCCCGCCGTCGCTCCGAAGAGCAGCGATCGCCATGACGAGCTCAGGTGCGCGGCGAGCACGTGGGCGAGTGCCGCCACGACCAGGGAGATCACTCCGATGCGCGGAAGTGCGAACACCAGATACGCGACGTCGATGGCCCGATAGTGAACCATCATCGCGTAGACGAAGATGCCGACCAGCGTGAGGGCGGATGCGAGTCCGGCCCACCATGCCGTCATGCGGGAGGTCATGCGTGATGCGCTCTGAATCATCTACTAGTCTTTGATGACGGTGCCATGCTCGAGCGCCAGGCGCCAGACACTGCCGTCGCGAATCCAGACCGTGGAATAGCGCTCGTGGAACGAGAACTCGTCATCGGATACGCGAGCGCGTCCCGTGAAGCGGCCTGTCAGGATGGCCGTGTCGCCGTAGATCCTCACCGAGACGTCGTCACTTCTTCCCTCGAGGACATCGACGGCACCCGACGCGAGGGATCGGATCTGCTCGGCCTTGTCGCGAACGACGCCGCCGGGGCCGATGTAGGCGAACTCGGGAAGATACAGGGCATCGAGCACGGACGTATCCGCTGCCACGATCGCTCGTTCGTAGCGGCCGTTGGTCTCGAGAAGATCCTTCTCCGAATCACCACCCGATGCCAGTACGTTGGCGAGAGGCGCCAGGAGGACGAGAAGCAGGCACGTGTGCAAGAGCTTCATACGGTACCTGTGCGGACAGGAGCACTCGCGACCTTCAGGTCGGGCGCCTAGCAAACCGAAGGAACTATCGCGTCGGCTTGGACGAATGGTTAGGCCTCGGCCCGGATCCTTTAAGTGATCCGGCGAGCAGGAGCAGTCCTGCGATACCGATCAGCGGTGGGACCGTAGACCAATAGATGCTACGCGGCAAAGCCAATGAAGCAACAAACGCGACACTAACGCCAACGGCAATCAGGGCGGCTCCCGCGACACGAGCCCAGCGAGGCAGCGTGAAGAACCGTGGCCCTAGCCAGATGCGAGCTACGCCGCCGAACAAGCCAGCCATGCCTCCAATCCCGAACATGAACAGCCAAGGTTCCCGCGGCCCAGCGATGACAAGGACGAGTGCGAATGGCCCGAGCAGGACGGTCGCGACGACGGCAACGCCGGCGAACATAGCGCGGACGCTCTTCAGATCTATCCAATGGGCAGTTCTTCTGAACAAGGGATCTAACGCCCGAATTAATCCGAACCGGGAAGTAGGCTCGGCCCACATGACAGTTAGGCCGCAACCGAAAGGACGCGACCCGCTCCTTTGTTGCCACCCTCCCATACCGTGAAGCTGGCACCTACCTGGAAGTACTGGACTGCGTCTGGAACAAGCAACTTTACCGATGCCTGGAACGTATCGCCTGGCGATGGATTTGCTGTAAAAGTGAGGCGGGCTGACCACCGATCATTGTTGATCCCGAGAACCGTACGCCACTCACCCTCCACCAGTGGAGTGGACCTGCCGCAGGCCTGAGTAGAGAACAGATGAATCTCGGCGACGAAGTGATCTGACATTGCAGCCATCTCTATAAGTCATCTCTAGACACCGGCCATCTCTACTCTTCGTCAGCCCTGGACGAGGAGCGCGCACCCACCACAACTCGCGCTCCTCCGCACTCGCCTCTAAGCGAAGGCTGGTAGCGCATGGGCCGCCGACGGCTTCGACTTCGCCACGCCGTCGCTTTCTGGGTATAAGGCCATCATCGGATCATGTCGGATCATGGGTGTCCCAGATGTCATCGTTAGCCATCATCGCTGGAACAACGGAAATCTTGCGCTCTTGGCTTTAGATTTTGCAGATACTGACCAAGTCGAGCGACGCTAATGCCGAACCGCGGTGAAGCATAGCCCTCGTGCCTTTTGAATAAGCGCGGATGATCCTTCACAGATGTGTCATCAAGGCTAAAGTGAGCCTGTACGGAGAACCGAGTGACATCGATTGGCTCCCGGAGGCCTTCGACGGAGCAGGGTAACCAATGTACTGGCCGTGGTGAATCAACTAGAAGGTAATATCGACCATCAAGGCGGCGAACTACTCGCTCGCTGGCGTAGGTTGACATCATGTAGCGGCCGTCTTGCTCCAGGAGGAGCATGACGCGCGGTGATTCTTCCGTATCAGCCTCAGGTTGACCGTAATGACTGTAGGTTGTGACATCCACCTTTTCTCGCGGAGGGTCTCCGTATACAACCTGTATTGGAACAATTTGAAACCAGAGCGGATAGCGCATGCAGATTACGTCTTGTTGCATGCACTCTTCCGGTATCGCGTAAGACTCGCCGGGGTTGGAGGTTGCGACGACAACAGACGGAATCGCGACCTCAGTATTGAATTGTGGCGCAGGCCCTGGTGCACCACCGGAAGCCAAAGCAGCTAAAGCAAGTGTGGCTACAACCATGTGGCTCATGAGGGGAAACGCCGCGTTAAGCCGCCGCGCACGACGGCGTTGGATGAATGCGACGAACTGTCCGCGGTCGGCTTGGACACATCGTTGGGCAGCAACGCGAAGCCTATGGTCGCGCCGCTAGAAGCTTGTGCGACGAACAGATGAAGCGCCTCAGGGGCCGATTGTGCTACGGGCAACAACGACAGGTCACCGGGGCTTTCCACGCGAGAAGGCCACCAGACGTAGAGGCTAGTCCCGGACTCAGCGCAACTCGACAGCATTGATGCGAATGCAGACTCTAGAACTTGCTTGTCGTGAAGCTGAATCTCGTCGCAGGCTTCGCTAACCAGATCGTCCGATGTGTCCGACTCCGAGTCATCCCACAAGAAAACTGCACCTCCAGAGGCCTCAGCAATCCCTGCCTCAAATTGTTGGAAGTAAGGCTGTGCTGCGTAAGCAGGAACGAGCTCTCCTCGTGCCGGAACCAATGAATCAGCCGAGGCTCCCGAGATTGCGATGAAGTAGCTCATGCGGCCAAACACCTCAATTAAGCCGCGCCGCGAAGCGGCGTCGACTTGAACGAATTCTTAGATTGCACCCGCCTAATCCAAGCCAAAAATGAGTAGCTCTTGGCCACACAGCGCAACGGATATTGTCCTCACAGGGCCTATGACAGCCAAGTCGCTATCTGACCTACAACACAGCCCCCACGAAGCATGATGTATCCACCCGCAATAGGCTTGCCATCGCTGTCACCAGACCCTTCGAATTGTCGGAATTTGTCCCCGGCTTCATACCTGGACTTGAGTTTCTCCCATCGCTCATGTCCGTACGCGAATGCAACTTGGGGTACTGCGGGATTTTCTGCGGCCATCTCCATACCGATCTTCTCGACATCTTGCACAGAAAGTTCAGGACCGAAGATCTTGGTCGTTGGGCCAGGCGCTTCGCACGCTACGGAGTCGTGAGCGATGGCGCATCCCGATACAAGAAGGGCGCAGATTGCGGAGATGTACCTCATAGGCCTAACGCCTTAATTGAGCGGCGTCGCGATGCGGCGTGGATTCCTTTCGAAAAAGTGGACACCGTTGAGTTAAGCATCACCGGCATTCCCCGGAAGCACATGTCTGCAGTAGCGCCACTCATCGACCGATTGGTCGTCGATGTACACATCGGGCTTCGCCAGAAACGCCGAGAAACAGTCCACAATACCCAGCTCAGCGGCCGATTCTTGTGCGTACTCCGAGCCTCCCGAGCTCCACAGATAAAGCTTGGCTCCGGCGTTATGGAGTTCACGAACACGAGCGACGACGGATGGCATAGGAATCCGCTTTGTCCCTACGGATCGGATGAGCGTGTCATCCACGTCCACGAATATCACGCGCTGTCTCATGTGAGGCCTAACGTGTGCGGTAAGCGCACCAGCCAGCGTAGCTGGCACATGTCCGCTTGACAAAAAGTTTCTGTCCCGCAGATGAGCGGGCCATCACCACATCATCAATCCGCCCCCGCACAACGTCAAGCGGATCCCCGTTTCGGATCATGGCGTTACGTATCCTCCGCTCCACCAGCCTGCAGTCCCTCCCCGCGATATCTCGTAGAACGCGGTGCTATCCGGATATCACCCGATCCGAGCGGGCTACCCCGGAGGCCTGGCGAGAACGGCATCGCGCCGTGGCTGAAGGCGCGTCGACGCCCGTAACGGCATGACAGGTCGCCGCTCAAGGCGGCGACGCGATCTTCTCGCCCCGCGCATCGGTGATAGGCCGATCCCCATCGCATCGCTTGCGTGGTTGTAGAACGAACGAGTGGTGGCATCCGACCGTGTAAACGGCCATGACGCGTCCCGCTCGCGCACCGACCATCGAAGCGACAACAGGGGATTGACGATGCACGATCGCAACCGTCGTGTGGGGCATTCATGCGCGGGGACCGGGGCAGCCGCCATGGGCGTGCTGGCCGTCGGCCTTGCGCTGGGTGCGCCGACTGCCGGCGCACAAGGCATCACGATCGACGGCGGCAGCCGATGGCAGGCCGATGGCGCGCGCCATGCGCTCGATTGCACGCCGCTCGTGAATGCCGGCCAGCTCCAGGCGGACAGCGGCGCTTTCGATGCGGTCGGCGGCTTCACCAACAGCGGCCAGGCCAGCGCGACGACGGCGATGCTGCGCGTCGGCGGCGACTGGGCGAACAGCGGCGCGTTCGCAGCGGGGCAGTCGTCGGTGCAGCTGGTCGATGCCTGCAAGGCCAGCGCGGCGTCGATCACGGGCACGACGAACTTCGCCTCGCTGTCGCTGAGCGGCAACGCCGGCAAGCTCTACGCGTTCGAGGCCGGCGCCACGCAGTCCGTGCAGCAGTCGCTCGTGCTCGCGGGCGGGCCGGCCGCGCGCCTCGTCATCCGCAGCACATCACCGGGCGTGCAGGCGAACCTCGCGCTTGCGACGTCGGGCAACCAATCGATCTCGCGCATCGACGTCGCCGACATGCGCGCGCCGGACGATGCTGCCTACCTCGCGCAAGGCATGCCGAGCGATTTCGATTCCATCGACTCGGGCAACAACGCGCGCTGGTTCGGCGACTTCCTCGGCTCCGTCGCGCTGCCGACGCTGTCGGGCGCGATGACCGCGTTGCTCGCCCTGCTGCTCGCCGCGCTCGCGTGGCGCCATACCGCGGCGCGCCAGCGCCGGGGTGACGCATGAACCCTCTTCCCTCTTCGATGCCGGCGGCCGATGCCATGACGCAATCCTCTCCACGCATGCCCATGCTGCGCCCGCTCGCGAGCGCGATCGCCGTGCTCGGACTCGCCACGATCGCGACGAGTGCGCAGGCCCAGATCGTCGTCTCGCCGCGCGCGGGCTCGAGCTTCGAGGTGCGCAACCAGGCCGGACAAGCCGTGCTCGTGGTCGAGGAAGCGGGCCGCATCGCGATCCCTGGCCTCACTTCGGCCGCGCCGGTCGACCGGGTGCTGTGCTTCTCGGCGGCGACGGGCGTGCTCGGGCCCTGCGCGGGTGGTGTCGGTGTCGGCCCCACGGGTCCTGCCGGACCCGCCGGCGCCACGGGCGCGACGGGAGCGACCGGCCCTGCCGGCACAGTCGGCTCGACCGGCTCCGCAGGCCCTGCCGGACCGACAGGCCCGACCGGTGCTGCGGGCGCGACAGGCCCCGCAGGCCAGGCCGGTGCCACGGGTGCCGCAGGCCCTGTCGGCATAACAGGTCCTACCGGCCCCACAGGCCCCATCGGTCCGGCCGGCGAGCAAGGTCCGCCCGGACAGCCGGGTACCAACGCGACGGTGAGCACGCTGCACGCGGTCGGTACGGCCGCACGGACCAACGTGACGAGCAACGTGGCCACCGTCCAGCCCGGCCTGACCCTCACCTTCACGCTCACGCAGCCGACCACCGTGATCGTGATTGCGACGATCGGCGCGAGGAACACGACGACCACCGGCGGGGCCTATGCCAGCGTCGACAGCGTGATCTACGCGAACGGCAGCTTCCTGCCCAACGGAGGCTGGAACCGCTTCTCGGTGGTCAATCCGAGCGGCGGTACCGGCGTCGCGACCAATACGATCAACACGACCGTCGCGTTGCCGGCCGGCACACACACGATCGACCTTCGGACGTTGCGCAGCTCAGGTGCCGCGCCAGTCGACATCGGCGGCAACGCCGCCGTCGACGTGAACGCCGGCGAGCTCACGATCGTGATTCCGCAATGAGCGCGCATGTGAGGGACGCCGCCGCGCAAGCCCGCGAGGCGGGGGCGCGGCCACGACGCGACGTTCGAACGTCGCACCTCGCGATCGCCATCGCGCTGGCCTCGCTGCCGGGCTTCGCGATCGCGCAGGTCGTGACGCCGCGCGCGGGCACGGGATTCGAGGTGCGCGACGCCGCGGGCAGCCTCGTGCTCGATGCCCGCGAGTCGGGAGCCGTCTCGATACCCGATGTCGCCGTTGCGGCGCCGGCCGATCGCCTCGCCTGCTCCGACGCATCCTCAGGAATGCTCGGCAGTTGCACCATGGGCACATTGCCGGGCCCGACCGGGGCCGCAGGACCGTCCGGCGCGACGGGCGCCACGGGCGCGGCAGGTTCCCCGGGCCTTCCCGGCACGGCAGGTGTGCAAGGCCCGACCGGACCCATCGGCCCGCAAGGTCTGCAGGGAGCGACCGGTGCACAGGGCGCCGCGGGAATCCCGGGAGCGGTCGGCCCCACCGGGCCGGTAGGTCCCGCCGGCACCGCGGGCAACGCAGGCGCCACCGGATCCAGCGGCGGCACAGGCGGCACAGGCGCAGCTGGTCGCGGCATCACCGTGTACCAGGCACGCGGTACCGCCGGACGTCTCGCGGTCGAGAGCAACGCGCCGACGGCACAACCCGGCGTGTCGGTGACCTTCACGCTGCCCCAACCGTCGACGGTGATGATGTGGGCCTCGATCGGCAGCCGCACCACGCAGACGGCCACCGGTCTGAGTGCGGTCGTGGACATGACGCTCTACCTCGACGGCGTTCCCATGCAGGACGCCAGCCGTTTCACCACCCTGAATGGCACGTCGGCCAATGTATTCGGTACGGGCGCGCTCACTACGGTGAGGAGCATGGTGGCCGGCACGCACACGGTCGAGCTGCGCACGGCGCGTGTCGAGGGCAGCACGCCGGTCGACATCGGTGGCAACGGTGCAACGGAAGTCAACCCCGGCGAGCTGACCGTGCTCGTGATGCCGCCGTGACGAAGCGGGATCATGCACGCTGCGCGCGATCCCGCTTCGCATCCTGCCGCGGCGGCTGTCCGAAGAAGCGTCCGTATTCACGCGTGAACTGAGAGACGCTCGCATAGCCGACGCGCATCGCGGCCTGGCTAGCGGCGAGTCCGCTGCCGAGCATGAGGCGGCGCGCCTCGACGAGGCGCAGCTGCTTCTGGAACTGCAGCGGCGACAACGACGTCGTCGCCTTGAAATGACGCCGGAACGCCGACGGACTCATCTGCGCCGCGGCGGCCAGGCGCTCCGCGGGAAGCGTCTCGCGGAAGCCCGTGCGGATCAGGTCGATCGACGCGGCGATGCGACGTGTGTGGCCATGCGGCGTGGCGAGCGCGCGCAACGCGGGACCGTGCGCGCTGCGAAGCAGCCAATAGTGCAACTCGTGCAGTACGCCCGGCCGCACGAACGGCTCGGCCTCGGGCGCATCGAGCAGGCGCACGAGGCGCGATGCGCAGCCGAGGATGTCGTCGTCGAGCGGTGCATCGAAGACGCTGACCGGCGCTGCCTCCGGCACGTCGGCGAGGCGCGCGTCGATCGCATGCAGCACCGCGAAATCGAGCTCGATCGCGACTGCGAGATACGGCGCCTCGATGCTGGCCTCGACGATGTGGCCGACCACAGGGAGGTCGATGCCGACGATGACAGCCTGACCGGCGCGCGCGAGGCGCGTGTCGCGTCCGATCGTCATGCGCTTGGCGCCTTGCAGCACGAGGCAGACCAGCGGCCGGTACACCGAACGCATCGGTCCGCTCGGCGCGCGCACGCGCATCATGCGCAGGCCCGGCACGTTCGTGACGACGAGGCCGTCGGCATCGGCATGCGCGTCGGCGTGGCGACGCACGGCGTGCAGGAGATCGGTCATCGCGAGATCGTCGGTCACGGGGCGGCAGTCTACGCGGCCGTCCGCGCGCGCGAGGCCGCCTGGCGCGGAACGGGCAAGCCTGCAGTCGGAATGGGCAACTTCGATCGACGCCAGGCACGTCTACTCGGGGACGTCGCGATGTCGCGAACACCCACGAGGAGCCGCATGACCCCGACCGACCACGACCTCACCTCGCCCACGCGCCGTCGCGTGCTCGCCGGCGCCGCAACGCTCGCACCTGCGCTGCTCGCCGCGGGCAGCCTCGCCAAGGCCTCCGGCGATGATGGAAAGATCACCGCGACACCGACGACACGCAGCGCGCTCGTCACCGGTGCCTCGCGCGGCATCGGCGCGGCGATCGCACGCCGGCTCGCCCGCGACGGCTTCCGCGTCACCGTGAACTACCTCGGCCGGCGCGACGAGGCGACGGCCGTCGTGCGCGCGATCGAACGCGACGGCGGCACCGCCGCGGCCGTACAGGGCGACGTCGCCGATGCTGCCGCGGTGGCGAAACTCTTCGACGCGCATGCCGCCGCATTCGGCGGTGTCGACGTGGTCGTCAGCAACGCCGGCATCATGCGTCTGGCGCCGTTCCGCGAGATGTCCGACGACGATTTCGACCGCATGCTCGCGGTGAACGTCAAGGGCAGCTTCAACGTGATGCGCGAGGCCGCTCGCCGCGTGCGCGACGGCGGCCGCATCGTCACGTTGTCGTCGAGCATCACGCAGCTGCGCACGCCCACCTACGGACCCTACGCCGCAAGCAAGGCCGCACAGGATCTCTTCGCGAGCGTGCTCGCCAAGGAACTCGAAGGCCGCCGCATCGCCGTCAACGCGATCGCGCCCGGCGTCGTCGACACACCGCTGTTCACGCAGGGCAAGACGGCGCAGCAGATCGAGGGCTTCGTGCAGCGCACGCCGCACAAGCGCCTCGGCACACCCGACGACATCGCCGGCGTCGTCTCGATGCTGTGCAGCGAGGACGGCGCATGGATCAACGGCCAGGTCGTCTACGCGAACGGCGGCATCGTCTGACGCACTACCCGCCGACACGACCCGGGCTCCACTACCCGGGATCAGGTTCACCTTCCCGAGCGGCGCATCGGATCACGGCGTGCCGCGAAGGAACATGTGAAACGGCCACCATGCTTCGACGACTCAGCGCCGCTTCGGCGCGCTCCCGAAGAACCTCCCCGCGATGTCGCGCGCGAGCGCCTCCGCCTGCGCGAGCGTCGCGACGGGCTCGGCATCGACACGCTGGCGCACGACGTGGAGACCATCGACGTCCCAGAGATCGAGCACTTCGAGCACGTAGACGCCACCGGCGCGCGCCGCGATCGATGCGGACCAGCGCCGGCCGTCCAGCGTGCCGCTACGCACATGCGGTGCCGCCTTCGTCTCGCCTGCCATCACGCCCCCTACGCGCCTGGCGACCGACATGCCTCGATCGCGCGCCGCCCGCCCTTGCTTCGCGTCATGATCGCGCCGCCCTCGCGTGATCATGTCCCTTCCCCGCTTCGGCATCCCTCGCCAAGCGTGCAGCTTGCCGTTCCACCGTCGACTCGATCAAGCTCCCGCCATGGACCTCGTTCCCGCGCTGCTGCTCGCCCTTTTCTCGGTCAATGCGATCGCCTCGATCGCGGTCGCGTTCGTGCGTGGCAACACGCCGACGCAACGCAAGCGGCAATGGGCGCTGATCTGGTGCGTCCCCGTGTTCGGCGCAACGGCCAGCATGGTGTTCGCGATGATCGAAACCGCTAATGCGCATCGCGCCCGCGGCGAGGTCGCTGCAGACAACCACGGGGACGAACCCGGCTTCGTGCCGATCGGCGGCCTCGACAGCTACCCGGCCGACGCGTACAGCCGTGGCTCGGGACACTACGCCGGCGATGGCTGCGGCGGAGGCGAGGGTGGCGGTGACGGCGGCGGTGGTGGAGGCGGGGGCGACTAGCTTCGTCCGTCGTACACCTTGCCTCGCAGCGCCCGTTCCGGCGCGCCGATCACCACGTGCGATCCCGATGCCCTCTGGACACGCCAGCTGACACCCCATCGATCGAGGCGTCTCCCGCAGCACGGGTGCCCCGTTCCGGCTCACCCGGTGAACATGCTCATGACCTGGCTGCGGTTGCTCGGCAAGCCGCCGCGCGAGGTGTCGTCCATGACGTTCCACGTCGCCAGATGCGCGAGCAGGTTGACCTGGCGCTCGTCGAGGTTGAGCTGCTCGACCGTGAGGTAGTTCGGGAAGTCGTCGAACTTGAGGAACTCGACGTCCATGCCCGCACGCACTTCGTACGAGAGCTGATCACGCCACGCCGGCACGGGGTTGTTGTAGATCCACAGCACGTCGACCGCCTGTCCGCCTTCGATCCCGAAGCGCGCATTGGGCAGCACGGTCAGGCCCGCCTGCTTGAACATCGCGGTACCGCCGGTCGCAGCCGCCGCCCACAGGCCTGCGATCAGCGTCCAGAACGCGTCGGTCGCGAACACCTGGTTGTAGCGGAACAGCGAAGTCGGATCCGACGACAACGGCGCGTACCCCACGCCGGCGACATACGGCAGCAGTCCGAACAGCGGTGGCAGCACGTCGTCGACGACGACGTTCCTGCCGGGAGGCAGCGTGTCGTCGATCGAAAGCGGCGTCTGCACGTTGGCGAAGCTCAGGATGTTCGGCACGTGGCGACGCAGCAGTGCCATGATGCCCGCGTTCTCCATGATGCCGCCGTCGCCGAACAGGTAGCGCGTCGCCGTGTTTCCCGGTGTGCCGGCGCCTGCGACGGGCCAATAGGTGTAGGTCGGATCGAGATCCTCGATCCACCGATGCTGCGGCGAGTAGCGCGTGATCAGCACATCGACATAGGCCGAACTGCTGGTGCCGGCGATGTCGGACAGCGCGAAGCGCGCTGCCGGCGCCGGTATCGTGAATCGACCGTCGGTCGGCGGCGAAGACGGACCGACCGAACCGAACGCGAACGGATCGACGTAGCCGCCGCCGAGATTGCGTCCACCCTCGCCGGCCTTGAGGAAGGTCGGCGGCATCCCTGTCGTGATCGGCGTGGACTCGAACGGGTAGGGATCGGCCCCGGGCTGCACCGCGGCACTGCGTCCCGGCACGGTCTTCGAGGCTCCGGCCGCCGGCGGATAGAAGAACGTCGAGTTGGTGACGAGGTAGGGACGATGCGTCCTGCCCTCGCCCATCTGCACGAGGTAGAGGCTATCCGGCGTGATGCCCGGGTTGTCGGCGCGCACGACGTGGTCGCGCCACCAGGTCGTGTAGCTGAAGAGCATCGTCGGCCGGCCATCGGCGAGGTGATCGCCAAGGCCGAACGGCTCGAGCACGAGCCGGCCGATGCCGCGGTTCCACAGCGCATCAACCGGAACGCCGTACTGCCCGTAGAGATCGACCACGGTCTCGAGCATTTCCGTGATGCCGATACGGGTGCACAGGCTGCCGATCGCATATGGCGAGAGCACGTCGAGCGCGAGTTCGGGCTTGCCGTACCAATTCTCCCACGTGAGCTGCGAAGGATCGATCACGACCGTGCCGAGCAGTTCGTCGTCGCTGATCGTGTCGGGGCAGTACGTGTACACCGTGCCGGCCCAGCCACCGCCCGACACGGTCGACAGGAACGTCACCTTGTCGAGCACGCCAAGCGCGCGCAGGCCGCGCAGGATGCCCATCGAGGCCGAGGCCGAACGTGACCCGCCACCCGAGAGACACACGCCGACGAATGGCGTCGGCAGCAGGCCTCCGTCGGCGGCTTCGGCGACATCCTGTGCGGGGAACGGATAGACCTGCGCGTGCAGCGTCTTCGGCGCAGCGGGCGCAGCGGCCGGCGCGCGTTCGGCCTGCGTGACCGTCTCGCGCCAACGTGCGTGCGCGAGATCGTAGGCGACGCGTGCCTCTGCCCGCTGCCGTGGCGTTCCGCCCGCGAGGGCCTGATCCAGTGCCGTCTGCGCAGCCTGCACGGCCTCCCACGACGCGTTGAGCGTGTCGTCCATGTGCATCCCCTTCCGTGAGTGATGATCGCGGGGTGAGCATACGTTATTTATCCACATGTGATCATGTCGGCGTGAGGTCATCTCCCATGCCACGAACCGCTGCCAGCGGACCCGATCACCGCGGTACACGACCACACGCTTCCGGCGCGCACGGGGCACGCGTCGGCGCTGTCGGGCAACACGAGCTGCATCCGGTCGATCGAATCCGTATCGCGGGCCGATGACCACGAATGCAGGAACGCCACGCACCTCTCGAGGTCATGGCATGCGATGCTCGGAAGCACACCGACGAGGCGGACACGGTTGTCGGTCGACATGCTCCGGAGATGCCGTGCGATGCCTCCCCTGCCCACATGTCGCGCGCTCATGCATCGCACAGGGATGCCCCCACTTGCACGGATGACGTCGGCCACGCCACGTCACGCAGCATCCATGGCATGCATCGCGAGCGGCATCCGATGGGTCGCCGCCATGATCGTGATCGCAACGGTTTCGCTGATCAGCACGACCGCCGTCGCGGAGAAGGATGTCGAGGACGGACTGGCCAGATTCCCGGGCCGCGCCGAGCCCGCCTTCAATGCCGCACGCACGGCCGCACTCGCCGTCGTCAGCCGTGACGATGTGGAGGAAGGCGAAGACAACCATACGCTGCTGCTGCGCGACATGGCACGTGGCACCGACGTGGAGATCCTGACCTTCGGACGCGGCATTTCGATCGGCTGGCATCCCGACGGCATGCTGTTCTTCATCAATGACCACGAAGGCAGCGACACCACGGACTGTCGCGTGGGCCGGCGCGACGCCGACGGCGGGGTCACGTGGTTGCCGACGCGCATCCCCGCCAGCGAGCAATGTTGGAATCTCGGTGCGCATCACTGTTACCGCACCTGCACGGCGTGGCGCTCGACCACGCGCATCGAGGCCCACATCGTCTATTACGGTGACGGTGTCGAGGGCGATCGCGATTTCGTGATCGAGGTGGTACCGGAAGACGTCACCGTCTCCGGGCCGGCGCATCCCTGAGCAGCAGCGCGCCAGTCAGCGCCCGGGCTTCGCGACCACGTCCGGACCGGCTACATCCGTCAGTTCCGCGCTGAGTCGTGCGAGGCGCGCGCACGCTGGCGTCGGCGGCCTGCGCATGCGGCGTGGAGGGCTTTCCGTCGACCTGGAACGCGAGCGTGACGAAGCGGGGCGAGCGTTCGAAGAGCCCCCCTCTCCCCAACCCCTCTCCCGCGAGGGGAGAGGGGCTGAAGACACGCGATTACGATGCCGCATAACCACCACGTCACGCCTTGCGCGGCATGGCAGGAACTTCGAATCCCGCATCCAATACTCCCTCCGCAACGTCAAGCCCGGGCACCGACCTCGCCGGTGAGACGCTCTCAGCCCCTCTCCCCTCGCGGGAGAGGGGTTGGGGAGAGGGGGCGGCGTCGACATGACGGTGGTTCCACGACACACCTCGTCGTCGCGTCGCGTTGTCGATCCAGGCCATGCCCGATCGTCGTGTCGTGAAGAGTCACGCGAGGAGCACATCATGTCCCGGATGACGTCGAGCCCGCCCGCGCGGTACCGTGCGGTCGCCTGCCGTGGAGCATCGCCATGAGGGACGGCACCTATCGCTGGGTCATCGTCGCGGTCGGCGCACTGCTCGGCTGCGTCGCGCTCGGGGCGATGTTCTCGCTCGCGATCTTCCTCGATCCGATCACGCGCACGACGGGCTGGTCGCGCACCGGCATCTCGTTCGCGATGACGCTCAACTTCCTGTTCATGGGTGTCGGCGCGCCGTTGTGGGGTGCGATCAGCGACCGCGTCGGCGCGCGTCCGGTCGTGCTCGCCGGCGTCGTGCTGCTCGGCCTCGCGCTGGTGCTGGCGAGCCGCGCCGAATCGCTCGGCATGTTCCAGCTCGTCTACGGCGTGTTCGTCGGCCTCGCCGCGAGTGCGTTCTTCGCGCCGCTCATGGTGCTGACGACGGCGTGGTTCGACCGCCATCGCGCACTGGCCGTATCGCTCGTCTCGGCCGGCATGGGCGTCGCGCCGATGACGATCTCGCCGTTCGCACGCTGGCTCATCGACGCCTCGGACTGGCGCACGGCGATGCTCGTCATCGGCGTGCTCGCGTGGACGATGCTGCCGGCCGCGCTGCTGCTGCGACGTGCGCCGCCGGTGGTCGCCACGTCCGGCACGATGGACGCACCCGCCGTCGGCGCAGGCGGCATGGGCGTCGCCGAGGCCTTGCGCTCGCGTCCGTTCATCGTGCTCGCGCTGACGTTCTTCGCCTGCTGCGCCGCGCACTCGGGGCCGATCTTCCACATGGTCAGCTACGCGATCGTCTGCGGCATCGGCCCGATGGCGGCGGTGAGCATCTACAGCGTCGAAGGCTTCGCGGGCCTGATCGGACGCCTGCTGTTCGGCGTCATGGCCGACCGCCTCGGCGTGCGCCACGTCATCGTCGCGGGCCTGCTGCTGCAGGCGATCGCGATCGGCGGTTATGTCATCGCGCGCGACCTGCGCGACTTCTACGCGCTCGCGCTGCTGTTCGGCACGGCCTACGGCGGCGTCATGCCGCTCTACGCCGTGCTCGCACGCGAGTACTTCGGCCCGCGTTCGCTCGGTGCCGTGCTCGGCACCGCGATGATGCTGTCGAGCCTCGGCATGGCGTTCGGCCCCGTCGCGGGTGGCTGGCTGTTCGACACCTGGGGCGACTACGGCTGGCTGTTCATCGGCTCGTGCCTGGTCGGCCTCGCCGCGGTCGCGATGGCGCTGGCGTTTCCGGCGCCGGACGAACCGGAGCGCGCAGCGACCTGAGCGAGCCACATCCTGCCGCCGTCCTCGAGCGGTTTCGAATGACGGGATATGCGCCGGTGCGACGACGCGGACGCACGGCGCCGCGTCGTGCGAAACCTATACTCGCGCGATGCGCATCCTCATCGTCGAAGACTCCGAGCAGCTCGCCGGTGCCCTGCAAGGCCACCTGCGCCGGCAAGGCCATTCCTGCGACCACGCTGCCGACGGTGCGGCCGCGCTCGATTTCGCGGAGCGCTACCCCTACGACCTCGTCGTGCTCGACCTCATGCTGCCGCGCCTGCCCGGCCTCGAGGTGCTGCGCCAGCTGCGCGCACGCGGCCAGACCATGGCCGTCGTGGTGGTGTCGGCGCGCGACCAGGTCGTCGACCGCGTCGCCTCACTCGATGCCGGCGCCGACGACTACCTCGTCAAGCCGTTCGCACTCGAGGAACTGCTCGCGCGCCTGCGTGCGCTCGCGCGACGCCCGGTCGACGCCTCGCCTGACCTCGTCGCGCTGGGCAAGCTCTCGGTGGACCGCCATACGCGCCGCGGCCGCTGGCAAGGCCGCGACCTGCAGCTGACGCCGAAGGAATTCGCCCTGCTCGACCTGCTCCTGCGCTCGCGCGGCCGCGTGCTGTCGCGCGTGCACCTGTTCGAACGCCTCTACGACAGCACCAGCCCCGCCTCGGACAAGGCCATCGAGGTCATCGTCAGCACGCTGCGTACCAAGCTCGCGCGCGCCGGCGCCGGCGAAACGATCCAGACCCGTCGAGGCTTCGGCTATGTCGTCGACTGAGCGCCGCCCCACCTGGTCGATCCGGCAGCGCCTCGCCGGCAGCCTCGCGCTGGTCATCGTCGGCGTGCTCGCGCTGCTGTTCGTGGTCCTCGACGCGCGCATCAGCGAAGGCATCGCGAGCCATCTCGACGAGGAGCTCGTGCAGCGCGCGCGCAGCGTCGAAGCCGTGCTGCTCGCGCACGGGCCGTCGACGCTCGAGCAGCTCATGCCGGGCTACCGCATGCCGGGTCACATGGAGTTCTTCACCGTCTACGACGGCGATGGCCACGCGTGGCTCATGTCGAGCAACAGCGACGGCATCGCGCTGCCGCGTCCCGACGACACGCGCACACCACGTCACTTCGACGTGCGCACGCCCGACGACCACGCCGCGCGCGGCTTCGCGCTGCCGCTCGAGACGGGCCCGTATCGCGGCTCGACGCTCGTGCTCGCCACCGAGCGCGAGGACTGGGACGCCTTCCAGCAGCGCATCCATCGTACGCTCATGGGCGGCATCGCGCTGGCGACGTTCGTGGTCGTGGTGCTTTCGCTGCTGCTCGTGCGCCAGGCCTTCGCGCCGATCGAGCGCGAGCGCCGGCGCATCGCGACGCTCGATCCGCAGGGCAACGCGCCGCCGCTCGGCGTCGGCCTGCCCAGCGAGCTCGCGCCGCTCGCCTCGGCCTACGACACCGGTGTCGGTCGCCTCTACACCGCGATCGAACGCGAGCGCCGCTTCTCGCGCGACATCGCCCACGAGCTGCGCACGCCCGTGGCCGAGGTGCGCACGGGTGCCGAAGTGGCGCTCGACTCGGGCGACGCCGCATCGCTGCGCGAAGGGCTGCGCACCGCGGTCGCCGCGACCGACCGCATGCAACGCAGCATCGACACGCTGCTCGCGCTCGCGCGCTTCGAATCGGGCCAGGAAGCGCCCGCGCTCGACCCGCTCGACCTCGCCACGCTGCTCGCCCAGCACGTGCACTGGCTGGCGCCACGCGCCAGCGCGCAAGGTCGAGAGCTGCACCTGTCTGCCTCGGCTCCGGCATGGATCCACAGCGATGTGGGCATGCTCGAACGCATCGCCAGCAACCTGATCGAGAACGCGATCGAGTACGCGCCGGCCGGCAGCCGCATCGAATGCCGCGTCGAAAGCCTGTGCGACGACGCAGGCCGCGAGCATCACGCACTGTGCATCACCAACGAGGCGCCCGACCTCGTCGCCACGGATCTCGAACTCATCGGCAGCCGCTTCTGGCGCAAGGGCGAGGCCGGCGGCACGAGCCGGCACGCCGGCCTCGGCCTCGCGCTGTCCGGCGGCTTCGCGCAGGCGCTCGGCGTGAGCCTCGCGTTCGCGCTGCACGACGGCCGCCTCGAGGTACGCGTGGGACGTTTCGCCGCACTCTGAGTACGCGGCAGCGGCGCGATGGCGCGTCGCACCAAAGCTTGCGCAAAGCTTGGCCCGGCATGCTCGGGAATCCGCCGCCGAGACCGTCCGCGCCATGCCCTCCACACCCGTCGCCGCCTCGCGGCGCCTGATTCCCTGGCTTGCCGCGATCGCGGTGGCCGCCGTCCTTGCCGCGTGGCTGTGGCCGCGCTCTGCCAGCGAGGCGCATGCCGAGGATGCCGGCACGAACGAGGCGCGCGTCGAAGAAGGACGGCTCGGGCTGACCGCCGACCATCTCGCCGCGCTAGGCATCGAGACGGTCGAGGCGACCGCCGCGACGACACTCCCGCTCGCCGGCCTCGCCGCCGAGGCGATCGCGCCGATCGAGGGCAGCGCGCGTGTCGCCGTGCCCTACGCCGGCGTGGTCACGCGCGTGCTCGCCGACGAAGGCAGCGACGTCAAGCACGACCAGCCGCTCGTGCGCATCCAGAGCCGTGACTGGCTGCGTGCCGAAGCCGAATTCGCACAGGCCCGCGGGGAAGCCGAGGCGGCACGCCAGCAGGCGCGTCGCGACGACCAGCTGCTCGCCGAGGGCATCATCGCGACCTCGCGCCGCGAGGAGAGCCGAGCACGCGCACTCGCCGCGGAAGGTCAGCTGCGTCACGCGCAAGGCGCAGCGAGCGGCCTGCGCGGCGTGCGCGACGGCGTGCCGGGCGAGTACGAACTGCTCGCGCCGATCGATGCGCGCGTGCTGCATCGCGCGGTCACGCCGGGCCAGTCGGTCGCCGCGCTCGACGAGGCCTTCGCGCTCGCCACGGTGGACGCGCTCGACGTGCTGTTCACCGTGCCCGTCGGGCTCCGGGACAGTCTCGCGACGGGCCTGCACGTCGATCTCCCGGGTGGGCTCGGCGAAGTCGTCGCGGTCGCCGGAAGCACCGATGCCGCCACCCAGCGCCTGCGCGTGCGGGCGCGCACCGAAGGCCGCACCGGCCTCGTGCCGGGCCAGCACTTCACGCTGACGCTGCAGCTGCCCGCACCGGAAGGCGCGGTGGCGATCCCGGCGCGCGCGCTGCTGCCGAAGGGCGAGCGCGCGATCGTCTACGTGCGCGATGCAGGCGGTGACGCCGCGACGACATGGTTCCGTGCCGTCGACGTGCAGCGCGTCGGTGGCGACGACACGACCGCCGTCGTCACTGGTCCGCTCGGCGCCGGCCAGCACGTCGTCGCACGCGGCGCGAGCGCGCTCAAGCCGCTGCTGTCGGCGGAGTAGGCCATGCTCGCTTCGCTGATCGATTTCTCGCTGCGCCAGCGCATGCTCGTGTTGCTGGGCCTGGTCGCGATCGCCGCGGCCGGCGTGTTCGCGTTCCTGAAGCTGCCCATCGATGCCTATCCGGACATCTCGCCGACCCAGGTCAAGCTGATCCTCAAGGCACCGGGCATGACACCCGAAGAGGTCGAGACGCGCGTGGTCGCGCCGATCGAGATGGAACTGCTCGGCGTGCCGAACGGCACGATGCTGCGCTCGACCGCGAAGTACGCGATCGCCGACATCACGCTCGATTTCGCCGAAGGCACCGACCTGTACTGGGCGCGCCAGCAGGTCGCCGAACGCTTCGCGGCAGCGTCCGACGCGCTGCCGGGCGGTGTGGAAGGCGGCCTCGCGCCGATCTCGACGCCGCTCTCGGACGTCTACATGTTCACGCTCGAAGGCGGCGACCTCAGCCTCGCCGAGCGCCGCACGCTGCTCGACTGGACGCTGCGTCCCGCGCTGCGCACGATCCCGGGCGTCGCCGACGTCAACGTGCTCGGCGGGCATGTCGACAGCTTCGCCGTGGTGCCGGACCGCGCGCGCATGAATGCGTCCGGCCTGCATTTCCGCGACCTCGTCGACGCAGTCGAGCGCAACAACCGCAACGACGGCGCCGGCCGTCTCGGCTCGGGCGAAGAGACGCTGATCGTTCGCGCCGAGGGCGCGCTGCGCACGGTCGACGACCTCGCCGCGATCGTCGTGCGCGGCGGCATGCCGCCGCTGCGCATCGGCGACGTCGCCGAGGTGCGCACCGAGGCGCTGACGCGCTACGGCGCGGTCACGCGCGACGGCGAAGGCGAGGCCGTGCAGGGCATCGTCGTCGCGCTGCGCGGCACCGATGCGTCGCAGCTCGTCGGCGAAGTACGCACGCGCCTCGACACGCTCGCCGAAGGCCTGCCCGCGGGCGTGCGCATCGTGCCGTTCTACGACCGCAGCAGCCTCATCGAGCGCGCGATCGCGACCGTGCGCAACGCGCTGCTCGAGGCGACCGTGCTCGTCGTGATCCTGCTGCTGCTGTTCCTCGGCGAGCTGCGTGCCGCGCTCGTGGTGGCGCTGATCCTGCCGTTCGCGGCGCTCGGCACGTTCCTGCTCATGCGCTGGACCGGCCAGAGCGCCAACCTCATGAGCCTCGGCGGCCTCGCGATCGCGATCGGCCTGCTCGTCGACGCGGCCGTGGTCGTGGTCGAGAACGCGGTCAGCCGCCTCGATCCGCACGCACCCGGCGCGTCGCTGCCGCGCCTGCACCGCATCTACGCGGCCGCCGTGGAGGTCGCCACGCCGGTGGCCTCGGGCATCCTCATCATCTGCCTCACGTTCCTGCCGCTGCTCGCGCTCGAAGGTCTCGAGGGCAAGCTGTTCGCGCCGGTCGCGCTGACCATCGTCTACGCGCTCGGCACCTCGCTGCTGCTGTCGCTGACCCTGGTACCGGTGCTCGCCTCGCTGATGCTCAAGGAACGCGAGCACAGCGAACCATGGCTCATGCGCAAGCTCGACGGCGCCTACGTGCCGCTGCTCGACGCCGCGCTGCGCCACCCGCCGCGCGTGGTCGGCGTGGCCGTGCTGTCGCTCGTGCTCGGCGCGGGCGCCTACGTCGCCACCGGCAAGGCGTTCATGCCGACGCTCGACGAGGGCGACCTGCTGATCCAGTTCCAGAAGTCGCCGTCGATCGCACTCGACACCTCGCTCGAGGTCGACCTCGCGGTCGAGCGCGCCGTGCGCAAGGCCGTGCCCGAGGTGCGCCACGCGATCGCGCGCACCGGCTCGGACGAGCTCGGCCTCGACCCGATGGGCCTCAACGAGACCGACCTGTTCATGGAGCTCGCGCCGCGCGACACCTGGCGCGTGCGCGACAAGGACTGGCTGGCCAACGAGCTGCGCACGGTCATGGCGCGCTTCCCGGGCCTCGAGTACGGCTTCACGCAGCCGATCGAGATGCGCATCTCCGAGATGCTCACGGGCAGCCGCGGCGACGTCGCGATCAAGCTGTTCGGCCCCGACCTCGACACGCTCGGCGAACTCGCCCAGCGCATCGCCGCGACCGTCGAGAACGTGCCCGGCGCGCAGGACGTGCTGCTGCAGAGCACCGACGGCGTCGACTACCTGCGCGTCGCGATCGATGCGCAGGCGGCCGGCCGTGCCGGCCTCGCCGTCGCCGACGTGCAGGACGAGCTGCGCGCGCAGGTCGAAGGCATCCGCGCCGGCGAAGTGATCGCACCGGACCGCCGCATCCCGATCCTCGTGCGCGGTGGCGGCGAGGTGCGCGATTCGGTGCCGCGCTTCGGCGAACTGCGCCTCGCGCGCGGCGAAGCCGGCGACGTGCCGCTCGCCTCGCTCGCACGCATCGAGCCCGTGACCGGCCCCGTGCGCGTCAACCGCGAGAACGGTTCGCGCTTCGCGCTCGTGCAGGCCAACGTCGACGGCAGCCGCGACCTCGTCGGCTTCGTCGACGACGCGCGCGCGGCGGTCGAACGCGAGGTACCGCTGCCGGCCGGCTACCGCCTCACCTGGGGCGGCCAGTTCGAGAACCAGCAGCGCGCCGCCGCGCGCCTCGGCCTCGTCGTGCCGGCCGCGCTCGCGCTGATCTTCGTGGTGCTGTTCACGACCTTCGGCTCGGCGCGCCAGGCGATGCTGATCCTCGGCAACGTACCGTTCGCGATGGTCGGCGGCATCGTCGCACTGTGGCTGTCGGGGCAGTACCTGTCGGTACCCGCCTCGGTCGGCTTCATCGCGCTGCTCGGCATCGCCGTGCTCAACGGCCTCGTGCTCGTATCGCACTTCAACCAGCTGCAGGGCACCGGCCTGCCCGCCGATCGCATCGTGCGCGAAGGCTCGAGGCGGCGCCTGCGCCCGGTCATGATGACCGCGACGATCGCGGCACTCGGCCTCGTGCCGCTGCTGCTCGCGACCGGACCCGGCTCGGAGATCCAGCGCCCGCTCGCGATCGTCGTGATCGGCGGCCTCGTCTCGTCGACCGCGCTGACCCTGCTGCTCCTGCCCGTGCTGTACCGCCGCTACGGCATCGCCCCGACCGCGCCCGTGGAGGCCGCCTCGTGAGCACCACGCTCGTCCGCCTGACCCTCGTGTTCCCGACCGCGCTCGAGAGCGCGATCACCGAAGCGCTCATCGAGCATCCGACCTCGCCGGGGTTCACGCTGCTGCACGCCGAAGGCCACGGCAGCGATTTCCAGGGCGCCTCGGTCGCCGAGCAGGTGCGCGGACGCATCGCGCGCCGCGTGCTGTGGATGGTGCTGCGGCCCGAACAGTCCGAAGCGATCGTCGCCGCGCTGCGCGAGCAGATTCCTTCACACGACGTGCGCTGGTGGGAAGAACCGGTCACGCGTCACGGGAGGCTCGCATGAACACCCTGCTCCGGCGTGCGATCTGCGCAGCACTCGCCATGCTGCCGTTCGCGGTGGGCGCGCAGGATTTCCTGCCGCCGCGCGAGCTCGCGACCTCGGCGATCGAACGCCACCCCGATGTGCTCGCCGCACAGGCGCGCACCGATGCGGCCGGCGCGCAGGCCCGCGCGCTCGAACTCGGCAGCCACGGCTTCGAGGCGAGCGTGAGCCCGCTGCGCCGCAGCGTCGACGGCGACGGCCGCTTCAACGAGTGGGAAGTCGAAGTGAGCCGCGGCATCCGCCTGCCCGCCAAGGCGCGTATCGACCGCGAACTCGGCGCCCTCACGCGCGACGAGGCCGACCTCGCGCTGCGCGGTGCGCGACGCGACGTGTCGCTGCGCCTGCTCGCCGCGTGGATGGCCTGGCTGCGCACCGACGCGGAGGCGCGACTGCAGACCGAGCAGCACGCCTCGCTGCAGGCCGCACGCGAAGCGACGCGTCGCCGCGTGGACCTCGGCGACGCCGCGCGCCTCGATCTCGACCTGCTCGATGCCGAAGTCGCGCTGCTGCACGCGACCGCGCTGCGCAGTGACGCGGCACGCGACCGTGCGCGACGTGCGCTCGCGTCGGAGTTCCCGGCGCTGCCGTTGCCCGAGCGCGCGCCGGTGCTGCCGGAGCCCGAGATCACCGACGGCACGGCACGCCCCGACCGCGCAGGACTCGTCGAGGCTTCGCCCGCGCATCGTGCCGCCGACGTGAGCGCGCGCCGCCTCGACGCCGCCGCCGAGCGTGCGCGTGCCGAACGCCGCCCCGATCCGAGCATCGGCCTGCGCATGCTCGACGAGCAGCGCGGCCACGAACGCAGCGTCGGCCTCGTGCTGAGCCTGCCGTTCGGCAGCCGCCACCTGCGCGCCCTGTCGAGCGCGGCCGAAGCCGAAGCGCTCGCCGGCCACGAGGATGCGCGCGCGAAGCGTGTCGCGATCGAGCGCGGCATCGACGAGGCGCTCGCCGAGGCCGATACCACCGTCGCGCAATGGCGCGCGCAGGCCACCGCATTGGCCTCGGCCGAAGCCGCAGCGCGACGCACCGCGCGCGCGTGGGAGCTCGGCGAGATCGCGCTGTCGGAACGCCTGCTGTCGGAGCGCAACCACCGCGATGCCGCGCACCAGGAACGCCTCGCGCGCGCCGATGCGCTCGAGGCGATGCAGCGTCTGCGCATCGACGGCGAGCTGCTGTGGGCGCAGTCAGCGCCCTGACCGGCGCGCGGTCACGGCATCGGTGACGCCCACGCGTGACGGGTGTGCGCCTGCATCGGCATGTGCGTGAGCTGCTTCCGCGCCGTCCTGCGCCTCCATCGGCGAGGCCGGTGTTCTCCGCGTGTGCGTCGTCCAGGTCCTGCGGCCTCGCTGGATCGCGCATACCCGTGACCACGGAAGACGCATCGCATGACTATCCGACTGCTGCACGCCCTCGGCGTGGCGATCCTCGCAGGCCCGTTCTCGAACGCCGCGGCCGTGACCATGGCCCCCGAAGGCTCCATCACGCGGCCTGCCGGCGTGCTTCCACGCGGCGTCGCGCCGACCGAGTGCGCGATCTTCCGTGACGATTTCGAGCTCGCCGATGTGCTGTTCTGGCACGGCTTCGACGGACTGGGCCACTTGCAACCCGGCAGCGGCGGCGGCGCATCGACCGTCTACACGACGAGTGGCGGCTATCGCATCGTCATCGACCGCCACACGATCTCGATCACCGACCCGATCGGACTCAACTCGGTCGAGCACTGGGGCGATCCGCACGAGAACCTCAACGGCAAGCACATCAAGGATTGGGGTGGCGCGTCCGGCTGGGACGGTTCGCAGCACACGATCCTGCTCGACGACGGCACCAAGATCACGATGACCGCGGCCGGCGCGCAAGGCGTCACGCTCTACACGTCGATCTACGACGGCACCACCGAGCTGCAGCTCGACAACACCGCCAACCGCATCCTGCTGCACGCGGCGAACCCCACCTCCGAATCGTGTCGCGAACGCCTGCAGCACGACGGCGAGACCGCGATCTTCCACACCGACCGCGCGACCGGCGTCGCCACGTACTCGAACCGCTACAACGAGGATGCCTCGTTCAACCGCACCACGTTCGACACGCCGCTCGGTTCGACCGGCGGCTTCGCGAATCCGAACCAGATCAACGACTACTTCGACGACCCGCGCCTCGGCCACACCTGATCGCGTCGATACGCGCAGGCTGCCGCGGTTGGCAGCGCCCGGGCTCCCTCGCGGCAGTGCCGCTGCCGACACACGCCTTCGAAAGCCGCCTCGAGCAGCCGGCGGTCGTCGGCATGTCAGCTTCCCCTGCACGGCTTCGTAACCGGATCGTGGAGGTGCCGGTGCATCGCACGGGGTGATGCGCCGACGTACGACCGGGCGACGTTCCCGAGCGATGCCATTGCACGACCGGCGATGACGGCCGCCCATATGTTCCACATATATACAAATGATCATGACGCGGATCCGTCCGCGCGCTCGTATCGGCACCCCTCGGACCGCGGAGCCTCCGCGGATCGGACGCTTCCACCTGAGGAGAGGATCATGGAGACCCGATACCCTGTACTCGTCGCGCTGCTCGTGCTCGGCGCGACGCCGACGTTCCTCGCGGCACAGTCCGTGCCGATGACCTTCGATCCGGCTGCCGCGAACGCGATACGGCTGCGACCCGAGGTCGTCGCGGCATCGTCGGCGATCACGCAGCGCAACCTCGTCCGCCAGCGGCTGATCGGATCGCTCGGCTTCCGCGAGGGCGAGATGTGCGTCACGCCGACACCGGTGTCCGAAACGACCATCGACCTGCACCGTTCGATGATGGTGCACGATGCCGCGACGCTCGGCGCCGGGGACTTCAGCCTGCGCAGGACTTTGCAGAAGCTCGCGACGGATGTCGCCGCCGACGTGCCCGGTGCAACGCCACTGTCGATCTTCCGCCAGCTCTGGGACAGCCAGGCCGCCGCACCCGGTGTCGATGCGACGAACCCCCATTGCAGCGACGCGAACGGCAAGATCGGCGCGTTTCCCTTCAACCGATGCCCGCGCAGCGAGGCCGCCGAAGCCGCCGGCAGCAATGCAGCGGTGAACGGCCGCATCGACGACTACGTACCCATCGCGCTCGTCAATCGCCTCGATCTCGCCGACAAGGGATGGAAGAACTGCGGCGAGCACCGCATCATCTACGGCAAATCCGCCGGCGGCATCCGCAAGAACTTCGTCATCTTCGAGGCCGTGCTGCCGAATCCCAAACCCGGGTGCCGATCGGGCTGCCGCGATGTCGTCGAGTTCTGGAACGACCTTTCGGCCGACAGCTCGCCGGCGAGTCGTGCGGCCAAGCTCGACACGTTCTTCTACGCCGGCCTGCCCGGATTCCGCCCTGTCGTGCACACCAGCCATTACTCGTCGGGAGTCGGCACGCTCTACGGCAACTCGGGCAGCGGCCAGATCCGCACCAACCAGTTCATCGCCGGCGACTCGTGGACGCTCAAGGAGTTCAAGACGCTGCTGTCGTGTGCCGGCGGCACCTGCCGCTACGACCTCATGCCGATCAGCGTGAAGGCCAATCCCTACGGCGCGCTGTGGAACCGCAACGTCGCCACGGGCAGCGCGCCGACGGCACCTTCGTCCAACACGTTCGCGACACCGATCGCCGGCCTCGCGGCACTCGCGACGGACTTCCAGGCGGACGTGCTCGCACAGGTCACCTCCACCCTGCTCGGCAATCCCGACATCAACAGCTTCACCTACGAGGTCAAGCTCGACAAGAACGCGGCCGAGAGCCAGTCGAGTGGCGGCAGCGTCGACAACTACCGCACGCAGGCCAACAACGCAGCGGATGCCGCGTTCCGCGACAGCCTCGCCAATGCCGGCGCCGGGCTCATGCCACCACTGACCGCGAACCAGCTCGTCAACCGTGCGCTCGCGCAGAGTTGCGCCGGCTGCCACCAGCCGAGCGGCTTCGGATTGACGGCGGCGAACGCGATCGGCCCCGGCATGGCGTGGCCGAACGCGCTGAACTTCGTCCACGTCGACGTGCAGTCACGCGCCTTCGGTCCCGCCGACGGTTTCGACACCACCCGCTTCGGCGGCAATGCGGGCGGCTTCGACCTGTCACCGGCGCTGTTGTCGTCGTTCCTGCCGGCGCGTCGTACCGTGCTCGCTACCGAGGTGAACAACGACGTCTGCGACTGCGTGCGCAAGCCCGATCGCCTCGACGCCTCGAAGAAGCTCCGCTTCGCGGAACTCGTCAAACAGTCGAACCTGCAGATCCGGCGCGACCTCGACGCCGCGCGTCGCGCCACGATCACGACGCCCGAAACGCTCCTGAAGGCCAGCCGCACCGCACTCGCGGAAGCCGAGCGCGCACGCGACGCCCGCCTGCGCGAGCTCGGCGTCGGCTTCGAGACACCGACACTCAAGGCCGATCGCGTCGTGCTCTCGAGCACGCGACTCGATGCCGCCGCCGGGGACAAGGCGCGACGCGCGGCGATCGAGCGCATCGTCGATGCCGAACCTCCGCGTGAAACGCTGACCGGATCCTTCCGCTCGCACTGACCGGACGCTGCGCCGGAGACGTGCTTCCCCGGGGCGTCGCGCGGGCGTGATCACCCGCGCGCGCTCCGGTGATGCGACACGACCACGTGGCGCGTGACGCTTGCCACGCGCCGTTTTCCTACGCGATCGGCCGCCATCCTGCCGACGCGGCGGGCGTCCACGCGGCGCACGATGGGCTTCCCCGTGGAAGCCTGCAGATGGCGCACGATCACGACGTCGACACGGCCGGCATGGCCTGCCACATCGTCCAGCGCGGCGACGGTGGACAGCCCGTGCTCGTCGCCGAACGCGACTTCGCGCGCTGCCGCGAGGCCATGGAGGAAGCGGCGCGACGCCATGCCTGCACCGTGCACGCATGGGTGCTGCTGACGCACCGCATGCACCTGCTCGTCACGCCCTCCGAAGCCGGGGCGCTGGCGCCCATGATGCGGATGATCCGGCGGCACTCCGGCGGTCGCGTCGACGCGCGCCGCACCCGGGCGGGAGCACCGTGGCGGGAGCACTTTGGATCCTCGTGCGTGGCCGGCGATCGCCGTGTCCTCACCTGCCACCATCACATCGAGACCAGGCCGACGCACGCAGGCATCGTCGCGGCGACAGCGGATTACCGCTGGTCGAGCCATGCGGTGAATGCCCTCGGTCAGCGCAGCGCGTTCCTCGTGCCGCACGGTGCCTACCTGCGCCTCGGCAGGGACGACGACGAGCGCCGCGAGGCTTACATCGCGCTGTTTCAGCGCCCTTCGACGCCTCCAAGGTCGACGCATCGTGTCCACCTGCATGTCGGCAACTCCGTCACGGGTGACGCGCACACCACGTGATCCGAAGCAGGCCACCGTCCGCTGCCACGCCTGCGCAACACCTTGGCCCCTCGCCTCGCGATCCACCGTGGAACACCTCTTCGACAGGACGCAGCGGGGAGACGAACGATGGTGTCATGGCGCAAGCGTGCGACGGTGGCCCTGCTGGCAGGAGCCGCCGGTGTTGCGAATGCCACGTCGATCGAGGTGACAACGGCCCTCGATCACTACGGCGAAGACACCTCGACATGCTCGCTGCGCGAAGCGATACGCGCCGCGAACACGGATACCGCGTTCGGAGGTTGTCCGGCCGGAAGCGCGACCGACCTCATCACGCTCGGCGCCACGTACTACCGTCTGACCCGCGAGGGGCGCCTCGAGAACGCGAACGCCACCGGCGACCTCGACATCGATGCCGGCGGCACCGTCATCATCGCCGGGCTCGGCGCAGGCAGGACCACCCTCGATGCGCAAGGCATCGACCGCGTGTTCGAGTTCGCCTGCCGCAGCGACATGGCCGTGCAGCTGACCGGCATGACGATACGCGGCGGCGACGCCGGCAACGACAACGCGGGCGGCGGCGGTGTCCGGCAATGCGCCGGCACGCGCCTCACCCTGACCGGCGTGCACGTCACCGACAACTCGGCCGGACGCGGTGGCGGCATGACGATCGCCGCCGCGAGCGGCGAGGTGACGATCACGCGCAGTGCGTTCACGCGCAACCACGCGATCGAAGGCGACGGCGGCGCGATCCGCCACAATGGCACGCAGACGCTCGCGCTCGTCAACACGACGATCAGCGAGAACGTCACCCAGAGCACGGGCGCACTCTCCGCGACCGCGGCGGTCACGATGAAGAACGTGACCGTGGCCGCCAATACTTCCGGCGAGGGTACGGCCGGCGTGCGCATGACGAGCGGTCGGATCACCCTCGACAACTCGATCATCGCCGACAACGCCGCGCGCACCGGAACTTCTCCGCCGGACCTCTACTGCCTAACCGACGCGATGACGTACGGCTACAACATCATCGAGACACGCGACTGCGACTTCGTGCTGCCCGTCTCCAGCGACCTCGCGGTCGATCCCATGCTCGGCACGCTCGCCGACACGGGGCGCGCGCTTCCCGCACACGTGCTGCTGCCGGGAAGCCCCGCGATCAACTCGGGCGCCCCGGTGCCCAACGACGGCAGCCAGGGTCGCTGCGCGTCGGTCGACCAGCGCAACATCCAGCGCCAGCAGTGCGATCGCGGCGCGTTCGAGGGGCGTGTCGACTACGCGGTGACCACCACCGCCGATGCGCCCGACAGCAACCCCGGCAACGGCATCTGCCAGAGCACGCTCGGCGGCTGCACGCTGCGTGCCGCACTCATGGAGGCGGCCACTCAGGACGTCCCCATCGTGATCTCGATCCCCGCCGGCGTGTTCGAGGTCAACATCCCCGGCCAGGACGAGGATTTCGCTGCCACGGGAGACCTCGACATCCGGGCGCTCGGCGGCGAGGCGCGCATCCTGATCGGCCAGGGACCGGACCAGACGATCATCCGCAGCAACGGCAGCGATCGCGTGTTCGACCTCGACGGCAACAGCGCGTACCGCTCGGCCATCGGCCTCTTCGGCATGCGCATCGAGGGCGGCAACACGGTCCATGCGGGCAACGACAGCAGTGCCTTCGACGGCGGCGGTGCGCGCTTCTCGTTCCCGCGTACGCTCACGATCGACCGCGTCTGGTTCGACCGCAACGACGGTGGCTCCTCGGGAGGCGGCCTCAACGTGATCACGGGTACCAACCAGGGGCCGGCGATCCGCATCACGCGCAGCGCGTTCACGCGCAACACGGCCGTACGCGAAGGCGGTGGCGTCGCGATCCAGCAATCCGGCGATGCCTCGATACGCTCGAGCGTGATCGCTCACAATGTGGCCGGTCTCGATGGTGGCGGCATCGCCACCAGCAACGCGCGCGACGTCGAGTTGTCGTGGCTCACGATCACCGGCAACGTCGCCGCGCGCAGCGGGGGTGGCGTCGCGCTCACGGGAGGAGAAATCGTGGGCTCGGTGATCATCACCGGCAATCGCGATGGCCTGATCCCCTCGAAACCCGACTGTGCCGCCGATCCCGCGAACACCGTGTCGTCGGGTTACAACCTGATCGGATCCGCCGGTGGCTGCGTGCTGGCCGGCGACTCGACCGGCAATGTGATAGGCGCCGACGTGCAGCTCGCGCCGGTCAACCTCGTCGGAGCGGCCATGCCGTACGCGGCACCGCGCGTCGGCAGCATCGCGATCGCCGCGGTACCCCAGACGCGCTGCCGTCGCGGCTGGGGCCAGTTCCAGCTCGACGATCAGCAGGGCAGCGCGCGACCGGTCGCAGGTCGCTGCACGATCGGCGCACTCGAACGCACGTCGGACATCCTCTTCGCGCACGGCATGGACGACAGCTATCCGGGCGAGTGACCATTCACTTCGCCATGGGCGGTGGATCCCGTCGTACGCCGTAGAATGCGGCCTCCTTCCATGAGCGGGAGATCGCCATGAAGCCACCGAATCCGCGCGGCCTCGTGCGACGCCTCGGCATCGCGCATCCGCTGCTGCAGGCGCCGATGGCCGGTGTATCGGATGCGATGCTCGCGATCGCAGTCGCACGCGCCGGTGGCCTCGGTGCGATCGCCGCAGCGACGCTGTCGCCCGATGCGCTGCGCGGCGAAGTCGAGCGCTTCCGGTCCGCCATCGATGCACCGCTCAACCTCAACTTCTTCGCGCATCGCGACGTCGCGCCGACACCCGTGCAGATGGAACGCTGGAGCGCGGTGCTCGCGCCGCTGCACGCACGCCTCGGCATCGAACCGTCACGCGATACCGCCGCCGCGCGCCGGCCGTTCGACGACGATGCTGCTCGCATGGTCGAGGTCTTGCGTCCGCTCGTCGTGAGCTTCCACTTCGGATTGCCCGGTGCCGCCCTGCTCGATCGCGTCAAGGCGAGCGGTGCGATCGTGCTGTCGAGCGCGACGACGGTCGCCGAAGCACGCTGGCTGGCCGATCACGGCGCCGATGCCGTCATCGCGCAAGGCTGGGAAGCCGGCGGCCACCGCGCGATGTTCCTCGACGACGACATCGACGGCCAGGTCGGCACGTTCGCGCTGGTGCCACAGATCGTCGATGCGATCGACCTGCCCGTGATCGCCGCGGGCGGCATCGCGGACGGCCGCGGCATGGCTGCGGCGCGCCTGCTCGGCGCCGATGCGGTGCAGGTCGGCACGGCCTTCCTGCGCAGTGCCGAGGCGACGACCTCGCCCGCGCATCGCGCCGCACTCGAGCGCGCCGATGACGCCTCGACGCGCCTCACCAATCTGTTCACGGGCCGGCCCGCACGCGGGCTGCGCAATCGCCTCGTCGACGAGCTCGGGCCGATGTCGTCGCAGGCGCCGCCGTTCCCCTACGCTGCGGGACCGCTCGCGGCACTGCGCGAGCACAGCGTGCGCGAAGGTGACGGCGACCATGTCGCGATGTGGGCCGGCCAGGCTGCCGCACTCGCCCGCGCCGAACGCGCTGGCGACATCGTCATGCGCCTCGTGTCGGAGTCAGAGGCGCTGCTGGCGCGCTGAATCAATGGCGGGCCCACGCCTGGCGTCAGGTTCATTTTTTCGTGCGAAGTGCAGCGTGATCCGCGGAACCAGCCAGAAAATGAACCTGACCCGAGGCTGCGGATCCCGTGCGGTGCAGCGTGATGCCGGGATCCGATTCCTGCAGGCCTTGCGCTACCCTGCCGCCCCGCCTGCACGCCCCGATGCCTCATGCCCGACCGCCAAGCCCTCGTCCTGCTGCCAGGACTGCTCTGCGACGAACGCCTCTGGCGCGACGTCACGGACGGCCTCGCCGATGTCGCGGACATCACGGTCGCCGACCTCACGCAGGATGCGAGCGTCGTGGACATGGCGGCGCGCGTGCTCGCCGCGGCGCCGGAACGCTTCGTACTGGGCGCGTTGTCGATGGGTGGCTACGTCGCCTTCGAGATCCTGCGCCAGCAGCCGCAACGCGTGACGCGTCTCGCGCTGCTCGACACCTCGGCCGCGCCCGATTCACCCGAACGCGCGAAGCAACGCCGCGCGGGGCTGCGCCTGCTCGAACAGGGACGCTTCCTCGGCGTCACGCAGCAGCTGCTGCCCAAGCTCGTGCACGCGACGCATCTGCGCGACGGCATCGGTGACGAGGTGCGTGCGATGGCGCGTCGTGTCGGTCCCGAGGCGTATCGGCGCCAACAGCGCGCGATCCTCGAGCGCCCCGACTCGCGTCCGTTGCTGCCGACGATCGGCGTGCCGACGCTCGTCGTGGTCGGCGAGGCCGACGTACTCACGCCACCGGCCGATGCCGAGGTGATGCAGCAGGCGATCCCCGGTGCCGAACTCGTCCGGATTCCCGAGTGTGGCCACCTGCCGCCGATGGAGGCCCCCGAAGAGACCACGCGACGACTGCGCGACTGGTTGAGCGTTTGATCCTTTGAGCGCGGCGCTTGGGGGCCTGCGAGTCCGGTCGCCCCTCGCATCCTCATGACCGGTAGCGCTCGCGACATCCGGGCGCATGCTCCGGCACGCGGCTCCGGCGGCGATGCGCAGGGGCTCCGGAGCGTCAGTCGAAGCCCTCGTGGAAGATGCGATCGGCGGGAATCCTTCGTGCCAGCCGCAGATTGTCGATCGTCGGCCAGCGTGCGCCCGCGGACACCTGCACGGCGGTCAAGGTCATCGTGATCGGCGGATTGTCGGAAACGATGCCGACGAAGGCGGACGTCGACGCTCCCGATACCGTGTGCACGTCGCTCGAGTCGCCGTCGCTGAAGGACACGACCACGTCACCGGCCACGAGCGCACCCGACAGGTTGGTGCTGAAGACGTTCGCACCGACGGCGGATACCGACGAAGGAAACACGTCGAAGATCATCAAATCCCCGGCGTTGTTGGTGGACAGCCACGTGTCGCCGGCGCTGCCGGCACCGTAGAACGTACTCGCGGAGGTACGCCCCACGTAGCTCCACGGCCCCGCTGCACGCAGCATCGGGCTTGGGATGTTGCCGGTGAGGGGGATGCCGTCGTAACCGTCGACGCCGGCTGATTCGACCGCAGCATCGAACTCCGCCGCCGAGGTGTAGACGACCATCTCCGCCTGCGACGTCGTGGACGACAGCAGGGCGAGTACTGCGATTGACCGGCTCATGGAAAACCTCGTTGTCGGCATGCCGCTGGCTCCTGCTGTCGTGGTGAAGGACGTCGTCGACGACACGCTGCACGTGCGCTCCCTCCGTGGACCACGCCCGCGCGCACGGGACGAGCCCGACCCCGTCGATGTGCCGTCCCATGCCGGATACCCGATTCGCCCCTCTTTCCCGCCACCGGTTCCGGACGTCCTCTCCTGCCGGGAAGGAGGTGCCCGCGCCGGTTCAGCGAGACCGCGCGCACCGGCTGTGCCACGAGCGGTCCGGAACGGCATGCGCCGGTCCGGCCACCTCTCGACGGCATATCGCGCCACCCACGCGCCGGCCACGTCGGCCGCATGACCACCCGGCGTGCGCATGCGGCGTATGCCACAATGTGGACACCGGACCACGACGGTCGCGCGAGGGGAAGTCACCATGCGGACGAAGATCTTCGGACTCCTGCTCTTCCTGTTGCCTGGCCTCGCCGTGGCCCAGGTCACCCTGGTGCGCCCGGTGCCCGCTTCGGCGATCACGACCACGCAGCTTCGCACGCCCAACGGCACGTCGAGCCACGCGTTCCTGCGTGGCCACATGATCCTGACCGCCGCGGAACTCGCGGCCGTACCGACGGGAACCACCTTCACGTCCTTCGGCATGAGTTATGCGGACGGGACGGACAGCCCGGCTGGCGGCACCTTCCGCGTGTACCTGCAGAACACCGCCGACACCACGAACACCAAATCCACGACGTGGACGACCGCGATCGCACCGATGACCGAGATCTACTCGGGCACACTGCAGCTGCCTGTCGGCACGACGCCTGCGACGGTCGACCTCGCGCTTCCCGTGAGCAGCTTCGTGTACACGGGCGGCGGCCTGTACGTCGCGTACGAATACGTCGGCTCGACGTTCGCGGCCGATCCGGCCACCTACTACGCCAATTCGACCCTTCCCTCGTCCCTGTTCATGAACGCCAGCACGACGGCGTTGCCGACCACCGTGGGTACGGGCTCGGCGTTTCGCCCGCAGCTGCGGTTCGGATATCCGAATCCGCACCAGAACGATCTTTCGGTCGACGCGCTCGACGTCCTCTACGGCGATCTCCACGCGCTGTGGACCGACACCGTCAGCGTCACGATCGCCAACCGCGGATCCGTCGACGCGAACACGACGAGCGTCGTGATCGGCACGACCGGTGCCAACCCTGGCAGTGAAACGCTGCCGGGCGGCCCCCTCGCCGGCGGCGCCTCCACGACGCTGACCAGTACCCGAAACTACCTCGCCGAAGGTGCGCAGACGATCACCGCCTCGGTCGCAGCCGACGAGGTTCCGGCGAACGACACGTTGTCGATACAGCAGGCGGTCTCGTGCGATGCGCTCTCGTACGCGGGCGCCAAGCCGGCCTACGACGGCATCGGCTTCAACACCGGAGCCGGCATCCTCGCGATGCGCTACACGACGTCGTCGGTGCCGGTATCCATCTCCGCGATCACGGTCGAGATCCACACCGGCACCGCGAGCATGGGCAAGACGATACGCGCGCGGCTGCTCGACGGCACCGGGCAGATCGTGGAATCGGGAGATCCGTACCTGATCGGCGCGGCGGACCTCGGCACGACCCTGCGCCTGCCGCTCGCGATGCCCGTCGAGGTCGCCGCGACCACACGGCTGTTCGCGGGCGTCGAGCAGACGGCCGGATCGCCCGGTTACTTCCCGGTCTCGACGGTGGCGCCGGCCAACATCGCGCCGGATTTCACGTACTCGTTCCCGTCCGCCGGCGGTGCCGGCACGGAGTACACGACCCTTGGCACGCTCAAGATCGGGTTCGAAGCGACGGCGCTGATCGACCTCGAGGTCGGCGATGGAGGCCCGATCAACTTCGACGATCCGGTATCGGTCACCGCAACGCCGGGCTACGGCACCTATGCGTTCCTGGTCAACGGCAACCCCGTGCAGTCCGGCCCCTCCAACGTGCTGACCTACCTCGCCGACGTGCCCGACGACGTCACCGTGACGGCGGCACGCAACGCCTGCTCCGTAAGCGCTTCGGTCATCGTGGGCGATCCGCTGTTCGCCGATGGCTTCGAAGTGACCCCGAAAGTGATCGCAGCCTCGGACGCGGCGACGACACGCACTGCCCATGCAGGTCCGGTCGCCTCACGCGCATCCGCACCGGTGCCGAGCGACGAGTGATCGCCTGAGAAGGGCCACGCCAGCGTGTCACGGCACGTTGGCGTGACACGCCGGGTGGCCCGCCGCGCGATCGTCCTCCGTGTCGGACAGCGACGGACATGGCGATCGCCGCCATGTCCGCGCACCGGAGATCGCGCATGATCCGCTCGACGGCCTTCGTTCTCGCCAGTCTTCTCGCCGCCTGCTCGGCGACATCGTCACGGACGTCCGGGCACACCGAAGATGCCGCGCCCGCTCCGGCATCGTGGATCCTCCCCGGGGCGTTCTCCGAGTTCACGACCATGGACGAGCTGCGCGCACGCTTCGGCGCGGCCAATGTCGTGATCGTCGCATCACCGGAGGAAGGTGCACCCGACGCGCGCAGCGTCGTGATCTTCCCCGACGATCCCGCACGTCGCGCCTACGTCCGCTTCCACGACGACGAAGCGTTCGCGCTGCTCGCGAGCATCGAAGTACGCGATGCGGCATCCGTCTGGCGCGGCAAGCACGGCGTGCGCGTCGGCATGACGCTCGCCGAGGTGCGCGCGATCAACGGCAAGCCGTTCTTTCTTTCCGGCTTCGACACCCGGGCGCGCGGCTATGCACGCGATCAGTGGAGCCCCGCGTTCGACGACGACGACGGCAAGCTCGGTGCGCTCGACGTCGATGAGGGCGAGCGCCTGTATTTCGGTGTCGACTTCGCGCTGCGCAGCGGCGCGACGACACGTGACGGCGGCGCGTGGCCGCGCGACGAATACCTGTCGAGCGACGATCCGCGATGGCCCGATCTCGGCGACGCGGTGGTCGTCGACGCGTTCAGCGCCTGGAGCAGCCTCGACGACGAATGGCAGTGATCCGCGGCCTGTCCGTCAGTGAGTCATGATTGCTTCGTTGCGCTGCGCGGCGCGACGGTACGGCTCCCTTCACGCCTGTCAGCAGCCATGAGGGCAGGCTCATTGTCCCATCCCGCATGCGCAGCCACCTTCGGCTGCCAAGGGAACATGAACCTGACCTCGGGTCGTGACGTGCAGTCTCACCCTCCCGCGATGCCGAGCGCCCTGGCCGTGTTCTCCGCATCGACGCGCCAGACATGCGTGGGCAGGAACGCCTCGCGCATGACCGGCAACGCCGGCGCGAGCCATTCGCGCGCCTCGGCAAGACGCCCTTGGCGACGGCGCACCTCGGCCTGCTCGCTGCGCACGGTGGCGAGATCGACCGGCGGTGCACCACCGGCTTCGAGGATCGCGTAAGCCTCGGCGAGCTGCGTGTCGGCGACATCGAGCTGGCCGCGCATCAGCGCGAGTGCGGCACGCAGGCGGCGGATGTGCGAGAAGATGCGATGCCCCGCCGGCACGATGCCCGACCACGCCTTCTCCGCGTCGGCCGCGAGCGTGAGCGCACCTTCGACGTGGCCTGCGCGCCGCTCGGCGAGCGCGAGCTGCCAGGTCACCATCGCGTATTCGAACGACGTATCGCCGTCGATGCGCTTCGCGCGCACGCGCAGGTCCTCGAGCATCGCGACGGCGCGATCGGCCTGGCCCGACACCGCGAACGTACGTGCCTCGTTGCGCGACGCGCGGCGATGGATGTCGCTGTCGACCTCGAACTTTCCTTTCGCGATCGCGTCGCGCGCACGTGCGTGGAAGCGCAGCGCTTCCACGTAATCGCCGGCGTCCTCGAGCGCACCGGCGAGATTGCTGTAGATCACCGCCTGATTGAACGGTCCCTCGCGCTCCGGCGGCGGCATGTCGCGCATCACCTGCGCGGCCTCGCGGTAGCGGCCGAGATCACGCAGCGACAGCGAGAGATCGTTCTGCAGCTGCAGCATCGAGATGCCGCCGTCGCCGGTCAATGCACGCTGGCGTTCGATGAGTTCGCGCAGCGTCGCCTCGGACAACGCCGCACGCCCGCAGCTGCGTTGCGCGGACGCCTCCTCGCGCCGCAGACGGATGCGGTCCGGCGCGTTGGCGGGCTTGTCGGCAATGCGTGCGAGACCGTCCTGCGCGACCTTCAACGCCTCTTCGCAGTCACCGTTGGACGACAGCAGCGACGCCAGCATCGGCACGGCACGCATGACGAGTTCGTCGGGCAGCGGCACGTCGCCCGTCGGCACGGCGAGCGCTTCGCGGAACAGCGGGATCGCCTTGGCTTCCTCGGCGGCATTGCGCAACAGGTAGGCCTGCGCGATCAGGTCGCGCGCATGCTCGATCGGATCGCCCGGGGCGAATCGTTCGCGCAACGCGGCAGCCTTCTCGACCGCGACACGCGCCTCGTCCACACGGTCTGCGCTGCCCAGCAGGTTGGCGTAGCGATCGAAGTCGTCGGCGACGGCGAGCGCCTCGGTACGCTCGACGGGTTCGACGCCGTCGAGCCCGCGCGCGAACACTTCGATCGCGATCGGATTCTGGCCGAGTGCGTCGTACAGGCGGCCGAGCAGGCGCTGCATGGATTTCGCGACCGTCGGCTCGAGATCCTGCGCTTCGAGTTTCCCGCGCGCATGATCGAGCAGATCGCGCACGCTCACGGTGCTGCTGAGCGCCTGGTCGGGAGACGCCGCCGCGAACGCGTCGATGAGGAAACCGAGCGCAGCCTGGGCGCGGGTCGCATCACGCTCCGAGGCCACACGCGCCTGCTGGGCGGCCTGCTCGGCAGCGACGGCGCGATCGCGCTCGCGATCGAGCTGCCAGACGAACGCCGCCAGCGCGACGAGCGCGGCGGCGCCGACGGCCACCCATGCACGATGGCGCATCACGAACTTGCGCAGCAGGTACCAGCGCGTCGTGCTCGCCGCACGCACGGGCCGCCCTTCGACGTAGGCACGCACGTCCTCGCGCATCTCGGCGACGCTCGCGTAGCGCTGCACGGGGTCGACGTCGGTCGCCTTGGCGACGATGCCGCCGAGTTCGGCATCGATCGGCAGCGGCGGCGGGGTGCGTGCTCCGCCGTCACGCCCGCCGACGAGTTCGCGCAGCAGCACGCCGAGACTGTAGACGTCGCTGGCGGTCGTCACCGCGCGCCCTTCGCGCTGTTCGGGACTCGCGTAGCCGGCGCTGAAGATGCGCGTCGAGGTCTCGCGCGGACCCGTGTCGAGATCGACGAGGCGCGCGATGCCGAAATCGAGCAGCTTCACGTCGCCGCCCTGCCCCACGAGCACGTTCGCGGGCTTGAGGTCGCGATGGATCACCAGATGGCGATGCGCATGCGCGACCGCGTCGAGCACGGCGTCGAACAGCGCGAGGCGCTCGTGCAGTCGCGGCGCGTGTGCGGCCGCGTAGTCGAGCAGGTTGAGGCCGTCGACGTACTCGAGCGCGAGCCAGGGCTGCTTGTCGCCGGTCTCGCCACCGTCGAGCAGCCGCGCGATGTTGGGATGGTCGAGCCCGGCGAGGATCTGTCGCTCCTGGCGCAGTCGACGCAGGCCTTCGCTGGTCGGGAAGCCGCGCAGCAACTTGATCGCCACCGCCTGCGTGAAACCGCCGTCGACGCGCTCGGCGAGGAACACCGTGCCCATGCCGCCGGCACCGAGCTCGCGGATCAGCTTGTACGGGCCGAGGCGCTCGTCGCGCGGCATCGCGAGGCGCAAGGCCTCGCCTTCGACCGACGCCGCGAGCGGATCGTAGTCGTCGGCATCGGCCTCGAGCAGACGGCGCAGCGTGGTGCGCTCCTCGTCGGTGATCGGCAACTCCGCGAGCGCGCCCTCGCGTTCGGACACGTCGAGCTGGCTCAGGCGATCGAAGTGCTCGGCGTAGCGATCGAGCTGGGATGACGTCACGGCATCGCACTCCGGCACGGGCATCGAAGACGCGCGAACGGTTCGCGCGAACGATCGATTCTAGCGTGCCAGTGGTGCCACGCCGCCACACGCCGAGGACTGGCGTCAGGCTCATGGTGCCGTCACGGCATCGCCGCGAGCCACGCGCCGCCGGCGAGATCACAAGGCACGTGACATGGGATGTCGCGCGAGGCCAAGCGCGCGGATGCGACGCGCCGGTGTGCGCAGGTCCTCGCCGGTGACACCACCGGCGACGCACAGGGATCAGCGTGCGATGGCCGGTACGGACTCGCGCACCTCGCCGACGGAAGAATCCCGCCGCAGCGGCGAATCCGTCCACGGACCTTTCCACGGCAGCCCCTCCGAGGCCACGTCCACGCAGTGCACGTGCAGCTGCGAGCGGCGCCCGTCGCGCGCGGGCAACTCGTAACGCGATGGGCGCATGCGCGCGAGCCCCTCGTGCCATGGGTAGATCAGGACCACGTGATCGCAGGCGTACAACGTCGCATAGGCGTGCATCTGGTAGACGTGCGCTTCGTGCGGCAGCACACGGCGATGGCCGTCGAGCGGCATGCGTACCCATTTGGTGTCGGCGACGGCGACGACCTCGCCCCGCTCGCTGATCACCAGATCGGGACGAACACGCTGGTGGTTCGTTCCGGCAGCGTCGCATGCCTCGAGCATGTATCTGCCCGAGTGCTGCACATCGAGTCGCTGCCCGCGGGACCGCGCGCGGCGATCGAGGATCGTGGCGACGGCGGACTCGAACAGCCGATTCATGTCGAAGACGAGGGCAGGCGCGTCGCCGGTGCCGGCGCGAAGGCGCGGCGAGAGCAGCTGGAGGATCCATTCCGCCCAACGAAGCGCGTCCCTGTAATGCGAGAACCGCCGATCCGATGCCAACGACCGCATCGGAAGCTGAGGTCCGCGTGGCGACGCGACATCGGCGAATGCGCCGTACACCTCCCGCCACTGCCTTCCGAGCGGCCTCCCCACCGTCAACGGATGGACGAGCTCGAGCGCGGACTTGAGCACCTGGTTCAGGGGATGATCGAGATCGAAGTCGTCGAACCGGCAGGCGATGCGGTCGGGACGCAACGCATTCACGGCGACCTGACGCTGCACGAGGATGCGCGAACGTACGACCGCGAGATCGTCCTCGGTCTCGCGATAGTGACGTGACAGCCCTCTCGACACGACGCAGGCGACCGCATCCTGGAACGCCGCGATGAACACGTCCAGCAACGATGCGTGCTGGAGCCGCTGTCCCACGTTCTCGAGCGTGTGCACGGGCAATCGGCCGGCGAGGCGCAGCAGGCGCAACAAGGTGCTGCGTGCCGCCGCAGGCTCGACGTCGTCACCCACCTTGGGCAGGATCTCGACGATTCTCTGCCCCGCACGTGCGAGCCCCGCGTACTGGGAAAACTGCACGCTGCGGTGACCGCGCGTGCAGAACCCGGGGCGGGCCCTCGCGACGGCGAGCAGGTCCTCGACCTCCGACTCGGACAGATGGCCAGCCTGCAGGCCGATGCCCACCACCTGGTGTTCGAAGACCGTCAGTACCGGCGCGCTCACGCGGCGGTTCCACCCGCTACGCCATCGGCGCGCCCGTCCTCGTAGATCGAGCGGAAGGCATCCGCATCCCAGGATGCCGACGGCGTGAGTCGGTAGCGGGGACGCTCCGGCTCCATGTCCGGGCGCCCCGTGGCGAACAGGCGGTCGGCGCGCAGGACCTGCCGCTCGATCATCGGCGACTTCCCCTGCGCATCGCCGAGCACCTGCTCGACGCGCGCGAAGTCGTCGTGGAAGTACTCCTGAAGCAACGGAATGATCTGTCGCGAGAACGCCGTGCGCAGGTCCTCGAGGGATCCCACGCGCGTGAAGTACCCGTGCCCGACGAGTCGCTCGTGGCCCGCGAGGAATTCGATGCGGTCGTTGATGCGCATGAGCAGCCGGCCGAGGTCGATACCGTCGACGGTGCGCCGTATCACTGAGTAATCCGGCGCCATCTCCTCGAACTCGAATCGCCTGCGCAAGGCGATGTCGAGCAACGCGATCGAACGATCCGCCGTGTTCATGGTGCCGATGATGTCGAGATTCTCGGGCACGCCGAAGCGCTCCTCGTCGCCATCCTCTCCGCCGGTCCCCGGCAGCTGCACTTCCATGCCGCGCACGAGACGGCCCTCGGTGTCGTACGCGGCACGCTTGTCGATCTCGATCAGTGTGATCAGCTCGCCGAATACCTTGGCGATGTTGGCGCGATTGATCTCGTCGATGAACAGCGCGTGCCGCCTGGCCGGGTGGGCGCGGGCCTGTGCGCAGATCTGCTTGAACACGCCGTCGACCATGCGGAACCCGGCCATACCCGACTCCGATGTGACGGGCCTCAGGCCGACGACGAAATCCTCGTAACTGTAGGACGGATGGAAGGTCACCACGCGGTAGCGCTGCACCGGCTCGGCGACGGCACCGGGCCCCTTGCGCCACGAGGTCGCGAGTTCCGCCGATTCGGGATCTTCGTCGCGCCATGTGTCCAGCAGTCGCCACGAGGCGTCGGCGACCTTGTCGAAGATGAAGGGAGGCCTGCGCGTGCTGACGTTGACGGTCGCACTGTCGACGGCGCTGTGGATCTGCATCACGCCCCACAACGTTTCCTTGAGCGCGTGTTCGCGCTGCCGGTGACGGACCTTCGCCCTGACCAGCGCGTGCTCGAGGATTTCCTTCGCCTTGGCAGGCCTGCCGAGTTCGTGCAGTGCGACGGCGACCACGCTTCGCCAACCGAAGCGGGCGACCGTCTGCACCTCCCATTCGGCGCGATCGATGTCGACGGGCTGGTCGACGTATCGCTTGAACAGCTCGCGCATGCTCCGCGTCTTGCCGGTTCCGGGCGGTCCGTAGAGGATCAGGTTCGGTGACGTCGCGCCGAGCGGGTACGCTGTCACGGTTTCATTGACCGCGTGCGCATCCGACGCATCGGCCGCAACCTCCTCGTCGCCGGGCGCATCGTCGTTCGGAAGGATCCAGCGGGCGCGCAGCGGCTCGAGGTAGAAGTCCAGGTCCGCGGTGCCATGCGTCGCCTCGAGCTCTTTCCTGAGTTTGAACAACGCATCGTCCAGCTGCCGATCGGACCATTTCGCCGTGGCCTTCTGCGGCGCGATCCCGAAGCCTTGCAGCACACGCATGCGGTCGTTGTTCGAGGACATGCGCTCGACGCGCTCGGGGAACAGGAAGTAGCGCAGCATGTGCCGGTACTGGCGATTGCCGTGGGACGGCACGCCCGCGATCCAGGCCATGAAGCTGTCGTAATCACCCAGGACGTGCCGGCGCTCGTCGACGGGAAGCGGCTTGATCACCTGCCCGAGCCCGATGAGGTAGTTGAGCTCGCGCCATCGGTTGGTGTTGACGCCCATGCCACCGGAGCCGATGCCGCCGAGCACGCCGTCGGCGAGCAGAGGATGCCCGGGATCCAGCGTGTCGCCCGACCAGCCCCACACCTTGACGACCCCCTCCCTCTTCACGTCCTCGCCGATGTTGCTCGGGAACAGCAGCAGCGCCCACAGGAGCTCGGCCATGAGCTTGCGCGCACCCGGCGGTGCATCCGCCAGCTGCGTCTCCAGCTTTTCGTAGAACGTGCCGTCACCGGCGTCGGGGCGCCGGACGAAGAACCGATCCAGGGCATCGAAGTGCTCGGCCGTGGAGATCGGTTCGTCGCCGAACACGCTTCCGTCGCCGATGAGGCTGCGGTCGACCCATCGATGGGCGACTTCGACGATCTTCGGCGCATCGTGATCCTGCGTGTACAAGCCCATACATCCTCCTGGTGTTCGGGACGCCGCACGCACGCCGAGGCGTGTCGTGCAGAGCGATGCGCAGTGGCGCAACGGGACGGAATCCAGCCTTCGCACCCGACCTGCGTGCCGCCACGATCGGCATGCGCTACGCGGGAAAGCGACCTCGACCGGGCCCGGTCTTCTCCTGCCCAGCCTGTCGGTTCATCAGTGGAATCCGGATACGAAAAGGGAATCGTTGTCGGCGAAACAGAACAGGCGCAGGTTCGACGAGCATCCCGCACTGCTCGTCACGTCGGCCGTCCAGTCGGACATCGCGGAAATCGGCAGGCCACGCGCCGCGCCGTTGCCGGACGATGCACTCGTCCAGTCGTTGCACGAATCGGTCACCGGTGTGGCCTGGTACTCGCCCGCCGGCGTCGTGCCCGTCCACACCACCGAATAGCCGGTGGGCTTGCCCGCCTCGTCGATCTGCAACGGCGCCTCGATCTCGCCATCGAGCAGATCGGGCATGGAGACCGCGATACGGACGCCATCGGGCCGGTACCACGGCCCCTCCCACTCGAAGCGGTCCTTGGCATGAGTATTCGATGTGGACAACCAGGCCTTGAAGCTGGCCGCTCGTGCGAGGCCACCGCGTGCCGCATGCGCACGACAGATCGCGTCACCTGCCGCGAGCCCCGAAGCTCCGGCGGCATCGATCCACGAGCCCAGATTCCCCCTGCCCAGCGTCGACGTGACGAAGGCGACCCGATCGCTCGCAGGTGCGACGCGCCTCAACGCCTGGCCATGCGCGCCCTTCGCGGCACAGGCAAGCCTGAACGAAATGCCGCACGACGCGCTGTAGTGTCCCTGCCCCGATCCCGCCAGGTAAGCACTCATCGCATACGTCCATGCCCCCGTGCCGGCGTTCGTCCAGTCACTGCACGTGTCGGATACCGCCCTGCCATCGTTCGACGTCCCCGTGAAGGCCAGATGCTCGATCACGTCGTCGTTCGCCACGGGAGAACCGGATTCGTCGAAAAGGACATGCCGGGGGATGTAGCCGACGACAGGATCATCCGGCATCGAGTGGAATGGCGTGTCCCAGGACGCGAGGCCATCCATCCGATACCAAGGGCCTGCATCGGACGGCAGCTGGGCCAACCCGCAGTTGCCGCTGCGCTTGCCGTGTAGACCGTGCAGGCGACAGTACGCATCGTCGACACTGCTCGACAGCAGGGCGACGTACTGTTCGGGATTCGGAATGTTCCTGAACGCTGCGCGCGAGCGGCAGATTTCGTCGCCCGCCTCGAGTCCCGAGAAGCCGTGCGCGTCATCCCACGAGGACAGGTTTCCGCTCCCTTTCACCGACGTCATGAAGATGCGCGGCAGATCCTGCGATTGCGCGATCGAAGCAAACAGCAACATGGGCAGCGCGATGGCGCATCCGTTTCGCATGAGATTCGTTCCCTGGTCGAAGTGGTCGGAATCAGGGAAACAGCCACGCGACCACGGCACCGCCGCGTGCGCACCGGAACCGTGGCGAATGTGACGCCCGAAGGCGTTGGCGCTCCCCTGAAGCTCTCGAAGTTTATCAGCGTCGCCACGCCTGGGGCGCCCTGCGGCACGCCGATGGCGCGTTCAGCTTGCGGCTTTCGGGGGTGCACCGCATGACGATCCCTTCATTCGAACCGCTTCATCGCCTACGACGCTTCGACGAGCACGCCTCACGTTTCCCTCCCGGTCACGCAAACACGCCGTGATGGGCCTACCCTGCTGCGGTTCGATGCTTCGTCGCATTCGCGCGAAGGAGCACATCCCACGCAGGAGATGCCCGTGATCCCGAAGAACACGATCTGCCTCTGGTACGACGGCACCGCGCTCGAAGCCGCCGAGTTCTACGCCAAGACCTTCCCCGACAGCGAAGTGCGCGCCGTGCATCGCGCGCCGAGCGACTTTCCCTCCGGCAAGAAGGACGACGTGCTGACCGTCGACTTCACCGTCTGTGGCATCCCGTGCATCGGCCTCAACGGCGGTCCCGCGTTCAAGCACAGCGAGGCGTTCTCGTTCCAGATCGCCACCGACGACCAGGCCGAGACCGACCGCCTGTGGAACGCGATCGTCGGCAACGGCGGCCAGGAGAGCGAGTGCGGCTGGTGCAAGGACAAGTGGGGCCTGTCGTGGCAGATCACGCCGCGCGTGCTCACCGACGCCTTCACGAACAAAGATCCCGCCGTCGCCAAGCGCGCGTTCGAGGCCATGATGACGATGCGCAAGATCGACGTCGCGGCGATCGAGAAGGCGGTGCGGGGCTGATCGCTGCCAAGTTCCGTTGCGCGACTGACGACCTCCGATCGGCAGATTTCTTCTGGCCGGCAGGGATCTTCGCCGCGGGTGCGGAGTGTCGGGTTCGCTGCGCCATCGCCGACGATGGCACCCGGCATGACGCGTGTGATCCGGCACAAGCGTCACGCACAGCGACACCACGGAATGAAACGTCGCCCCGGCGCAGGCCGGGGCCCAGCGCCTTTCTTCACGCGCCGTGATGAAGGATTCCGATTCGTACCATGAGCGCCTGCCATTGCACGGCGCGTCGTGTCGTGCGTGTTCTGCGCGACAGCCTATCCCCTCGTCATCCCGGCGGAAGCCGGGATCCCCTTGAGCCTCACACGGCATCGTGAAGGGCAGCGTCGAGAAGCTTCGACATGCACTTCCTGCTGCTGAAGGCCGAGCTTTGCCAATATCTCCCAACGCTTGATGGGATGACCAGCGCTTCGCGCTGTTGTGAAGCGCCTCCGGCTTCCGCCGGGATGACGGCGTCTCAATTTCACTGCCAACGGATGATGGGAAGTTGAGACTGCCTGTTGCGCGGCGACATCCCAAGGGGATCGCCCTCTACAGTGCACGACGCCGTCACTCGAGGAACGGCTCGACACGCCAGGCGGAAAGCCTCATCACCCGCAAGGCTCTGGATCACCCGCGAGTGTCTAGGGCTTCATGAACGTCGGCGGCGGGAACGTCGCGATCTTCGCTTCTTCCAGCGCAGCGCGCTCGGCAGTCCACCCGGTCTGCAGGTAGGCATGAATCGACGCGATCTCGCCATCCGTGAGATGGGCGAGCTGTTCGCGCGCGACGATGCCCATCACGCTGCCTTGCGCATACATGTCGCGCCCCGCGCGCGTGACGCCGGTGCGCAGCAGCGTCGTGAATTCGGGCAACGAGTACGCCTGCACCATGAGCAGCGGCGGCGCGTTGAGGATCTCCTTCGGCGTCTGGTGATGACAGTTCACGCAGCCGACGATGATCGCGAGGCGCTCGCCCGTGATCGGTGGAGGTGTCGAGGCCTGCGGTGGCGGTGCCGGCGTCGAGCACGCGCCGAGGGCCAGTGACATGCACAACGTGATACCCGCGAGACCATGGTGCATCGTCGAACCCTCCGCTTGTGGGCAGGCGATCGCTGTCGTCGATGACGTTACACGATGCAGGGCATCGGGCGGGGCCATGCGGAACCCGGCCGCCGCGCTGACATCAGGTGTGCATCGAATCCCGTGCCACTATCCCTTGCGAACCCTGTCGAGTTTGTCCTGCAACGAAGCGATCACGTCTTCAGCAGCGACATGGCGCCCCGAGCATCCGGTTCGATCACGCGAGGCGAGGCCAGCCCACCCGCCACGAAGGCATCCCGCTGTCGCAGCTCGATCGCAACGCGCATGGATTGCTCGACGAAACCCGTCAAGGTCTCGCCCTCCCCGCAGTACCGCCTCGGCGGATTTGCGGAGCGCAGGATCCATGCGCACGGATGGGACAGTAGACGCCTTCACGAACTCGAGCTCCATGCAGGGTGCTGCGTTAGTCGGCCGATGCGTCGCGGGCATCGCGAGCGGCGAGCGCGTCGGCGAGGATCATCTCGTAGAACTCATACTGCATGCGCATCTGCGCGGCCATGGCGCCGATGGCCCAGCCCACGGCGAGGAACAACGCGAGCATCGCCAGCCACGGCGGCGTAGCGATGAGACCCTCGATACCGATGCCATGCGCTTCCCGAGCGAGAAGAAACAGTGCGGTCGCGAGCGGCAGGACACCGAGGCGTTCCACGCCGCCGGAAATGATCCCGAGTTTGGACGTCATGCGTTCGCGCGCGAGCTTCGCGAAGCGGTGATGTTCGTCGAGCTGCTCGCGCGGGAATCCGAGAAGCCAGCGGCGCAGCTCGCCGAAGTGAACGACCTCGTGGTCAGCTCGCGCGATGAGCCCCCGCTTCCAGCGCCATATCCCGTGCAGCACGCCGCCCATGCCCGTCACGAAATGCGGCACGAAGAGCAGGAACGATGCATAGGCTGCGCCCTGGGCCACCCTCGCCATCCACAGCTGTGGCTCAAACGATTGCACGAAGACGATCGCCGCAACCGCCACGAGCAGCGCGATCATGCCGAGCGCGTTGAGAACCGCGATCCAGCGAGGCGGATTGAGCGCCATGACATCGATCTCGGGCATCGCATCGATCCGAGCCTGCAGCGCAGCGAAACTCAACGGTGTATCGGACATCCTTTCCCCCTTCCCCATACATTCGCGGCTCGAGCGCCGCGTCCTTTGCGAGCCCGATCATCCTGGCCTGTAGGGCCGAGCGCAATGTCCATCCGCCGAAGGACCTCGGACGGACGCCGCGACGGCGCTCGGTACGAGGCCTTCGATGCGGCCCTCAGTCGCGAGTCGGTACGAAGACCTTTCCGCCATCCCCACGATCCGCCAGCGTGAACCGTGCGTGGTCACGACCGAAGCAGTGCCCCGCGAGCGGTGCAAAGTCGCCGAATCGCCTTTCGTGCTCGCGACGGTCGTGCAACTTGCCTTGGCGGACGAAGATCAGCAGGTTGATGCCATCGTCGTGGCCAATGCTCGAGATGGCGTCGAGGAAGACATGGAAGCCGAGGATGCGCTCGGTATCCCGGCTCTGCGAGTACGGCCCCAGCACGCACACCTTTTCCCAGCTCCCGGGAACCACCGCGGCCAGATCAACTTCGCCCGTCGAAACCGCCCGCTCGTAGATGGCCTCGCCACGATCACGGCAGCCCTGCATCATCACGATGCAGGCCGCCATTGCCGCCACCCTCAGTGCACTGCTCCCCTCGCCACGCATCACGCCCTCCCTGTCGAGCGCGCACGGCCCGCACCGCCATCCTCTCAGGGACCGCGACCGGAATCGATGCCGAAGGGATCCGACGTCGCGTGGCGTCGTCAGTCGAAATCATCCTCGAACAGCACGTCATACGCCGGCGAGAACTCGCTGCTGTAGCCGTTCGCATCGGTGGCCGTGGCGACGAACGGGATGCCGCGTGCGCCGGCGGGCAGCGTGAAGGTGATCGTGCGCTCGGCCTGCGCGGAAGCGAGCGGGTAGCTGTCCTGGCCGATGAGGTCGCCGCTGCCGCCGAACACGTTGTCATGGAAGTCGATGCGCAGCGGGTAGGTCGCGTTGGCAGGCGCGGTGTCGACGCGGTAGGTGATCGTGAGCTGGTTGCCGGTGCGGGTCGCCGAGACGATCTCGGGGTAGTTCTGCGTGTTGTTCGGGCCGGTGTCGGCATCGTTGGCATCGTTCGCGGTCGGGCCTGCGCCGCCCAGATCGACGTTGGCGCGGCCGGTGGCGCGGTTGCGGTGGATCACGTTGCCGCGGTTGTCGAAGTGCGCGAGGGCCTGGCCCGCCGTGATGATGCCGGCGCCGCTGTTCCAGGCGATGAGGTTGGCCTCGCCGGCGCCGAAGCCGCCGATCGGGAACGCCGAGGCGATCCCCGCGGCCTGTACCTGGATGCCGCCGCCGAACTGCGCCGAGGCCGGCGACGGGAAGCCGTTCGGCAACGGCTGCGTGCCGGTCCAGTCGCTGCCGATGAAATTGCCGAACACGCGGACGTTCTCGATCGGCAGCGATCCCTGCGACCCGAAGTTCGGCCAGATCGCGATGCCCCAGGGCTGGTTGCCCGAAATGACGTTGCGCGCGGCCGGATCGACGCCACCGATGGTCACGTCGCGACGGCTGCCGATGATGATGCCGGCCCAGTTGCCGGGCGGTCCGTTCGGGATCGCGAGCGTGCCGCTCGCGTCGGTGCCGATCAGGTTGCCCTGCACGGTCGCCGCGTTGCCGGTCATCACACCACAGGCGTTGCCCGACAGCAGGTTGCGCTGCCACGGCAACAGGCCGCCGACCTGCACCGCCGAGAAGCCCGTGCGCACGGCGCAGCCGCTGTTGCCGGAACCGGGCAGCGCGCCGCCAGCGACCGTCGTGCCGATGAAGTTGCCGTAGACGGTAAGGCGCGAGGCATCCTGGTTGCCCGTGTTGCCCATGATCGCGTTCTGCAGGCCGCGCATCGCGAGCCCCTGCACGGTGAGATCGGCATTCGCCTGCAGCATGAAGCCGTTGGTCGTGGCAGTGGTCGCCGTGATCTCGATCGCGAGCACCGTATCGAGCCCGCCCTGATCCGGCGTGCGCGTGTTCTGCACGCTGCCGAACTGCGAATAGCCGTCGATCGTCAGCACGCCACTGACGAACGGCAGCGTCGAGGCGAGCGTGATCGTGTGGGGTCCGCTGCCCGGGATCGCGAACACGATCGTGTCGGCACCGGCTGCCGCGTTGGCACTCGTGATCGCCGCGCGCAGCGATCCGGCGCCGGTGTCGGCCGTGGTCGTGACGGTAAACGTGGCCGCGTGCGCGGCCGTGGCGGTGCACACGCACAGCGCGGCGAACGCGCGGATCAGGCGATGGGCGGACATGGCAGGCTCCCCGGCGACGTGAAGGGCGAGCGCGTGGGCGTTCACGGCGCGAGGCACGACCTCAGATGAGGCGATGCCGACGCAGCGAACGCGCGCGAGCGCGGACGTCAGTTGCCACGGAAACGGGCGTGACGGGAGGCCATCGCACCACCGCCGCATCGCGCATGGCCCGTGATGCCGCGTGATGTCGTGGCATGAGCGGACCCGGCCTGTTGCCGGGGCGGAGAACGCGCATGCTTCGTCACGTCGTCGTCGGCCTGTTTCTCGCCATGCTCGCGCTGGACGCGCAGGCGGCCACCTTCCAGGTGACCCGCGTCGACGATCCCGCGCCCGGCGCCTGCGTGCCCGGCGACTGCTCGCTGCGCGAAGCGATGGACGCCGCCGCTGTGAACGATCCTGCGGGCGAGGTTGATGTGATCACCGTGCCGTCCGGTTCGATCGTCCTCACGCGCGGCAGCCTCGTGGCCGTCGCGCAGAAGCTGCGCGTGCAAGGCGCCGGCTCGGGCCGACGCGCATCGTGCTCGACGAGGCGTCCACGAAGATCTTCCGCACGGCCGCCGGCGGTGAGCTGACCGCGATCGGCATGACGCTGGACGTGGCCGGCGGCGCCGTCGACGGCTGCCATGACGGCTATCAGGGCGTTCCGGTGTCGATCGACGATGTCGTCATCGTGAGAGGCAGCATCACCGTCTGCGGCACGACGCGGATCCGACGCAGCGAAATACGCACCAAGCTCTACGCCAACTATGGCGATACCCTGGTCGAGGACAGCGCGATGCGTGACTTCGTCATGCAAGGCGGTGGCACCTCGCAGTTGACGATGCGACGCGTTCTCCTGGACGGCTCGATTGATCCGGACAACACCTATCCCCCGCAGGCGAGCGTGATTCGCGGCACGCTGCTGATGGAGGATTCGACGATCACGCATACCGAATTCTGGCTGCAAGGCGTCGGCCCCAGCGTGATGACGCTGCGCCGCGTGCACTACATCGACAACATCGGGCCGATCCGCACCGAGAGCACGGCCCTGATGACCATCGAGGACAGCCTGTTCGAGAACAACCCCGTGCGTGCGCTGTACGTGGCCTCCGACGCGGAGTGGAACATCAGCGGATCGACCTTCGTCAACAATAGCGTCAACGGCAACGCGGGTGGCGCGATCGTGCTCGAGGACGAGGCCATCCTGCGCATCCGCAACAGCACGTTCTCGGGTAATACCTTCTCGGTCGCGGCCGCCGCCGATGGCGCGCGCGGCGGCGCGATCGGCTTCCGCAACGGTGCCGGCGCGCAGCTGATCCTCACGCACGTCACGCTCGCGCGGCCCGCGTTCGCACCGGTCGGTATCGTCGGCACCGTGCTCGGCGGCCACGGCAACGGCGTCGCACTATCTCTTTCTAATTCCATCGTGCAAGGCAGCTGCGGCATGAACGCGATCGTGCTGCAGAACCAGGCCGGCAACATCGAGAGCGGCGGCGACACCTGCGGGCTCGATCCCGAGACCAACCGCGTCAACGTGAGCACCACAAGCCTCGCCCTCGGCGCGCTCGCCGACAACGGTGGCCCGACGCCGACGCGACTCCCCGCCGCCGGCAGCCTCGCGATCGATCGCGGCAGCACGCCGCAATGCCTGCCCAAGGACCAGCGCGGCTACGCGCGCCCCGGTGGCGTGCGCTGTGACGTGGGCGCGGTGGAGGCGGATGCGAGTGATCGGCTGTTTGCGAACGGGTTCGAGCCCTGAGCGCACGCGGAGACGGGGCCCACCGTTGTCGCGTGATCTTCGATCCCATGCCCGGATCGGCACATCGCCAGCCGATGCGAGGCCTCGCGTCAGTCCTCGTAGCGATGCGCGCTGATCACGAGTCGGTCGGGTTCGCCCTCCGCGCCGTACCGGAACGAGAGCCTCATTTCGACGTCGTCACGGATGCCCGCACCGCCGAATGCGAGCACCTCCGCGTCGAGTCGCTCGTACATGACGGCCTTCGTCGTGCGCCAGGGCGTACGATTCAAGCACGCGAGCGAACGACGGAAGTTGAGGTCTGCGAACTCGCTGGAACTGTTCTCGAGCAGATAAGCGCACAGCCGCCGACCGGGCTCGTACCCGTCACTACCGCATTGCTTCGAGTAGAGCGTGCGGGGGAACTGCTCCGACGAACCCCAGACGGTGCCGAGTTCGATGGCACGCGTCTCGTCGGGCGCGATGCTGTTGGCGAACGCCGCGATCTCACGACACCACGGATCGTGCGCAAGCCGCGTCGACGCGCAGCCGGTCGACAGCAGGAAGCACGACGCCAGCGCAAAAAACCTAATCCGCGCACTCGCGGCGAGGCCTTTGGGAGCCGTCGAGATGACCTTGTCGGATCGCGTGTCGACGCGTTCCTGACGATCACCCGTAGCACCGTTCAGGCTCACGGTTTCGCAGCACCCGACTCGACGGCAGGCGCTTGAGCGCGCTTGGCGACCCAGTTGAACAGGAAGTTGCGGTGCTCGGCCCAGGTCTGGCCAACCGCTTCATCGCCTTGCAGGCAGACCGCGGTGTGGTACGGCCCCTGCCCGTCGGTCGTGCGGAAGCTCGCGCAGAGGCGACCGCGATCCTGCTTCCAGCGGCCTGCTTCGATCGTGCTCTGGTAGAAGCTGCCGACCACGGTGCCGTCGGGCAGCAGCGTCAGCTGCATGGGCTGAGTGTAGGGCTTGGCGGGGTCGGTGGATAGGTCGACGAGCCAGTTGCCGCTAAGCTCCGAGGCGCTGGCAGAAATGGTAGTCATGCCGAGCAGAGATATCACCAGCATGAACTCCCTCATGACTATCCTCATCCATCTTTACGCCACGAACCTAATGCATCAGAACGCCTATTCAAGATTGACATAACCTTAACTATAAGCAATGCCTTAAATTCAGCAATTCGGCAAGTGAAATATACTGCTCAGCAAAGACCCAGTTCCTCAAGACGTAGAGCAACAGCCTCAACTGATAAACCAAAGACCTGTGTCAACGAGTAAAAATAACGCCCGTTGTACCTAATAGCCGACGCCAAGTGACGAGAGATCCGTTCTCGACTGTAATACTCACCAAGCTTGATACCAAGCGCATAAGCCGTATCGTCATTCAGATGAAACTCTTGAGTTAAGAAACGCGACTCAAACTCTTTCCGAACCGACTTTTCCGGCATCAGAAAAAGAACAGCAAAATAGTCCGCCTCGAACTCAATGGTGTCCCGCTTAAGACGAGCGCCTTCGAGCGCACGATCTCTATGCGCAACGTTCATCTGAGGATGAAGTAACGCGTGACCGATCTCATGTGCAGCGGTAAATCTCTGAACTTCAGCCGGGAAACTGGTGCAGATTGAAATCTTGCCCGCCGGCCGATCGAAAATTCCCGCCGTTGAAATCGTTCTCAGCCCTTCGTCATAGACACCAAGATCCGGGACCCTCTCGATTTCAATACTAATCTGACTCGCAGCCCTATCAAGATCGATAAAATCAATAATCGACACATTCTTATCTATCGATGACTTCAGCCGTCCTGAATAATGACTCCACAGACCTTCGTGCAAGGACCTGACAACTTCGGCAATGTGTTGTTCCCGGGACTTTTTAGCTCGCGTTTTGGCGGAGCTCAAGCCGCCGAAACTCCCATCATCGTTCAGATATGCGAACTGGTTCTGAAGAAGCCTACGTGCCTCACTAACTTCCTCGGACACATCAGAGCGCGCGTCTTCAAGCTGCTCGATAAACGCGTACGGATTCTGAAGAGCCAACCTCCGCTCCCGAAGAGCGCGACGATATTCGCTGTTCACAAGCAAATCCTCCATCGAGCTGCTTAAGACTATTCATCCACACTTAGAATACCCACAATTCAAGCACGTCGCGCACCCGTCCATGACGATGGTCGCGGTCGTGTTGCACTTGTGGCAGAGGGTGGCGCCGGGGGGGAAGGAGCCGGCGGAGGTGTCGGTGCTTTCGGCCGTTGCGGCGGAGGACGCAGAGGCGCTGGATCCCGGCGTGCGCCGGGATGACGGGTCTTCGGAGGGTGACGCGACCGCCGGGGCGGCATCGCTCACGCTAGAATTTTTTTTTGCGCGGGCTTCGTACTCGGCGCGCTTCTCGGCGATGAGCTTCTTCGCGCTGGCGTCGAGCTCGGGATCGTGCAGGAGGCCGATGAGCTTCATGTGCTGTTCGATCACGGCGCCGAGCTCGGCGACGATGCTCGGCATGTAGACGCCGCCTGCCTTGAAGTAGCCGCCGCGGGGATCGAACACGGCCTTGAGTTCCTCGACGAGGAAGGTCACGTCGCCGCCCTTGCGGAACACGGCGGACATGATGCGCGTGAGGGCCACGATCCACTGGAAGTGGTCCATGTTCTTGGAGTTGATGAACACCTCGAACGGACGGCGCAGCTCGTGCTCGGTGCCCTGGTTGAGCACGATGTCGTTGATGGTGACGTAGAGCGCGTGCTCGAACAGCGGCGACTTGATCTTGTAGGTCGCACCGACAAGCACCTCGGGGCGCTCGATCTGCTCGTGCATGTGGATCACTTCGGCGCTGGCGGGCGCGGCGGCTTCCTGCGCGGCGGGCTTGGCGGCGGCCGCTGCGGCCGTGGCGTCGTCGGGCTTGCCGACGGAATAGCCCTTGATCTTCTTCGTGATCTTGATCGCCATGCCGGCGTGCTCCTGCGGGTCGATGCGGCCTCCCGTCGGGCGCGGATCGTAGGGCGGGATGACCAGGTGATGGATGCCGGGCCGGAATGCGGCGGGGCGGTGGAATCGTCCCGGCCGTGCCGGGAACCGTGCGGACCGGTGGCGTGCACCGGTCCGCGCGGGTATCGCGTGTCACCGTGCCTTCCCTGCCCTCGCGGGCCGGGAAGGCGGTCGATCAGCGGCGCGCCTTCTTGGCGGCGGCCTTCTTCGCGACCTTCTTGGCGGGCGACTTCTTCGCCGGCGCCTTCTTCACGGCAGCCTTCTTGACGGCCTTCTTCGCGACGGCGGCCTTCTTGGCGACCTTCTTCACGGCCTTCTTGGTGGCCTTCTTCGCGGGAGCGGCCTTCTTCGCGACCTTCTTGGCCGCCTTCTTCACGGCCTTCTTCGCGACGACGGCCTTCTTGGCGACCTTCTTGGCAACTTTCTTCGCAGCCTTCTTCGCGACGGCCACCTTCTTCGACGCCTTCTTCACGGCCTTCTTGGCGGTGGTCTTGGCCGGCGCGGGCTTCTTGGCAGCCGCCGGCTTCTTCGCGGCAGGCTTCTTGGCGGTGACCTTCTTGACGGTCTTCTTCGCGCTCTCGACCACGGCGGCAGCCTTGGCCTCGACGGCGGCGACCTTCGGCTTCACCTTGGCGGCGACCGTGCGGACGGTACGCGCGGCCTGCTTGCGCGCCTTCTTGACCGTGTCGGCGACCTTCTGGCCCGCGGAGACCGCGGCGTCCTTCGCGTCGGTCGCGACGCTGGTCACGAACGTGGCCACGGCGCTGCCGGCGTCGCTGATCGCGCCACCGGCCGTCGACAGGCCTTCCTTGATGTCACCCAACGTACTTTCGTTGCTCATGTGCCTCTCCGCTTGATCAGTGGTTGCCGGTGGTGGTCGAACATCGCGCGTGGCAGCGTCGTCGACGCCGCGTCCGCACCCTCAGAACTTGCCGTAATAGCCTTCCTTCAACGCATCGAAGAGATTCGCTGCGGTGTGGACCTCGCCATCGTACTCGATCTGTTCGTTGCCCTTGACCTCCACCACGCTGCCGTCCTCGAGTTCGAAGCGGTAGGTGGTGTTCTCGAGATCATGCTCCTTCACGAGCACGCCTTGGAAGGCCGCCGGATTGAAACGGAACGTCGTGCAGCCCTTGAGGCCCTGCTCGTGGGCGTAGCGGTAGATGTCCTTGAAGTCCTCGTACGGGTAGTCCGTCGGCACGTTGGCGGTCTTGGAAATGGACGAGTCGATCCACTTCTGCGAGGCGGCCTGGATGTCGACGTGCTCCTTCGGGCTGATGTCGTCGGCGGCGACGAAGTACTCGGGGAGCTTCTCCTCGGCCTTGTCCGAGAACGGCATCGCGCGGCCGTTGATGAGTTCGCGGTAGGCGAGCAGCTCGTAGCTGTAGACCTCGACCTTCTCCTTGGACTTCTTGCCCTCGCGGATCACGTTGCGGCTGTAGTGATGCGCGAAGCTCGGCTCGATGCCGTTGGAGGCGTTGTTGGCGAGCGACAGCGAGATCGTGCCGGTCGGTGCGATCGAGGTGTGGTGCGTGAAGCGCGCGCCGACCTCGGCGAGCTCGGCGACGAGCTCGGGCGCGACGCTGGCGATGCGCTGCATGTAGCGCGAGTACTTCGCGTGCAGCACGCGCGCGGGGATCGCATCGCCGACCTTCCAGCCGTCGGTGGCCATCTCGGGGCGCTTGCGCAGCATCTCGGCGGTGACCGCGATCTCCTCGGCGAGCACGGGCGCGGGGCCCTTCTCCTTGGCCAGGCTCAGCGCGACTTCCCAGCCGGCCACGGCCATCTCGCGCGAGACGTCCTCGGTGAAGCGGCAGGCCGCTTCCGAGCCGTAGCGCATCTTGAGCATCGTGACCGTGCTGCCGAGGCCGAGGAAGCCCATGCCGTGGCGGCGCTTGGAGAGGATCTCGTTGCGCTGCTGCTCGAGCGGCAGGCCGTTGATCTCGACGACGTTGTCGAGCATGCGCGTGAACACGCGCACGACCTCCTTGTACTCCTCCCAGTCGAAGCGCGCCTTCGGGCCGAACGGATCGCGCACGAACGTGGTGAGGTTGATCGAGCCGAGCAGGCACGAGCCGTACGGCGGCAGCGGCTGCTCGCCACACGGGTTGGTCGCGCGGATGTTCTCGCACCACCAGTTGTTGTTCATCTCGTTGACGCGGTCGATCAGGATGAAGCCGGGCTCGGCGAAGTCGTACGTCGAGACCATGATCATGTCCCACAGGTGGCGGGCGCGGATCTCGCCGTACACCTTGCACGCGACGAGGCCGTCGTCGCGCACCACGTAGTTCTTGTGGGTCGGCCAGTCGCGCCACACGACCTTCTCGGCGTCGGCGAGGTCGATCTCGTGCTGCTCCTTCACGTGCACCGGGAACACGAGCGGCCAGTCGGCGTCGTCGGCGACGGCCTGCATGAAGCCGTCGGTGATCAGCAGCGAGAGGTTGAACTGGCGCAGGCGGCCATCCTCGCGCTTGGCGCGGATGAACTCCTTCACGTCCGGATGCGAGACATCGAACGTGCCCATCTGCGCGCCGCGGCGACCGCCGGCGGACGAGACGGTGAAGCACATCTTGTCGTAGATATCCATGAAGGACAGCGGGCCCGACGTGTACGCGCCGGCGCCCGACACGTACGCGCCGCGCGGGCGCAGCGTCGAGAACTCGTAACCGATGCCGCAGCCCGACTTGAGCGTGAGGCCGGCCTCGTGGACCTTCTCGAGGATGTTGTGCATCGAATCCTCGATCGTGCCCGAGACGGTGCAGTTGATCGTCGAGGTCTTCGGCTTGTGCTCGGCCGCGCCGGCGTTGGAGGTGATGCGGCCGGCGGGGATCGCACCGCGGCGCAGCGCCCACAGGAAACGCTCGTACCAGTAGGTGCGCTTCTCGTCGGTGGTTTCCACGTCGGCCAGGGCGCGCGCGACGCGCTGCCAGGTGTGGTCGATCGTGGTGTCGATCGCGGTGCCCTGCTTCGACTTCAGACGGTACTTCTTGTCCCAGATATCGGCCGAGGCCGGTTGCAGCGGTATCTCGACCGCGCCGCGCGCGAGTCCTTCCAGACGCACCGTGCTCATCTCGGGTGTTCCCTCCTTCTGTTCTTGTGCCGGGGCCGTGTCCCCGGTGGGATGTTCGTGTTGCACGTGACCGCCGTGTTGCGTGTTACGGGAGGGAAAGACCGAGGGAAAACGCCGCGCCGGAGGCGCAGGACGTTCGAATCGATCCCAAGCTGTAGTCTTCCCCTCGCCCCCGAGGCACAACATCTTGTGGTGGTCCGCCGGGCGAAACTACGCCGCTCGCGGTGAGATGTAAAGCGCCGTGAAGACGGTTTCGTGAATGCGGTCCGACTCGTTCAGTGTGGTGTTCAGGATGGCCTGCCGTGGCGCGTTTCGGCGTTTCGCGTGCGCGGTTCCGAAGAGGCGCTGTGGGTGGTGGTGAGGTGTGGTGCTGGACGCTGATGGGGTATGGCGTGAAGGGAAGCGGGGGTGGCTCATGGGTGGGCGTGAGGGCGGTCAGCTTGTGGGTGAGGCCTGCGCTGTGTGGCGTGCGCGTGAAGCGACAGTGGGGATGCGCGCCCTACGTCTTTGTCATCCCGGCGGCTTTCAACAGCCGAATGGCTGGTCAAGCCGGGATCCCCTTGGGCGCCTCATCGCCAAGCGACGCTGGACGAGCGTGATGGCTTCAAAGACTTCACATCAGAGTTCACCGTCCGCAAACCTGCCGATGCTTGAGGGGATCCTGGCTTCCGCCGGGATGACGATTTCTCGCGTCTGAAGGTCGTCACTCACCGCGACGCTCCTCGTCGGTCAGCGGCGTCGACTTGCCACCGTCCCCTGTCATGGCGAGATTCGCCATGCGAGTCATTCATCCGCGTGACCGCGCCTGCGCAGGGTGCGGGCCTGTTCGAGCGCGCCGTCCTGCGTCCCGTCATCCCGGCGGAAGCCGGAGGCGCTTCACAACAGCGCGAAGCGCTGGTCATCCCCTTGGGCGCCTCATCGCCAAGCGACGTTGGACGAGCGTGATGGCTTCGAAGACTTCACATCAGAGTTCACCGTCCGCAAACCTGCCGATGCTTGAGGGGATCCCGGCTTTCGCCGGGATGACGATTTCCCCTACTGGAGGCCATCACTTACCGCGAAGGTCCCCGCCGATCAGCGACATCAACGTGCCGCTTTGGCCATGTCACGGAGGAGTCCGCTGCACGGGTTCGTCCACCTGGCCGTCATCCCCGCGAAAGCGGGGATCCACTTGGGCGCCTCATCGCCAAGCGACGCTGGACGAGCGTGATGGCTTCGAAGACTTCACATCAGAGTTCACCTTCCGCAAACCTGCCGACGCTTGAGGGGATCCCGGCTTTCGCCGGGATGACGGAGTGAAGGGGTGACAAGACGTGGGGAGGTTGGCGTAAGACGAGACGGTCGAGTCGGAGCCTTGCATGACGACGCCGGGAAGCAGCACCACCTGAAGCCCAGCTTTCCGCTCCTCTCCCGACGCACGGAACCCGCCGACCGCGCGGTGGTCAGAGCGCTCCGCCATGGTGCGCGGGTTGGGAGTCGATCCGCGAGGCGCCATGATCCGCTCGGGTCTTCACGTCATTGCAGGAGTTTCGATGGGCATCGTCGGCAGGTCGTTGCTGTGGGGAGCCGTCGCGGTCGCGGCGGGTGTGGCGTTCTCGGCGTGGCGCGACGATGCGCGGCCGTTGCTCGACCACGTGGTCGCACCGGCGTCGGCGGCGTTGCCGGCGAGCGTGGACGGCCAGCCGATGCCGTCGCTCGCGCCGATGATCGATCGCGTGACGCCGGCGGTCGTCAACATCAACACCAAGACCACCGTGCAGGTGCGTGATCCGTTCTTCGACGATCCCGTGTTCCGGCGCTTCTTCGGCACGCCGAACCAGCCGCGCGAGCGTGTGCAGACCTCGCTCGGCTCGGGCGTGATCGTCGACGCGGCGAAGGGCTACGTGCTCACCAACAACCACGTCACCCAGGGCGCCGACGACATCGACGTGACCCTGCACGACGAGCGCACGCTCAAGGCCAAGGTGATCGGCTCGGATCACGAGACCGACCTCACCGTGCTGCAGATCGAGGCGACCAACCTGCAGGCGCTGCCGCTGGCGGAATCCAAGAACCTGCGCGTCGGCGATTTCGTCGTCGCGGTCGGCAACCCGTTCGGCCTCGGCCAGACGGTCACCTCGGGCATCGTCTCGGCGCTCGAGCGCATCGGCGTCGGCCGCGGCGTGCAGAACTTCATCCAGACCGATGCCTCGATCAATCCGGGCAACTCGGGCGGCGCGCTCGTGAACCTGCGCGGCGAGCTGGTCGGCATCAACTCGATGATCTTCTCGCCGTCGGGCGGCAACGTCGGCATCGGCTTCGCGATCCCGAGCGACCTCGCGCGCGACGTGATGCGCCAGCTCGTCGAGACCGGCGAAGTGCGCCGCGGCGCGCTCGGCGTCGACACGCAGGACCTCACGCCCGAACTCGCGCGCATGCTGTCGATCGACGCGAGCCGCGGCGTGGTGGTGACGCGCGTGCGCGCCGGCACGCCAGGCGCCGAAGCCGGCATGCGCCCGGGCGACGTCGTGCGCAGCTTCAACGGCCGCACGATCAACTCGCGCCAGGAACTGCACAACCTCGAAGGCCTCACCGCGGTGGGCTCGGCCGTGAAGCTCGGCCTGCTGCGCGACGGCAAGCCGGTCGAGGTGACCGCGACGCTGCGCGCGACACAGGTGCAGACCGCACGCGGCAACGATCTCGATCCGCGCCTCGCCGGCGTGCAGCTCAGCGACCTGCCCGACAACGCGCGCCGCGGCAACATCACGGGCGCGCAGGTGAAGGACGTCGCGCGCGACAGCCGCGCGTATGCGGCCGGTCTGCGCGCGGGCGACATCATCGTCGGTGTGAACCAGCGCGACGTCGGCGGCACCGACGACATCGCCACGCTGCTGAGCCGCCAACCGCGCCAGCTGCTGCTGACCGTGGTGCGCGGGCAGAACGCGTTCTATCTGCTGGTGCAGTGAGTGGGCGTCACGGCGGGATCCGTTGAGAGGGTTCCGCCGTGCGTTTCTCGAGATACCGCTCCCTACGCAACGTCATCCCGGCGCAAGCCGGGATCCCCTTGGGCACCGCATCGTGTGTGACAGTCAGGACGCCAGCAGAGGTCTCGATGATGTCGCACCAGATCCGATGCCTTGACGCACGAATGAACGCTTGAGGGGATCCCGGCTTTCGCCGGGACGACGGTGCCTGGTTGCGGTGTACTTCTCGTCCACTTGACGACGCTTCCACTCCAA
>VFQP010000100.1_pt1 | contig 249881 bp, 211 predicted proteins | sample 3512351 | NCBI WGS metagenome assembly VFQP01 (sample SAMN10412372, study PRJNA504923) | tailings metagenome | isolation source: Relicate 1 Philex TSF1 revegetated site | place: Philippines: Tuba, Benguet | collected 2017-08-29 | reverse complement strand
TTATGACCAACAAGAAACTGAGTCGTGATTATAAATCAGATTGGAAGTTTTATGTTCCCCCCGTATTAAAGTAGCGGTAGGGCTTGCCCCTGCTGTTTATACCCTGCCCCTGCCGTTTATACATTTATGATTAAATATTGAGCCTCCCCGGAACTAATTTTAAGGCGTTTAGTTTAAGAGCCAAGACCCAACTAGCTAGGCCTTGGCTCTTAATTTTTTACAACCCATTTTTATTGGCAAATTCTACCAATTCGACCACGTTTTTAACACCCAGTTTATAATAAATATTTTTTCGGTGAGATTTGACTGTTTCTTCCGCAATAAAAAGCTCTTCAGCAATTTGGGGATTTGAGATTCCTCGTTTAATCATTTTAATTATTTCTACCTCGCGAGGCGTAAGTGAATACGTTTTCACAAAATAATCATCGTGATGAAGATTGGAGCGTAAATCTTGAAGTTTAGAATCAAAATACTGACTACCCTCTAGTACTTTTTGAATCCCTATTATCAGCTCTCTTTTTGTAGAATGCTTCAGCAGATAACCGTCGATATTAAGCTGCTTTGCTTGTTCTACAAAACGTGGTTCGCTGTACATTGAAAGAAAAATTATTTTAAGGGCGGGGAAAGAATATTTTAGATTTTTAGCCAAATCTAAACCATTGATAGTAGGCAAATTAATATCGAGTAATACAACATCAGGATTTTTAGATTGTATTTCATGTAATACATTTTTGCCATCATACACTTGCCCAATGATATGGTAATCCTCTTGCAACAATTGGCGAATACCTTCATTGAAAAGGGTGTGATCGTCAACAATCAGTATTTTAGTTTGCATTTATGCACTTACAGCGGGATAAGATAGTTCTACAATAATAGTCGTCCCTCTATCACGACTAGAATCAATAAACAAATGAGCTTTCAAAAATTCAACTCTTGAAGATATATTTTTCAGTCCTATTCCCCAAGTATTTTGTTCGGTTTTGATACCTGTTCCATTGTCTTCTACCGACACATGTAAATAGTCCACATGAAAAATCATTTGAACAACGGCTTTTGTGGCTTTTGAATGCTTGACTACGTTATTGAGTAGTTCGGCTATGATTCGATATAAATTTAGCTCATATTCTTGAGGGAAACGAAACTCCTGACCAAAAACGATGTAGGTAAATTCAATTTTTGACGCATTTTGGAGGCGTTCTATTGTGAAGCGAATTGCACGCGATAGCCCCTCTTTTGCCAACTCAGGAGGAAGCAAATTTCTTGAAACACTACGAAGGTCTTCGATAGATTTATCAATTAAATCAAGTACTTCAGACTGAGGGGCATCAACCGCTACTCTCCATTTTAACGCTGACAGTGTACCTCCTAGGTCATCGTGCAAATCTTGGGCGAGGCGTTGGCGTTCGGCTTCTTGAGTCTGAATAATCTGCTTGGCAATTGCATTTTGGGTTTCAGAGAGCTGAAGAGCTAATTTGGCATTATGCTCCTTATATGAATTATATCGCACGGTTAGTCCTAGAGTCAAAGTCACTACCTCCAATAAATTGCCTAGCATCACAAAATCAGATGAACGCAGCCAAGGGATTTCAGATACCACCGATAATACATAAAGAATAGCGCCCACTATAAAAAAAGAAATAGATACTGCATAAATTTTTACGAGAGGATTGGATTTTTTGAATTGTTCCCAAATCACTAAAATTATTAATACAGCAGCAATTCCGATAATCCATAGTAATATATATCGATAAGCCACTATCAGCCATCCAGGATAATGAATTATTTTAATAAATAAAAAGGGTAGACTTAGTCCTGCCCATATGGCCAAAAACCAACCGAAATATTGAATGGGTTTAAAAAACGAGCTATTGCCCTTAAGTCCCAAAAATTGTGAAAGAAAGAGAAGATTAGTCGCTGACCCTAAAATCGCTAATATACTATTGATGATAGACTGTTGATAGGTAAAATCAGGCCAGAGATATTCAAAACCTAAGCCAAAAGCATTGAATACCAAAGTAGCATTACACAGTAAATTAAGGATATAATAGAGGTGAATTTTATCTTTAAGGTTGAGCCACAGAAAAACATTAAAAATTAACATAAAAAAAATAGCCCCTACATAAAAAAAGATAAGTAAGTAATCTTGCCGAACATCATAATAAAACTTCTGTTCTGATTGGAGACTAAATTCGGCATTGAGTTCTTCCCAGCGTTTTTCCAACAAAATAAGGATTTCCACTGCTTCATTAGGACCAACAGAAAGGGAAAAACAAAAATCACTTACCAAAATAGGGCGCTGCATAAAGGGATACGCATCTCCCGTAAAGGCTAAGGTATCTAGATAATTGGAGGTTTTCTTAAAAGCCTGAAAATGATGCAAGTCATGACGTTTAAATCTGAATACAACCGTTCGGCTAATAGAGTCGTTTTGAACTCGAAAATGCAACCAGTGAATTTTGTTCAAAGCCTTCTCACCAAAATAGGACTTGGGCAGCATGATACCATGCCCTTGCTTTATTTTATCAAACACCTGTGAAGGCTCCAGCCAAACGGTATCTTTATAGTACCGTACAAATCCTTCAAGAGCATAGTCATCACGCCCATCTAGCCGAAGCACCGACTGCCCCAATAAAGAAAAAGGCAATAAACAACCTACTAAAACTCGAAACAAGCATCGTATCATAGCTCAAACGCAAATGTTCAAATATACCACAAAGAAAACTGAGGTATTTATGGTATACCGGAAAAGAAACGGGAGAGCAGCCTATTACTTCGGCATCTACCCAAAAGTAATAGGCCTACTCTCCCATAAATGAAGAGGACAGATTATTGCTTTACCTCCACTACGCTCTCGGATATTCCCACCCTTTGCGGTAAGGTCTTTCTAGTAATTTATTAGCCTCAGGGTCATTTTTGATCATACCTTTTTCGCCGTCCCATTCTACGCTTCTTCCTGCTTTCATCGAAAGCATCCCTAGCAAAGCCATATTGGTAGAGCGGTAGCCGATTTCAATATCACATACTGAGGGCTTGTTTTTTTCGATAGAAGTCAAAAAATCACTCCAAAGATTAGCGATATTTTGCTGGTCGGGCATATCAAGCTTGGCATCTTCATGAATAACGGGCTTTTTGGAATCTACCGGATAGAAGGTCCAACCGTCGAGCCACCCCATATGAAAAGTACCTTCGGTACCATAAAAATAACAACCTACCGCTTGTTGGGGGTGGGTTTTTTCGGCGTTATTGCCCGCAAACTGCCGATGCTCCCAAGTAGCTGTAAAATTCTCAAATTCATAGGCTACTACCTGATGGTCAGGCGCGTCGGTATTGTCGGTACGAATGGCTCGCCCACCCGTCGAAAATACTTTCCGGGGATACTTTTCTTCCATTACCCACAGCAATTGGTCGAGCCAGTGAATCCCCCAATCGCCTAGTTGACCGTTGGCATAATCTAAGTACTGACGAAAACCTCGCGGGTGAATTTTGGGGTTGAAAGGGCGCAAAGGCGCAGGCCCACACCACATATCCCAATCCAATCCTTTGGGAGTTTCGGCATCAGGCGTAACTTGTCCAGGTCCGCCTCCGTAATTTACAAAGGTGCGTACCATACCGATTTTGCCCACTTTGCCCGAACGAATAAAATCCCTCCCTGAGATATTATGAGGTGAAACCCTCCGGTGAGTTCCTACTTGTACTATTTTTCCATGTTTGCGCGCTGCCGCCACCATTGCCTTTCCTTCGTTGATAGTATGGCTAATGGGCTTTTCCACATATACATGCGCCCCTGCTTCTACGGCAGCAATACAAATCAACGGATGCCAATGGTCAGGGGTAGCCACAATCACAATCTCAGGTTTTTCTTTTGACAAAAGCTCTCGAAAATCCCGATACTGCTTGGGCTTATCGCCGCTAAGTTTTTCGACTTCCGCAGTAGCTTTTTCCATTTGATTTTGATCCACATCACACATTGCTACCACTTTGGATTGGCCATCTGCCATTGCGACTCTCAAAATATTCATCCCCCACCATCCTGTACCAATCAAGGCGGTGCGGTACTTGCTAGCTCGAGGAGCAGCAATACCATAAGGAGAAAAAAGGGTGACAGCTGCGCCAGCTGCGGTATTTTGGATAAAAGAGCGACGATTCATAACCAATTGTTTTTATACCACATAAAGAGCTTGAAGTATCAAAACTCCCCAATTATATAAGCAAAAATATTTAGTACTTTTACTTTATACAACGTTGACAAGTCATGAAACAACTGAAGCTTCTTTTGTTGGGTATATTTTTAAGTTTTTATCACACCATTGCCCAAACTCCTTCCGATACCGAAGCACAAGCAACATGGAGCAACCTCCAAAAACAACCTCTTACTGAACAATCATTTCGGAAAGCGTGTGACCTCATTCAGGATACGGGAAAAAGCAATTTAAATCTAAGCTATGCTTGGCTCAAAGATTATGTTCCTAAAATACAAGCAGCAGGCCAATGGCAATGGGCTCATATGTTGCTCATGGCTTGGGCACGGGCTAAGGAGTCGTTTGGGGTATTTGATGAATCAGAAATACTTTATCAAAAAACCCTTCGAAATGCGCCTTTGAATTCGGAACAATATCGAGAAGCCTTGGTAGGGCTTGTATTTTTATACAATCATTGGGAAAAAGCCGACTCCTCTGCCAAATACTTAGCCCTTGGAGAAACAAGTGCCAAGGCAGCTAATGACCGCGAAAATCTCGCCTTTTTTTATACACTACACGCTGCCTATCACATTCCGCCCAATGATGTTAAATCTCGCGAAAATTTTTACCGTCAGGCCATTAAGCTAACCGAAGGGCTCAAAGATAAAAATGCCGAGTTTACGGCTCGTTATAATTTTGTTGCCAATTTCCTGGATGAAAACCCCGCCCAACAAGTAGCAGAAGCAGAAGCATTGCTAGAGCTAGCCAAAGATTCCTCCTTGGCGCGGCGACCAAGATTTTATGAAAGAAGTAATTTTTGGTTTAGGAACCCTATCCCTACACTTTACTTTTATATGCTCCAGCAAAATCTCATTTTGGCCGACAACTTCAACGCCAATCAATTTGCGGATTTATTAAATGAAGTCGTCATTAAGCCCAATCTTATTCCTACTCAAACGCCTTTTTTTACGACTCAAATGGCTTTTACAAAAGCGACGATAGGCCAATATAAAGAAGCTAAAAGTTATTTAAAACAGACCCAAGCCTTACTCCAACTCCCCGAGAAAGACATTCCTTTTCCAAATTATTTTACGGCGGCAGGGCTGGTAGCAGAGCACGAAAAACGCCCTCAATCGGCACTTGCCTATCATCAGCAAGCACTCGAAAAAGGCAGCACAGCAGCGTTTTATTTTATGCCTCCTCCTCTATATTATGCCCATGCTCTTACTCTTACGGGTGCTTTTGAAAAAGCCAAAAACATATTACAAACCTTTGATACATTGGCACATAACCGACCTTATTCGGCCACTGGGCTTTATTATTATCAATATTTGGCAGAGTTGGAGAAAGCCCGAGGGCTATTACCTCAACATCTCCAACATCTGCAAACCTACCATACCATCAAAGATTCGCTTACCAATCTTAACCGTTATAGAGCTATTCAGCAAGTATTGGCAAAAGTGGGTTTGAGAGAAAAAGAACAACAAGTGGTGAGACTAAATAAAGAAAAAAATGCCCGTGAACTGCAAATCAAACGCGAACGCCTTTTGTACGGTGCTATCACAGGCACGGCTTTGTTGGCTATTGTTTTTTTGATGCTTTATCTACGCAACCGTCAAATTAGAAATCGTCAAGCTTTAGAACTCAAACAAGCCGAGCTAGAACAATTAAAAAATCAACGCCATATTGACCTCATCAAAGGAATCATGGAAGCCGAAGAAAACGAACGTCGTAAAGTAGCCGATCAGCTCCACGATGAAGTCAATTCATCTTTGGCACTTGTCTCTCTCAATGTGTCTTCGGTATTAGAAAAAGGTCTCACCGATGTTCATAGCGAGCCAAAGCTTACCAAAGCCTACGAAGTCTTGGGCAATGTGAGTACTACGATTCGGAATATCAGTCACCGACTCACACCCTTACTTATAGAAAGGTACGGATTTGGTCATGCCGTCCAAGATTTGGCTGATACTGTCAACCTCTCTGGCAAATTACATCTTGATACCCTTGTGATAGGAATCGAAGAAAACCCTCATTACTCTATTTCTTTTCTTCATGATGTTTTTAAAATCATCCAAGAACTTATCCAGAATACCCTCAAACACGCTCAGGCCACTGAAGCATTTGTAGAAGTAGTAGAGCAGCCCAACCACACCTTGTCTGTCATGGTCGAAGACAATGGCGTAGGTCTCAAGCCTTTTCCTCTTAACGAAGGTAAAGGTTTGAGCTCTATCCGAGCTAAAGTAAAATATCTGGGAGGCAAAATAGAGATACAAAACGCCCCTAATGGAGGGACTTTGGTCGTCATCGAGCATTTAGTTCCCCGCTCCGAATAGTTATTACTAACGATTTGTGGATTCGATTAAGAACGAGATATTTGTCAATCACTCTATCCTTGACTCTCAATCTTATGCGTCTATTGCTTGCCGACGACCACCCTCTGCTTATCGATGGCTTACTAGCGGTATTGAGAGAGGTACCTCATTTAGAATTACTACCTCCTGTCAACAACGGTCACCAAGTCATTGATTTTTTACACAAACATCGCGTTGATGTCTTGCTGCTCGATCTCAATATGCCCAAAATAGACGGCTTTAGTGCCTTAAAAATTATTCGTCGGGATTTTCCAGAAGTGCGTGTCATTGTATTTACCAGCTATGATCATCCCGCTTTTGTAAAGGAAGTTCAAGGACTCGGCGCAGCGGGGTATTTACTCAAAACATCTTCGTCAGTACAACTCAAAGCGGCAGTGGTAGCAGTGATGGAGGGGCAAAAATGGTTTCCCAATCTCAAAACCCCTACACCTTCTCACGAAACGCTTTCGGATGATTTCAATCATAGATACCAACTCACTCCCCGCGAAATCGAAATCATAATCTTAATTGTGCAAGGACTTACTACTAAACAAATAAGCACTCAACTCTCAGTAAGCGAATTTACCATCAACGCTCATCGCCGAAATATCGCCCGTAAGACAGGAATTGACACCCCTATCGGTTTATTACACTTTGCCCAAGAACAGGGGCTTATTTAAAAGCCCCCTATTTTGTTGTTTCTCAAAACCGATATGATAAGGCAAGTCCCAATGCTCTTACACCATAATAAGGTCCTTCTAGGAGGGCTTCTATCACGGGCAAGTTGATGCGGTCGGTAGCCGTATATCCAGGCAGCTTAGTACTTGTAATATCTCTTTTTATATTTTGAATATCTTCGGTCGTTAGGCTTTGCCAAAGAGGGTCGTATCCTACAAAATCGGCTTTGACATTGGTGCCATAAAAGGGTCCCAACAACCATAAGTCTACCCCAATACGCTTTCCTAACATCCATTGATAACCTAGCAAAACACCCGCCCCTCCCGCATTAAACTGTGCCTTCAAATTGGGACGATGCAATACTCCCTTTAAGTCGGTGTAAGTATAATCTTGGTTGATAGTCATGTTGATATAACGTACAAAGGGAGCAATATACCACCCTGTGGGAGCATGTCCCGCCAAATAAAATCTATACTCGAAGGTGCCAATATATTTGGTAAAAAGAGTAGTATTGATAGCCCTCACCGCGTCGGCATTGTCGCTAAACCTATCTAATAAAGCTTGTTTGAAAGGCAAAGGAGCATTTTGAGAGGTACCCGCCGTAAAAGTAATTGAGCTATTTTTTGTCAAAATTCTCTCATACTGAACTGTGTAATTTTGAAACACCGCCCCTGATACATTGAATTTTACTAAAGTTCGGTTTATCAATTCTTGGGCTTTAGCCAAAGTCGACATCAGCAATAATCCGCTTATTAAAATTTGTGTTTTCATAAGTTTCTGAATGTGTAATGTTTGATAACCCAAAAGTGTAGATTACCTCCAGAAACCGAAATAGTTAGAAGCAACTATTCCGCAAAGAAACCCCGCCTTACAATTTTGTAAAAAATTATAACAATGAAAAAAATTATCACTTCATTATTAGCAGGAGGCTTACTTATAAGCCTCGCAAATTGTAGTAAGCTCAAAGAAGAAACTACCGCTGAAGGAAACTATCAAGGCACAGCAGTAGACAAAGCGAATGCGTCTAATTCCAAAACACTCCAAATAAATTTGACGAATGCGACCAATCCAGTCACTGGCACTTATACACTCCTAAGTGGAAGTAGCAAAGTAGAAGGTGATGTAACCGGCAACGGGCTAGGGCTTATTTATACGCTTACGCTAAAGCCTAAAACATCTGGCACAACCTACTCGATAGATGCGACATGGGACGGAGCTAAAGCACTGAATGGAACAATGAAAGGCGTTGAGAATAGTCTTGGTATCACTTATACTATTGACTTAAGAAAATAATAAAAAATAGGCCAATACTCCTCTGTTAGAAGTCCACATTGGCCTATAGTAACAACCCTTACCGAGGATAAGAGTTTTTCACAGCGTCGTATAGCAAAGATACATACCAAAGCATCTTATCTCTTTGGTATACTCATTTTCTTTAACTAAAAAGAGGCTATTTCAGTTGAAATAGCCTCTTTTTAGTTAATCAGTCAACTAATCTATAGTCAACACTAAGATGCTAAAAATAAAGTAGCCACTGCGAGCACTTGCTCTTTGGTAAGTGGTTCATCAAATGCTTCGGAGGCGACATTGGCCGAAATACTTCCTAGGCTTGTAATATTTACCTCTCCTTGGGTAGTATTTTCTTCACCATTATAGATAGCCTGCACCACTGAGTTGTCAATCCCACTTTCTTTTCCTGTAATCCAAGGCTTTACACTAGCCCCGTTTGCTTTACGCATTTGACGGATATGAGAAGCGTGGCGAGCCTCTACCGAATGGATATTGAGTGCTGCGGTAAGGACGGCATTTTGCTTCACAAGATTGCCCGCCTGTCCTTTGTAAGCTCTTACCCCTGTATCTTCAAGTGCTTGCGCTACGGCCAAAAACAATTGATAATTAGAAAATGCACTTGCAAAAGGCCCGTTCCCCGTCCCTTGACCTCCTGAAAAATCGAAAGTAGGCTCAGCAACTGGCGTACCACCCGCGCTAGTAATGGCTTGTTTTAGAAAATCAACGTGCGCTTTTTCATGATTCATAATCGTAGTGATAGCCCCATTTGGCGCACCCGTCGGAATCAACCCTGTACTAGCTAAAGCTTTTTCGTAGAAACGATACTCCAAATACTCCAACGTCAAAGCATAATTAAGTACATCTACTACTGTGGCGGTAGATTGGCCGTATGCTTTTTGAAACATGCTTCCCATCGCTACTGGTACTGCTGCCATCGAGAGTTTTTTACCTAAATTGGCAAAATCCTTTAATGCTTGACGACGGGTATTGAGGCGGTCGCTCATTTCGGGATCGCGCTCTTCAAGGAGATTCAATATTTTTAAGAAATCCATGGCGTTCAAAGAGTTTTATGCCAATGCGCTGGCGTTGATAGTATTTTTTATAAAAGGGGCTGCTGCCTGCAATACGGCTGCGGGGTCTTTAGACATTTCCAAGCCGTTGCTGTCTACCACAGTGTTGTCGGCAAAAGTACCATTGCTCAACAAATCACGGATATAGGCAGCATGACGTGCCTCTACCGATACAATCTTTCCAGCCAAAGTAAGATAATCAGGTGAAGTGATAAATCTTCCAGCGCCATTGTAGGCTGCTACTCCCAAATCTTCAAATGTTTTGGCAGTATTGAGTACACTTTCTCTACTACCAAAATTGATTGAACTAAAATCAACGTCTAGTCCTCCGATAGCATTGCTACCTAAAGCTGCTTTAAAAAACTCCCGATGTGCTACCTCGTGGTCACGAATGTCAGTCAATAAAGCAATTTCATCAGCTGTAATTCCTGAAAACTGCGATTCTATCACTCTGGTATAAAACGCAGCCTCAAGCTGTTCTAACGCATAGGCATAATTCAGCACGGCAAAATCACCTGTGCCAAGATTTACCTCCCCTACCACTGGCGTGGTTTCATCTTCCTTACAGCCCGTCAAAACGAGAGTCGTGACAGCGGCTGTTCCACCTGCCCATTTTAAGAACGAACGGCGATGAACGCTTTTTACTAGCTCTGGATGACCTCCAAAGAGCGACGGTGTGTTTTTCATGATGTTCATACTACTGATTTGTTAAAAAAATACGTACCAAAACTATTTTTTTACTCTTTGGGATATTTTCATCAAAAAACCTATGCCATTCCCCAAATCAACCCAAAAGCACTTCTACGCTGCCCCACCCTTTCCTCAAATAGGGAAATGAGATGTTGTTATTTTTCCTCAAATCCTTCAAAAGTGTTTTGGAACAAAGTTTTCGACGTATAGTCTTGTCCAACCCCTATAAAACAAATCAGCATTATGAAAAGCAATCAAGAAACCGTAGGTCAAAGAAGCTCTTATTCCAAAAATTTTATTCCTTTATCCACTGCCGAGACTTTATCTTACCAAAGACAATGGCTTCAAGACCGGACACAGTCTCAAAATCGCCCCAAAAGGCGTAGAAGAAGAATCAGTGGAGAAGAGGAGAAGGCTGTGGAAAATGTAGAAATCCAACCTGATAGTTTTGATCACGAAATGGAAGAACCCATGCTCACCCCTTCTGGTTTTCCCGAAAAAATCCAGCCTGAAAATACGGCAGTTTTAGAAAACCATTAAAAAAGCGGAGAGGGATAGGCCCTCTCCGTTTTTTTGTAGATAACTCACTAACTGCTAAAGCATTATTTTTTTTCCGCCCGCTGCAATGGACTTATAGATAGCGTCTATGATTTTCATATCTTTCAATCCCTCTTCACCCGTTACATTGGGATCTGGCTTTCCATTCAAAATACAATCTGCCAGCCCATCCATTTGCCAAGTTTGATGCATCTTTGAGGTATCCCAACTCATTTCGCCTTTGTGGGTACGGCCTTTGATAGGCCCATATCCATAAGCAGGGCTTAATTCTACAAATCCTTTGTCACCTACTACATAGAGTCGCTCAAAATTATTGAAGTTGTAAGTAGTAGCACATGAAGCAATCACACCACTAGGGAAACCCATTTGCCAGGTGATAGTTTCATCGACCTCCTTAAACTTTACTGGGTCTGTCTTGGCTTCTTCAGCCGAAATCCACACGGGCTCTTCGCCCGTAGCATAGCGAGCTGCATTGATACAATAAATCCCTACGTCCATCAGTGCTCCACCTCCAGCTAGTGCTTTTTTGAGACGCCACTGATTAGGGTCACCACTTTTAAATCCAAAATAAGCATTTACGTGCATGATTTTGCCCAACTCCCCTGCTTTTCGCATCCGTATAAGTTCACGGGTATAAGGCTCAAAATGCATCCTATATCCTATGTAAAGTTTTACCCCTGCCTTCTTGCAAGCAGCTATCATTTCTTCTGCTTGCTTGACACTCACACTCATTGGTTTTTCACAAATCACGTGTTTACCCATTTTAGCTGCTCTTATCACGTATTCGTGGTGCATAGAATTGGGCAAAGTGATGTATACAGCATCTACGTCAGGGTTATCTTTAAGTTTTTCAAAATCTTTATAACTGTAAAAATTGGCTTTATCTACTCCAAATTTACTCGACCACGTATCGATTTTGGAAGGAGTTCCAGTTACACCTCCCACTAGCTTTGCCTTCTTGCAATCTTTCATAGCCGTAGCTACGCGTTCGGCATAGCTGCCTAGTCCTACCAATACCACTTTAAGCTGTTTGTCAGCCATGTTAGCATGAGCATCATTGCTTGTCACAGAAGATAATATAGGCAGGCTAAAGGCCGAGCCGCCAAGTTCAAGTAAAAAATCACGACGAGATTTCATGAATCTATTGAAGTTAGTTTTTTTTAAAAGCAATTATACGTCGTTTTCTATGGTGTTTACGTCTAAATTTATCCACTACTTTCAAAATAACTTTGTCTATATTTGTTCCTACATAACATCAGCAATAGTCTGTTTATCTTCAAACCAAACCAAATGAGAAACTTTACTTTCGTCTTTCTTGGACTACTCCTTGCTTTCCAGTCTTTTGCGCAACTTCAATCTCCGAGTCAATTTTTTGGGTTTGCTCCAGGTGAGCAACTAGTAGCTACGCATCGCCTGTACCAATACGCCGAGCATGCCGCCCAACAAGTACCCACCAAAGTAAAATTGATGAGCTACGGTACTACTTTTGAAAAACGCCCCTTGATGATGTTGGTCGTTAGTTCCGAAGAAAACATACGTAATCTGGAACAAATCCGTACCGACCACCTCAAAAGTATCGGTCTGATGAGTGGCGCCCCTACTACCAAAACCCGCCCTTCCGTCATTTGGATGAGCTACAACGTACACGGCAATGAAGCCACCAACTCCGCCGCTTTTCCTAAAGTATTGCATGAATTGCTGGCAGGGGGAGCCGTAGCCGACAAAATCTTAAAAAACGCTATCGTGATTTTGGCTCCTTGTCTCAATCCCGACGGACACGACCGCTATGTAAACTGGTATAATCAAAAAATTGGAGTTTCGCCCAATGCCAACACTTCAGCTTGGGAACATGGAGAGCCTTGGCCGGGCGGACGCTACAATCATTATCTCTTTGACCCCAATCGCGACTGGGCATGGCAAACCCAAGAAGTGATGCGGCAGCTAGTAGCCGAATATCATAAATGGATGCCTCACATTCACGCTGATTTTCACGAAATGGGTCCCAACAGTCCTTATTATTTTGCCCCTTCTGCCAAGCCTTATCACGAAGATATCACTCCTTGGCAACGCGAAATGCAAGAAGTAGTAGGTACTTACAACAAAAAATATTTTGACCGTAACAATTGGCTATACTATACACGTGAGCGTTTTGATTTGCTTTATCCTAGCTATGGCGATACTTGGCCTACTTACAACGGAGCCATTGCGATGACTTACGAACAAGGTGGCGGTGGCATCGCCGGACTTGCCTATGAGCGTACCGACGAAGGAGATACACTACGCCTTACCGACCGTGTAGCCCACGTATCTGCCGCAAGTATTGCAACAATGGAGGCTATCGCCGACCGTTCTACTAAGGTTGTGGATGAGTTTATTAAGTTTTATGATCGAAATCAAAACAATCCTGTAGGGCCATACAAATCGTATGTCATAAAAACCACTGGTGATGAAGGGCGGGTAAAGGCCTTAAAAGAACTTCTCGACAGAAATCAAATCCGATATGGTTATGCTTCTGACACCAAATCATTGACGGGTTTCAATTATCTTACCCAAAAAGACGAACCTTTCAAAACCGAGGCTGGTGATTTGGTGATTAGCGCCTATCAACCTAAATCCAACTTATTGAAGATTTTGTTTGAAATCAAACCTATGTTGGAAGATTCGGTCACTTATGATATTACCTCATGGTGTGTGCCCTTAGCTTTTGGTGCCAAAACCTACGCGACCAAAGAAAAGCTAACTCCTAGTACTACCTCTCCCAAAGCTACTCCCGTAGCTCCTATTACCATCAATAAGCCTTATGCATACATACTCCCCTGGAAATCAGCCGAAGATGCTAAGTTTTTGGCGGCGATTCTAAAAAATAAAATCCGTGCTCGCGCTGCCGAAAAACCTTTTGAAATCGACGGTAAATCTTACGCCCAAGGTACACTTATCGTCACTAGAGCAGGAAACGAATCTCTCGGCGACGCCTTCGACAAAATCATCCAACAAGAGGCTAGTAAATTGGGGGTGCCTTTGGTTGCTACAGCCAGTGGCGCAGCTAGCAAAGGCTCCGATTTTGGGTCAGATTATGTTTTTAATATCAAAGCGACTCCACGCATTGGACTCATCGCCGGCGATGGTACTTCGATGACAAGCGTGGGCGAAGTATGGTATTTCTTTGACCAAGAACTCAAATACCCCATTACCTTACTTGATCCAAACAGCCGTTTTAGTGGAGGTATTCCTTTCTCTAAGCTAGATGTCCTTATTATCCCCACGGCCTTTGGTAGCAATTTGTTGAGGGAAAATCAGTTTCCTGCCTTGCGTGATTGGCTTCGCGGCGGAGGTAAACTTATTTTGATGGAAACTGCCACCAATTTCTTGGCCGACAAAGATGGTTTTGGTCTTAAACGTAAGAAAGAAGATACTAAAAAAACGGACAAAAAAACCGCCGCAGACTCTTTGAAAGTGTACGCTAACCGCGAAAGAGAATCGGTCTCAGACGAGAGTCCTGGGAGCATTTATAAAATCAAATTGGACAATACTCATCCACTCGCATTTGGGTTTCCGGATTATTACTTCGCCCTTATCAACAACGTCTACAACTACGATTTTCTCAAAGATGGCTGGAACGTAGGATACCTCAAAAAAGAAAAAGATAGCTATGTTGCTGGCTTTACAGGTAGCAATGTCAAAGAAAAACTGCAAAATACCTTACTTTACGGCGTAGAGGAGGTAGGTCGTGGCAAAATAGTATATATGGCCAACAACCCTCTTTTCCGTGGATTTTGGTACAATGGAAAACTGTTATTTTCAAATGCCGTTTTTATGCTTCCTTAGTTAAGATTTACTCCCAACAAAAAAGGTGTTTCTCGTCAGAAACACCTTTTTTATTAACTCAATATCTATTTTCTTGTATGCCTTGCCCCTTAAATAAAGCCTTCCTTTTTCATAATCTTTTCTAGCGTAGCCCCCAATTCATCTGATGCTTTCACCAAGGGCAAACGTACTTCTACCCCACAAATCCCTTTGATTTCGAGGCATTTTTTAATACCTACTGGATTTGATTCTGCATACAATGGAGCATCCATATCCAAGAACTTCCCTTGAATCGCCATAGCTTCATCAGTCCGACCTTCAAGCGCATGCCAAGTCATTTCTGTAAATTCTTTGGGAAACGCATTAGCTATTACCGATATAACTCCTTTCCAACCCACACTAATCATAGGAGAGACGTGATTGTCGTCGCCCGAAATCAGTAAAAAATCAGCAGGACAAACCTTCGCCAATTCCATGTATTGATCAAAATTGCCACACGCATCCTTGATTCCGATAATATTTGGATGTTTTGCCAATTCAGCGATAGTTTCAACCTTCATATTGACCACTGTACGTCCGGGTACATTATACAAAAACACAGGCACTGGACTTGCATCCGCAATCGCCGTAAAGTGCGCAATTAGTCCTTTTTGAGAAGGTTTATTATAATAAGGACATACCGACAAAATCGCATCTACTCCGGTAAGGTCTGTACTTCTGATAGTTTCTAATACGGCACGCGTATTATTACCCCCTAAACCATACACGAGAGGGAGCTTTTTGGGGTTATTTTCTTTCACAAAGTTCAACAAATCCAACTTCTCTTGCGAAGTAGTCGTAGAAGTTTCGCCGGTGGTACCCTGAACCACCAGATAATTTACCCCTCCTTCACTCACAAAATCAAGTAGTGCTTTAAGGGCCGAGAAATCAATATCATGATTGGCGTCAAAAGGAGTGACTAGCGCTACGCCTACGCCGAAAAATTTGGTGTCCATTTGGTTTGTGTTACGGACTTCCAGTCCGTCAATAAATACTGGTAGGTGATTTCAATAAACGCTGCAAAGGTATCAAAATTTGTCAATCAATTGCTTCTAAAATTACATTACAGGCCGTGAGAATTTGTGATTCTGAAATAATGAGTGGCGGAGTCAATCGCATCGAGTTGTCACAAAACAAAAACCAATCCGTAATTACCCCCTTTTCAATCGCTCGGTCAATAATGGGTTTTAAGGCGTCAAAAGACTCAAAGTCGACAGCTAACATTAAGCCTTCTCCTCGTACTTCTCTGATTTTAGGATGAAGGAGCGTCTTCTTAATCAACTTACCTTTTTCTTTTACCGTCAACGTATCGTCATTACCGTCATATCCCATTCCTTCCCATATCACTTCCAAAGTAGCCAAAGAAGCCGCACAGCTTACAGGATGCCCCCCAAAAGTGGTAATATGGCCTAGAATGGGGTTGTTTTTAAAAACCGACATTACTTCTTGGGAAGCGATAAATGCCCCAATCGGCATTCCTCCCCCCATTCCCTTCGCACAAAGCAATACATCAGGGCGCACGCCGTATTGCTCAAAAGCCCAAAAACTTCCTGTTCGCCCAAACCCCGTCTGAATTTCGTCAAAAATCAACAGCGTCCCTGTTTCATTACATCTTTGTCTTAATGCTTGATGATACTCACGCGTCGGCACTCTCACCCCTGCTTCGCCCGAAATCACTTCGATAACAACCGCTGCCGTATGCTTAGTGATTTTCTCTAAATCTTCTATCCGTCCGTGCGTTATGTGTTTAATATCTGGTAACAAAGGGCGAAAATTACGCTTAAAAAACTCCGCTCCTGCCAAGCTCAAGGCCCCCTGCGTAGAGCCATGATAAGCATTGTAGCAAGAGATGATTTCGTGGCGGCGGGTGTATCTTTTGGCCAATTTCATGGCTCCTTCTACCGCTTCTGCGCCCGAATTGGTAAAATATACATTATCAAGTGTGGGGACATTATTGTTATCTTTTACTTCTAAAGTTTTAACGAGCGTTTGTGCCAATCTCACTTGGGGTGTTTCGATGTATTCGCCATATACCATTAGATGCAAGTACTTATCCAATTGCTGCTGAATTGCCTCCAGCACGTTGGGATGCCGATGCCCCACATTGCTTACAGCAATCCCCGAAATCATATCTATATACTTTTGTCCTTCTTTTCCATATAAATAAATACCCTCGGCTTTTTCGATTTCTAAAGCCAAAGGAAAATCGGAGGTTTGGGCAAGATGATTGTAAAAAAGCTGCTGACGATGCGAAAGGAAATCTGACATATTTACTTCAAAATAGTTGATAATAGCTGCAAATATCCACAAAAAAACCCTGCTCACCGAAGTAAGCAGGGTTTTAGTGATGATTATACTACTATGATTTAGTATCCTTCATTTTGAACCAATTGCTTGTTTACATCCATTTCGCGTTGTGGAATTGGTAAAATAAGCTTAGGCGAATTAAAAGGTAAAGCTCCTACGGTTCCTCCTGTACGCTTAATATCATGAAGCGCGTGTCCTTCAAACGCTAGTTCTAGTTTGCGTTCTTTAAGAATAGATGCCAAAGTAACGCTTGTCACGCTAGGAAGCCCTGCACGGTTTCTGATAGTATTGATATCTTCTACAGGCGTAGCTCCTACCGCAGTACCCAATCGGAAATTGGCTTCGGCACGCGTCAGAATCATTTCTGCTAAACGAACCACAGGCACATGCCCAAAGCGGTCGAGAAATTTATAAGTAAAGGTATTGGCGGTAGGTTTGATAAAAAATTCTCCGCGAGCATCTCCTGCTTCATACAACGCAATGTGGTCAGGTTGGATACGAATATCGCCCCGCCCAGCCGTTCCTGGAATAGAGCCTACAGTAGCTCCAAAAAAGGTATTCATTCCATTAAAACCATCTTGGTCATTGACTTGAATAGAAAAAACATACTCTGCGGGAGTGCCTCCATTATTGTTAAGTTTCGTATTAAAAGCCATCCCAAAAGGTGTTACCAAACGATAACGATTTGAAGCAATCACTCTGTTAGCAGCATCTCTAGCAGCCGCATAGTTGCCTTGCTGCAAATATAAACGAGCCAAAATCGCAGCCGCAGCACCTTTAGTAGCATAAGCCCCATTTGTAGCAGGCAAGAGCTCTTCGGCTTTGGTCAAGTCTTCAATCGCTTGCGTATATACCTGAGCTACTGTGCTACGCGGAATTTTATCAGCATCTGTAACAATGGTAGTAGGATTAAATACTAGAGGAACACCCAGATTAGTGGTATTATTACCATCCCCCCATTGTTTAGCATATAAACGGACAAGCTCAAAATATACTGACCCTCTGATAAAGCGTGCTGCACCTTCAACCGCACTTTTTTTGGCGTCTGTTACCTTGTCGATATTTGCCAATACATTATTAGTACGATTGATAGTTAAATAAGAACGCATCCAAAGTCCCTCAGCCGTCACATTAATGGTTGTAATTTCTTTTCTAAAAAGCTCTTGTAAGTTCGCAAATGTTCCCCCAAAACGAACCTCATTAGTAACTGCCGCCAACAACTCAGAAGTATATTGGTATCCTCCAGCGTAAGTATCACCGTTGGTATTAGCCCCCTGCAAGCCATCGTAAGCACCGATAAGTGCCGCTTCTACGTCTTTAGAAGCACTGAGTGCTGCAGCTTGGTCAATCGTTTGAGTAGGAGAAACATCCAAACGCGACTGACAACTGTCAAACATTACCAATGCTCCTATGATGTATGGAATGAATATTTTTTTCATAATGAATTCAATGTCTTTTAAGGTGATGTTGATTAAAACCCAATGTTGACGCCAAATAAAATAGTACGAGGTTGTGGCGGCGTATAAAAATCATTGCCTTGCGCAAAATTGCTCGTAAACGTATCAGAGTTTACTTCAGGATCCCAACCTTTATATTTGGTAAAAGTAGCAAGGTTCATTGCTGAGAAATAAACCCGCACACGGTCGATTTTCAAACGTTCAGTCAAGTTTTTAGGAATGGTATACCCAAGACTAAGCGTACGCAACCGCAAATAAGAACCATCAAATATATAACGGCTTGAAGGCTGACTACCATTCGTGATTAAATAACGTGCTTGTGGCACATCGGTGTTGCGATTTTCGGGAGTCCAAGCTTTCAATTGGTCGGTAGTTTGGTTATCTTCGTAAATACCGTTGGCTGATGAGTACTGTCCTACTCCATAAAAATTGACATCGTTGCCAGCTACTCCATTAAAGAAAATACTGAAATCAATCCCTCCATAAGAAAGGGTGTTGGTAATACCTCCAATAAATTTCGGATTGGGATTTCCTACAACCACACGTTCGGTTGAGTTATAGCCGCTGTTGGTAACTGTGCTACGATCTATGCTACCGTCAGGATTTTTGGTATTTTTATAAAACAAAGCGTCTCCATTGTTAGGGTCAACTCCTGCATACTCACGCGTAAAAAACACCCCGATAGGTTGCCCTTCCATTACACGGTTCATGCTTCTCACCCCTCCTTCGATAATTTGTCCTTGCACGTTGGTTACTTTATTGGCATTGGTAGCAATGTTGAAGGATGTATTCCATTTGAATTTACCAACTGTATTTTGGGTATTCAATACAAATTCCAAGCCTTTGTTTTCAAGCGCACCTAGATTTTTGAATTGACGTGCAAAACCCGTCGTACCTGGCACATTTACTTCCAAGAGTAAATCAGTGGTATTTTTTACATAGTAATCGATTTCTCCGTTAATACGGTTGTTGAAAATACCAAAATCAATTCCTATATCTACCTGACGACTACTTTCCCATTTCAAATCAGGGTTAGCAATTTGTGCAGGTCGTTGTCCGGGGGCACCTACATAGCCCGCATCTCCCTGAAAAAGACCCAATTGTGGAAAATCACCAATCTCGGCATTACCAGTCAACCCATAACTTGCACGTAGTTTGAGGAAACTAATGAGGTTATTATTTTTCAAGAAATTTTCTTCCGAAATCACCCAACCAGCGGATACAGCAGGGAAAAATCCATAACGAGAATTTTTACCAAAACGCGATGACCCTTCTACCCGCGCACTTGCCCCTAGCAAATAGCGGTCGTTGAAGCGATAGTTGACCCGCGTGAAATAAGATAAGAAGCGATAATTGGTTTCGGTACTAGTTCCATCAGATTTGACGGCTGCACTCGCAATTTTGCGATATGAATCAGAAGGGAACTGAGTACCTTCTACATAATTACGCTTGGTTTGAGATTGTTGATACGACATTCCCAAAGTAGCATCAATACTATGCTTTCCAAAATCCTTTAGATAGTTAAAGAAATTATTGGCGTTATAATTGGTCACAAAAGTCCCATAATTGGCACCGATTCCATTAGAAGCCCGACTCTGATTACGTACCGTTTGGCTTTGGAAATAGGCTTCTTCGTTCATATTCAACAAATCAAGTCCCCATTCGCTACGAAACTTAAGCCCTGGCATCAGATTTATTTGTGCATAAGTATTGGTGAGATTACGATAAGAAGTCTGTACAAAATCTGCGTAATCAATGCTCAAAATAGGATTGTAATAAAGCGGGATGTTTACATCACCAGGAGGCGCTCCTGCGGGCAAATTGGTATTAGGATCAATAAAAGGCGTAAAAGGTGTCAAAGCAGCCATCTGCAAAGGATTTGAGAAGGCATTGTCATCAGGCAAACGCCAGTTGTCAGTGCGAGCCAAACTCATCATAAGTCCTACATTGAGCCAATTGGTCGCTTGGTGATCTAAGTTCAAACGCCCCGAAATACGCTCAAGTTTGTTGCCGATAATAGTACCCGTTTGGCTCAAGTATTGGCCCGACATAAAAAATTTAGTTTTTTCATTTCCTCCGCTCAATTGAAGGTCAATCTGTTGCATGGGTCCTTTTTGGAAAGCTTTCTCTTGCCAGTTGTTATCAGTTTGTTTGGGAGTTCCGTAAGTACCATAGCTGTAATATTCCAAAAACCCGCCCGGCCCAAACAAATATTGAGTTTGAGAATCAGGATCTTCAGGACTTACACCGTCTAACCCATCTACATAGCCCGCAGCTTGACGATAAAATTTCTCATACTGTTCGGTATTTAAGAAAGGCAAACGACGCGTAGCTTGCGCCACTCCCGCCTGATAGTTAAACGAAACGTTGGTTTTGCCTGCTTTACCACGTTTGGTTGAAATAAGCACAACGCCATTAGCAGCCCGAGCTCCATAAATTGCCGCTGCCGAAGCATCTTTCAAAATCTCAATCGACTCAATATCGTTTGGATTAATATCGGCGAGAGGGTTAGTGTCACCTCCATAGTTGGATTGATCACCACTTGTTACGGGGATACCATCTACTACATAAAGGGGCTGACTGCTCGCACTGATGGAAGAGTTTCCACGCACGCGTACTGTGATTCCTTGCCCGAGTTTTCCGCTACCAGAATTGACAAATACCCCTGCGGCTTTTCCTTGCAAAGCGGCATCCACACTAGGCGTAGGCATATTTTCAATATCCTTGGACTTTACTTGGGCGATATTTCCCGTCAAGTCTCGCTTGATTTGTGAACCATAACCTGTCACCACAATTTCGCTCAAAGTTTTGGTATCTACACTCATCTGAACATTAATCACCGAGCGCGCTCCCACTTTTTCTTCAATAGAAGTAAACCCTACAAAACTAAACACTAAAGTAGCGTTGTTAGGAACAGACACCCGATAGTTTCCTTCTGCATCGGTATTAGCACCACGAGTGGTACCTTTTACCGAAATAGATACCCCCGGCATACCTGTTCCATCCTCAGCGGTCATGACTTTGCCTGTCACTACCATGTCTTGTGCTCTCAGAGCAAGACCAGACATACACGCCATCACCAATAGGCTCATACGTAGAAATTGTCTCATACTTGATTTGTTAGAAGTTGATAAAATATAAAAAGTAAAAAATGAAATGCGATAACCTTCCCCCTATATATCCGTTAAAAGATTGGGTTTCTTCTTACACAATAGCCTTGGTTCCTAAAAAGTATTTAGCTAGACAGTGTGCCTCCCCGTTCAGCTCGAAAAATTTTGTAGGGGGATAAATTTGTGAAGATAGGATCTTCCCAAATACAGGAAGTACAAAAATGGCAGATAGGGTGATACGAAAAATCACCTTTTTTTCGGTATTTTTCTGTTTTTTCGCAAAAATGTCTCAAAATACAAAGCAAAATTTTAGTGTAGATAACCAAATCTTTATACAAAAATATAAAAATCAAGGTAATAAACTCAAAATTACACTATTTTCTAGCGTACCCAAAAAATGGGGAATACCAGTACACCATTTTACGCTAGGGTTCGTAGAAGCAGGTAGTCCCTCCCACCCAAGTAAAATCTTTGTTGAAACGCACTCCAATCATTTCACCTCTACTCAACCGACTTAAACTCGTCAACAACTCAGGACGAGATGCATTGTCTTTCCATACGTAGAGCATTCTGATTTCGCATTTTACAAGCCCATCTGGCGCTTGAATGACTGGCTCATAATTTACTTTTCTTTGCAAAATCCAATTTTCTGGATCACAGATTTCTTTTAAATCTTGTAATTCTACGTGGATTTTTACGCCACTTCCCGCAAATGAAAAAAGCGGTTTGAGTACATAGTTTTCTAAATCTGCGGGAAACTCATCACCATATTCGCTCAAAAAACGGGTTTCTGGCACGTAAGGGCTCTTTAGATAGGGAAGCGTATATTTACTGATACGAAAAAACCAGTTGGGATGCCCTACCCATGTTACATCTAGGTCGTCGGTAAGATTAAAATCGGTCTGAAGGTCAGGAAAATTGGTCAAGTCATCAAAAATCAAACGATTATAAATACGCTTGATTTCAAGCTCACGACCGTCTTTTTCATAATATAGTTTACGATCCTTTTTCTTTATTTTGGTATAACACACCGCTTTTACCCCCAAAAAAGCCTCAGTAACTGTAAAATCTATACGTGTTTTTTGCTGCTCAGGATATATTTCTAGCAAAATCACATTTTCAGGATTTTCGTCTGCCACAATCACCTCTTTCAGCTTGGCGATATATTCGGCTTGGGTAGTAACGCCACTGAAATAATTACTAAACTCGGCCGGAATGGGAAAATACTCACGAAACTTTTCTGTCACATAGCTCTGAAATCCAAAAATCGAAGGAAATCCTTGCAACTCAATAAGTTGTGGTATTAGTTCTCCATCAGTATCCTTACATATGGCAAAATCGATTGCCAAAAACGAAGCATGGTCGTTTTCGTGGGGTACATTTTGCCCCAAAGGAATGGAATGTTGAGTTTTGACCTTAAAATGTGGTCCAACGATTACATCGACAAATGACTCACAAGCTTCAATAAGTTTGTTTTTAAGAGCCGCTGGCACAAACACCGGTGTTTCGGCTACGCGAAAATCCAGTTGTTCAGGCCAATTAACCTTGATAGCTTCTACAAATTCATGGTATTTTTCTTCGCTAAAAGCTGCGTTGTAGTTTTGCCGATATGTCGAAATCATAGGTTATTAGAACTTTTGTGTTGACGAAAAAGGAGTTTTTCAATTAATGTCCCAAATACGTAAAAAATATGCTATGATACTACTGCCACTGCACTCATCAATTGCTCGGCAGCACGTCCAAGAAAAGTGGGAATAATCGCCGCCTCTGTACGCATAATTTTTTCAGGGTCCTGCAAAGAATCAACCATGCTGTTGTATTTGGCCTCTCCGTAGTTTTTGATGATACCTTCCCGCTTTTCATCTTTTTGAAAGTGCCGCAGCATCCCTTCCGCATCCGCTTCAGGATGAAACTGTGTTCCAAAAATCTCCCGCGAAAACCGCACCGCCATTACGGCACGTTCTAAGTCTATATGTAAGCGTTCTTTTTCAATACAAAGTACTTTAGCCCCCAAACGTTCCAATTGTTTTGGGTCGGTTTTGATGACTTGAAAATCCCTTGAATCTACTGCATAAAAAGGGTCTGGAAGTTCTTTAAAAATAGGCTCTTGAAGTCCAAAGTGGGTTTTGTGCATCGGAAAAATCCCAAAGGATGTTTTACGTCGTTTACAAACCAGTCCTATTTCCCAATGAATACAGGCCATTTGGAAGGAATGACAAATCAACATTAAGTGTTTTTTTTGCGGACGATGAGGCTGTCGATTATACTGCCAAATCTGATCAAGAAGCATAAAAAATGGTTTCTCCCAAGGCTCCCCTGAAGGTACTGGATTGCCTGGCCCGCCCGAAGAGATAAAAATATCATAACTTAAATCAGGAACCTCATTTTTTTGTCTGACATCAAAAACATCATAAGTTCCTACTATTCCTTCTTGCGCCAAAAACTGACCCACCAAGGCTTTGATACAACGCATGCCTTCGTTGGCATAGCCGTCGTACATATCCAAAATCGCAATCTTAATCCGCTCCATGAGCTTTGGGGTTAATTGGGACTAAACAAAATAAGAAAAATCGTACTTTCACCTGATTTTTAAGCGCTATTTCTAGACCTTTAAATGGTGGAAGTACGATTTGAATCGATAACAAATTCGCCACAAAGTTACGAAAATATTATCGTTTTGTCCAGTATGCTTACTGATTGTCAGTTACTAAACTTGAACCCAACGCTGCTCGCGGCTACTTTGTACAATTTTGTCGCACAATTTTAGCTCGCGCAATCCATCCGCAAAAGTGGGATAATTGGGCTTTTCGGGTTTGCCGTTGCGAATAGCAGCGTACACTTCTTTAAACAATTGCTTTGAAGTATCGGGGAAGCCCTCATTGTGACCACCTGGGAAGGTAATCAACGCACGCGCGTCTTCATGTACCAATGCTGGGTCGCGGATGAGTGACTGATTAAATCCGTCGCGACGGCCAATCCACATTTCGTTGGGGGCTTCAGAACACCAATTGAAAGTTTGGTTTGAGCCACTGATTTCGAGCGTAGCGCGGTTTTTACGCCCTGCCGATACCTGACTTACAGTAGCTACTCCTTTGTTACCGTTTTCGAAACGGTACAAAATAGAGGCATAATCTTCGGTAGTAATAGGTACTTCTTCATAGTCAGAAGCTTGGAGAAGCTTGCCCGAATAGGTAGCGATTGCTTTTTTAGGCTTCATACGGGTTTTGTGAACCGTATTGAAATCGGCCATTACTTCCGTGATGTGCAAGCCCGTGATGTACTCAATCAAGTCAAACAAGTGAGAGCCAATGTCGGCCACGGCACGCGAATCACCCGATTGCGACGGCTCCAAGCGCCAGTTGTAGTCAGTAGGTAAGAAAAGCCAATCTTGCAAATAGCTTCCTTGGACTGAATATACTTCGCCTAGTTCACCTTTTTCACGCATGGTTTTCATTTGACGAATCAAAGGATAATAGCGCAAATTGAAGTGTACCGCATTGACCAACCCTAGCTTATCAGCTAGCTCAACAAGCTCTTCGGCCTCGGCGGTGTTGGTAGCCAAAGGTTTTTCGCACACTACGTGCTTGCCCGCCAACAATGCTTTTTTAGACTGTTCGTAGTGTAGGAAGTTGGGCGTACAGATATGAACGCACTCAATAGAATCGTCGCGTAGCAAGTCATCAAACGAATCATAGGCGTTGGTGCCGAGCGTTTGGGCTCTTGCTTGGGCGATTTCGGCCGAAAAATCAGCAATTCCGGCCACTTCTACATCTGGTAATCGGCGGAGTGCCTCGATGTGTGCGGGGCCAATAAAGCCTAGCCCTACCACAGCTACTTGAGTTTTTGACATAGTAGTTTAGTTTTGGAACGTGGGTTTTGAATAATGAGATTGGTTAGTGACCTACTAAAATTTTTGGGTTACAATATTGCTTTTGGTATAACCTATCCGATGCGCAATCACGTAGAGCGAATCGCCCGAAGTGACACTTATAGGCTGAGTATATACCTTCCAACTAGGCTCTTTCCAGTGTTTTTTATAACCAATAGAAGCGCCTTTGGTCGCGCAAGATAAAGCAATTTTAGAAGATTTGAGAAGTATCTGTGGCGTTTGAGTCAATGGAGGTTCGTCTTTGCCTCCCCACCATCGCTTCACCATGTCCATTTCAGGTTCTTGGGCCGTATCTCCTACTTTCTGAATCCAGTCATTATATATTTTACGGAGTTTTGTCAGTTGTGGCTGATAAGCAGGATTTTCGGCTAAGTTGTTAAACTCAAAAGGGTCTTTGTCACAATCATACAATTCTTCCACTGCCTTGGTAGGTCTAAACCACTGCATCTGAGTCGCATTAAGCTTTCCTTCTTCTTTGAGTTTAAGAATCGACTGCATCGAAGGCTGCTGAAGTCGATAGCCTATATTCTGATAATGAGGCTTTTGTGGCATATAATTCCTTACATATCGGTAGCGGTCGTCTCTTACCGTACGAACTCGCTCGTATTCCGAATCCATGCGGTCGCGAGCGGCAAATACAAATTGTCGAGGGCTTTTTGCTTTTTGTCTTCCCAAAAACGCCTGCCCTTGCATATACTTTGGCACAGGAATATTTGCCAACGACAACATAGTAGGTGCTAAATCCACAAAACTAATCATCTGATTGTCAACCACATTTTTGTTATTATCAAAAGGATTTTTGATAATAAAAGGGACTCGTAAACCTCTATCAAGCACTTCACGTTTGACAAACGGCAGCCCGTCGCCGTGGTCTGAAAAGAAGAAAACAATCGTATTTTGTTCCAAACCGTCTTCTTTCAACTGTTCAAGAATGTTGCCCGCTTGTTGGTCCATCACCATTACATTAGACAAATGTCGCGCTATATCCAAACGTACTTCTGGGGTATCAGGATAATAGGGCGGAATCTCGACTTCTTCGGGTTTTACTAAAAGTGGTTCTTTGGCTCTTACCCACACTTGTGACTCGTGCGTGATAGTAAAATTAAATATGGCAAAAAAAGGTTGGTTTTTGTCGGGACGATTTCGCCAATGGGCTTTGTTGTTGCTCTCATCCCAAGCAGTAGGAGGCGCTACAAACTGATAATCTTCCTTGGAATTGTTGGTACAATAATAACCCCTCCCCCGTAAGTACTCCGAAAAGCATTTGACTTCTTCTGGGATTACTGCCGAGTAGCCTTTAAAACCAGAAGGATAAGCATCTTTAGCCGCCGCCGAAGCTGCCAAAGTGCGCATATTTTGAGTACCAATCGACTGCTGATACATGCCCGTAATGATAGCCGAACGGCTCGGAGCACACACCCCCGCTGTAGTAAACGCACGGGTATATCGAGTGCCATTAGCGGCTAGTTCGTCTAAATGAGGAGTTTTGGCTAGCTTACTTCCATAGCATCCCAAATGAAAGCTCATGTCTTCGCACGTAATCCAGAGGATATTTGGGTGTGTTGGAGGCTCATGGATAAATTTATTTTTCACATTGAAACCAGTAGCAACCAAAAAAATGGATACCAAACAAGCAAAAAGATATTTCATATAGAAGAACCGATTAAAGAGAATGTTACCTTTTAAGTTGCTTTTATGTGATTTTTACTGATGTTTTTCTTTGCTATCTCTTCTTCTGTTTTAGCGATATGATTTCGAAACAACTCCCATCATCGAGCTGATTATCAAACCCTTCATTCTTTTAAGCACTTATCATTTAATAACTTTTAACAAACTTTCAGCATTTCCAAACGCGTAATGATTTACTTTTGCAAATAAAGCGCTGGTAAAATTGTCTTTGAAAAAATTAAAAGTTCTTGAAAAAGCCGCGAAATGGCTACTTTGGCTTCTTGTGTTAGGAGTCCATTTTGGGTCTTTCGCCCAAACATTAACTCCTCGTAAGATTACGAACCCCGTTCGTTTGGACTCTATCAAACGAGCGACTCCCACTATTCCTTCGGTACTTCCTATACCTTCTGACAGTACCAAATCTGATACACTAGAAGCAGAAAGCGACCTCAAAAATACCGTACAATATAGCGCCCAAGACTCTACTGTGATGGACCCGGGCGAGCAGGAAGTACACCTCTATGGCACAGCCAAAGTGACTTATGGAGCTATCATTTTGGAGGCTGATTATATCCGTCTGAATTGGAAAACCAATGAAGTATTTGCCCGGGGAAATTATGATTCGACTTCTCGAAAGTGGATTGGACAGCCTATATTTCAGGACAATGGAGAAAAATACGATACCAAAGAAATTCGCTATAATTTTAAAAGTAAAAAAGGGTTTATCAAGGGGGTAGTTACGCAGCAAGGCGACGGCAACATACGGGGTACGACCGTCAAAAAAGACGAAGAAAACAACATGTATATTCGCGGCTCGATTTATACTACCTGTAACCTTGCCCAGCCTCACTTCCACATTGCTGCAAAAAAAATCAAAGTCATTCCCGAAAAACAAGTCATCTCGGGGCCATTCCATTTGGTAGTTTCAGATGTACCTCTTCCATTTGTAGGGTTGCCTTTTGGTTTTTTCCCCGTTCCTAAGAAAAAAGAAATAGGCACCTCTGGTATTTTGATGCCTACTTATGGCGAAGAACCCAACGGACGCGGATATTATTTGAGAGATGGCGGGTATTATTTTGCCATTAGTGAAAAAATCAATTTGAGTCTCACTGGTCAGATTTACTCACGCGGGAGTTGGGGGATTGGAGTAGCGATGCCCTATGCCGTAAAATATCGCTATAGTGGAAATTTCAACTTACGCTTCAATCGCAATGTTCAGGGCAATGAAATCAAAATCTTGAATCAACCACGTAATGATTTTAGTCTCAACTGGACTCACTCGCCCGTACCACGCGGTACTTCAAGTTTTGGTGCTTCGGTCAACCTAGGTAGCAATAGTTTCAATCAGTTTAATGAGTTTAATACGCAGAAATATATCCAAAACGTAGCGAGTTCGTCGGTTCAATATACCAAGCAATTTGGGCAGTTTGCCCGTATGGGAACTAGCGTACGCGTGAATCAACGTTTTCCTGACCGCTCCAAAGTAGATTCTACAGGAAAACCAACCGACCCTGGTTCGATAGATGCCGGGATTGATTTCAACTTTGGAATTAACCAACTTGCCCCCTTCGCCCTCAAAGGGGGTACAGGGGCTTGGTATGAGAGTTTTAGATTGGGGCTGGATTTTAGTGGGGGTATTACGGCCAACAATACCATTGTGTATGCCGATACTTCTAGTTCTCGTTTAGGCTTTACCCTAGCCAATGCTCCTACCGTAGTTACTCCCGAATCGGGGGCTCCTACTACCTATGCTCTTAATGCCCAAAACCTTCCTGAATTTATTAAAAACTCACAATTCACTGGTCGCTTTTCACTTCCTATTTCTTTACCCAACATCAAGCTTTTCAAATACATCAATATTACCCCAGGTATTTCACTTTCGGGTGAAACGTTTACCAAAAAATTCAATTATGAATATGTAGGTAATAACCAAGTCCGGGTAGATACCCTGAATGGTTTTTATTTTGCCAATAATGTCTCGTTTAGTGCAAGTATGAACACTCGCATCTATGGGATGTTTCGGGTAGGAGGTAAACGGCTGGAAGCTATACGTCATACGCTGATTCCTTCAGCAAGCTTTAGCTATGTGCCCGACCAATCTAACCTACTCCAACGTCTTACAGTAAACGAACGCGGCGATGTAAGGTATCTTAATAGATACCGAACTATTGGAGGAAATCTTACCACTTCTGGTACTTCAGCCGCAGGCATTACGTGGAGTCTTAACAACCTCTTTGAAGCCAAAGTACGCCCTAAATCCGACTCAAGTGGTAAGCAATTTGAAAAAATAAACATCCTCGACAACTTCAGCTTTAATGGCTCTTATAATCTGATGGCAGACTCATTAAAAATGTCGGATATTAGTTTCAATACCAATGCTCGCATTTTTAAAGATTTGAACTTCAACCTTTCTGCCAATTTTGATCCCTATGCTTACGTAAAAGATGAACTTTATGGTACTACAGGGCGTAAAATCAATCGTTGGTCTTTCACACAAAATCAAGGTTTGGCGCGCCTGAGCAATGTCAACGTAGCTCTCTCCAAAAGGTTTGCCCCCAAAGGAGCCGATAAACCTAAAAAAGCAAATACGCCCAATACCGAAGAGCAACAACGAATGATCAATGCCAATCCTGATGCTTATATCGATTTCAATATCCCATGGACATTGAGCATGAGTTATAGTTTCAACTATTCGCGCCAAGGGCTATCAGCAGGAACTACGATCCAAACTTTGCGTATGAATGGTGATTTTAGTCTTACTCCCAAATGGAAATTTGTATTTGACACGGGTTTGGATATTGTAGCCAAAGCGCCTTCTATTACCAATATCGGTATCACACGCGATCTACACTGCTGGGAAATGTCATTTAACTGGACACCTTATGCAGGTTCAGGATTCCGTGCCAACAATTATAGTTTTGAAATCCGTGCCAAATCGGCCCTTTTGCGCGATTTGAAACTTTCGCGCCGTCGTACTTTCTATGACCAAGGTGGCTTTAGATAGACAACAACCACTGGGCAAGGTTTACTTCTCGTACAAATCGTGCAAGTCCCGTACATTCAGGATTTGAAAACACTTGAATTGCCTTTTCAAAATAGGAGGTTAAGGTCCGACTTTGTGCTTCGTCAAAAAATGAAGGCAATCGTTTTTGAGCTTTTATGAGCAATTCCACCACTTCCGTTCTTACTGCGTTTAATTGATTCTCTACTGACTCATTCATTGTCACTTTACTGGTACGTAGTCTCACTTTGTCGGGCAAAAAATCTTCCATGGCATGTCTGAGTGGTCCTCTTCGATAGCCCCGATCAAACTTGAGACAATTAGGAATAGCTAAACATAATTCTATCAGCCGTTTGTCATAAAATGGATGTGCCACTTCATAGCCATACCAAGCCCCAACTTGCTCAAATTCTTCAATGCTTTGAAGCATTGCTTCATGCAAAATTTCCCCAACCAATTGATTCTCAACCTGAGAAAAACCATACGATTTATTGATTTCTTTTTGGGCAGAATTTGGCGAAAGACTATTTTTCTTCTTTAAGATACGCGCATTAACATCTAATGGAACAAATTTCAAAGTAAAACTCCAACGCAATATTTCCACGATCGCTTGTCCGTAATGCTTCTTATACCATTTTTTCTTGATATGCTGTTTGAAATAAATCTTTACAAGGAATCGATACTTTTGAAGAAAAGACCAAGCATTCCATTCCTTGATTTGTGTCCCAAAATCTGCCACTAAAGCGTAGTGGTGCATGAGTTCTATAAACTCTTTTTTTTGATGAGTTTCCAACAAAGAAAGAGGATAGCCATGCCCGTATCCTACTACGCTATCACCATCATGTCCTGTAAGTAAAAGCGTGCATTGACAGGCAGCCAAGGCTTCAGATGATGTGACGATATAACTTGGTAGTACTAAGAAGTAATTGGGATGTCCTAGTATATTAGACAAATTCCGGCTTGCTTCGTTCCAATCTATCGTGGGAAAGATATTTTGATGATGATAATCGTGATTTGCTAACATTTCATCCACAAATTCTTTTTCATCAGCATTACCTCCGATATCGAAGTACTGCGTCAGGAGCGATTGGCCAAAAACCAAATTTACCACGGCACAAATAGAAGAAGAATCTACCCCTCCGCTCAAATGCGCGGCTAAGAGGCCGTAGTTGTCTATACGGCATCTTACAGCCTCAAAAAAAGTAGCCCTAAAGACATCAAAATATTCTTGATCACTCCTCAAATTTTCAAAACGTTTCAAATCCAAATCCCAGCACTGCCGTGAATCACATTTTTCAGCCCCAATCCTCAACAAATGAGCGGGCTGTACTGCACTAATCCCTTCATAAAAAGAAGTAGGTTGATAAGGTTGACGATGCGCTTTCCACGAGACATATTCGTGTATTTTTTCGAATGAAGGCCTGATTTGAACGTTAGGCAACGTCAATAAGGCTTTAACTTCAGACGCAAACGCAAAATATTCTCCTTCCAAAAAATGATAATACAAAGGACGCGCAGCCACGTGATCTCGCCCACAAATGATTTTTTGCCGAGAGTTGTCCCAAATCACAAAGGCAAAATCACCCATCAAATGAAAAAGTAAATCTTCTCCCCAAAATTCGTAAGCAGCCAAAATGAGCGCTGTATTGCTGACTGAATCACGTAATTTTTGAAGGTCTCCTTCAAAAAAGGTTTTGAGCAAAGTATCGCGATTATCAAGCCGAGCATCTGCCACTACCAGTATCCCTTCTGTCGTATCAAGAGGTCCCGTTTCTATTTTTGATAAGTCCGATACATTAAGTTTTAGATAAGCGACTGCTGCATTTTCGGTTGTTTTTTCAAAAACTCCATCTTTCGCGCGATGCTTCATGGAAAGTACCATGCTGAGGAGATCATGCGGCTGAGGTTGTTTCTCAAAATAAATAATACCACAGATTCCAGACATGAGTCAAATGCGCAAATATGCATTAATTTATTTTTATGATTCGTTGCTGATACCTAGCTCCCGTTTGAGTTTTAATCTTCAGGATATAGACGCCCGGCCTGATGTCACCTATAGAGACTTTGTCTGAGCCTGCTCCATAACGCTTCACTATCCTGCCCGTCAAGTCGAGAAGTTCTCCATAGCTTATTTCTTCCTGCTGTGGCACCTCTATTTTCAGTTCATCAGTGGCAGGATTGGGATATACTCGAAAACTAGACTCTTCACCTTTGGCGCGTATATCTCTGATAACACTGTAGCTGTATTTGCCATCAAAATCCACTTGTTTTAATCGATAATAATTCAATCCTTGTAGGGGACTGCTATCCAAAAAAGAATAATTCTGAGCAATTGATATCGTACCTTTTCCTTCTATCGCGCCTATTTTTTCAAAGGATTTAGCATCAAGACTACGCTCAATCTCAAAACGTTGGTTGCTTATTTCTTCCGAAGTTTGCCATGACAATTCTACACCTGTGCTACGTGCTTCTGCTTTGAAAAACGTCAGTTTTACAGGAAATACATCATTCCAACCCACAATAAAATCATCGATTCGAAAATTGGCCGAGCTTCCTGTGCAGGAAGTTGAGCTTGTAGACACATAATCAAACCTAAAAATCACACTTGCTTGATTGGCCGCAGTAGGAACCGAAATCGGCCCCAAAAAAGCCCATGTAGTATTGGCCGCTGATGACACATCACTGTTTAACGTGCTAAAAGTAGTCCCGCCATCTACACTAACCGAAAACGATACTGTGGGGGCGAAAGTACTTGTACGCCGCCGACCAAATCCCACGATGACATTGCTCTTGCCCGTTAGGTCAAAAGCTGCCGTGGTAATCGACACTGTCGCGCCACCGCAGTTTCTCATTGATAAGTTGTTGATACCAGAAGCACTCACCGTAGGGTTTGTAGTAGGAATAGTATACCCATTGCTATTAGACGCATTTTCTACTAGGGCATTAGACGTTGCTGTAGTGCTCCATCCTGTCGGCAATGCTGCTGCTCCATCAAAGGTCTGCAAAATCCCGCCACCTTGAGAGGCAGCTTTAAATAAGACACCTAAGAATAGCACAAAAAGGTATATTTTTTTCATATATTTTCAGGACATTAAAGTGTAAACCCATTTGTTTTGATCCAACTATAAGTCATAAAATCAGGGGGTAAAAGAATTAGTGCTAGTCAACATATCAAATTGACTACCAGTCTTTTTTGTAAGATTTGCAACTTTTCCTATTTTAAGAAGGGTTGGTTTGGAATAGATGCGACGAGGGGAAGGTATATTTTTTTTCATCATAAAAAAAGCCATTAAAAATCATATTTATCACTATTTATATTAGACGGAAATTCACAAAAAAGTTACAATCTCTTTCATGGAAATTTCGTCAAAAAGGCTTCTTCACAACTTCTTAAAAAGGGATTTTCTGCCAATCTGTCAGGTGTGGTGATACTGGCAAAATAATTGACGAACTTTGTAGAAGAAAAAATGTTTCATTGTGAATTGATTTGTCATGACAACCGATAACCAACACATTCAAGAAGACACACCCATAGAAGACGAATTGGCAGCTAATGCTGCTCCTGAGATAGCCCAAGAAGGCCAAGAAAATGTTACAGAAAAATTAGAAGCAGAAATTACAGAGTTAAAAAATAAATATTTGCGTTTGTACGCCGACTTCGAAAACTTCCGTCGCCGCACTGCCAAAGAAAAATTAGAATTAATTTCAAGTGCTAATGAAGAGCTGATGAAGGCTGTTTTGCCCGTAGTGGACGATTTCGAACGTGCTATGGCCTCATTTGAAACTACTACCGACATCGCTCCTCTCAAAGAAGGCGTGGGTCTGATTTTCAATAAGTTTTCAAAAACTCTTGAAAGCAAAGGCCTCAAACCCATGACCTCTAAAGGTGAAGTATTTGATGCTGATTTGCATGAGTCAATTACCCAATTCCCTGCCCCAAGTGAAGACCTGAAAGGAAAAGTAATTGACGAAGTCGAAAAAGGATATTTTTTAAATGAAAAAGTAATCCGCTACGCTAAAGTCGTAGTAGGAAGTTAACTTTGTGATATGTTGTGAATACTTGAAAAAGTATTTATGATGATTAACCCACAAAACAATGGCACAGAAAAGAGATTATTATGAAGTCCTTGGCGTCGGCAAATCAGCATCGGACGATGAGATAAAGAAAGCTTATCGTAAGCTAGCCATCAAATATCACCCCGACAAAAACCCTGATGACCCTTCGGCTGAAGAAAAATTTAAAGAAGCAGCCGAGGCCTATGGCGTGTTGAGCGATGCCGAAAAACGCAAACGTTACGACCAATTTGGCCATGCTGGCATGGGTGGTAATGGTGGTTTTGGCGGTGGCCAAGGATTTGACATCAACGATATTTTCTCTCAATTTGGCGACATATTTGGTGATTCTTCGCCTTTTGGAGATATCTTTGGCAATGGCGGTGGAGGCGGAAGGCGCGTCAGACGAGGTACCGATTTGAGAATCAAACTCAAACTTGACCTCCGCGAAGTAGCCGAAGGTGCAGAAAAGAAAATCAAAGTAAAAAGATACGTAAGCTGTAACACTTGCGGAGGAAATGGCTCTAAAAATGGAGCCTCGCTCAAAACTTGTCATACTTGTAATGGTAACGGGCAAGTACGTAAAGTAGTAAGTACCATGCTCGGCCAAATGGTCTCAACTAGCACCTGTCCTACTTGTAATGGCGAAGGTAAAATTGTATCTGAGCGCTGTGAAGTCTGCGCAGGCGAAGGACGTGTGTTGGAAGAAGATGTAATCAGCATCAAAATCCCCGGTGGCGTAGCCGACGGCATGCAGCTCTCTATGAGTGGCAAAGGCAATGTGCCCCCTCGTGGTGGTGTAGCAGGCGACTTGCTGATTGTGGTAGAAGAAGAAGAGGACGAAAACCTCAAACGCGACGGTAACAACCTTGTGTATGACCTCCATCTTAATTTTGTAGATGCGGCCCTGGGTACCAGTGTAGAAGTTCCTACCCTCGACGGTAAAGCGCGAGTGCCTATTGAAGCGGGTGTACAAGGTGGTAAAATATTAAGACTTAAAGGAAAAGGAATCAAAGAACTCAACGGCTACGGCAGAGGCGATCAATTGATACATATTAATATCTGGACACCAAAGCAACTCAATAACGACGAGCGAGCCTTGCTTGAAAAACTTCGAAACTCACCTAATTTTCAACCCAAACCGGGTAAAAATGAGAAAGGTTTTTTTGAGAAGATGAAAGATTTCTTCCATTAATAAAAGCGGTCGATTGACCGCTTTTATTATTTTATTGGCTTCCTCCCATGACAAATTCTTCCGTAGTCAAACTATTTTTCTAAAACTTAGGTTGCCTCTCAGTAAGTCATTCCAAAAACAGTAGTTCATGCGTCGCGAAATTTTAGCAACCGTCAAGCTTAGTATTCCTATTATCATTGCTCAGCTTGGAGTCATTTTAATGGGAGTTACCGACAACCTGATGGTAGGGCGTTTTCTAGGGGCGGTTCCTCTAGGAGCGTCAGGGTTAGCCACTTCGCTTACTTTTTTGGTTTCTAGTATTGGTTTTGGGGGATTAGGAATTGTATCAAGCCTTATTTCACAAGCCAAAGGACAAAACAATACGCAAGAAATTGGGAATTTATTCAGGGCGGGCATGAACGTAGGCATACTGCTGGGTATTTTGCTTGGCATAGTGGGAATAGGATTGGGGTTAAGTCTAGACTTTTTTGGGCAAACTCCCGAAGTGACACGCCTCGCTAAACCATTTATTTACATTTTAAGTATTTCTATCTTACCGTTGTTAGTTTTTGTTGGCGCTCGGCAACTAGCAGATGGGCTTTCTTATACCAAAGTAGCCATGTTTGTGACCGTTTCAGCGTTGTTTTTCAATGCCCTCATCAATTGGGTACTAATTAAAGGAGTGTGGATTTTTCCTAAAATGGGGCTTAATGGGGCAGCCTTAGGCACTCTGTTTTCACGGCTTTATATGGCGATTGTTATCTTAGGATATATTTTTAGAAGTAAGTACTTCAAAATCTATCTCCATTTTCCTAATCAAAATATTACTCCCTTAATAAAAAGAATTTTCAAGCTTACGATTCCAGTAGGTTTTCAATTTTTCTTTGAAGTAGCAGCCTTTTCACTTGCCGTGGTGTTGATTGGATGGCTGGGCGAAAGTCAACTAGCCGCTCACCAAATTGCCATTAATTTGGCCTCTACCACCTATATGATGGCTACAGGCATTGCCGCCGCAGGTGCTATCAGAGTGGGCCAAGCATGGGGACAAAACAACCTCTCCAAAGTAAAGCAGGCAGGCACAGCAGCATTTGTGATTGTGGCAGCATTTATGGGAGTATGCTGTATTACTTTCTTGACAGCCAATGATTTTTTGGTTTCACTTTATCTCAAAGACAACCTCGCCGTCACAAGCATTGCCTCTACCTTGATGATTTATGCAGGCTTTTTCCAATTATCCGACGGGATTCAAGCTACAGGCTTAGGCACATTAAGAGGCTTAACCGACGTCAATGTTCCTACAGGTATTACATTAGTGGCCTATTGGGTTATTGCTTTACCTTTGAGTTATATCTTAGCCTTTACTTTTAAAATGGATGTAGAAGGAGTATGGATTGCCTTATCTGCTGGCCTTACGTTTTCGGCGCTCTTCCTTACCATTCGTTTTTATTGGTTGATTGATAAAATGCCTAGTAATATCAAAAAAACAGCGATAATGCACTAAAATAAGAACTTTCGGAGCAAGGTTACATCAAACTATATGCTTTAAAACTATATTTGTTGGTCTAACACCCCCTCTCTCCGTATGCGCCCGCTTGTTCAAACTATTTTACTGATTTGTATTATCAGTTTTGGTTACGCCCAAAAAAAAGTCACCTCTCTCCCTACTGACCCGCTTATTGGGTTCGATAATTTTGTAAATCAAATGCTCATCGAATGGCGCGTCCCAGGAGCAGCCGTGGGAATTGTCAAAGACGGCAAAATCCTTTATACCAAAGGATATGGATTTAAAGATTTAAAAAATAACCTACCCGTTACAGCCCAAACGCTCTTCCCAATTGCTTCATGTACTAAATCATTTACGGCGACAGCTTTAGGTATATTAGCAGACGAAGGCAAATTAGATTGGAACAAACCTGTCAAAGATTATTTGCCTGATTTTCAACTTCATGACGAATACGCTACCCGAATAATCACTGCCCGCGATTTGGTATCACACCGCACAGGCCTACCACGCCACGATTGGACTTGGCTCTATGCAAACCTCGACCGCCAAAGCCTGTATCAGCGGCTCAAATACTTGCCTCTTTCAAAACCAGTATATGCCCAATATCAATACAACAATTTGATGTATATGACGGCGGGGGTCTTAATTGAAAGAATCTCAGGAAAAAGTTGGGAGAATTTTTTAAGAGAAAAAATCCTTTCTCCCCTTGAAATGAAACAAACTGTACTTGCTTATCCCGAACTTTTTCAGAGTAGTGATTATTCTCTTTCGTATCGAGACAACAACGGCCAATGGCTGGAGCAGGGTTTTGGAAGTAATGTAGATGCCATCGGTCCTGCTGGGTCTATCAAATCCAACGTGATAGATATGTCTCATTGGCTCCTAATGCAACTGGGGAAAGGGAAGTTTGGCAATCAACAAATCATCTCGGAAACAAACCTGAAAGAAACCCACACGCCCCACATAATCGTATCACCTGCCGAGATTACCTTTAGTGAATTGGGCTATGCAAGCTATGGTATGGGCTGGAATATCAATACTTATCGAGGTTTTTTAAGATTGAGCCACAATGGTTCCATTGAAGGATTCCGTTCGCAAATGACCTTTTTTCCGAATCAAAATTTTGGCGTAGTAGTACTTACAAACACGGGTGCTGTAGACTATTATTTTGTCAACTCAATCTGCAACTATATAGCTGATAAATGGCTCAACCTTCCAGTGGTCGATTGGGCGAGTCGCCTCAAAACAGCCCAAGCAGAAGCCAAAGCCAAACAACAAAAAACCAAAGACGAAAATGCCAGCAAACGCAAATCAGATACTAAACCTTCACAGAAGTTGAGTAGTTATCGGGGCAAGTATGAGCATCCTGCTTATGGGTCGTTTGTATTGGAAACTCGCGGTGACGAAGAGTTTATCGGGGTATTTCACAATTTACCTTTTACTCTCCAACATTATCACTACGATGTTTTTGAAGGTACAGGTGCCTTTGACCAAGCTAAATTTGATTTTAGAATCAATGCTACGGGCGATATTGACCGTGTCGTTGTCACTCTTGCCAATGCTGGAGATATTGAATTTAAAAAAACTGCACCTTAACTCGTATTTCTTTAAATTGCTGAATTTGAAGCGTTGATAAACTTATTTCACCGTTTATCCAATTTTCTTAGAGGTAGCAAATTTAGTTTTGTAACCTTGAAGATAAAATCAAAAGGACAGCGATGAAAAATTGGTTACTCGCCATCTCGCTTGGTTTAAGCCTATACAGCCAAGCTCAGCAAAAATATTCACTTCAACAATGTGTGACGATTGCATTGCAAAACAATTTGCAACTGCAACAAAGTCAACTTCAAATCCAGAATAATCAAAACATACTTGACCAATCAAAATGGCAACGGTACCCCACGCTCAACTTTAGCGGGGGGCAAGGGTTACAATCAGGACGTAACATTGATCCTTTCACGAACCAATTCGTGGAGCAAACGGTGAATTTTTCGAACTTCAACTTAAACACGGGCGTCAACCTTTTTAATGGATATCAACAAAAAAATACCATTAAACAAAATCAGTATAACTTACAAGCCAGTCAAAAAGAACTGGAATCGAGCCGTAATACACTGATTTTGAATGTTGCAACAAATTATCTTTCAGTTCTTAACAACCAAGAACAGCTTGAGTTTGCACGTCGTCAGTTAGAAACTACTCGTCTCCAGCTCGAACGTACCGAGAAGTTGGTAAAAGCCGGATCCCTTCCCGAAATCAACCTTTATGATATACAATCTCAACTTGCTAATGATGAACTTTCTATTGTAAATGCACAAAACAATATAGAGTTATCAAAGCTTGCCCTCAAACAACTTATGAATCTCTATGGTAGTGAGGTGATTGAAGTAGAACCCATCAATTTACCACTTCCTTCTACATCAGCCCCTTATGATGCTACCTTAGAGCAAGTGTACAATGCCGCTATCAAGTATCTACCTGATATGGAAGCAGCAAATCTCCGTATTGAAAGTGCCAAAACTGGAATTGATATTGCCAAAGGTGCTAAATTACCTTCTTTGTCGTTGGGAGGAGGGCTGAGTTCTTCTTTTTCTAGTGCCGCTCCCAGACAACGTTTTGTAGGAGATGGAGGTGCTTCGCAAGTACGTGACATACCTTCTACAACTCAATACATCACTTATGGAGGAGTTACTTTGCCGGTCATCGTCCGGACTACTGTTCCTAGTGGTGCTATTCAAAGTTTTGGTTATTTTGATCAATTAGGTTTTAATCGAAACGCCTCTCTTTCATTGTCATTGAGAGTTCCTATTTTTAATGGCTATCAGGTACGCTACCGGATAGCAGGGGCACAAATCCAGCAAAAAAATGCGGAATTTCAATCACAAATCGTCAGGAATCAAGTTCGACAGACTATTGAGCAGGCATACTACAACATGCTCAATGCCGCCAAGCGCTATGAAGCTACAGCTCGGCAAGTAGGAACCCTTGAGCTTTCTTTTAAAGCTGCCGAAGCACGCCTCAATGCGGGCGCCCTCAATGCCGCTGACTATAATATTGCCAAAAACAACGTAGACCGCGCTAGGGCTAGCCTCATTCAAGCCAAGTACGATTACATATTTCGGACCAAAATCCTTGACTTTTATCAAAGTAAGCCGCTTTCATTAGAATAATAAGCACCCTTTTTATGGCGTACTGATTTAATAACAAAGTCAGGCTATATTCAACTATTTACTCAATTTGTCATTCACATTTTTTATTAACTCATATGGCTAAGAAATCTTCTTCTCGTTTATGGTGGATACTAGGCAGCATCGTAGTGGTATTGATTGCAGGGTTGTTGATTGCCAAGCAAGCTGGTTGGATAGGAAAAGTCAAACCTACAGAAGTAGAGTTTGCTAAAGTCAAAAAAACAAACATTATTGAGCGTGTCAGTGCCTCAGGGCGCGTACAGCCTGAGGTAGAAGTCAAAATCAGCCCTGACGTATCAGGAGAAATTATTGGCTTATACGTAGAAGAAGGAGACTCAGTAGTAAAAGGACAATTGCTAGCCAAAATACGTCCCGACAACTACGATGCCCTAGTGGCAAGAGCCCAAGCTTCTGTCAACTCAAGCAAAGCTGAGGTGGAACGCGCCAAAGCAAGTCTTGCCCAATCAAACGCTCAATTGATTCGTGCCAAAACAGATTACGACCGCAATCAGAAGCTACTGGCTGATAAAGTGGTGTCAGAAGCGGATTTTCAAAGAGTGGAAGCAGATTATAAAGTTGCACAGCAAAACGTAGAAGCAGGAAAAGCCTCGGTAGAAGCCTCTAAATTCAATGTACAAAGTTCAGAAGCAGCGCTAAGAGATGCCACAGAAAACCTTCGAAAAACGACCATCTATGCTCCCCAAAGTGGTACTATTTCAAAACTTAATGTGGAGCTTGGTGACCGCGTGGTAGGTACATCCCAAATGGCTGGAACCGAAATGATGCGTATTGCCAATCTCAACAACATGGAAGTCAGAGTCAATGTTAACGAAAATGACATCGTAAGGGTCAACCTTGGAGATACTGTAGAGATTGAGGTAGACTCCTATGCAGATCGAAAATTTGTAGGCTCAGTGACCGAAATCGCCAATACTGCCAACGGAATGGCTACCACGAGTGCATCTGCTGCTGCCTCTAACTCTACCGATGCTGTCACTGAATTTGAAGTAAAAATCAAAATTTTGAACTCATCTTATCGCGACTTGTTGCTAAAAAAAGGCAAAAAATCATACCCCTTCAAACCCGGTATGACTGCCTCAGTAGAAATCATCACCGAGCGTAAGCTAAATGTGCTGTCGGTACCTATTGCAGCCGTTACCACGAGAGGAAAAGAAACTACTGAGACTCCCAACAACGGCGAAGCCTCTAATTCTTCTACCCAAGAAAATCAAAAAACCAAAAAGGAGGATAAAGCCAAAGAGCTCGTTTTCATAAATGACAAAGGCAAGGCAGTAAGTCGTGAAGTAAAAACAGGTATCAGTGATTTCGAAAACATCGAAGTTATTTCTGGCCTTAAAGAAGGCGAGGAGATTATTTCGGGTCCATTCATCGAAGTTTCTAAACGCCTCAAAGATGGAGCTTTGGTCTCTAAAAAAGTAGAAAAATCTAAAGATAACAAAGAAGACAAGTAATGTAACCAATCATTACTCCTAATACCACCCTCATCCTTCGACTTAGTTAGTTGGACGGGGGTGGTTCTTTTTTAGGTAAAGTAGACTAACTTTGCCCCTCAATTTATATTTATCAATGAAAGTTATTTCTTTTATTTCCTTCTTTTTTTTTGTTAACTGCCTTCTTGGATTTAGCCAAACCCCATTTCGTGTAGGCATAGAAGTCAGAGATAAGCAGACCAAAAAGATACTAGTACCGATTATATCAGTACTTCCTTCCAATAGCACTACCGAGCTGACGGGGCAAGTCGTCAATGATTTGTATGTAGTACAGGTACAGCCCAATCTCCCATATCAAGTAGTAGTAGCTTTTCAAGAATACAAAACCTACCGTCAAGCACACGTATTCGAACCTTCTCAATCCAATACCCTCACACCTTTTCTGATCGAACTAGAGCCTCTAAAAAGTGAAGTCTCTACCGTTTCCCAAAATACAACCACAGGTCATACGATTTTGGTGATTGATAAAACCCAAAAAACAGTCTTGACCAATGTAGTGCTGACCTTAAAAGACCCACGTACTGGCCAAGCCGTTGCTATTTCTAAGCACCCTACAATCAATGGTAGCTGGCGTGCCGAACTCAAGCCTACAGTAGTATACGATATAGAAGTCAAAGCGGCTGATTATGAAACCTACCGAGGTACGCTAAAAGTAGAAGGAGGACACGCCACCGAAATCGCTCTGACAACCATTCCCAAACAAGAGTTGAGCTTCCAAGCGGTAGATGCTCTTACTGGACAAGCTATCCCTGCTGATTTTAAACTAACCGACGAAATCAAAGAAAGCTACTCTGGAAGCACTACCTCTGAGCAGCGTTTGTTTATGCCCACTGTAGTGGTACAATCACACCCCTATCATCTTACAGTCATAGCCAATGGCTATCGAAAATATGCCACAAAACTTAACATTGATACTCAACAATCTTCTGAGAGAAGCTCCCACATTATCAGGCTATCAAAATCAGATGTTTATCTTCAAGTAAGTACTTTGGCCGAAAACACCAATAAACCTATTGCAGCTACAATTAGGATTGTTGATAAAAGCGACAAACGCGCCATTGTTTCTCTAAAAAATACCCCCGACGGGCGTGCCTCTGTTCCACTCAATCCAGCGCATCATTATGTAGTAGAAGTAACCTCCGATGGCTTTATGCCTTACCAAAGGGCACTTGAAAAGTCACATCCTTCTTTAGAAGAAAACAACGAGCTAGTGGTGAAGCTAGCTCCCATTACCGAAAATTTTTTAAGTCTCTCAGCCATAGATTCTACCTCTGCTACGCCTATCTCCGCTAAGTTTAGAATCACAGCTAACTCAACTCACCAAACCTCCGAAATCACTGCCTTGGCATCGGCTATGCCCATTAAATTCAAAATAACCGAGCCAGACATTTATCAAATCGAAGCCATTGCCGCTGGATATTCTTCCAAAAAAGGTATAATTGATGCAGAAGAAATGCGTATAGGGCAAGTCTTTTCTTTTCAAGCAAAATTAAAGGCAGGCCATGCTGTACCTAATATTGTCAAGTTGTTTACGCTTAAGTATTTTGATTCTCAGACCCAACGTCCTCTTGCCCAGCTAAAGGTAAAAGTGTTTGAGGAATCTACCCGTAGGGCAATTCCGGCAAAATTTTATAAGGGAGTTTTAGAAGTAAAATTAGCGCTTAGCAAAACCTACGTAATCGAAGCCTATCATCCCAATTATGAAGAAAATACCCTCAGTATTGAAACTTCGGCTTGGGCACAGAGAGGTGAGTTTTTGACCAATCTTTATCTTCTTTCTCTCAACCACACTACCACAAGTGCTGCTAGAGCTGTCATCAATGAAAGAATCTTTGATAATATCAAAGCAGGACAATCCGTAACGATAGAAGACAATGTGTATTTTGACCAAAGTAGCTACATCTTGCGCTCCGAGTCACACAGACAACTTACAAGACTGGCTAATATCATGCTTCAAAATCCAGCTATCCAAATTGAAATCGTTGGCCATACCGACAATGTAGGTGACCCACGTCTCAACCAAGCACTTTCCGAACAAAGAGCCAAAGTAATAGCTAGTTTTCTAACAAACCTACAGGTACCAGAAAATCGCATCAAACACCGAGGAGAAGGTGCCAGTAAGCCTCTCGCCTCCAACGATTCGGAAGAAAACCGCCAACGTAATCGTAGAGTGCAGTTTTTGGTAAAATAATAAAGCCCCTAAAACAACTCATCTTCTATCCCTTCTTCTACATTGCTTTTTCCTTCCAAAATCTCAAGGATAGGTTTGATTTGATAGATGCTACGGTTATAACGATTACTCAAAAGGATAATCACAAATTTGTCTTTAGGACTGAACCACATCAAGGTGTTGTAGCCTTTCCACCAGCCTGTATGATAGATATACTTTGGCTGTCGAGTTGCTTCATCTACGTGCATCCGAAACCCATAACCGTAGTTTTTGATTCCATGTCGCTCAAAGCTACGAGGGGTAAAAGCCTCTTTCATCGTCTGCGGCTTAAGCACACACCCTCCACTAAGCCCTGTATACCAGCGTAATATATCATCCATGGTAGAATACACCCCTTTGTCGCCCACTACATCATCATAGTTATCTTTGGCTAAACGGCGATTATACTGATACCCAGCCGTCCGAAACATATTGAGCGAGTCATTTTGGCTCGTCGCAAGCCATGTGTTTTTCATGCCGAGTGGCTTAAACAAATTTTGTTTTAAAAAATCCTCAAATGTTTGCCCTGATACCTTTTCGACAATAGTAGCCAACAAAGCATAGTTGGTATTGCTATAGCTAAAATATCGATTGGGAATATTGTAAAGCTTAGGCTTAACAGCACAATACCACCTCACAATGTCGTCGTTTGAAGGATATGGATTGCGTTTTCTTACGCTATCAGCTAGTACATAAGCATAATTAGGTAATCCACTGCGATGCGAAAGTAGGGTTTTGATCTGAATCCCCGAGTAAGGGAATTGGGGAATAAACTTCTGAATCGAATCTTCTAAGCTCAACTTACCCGCTTCATAAAGTTTTAGAATCGCAACAGCCGTAAATGTCTTTGACAAAGAAGCCAATTGAAATTTAGAATCTGAACACAATGTATCTTTTTTCTCTACTTGAGCATATCCGCACGAATTACGATACAGTACTACACCTTGCTGTGCTATCAGTACGTTTCCATTAAACCTTTCTAGCTTAAATTTTCGTTGAAAAAATGAATCAAGACGTGCCGACTTGGTATCTGCATCAATCCTATTTCGTGCTTTAGTGATTTGCTCTGAAGATAGCGAAGCCTCTGTTACACAATCTACGTGGGACTTTTGAAAGGCAGAAGATTGCTGTTGATTAGTGGTGTTGTTACAAGAAAAAACAGCTACTAAAGCTAAAATGATTACGGTTTTAAACATCGTTGTGGGTGATAATGTAAGAGACTTGGCGCATTGAATATGAAAGCAAAGCAATACACAGACTCTCCACTTCATACCCTCTTCTCAAACGCAAATCTAATAAAAAAGGCTATGACTGCAAGTCATAGCCTTTTTGGGTTTTATATAAATAATATTTCCTAAGCAAGATTAAAAACAAAAGCTATCCCGCTTTTAGGTTCATAGCAGTGGTTTATTTACCGCCTTTCTTAGCTGCTGTTTGGGCTTCGGCAGCTTTGTTAGCAATCACTTCACCTTTAAGAGTGAGGTATACGGTGCCATTTTCACCATTGCTTGGGATTGTCACTGTTTTATTAAAAGGTCCCATAACACCAGCGTTGAAAGTAGCTTTGACATTACCTTTTTTGCCAGGCATCACAGGTTCGCGAGTCCATTCAGGAGTAGTACAGCCGCATGAGGCCGATACATTTCCTAACACGATAGGATCAGTACCAGTATTAGTAAATTCAAAAATATGAGTTACCGGTTTGCCTTGTTCAATCTTTCCGAAATCATGCTCATTCTTGGCAAACTTTACTACTCCTTTTTGCGCGTAGCTAACTGCACTAAATACTAAAATTGCTACGAAAAGTGAAAGAAACTTTTTCATGGTTTTTGTAAAATTTAGTTTTGTAAAAGTTGGTTGCTTATCTAACAATGATTGTAAGAGCAAAAGTTTTGCCAAACGTTGTTTTTAATGAAATATTTATGACAAAGTAACAGAAAAAACTCGAATTTTGAAACCTCGCAGGTTTTGCCGTATATTTACTTGCCAAAACAACAAATTGAAGATTCTTTAGTTTTATTTATACTTCCATACGGAATAACAACTTAATTTTTCATCAAGAAACGTGATAGAGAACGAACTTACAACCGACTTTATTGCGCTGACGCGCCAAAGTATTCTAGACGACTTTCGTTTAGTATGTGAAAGCCGACAAGCCAGTTTGTTGGGCAGAAAAGATGTAATGGGGGGACGGGCTAAGTTTGGAATTTTTGGAGATGGAAAAGAATTGGCCCAGGTGGCAATGGCAAAAGTGTTCCAAAAAGGGGATTTTAGATCGGGGTATTATCGAGACCAAACAATCGTCGCGGCCTTAAAAGGCCTTACTTGGCGGCAATATTTTGCCCAATTATACGGTCATGCGGATGTGCATTTTGAACCTCATACCGCTGGGCGCTCCATGAACAATCACTATACCACTCGCTACATAGACGACGAAGGAAATTGGAAACCCCAAACCTCCACCTACAATCATATCAATGACCTTGCTCCTACGGCGGGTCAAATCCCCCGCTCAGTAGGCTTAGCGTATGCCTCTAAATTGTATCGTCATAATGAGCAACTAGCCTCCATGACCGATTTTTCTTACAATGGCAACGAAATAGTTTTTGCTACCATTGGAGACGCTTCTACTTCGCAGGGGATGTTTTGGGAAACAATGAATGCGGCTGGAGTGCTACAAGTGCCGCTTCTGATGTCGGTGTGGGATGACGGATATGGAATTTCAGTTCCTGTCAAATACCAAACCACAAAAGCAAGTATATCAAAAGCCCTTGAAGGCCTGCAACGTAACAAAGACGAGGAAGGAATTGAGATTATTACGGTAAAAGCTTGGGACTACATCGCCCTTATCGAAGCCTATAGCAAAGCCGCAGAGATATGCCGAAAAGAACATGTGCCCGTATTGGTACATGTACAAGAAGTAAGTCAGCCACAAGGTCACTCCTCTTCAGGCACTCATACCAGATACAAATCCAACGAACGACTGGAATGGGAAAAAGAATGGGACTGTAATCTAAAATTTAAAGATTGGATTATAGACAACGGCTACGCTACCCACGAAGAACTAGAGGAAATAGAAGATGAAGCCAAACAACATATTCGCCTAGAGCGAAATGCCGCATGGAACGCCTTCTCCTACGCCACCTCTAGCGAACGAATAGAAGTAAGTGACCTCCTAAAAAATGCGGCCGAAGTAAGTAAATTTAAAAATGATTTACTCGAATTAATTGACGAACTCAACCGCGAATTTATACCACTTCACCGCCACAGTACAGCCGCCGTTAGAAAAGCCCTTCGTGTACTTCGAACTGAAAACATCCCAGCCAAAGACGCTCTGACTACATGGCTCACTAAAAACAAAGAAGTCAATAACGACCGTTTCAGTTCTCATCTTTATAGTGAATCTTCTGCCTCTCCCCTCAAAATCACGCCTATAGCTCCTATCTATACTGACAATTCCCCTATTGTTGACGGCCGCGAAGTAATAAGAGGTAATTTTGAAGCGCTATTTGCCACTGATCCTCGTATTGTAGCTCTGGGCGAAGATGTCGGAAAAATTGGGGATGTAAATCAAGGCATGGCTGGTTTACAAGAAAAATTTGGTGAATTGCGCATTACAGATACCGGCATTAGAGAAACAACCATCATCGGGCAGGGCATAGGGCTTGCGATCAGAGGGTTGCGGCCTATCGTCGAAATCCAATACTTTGACTATATTTATTATGCCCTTGCTACGCTCACCGACGACCTAGCATCGCTCCAATATCGTACCAAAGGTGGCCAAAAAGCCCCCCTTATCGTCCGTACTCGTGGGCATCGCTTAGAAGGCATATGGCATTCAGGCTCACCTATGGCCACGGTGATTCATAGCCTTCGGGGGCTGCACGTGTGTGTACCTCGAAACTTTACTCAAGCGGCAGCGATGTACAACACTCTTATGCGTGGCGATGACCCTGCTCTGATAGTAGAGCCTCTCAACAGCTACCGCATGAAAGAAAGACTCCCCGATAACCTCGGCGAATTTTGTGCTCCTCTCGGACAACCCGAAATTTTACGTACAGGTGCAGATGTCACGATTGTTACTTATGGCTCTATGTGCCGAATTGTGATGGAGGCCGCCGAAGAGCTTTCGCAAATGGGGATTGAGGTAGAAGTCATCGATATTCAAACTTTACTTCCTTTCGACATAGATCACCGAATTTTGGATTCTATCAAGAAAACCAATCGAGTCATCTTTGCCGATGAAGATATGCCCGGAGGTGGTACCGGCTATATGATGCAGCAAGTAATTGACCACCAAAAAGCGTATCATTGGTTAGATTCGCCTCCTAAATGTATCTCCGCCAAACCTCACCGACCAGCCTATAGCTCCGATGGCGATTATTTTTCAAAACCGAATGTAGAAGATGTCGTTGAAGAAGTTTATGCTCTCATTCATGAGACTGCACCGGAGAATTTCCCTATGTATCTATAGTCTATAGGTCGAATTCCAACAACGTTTTTTGGTCTAAACTTCACTGACTCCCTTCCCTTCCTTTTAGCCCGCGATGATATTCGCGGGTTTTTTATAACAATTTGACTAAAATCAGGTTATTTTCTGGTTTGATTTATTAGGTTGTGGTTTGAATCGCTAATTTTGCGGTTCATTGTCAAAGACATACCTAACCAACAAGTATGAATTTTAAACTATCACAAGTTCCAGACCGTACCACCAAACCACGCCAATATGGTCTGACAATGGTAATGGACAAAGGTCTAAGTATCCGGCAGATAGAGGATATGCTTGATATTGCGGCTCCTCATATCGATATTGTAAAACTAGGCTGGGCCACTTCTTTCGTTACTCCAAACCTCAAAGATAAAATTGCAGTGTACAAAAACGCCGGTATTCCGGTCTATTTTGGAGGCACTCTTTTTGAAGCTTTTGTGGTACGAAATCAATTTGAAGACTACCGCCGCTTATTGGATGAGTACCAACTTGAATACGCCGAAGTTTCGGATGGCTCGGTAGATATGGCCGCCGAAATCAAATGTGATTTTATCAAGATTTTATCGGAACAAGTAAAAGTATTATCGGAGGTTGGTTCTAAAGATGAAACCAAGATTATTCCTCCTTACAAATGGATTCAACTCATGAAAGCCGAGCTAGAAGCAGGTGCTTGGAAGGTAATCGGCGAAGCCCGTGAATCTGGAAACGTGGGGTTGTTTCGGTCAAGTGGAGAAGTGCGCCAAGGGTTGGTAGAAGAAATTTTAACCCAAGTACCCTCAAAAGATATCATATGGGAAGCTCCTCAAAAAACCCAACAAGTGTGGTTTGTAAAACTATTGGGTGCCAATGTAAACCTTGGTAATATTGCTCCTCACGAAATCATCCCTCTCGAGACTATCCGCTTGGGGCTTAGAGGAGATACATTTGCTCATTTCCTCAACGATAAAACCCGCAAACGCTGGAAATTGACGAAGTAACATTTATTTATTTTTCACCCCGTTTCACAGCCACTTAAATCAGATACAGTTGTGGACTAAATCACAAACAAATGGAAATCCTCACTCAGATTTTAGACTTTTTTTTACACCTTGACAAACATCTCGCTCAGATCATCAATGATTATGGCACGCTCACTTACCTGATTTTATTTTTGATTGTCTTTACCGAAACAGGCCTTGTTATTATGCCTTTGCTTCCGGGCGATTCTCTTCTGTTTGCCACGGGAGCATTAGCCGCCTCTACGGGCGCCCTCAACCCCTGGTTTGTGATTCCTTTGCTCATTGTAGCGGCATTGATGGGCGACAACGTCAATTATTTTGTAGGTAAATTTTTGGGCGGCACCATCAAAAAACGCGAACGAATTTTATTTTTCAAAAGAGAATATCTTGAACAAACCGAACAATTTTATGCCAAGCACGGCGGCAAAACCGTCATTATGGCTCGTTTTATTCCGATTGTCCGCACTATTGCTCCTTTTGTAGCAGGCGCAGGTAGCATGACTTATTCTAAATATATCGTATTTTGTATCGTTGGCGCTCTCTTGTGGGTTCCTTCACTTACGATATTGGGATATTTCTTTGGAAATTTACCTATCGTAAAGCAAAACTTTGAATTGGTAATTTTTGGCATTATTGGTCTTTCCGTTTTACCGATGATTTGGCAATTTGTAAAAGCTAAATTCTTCTCTGCCGAAAAAACCACTGTATAGTATCTTATATCATCCATAAAAAAAGCCGTCGCGAATATCTTCACGACGGCTTTTTTTATGTTTTCACCTTCTCATTTCAATACTTCAAAGTAGTATCTGCGGGACTATCTGCGGGACCTTTGTCTTTTTTACCAAATACCGACACATTGACATAGCGCTTGGGATATTGACGAAAATTGGTCATTAATTTGTTGACACTTACGATGGTACGATTAAGATTTTGGTACAAAGCATCATCTTTTAGCAACTTCCCGGCTGTTCCTTGACCTTGCTCCAAGGCCGTAAGAGATTTTTGCAAAGATGCCACCGCCGCATTGGCTTGAGCGAGGGTTTGCCCCAACCGAAGCGATTTTAGGGAATCGGTCGTCGTTTGGAGGTTAGCTAAAATAGGCTTGATACCTTTTTCGGTTTCTATCAAGGCGGCCGAAAGCGCATTGACATTGGCCAAAGAAGCGCTTATGGCTTGGCGATTTTGCGCCACCAATCCATTGATACCCTGTGCCGTTTGGTCGGTAGTTTCGAGAAGTTTGGTAAGAGCGTAGCCCGTTTTATCAAATTGATTGATGATACGATTGAGACTTATGATAAGGGAATCAGCGTTTTTTACTACCGGCAAAGCTTGTTCTTGCAACAAAGATTGTATTCCTTTTTCGGCATCCGCAACCAAGGTATCGCCCTCTTGGAGTTGAGAACTTCCTACCTTAATCTGCAATGCCAACGCACTTCCTCCCAGCAATTCAGAGGTAAGCAATGCTCTAGTCCCTTTGGTGAGTATGATATTTTTGTTGATATCAAGCGTTACGAGTACCTTATTGTCTTGTCCCTGCAAAAGTTCAACCGCCTTGACTTGCCCTACGGGTACGCCATTGAGTTTGATGGCATTGGAAGGCTGCAACGAACCAATATCATTATAAACAACGTAATATTTGTTTGTACTTGAAAATAAGTCGGAACCTTTCAGGAAATTGAAGCCAAAATACAACATTGACATGGCCACCACTGCTAATATTCCTACTTTTGCTTCTTTAGATATTTTCATGGATAAATAAATGGTTTTTCAAAAACCAGAGATGAGAGGACATGCACATATTTTTCGCTCTCTGTTTTTGGAATATAAATTGTAAGCTAATTGGACTCTACTTCTTCTTTGTATTGTTTAAAAGCCCGAAAAATAGATTCAGTTATTTGGTCTTGCCCTTCATCCGAATTTAGATATCTTTCTTCTTCGGCATGACTCAAAAAACCAGCCTCTACCAATACACTCGGCATAGCTGTTTGCCAAAGCACCATAAAACCCGCCTGCTTTACACCTCTGCTATTACGATCGGCATATTTTTGAAACTGACGTTCGATTTTTCCTGCAAAGTTGAGACTACTTGCGATATACGCATTTTGCCGATTGGCAAGCATGATATAGGCCAACGGCGAATTGGGGTTAAAGCCCTTATATCGCTCTTCGTAGTCTTTTTCTAGCAAAATAACGGCGTTTTCACGCTTCGCTACTTCAAAGTTTTCATCACTTTTGTGCAACCCCATCACAAACGTCTCCGTACCTGCTGGGCTTACTTTATTTTTGGGAAGTGAATTACAATGAATCGAAATAAACAAATCTGCCTTGCGGCGATTGGCGATATTGGAACGCTCGCTCAAATCTACAAACTTGTCGGTAGCACGCGTCAAAATCACTTTTACCTCGGGCATTTCGGTTTTGATTTTACGCGCTAATTTCATTGTCAAATCTAAGACAACATCTTTCTCTTTCGAAATTCGGCCCCGTGTACCAATATCTTTACCACCGTGCCCCGCATCGATTACTACCACATTGATACCGCCATCTTCGTCAGATTTGAAAGCGAAACTACAAGCAGCGATCCAGCCTAAAATCAGTAAGGGTTTGAAGGAATTTAACATAACTTGTCCAAAATTAGGTATTCCAAAAACAGTAGAAAATGGTACTTACAAAAAAACGTATTTTCAAATTTCTCACAAAGAAACTCAAAAATACGTTAAATATTGCACTATGTTAAACTTTAAACCCCCTCAGCTACTACTTCTTTGACCTGCGGTACCATCTGTGTGAGTAGATTTTGAATGCCCGCTTTTAGGGTAAGCGTAGACGACGGACAGCCACTACATGAGCCTTGCAAAAGTACTTTTACGGTACCCGAATTTTCATCAAAAGAATGAAACGCTATCGCTCCACCATCCGACTCTACCGCAGGGCGTACATAATCGTCCAAAATAGTCTTGATTTGACGCACGGCAGCGCTGTCGGTATCTACTATCGTGGTGTTTTTATCAATGGTTTTTTGCTCGAATACGGGTTGGTTTTCTTCAAAATAAATTTTGAGAAATTGCTTAGTATCCAAAATCACCTCGCCCCAGTCTGTAGCGTCGTCTTTGGTAAGGGTCACAAAATTGGATGCCAAAAACACCCGTTGCACATAGGGAAACTGAAACAAATCTCCCGCCAACGGCGACGATTTGCCTTCTTCTTGGGTAGAAGCCAAATCAGGATAATCGAAAGATAGGCCTTGTGGTACCAATTCAAAGTTTAATACAAACTTCATAGAATTGGGATTTGGGCTCGCTTCGGTATAGACAAATACAGGTTGCATAACAATATAGTAGCAGTGAATAATCGGTTCAAACAAAGAGATAGCATATTTGCGATGCTATCCCTTTTGAAACAAAAGTTTTTAGAAATTGGTTTGACGACGGCCTATTTAACGTTTCAATCCATTCGGTTTAAAATATACTTCCGTCACAACTGAGCATTGTTAAGAATATTTTCTTCCAACAAAAACCGTTCAAAGCCTTTTTTCAACATGTTGCTTCTTGTCATAGCCAACTATTCATCAAATCGCTTATTTATTTCTCCACCAATCTGTCCAATACCTGCTTAACTTTCGGGTCGCTTGGGCGCGGGGCATTGGCATTGACGACTTTACCATCCTTATCTATTATCATGTACCTCGGAATTGTTGTAATCTTATATTCCTGAATAAAGCTTGATCCTTTGGAGTCGAGGACTTTAAGACAATTACCTTTATTTATGCTCTGCTTGATAGCTGCTTTTTCCCATTTTTGAAAACTATCATCCATAGAGAGGAAAACCACTTCTAAACCTTTATCGGCGTATTGGTCTATTAAGCTCCGAGAGTATTTCATTTCCTGAATACAAGGGCCACACCAACTAGCCCAAAAATCAATGTATAATATTTTGCCTTTCTTACCTGCAACAAACTCTTCGATTGTCACCTGCGTTTGATCCAAGGCAAGCAAATGAAGGTTGGAAGGCGTAGTGGCGGGCGTGACATCTTTTTGATACCTTAGGTTAGCTTTTTTTACCAGAAAAGAATCTGAAGCATTCTCAACAAATATTTTCAAATAGGTTTCTACTTCGTCCCGAAAACAAATATCTACCTGCCCTAAACTCAAAAAAAGCAGTCGATCTTTTACTTTTGAGTTGAGCAATTTGGAGTTTTTTACTAATATGAACCCTTCCCTATGGTCTCTAATATTAGACTGTTCGTAAGGAATTATTTTAGGTTGATAGTTTACTTTTTGAAAGCTCTCAAGGCATTGATTAAAGTATTCGTCGACATAAGCTTTATCGTCAAATACATTATTAATCTGTCGAGCCATTGCTATTGAATCTTTCGATTCGGTCATTATTTCGAGTTTCAGTAAAATATTAGCATATTTATTTTTATAAAAATCGTAAACAGGCTGAGATATTTGCTTACTAAAAAGTAATGAATCCAATATCACTTGGGTTTTCTTTTGTAAAGAAGTCGTTGAGGGCAATAAATCTTTACAAACCTTCACTTCAAGTTGCTCTATGGCCTTTACCTTGTCGCTTCCGCTACGTTTTAGTTGAGCAGCCGACTCTTTGGGATCATCAAAAAAATATTTAAACGATGACATTCTAAGGTTTGTTGCTTTCCCTACATAAATATGTATATTGAAACAATTATCATTTAAAATATTTTCTACATTGAAATCTTGGGGCGCATATTTAAAACGAGAGTATTTAACCACAATAGGCTTTTTGGTATCAAAACTCATTATAATGGAATCTCCTTTGTGTATTAAAAATTCTTGAAACTCAAAAAAGCCAGTATACCTCCTCATCATAACAGCCTCTGATTGAGAAGAATATAAAATCACTTTTTTATCTTTCAAATCACTAAACAAGTATTCTTCTTTTTCTAAATTATCATAAATTTCGATATATGATGAGCCATAAGCAATTTTACCCGTTTTAGTTTTCAACACATTGTTGTAGAACGGTTTGTCGATCATTTCCAAATGAATATTTTCGCTATTTTGTTTTACATTAAAAGAAGAAAAAAGTGGGTTTTCAAGTTGGTTAGTGTTTTCAAAAAAAAAAGAGAAGGCAACATCAACAAATAGACTCATTAATGAAAACATTAGCGAACAGTTCATAGAAGCATAGCGTTTAGGAAAAATTAAAACAATAATAAAGTGTATTTAAACAACATACTATATTTGAAAAACCGTACACTTTCTAGTTTTATGATAACGAAAAAAACATTTTATTAGTACGCAAAAGCTATTTCAATAGGGCATTTGTTATTTAAAATAAAAATCACCGTTTCAATATCTTCCTAAAATCATAGAAAAGTCGTTCAATCAATTTTAAATCCTCTGTTACGATTTCGCCTGTTGCGGTCATGCCATTGCGAAAAGGGAGGGTTTTATGAGAGGAGGTCAACAGGCCTTTCGGGAAAATCACTTTTACCAAATAACTCGTATCCTTAGGTATATCAGAAATAGAAGCAATACGCCCTCTGACTGTCCCAAACTCTTGATAAGGATAACTCGCAAATTTCACAATTACTTCTTGCCCTGATTTTACTTTACCAAAATTATACTGTCCTACGTACATTTGCCCTTCATTGCCACTATGAGGAGGTAATACATAAAACAGCTCTTGGCCGCTTTTGATGGTTTGTCCTTCTTGTAAGGGTGTTATAAATGATATTTTTCCTGTTGTAGGTGCTATTGATACAAAACGTTGCTTCCAAGCTTCTATATCACTCTTGAGGGTATTTATTGCCTGAAATAAGCCGTTTAGTTGTTCGACACGCATTTTTTCTAATTCTAACAATTCCTGATTTTTTTGATTTTGAGCCATTCCATTGTTATTAAATGCCGTCTGTGCTTGATCCAAGGTTTGTTTTTTAGATATATATTGGCTTTGACTACGTCTCAACTCCACATCCGCAATTACTTTTTCTTCATGTAGTTTGCGGTTCATTCGGGTATCTTCTTCAGTAAGCTCAAAATCTTTCTGGTAATTCTGAAGTTGAGTTTGTAGGTTTTCTCGCAACAATCCCAGCTGAGTCAAATCGTTGTTGAGAGCTATGCGCTTTTGTTCTACGGCTCCGCCTTTGAGCAAAGCTTTAGAACGAACATACGCATCCTGAAAAGTCTGATAAGGTTTTTGAAGTTCTCCTAATTGAAAATAAAGCGGAATCGAAATTCCATGAATACGCTCTAAGTCATTGGAGCGTTGGTTTTTTACTAACTGACTTACTACCGTATCCAGTCCTAAGACCTCGTCTATATTAGCAGTTGTTTCCAAATAAGCTAAGTGTTGTCCTTTTTTTACGTTCATTCCGTCTTTGGCCCATAGTTTTATCAATACCCCTTCGGATTTAGCGTTGACAGCTTTAGGAAAGTCAGTAGCCACTACTTTCAAAGGAGCTTTTACTAAATCAGGGTATTCGACAAACCACCCTACAGCCAGTAGAATCATTAATACCATAAAAAAAACGGTAATCCCCCAACGTATCAACCAGGGCGGGGGTTGGCTCAAAACTTCATCTACCTCAGAGCTACGTAAATCAATGAAACCCTGCCCAAATCCCGACGGCAGGACTTCTCCATTTAGACGCCCGCCAGTATTGGCCTTTAATTCTTGGGGCGATATAGGTGTTTTACTGTTCATATGTTGATGTGTATGCACTTATACCCCAAGCTCTAGTTGATTGCTGACCAACTCAAAATACCGCCCTCTCTGTACCACTAGCTCCCCATGAGTGCCTATTTCCACAATTTCCCCTTTCTCCAACACCACAATCTGGTCGGCGTTTTTGACTGTACTCAACCGATGTGCTACTACCACCACGGTTTTGTTTTGAAAAAATTCTTCCAAATTGTGCATAATTGCCCGCTCATTGTTGGCATCAAGTGCATTAGTAGCTTCATCAAAAAACAAATAATCGGGGTTTTTATAGACGGCACGAGCTATCAGCAAACGCTGACGTTGTCCTTGACTGATGCCATTGCCTTCGGCACCGATTTTGGTATTGTAACCCAAAGGCAGCTCTTCAATAAAAGATTGGATATTAGCTACCTTTACGGCATGAAGTAGCTTCGGGATATCAGGGACTTCGTCACTCACCGCAATATTGTTGGCAATGGTATCCGAAAAAATAAACCCATCTTGAAGTACCGTACCACAAATAGCCCGCAGCCCCCTAATCGAGCCGTCGAACCGTCCCAGAGAGGTAGGATACGTAATACTACCCACTTGCGGATGATAAAATTTAAGCAAAAGTTTGAGTAAAGTCGTTTTTCCACTTCCACTACTACCCACAATAGCCGTCACTTTTCCTTCTGGAATACATAAATTTATGTTTTTTAGCACTGGCTCATTTCCTGCCCCGGGATAAGTGAAGGAGACATTTGTTAACCTCACCCCCGACCCTTCTCCTTGCTGGCGAGGGGAGGAGATATGCAATCCATCTTTGGGAGAATGCACAGTAAGATCAGGTCTTAGCAAGGATAGAGAGTGGTCTTCGTCTTCTAGCTCATGGATTTCATTTAATCGCTCTAAGCTCATTTGGGCATCTTGCCATTGCTGCATAAATTGCACAAGCTGCTCCACAGGGCTATTCAATTGGCCAATGATGTATTGGAGAGCCATCATTCCGCCCAAGGTAAGTTGCCCATTGACTACGGCCGTAGCCGCCAAAAAAGTAATAGCCATATTTTTTCCTTCATTCAAAAACAAGGCTCCTGCTTGTTGATATTGCCCTACTGCCAATCCCCTCATACTGAGGCGAAATTGCCGTACTTGTAAATTCTCCCACTGCCAACGTTTAAGATGCTCGGCATTGTTCAATTTGATTTCTTGTACGCCAGTGATAAGTTGAATTAAGCTGCTCTGATTTTGGGAAGCCAATGCAAAACGTTTGTGGTCTAATTGCCTTCGATAACGCAGAAAAAGCACTACCCACATAGAATACAAAATACTACCTAACAAGAAAACCCCAAAAATAGTGAGATTATAATAGACCAAAACAACGCTAAAAACAAGCAAATTGAACAGCGAAAACAAGGTGTGTAGTGAAGTCCCTGTCAGAAACTGCTCAATACGATGATGATCTCCGATGCGCTGCAGAATATCGCCCGTAAGCTTGGTATCAAAAAAAGATAGGGGCAACTTGAGCAATTTGGTCAAAAAATCGGATAGGATGTTGAGATTGATACGGGTACTAATGTGCAATAATACCCACGACCGAATAAAATCCACGGACATCCGCCCCACAAACAACATTACTTGCGCGGCCAACACAAGCGTAATAAAATTAAGGTTGTGCGTTTGTATACCTATATCTACGACCGATTGGGTCAAAAATGGAAGTACCAACTGTAAAATGCTCCCTACCAACATCCCTAGCCCCAATTGTCCCACTAAATCCTTATACTTCCATAGGTATCCCAAAAAATAACGAATACCCAACGCTCTAGCGCCTGAAGTGAGATTGTTTTTTCCGCTATCGGAACCTAGCGGGCTATAAAACTGAGGAGTGGGCTCAAGCAATAGCGCCACCCCTACTTTTTCGCCATTGGCTACGGTTGTAGCCCATTTGCTTTCAAATTCTTCATAGGTATAAGCAATGAGACCCGCAGCGGGATCGGCAACGCGAATCTCACCGCGCGGGTTGGGGGTAACCACCACAAAATGATTCTGCCCCCAGTGGACAATGCACGGCAGCGGGGCTTCTTCCAGTAGCTTTTTTAAGGTAACTTTTACGCCCAGCGTTTTGAAGCCAATGCTTTCGGCGGCTTGGGCAATGCCCAGTAGATTGACGCCCTCTTTCCCAATCTCCGCCGCTGCCCGTAACGGTTGCACGGCGTAGCTTTGCCCATAGTACTTAGCCACCATGCGCAGGCAGGTAGGCCCGCAATCCATGGCATCGAGTTGGCGGTAGTGGGGAAATTTTTTAGACATAAACTACTTTTTCAGGAAATTGATTTTTTTTGTAAAAACTCACTACCATGAGTACCTACACAAACTATATTGTAACTGACCATCGCATCATGCTTGGAAAGCCCATTTTAAAAGGCACAAGACTTAGGGTGGAACTCATACTGAGAAAACTCGCCCAAGGAGCCACTCATAAAGACCTATTAACTATGTATCCTTCCTTAACCGAAGAACACATACGGGCAGTACTTGAATACGCTGCCGATGTGCTGGGCAATGAAGACTCATTGCTGTCTGTTGCATGATTTTAGCCGATGAAAATATTGACCATTCACTCATTGAATCTATTCGACAATCAGGTATTGAGGTTTATTCCATTTATGAACTGCAACGCGGTACATCCGATTTCTCTTTGAACTATCGAAAAAGCCACCCCGAATTATTTTGACCGAAGATAAAGACTTCGGGAAATGGGTATTTGCGCACCAGACATTAGCGTTTTACTGCTTCGTTATCATTTTACAGAGACCAAACAAATCCGACATATCTTACTCAAAATCTTATATGATCAGTCTATCCATTTATTTGGCAAGTTCACTACCCTAACCCTTCACAAAATCAGAACAAGGCCATTGTAGCCTTCGTTTCTTATGCTATTAGTACAGAAATTCCATGTTGTTTTTCCTGATAAAAACCGCCTGCGCAAAGGCTTCAAATTCGGGGGTGGTTTTCATTAAGCCTAATTCAACTAACTGCTGCAAATTTTCAAACTTGACCGAACCTTCATGATAGAATTGAATATCAGGCGTTTCTTTTAGCTTCTGGTGAAAGATTTTGTAGTAAAACGCGTTGCCATAGTGCTGCTCGCGCTGACACTCTTCCTCTACCTCCGTAATAAAATCTGATAAAAACTTGGTGTGAAACACTACCCCCTGTACATCACTCAAGGTAGCTCCGTTGATGGCGTGCATTCCTTGTGAGAGGTAAGTACCTTCGGTATTTTTGAAAAAGGGGACTTTAGACAAAATAGAAGGCGGATTGCTCCTACCAAAAACCCGGTCTCGCATCCCACCCGTGAAAATCTCAAAAGTGTACGACTTCCCCGTGCTTCTATCCGGAAACGCAAATGGAATTTTCCGATAGTCTGTATCAAAGTAATTAAGCACCTCCAACGGATTTCCCCCACGCCTATACGATGCCGCAGCTACGCTTTGGTCAGAGTACATATCCAGCAAAAATGTGCGAATCGATGTTTCGTTTCTACTTTCTAAAAATGTCCGTAATTCTCTTAATGAAAGATGCTCCACAGAAGGATAGGAAAACAACTCATCAATATCCACCACTACGCACCAATGTTCTTTGCCATAGGTATCCAGTAAATGTTCCATCCAATACCAATGGCTTTTATAGTTCTCTTTTGTCTCAAATACATGCACATTTTCTTCTGCCAAAGCCAACGCTACCGAATCATCCGTTGAATTGTTATCTATCAAAAAGAAACGCTCTACACCTAAGTTTTTATAATAGACTATAAAATGCGGCAAGCGCAGTGATTCATTGCGCATGATAGCAAAAAGCCTAATTTCGTCTGAATTCTTTGGAATAATTTGATTATCAACGCGTCTAATTGTTGATGTACTCTTCTTTTTTGATACCTGATAACGTGCCTTTTCTCGACTCACTTTCCAGTGATTTTGGAATTGATTGTACCAAGTAAGTAGATTATATTTGAGACTAATAAGCATAGAATACTACTTTTTCAGCAATTCATCAAACAATTCTCTAATTTTTGGATCACTTGGTCGAGGGGCATCGGCGTTGATGACTTTACCGTCTTTACCGATGAGGATATAACGTGGAATAGAGGATATTTTGAAGTGTTTAGCAAAAGCAGATTTACTTCCATTTATTAGTAAATAGCTATCCTTACTTTGATTAAGTTTAGCTCTTATCATACCATTTTCCCATGCCACACGGCTTTTATCTAAACTGATAAAGATAAAGTTTATTTTTTTACCCTTATATAATTGCTGAAGTTGATGAGAGATTGGCATTTCGGCAATACAGGGCGAACACCAAGACGCCCATAAGTCAATATATGTTAATTTATCTTTAGAAGATTCTATTAAATTCTTTATTAGTATTTTTTTAGATTCCATTCCAAACAATTCAGAAGACATAAAGCTTTTTTGTAAAGGCGTCACATTTTCCATTACTGACATATTACGTTTAATATAAGCAACATAATTCTCATCTTTACAGTCTTTATAAAAGTTATTCAACATGTATTTAAATCCACTTTCTTGCATATCTTCCTCCATTTTCATTTTAACAACTCTAAATAACAAATAATCTTTTGTTTTATCTTTAAAATTTTCTTTAACTACACTATATAAATTATAAACATCGTTTTTAACACCTTTTTTATAGCACAAAAAATAAGCATACAACAGTGCAGATATATTATAATTATCAATAAATACACATTCATTACAATCAAATTCTTTATTTAAAGTATCATAAACAGAAATCAACTTATCTGGGAAGGGTTTTTTATATTTATCCATAATAAATGGAGAAAAATAATCTCTCATCATATAATGAATTACATCAAATTTAAAATTATTATAAACATAGCTTCTAAAACCTTTACTAACCATTTTACGTCTATCATATATATTCAAATAATCAAACACTTTTTTTGCTCTTTTTTTTGACAGATCCACTTGTTCATTTACTGGAATTTTTACAGAAAACACACCCTTAAAGGCTGAAATTTCACCTATATGCTGTTTCAAATCAACTGTAAAATTCAATTCATTTGTTCTTACACTATCCTTAAGCGACCTGAGCCTTGTAAAGCCTTCAATATCTTTATAAGCTTCAAGTCTATCTCCAGGGTATAATATAAAACTCACCCAAGATTCATTTTCAAAAAATGGCTTTGTTGAATCAATATCAATTGTCGATACTTTAATTGGAAGTTTAGAAACAAGATTCAAGCTCAAATCTAAACTTGCTGAATTAAACTCTAAGCGTGTAGAAGCGTCCTCATACCCATCTACAACTTGCCAATTAATGCTGTTATGTTTTTTAATATTATTATAAATAGAAATTGTATCACTTCTCCCCTCCAATAAGTACATTTGACCTTGTACAGGTGGAATATATTTGGAATAATACACATAAACAATCAGCATAAACAAAACACTAAAATTCACTAAATTATTTTTTTTCATATAAAATATTTATTAAAATTTTTACGGGAACAATATTAAAACCACTCCCGTAAAAACATAAATTATCAATTAAATACTACTACCTTTACAGCTACTACAGCACCAGCCATACCGTTTATTGTGTTCTTGTGCAAACTTACTAGCTTTTTCCTTAGCCTGCGCCATTGTATAAACGTTTTTTGATTCTACTCTTTGACCATAATGATCAATAGTCCATAAGGCACACCCTCCCGTTACTCTTTTCATTTCAGCTCTTGTTAAAGCGAAATCTCCAAAATTTGATAATCTGTTCATTGTTTCTGTTTAGCGGCTTACAGCCATTGTTAAATTGTTTAAAAATTAATTTATCTGAATTGGCCAATTCCTATGGTAGAATAATAAGTACAGAGTTTGGGTATCTCTTGTACTTGGTAAAATTTAGGCAACTCTACTGCATTTAAAAAAGTGGTTGGAGCAGTCATTACTCCCGCTAATTCAAGCCAACGAATATGTAATTGCAGCTGTTGAATAGCTGCCGCCTTCCCGTAATCTCCCTTCGTTTGCCTACTCCATTCATTATAATATCTTTCATTTGTTTCAAACCACTCACGTAGTGCCTCTTCCATTTGATAGGTAGGCAAACTCAGTATTTGTCTCACTACTTTGCTTGCAATATCATCATCTGAAAAACCTGCTGCCAAAATGATTTTTACCTGCACTATATCATTTATTTCAAGTAACTTTTTGAGTTCTGAATGATTGCGCCGGCAAGCCGCGCAAGTGGGATTAGTAACCATAATCAACGTATTTTCAGCATTCGGATTCCCTAATTGAATCACTTCCATTCCTTCAAAAATAGGAGGTAATAAACGCTGATTTCTAAACAAACCCTGAATATACTCAGGCGAAAATTTTAGTTTTTGAAATTCTCGAAATAAGGAATCATAGCGATTGGATTTCTGCAAATGCCCTTTAAATAACGCCCAAAATGTAGGTACAATAGCAAAAGTACCTAATAGATATAGTACTGAAATCAGAGAAAAATTATTCATCAACACTAGTTTCCCTTCATCAGAAAAATCTGTAACGCTAATGGTTCCTATTCCCAACCCAAACTCTAGCCAGAGCAATACCTGCACCGTAAAACACAACACACACCACTCCCGTGCTATTCGCCATTGGTAATAAATAGACCAAAAGGTATAGGGCAATGCAAAGCCCCCCAGCCCCCAAAGGAATAGTAAAATTCCATCCCTATAGGGGAAGGTTAGGGCGGGATTTAATAGGCTAATCAAGCCCCCTGCAAAATAAAATAATCCCACCTCACTCCAACTCAGCCACTCGGTTAGTTTCGCGGCCGGCGATTGGAGAATGTTTTGGCAATTGCTGCGACGGTTGATTTGGCATACTTTCTGCAAAAAAGAGTTCTGCGAATCAATACCGTACCAAACCAGCATCCCACTCACAATTGTTCCTGTCAATTTGGTCGCTAAAAGTCCGTAATATGGGAGATGGGAATTCAAGGGAAATTTTTGAATTAAATTCCACAGAACTACCCCTAAACATAGTACTATCGCACTCACAATGAATGGAATACGCAAAGAAGCAATTAATTCCCAGCGGCGGCTTTGGGCATACTCACGCTCACCCGAAGTAGCATTAGGTTCTATTAATAAGGCAACGCCCGTCCATTTATGTACAAAATCGTTATAATTGTCGCTCTGCCAGCCACGTTGGGTATGCAGCCACTCTACGGTGCTGCCAACTTTTCGCACGGGTACAAAGACTCCACCATCCACCTGCAATTGTGTCAAAGCCGGCAGCGGTATTTCAGACAAACAGTCAGGTGTAAGGCGCGTAGCCATATTAGGCACATTGAAATCGGTCAATACATCACTCAGTGCACTTAGGCTTGGAAAATCGGGATGTTGCCACAGCGCATTGCGCAAACTACGCGCAGTAATGCGTACCTTACTCAAATACAAGAGCATATTGGTAGCTTCAAAGGCATTTTTCTCAGTTGGATTTAGTTTCATAGACTTTCTATTTTTGTCACCCTGCAAGGGTCTAAACTATCTTAGGCTAACACGACTGAATGCCTATCCACAAGAAGGCTCTGCACTGTCTCTTTTATTTTCTCTTCCTTGTATTCATCGTCAATCACTTCCCTAAACTGCCTCACTTTCTCGTGAAATGTTTTTTCTTCCAGCAATCGTTCGAGTTTCTTTTTCAAATCCCCAAGTCGCTCGTGCGCAAAAGCACCGCGTAGACCCAAGCCATGATACTCTATTTTGACGGCGTTGCCATTTTGGTCGTAGTGAGGGTCGAGGGGATACGCCAGCATAGGTACTCCGTAATAAATTGCTTCTTTGATAGAGCCAAATCCCGCATGAGTGATAAACACGTCGGCTTCGGCCAGTACTGTCAGCTGCGGGACGCGACTAAAAAAGTGGGTACAGTTGGTAAATAGCTTTCTGGCGCGGAGGGTTTCTATGACGTATTTGTTGACCGAGCATACCAAATGTACCTGCGGTAAGTCAGCAATCACCTCTAGCAGGTTAGTCACAAAACGCAACAGCATGGCGTCAGCCCCTTCATAAAAGGTACCAAAACTGCAATAAACAAGGCGCTCTCCGTTTTTTTTCTGAGCTTTAATTAATTCCCACACTTTTTCAAAAGCAGGGTCAAGCTCAGTGTCTTGCCGATGCTCTCGCATACACAGCCCCAAATAATGTTGATTTGGTTTGCGTATTTCAGGCGCAAATTCAAATTCCAACGGCGCCAATACCAATTCGGGCACGTTGGCAACTACCTGCGTCACAGTCGTATCTTGCGCAAAGGGAGCGATTTGTTCCAAAAATTGGCGATGACCGGCTACCACTTGACGCAGCCATGCCTGTCTGGGATTGCGTAAAAACTGAAGGAATAAGTCCCTTCGTTTTCTCCACCCCAACTTTAATTCCCCTTGTTGGGCGTTGGACTGACTCGTGTGGCTGCTTCCGCTGAGTATTAAGTCCCCCATGGGAGGATTTACGGGGCTTGACACTATCGGCCACTCTCCTACCCGATACGTAGAGGGCATGGGATTAAAAAAGGCGATATTAAATTCTGAACGGCGTGGATATAATACCCAAAAATCGGTACAAACAAATAAATCTATCAAAATAGTTGTGGGACGAAGCTCTTCAATCAGCGCATCCAATTCTCGTTTTCGTTCCCAATATAGCTCGTTTGTACGGTAAGCGTTTAGCAGCCGTCGGTACGAAACCTTTTCCTTTTTAGCAGCTAAATACGAGGCTTCCATGCCGTAACCTACACGCCAGCCCGTGGTTTTCACAGCTTGATAGCCATTCTTAGTGACCAACTCCGCCAATACATCATTTGTAACAGCATAATATACTTCATACCCCTCCTCCGACAGCCTATCAGCCACGTACAGCGATGGCAATACATGGCTGCGGATACTTGCGGGCAAAATAAGTAAATGGGGTTTCATCGGAGAGGTTAGATGGCTTAGGATTATATGCCACAAACCAATATAAATTTTTTCAGAAATTATATCGGTTTTCCGATATTTCTAATCGGTTTTCCGATATTTTTTTTCTTTTTACCGTTTGATAAATTTTTTAAAAAAAATTGCAAATGCAATACTTTGTATTTTAGTTTGTCCGTTAACATATTATAATATACCTACTTTGAGTCGTTAAGAGTTTAAATTTACCAATAGTATCATTGGTAAAAAATTAAGTACTAGCTTTCTCCTGAATAACCAGAGGAATTTGTTTCACTTTATTACTCTACCAACTCATGACATTAGAAATATTTCTACAAAAATCACACCTCCGATTTAACCTATCTCAAAAAGAAATCGCCTTCTCCATCGTTGTATCCCAAAGTGCATGTTGTAAAAGTAACATTCATCACTCCAAAGTCTTTTATCTCAATCTTCTGCCAGAAAAATTGAGAGTAAAAACCGATGAAATATTGCAGATTTTTCAGGTTAGTTAATCTCACTATTTTCTCATTTCTATAAGTTTTTATAACTTACATATATAGTCAAGACAAATTTCTTTATTACAGTTTCAAATGTCTTATTTGAAACTGTAATAAAAGTTTTACCTCTACATCCATTTTAAAATTTAAAGCTTGTATGACATTAGGAACATTTCTACGGAATAGGCGTACTCACCTACGCCTTACTCAAAAAGAGATAGCACTGTCTATCAATGTAGCTCAAAGTACGTACTGCGATTGGGAAAGCGATACCAACACTCCCAAAATCAAACATCTTGGGTCGTTGGCTCAAAAACTTGAAATTGAAAAAGAAGAGCTGATAAAATATTTAACCCTGCCCACGCTCAAAACGTCGGCAGGGTTAGGAATGGGTTGACTTTGAACCCTGCCGACGTTGTCACGTTTTGAACGTCGGCAGGGTTAGGGTTAGGCTGATGTTAAACCCTGCCGACGTTGTCACGTTTGGAACGTTGGCAGGGTTAGGGCTAATGCTGATGTTAAACCCTGCCGACGTTGTCACGTTTGGAACGTCGGCAGGGTTAGGGCTAATGCTGACGTTAAACCCTGCCGACGTTGTCGTGTTGTTTGAACGTCGGCAGGGTTAGGGCTAGTGCTGATGTTAAACCCTGCCGACGTTGTCACGTTTGGAATGTCGGTAGGGTTAGGGCTAGTGCTGACGTTCAACCCTGCCGACGTTGGGACATTTGGAATGTCGGCAGGGTTAGGGCTAATGCTGACGTTAACCCCTGCCGACGTTGTCACGTTTTGAACGTCGGCAGGGGTTAGGGCTTGTGAGTTGTCATAGCTATAAAACAGTGATAAACGCTATGATTTATATCGTCGGAACTTTTACAGCTTTCTTCCTAGCCCTTATCATCCTTACCAAAAAAGGGCGCACTACTGCCGACTTCATTTTGGGTATTTGGATGATTGTAGTGGGCATTCATGTATTTTCGTATTATGGGTTTATTGATCAATTTATCTATAATTATCCAATCTTCCTAGGTATCAACTTTCCCCTTCCTTTTTTGCATGGCCCTCTACTCTACCTCTATACGCTAGCACTGACCCGCCCCGAAAATTTTCAAAAAAAACAATGGCTTTGGCACCTGGTCTTACCTCTCATAATCATTGGTATCTATTTGCCTTTTTGGTTTTTAACCACCGCCCAAAAGATTGAGGTATTCAAACACAATGGTAAAGGCTTTGAAACCCAACTCCAACTCATCGATATCTTACTCACGTGCTCGGGGCTTCTCTATGTCTTAGGTACAAATTTGCTCCTCAAAAAACACCGTAAACGCATCCTACATCAGTTTTCTAACCAAGATAAAATCAACCTCCATTGGCTACAGTTTCTTTTTTATGCAATGGGCTTGATATGGGCTTTGATTATTGGAAATCAAGACGACCAGTTGATATTTTCTTCGGCTAGTGTATTTGCAATAGGTGTGGGGTATTTTGGTATTAAACAAGTGGGAATTTTTACGAATCAATATTCGGCGGCTATTGCGTCAAATGCGCCGCTTGTTGTTTCATTGCCTCAGGAAGGAACCAATCTTGAAAAAAAGAAATATGCCAAATCGGGTCTTAATGAAGAAAGCGCTCAAGAGCTTCATAAACGCCTTTCAGCCCTGATGGAGCAACAAAAAACTTTCAAAGAACCCGAACTAACGCTCGTTGATTTGGCTAGTCAATTAGATATTCATCCCAATTATTTATCCCAAATCATCAACGACATAGAAGGAGTTCATTTTTATGATTATATCAATAATTTACGAATAGCAGAATTTAAAAGAATGGCTATTTTACCCGAAAACAAACGTTTTACAATTCTTGCTTTAGCTTATGAATGTGGCTTTAATTCAAAATCGTCTTTCAATCGTTGTTTTAAAAAAACGACTCAGCTTTCTCCTTCCGAATATATGAAACAGGCGCTGGAAATGTCATAAAATAGGTCTCATCTTACAAGCAAGGGCGCATAGGAGCTTATTTGAAGTGATTTTTGTGGCGAAATCAAACTTTAATGCTCATGATTCATTTCAAAACAAAACTCATTTGGTACGCGTTTTTGGTCGTTCTTATCTTTTATGGCCCCAAAACAATCGCCCAATTTTCCCCAAAAACCGTAAGGGTTTCTTTCTTCAACGAAACCCTCGGCCTGCCTTCTTGGAAACTCACCCAATTACCTATTCACCCAGCCTTTTCTGTCGGTACCGACTTACGAGTGCGCTCCGGTAAGCATTGGCAAAAAGCGTGGGGAGTAGATTTTTATTATTACTACCAACAATCCCTCGAACATGCCCTCATGCTCGATGCTTCTTATCGACTAGGGTATCGCTTACCTTTTGGCCTCCAAGCCAATCTTCATACAGCTCTGGGTTACAAACATGCCCTACTAGCGGGGCAGAAATATGAGCTAAAAAATAGTACATACCAACGTGTCACACACTTCGGCAAAGCCCAAGCCAATATCAAATTAGGTTTAGGCTTTGAGTATCCACTTTCTGAACGTTATGCCATTACTACCGACTACAAAACCATGGTGGTGGCTCCTTTTGGCGACCGTATCATTCCTTTTTCAATTCACACTTTTTTGGGTGTAGGTCTTAAAATCAATCTCCGCCCCTAAATCATCTTACTACAGCTCATGAAAAACATTCAGCTATCAGCTCTAGCAATCTTATTTTTATTGCTTACCGCATGTCAAGAAAATCTTGAAAAAGCCATTCCGCAGGCTACTTGTAGCTTTGCTAATGTAGTCCATCCTCGCGCCGCTCAATACCAACGTATCGTCGATAAGTTTATGCAAGCAGGTGCTGTGGGCGTAAGTATCACTATCAAAACCCCTGAGGGGATTTGGAGCACTACTGCCGGCAAAGCCGACCTGCCAAACAATATCAATCTTAGCCCTTGCCATACGCTTGGCATAGGAAGTATATCCAAGACCGTTAGCGCCACTACTATCCTAAAACTCCAAGAAGAAGGCAAACTTCACATCGATGATTTGGCTAGTAAATACCTCTCTGACGAATACACTAAGCACATTACCAATCTTGATAAAGCGACTATTCGCCACTTACTGCAACATACGTCGGGGATTAGAGATTATTTGGGCATCGGTGGGGTACTCAACATCCATAATCAGTCGGTAAAAGCCCAGTCGGCTAAGGAAAATTTACGAACGATTTTTGACAAAAAAGCTTTGTTTGAGGTAGGTTCGCAGTGGAGTTATTCCAATACCAACTACTTAATTTTGGCCTTGATTATTGAAAACATTACTGGTAAAAGTGCGTATGAAGTAGTGACCGAAAAAATCATTCAACCCCTCCACTTGCAAAATACCTATGCTTCTTCTACCCGTCCTGCGAGCCTTTCAAGGGGATATTATGATTCTTTCAACAATGGCATGATGCGTGACCTCACAAAATTTGATTATTATGCCGTAGGTGGTCAAGATATGCTCGATGGCGGATTGGTATCTAATTCTTATGATTTAGCTATTTTTATGGAATCCCTTAAGACTCACCAACTCCTCAAGCCTTCTTCAGTTGCGCTGATGGAAACCCCAACAAACCTCCAAATTGACGATATTCCAGAAAATCTATCTTATATCAAAGACTACGGATTAGGCCTTTTTCTTCTGGATATTGATGGCAAAAAAGGAATCGGCCACGGCGGAAATGTGCACTGCTTCAACGGAGTGGCCTATTACTTTCCTGCCCAAAAAGTGAGCATTGCTATTTTATTAAATAGTTATTCCAAAAAGTTGGATGAAGTATTATACGATAAAGAAACGCTGAAAATGGCGTTTTGAAGCTTTTTAAACCTTAACCTCGGCTACGTTCTAAACGTAGCCGAGGTTTCAGAAAAGTTATTTTTTATCTCCTCCCTTTTCTCTTCGTCCCCGATGCTGCTGATTCCCTTTAGGAGATGGATTGGGATTTCCACCTTCTACTTTTGCTTTGGTATCTTGTGGAGAAGAAGGGTTTGTCTTTGGGTTGGGATTTCCACCTTCTGCCTTCGCTTTGGGCTCTTGTGAAGGAGCAGTTGTTTTTGGGTTAGAATTTCCACCTTCTGTTTTTGCTTTGCCCTCTACTTGTGTAGCAGGATTATTTGTTTTTGGGTTGGGATTCCCCCCACTGTTATTAGGATTGTTCCCGCCACTTTTCTTCTTCTTGTTTTTGCGATTTCCTCCTTGGCTTTGTTCTCGGCTACTGAATTTTTTATCCATTTTTGCCAAGTCACTATTAATTCCAATGGCAGGAACTGCCAACACTACCTCCTCAATATCAAGCACGTCAAGAGAAATAGGTTTTTGACCTTGTGCGTTTAATTTCAGAATTTTATTGACCTGCTCAAGCGTAATAGGATGCCAAGTGGTACTGTCGTTTTCGTAGCCAAACCACATTATTTTTTTAAAAATGTCGGTTTTTTGGAGATGAGCTAATCCTTTCTGGGTTTTGAGGGGGGCATCCACGTGTGGAATATCCTTCAGAGCATCGATGTAGGTTTCCAACTCATAATTGAGGCAACACTTCAAACGCCCACATTGCCCAGAGAGCTTGGTAGGATTAAGCGATAGATTTTGATACCTAGCAGCAGAAGTTGTGATATTTTTAAACTCTGTAAGCCAAGTAGAACAGCAAAGCTCGCGTCCACAAGCACCAATTCCGCCTAGGCGCCCGGCTTCTTGACGAAGACTGATTTGACGCATTTCGATACGGGCCTTGAACTCACCCGCCAATACCTTAATCAATTCACGAAAATCGACACGATCGTCGGCAGAATAGTAGAATGTAGCTTTGGTATTGTCAGATTGAAACTCCACATCTGAGAGTTTCATATTGAGTTTCAGGTCTTTCACCATTTCGCGTGCGCGATACATGGTAGTAAGATCACGAGCGATACTCTGCTCGTGCTTCTCCAAATCTCTGGAAGTGGCAACCCGATAAATACTTTTGATGTTTTCGTCATCAGCGATTTTGCGCTTGAGCATCTGCACCCTTACCAAATCTCCTTGCAATGACACCGCTCCTATGTGATAGCCTGAGGCCATTTCACAAACGACATAATCGCCCGTATGGAGATCTAACTGATTGACATTCCGAAAGTATTCTTTTCTTCCTCCTTTAAATTTTACTTCTACTATATCAAATCGTTTACCGAATGGCATATCCATATCACTTAGCCAGTCGAAAACGTTCATCTTATTACAACCGCCTGTAGAACAGGCTCCGTTATTTTTACAACCAGCGGTTTTTCCGTTCAGTCCGCGCGTTCCGCAACCACCAGTTGAGCACGATTTACAGCTCATTGTTTCATGGTTAGTGAATAGTGGTCAACAGTTAGTGATTTTCCCTAACCATTCCCAACCACTAATCGTTGTATCTAATCAAGTCTAAACCAATATCTTTACGATAATATTTTCCCTCAAATTGAACGGCAGCCGCCGCCTTTTGCGATTTATTTACAGCTCCTTCGAGGGAGTTGGCTAGTGCGGTTAAGGCCAGCACTCGCCCTCCGTTGGTAAGTACCTCTCCATCGCCATTGGTAGTTGTGCCAGCATGAAACACCGTCACATCTTCTATTCTTTCAAGCTCTGCAATTTTCTTGCCTTTTTCGTAATCATCAGGATATCCTCCTGATACGATGACGGTAGTCACGGCTGTTTGATTTGATATTACAAAATCGCTATCTATGAGTTTTTGATCAGCCGCTGCCAAGAGCAAAGTCACCAAATCCGACTGAATGCGAGGCAATACTACTTCCGTTTCGGGGTCACCCATGCGTGCATTGTATTCTATCACATAGGGTTCGCCTTTGACGTTCATTAATCCAATAAATATAAAGCCTACATAATGGATTTTTTCTTCTTGAAGTCCTCTTAAAGTAGGTTTTACAATTTTTTGTTCTACTTTTTTGAGGAAGTTTTCATCCGCAAAGACTACTGGCGATACGGCTCCCATACCTCCTGTATTGGGGCCGGTATCACGCTCTCCAATGCGTTTGTAGTCTTTGGCTTCGGGCAAGATTTTATAATTGAGCCCGTCAGTAAGCACAAATACCGAAAGCTCAATACCTCTCAAAAATTGCTCGATAACCACCTTACTACTAGCCGCTCCAAATTTAGCCTCTACCAACATATCGTTGAGAGCGGTTTTGGCGACCGCCGTAGTTTCAGCAATAATCACGCCTTTGCCGGCCGCCAATCCATCGGCTTTAAGTACTACTGGCAAAGAATGAGTGTCTAAGTAAGCAAGTCCTTCTTCGAGACTTTCGACTGTGAATGTCCGCGAAGAAGCCGTCGGAATGCCATACTTAAGCATGAAGTTTTTAGAGAAATCTTTACTTCCTTCTAGCTGTGCCCCTAATTGGTCAGGGCCGACAATTTTGACACGGGCTAGTTCGGGACGAGCTTTCAAAAAATTGACGATTCCGTTGACGAGGGGTTCTTCCGGCCCCACGATTACTAATTTAATTTTGTGAGCGACAATCGCCTTCGCCACTGCTTCAAAGTCATTATAACTAATCGGCAAATTGGTGGCAACTTGAGCCGTCCCGGCGTTACCAGGGGCTACATAGAGTTCATCACAGTGGGGGCTTTGGGCTATTTTCCAAGCAAAAGCGTGCTCTCGCCCGCCCGACCCGAGGATTAGAATATTCATCTTTTTGATGTAAAGTGTCAAGTTGAGCGTTTTGAGTGATTCACAATAAAAAATAATTAGAGTTTTTCACTTCAAACTTTCCACTTTCTACTTAGTTTGCTACTTCTGACAAAAATTTGATACGCATCAGTCTAAGTTCGTCTTCTGTGACATCTTCGCTCGCCAATTCATCCAAGGCGACCTTGATGCTATCTGTTTCGGCCGTCATGAAATAGTCATATATATCATGTTGACGGTCGCGATCCATTATTTGATTGATGTAATAATCTAAATTCAATTTGGTGCCAGAATAGCAGATGTGTTCTATCTCCTCTATCAACTCATCCATACCGAGCCCTTTGGCTTCGGCAATTTCATCTAAATCTACTTTACGGTCAATCTGTTGAATAATAAATATCTTAACTTTTGACTTATTGGCAGCCGATTTTACGACTACGTCTTTAGCCGTTTCAATTTCGTTTTCTTCAACGTACTTCGTAATTAAATCAATAAATGGCCGTCCAAATTTCTGCACTTTTCCCATGCCCACACCATTGATTTGGGCCATTTCTTGGGTAGTAGTCGGGTAGGTAGTTGCCATTTCTTCCAAAGAAGGATCTTGGAAGATTACGTAAGGCGGAAGGTTTTTATCTTTCGCAATTTTTTTACGAAGTGCTTTGAGCAGTCCCAGTAAGGCGTCGTCGTAAGCATTGCCGCCACCCGAAGGAGCTAGCTCTGCCACATCTTCGTCTTCGCTGGCTTTTTGTATTTCGTTTTCGTCGAAAGTATGGTCTTTTGATATGGTGATTGGGTATGGGTCATCAATGTACTTTAAGCCTTTCTCGCTCATTTTCAAGACGCCATAATTTTCAGAATCTTTGAGAAGATAGCCAAAAATCACCAACTGACGAATCAACGAACGCCAATACTCCACGCCATACTCTTCACCCTCCTCTTCATCTTTATATTTCCCTAGTCCGTATACATCTAGCTTGTTGTGTTCGTAGCTAGTCACATATATATTGTCGGTGGCCGTAATCAAATCTGCAATGTGATCTCCATCAAAACGCTGGTCGGTTTGTTTGATAGCTCTCAATACCAGCACCGCTTCATCTTGTACTTTGATTTTAGAGGTAGGTTTGAGACAGTTGTCACAAAAACCACAATCTTTCTCCATGTATTCGCCAAAGTAGCTCAACAATTGACGGCGGCGGCAAGCTCCCAAATTGGAGTAAGCTACCATTTCACTGAGCAAATGTCGGGCATTGTCACGTTCAGTAACAGACTTATCCTTATTGAACTTTTCTAATTTTTGAATGTCGTCAATACTATAAAACATCACACAATTCCCTTCCAATCCGTCTCTACCTGCTCGGCCCGTTTCTTGATAATATCCTTCGAGAGACTTGGGCGCATCATAGTGAATCACAAACCGCACATCGGGTTTGTCGATTCCCATACCAAACGCAATCGTAGCCACGATTACATCTGCTTCTTCGTTCAAAAACGCATCTTGGTTGTTCATGCGGGTAGTAGAATCCAAGCCAGCATGATAAGGCAATGCCTTTATATCATTGACATTGAGCAAGTTTGCCACTTCCTCCACCGTTTTACGGCTCAAGCAATAAATGATACCCGATTTACCTTTATTGTTTTTGATGTATTTAATAAGCTGCTTATTAACATCCCCCAACTTTGGACGAACTTCATAATATAGATTCTTACGATTGAAAGAAGACTTAAACAAGTCTGCTTCTTCCATCCGCAAGTTTTTCACTATATCTTGTTGTACTTTGGGCGTTGCCGTAGCAGTAAGTGCAATTAAAGGCAGATTGGGGTTAATATTGTCAATAATACCCCGAATACGGCGGTACTCTGGACGAAAATCATGGCCCCATTCGGAGATACAGTGCGCCTCATCCACTGCCACAAAAGAGATGTTGGTTTTCTGTAAAAAATCCAAGTTTTCTTCTTTAGTCAGGGATTCGGGTGCAATGTATAGCAACTTTAGGGTACTGTCTAGCGCATCCTTTTTGACTTTGTTTATTTCTGCTTTATTGAGCGTAGAGTTAAGAAATTGGGCATTTATCCCAAAAGCATTTAGTTGATCTACTTGATTTTTCATCAAAGCTATCAACGGCGAAATCACAATTGCAACGCCTTCGCTTGTAATCGCTGGCAACTGATAGCATAGAGACTTCCCGGCACCTGTAGGCATAATCACGAAAGTATTATGACCACTCATGACGCTATTGATGATAGCCTCCTGCTCTCCTCTAAACTGACTGTAACCAAAAACTTCCTTTAGCCTTTCTTTAAGCGTTTGTTGTACGCCTGTATCTACCTGAATCATCCTCGTGACTTATAATTTTAAGCCTATAACTACCTGTTTTACAGGATATTGTATAGATTTTTTTTAGTGAGTTAAAAAGTAAAAAAATGCAAGTTAGGGGCTATTCGTTTTCCCAATCCAATGAATCAGTGTCAATAGTCATAACTAACTTTGAAATTAGTAAAAATTATCAAAACTGACACAACAAATTTTTATCATCAAAAAAAACATTTTTTTTCAATGAGGGTGTTTATTATACGCCAAACACCCTGATAAACAAAACATTGAGACAAAATAAAAGCAGAAAAACAAATAGAAATAGAGAGCTAAAAAATCTCGTTAAATCCCATTTTATTTATCTCATTCTATCTTGCGAACGCACAAATTTTTCGTCGCGGCGGATAAAACGATTGGCTAAAACGTTGGCGAGCATGGCCACTATAAGCGAGTAAAACCCAAAACTAAAATCGCCTGAAGCCGATACACCAAAAAGATTTTTTGCTTTTCCAAAGATAAAATACATTACTAAACCCATAATAATCGTCATAAGGATTGAATTGACAGCACACAATCCTGATTGAAGAAGACGGTTTTTGTATTGAAAAATGGCAAATAATGCCACCCCCGCAATGAGTGCCCCTAACAATGCTAGGTACCAAGTGGGGGTAATCATTGAACTATTGCCGGTGGTATGGGTAAGCCTAAGGGCGGTAAGTTGGACTGACTGAGTGGCGTCAACGGCGACTTTCTCCCAAATCGGGAGTGAAATCATACCAACCATACCCACTACGACTATCGCCAAAAAAAGTGTCTGAATACGCTGTAACATAAGGTTTTAGTGATATTTCTTGAATTATTGAATGTGGTTCTGATTTTAGAAAATGACGACAAAGGTAAACATTTGAAGCAGATTTTGGAATACACTTTTATGGGAAGATTTTAAGAGCCTTACCCCACAAACGGTTTGGCTCTAGTGAATTAATTTAATGGATTTACTCTATTTTTGCGAAACTAAGTAAGATTTCTAATTGATATATCAGTATGCTTTCAAAAACTTTTGGTAGTGCAGTATATGGTGTCAATGCCACTATTATTACGATTGAAGTGGCAGTAGGACAAGGTATGCGTTTTTTTATGGTTGGTCTACCTGATAGTGCCGTCAAGGAAAGTGAACAGCGGGTGGAAGCTTCCCTAAAGTATTTTAATTACCGTATGCCACGCCAAAAAGTGGTAGTCAATCTTGCCCCAGCCGATATTCGCAAAGAAGGTTCTGCTTATGATTTGGCCATCGCCTTGTGTGTCTTAGAAGCCTCCGAGCAACTATCCACCCAAAAGAAATTGGAAGAATATATCATAATGGGCGAGCTTTCGCTTGACGGGAAATTGAGACCTATCAAAGGCGTGCTTCCTATTGCTATCGAAGCCCGAAAGCTCGGCTATAAGGGATTTGTGTTGCCCGCAGCCAATGCGCAAGAAGCCGCTATTGTCAACAACATCGACGTCATCCCTGTCGAAACGCTCAAAGAAGCCATCGATTTTTTTGAAGGCACCCATGATATCACGCCTCTTACGATTGATACGCGTGATATTTTTTTTAGCACTATCAACGACTACGAAGCTGATTTTGAGCATGTCCAAGGACAAGAAAACATCAAACGTGCGCTCGAAATCGCCGCTTCGGGTGGGCACAATGTAATCATGATTGGGCCTCCTGGTGCAGGAAAAACCATGCTCGCCAAGCGTTTGCCTTCCATTCTTCCGCCGCTTACGCTTCAAGAAGCGCTCGAAACTACCAAAATCCATTCAGTAGCCGGGAAGCTCGGCTCCAAGGCTGCTCTTATATCACGTCGCCCGTTTCGGGCACCTCACCATACGGTAAGCGATGCCGCCTTGGTAGGTGGCGGTACTTTTCCACAACCTGGCGAAATCTCTTTGGCTCATAATGGCGTATTGTTTTTGGACGAACTACCCGAATTCAAACGTACTGTTTTGGAAGTAATGCGCCAACCCTTAGAAGAGCGTCGCGTCACAATTTCGCGCACTAAATGGGCGATTGAATTCCCTGCCAATTTTATGCTCATTGCCAGTATGAACCCTTGCCCCTGTGGGTATTATAATCATCCCGAAAAAGAGTGCGTGTGTCCGCCGGGTACAGTGCAGCGATATCTCAATAAAATCAGCGGCCCCCTCCTCGACCGCATCGATCTGCACGTAGAAGTAACGCCCGTTTCGTTTGACCAAATTGCCTCTACTCGCAAAACCGAAAGTAGCGTAGCTATTAGAGAAAGGGTAATGAAAGCACGCGAAATTCAGACCGAAAGATTCAAATCAAATCCGGGGATTTATTGTAATGCCATGATGCCTTCGCAGATGGTAAAGGAGATTTGTGACATCAATCCTGCGGGTAAAGTTCTGCTAAAAACAGCAATGGAACGCCTCGGGCTTTCGGCACGTGCCTATGACCGTATCTTAAAAGTAGCCCGTACTATCGCCGACCTCGCCGCCAGTCCCGATATTAAAATAGAGCACCTAGCCGAGGCGATTCAGTACCGAAGTTTGGATAGAGAAAACTGGGCGGGCTAACTCACATCTCTCAACAACTCATCCACGGCTCTACGGCTTGATTCGATAGCGCCATGGACAGTCCCGCTATGGCCTCCATAGTGAGTAGCTTCGCCCGCAAAATATATCCTTCGTTTTACGGGTTGAGAAAGGACTTGCCGCGTCAATAAGCCTCCGCCGCCAACCAAAGGATACGAAAAAGCCCCTTTGATATAAGGCTCTTTTGTCCAATCAGTAATGCGAACGTTGGTCAAAGCAGTAGTAGCAGCTCCTTTACCATACAGCGTATCCAAGTCTTTGAGAATGGCCTGTACTAAGACGGTTGCCGATTGGGTACTCAAAAACTCAGCTTTTTCGCCCATTATGGTAGCTGTCAATACAAAAGATTTACCCTCTCGTCCATACGAATTTACCTTAAACTGCGGCACCACTCCTGCTGTATAAATCATGCTCGCATTGGCATCCCAAAAACGCTTGTTGAATATCAACGTCACTTTCATTCCTGCTCCCATACCGATGTTTTTGAGGGCATTAGTATGAGTTTCGGGCAAAGCGGGGGTAAGTTGCAAATCTCCTGACTGTAAAATACTTAGCGGAACAGTAATGATTACTTTATCCACAAATCGGCGTTGTGCTTGACTGTCTTCTAGCATGATTCGCTCGTTGCTATAATCAATGCGCCGAATGGGCATATTTAAGATTACTTTGGGAAGTATATTCTTAAATTTTTCGGTCAATACATTCGTTAAAGAAAGATTGGTTGAGGTATATAAATCGGTACCTGCACTCCAGATATTTGATTGCTCGGCCATCGACTTTACGCTCAATCGACCGGCAGAAGTACCATATTTGTTAGCCAAAATGGATTCAACCACATATCGTACATCGGAGGGCACCGAGCGAGCATTGAGAAATTGAAGCAACGTCATATCATCTCCTGTATAGCTAAGAGCCTGTCTTACAAGGGAGATAGCCGCCTGAAAATTAGTATTTGTTTTCAGTTGTTCTTCATTCTGAATTTGAGAACCTATTTGATAAAAATCATTGGCACTATCACTTTTAATCAGCGTAGCTCCTGCTGCTTTTACCCAATCATACCACTGCGAAGGAGAACCGTAGATTTCTTCTGCGCCAAGCTCAAGGTCAAAATCTGCCAAACCTTTCAGTGACCTGATTCGCCCGCCGATTTGGTCGGAAGCTTCATAAATAGTGTATTTAGCTTCTTGTTCTTCCAACAACTGCCCCGCATACAATCCAGCCGCTCCTGCACCAATTATGGCGATTTGCCCTTCATATTTGCGGTTGGCATCAGGGATTTTGTCTTGACAGCTTCCCAGTGCCACTGCTCCAGTTGTAATGAGCGTATTTTTGATAAAATCGCGACGTTGCATAACTTTCTAAGTGCTAAACCACAACGGGGTTAAAAAATAATATCCAGTCAATTTCTCCAAAAATTCCTCTTTAAGGGATTGGATAACCTTTCTACTTAGCTTTTTCCAAAGTCTAAATCTCTATTCACAAACGTTTACGGAGCTATCATCAGTACAAGCCTCCAACAATTCTTGGTTTGTTTTTTTCAAAACTGGATGAACAAAACTGGGAGCTATTTCTACCAAAGGCACAAGCGTAAACCGACGCTCATGCAAACGCGGATGAGGCAATGACAAGGTCTCTGTCTCTGAAATCAGATCATCATAATACAAAATATCAATATCTATGACCCTTGCCCCCCAGCGAAGCCGCCGTTCTCTACCTAGTTTTTTTTCGATACTAAGTGTATTTTCCAACAATTCTTGTGCCGAAAGGTGGGTTTCTATTTTCAATACTTGATTCAGAAAAGCGGGTTGGTCAGTCACACCCCAAGGAGCTGTTTCGTACAAAGATGAGGCGACAATCTGAGTGGCTAGTTGCTCTGAGATCAAACGCCTTGCTTGTGCTAATGTCCCCTTTCGGTCTCCTAAATTGGCTCCCAATAATATAAAAACGGGATTTTGATTCATCCCGCAAAGGTAGGCAAACTATTAATAATTCTGTTTTCGACCTTCAAAAACAAATAAAGTCTTTTTTACTTTTTTGATAGAATATAAGCAGAAAAAGAGCCTTAGGTGCTTTTTCAAAAAAACAGTAAATATCTCTCAATGATGACATCTCATAGAAGTATCTTTCTTTTTTTGACAATATTTGTTTGGAGTCTTGGCTGTGTGGCACAGCAAGAAATGCCTTTGTACAACGCCGCTATTCCCAACGCCACCAACGCTCCCAACGAAGAAGCAAAAACGCCCAACCAGGTAGTATCTAAAGTAGCAATACCTACGCTTAGCGTTTTTTTGCCCCCTAAAGAAAAAGCTACGGGCGCAGCGGTGATTATTTGTCCAGGGGGAGGCTATGGAGTACTCGTCATCAAAAGAGAAGGATATGATGTGGCCGAGGCATTTGTAAAACAAGGCATTGCGGCATTTGTACTCAAATACCGCCTTCCTAGCCCCAAAACCATGATTGACCCTTCTATAGGGCCATTGCAAGATGCGCAGCAAGCTATCAAGACAATCCGTCAGCGTGCCAATGAGTGGAACATTAATCCCCAAAAAATCGGCATTATGGGCTTTTCGGCAGGGGGGCATTTGGCTTCTACGACGGGGACGCATTTCGGGCGTACGATTCTTCCCAATCCAGAAGGCACTAGCCTACGTCCTGATTTCATGATTTTGGTGTATCCGGTTATTAGTTTTATGGAAGGCATCGGTCACAAAGGCTCTGGTGCCAATCTCTTGGGAAAAGACGCTTCGGCTGAGCAAATCAAACTTTATTCTAACGAAACCCAAGTCACTCCTTCTACGCCTCCGGCTTTCATTACCCATGCCAGCGACGATACGGTGGTACCTGTAGCCAATAGTTTGCTTTTTTATGAAGCTTTACAAAAAAATAAGGTAATGAGTGAGTTGCATATTTATTCGAAAGGCGAACATGGCTATCTCAAAGTCCCTGCTTTTGACGAATGGTTTGGTCGCTGCTTACACTGGATGAAAACGGCAGGATTTACGCCTTAGAGACCCAGGAATAATTCTGGGTTATAATTTGCAGGTCGCTTTTGAGAATAAACTTACGTTCAAGGAGTTGATTCTGATTTTCAACAAACAAATGGAGCAATTTGGCCTCGCGATAGGTCAGGTCGTGGTACTTGTTAAGGGTATAAAATTATATCCCAATTGCAGTTCGTTGGTTTGGCAGTCTATGACCGCTACGTCGTAGTTGATTTTGACACCATGAAGATTAAAAGGCTCTTGCAACAACGACGGTAACTAGTTGTAATATATTAGGTAACCTCCGCTGTTTTTTGACCACGGTAATGCGAGACGTGGAATCGCCACTTGCCAATAAAAGGCGATACCCCGTGCAACGAAGCGCAAGATTGACTTTCTCCTCAAACCGTTTTAGTAGACAAAACTCATAAGTAGGTAAAATCCTACCAAAGACCGTTCTTTTTCACTTGATAAAAGCGTTTGCCATCAAAGCGATAGAGTCCTTGCCCTGTTCCCCACCACATGTTTCCTGACTTATCCTGAAACATGCTTTGAACACAACAGTTTAGGCCGTCGACAGGGGTAAAAACGGTGAAAGCTTTTGGATTTGGTAAAGGAAGGGAAGGGTCAAACCTCGTCGTGCTGCCTCGGGCGGTAATCCAAATGATACCCGATTGTTCAATAATGATTCCCCAAAACTCCGTTCCGCCTAAGCCGTCTTTTGGAGTATATTCGGTAAATCTTTGCCCCACTGTCTGTTTGGGATCATATTTGCAAATGCCATTTTTCATGGTAAACCACATATTGCCCGCTTTATCTTGGGCAATTCCTCCCGCGTAGTTCTCGCCCAATTGTTCTTTTTCGGCTACATGAGTAATGGCGTTATCACCTTTCTGCTTAGGGTCATAACGAAAGACCCCCTGATTAGAAGACGCAAACCAGATGTTACCGATTTTGTCTTCCATGATGCCTGCCACATTGATAGGAGGAAGTTCTTTAAATAGGGAAAAACTTTTTCGGCCTTCGCTATCGGCCACAGGGTCATATCGGTAAACGCCGCCGTGTGTACCTACCCAAACCGTGCCCGATTTGTCAACAAGAATGCCTTTTCGAGTAATATCAACGTGGTTTAGGCCATCTTTTTGGTTGTAATTCCGAAAGGTTTTTCCGACCGCCCGTCTGGGATCATACCTATACACCCCTTGGTCGGTACCAAACCACATATTGCCTTCTTTATCTTCAGTGATGGCATAAACGGTTTGGTTATAAAATCCGTCGGGATTAGAAAAATAGGTCAAGGTTTTTTCATCGTACCTCACGACGCCTTCACCTATGGTACCAAACCACAAATTCCCTTTTGAATCCTGAAAAATACTTCGGATGTATTGGCTGACCAAGGTCGTGTCAAAATCGGGTGCCAACCCCACGGACTTAAAGTTCTTTATGATTTTGGGGCTATCCTTTTGCTTTTTCTCTTGTCCGCTGCAAAAACTTGTCAAGAAGCTTATAACAAACAAAAAATAAAGAAGGCACCGAACTTCATGTTTTGTCATTTTCCTTTGGTTAAGAACTTTCTGTTTCTACTGAGTATTTGCTGAAGTTGAGGGGTCTGACTACCGTCAGACCCTAGGGTAGGCCATTTCAATGCCTAACAGCCATCGCCATTTTGAGCCGTCACTTTCTTAAAAATAAGGGGAAAAAGGTACTTGGTAAATACCACTTTAGGCTTTTGATTTTCGGCCACATTTCCTACGGTTTCTACTACCAACGCGTCACCAAAACGTGCCCGTGACACCAAAAAACCAATTTCAGCTTCGTATTGCTCTTTTCCGTTGGTTTGTCCTCCAAAACTCAGTTTTTGGTCACCGCGTTTTAGGTAAATACGGAATGGCATTTTTGACTCTGACTCTAACAAATTTACGGTCAAAATACCACTGCTGACGGTTGATAACCCTGCTTGGTCTAATGGCTGGCCGTCTAACAACAAAGCCACGGTCATTTTAGCGTCATTAGCTGAATCGGCGGTTGGAACAGCGGTAGTTGCCGCTACACAAATGAGAATACCGAGGGCAGCAAGTCCAATAAATGATAGCGTTTTCATGATTGTGAAGAGATTTAATAGTTAGTGAATTACGATTTCGTTGTGAGGGAGTGCGTAGGAGTCTTTTAACGTCAATAGCACGATTGCGTCTCCTTTGTTGCACTTTGAAAGCACGTTTTTGATGTCCACTTTTTGGTACACCTCCTTCGAGAACATCGTCAACGTTTTACTGTTTTTGTCCCGAATCGCCACCATGAAGTCAATCGCTGCTGTTTGGTGCCATTGGTTGTTTTCGTAGGTCGCTTCGGCCACCGAAAGTGTCCCCTGCACGTCTTGCGTCAGCGAACACTTTCCCGTGGGAGAATAGTCATCAACCACCACCCTGTTGTCTATAAAAACCGCCGAACAATTCGAAAATTTTGTCTGCGCTTGCCCTACCAATGACGCGCCTACAAAGCCCGCCACGCACCACATTCGTTTCAGTGTTTTCATTCTTTTTAAGTTGTTTATAGGTGTTTACTTCTTTGATGTTGACAAAGGTATTTTCACCCACAAAATCTTCTAAATTTTTCCCGTAAAAGAATGTAAACGAAATGTAAAAGTTTGTTATTCGACTTTTATCGAATATATATAACTTGATAATGAAGCTGTTATGGTTTTTACACTTACTAGAAGAAGGATAATAATTCTACACCATGTTCTATGTCCCACAGACCTATTTGCAGTAGCTGATTTTAAAACCTATTTGCATCATGTGTCAAAAATCCAAATTCGTCTTTTTTACTTTTGAGAAAAAGACTACAGATTGAGGCTATCATACAGTTGGGGGAGGAAGAAAATGAACGGTAAAACCACCGAACTCCTCATACCAAATACCCGAAATATTGGCTTCCTCTAAGGCTTCTTTCATTGGACTACTGATAATAACCTCGCCATCAAGCATAGCCAAGTCCGGTAATTCGTTGATTACTTTTTCGAAAAAAAGCAATTCTTGATTACTTTCCCTGCATTCATCCATTTTTACAAAAAAAGAGGCTCTATCTAATATTCCAATCTCACTACCTACATGTATGCTTGCGGGTTCTTCTACAGGCTCTTTTTGATTGTCTTCATACCTTACTTTGTATTTACTGCGGGCGTAATCTATCGGTAAGTGACTCCCTAATTGAAAAAGGTAGTAGTCTAAAAAATTGTTTTTATACAATAATTTAGCCGAGTAAAACTGACAAGGTTGATAAATAGCAAACTTTTCCATAATACTTTTCAATTTTGGCGATACCAAATAGCCAATAACCGCAGTCAATTCCTGCGATAAGTAATATAAATCGAGTAAATCCCAGTTGTATCTATAATTGCGCATCAATACATCTCTTAAAATAAAATGGTCAAACACAGGGGGATTGTCAAACATAGCAAACTGAGGCCAACTAGTGACAGGGAATCTTCCGGTGCGATAGGTATGGGCCGCAATTGAGCCGGGAGCGGTTTGGGCATAAGGATGGGCTCGTCTTTTCTTCCCTTTAGTTTGCCAACTAGCGGCTGAGAATTTGTAATATTTCATGAGAGAATAGTTATTGTGACTTAATAGATAGGGTGTTTAAAGATCGATTTTTTTCAATACAATCGTCCACGATTTCTTTTTTTACATTTTCGACAAATTTCTTAATAGCTTCTAACGCTTTTCCCTTATCATCTTCTTTTTTTAAATCGTATTTGGCCATTATAGCATTTATCTTATTATCAATCTGTCCTGCATAGGTAGGAGAATTTGAATGATGCCCTATTCCATTATGGACGGGGAGCATCATCAAGCCATTGTCACCACCGATAAAATTAAAAATTTTTCCTTTATCCCACTCTATAAGAACAGCTAGGCGTGTATTTGTTCCCAGAATACTTTCTGGTATAATATGGTGAGCTTCGCTTGTATTTACGAAAGTCATATCCGACCAACCTTTAGTATCGGCTTCGCCCTCTACTTTTACATCATTCTGCATTTCACAGCACGGCTTTTGAAGTCATTCTGTTTTTTAGGGTTTTTATGTACTTTTGTCAAATTATCATTCCGCCTTCTCATCTGATTGATTGACAAATGAATTACATCAAAGCTTTTGCCCCAGCTACCGTGGCCAACGTAGCTTGTGGGTTTGATATTTTTGGTTTTGCGCTTGACCAACCTGGCGACATCGTGGAGCTGCGTAAACTCGACCAGCCCGGGGTCATTATCAAAGACATTATCGGTGACGACGGTCGCCTTCCACGGGAGCCTGAGCGCAATGCCGTAACGGTCGTAATGCTCAAATTTTTGGAGCATATTGGTGCTACCCAAGGCGTAGAGGTGATTCTTCACAAAAACATGCCGCTTGGTAGCGGAATGGGCTCAAGCTCGGCGAGTTCGGTGGTAGGGATTTTTGCCATCAATGAGCTTTTTGGTCGCCCACTTACCCAAACTCAGCTCCTTCCTTTTGCCATGGAAGGCGAGCGTATCGCTTGTGGTGCCGCCCATGCCGACAACGTAGGCCCGGCACTTTTGGGAGGTTTTGTGGTGATTAGGAGCTACGCCCCTTTGGATGTTTTCAAAGTCAAAGTCCCCGACGAGCTGTATTGTACCCTTGTTCATCCCGATGTAGAGGTCAATACCAAAGACGCCCGTTATATCTTGCGCAATGAGGTATCTCTCAAAAATACCATTTCTCAAATGGGCAACGTAGCAGGGCTCATAGCGGGATTGATGCAAGAAGATTATGATTTGGTGAGTCGTTCGATGGTCGATGTCATCATTGAGCCTGTTCGTTCTATTCTCATTCCCGAATTTGATCACGTAAAACAAGCCGCCCTCAACAGCGGCGCATTGGGATGTAGCATTTCTGGAGCAGGGCCATCCATGTTTGCCTTGAGTCGTGGGCAAGAAACCGCCAGCAGAGTGGCACAAGCCATGAGCGAAGCCTTTGGAAGCGTGGGCATTACGACCAAAAGCTATGTTTCACAAATCAATCAGCAAGGCCCAAAAATCCTTGAAACTGCCTAAAATCACTTCATCATGTTGAAATACTCCCCAAAATCACTTCTTGCTACCACTCTTATCGCCGCTTGTGTGAGTTTGTCGGCTGCTGCCCAATCTATCAAAAAGCTCCCTGAATCACAGATTCAAAAAGCCGAAGTTGAACTAAACATGCGTTTTCTGGCCTCCGACGAGCTGCAAGGCCGTCGTACGGGCGAGCAGGGCAATCTGGTAGCGGCACGTTATCTAGCCGAGCAGTTTCGCTTTTTAGGTGTCAAGCCAGTGACAGGACAAGCTGATTATTTGCAGCCGGTGCCGTTTGTACTTCAGAAAATGGCAAAAGAAGGAGTATTGATTGCCAACGGTGATACCTTAAACGTAGGAAAAGAATTTGTGATTTTGGGTAGTGATGCTGTCGATTTTAGCGCCGATGTAGTATTTGTAGGATACGGCCAAGCAGCCGACTACACCAAAGACGTCAAAGGCAAAATCGTAGTAGCACAAGTAGGCACGCCCGAATCCAAAACACCCCAAGAGATATTTGCGGCCTCCAACGAAAAACGCAAGCTCGCCACTGAAAAAGGAGCGGCATTGTTGATTGAATTGTTTACAGCCCAAATTCCGTGGGGTTTTGCGTCGCGCTATTTTGGCAACGAAAAACTGAGCTTAGGCACTGCTGCTAGCGGTACGCCTCACATTTGGGTCAATGGCCAACAAAAAAAGTACGTGGATTTGTTTAAAAATGGGGCGACTTCGGCCACTTTCCGCACTAGTGGTCGCGCCCAGCAAAATGTAATGTCTTACAATGTGGTAGGATTGATAGAAGGTACCGATCCCGTACTCAAAAATGAGTACATTGTGGTAAGTGCTCACTTCGATCACGTGGGCATGGGTAAAAAGGGTGGCAATACCTACACCGCTGCCGATAGTATTTTCAACGGTGCGCGCGACAATGCCTTCGGTACGGTAGCTATGCTTACCGCCGCCAAAACCCTCACGCTAAAACCTACTAAACGCTCAATTCTTTTGATAGGATATACCGCCGAGGAGGTTGGTCTTTTGGGAAGTAAATACTATTCAGAGCACCCGCTTGTACCTCTCAAACAATGCGTATTCAATCTCAACAGCGATGGCGCAGGCGTAGGCGACCGTTCGATAGTATCGGTGATTGGACTCAATCGTACCAACTGCAATACCGAAATCGAAGCTGCTTGTAAAGCTTTCGGACTTGGTGTTTTTGCCGACCCTGCTCCCGAACAAAACCTTTTTGACCGCTCCGACAATGTCAATTTAGCAGCCAAGGGCATTCCAGCTCCTGATTTTGCGCCAGGTTTCAAAAGCTTCGACGGCGAAATTGCCCAATATTATCACCAAGCCGCTGACAATCCAGAGTCGGTAGATTTCGATTATTTGCTCAAGTTTTGTCAATCTTTCGCCTATGCGGCCCGCCTTATTGCCAATAAGCCCATTACGCCTTATTGGGTAGCAGGCGACAAATATGAGCCCGCTGCCAAAGCATTGTATGGAAAATAAACAAGTGAATTTTGTTATTTTTGCTTAAAATACAATTTGCACTTATGAAAACTGTTGAAAATATTCCCCTGAATGAAATTCAAATCAGCCTCCTTAGGATGTTTTCGCGACCTATGACTGAAGAGCAAACGCTCAAAATTAAACGAGCTCTAGTTAGATTTTTGACAGAGGAGTTGGATGATGAAATTGAAAAAGTAGTCAAAGAGAAAAACATTACTGACCAAGACTTTGATAAACTGCGTAATCAAAACCAAAGGACTGCTACTATAAAATGAGAGTAGTTATTGATACCAATATGCTATGCGCCACACTCAAAAAAAGCAATTTCGAAAGGTTTATTTATGATGCCTTCAAAATGGAAGTTTTTGAATGGGTTGTTAGCACTGAAATTTTAAATGAATATCATGAAAAACTAGCTGAATTTTACTCAGTAGAGACCGCAAATCTGGTAGTAAATATCTTAACAGCAGCTCCTAATGTGATTTTAGCAGAACCTGCATTTCGTTGGAATCTCATTAGTGAGGACCCTGATGACAATAAGTTTTCAGATTTAGCAATATCCACAAATGCATATTGTTTAGTTAGTTATGACCGTCATTTTAATATTTTTAAAGAAATCAGTTTCCCAAATCTTAAAGTTGTAAAACCAAAAGAATTTAAGACAATAATAAATTGGGCTTAGTGCCCTTTTCCCCACATGATTCGTAAAGCCGTTATACCCGCAGCAGGTCTAGGTACTCGTTTCTTGCCTGCTACCAAATCTCAACCTAAAGAGATGCTCCCTATCATCGACACGCCCACTATTCAGTACGTAGTGCAAGAAGCGGTGGATTCGGGCATCGAAGATATTTTGATTATTACTGGCCGTGGCAAACGTGCCATTGAAGACCATTTTGACCGCAATGTGGAGCTAGAAGCTAAGCTGGAAGAAAAACACGACGAACTTCTCTGGAATGAAATGCGCCGCTTGTCAGACATGGCCAACATCCATTATGTTCGGCAACGCGAAACCAATGGTCTTGGTGATGCTATTTACTATGCCAAACAACACGTTGGTAATGAGCCATTTGCTGTACTTCTAGGAGACACTATCATGGATTCGGTGATTCCGGTGACTCAACAACTCATCGATACCTATGAGCAATACCAAAGTACGGTGATTGCGGTAGAAACCGTACCACGTGAGAAAGTAAATCGCTACGGAATCGTAGGGGGTACTGCTTTGAGCGACACAATCATGCAACTAGATGCGCTCATCGAAAAGCCTTCAATCGAATCTGCGCCCTCTAATTTGGCAATCGCTGGTCGCTATATTTTATCGCCCGAAATTTTTACGGCTATTGAGCAAACTGGCAAAGGAAAAGGTGGCGAAATTCAGCTAACAGATTCATTCCAAATCTTGCTCCGCCGCGAAAGTATCTACGCTCACCGTATCGAAGGAGAGCGTCATGATATTGGCAATAAACTTGATTTTTTGAAAACCACCGTGAAGTTTGCGCTCAAACGCAAAGAGTTTTCTGCTCCTTTCTTGAAGTTTTTGAAAGAGACATTGGCAGAATATGACGTATAATAATGTTAATCGTTATCCGAACTAAGCAATGTTAACTGTGTTGAATATCAAAAACTTAATGACATAATTAATTAGGATTTTGTGATACCATACCCCCACCATTATCAAACCCCATGCCGCTTCGGCGGTTTGACTTTAGAGGGGGGACAAGAACCAACAGGCTTTAGCCCTGATTTTTGACCTTATCCTCGAAAAATCAGGGCTAAAGCCCTCGTTATATCCTTATTAGTCTAAAGGCTAGGGTTAGAAGACAACACTTAGTGTATCAATTAATCTTGCTTAGTTACCCACGATAACAAACGCTCCATGGCAAACCTTCTCCTCATTGATGATGAAATTAAGTTACGCGGGTTGCTAAAGCGCATCTTGGAACTGGAAGGATACCACGTCAATGAGGCTGGCGACGCCCGTTCGGCCTTTCAGATTTTAGAAAAGCAAGATATTCAAGTGGTAGTGTGTGACGTAAAACTACCTGACGCGCACGGTGTAGCCCTTACCCAACAAATCAAAACTCAGTTTCCTCTCCTAGAAATCATCCTGCTGACAGCCTATGGCACTATCGCCGATGGCGTACAAGCAGTCAAAAATGGGGCTTTTGACTACCTTACTAAAGGCGACGACAACGACCGAATTGTACCACTCGTAGCGCGTGCGGTAGAAAAAGCCGAACTCCAGCAAAAAGTAAAGCGCCTTGAAGAAAAAGTAAGCCAGAAGTTTGGGTTTGGAAGTGTCATTGGCTCTTCTCAAGTAATCAAAGAAGCCCTCCACTTGGCCCAAAAAGTGGCGGTTACGGATACTACAGTTTTGTTGTTGGGCGAAACAGGCACGGGCAAAGAAGTTTTTGCTCAAGCGATTCACCAAGAAAGTCCAAGACGCGAAAAATCTTTTGTGGCTCTTAATTGTAGTGCTTTTAGCCGTGAGATTTTAGAAAGCGAATTGTTTGGCCACCGTGCTGGTGCTTTTACGGGTGCGCTTAAAGACAAAAAGGGATTGTTGGAAGAAGCCCACGGGGGTACTTTGTTTTTGGATGAGATTGGCGAAATGACGCTCGAACTCCAAGCCAAACTTTTGCGGGTTCTGGAAACCAATTCTTTTTACAAAGTAGGCGATACCAAACCCACCCAAGTCAATGTACGCTTTGTAGCAGCCACCAATCGCAACCTCAAAGCCGAAGCCGAAAAAGGTCTTTTTCGCTTAGATTTGTACTATCGACTATCTGTTTTTGAAATCAACCTTCCCTCTCTTCGCCAACGCCCCGACGACATTCCTGCGATAGCTCAACATTTTGCTCAAATATATGCAGCCAAAATGAATCGCCCTATGCCTAAGTTATCAACAGGCTTTGTGGATAAACTCCGCCAAAATCAATGGAAAGGAAATATCCGCGAACTCAAAAATATCATCGAACGAGCCGTCATCTTAGCCAACAATAACGAACTAACCCCGCAAGAACTTCCCTTTGAACTACAATTTGGTTTTGAGGATGCGATTCAAGGAGTGGCTACTTTGGCGGAAGTAGAAAAAAGGCATATTCAATGGATGCTCGCTCACACTCAACACAACAAAACCGAAACCGCCCGTTTGCTAGGTATTGGTCTTACGACACTTTATCGTAAAATCGAGGAGTACGGATTGTGATTTTTGGTCAATTTTTCAAAATGAAAACCTAGTCTTCCAAAATGGAAGGCTTTTTTTATGACCTTCCGGGTCTTCAGCCCACACAACATCTTGTCTTACAAGTACTTTCATTTTCTTTCTTTTTGGTGGCATAGCTTTGGCATCTCTCATCAGCAATTCACCAAAACAGTATTCATTATGATTATGCTCCTCTCTCTTTTGCTCACAGGTGTTGGGTGTTTTGCCTTGTTTTTTGGTTCGATTCGCTTTTTTGAAAAAATCTAAAACTATGTTTCTTATCCTATTTGTGCTCGCTCTGGCCGTTTTAGGCTATTTGGTTTATGTCTTACTCAAACCCGAAAAGTTTTAAATCTGTACCACTATCATGTTAGAAGAAATCTTAGGCATCGCTTTTATCTTCGTCATTACTGTACTTTTGGCAGTTCCCTTAGGGAAATACATAGCGAAGGTATATTCAGGCCAATCTACTTGGCTTGATTTCATGTCGCCACTCGAAAAAATAATCTACAAAATTTGCCGCATCAACCCCAAAAAGGAGATGACTTGGCAAGAGCACCTCACTGCGCTTCTTACCATCAATTTGATTTGGTTTTTGTGGATGATGTTCATTTTGATGAATCAAGGATGGCTTCCCCTCAACCCCGACGGCAACCCTTCTATGAGTGCTGATTTGGCTTTCAACACAGCGATTTCATTTTTGGTCAACTGCAACTTACAACATTATTCGGGCGAAACCGGAGTTACGTATCTATCCCAATTGAGTGGGCTGATGTTTATGCAATTTGTGACAGCCGCTACAGGCATGGCAGCCGGAGCCATTGTTTTTAAAGCCATGAAAGAGCACCAAACCACTCAGCTTGGTAATTTTTATGATTACTTCTTAAAATCCTGCACCCGAATTTTATTGCCTATTTCGCTTGTATCAGCCACTATTTTGGTACTCAACGGTACTCCAATGAACTGGGAAGGCAAGGCTTCTATCACCACGCTGCAAGGCGATTCGGTACAAGTATCACGCGGGCCTGCGGCAGCGATGATTGCTATCAAACAAGCCGGAACCAACGGTGGTGGGTATTTTGGGGTCAATTCGGCCCACCCTCTCGAAAATCCCAACTATCTTACCAATATCGTCGAAAACATCCTCATCATCCTTATTCCGATTGCTTTTGTGTTTGCCTTGGGCTTCTATCTCAATCGAAAAAAACTCGCTTGGATGATTTTTGGCGTCATGACGTGTGGTTTTTTACTACTTCTTAGTACGTCGGTTTATTTTGAAATGCAAGGCAATCCTGCCCTTACTAAAATGGGAATTCATCAGAATCTTGGAAGTATGGAAGGCAAAGAAATTCGTTTTGGGGCAGCGGCTTCTGCGTTTTGGGGCATTACGACCACCACTACTTCCAATGGCTCCGTCAATGCTATGCACGACAGCATGACTCCCCTATCGGGTGCGATGCAGATGATTGATATGATGATCAATGCCCTTTACGGGGGTGTAGGGGTAGGTTTTCTGAACTTTTATGTATTTATCATCATTGCGGTATTCATTTCAGGGCTGATGGTAGGACGTACACCCGAATTTTTGGGTAAAAAAATAGAAGCCAAAGAAATGAAAATTGCTACGTTGGTAGCCCTGCTGCATACATTCTTGATTTTGTGTTTTACGGCATTGGCAAGTTACGTATTTACCAAAGATACGAGCGTAGGTTGGCTCAACAACCCTAGTTTCCACGGCTTTTCGGAAATGCTCTACGAATACACTTCTTCTTCGGCCAACAATGGTTCGGGATTTGAAGGCCTTGCCGACAACAACCCTTTTTGGAATATCACCTGTGGTATCGTGCTGATTTTGAGTCGCTACTTGCCTATCATTGGTCCCGTGGCGATTGCAGGAATATTGGCTAACAAAAAATACATTCCCGAATCGGAAGGAACGCTCAAAACCGATACTACCACTTTTGGTTTTATGGTTTTTGCGGTGATTTTCATCATTGCAGCCTTGTCATTTTTTCCAGCGCTTGCGTTAGGGCCTTTGGCGGAGTTTTTTACACTATAGCCAGGTGAGTATTAATATAAGTCAAAACTTTGTCGATGGTCATTGGAGAAGAAGATAATACATTTCTTTCATCACCTACATGTTTGTGAAAAGGAGAAGTATCCAAATTGGGATAGTCGTGTGCATTGTCCCAACGAATAAGCAGCTTAGAGTCTCGTTGTTGCCATTGATAAGCATAGTCTATCTTATTTTCAGGAATTATTTTGACTTCCTTGGCATATAAAATACTCCCATTCACTAGCTCAATTTTATATTTTAAAATCTCAACCCGCGGAGTGATTAACTCTTTGATTAAAATGGATTCGGTAATGATATTTTCAAAAGAACTAAGATTTGGTAAAGGCATTATTCGCTCAGCGTTTTCAACTTATTTTCCACTAGTTCGATTCCCTTTAAACACGCGTTCCACTCCATTCTGTCATCTTCTTTTTCAAATAGCCCAAAGGTTGAGATTATATCAAAATTAGTTTGAAATGTCTGAAAATCCATTCCATACTTACTTTCATACTCAGCTACTTCATGCTGATAGAGTTTTATTTCTGCTTGAAGTGCTTCTCTTGCTTTTACCAAAGCAAAGGATTCAACTGAGTCATACCCTAACTCATGGATAGTAGCAGCCAGTGCTTCTGTTTGTTGAAGAGACATAATTTTTAAGTTTTTCCAAAATTACAAAAAATATGAAACGTTCTCAATCGGTTTCTCTCTTTCAGTGGGACATGACCAAAACGGCTATGATAGAGTCGTTTATCAAACTAAATCCTGCTACTATGTTTCGTAACCCTGTCATGTTTACGGTCGAAATAGGCACAGTAGTGATGTTTTTTGTGTGCCTTCAAGTCGCTTTTGGAGGTGATACTTCCCAAGGAAGCCTTGGGTACAATATCGCCATTTTTATGGTTCTTTTACTTACTCTTCTCTTTGCCAATTTTGCCGAAGCTTTGGCCGAAGCTCGGGGCAAAGCCCAAGCTGATAGCCTTCGCAAAACCCGCGAAGACACCCCCGCCAAGGTAATCAGAGCTGTAGGCCAATTGAGGGTAAATGAGCTGCAAATCATGCCTTCGTCTCAGCTCGAAAAAGGCGATATCTTTATGTGTGAAGCAGGCGACATTATCCCTTCCGATGGCGAAATCATCGAAGGATTGGCTACCATCGACGAGTCGGCTATCACCGGCGAATCTGCTCCCGTGATTCGGGAAGCGGGTGGCGACAAATCTTCCGTAACAGGTGGTACCAAAGTTCTTTCTGACCATATCAAAGTCAAGGTCACTACGCAGCCGGGCGAGAGTTTTTTAGATAAAATGATCGCTTTAGTGGAAGGTGCTTCTCGCCAAAAAACCCCCAACGAAATTGCGCTCACTATTTTGTTGGCAGGCTTTACGCTCATCTTTGTAATCGTGTGCGTCACGCTCAAGCCTTTTGCTGATTATGCCAATACGCCTATTGCGATTTCTGCTTTTATCGCCCTTTTTGTTTGTCTTATTCCTACTACGATTGGTGGACTTCTTTCGGCCATCGGTATTGCAGGCATGGATAGAGCCTTACGCGCCAATGTCATCACTAAATCAGGGAAAGCCGTCGAAACGGCGGGCGACATTGATACCCTCCTGCTCGATAAGACAGGTACCATCACCATAGGCAATCGCAAAGCGACGCATTTTTGGCCTACCGCAGGAGTGACTGAAGAGCAATTTACCTTGGCAGCCATGTATTCTTCTTTGGCCGACGAAACTCCCGAGGGTAAGTCTATCATTGAATTAGGTCTACAAAAAGGCACCAAACTACCCACCATGCCTGCCCATGCCGAAATGATAAAGTTTACGGCAGAAACACGCTCTTCGGGAGTCAATTTACCCAAAAACATCAAAATCCGTAAAGGGGCACAAGACGCGATTCGGATGATGGTGGAGCGCGCTAGCAACGCCTTTCCCAAAGATACAAGTGATAAAGTGCGCGAAATTGCCACCAATGGCGGCACGCCACTGGTAGTTTCGGAAAATGATAAAGTACTGGGCGTGATTGAATTGCAAGACGTAATCAAACCAGGTATTCAAGAACGTTTTGAAAGGCTTCGGAAAATGGGCGTCAAAACCGTGATGGTAACGGGCGACAACCCTCTCACTGCCAAGTACATAGCCACGGTATCAGGGGTAGATGATTTCATTGCAGAAGCCAAACCCGAAGACAAAATGAACTACATTAAAGCTGAACAAGCCAACGGCAAACTTGTGGCCATGATGGGTGATGGTACCAACGATGCCCCTGCCCTTGCCCAAGCGGACGTAGGTGTAGCCATGAACAGTGGCACGCAAGCGGCCAAAGAAGCCGGAAACATGGTAGATTTGGACAACGACCCTACCAAGCTGATTGAAATTGTCGAAATCGGCAAACAGCTCCTCATGACCCGTGGTACGCTTACCACCTTCTCTATCGCCAACGACGTAGCCAAGTACTTTGCCATTGTACCTGCCCTCTTTGTGACTTCGATTCCGGCCTTGCAATCCCTCAATATCATGCAGCTTAGCAGCCCTCAAAGTGCCATTTTGTCGGCGGTGATTTTCAATGCCATCATTATCCCGTTGTTGATTCCTTTGGCACTCAGAGGAGTAGCTTATAAGCCTATCGGTGCTAGTGCACTCCTACGCCGCAATCTCCTCCTGTATGGTGTAGGTGGGCTCATCGTACCTTTTCTTGGTATCAAACTCATCGATTTGCTAGTAGGAGTCTGGTTATAAACAAAATGTTGACCTTCTAATTTATTTCCCAATGAAAACACACCTAGTATCCGCCCTATGGATGACCTTTGCGACCTTTGTGCTTCTAGTGGTCATTTATCCGCTTCTTGTTTGGAGCTTTGCGCAATTTGCACCCGAAAAAGGCCGTGGCGAGACCGTCTCTGTCAACGGAAAAATCGTTGGTTTTGCTAAAGTAGGTCAAAGATTTTCGGAAGACAAGTATTTTTGGTCGCGCCCATCGGCAGTAGAATACAACGCCGCTGGCTCAGGAGGCTCCAACAAAGCCCCTTCGAATCGCGATTATCTGGCTCAAATTCAGGCTCGAATTGATACATTTTTGGTACACAATCCTGCCGTAAAGCAGTCAGAAATTCCTTCCGAACTTATCACCGCCTCCGGCAGTGGCCTAGACCCAGACCTATCTCCCCAAGCCGCCAACATTCAAATAGCCCGAATTGCTAAAATACGCAACCTACCCGAAGCTAAAATCAAAGCCTTGGTGAAAGCCCACACTGAGCCTCCACTTTGGGGATTGTTTGGCCCCACAAAAATTAATACATTGGCATTGAACATTGCCCTAGATAAACTCTAACATACACGGCTTTCAATCAGCAAGTAAAATCTTTAGAGTAACATTAAAAAGTACCCCATTTCAAAAATCAGGTTTACATGAATCAGTTATTAAAAACAGTCATAATGGCTCTGTTGATTTCACCTTCAGTTGCCCAGACTACCGATTCAACTTCCCGAATCTCCGTCAGTGGCTACATAGAAGCCTATTACAGCTATGATTCCAGTCAACCTTCTACCAATGAGCGCCCCTCGTTTGTATATAGTCACAATCGGCATAATGAATTCAATATCAATCTGGGTTTTGTGAAAGCATTTTATAGTACCGAGCAAGTACGCGGCAACTTAGCACTCATGGCAGGTACATACGCCAACGCCAATTTGGCCGCCGAGCCTGCTACTTTAAGACATATTTATGAAGCAAATGTGGGTTTCAAGCTTTCAAAAACAAAAAACCTATGGATAGATGCCGGGGTTTTTAGCTCGCACATTGGTTTTGAAAGCGCGATTTCAAAAGACTGCTGGACTCTCACTCGTAGCCTCATGGCCGACAATACGCCCTACTATGAAACAGGTGCCAAAATCGGCTATACCTCCGACAACGGCCGCTGGTTTTTATCAGGATTGGTACTGAATGGCTGGCAGCAAATCCGTCGTCCTGATGGCAATACACGATTGGCAATAGGCACTCAGGTCACTTTCAAGCCTAGCAGTAAAGTGACTTTAAATTCTAGTACTTTTTTGGGCGGTCGGCCCGACGCATCCAATCGCAATCGTTTTTTTCATAATCTTTATGGTATTTTTCAGCTTACAGATAAATGGGGGCTTACCGCCGACTTTGACTACGGCATTGATCAACGTCAAGTTGGCTCCTCCCAATACGACGCATGGAGCAGCTGGGCAGGGATTCTAAAATATCAATTGACCCCCAAAATAAGCATGGCAGGCCGTTTAGAAAAATATACCGACAAAACAGGATTGGTCATCTCTACCAACACTCCGAATGGTTTTCAAGTTTTGGCCTATTCTGTCAATATAGATTATACTATTTTGTCCAATTGTTGGTGGCGCGTAGAAGCTCGACGTTTGGATAGCCAAGATGCCATTTTTGAGAAAGCAGGCAAAAATACTCCTTCTGATTTCATCCTGACTACGTCTCTCGCGCTTTCATTCTAATTTTCTACCTTTATGCCTACTCCCGAACAAAACGCCCAATATTTCCTTGACTTAATCAAAAAGTCGAAACAAGGGAAACTAAAAGTCTATATCGGTATGAGTGCGGGTGTAGGCAAAACTTACCGAATGCTCCAAGAAGCCCATACTTTGCTTCGCAATGGAGTCGATATTAAGATTGGTTTTATCGAAACCCACGGTCGTGCCGAAACGCATGCTCTCATAGAAGGCTTGCCGATGATTGCCCTCCGAACGGTTTTTTATCGAGGCAAAGAGCTTTCTGAAATGGATTTACAAACAATCATCAATCTGCATCCAGAGGTTGTGATTGTGGACGAACTAGCTCATACCAACATTCATGGCTCAAAAAACGAAAAACGCTGGCAAGATGTACTCGACCTTCTCTCGGCAGGCATCAGCGTGATTTCGGCGGTCAATATTCAGCATCTCGAAAGCCTCAATCATGAAATATTTCAGATTACGGGCATAGAAGTTAAGGAAACGATTCCGGATAGTATTTTGCAACAAGCCGATGAAGTCGTCAATATAGACCTTACTGCCGATGAGCTGGTGACTCGCCTCAAAGAAGGAAAAATCTATGAAAAATCGAAAGTAGCAACCGCCCTAAAAAATTTCTTTCAAGCCGAAAAAATCCTACAACTTCGCGAGTTGGCGCTGAAAGAAGTAGCTTCGCAGGTAGAACGAAAAGTAGAAACGGAGGTGCCGAGAAATGTCAGTATGCGCCCCGAACGTTTTTTGGCTTGTATCAGTTCTAACCACGAAATCGCCAAAAAGATTTTGCGAAAAACGGCGCGTTTGGCAAGTTATTATCAAGGAAAATGGTACGTATTATATGTACAAACTTCCCATGAAGATACTGACAAAATCGGCCTTGCCGCCCAACGCCACCTGATCAATAACTTTAAACTAGCCACTGAGCTAGGCGCAGAAGTAATAAGGGTCAAAAGCAACGAGGTAGCACAAAATATTTTTGAAACCGCCCAAAAACACCACATTACTACCGTATGTATAGGCAAGCCTCACGGAAGTTTTTGGAGGATAGTGACGCGTACCTCACTCTTTTATAAGCTCTTACAAAAAGTATCAGACACCGACATCGACCTTGTAGTAATCAGTTGATACGATGAAACTTAAAACCAAACTTCGTTTAGCCCTTACGTTTTTGTTTGCCGTAATATTGCTATTGGGCGGCCTAAGTGCATGGTATCTCAAAAAACTTTCGCAAGAAGCGCAAGGAATTCTGAAAGATAACTACATCTCTTTGGAATACGCCCATCATATGCGCGATATTGTTGACAACAACAACTGGAACGAAGAAGATTTTCGCATTTTTGAAAACAATCTCCGTCAACAAGAACAAAATCTCACGGAGGTGGGGGAAGCCGCTATCACCCAAGAAATGCGCGCGCATTTCAATGCCTTCAAACAAACCCGCGACACTAGCCGTCTTCAACTTATCCATCGACAGCTAAGCCAAATCACGGATATCAATATGCAAGCCATCATTCGTAAAAATGAGCAAGTCAAAAAGACCGCCGATAGTGTATATTCTTACATGGTGCTCATCGCTACGATATGCGCATTGGTAGCGTTTTCGTTTATTATCAATTTTCCTAAAACAATCTCTGAACCTATCCAACAAATCACCGATGGGCTACGAGAGATTAGTCTGCGAAATTATGAGTCGCGTCTTGGAACCAATCGCTCCGATGAATTGGGCGAAATGGCGAAGGCTTTCAATCAAATGGCTCAAAAACTCGATGAATATGAACATAGTAGCTTGGCTAGAGTGCTCTTTGAGAAACGTCGCACCGAGACGATTATTAATCAAATGAACGACGCTATCATCGGATTAGACGAAACCAACCACTTGCTTTTTATCAATTCGGTAAGCTCCGAAATGCTTGGCTTAGATGCTTCCCAAGTGCCTGGTCGCTATGCTCCTGACTTGGCTCTCAAAAATGATTTGCTCCGCACGCTGCTCAATGATGAATCTTCGCCAAAACCACTTAAGATATTTGCCAATGAGCGCGAAAGCTATTTTACCAAAGAAATATTGGAAGTAAAAAACGGTGACCAACGCATCGGGAAAGTCATAATTCTCAAAAATATTACCCCTTTTCACGAACTCGACCAAGCCAAAACCAACTTTATTGCGACTATCTCGCACGAGCTCAAAACCCCCATTTCTAGCATCAAAATGAGTTTACGGCTTCTGCAAGACCAACGCATCGGTAATCTCAACGACGAACAAAAACATCTGTTGACGCAAATTTTGGAAGACAGCCAAAGATTACTCAAAATCACTGGCGAGCTGCTTGACTTATCGCAGGTAGAAACCGGCAACATTCAGCTCAATTTCAAAACAGTGCAACCCCAAGAAATGATAAATATGGCCGTAGAAGCCGTTCGTTTTTTGGCCGAACAAAAACAAATTCACTTCCAAGTTGACCTTACGCCTCCCCTCCCTGCGGTACAAGCAGACCTTGATAAGACCGTTTGGGTGCTGATGAACTTCCTCTCCAATGCCCTACGTCACAGTCCCGACCATTCTACCATTCAAATCCAAGCACGACTGCACGAAGCTTTGCACAAGGTAGAGATTTCGGTAAAAGACGAAGGCAAAGGCATTGAAGAAAAATATCAGCAACGCATCTTTGACCGATATTTTCAAGTACCTACCCAAGGGCAACCCAAAACAGGTACAGGACTAGGATTGGCTATCTCGAAAGAATTTATCGAAACACAAAGAGGAAGTATCGGAGTTGAAAGCGAACTGGGAAGCGGAAGCCGTTTTTGGTTTCAACTGCCCGTCGCCTAGCCTTTCATAAGTTGTCGAATTGCTACTAAATGCGAGAACAAAACGACAGGTACCACAAAACCTGGCAACCAAATAAATGTAGGCTTGAGAATACCCACATTGGGTTGTTCAAAGCCCCATTGTTGAATTGGCAAAGGGGATGACAATATCGCCGTAAGGATAATATTGAACAGTAAACCTAAAGAAACTATATTCCACCAAAACAAAACTCTGTGCGACCATTTACGTCTTTCAAATATCATCCATACCATCACGGGGGCAGTGATACCAGCCAAAATATCCCAATTTCGACCCTCAAACGTCATAATTTGGGGGATTTGATGCGCTAGATAGAGCTCCCAAAGCAGCCATTCTACTACTATCCGAATACTATGAATCCATGTCAACGGTTTCAATGGTAGAATGTCTATCCAACGTTTTCCAGCAGCATCTACAAATACCCATCCTATCCCACCCAAAGGCGGAAGAATCGCTACCAAAAAACGTGGTGGTATGGTCGTAAAATGCAAGAAAAACCCATTTTGGGCTAGTAAATACAGCACTAATAACCATCCTACACTTCCCCCAAAAAACCACCAAGCAGTTTTAGGAGATACTTTACGAAAAATAAGAAACATTACCCCTACCAACAGCAGCACTAGTAAGCCAAACGTAATAGAAAGCCAAGAAGGAATAGGGCTTAATAAAAAAGCAGAAAAAGTCTTCATCGTATTTTAATAAAGTGAAAAGCGACAACTTAGCCGCTCTTCAAAACAAATCGATTTTGACAATTTTTAGCCACAATCCTAGCCTGCATACCGCCCAATAGTACCTACTCAAAGGATGAATGGTCAGGGGCGGGGGCTTTTTCGAGCCATTTCCGAAGCTCTGCACTACGGTAGCGGCTTACGACTACTTCCTCTACGGTTTGGGTTTGGTGCAGGGCTGGTATGAGCGATACCAACATTTTACGATTTTCGACGTTTTTCAACGCCCTAATAGCACCTCTACCTGCTACAATTTGACGACTAAGCGGAAAGAAATAATCGGCAGGGATGTCAGGTACAATTTCATTTAATGAATCATAATCGGTCGTGACCTTACTTCCATCTCTCTTAACCATCAACACTACGCCCGCTGTCGAATAAAAATACGCAATCTCATTCGGTTCCAAGAGCAGTTGTGCTTTATTGAGTTTTACCTTTATCAAAGTAGAAGACAATGGTTTCTGAGTTGAATCTAGTTGAGCAGGTGATTCTTCCCTTTGTTTTTCCCAATAAATGGTTTTCATCAAATAAAAAACGATATAGGCTCCATTTAAAAGAGTCGCAATCGTAGCACAAACTACCATTCCTGTCATTAAAATCGAAACAGTCGGCCATTGTTGACGATAGACTCGCTGGGCAAGAGGAAATACAACCAAAAACGTCAGCATCGTAGCCAGGGCATTCAGGGTGATTTGGCGTGTTATCCGGCGAAGTGGGTTTACATAAAAGGGTAATTGACGATCCATCCACTCAAACAACCGCCAATTGACCTCCCAGCAGCAAAACATGACCGTGCCCACCGTAAAAAAATAAGGCCAAGGAAATCGATAATCGATATTCCAAGGCCATAGTTTTGTAAATACCACATGTGAGGCAACAAAGGCTGCCGCAGGAATGCAAACCAGACGAGCTATCCAATCTTTTTGCCGTGATATTCCCTGCATGTGTCAAGGTTGCTTATTTATGCTTCCTCTTTTTTGTCAAAATCTTTGTAGACAAGGCCAATTTCTTGGCGTACGGCATCGAGCAAGGAGATCAGATTCATACTATCGGTCAGCGACCAGCCGTCGCTTTCGAGCTTGCCAGCCGCCAAACACGCATTGACTTCTTCTATCTCATATTGGTACCCCCACGTAGGACGCTCAAAGGTGAAGGTTTCGGTAGTGTCGTCGTTGTACTCAACCGTGATAGCCTTACTTTCATGCCAGCGTGTATGAATTTTGATATTTCCTTTTTCTCCCAACACAAAAGCTTCGCAGGGGGTTTGGGCCATGAAAGTGCAGTCTAAAAAGGCAAATTTCTCATCATCGTACGTCAGTACCATGCCCGTGGATTCGTCCACGTTGGTTTCTCCAAAAATAGCTTGCGCTTTGATTTTAGAAGGTTTGCCCAGTACTAAATAGGAAAAAAACAAAGGATAAATTCCAATATCAAGCAAAGCTCCGCCGCCCAGATTTTTGTTGAAAGTACGTTTGTCAACATCATAAGGAGCTTTAAAACCAAAATCCGCTTTTACCCCCAATACTTTCCCAATCGCCCCTGATTGGATGATTTCGAGGGTTTTGAGGGTGGTCGGCAAAAAACGCGTCCAAAGTGCCTCCATCAAAAAGGTATTTTGGCTACGCGCCACATGAATCATCTCGCTGACTTGGGCGGTATTCATAGCAAAGGGTTTTTCGCACAGTACCGGAATACGGGCATTGAGGCACAAAAGCGTATGGTCGAAATGACCCACGTGCGGCGAAGCGATATAAACGGCATCTAACTCAGGACAATTGACGATTTCGTCGTAACTCCCATACGTATAGCTAGCACCGTACTCGCGGGCAAACAACTGCGCCCTTCCCAAATCGCGTGAAGCTACCGCCGTAAGCTTGGCTCCTTCTACTTGCATTAAGTCTTGGGCAAATTTGTGCGCAATGCGCCCCGGCCCAATGATTCCCCAGCGTATCATGTAAATTTTATGGTTTTGAGTTTTGACAAAGAAACACTTAGCCAAGCACAAATACCAAATAATCGACAGAATTAATCACTAAGGTGCGTATTATGTGGTAAAAGACTCATTTACCTTTGTCCAAGTGGTACACCTAATGACTCTATAAAAGGTTAAAGAGAACTTCTTTACCTCCATACAGAATCAGTCACGAGTGTACAATTTATCCTAAATATCAGACACTTTTATTTCAAACAAACAACAGTTTGGCTCATTTTGATAGTGCAATGGAAGATTGGCAGTATCAGTCAATTGAAACATTCCCAAAAATTCAAATCCTGCTGAGGTATAATGCTTAATAAGTTTGGTGTTGTTTCCTAAAGTATCTAATCGTACAAACGACTTTCCGTACTGTACTGCCTATTTTTTTGCCCATTCCACTATTTTATCTACACACCTGTTTCCACGAAAATTAGGATTGGTACAAATCCGGTGAATATAAATTGAGTCGCCTTGCTCTTTGTCGCCCCAAATTTCTTTGTCTTCAAATGAGATAACCCAATTACAGGCAATGATGTCGTCTACCACCATCTTCCACTGGCGTTGCTGGTTTATTTCGTTCTCAATAAACGCCTTGTCAAAAAAGGGCCACACTACCATTTTTCTTTGCATTTGAAGACTTCTTGCCGCCTCATAAAGTGATAAGATTTCGTGGGTATCGCTCAACAAACAATTTTTGATTTGCATAACTTCCTTTACTTTGTGAGTCACAAATATCTAGGTCACCCTTAAATCATAAAACCCGAAACTTGCTGCTCTTCAGAACAACACACGTGGGAGTTTGATAAAATATACCATAAAAGCAACCGTAATTATTTCCGTTAAGTAATTTTAGCTTAAATTAGAAGGCTCAAATCGCACAAAATCAGTACATTTACCCTACTCTTTTTGATTTTTTTGTATGAAAAACTGGTTTTTAATAGGAAGTTTTTGCTTGATTTTGTGTCAAACACTAGCTCAAATACCACGACTCGACCATACGCGCAATCACAATCGTGCCTACAAAGACAGTCTGAAGACCGTGGCAAAAGAGCTTCTTTTTGCTATTTCTTCTAAAAATACGATTGATAAGGCCTCTTCTGACCAAAAAATGAAAGTGTTGAATCTGCTTAGTTCTCTTTATCTAGAAGGAGACTATCGAGACCTCGACACAAGTATGAATTACAATGACCAACTCTACCAACTTGCCTCTCAACAAAACGATAAAGAAATGATGATATCGGCCTTGCTAAGGCGCGAAATCAAATACCGTCGCAATCATGACTATGGCAAATCGCTAGAAGTGACCATGGAAGCCCTCAAAATTTGTCAGTCGATAGGCCCTTCTTGCTCCAAATCATGGATGATTAAACAAAATTTAGGTTTGAGTTTTTTTCATTCGTCCAATTACCCTAAAGCCGAAACATACTTCCAACTTGCCCTAGAACAGCTCCGTAATACCCCTATGGACGACGAGCCTCTCAAGAAAAAATATTTTTTGGGACTTTATAGCATGCTCAATAGCCTCTACCAACAATGGGGAAAGGACGAACTCGTAATGGATATGTTTGAGAAAGAGCTTGAAGTAGCACGTACCCTCAACAACAAACATTCTCTAGCAGGAACTTACGAAGAAATCGGTGACTATTACAACAAAAAAGGACATGCAGGCAAGGCTTTGCCGTACTTGAGCAAAGCATACGCGCTTTTTTCCGAAATCCAGCATTTACGCGGTGTGGCCTCGGTGACCAACAGCCTCGGAGAAGCTTTTTTGATCCTTAACGACTACGGGAAAGCGCGTCATTATGCCCAAAAAGCCCTTGACCTAGCCAATCAACACAACTACGCCTCTCTCAAACCCTATGCCTATCAAACCTTGGGGGCAGCCCAAGAAAAACTTGGCAACGAGCTTGAAGCCTTAAGAGCTTACCGCCTCGTATCTGCCCTGAGAGATAGCTTAGGACTTACTCGGCGCTTGGTGGCGTTGGCAGATATGCAGCGCGTATATGAAGTAGACAATGCCCGCCTTGAGCAGCAGATTGCCCTCCAAAACCGCACCCGTAATGGTCTTTTAGCGGGGCTGCTGCTTGTGAGTGCATTTGGGATTGCCCTGATTGTATATAGCCGCATTTTGACCAAAAAAAACCGTGAGCTTGCCCGCAAAAAAAGGGAAATAGAGGAAGCTTTTCTGAAAGGTCAAACCACCGAAAGAAAACGGGTAGCCACTGAGCTCCATGACAATCTTGGTGGACTACTCTCGGCGGCAAAGCTCAGTTTGCAAATTTTAGACCCTTCTCAACTAGACCGCAACGAACGCGAAATCTATGACAATGTAGTAGAAATGATGGTAGATGCTTGTCGGCAAGTGCGTACGTTATCTCACAATATGCTTCCCGAAGATTTAGAAAAAGAAGGTCTGTGGATGGCTTTAGAACGCCTTGTTCATAAACTCAACCGCGCAGGCACTACCCAATTTACCCTCCAAATCGGCAAAGACATTCCCAAACGCCTCTCGCCAGAAACCGAATTTAATCTCTACCTGATTAGTTTTGAACTTTGCAACAACGTCCTCAAACACGCCCAAGCCACCAAAGCCTATATTAATCTCCAACGCTCAGGAACTCGATTTATGCTATCGGTGTCTGACAACGGTAAAGGTATCTTGAAGCTTCAAACAACGGAAGGTATGGGGCTACAAAATATCAAACAACGCGCTAGCGACATTAAAGGTACTTTCTCGTTTGAAAATCAACCCCAAGGAGGAACTATCTTTATCATCAACATTCCTTTTGACTCGGCCAAACAAGGGCAATTGGCTTTTCAAAACTAAAAACGCTAACATACATTTTCGCTAGCAAAAATCCGGTATTTGTATTCTTGCTCGTTGAGGCGGTCATGATATTTAATCAAAAAATCCTCCGAAGTTTTTTGAACTTGGGTAGTACTTACCGTTTTAAGCTCATCATTACGATTGATCACCAAGTCGTTAGTAATATCTCCATTTCCTCCCAAATCATGAAATTGCATGATATCTTCACCAGTATAAAAGAGGTTGTTGTGCTGCCATTTTTCAAACCACTCTTCCCGTTGTTTGATTACATCATCACTATAGAGCGTCACCGACGACCAAGCGTGGCTTTGGCTGGAGTCCAATTCCTTAACGTACATTTTCTGGCCATCCCAGCGCAATTCTGTCAGCCGAATCTCGTCTTTTTCCTCCACTACCACTAGCGTAAATGGCTCTATCCCGTTCCAAAGGTATTGGTTCTGAAAAAGGGTGAGATTGTCGTATTTAAAAAAATCTAAAACGACCAATCCTCGACTCTGCCGATAGGGAGGACGGTGTTCATGTCTTTGGAAGGCCCCATTGAGCAGGCAGAGCGTTGCATTGGAAGAGGTAGCTATCCAGGTTCCTCCGGCCAATGTATCTTGAGGATAAAACACCGTTTTGCCATTGATATAATATTTTTTGGGAGGAGAGGCTTTAGGTCTACCTACGTGTTCGTCACGATTAGAAGTGAGTATAAAACCCTCTTGGTATGGAAGATATGTTACAAAACACATGTTGTGATGCAGTTATAGAAGAATAAAATTCTTTTTTGATTCATCCTTATCTATTTCAGAGCACTTTCTCGATATCTGAGCGTTGAGTAGGCTACTCCAAAATGAGCAGGAATCTGGATTTTAGGAAATTGACCAGTAATGGCAATCTTAATGATAGCCAAATGATGAATAGCGTGTTCAATCATATACAACAATTCCCGACACAGCGACGTATGAATGATAGACTGGTCTTCGTTCCCCAAAAAAACCTTCATAGACAAGGGAGTATTTAATAATGACTCACTGAGCCAATTTTTGAGTTGGTGAATCAACGACCTACTAAAAGCTAAATCCGTCTCTAGTCTTAAATCACGCAGACGCGCGTCATAATCTACAAATCCTAGGGGTGCTTGTTGGTATAGACATTGATAAAACTCAAGTGTATGCCGTATGTGCTGCCCTACCGTACTTCCATGCAATACCTCCAAAGGCGAAGAATAAGCCGAATAAGAAATCACTTGGAGCAACTCATCAATCTGAGACAGAATGTCTCGGTTGGTTTTTAGAAGCAAGTTCATTGTTGAATGGTGTTAACGATAACATAGATAGCCACATCATTAGACATGCCAAGGGTATTGCCTCCAATCGCCCAATCTCGACGATTGATATTCACATTTCCTACAAAAGTCGCTTTATTGTTTGTTTCAGAAAAGGTAAAGGGCATTTTTACTTCTTTAGTGATTGATTTGATGGTCACTTCAAAATAGCCCATATATCCGCTGGCTGTTTTTACGATTTTGGTTGATTTAAGTAAAATCTTAGGGTACTTGGATACTTCAAAAAAATCTTCTTTTTCGCGCAAATGCCGATTACGTAGGCTATTGTCGGTATCGATAGTAGCTGCATCAACACTCGCTACGATACTATTTGAGGCGGGACCATTAGGGTCAAAATGAATCGTGGCTGATAGCCCTTTAAATTTCCCTTCAACCGTCACTCCTAGCATCTTGATTTTAAACCCAATATCAGCAGAAGTAGGGCGCCAAGTTTGACAAATCCCATATCCCGATATACTTACGCAAAATACAAATATCAAGATTTTTTTCATAGCTTTTTAGGGGTGTGAGAGCCAATTGATTATAATCTAATAGATAACCCTACAAATGGCATCAAAATTTTGTTGCGAAAACGGTCATTTTCGAACGTAAGTTTTTGGGAAGTAGTATATTCGGTAAACTGAAAACTTGCTCCAAATCTCAGCCCTAGCTTTTCTTTGAGCCAATAGCGCGCATACAACTCAGAATTAAGACTTCCTAAATCATTGTCGCTGACAAGCAGCAAATTAAAGGCCGTAGGTTTGGCAGATTGCTGGGTATTGTGTAATCGAGAACCCGTCGATTTGGTCATAAAAGTCCCTTGTTGTTGTGCCCCAAAAGTTACTCCCACAGCATCAATATTAAAACCTATGGCTAGCTTCTTAATATTGTATTCCAAATGAATGACCAAGTTAAGGGCGTTGGTTTGGGTACTTGATAGCTTCAACGTATCAATATTAGAAAGTATATTTTCCACAAACAACACTTGGGGGCCTGTTTGGCCCGAAGTAAGACGAGCTGGGGCAGTGGCATAATCTAGATTTTTACCAAAAAACGACGTCAATCTTGCTCCCCAACCTATTTTAAACCTGCTGGATTTTCCTATTCCATACATTTGACTATAGGAAAGTGCTCCCGAGAAACCTCCTCCTGCCGAAATCGCCACATCAGCAGTAGTTACTTTCTTTGAATAGGGACTTTGGGCATAACTATAGCTATATGCTGTGCAAAACAGCAGCAGAAAAACACTTTTTTTCATTGATGTTAGGTTTTAAAAACTTAAAGGAAGAATCTATTTTAACTCTGCATTTCCAAATAGTACAGAGAAGGCTTTACACCATATTAAGACGAACTTTTGATTTTTGGTATCGGCATTGGCAGGAAGCTCCACAAAATAATTCCCCACATTTACCTGACGGCTTACTTCCACAAATTTAGAGGCTACTTTATCTTCTGAAAGATAGATACGCAAATCGGGGCCAGGGTCAGTTTTAAAATTCTCAAAAACCAGCGTTTGTTTGCCGTCTTTTTGATACAGCTTGATATTGCCCGACGTAGGATGCACATTCGACATAAAAGCGCCCTGTGCTACTAGCTTTTGTCCGGCTGTATCAAATTTGTCCAAAGGTTTGGTAGGAGAATTTGGGTCATTACTTACGGGAGTGAGTTCTTCCGTTTTTTGACAAGCCACCAAAAATGCTGCGAGCAATGTGATAAGCCATAATCGTTTCATGGAATAAGTTTTAAAGTTTACATTACAAATATCAAAAACTTACCTCACTCCGAATGTCGGCTTCCTGACATTTGGCTACGATTAGTTCACGAAACTTTTAAGTCGTTTTAAATCAGGAATAATGATTGAGCTACGATTATAGTCTATCAGACCGTGCTGCTTAAATTCATTGAACAATTGTGAGACCGTTTGGCGCGTACTACATACCAATCCCGCCATGTCTTGGTGAGTAAGGTAGTTTTTGAGCATAATCGCATTGTTTTCGACTGTACCTTCTTTTTCGGCCCAATCTTCCAAAAAAAGAAGCAATCGCGTACGTACATCCTTAAACATAAGGTTGGAATAACGATTTTCTAGACGTCGAAATCTCAGCCCAATTAATTTTGTAAATTTTATAGCCAATGAAGGGTGCTGTCTAATCACTTCCTCGAAATCTTCGATTAAGAAACTACAGCAAGTGACATAATCAGACAGCGCAATGGCATATTCTTCCATTTCGGTATCGTCGAGTGTAAGCTGTCCAAAGAGGTCTCCTTTTTGAAGCACATCCTTGACCGTCTCAGTGCCATCCTCGTCAAGCTCTACGATTTTGATGATACCTTTTTTGAGTAAATATACCCTATTTTGCTCGTCATGAGCAAAATAAATAATCTCGCTTTTTTTGGCAGTTTTAAAATTTGTAATCAGACAAATTTGACGGAGTTCGGCGGAATTGAGGTGCCTAAACAACTGGTGATCACGCAGATACCAGTAGCGGGTTTCGAGCGGAAATTGAGAGGCCATTAGGCAAGTATTTTTTTATCAGTAGGTTATAAGTAGTGGTAAATATACAAAAACTATTTACTCTACCTATAGCTGTCCGCTCATTGCAAAAAATGTCCTTGAGGTCTGAATTAATTCCCTCAGCGGAGTGGGTCTTATACCTCTACGCATATTGTAAGCACTAATATCGGCCACGGTTTTCATATTGTACATGATATCTCTGTAGGCTTTCCAAAGCGTGTAGTTTGGGTCATAGACGTGCCCAGGCTCGGAAGTAGCACCGTTCAGTTCTAGAATTTTGATGTTGCGCCCTTCATACAAATCTTCCCATGTAGGCACTTTCAGATCAAACCTACCATAGTAAAACCCATCGATTGGGATAGCGATTTTATCAAAGACTTTTACCAATTGTTCGTTGATGAGGTGATTGCCATTCAAAAACTTCGTTCCTAAACAATGATTCCCGATAGGCTGTAGAAACATTGTTTCTCCTTTTTTGGGTACAGTGTGCCACTGCTCTTTGAGGCGTTCGCGAAGTTCGTCCATCGAAAACCGTGCGCGTAGGTTTTGGCTTAATAATTGTTCGACGGTCGATTTCCCATCACCCGTTATGTGAAGAAATTCTTTATGAACAATCGAGGTGATTTGACCTGAAGAGGCATTGGGCATACGGGCATACATGACACCTAGCTCAATGTCATAATCAATAAATTCTTGTACTATCACAGGCTGCGATGACGCTTCCAAGTAAGTTTTAAGTGCTTCCGGTGTTTCTAGCTTATATACCTTAAAACCACGTCCTCCTACGTCAGGTTTTGCCACTACCGGAAAATTGATTTTGGCCAGTGTGAGCTTTAGCTTTACATGTTCCCAATTCTCTCCCTTAAACACAAAAATATCTGCGGGGCGGTAAGACTTATCTATCAAATCAAGGATGTCTTTTTTGGACTCCCCAAAGACTCCTCCATCAGGGATACAAGGGTTGACGGTGGTAAAATAAGTAAGTGAGCGATTTCGAAAAGCCAAATACATCCAATAAGGCGCTAAGGGCAAGAAAAATACCCACCATGTCCAGTATTCATAATTAAATATTTTAATGAGCCACAGCGGCAACTTTTGTTTGGAAAACATACGATAGAAATGTGTTTAAGAAGTCCTAAAAAAGCGCCCCTCTATTTAAAAGAGTATTCCCCATTTTCGTGCAAAACCACGAAGCTGTTCAAAATTTAAAAATATTACTACTCCACAACAAACAAAAGTAATGATTGCCAATCCAAATAGCTCTCCCCCATCACCCAATATCTCTATTCCTAGCAATGTAAGGTGTGAGATAATAGCTCCCTTCATCGTAGCTAGTGCTATCAAAGCTCCGAGACTACAAAATCGGGGAGTCAACAAAAGTAATCCCGCTACTAACTCTATGACTCCTGAACCAATTCGCCCATAAGGCTCTACACCCAAAGTTGAAAATATATAAACACTCTCGGGGGCTGCCGTAAACTTAAACCATAAAGTTTGTAGTAAAATTACTGCTGCCGTTATTTGGGCTATCCACGAAATAATCTTTCTAATTTCCATGTCTCTGTTCTAAAATTAGTTGAAAGCAATTATTTTACAAATTTCATCCAGTTGACATCTGCCTTTCTTTTCAGATTGCTTTCATCCTTATTCCAGTCAGTAAGGGTATTGTTGAAGAGCCGATTGTAAAACAAATACAATTTACCTTCCACGATTTTATAAGTCTCAGGGTCTACTTCGACTTTTTCGCCCTTGGCACCCATAGCGTAAGCACACCAGCCGCCATATTGAGGTTCATAAGCAGCAGGGTTTTTCTTGAAAGTCTCTAGGTTGGCCGCATTCGCAAAATAATACTTAACCCCGTCTTGCGTAAATACATACGTTTTAGAACCCTTCGTGGGATTTTTAAGAAAATAACTAACCGGGTCATAGCCCGACAAAGCAACTCCTTTGTCTAAGTTAAATTGTTTTGTACGGTAATTTAGATTTTGTTGAGCATTAGCGATTCCAAGCATCAATAGTGCGATAAACAAAGAAATTTTTGTTTTCATGACATAAATGTTTTTTTACGACACAAAACTGCTTTCTTTCTATCATACCAAATGTCGGCTATCTGACAAAAAAGCTAAATAGTGACTTCAAACAAAAAAACTATCTACCAAAAGCCCACCGTAAAAACTCCGGCATGATAGCCGCCCAAGTTTCTTGGTTGTGCTGGCCACCCAGCACTTCTACATAGCAGACATCCTCTCCAAGACGATAGCCTTTTTTTTCGAGTTCTGCAATCAAATCTAGGGTATCATCTATGGAGTCAATCACGCCATTGTTGTTGCGGTCATCTGTCTCATCTTCGGTGCCAGTTTGAAGCCAAAAGTGTGGTTTTGAATGAGGAGGAAACCAAGGAGACTCCCTTACCAAGCGATGCATGATACGGTCGTGATAGTCGTCATAGTATTCATCAAAAGCCCTTTGCCGCCACCAAAAAGAACCCGAAAATACGCCCGCTTTTCCAAAATGAGAAGGGTGATGCCACGTAATATCAAAGGCCGACAATCCACCCAGCGAAAATCCACAAAATACGGTATGCTCAGGGCCTTTCAAAACACGGTACTTAGATTCAATGTGAGGCATCAGTTCATGTAAAATAAAAGAAGTATAGTCACCAGCCTTAGCTCCCCGCTCCTTATAGTCTGCTTGGGAGGCAGTGCCATATTCCATGATACGCTCCCCACAATGAACCGCTATCACGATAAATGATGAAAGCGCCGATGAGTGGTGCGATTTTTTCAGCACTTCGAGCAGATGAAGGCGTTCAAGGTCTTGGCCGTCATTCATATAAAGCACTTTATAAAATTCTCCAGATGAATGATAATGGGACGGCAGCACAATATCCAGCACAATATTTCGCTGTAAATAGACCGAATGCAAAGCGATGTCGTGGTGCACCGAGAAATCGAATGAAGTGTAAAAGTGGCTCAATAACGTAAAAGCTTAAAAAATTAATTCAAAGGCTAACCCAATATGCGGGATTAATTTCAAATAATTCATTCTGCCAAACTTTTTTCTGTAAATTTTACGTTTATTTACGAAAACTATTAAAAAACTAAATTCATCCCAAAAATAATTACAATTGCATGAAGCGTCTCACCTCGTTGTTTTGTTTGATTCTTGTTTCAACTTGCGTATCCATTGCTCAAACTAAAAAAACACCCACCCCTGCAAAAACTCCCGCCAAACCCGCCACTGCTGTAAAAAAAGCCCCTACTCCTGCCGCACCCGCTAGTTCCAAAATGAGCAGTGAGCTGGACTCAGTTGCCTACGGAATAGGAATGAACATTGCCCAAACGCTTAAAAGCCAAGGATTAGAAAACATCAATATAAACTTATTATCTAAAGGTATTCAGGACGTTTTAAAAACAAACAAGACCGACTTTGACGAGTCACAAGCACAGATGGTGTTAGGCAAGTTTTTTTCTAAGCTACAAGCTGAGCGCCAAGCTTCCGAAGCCAAAAAATACGAAAGCAATAAGCTTGAAGGGGAGAAATTCTTGGAAGAAAACAAAAAGAAGCCAGGAATCGTTACACTACCAAGTGGCTTACAATACGAAATCTTGAAAGCAGGAGATGGACCTAAGCCTACAATCAACAGTACCGTCAAAACACACTATCATGGAACTCTGATTGATGGAACGATTTTTGATAGCTCTGTGCAGCGCGGTCAACCTGCCGAATTTCCGGTGGGAGGCGTAATTCAGGGATGGGTCGAAGCCCTTCAGCTAATGCCCGTAGGTTCAAAATGGAAATTGTATGTACCGCAAGCCCTCGCCTATGGCGAACGCTCACCTGGTGCAACGATTAAGCCTTATTCTGCCCTGATTTTTGAAGTAGAGTTGTTAGAAATAGTTAAGTGATTTTGATTGGTTTTGTGGGCGTAGTGTGGCGTCTTTTCACCCCCAAAATCTCACACCAAAGTCAATAAATCAGTTTATGAAAATGAAAAGCATTTTAATCGCCTTAGCTCCCGTGTTGCTGCTCGGTCTGCAACCCGACGACGCGCGCTCTACGCGCAATTCTCGCCCTTTTACTGCATCCGACGATGATTTGAAGCCGACCGTCACACAAGAAAAAGTAGAAGCTTATGTGACCAAAATCTTTTCGGGCTATCATTATCGGAAATTTACTGTCAATGACTCACTCTCCTCAAAGATGTATGAAAACTACCTCAATGAGATTGACCGTGGGAAACTGTACTTCCTGTCATCGGATATACAGTACTTTGACAAATATCGTTTCCAGCTAGATGAGTCTCTCAACAATGGTGACTTAGTAGCGGCGTATGATATTTATAATACATTCCGCAAACGCTATCGCGAACGTAGTACTTACATTGATAAACTGCTAGCCAATCCTTCGTTTGATTTTACGGTGGACGAATCTTTCAATACCGACCGCGAAAAAGTAACGTGGGCTAAAAATACGGATGAGCTCAACGAAGTATGGCGTAAGCTTATTAAAAATGAGGCATTAGAACTCAAACTCTCCGGTAAAGCAGATAGTTCTATTGTAACCCTGCTAAAAGACCGCTACAAAAATCGGGAGCGTAACCTAGGGCGTTTTAAAAGTGAGCAAGTATTTCAGATGTATATGAACTCATTTTGTGAAGTGCTAGACCCACACACTCGCTACTTCTCGCCAATGGATTCGGACCGCTTCAAGCAAGATATGTATCAGGCTTTGGAAGGTATTGGGGCGGTATTGCGCGAAGACGGCAATTACATCAAAGTAGTAGAAGTAGTACCTGGAGGTCCTGCCTTCAAAGATAAACGTCTCAAAAAAGACGATCGCATCATCGGAGTAGCACAAGGCGCTGAAGGAAAATATGAAGACATTGTAGGCTGGTATGTGGATGACGCCGTCAAAAAAATAAAAGGTGCCAAAGGTACCGTAGTGAGATTACAAGTTTTGGCCGCCGATGCGCTTGCTAATGACCCCCCAAAAGAAATACAGCTTATTCGGGAAAAAGTAAACTTACAAACATCACGAGCTAAAAAAGAAATCGTGACGATTACCCAAGATAAGCATGATTACAAGATTGGGGTTATCAATATTCCTTCTTTCTATCGTGATTTTGAAGGAGCCGGCAAACGTGATAAAGATTTTGCCAGTACAACCCGTGATGTACATAAGCTCATAGATTCTTTGAAAACTGAGAATATCGACGGATTGGTCATCGACCTACGCAACAATGGCGGTGGTTCTTTGACTGAAGCAATTTCGTTGACAGGTCTTTTTATCTCGAAAGGGCCGGTAGTACAAGTACGCGAATCAAGCGGTGATACAGAAGTACAAACTGACCCCGACCCAGCTATTGCTTATGATGGCCCTGTGGCTGTGCTTATCAATCGTTTCAGCGCCTCAGCATCGGAGATTTTTGCAGCAGCAATCCAAGACTACAAACGTGGTATTATCTTAGGAGAACAAACCTATGGTAAAGGCACTGTTCAAACCATGGTAGATCTAAACCAATGGATACGCGATAGCGACAAATTAGGCCAAATCAATATCACAGTAGCGAAGTTTTACAGAATCAATGGTAGTAGTACTCAACGTAAAGGCGTAACACCTGACATCGAATTCCCCTCGGCATTTAGCGCCGAAGAATACGGTGAGAGTTCTCAGCCTACGGCTTTGCCTTGGGATCAAATCTCCTCTGCTCGTTTTGATATTACCAAAGCGCTCAATGAAAAGCAAGTCGCAAAACTGCGTGATAAATACCAACAACGTCTAAAATCAGAGCAAGAAATGAAGACTTTTGTGGAAGAAATAGACCTTTTCCGCAAAGCTCGTCAAAACACAATCGTATCGCTTCAAGAAACCAAACGCAAAAAAGAACGCGAAGAAGCAGAGAAAAAGCGTGAAGCACTCAAAAAACTTGAAACTGACGAGGACGAGGAAGACGAGGACGCCCAAACTGCGGCAAAGCCAATCGACAAAAAGAAGAAAAAGGATATTTATATGAATGAGAGTAGTCGGATTTTGGCCGATTATATTACCCTCATTAAAGCTCCTTCTGTAGCCAAAAGATAAGTCATCCTATTACTAAAGTTGGGCGTTGGAAAGGTAGATAACTGCTATTTTCCTGACGCCCAACTTTTATTTGTTACTTAGTTTACCAATCAAACAATTATGAAATATAAAAAGCACGTTTTTATCTGTACCAACCAAAAAGATGGTGGCAAAAAATGCTGTGGCACAGAACATGGCATGGCTCTCGTAGATGCCTTCAAAAACTCACTAAAAGACAAAAATTTACATATTGACATCCGCGCACAACGAGCTGGCTGTTTAGATGTATGTGCTTTTGGGCCTGCGTTGGTAGTATACCCAGAAGGAATATTTTATGGAAAAGTAGAGCTATCTGACGTAGAAGAAATTGTAGAAAGCCATCTTGTAAATGATACTCCTGTAGAGCGTCTGAGATTACCATTCTAAGAATATTGATTATTTTGTTGCCGTTGTTGAGGTAAATCTTCCCCAAGACTTTATTTTCAACAACGGCATTCTTATTTTTACCGCTTCCCAAAACCGTCTCAATGTATGCTCCAACGTTACTTTCTATTGTCACAAAACGGCACCAACCTTCGAACAGAAATAGTCGCGGGCATATCTTCTTTTCTGGCCACTATGTACATTATAGTCGTCAATCCCGCCATTCTTAGCCAATCTGGAATGCCCTTTGACGGCGTATTGACGGCCACGGTTTTGTTGTCTTTTTTTTGTAGCGTCATGATGGGGCTTTACGCCCGCAACCCTCTGCTAGTGGCTCCAGGGATGGGGCTAAATGCCTTTTTTACTTTTAGCGTAGTCAAAGGTATGGGTGTAGCTTGGCAGACGGCGTTAGGAGCGGTATTTTGGGCAGGAATTATCTTCTTGTTATTGTCTTTTTTCAACATTCGTACTCATATAGTAAGAGCTATTCCCAAACCTCTTCGATATGCTATTTCGTCAGGGATTGGCTTATTTATTACTTTGATTGGCCTTACCAATGCCAAATTCATCGTTAGCAATCCTGCTACTTTGGTCAGCATCGGCAACCTCAAAGACCCTATCTTACTCTCTTTCCTTTTTGGGTTGGCAATCACCGCTATTTTAGTGATTAAAAGAGTCACGGGCGGAATTGTTATCGGTATCATTTTGACTACCCTAGCCGCAGTACCCATCGGCAGATGGTGGGGCGATGCTTCTGCTATTAATTTTGGTCAAAAAATCTTGGTGCAATGGAGCGGTTTTTCGGCTCCTCCCAACTTTAGTCTTCTTTTTCAACTTGATTTGGCAGGGTCTTTATCCTTGTCGCTTTGGCCAGTTATTTTCGCTTTTGCTTTCACAGATTTGTTTGATAGCCTCTCTACTTTTGTAGGAGTAGCCGAAGCCGCCAATCTATATGATGCCAACGGGGATCCACGAAATATTAAGCAATCACTCCTTACCGATGCCATCGCTACCACTCTCGCTGGCCTCATAGGTACAAGTCCTGGTACAGCCTATATAGAATCAGCGGTGGGTATCGAACAAGGCGGGCGAACAGGCCTTACGGCTGTAGTGGCAGGCATACTTTTTTTACCTTTTATGTTTTTATCGCCTCTGCTGTCCATGATACCGAGCATAGCTACCGCACCCGCTTTGGTATTGGTAGGGGCATTTATGATGAAACCTATTGCCAAAATCAATTGGTCACAGCTCGATGAAGCCATCCCGAGTTTGTTAGCATTGGTGTTGATACCTTTTAGCTATTCTATTACCCAAGGTATTATATTTGGCTTTTTAAGTTGGACCATTCTCAAAATAGCGCTTGGTCGATGGCGAGATGTTTCTATGGCTCTGTGGTTTATTAATTTGTTTGCATTATTGTCGCTTATCAAAGGGCATTAAAAACACTTGTTAGCGAGTATGTACGATAACCGGGGAATAACATTTTCTCTTATTTATCCAGCAATTGAAAGTACTTTAGCTTTCTAATAATTTGATTTTATCAATCAATCCATTCATATCTTTTAAATTCAAAAATCATGAAAAGAAGTGCATCAGCCAATTGGCAAGGAACTGGCAAAGAAGGACATGGTACAGTATCTACTCAAAGTACGGTTTTAAACGGTACCCAATATTCGTTTAACACTCGTTTTGCAGATGGTATAGGTACCAATCCCGAAGAACTTGTGGGAGCAGCACATGCAGGATGCTTTACAATGAAACTGAGCTTTGTACTCAACGAAGGAGGTTTTACGGCCGATAACATTGATACCAAAGCTACCGTCACCTTCGAAAACGGCGCTATTCCTAACATTCATTTGTCCGTAAAAGCTACTGTACCAGGTATGTCGGCGGAGCAATTTGCGGCAGCGGCACAAAATGCCAAGGAGAATTGTCCAATTTCAAAATTGTTGAATACCGACATCACCATGGATGCGGAGCTGGTTTAGTACTTTCATAAAAAAGGTGATAGCATATGCTATCACCTTTTTTATGATTCAATCTAATTTTTGATTAGATATACTGATTCAAGATATTTTCAAACAATTCTTGCTTACCACTTATTTGCTTAGGCTCTCCCGCGGCAATTGCGTAATCCCGAAGGTCTTCTAAAGAAAGTTTACCTTCTTCAAACGCTTTGCCAGTACCGCTATCAAAAGACGCATAACGGTCAGTGCGTAATTTTTGGTAAGGAGATTTTACTAAGATGTCATTAGCAATTACGAGCGAGCGAGCAAACGCATCCATACCGCCAATGTGTGCAATGAAAATATCGTCAAGGTCAGTAGAGTTACGACGTGTTTTGGCGTCAAAATTGATTCCACCCGCCGTGATTCCACCTGCTTCTAATATCACCAACATGGCCTCTGTTAACTCGCTCAAATTAATGGGAAACTGATCCGTATCCCAACCATTCTGATAATCTCCACGATTGGCATCAATACTCCCTAACATACCCGCATCAGCTGCTACTTGAAGCTCATGCTGGAAAGTATGCCCGGCCAAAGTAGCGTGGTTTACTTCGATATTGAGTTGAAAATCTTTATCTAAACCATATTGGCGTAAGAAACCAATCACCGTAGCCGAATCATAATCATACTGATGCTTAGTAGGTTCGCATGGCTTAGGCTCAATAAAGAAAGTTCCTTTGAAGCCGTTTTTGCGGGCATAATCGCGAGCTACCGTCAAGAAACGACCCAAATGATCCAACTCACGTTTCATGTTGGTATTGAGTAAGCTCATGTAGCCTTCACGGCCTCCCCAAAATACGTAATTTTCTCCTCCAAGGGCAATTGTAGCATCTAAGGCATTTTTTACTTGGACGCCTGCATGTGCCAATACATTGAAGTCAGGATTGGTAGAAGCACCATTCATGTAACGAGGATTTGAGAAAACATTGGCGGTTCCCCACAACAATTTTACTCCGCTTGCTGCTTGTTTTTCTTTTGCATAATCTACTACTGCTTGCATACGGCGCTCATACTCACTGATATTAGGCCCTTCATCTACCAAATCTACATCATGAAAACAATAATAAGGTACGCCAAGCTTGGTAATAAATTCAAATGCAGCGTCCATTTTATCTTTGGCACGCTCTACGGCATCTGCCTTAGCATCCCAAGCAAAAACTTTGGTACCGGGTCCAAAAGGGTCAGCACCTGTACCACAGAATGTATGCCAGTAGGCTACCGCAAAACGCAAATGCTCTTTCATGGTTTTGCCACCAATCACACGATTTTCATCATACCACTTAAAAGCAAGTGGATTGTCAGAGTCACGACCTTCAAACTGAATTTTGGAGATGCCTTTGAAATATTCGGTATTTCCGAGTGTAAGAGACATAAAATAAACGGTTTTAAGTTTTTTCAAAAAGGAATAATACTTTTAAAAGTAGTAAAAACTGATTCTTACTTGTGCAAAAGAATAAAATAATTGTCAATTTGACAATTTTAATTTTTCAAAAAAATAAAGAGATATTGCTCAGAAAGATGTTTAGTGCACAATAGCCTATTTTAAAAGAAATTAAGTAGTTATAACAAGTTGCCAATTATCGTTGTCCAAGCCATTTTAATTAGCCCAATACAGCTATACCACCTTCATTTTTTTATGAAACTATATCGTACGTCAATTGGCTTTTACGTTAATTATGAAACACATTATTACCATCTCCCACATTCTGACTGGGACGTTCTTATTAACAGAGACGACTTGTATGATTATTTAAAAACGATCATACAAGCCATATCACCTGCTGATTTTGTAAATTTTTCCAATCTTTTAGCGCCCATTGGTACGCAAGAGGTATGGGCTTCAGGCGTGACTTACTACCGTAGTAAAATCGCTCGTATGGAAGAGGCTAAAGAAGTCGGAGGCGATGTGTTTTATGAGCGTGCATATGAGGGCGAGCGTCCTGAATTATTTTTTAAATCGATAGCCCAAAAGGTGGTTCATCCAAGAGGTACGGTTAATATTCGCCCCGATTCTACTTGGAACGTACCTGAACCCGAATGGACGCTTTTTGCGACTTCCTCAGGAAAAATCGTGGGATATACCATCGGAAACGACATGAGTTCAAGAAGTATTGAAGGCGAAAACCCCCTCTATTTGCCACAAGCCAAAGTTTATGATGGCTCGGCAGCACTAGGGCCTTGTTTGCATATTCCTGCTCAACCTATGTCATTGTCAACTGCCATCTCAATTGAAATAAGTCGCGCCTCAAAGTTGGTTTTTGAGGGCCGTACTACCCTCGACCAGCTTAAACGTCAACCAGAAGAATTAGTCAGTTGGCTATTTCGCTCCAATACTTTTTCCACTGGTGTTTTTTTGATGACCGGAACTGGGCTTGTTCCTTCGTCAGACTTCACTCTTGAGCTTGGCGATGTAATCCACATCTCTATCGACATGATTGGAGAATTAATCAATACCGTAGGTATTGCCAAAGGCTGATTCATTAGATTCTGATAGCCTAAGCCTTATTTACGGTATATTTGGCCCAATAAAACTCACTAATAACTTGTGCTCTGGCACCTATTTGATTATTAACTCATGCAAAATTCACTTCCCCAAGGGTTTATCCCTGTGATGTTGACTCCTTTCACCGAAAATGGTGAAATTGATTTCGAGGGACTTACCCAATTGACCGAATTTTATCTCGAAGCGGGAGCCGCAGGTTTGTTTGCCAACTGCCTTTCTTCGGAGATGTTTGAACTTACCGAAGAAGAAAGACTCGCTATCACACAGCATGTGGTAAAAGTTACAGATGGCCGTGTACCAGTAGTCGCTACCGGCACTTTTGGTGGGCCTATCGCTCAACAAGCCAATTTTGTAAAACGCATTTATGAAAAAGGAGTACAGGGAGTCATTGTAATTACGGGGCTTATTGCTGCCGCCGACGAGCCTGACGAAATTTTTATGCTGCGTATGCAAGAACTCATGGATCTCACGCCTCAAATTCCGCTAGGATTGTATGAGTGTCCTGTTCCGTACAAACGTCTCGTACAACCTGCCGATCTTGGTAAACTTGTAGATACCGGACGAGTGATTTATCATAAAGATACCTCGCTAGACATCAATCACGTAAAAGCCAAACTCAATGCAACAGACGGGCATTATTTTGGACTTTACGACGCTTATATGGAACATGCAGTGGCGTCTCTCAAAGAAGGCTCAGCGGGCTTGTCATGTATTCAAGGCAATTTTTTCCCAGAAGTTATTGTATGGCTTTGCAATAATTACAATAACCCCGAGCAACAAGAGAATGTAACTAAAGTGCAAGACCTCTTGATACAAACCATGCCGGTGATTCATTATGCCTACCCCACAGTAGCCAAATACTACCTTCAAAAACGAGGTTTCCCTATTTCGCTTTATACTCGTCGCAAAGTAGAAGCTTGTACTGAAGAGGTCAAAGCGGAAGTCGATGAACTTTTTGAAATGGTAACCAAGCTAAGTCAGGAAATAGGAATTGCCTAAGCGCTGTTTTCTACCGATACACGGGTGTAACACTATAAGTGGGGATAATTGATAAAATGTCTTTGTCTCTCTCATGTTAAAAACAAAACCTTTTGTGCTTTGTATCGGTAGAATAACAACTCCTATGAAATCTAGATTTTACTTCATCATTTTCTTCGTGTTGGGGGGGGTAGAAGGGTATAGCCAACGCCAAATCACTCCCGTCAATTTTTCTAAGGTCACGGTTAAAGATTTTTTCTGGAAACCCCGCATTGAAAAAGTACACTCGGCTACTTTGCCTGTTTGTATGACTTATACGGAAGATTCTACAGCTCGTATCCGAAATTTTGAAAATGCCGCTCGTCGCACTGGACAGCACAAGGGTATTTACTTTGATGATTCGGACGTTTATAAGGTGATTGAGGGAATTGCATATACGCTCAAAACTACTCCCGACAAAGCCCTTGAAGCCAAAACTGATGGATGGATTGATAAAATAGCTGCCGCTCAATTACCAGACGGTTACCTCAATACTTTCTATACTCTCAAAGGTCTGGAAAAACGCTGGAGCGATATGGAAAAGCACGAAGATTACTGCTTAGGTCATCTTATTGAAGGTGCTGTAGCCTACTATGACGCTACTGGCAAACGCAAACTTTTGGATGTTTCAATTCGCTTTGCCAATCATTTTGATTCTACATTTCGACTTCAAAATCGGCCTTGGGTCACGGGTCATCAAGAACTTGAGCTGGCTCTAGTAAAACTCTACCATACGACTCAAAACGATCGTTATCTCAAACTGGCCGATTGGCTTATTGAGCAGCGAGGCAAAGGCCACGGGCGCGGCCAAATCTGGACCGACAAGCATTTTGATGGCGCTCGTTATTGTCAAGATGATGTACCCGTCAGAGAAATGACCGATATCAAAGGTCATGCCGTGAGAGCAATGTATTTGTACACAGGAATGGCCGACGTAGCCGCCGAAACAGGCGACCAAGGTTACACCCAAGCCCTCGAACGAGTATGGGCCGACGTAGTGGAGCGCAATATGTACATCACTGGAGGCATTGGTTCTTCCACTAAAAATGAAGGCTTCACGGTTGATTATGACCTGCCCAACGAATCGGCCTACTGCGAAACTTGTGCTTCGGTAGGCATGGTGTTTTGGAATCAACGTATGAATCTCTATTCGGGCGAAGCCAAATACGTAGATGTATTAGAACGTTCGCTTTACAATGGTGCTTTGGCTGGCGTTCAACTTACAGGGAATCTTTTCTTTTATGTAAACCCTCTAGCCTCTTTTGGGTTACACCACCGCAAACCTTGGTACGGAACTGCCTGCTGCCCAAGCAATGTATCGCGATTGATGCCTTCGGTAGGAGGTTATATTTACAACACTTCCAAAGATGCCTTGTGGGTCAATTTGTACGTAGGTAGCGAAACTGAGGTTCAAATTGCCAATCATAAAGTAAAGTTTGCCCAAAAAACCAATTATCCTTGGTCAGGTGAAGTAGAACTAAAAGCAAGTCCTGATAGTAGTAAAGCCGACTTTGCCGTCAAGCTCCGCATCCCAGCTTGGTGCGACAAATATACCCTTGAAGTCAACGGTAAACCCATCTCCGCCCCCAAAGCCGAAAAGGGCTACATCACTGTCAATCGTACTTGGGCTAAAAATGATGTGCTCAAACTCCGCATGGACATGCCCGTCAAAATCATAGCTGCTGACCCTCGGGTAAAAGCCAACATAGGCAAACGTGCCATACAGCGGGGTCCGTTGGTTTATTGTATTGAAGAGCAAGACAATCGTCACCTGGATTATGACCAAATTGTATTGTCAAAAACCACCCAATTTAGCACTAGTTTTGAACCTGCACTGTTGGGTGGAGTGGCGACAATCAAAGCCCAAAATGGGAAAGATAACTTTACATTAATCCCGTATTATTCTTGGGACAATCGCCAACCCGGTCGCATGAAAGTATGGATTGATTGGCAAGAGAAAAAATAAATACCTTAGTTTCCTTTAAGGCTTGGACAAACTTCAAGCATTGAACGTGAGGTAAGGTTTGTCAGGCTATTACTATTTTTACATCTAAATAATCATCAACTCTTAGTACAGAGCATTACAAAGTCAGAGACTTTATACCATTCTCGTCCCGACATAATGTCGGGACGAGAAATAACTTGCCCCAAACTATCATTTGGATCAAAAATGGTGCTGCGTTTCCGACGCAAACCCTCCAAGTTAAATCTCTACTTCCCTTTAAATAAAATTACGAGCTTTCACTTTCGAAACTATTGGCTTCTTTCTATCTTGCTCAAGAATAAAAGAGGCATCCATTCGCTGGCTTATCGGGTGCCTATCTTATCTCTATCAAACGCTACATACAAGCATTACCCTTCTAAGAAAACCTGTTTTATAACTTTAAAATCATTTAGTTAAAACAAAAAACATGGTTTCTACAATGTATTCCTAGCATCAAACCAATCCAAACACCTTGGCTTAAGTCACGCCTTTTTATTTGTAGATTCTTTGGCACCCAAAGACGTTACAAACACAACGTACACTCTTTTAAAGAGTGAATAGCTTCCTGCAAACACGATTCAAGCATATCAGCCTCATTATTATTTTTATAAAAATCAGTGTATGAAAACTCACTTTTATCTCTCCTTTATTTTTGTTTTTTCAATGATTTGGAGTTTGGCCTGGTCAGCGCCTTCCCAAACTACCCCCTATATCAAAATTGACCAGTTTGGCTATTTGCCTACTTCCAAGAAAGTAGCGGTCGTCGTTGATCCCCAAGTCGGCTACAATGCCGCCGAAGCCTTTAATCCTGGCACGGGAACCAATCAATATCAAATCCGCCGTTGGAATGACGACGCCGTAGTATTTAGCGGCACACTCCAAGTGTGGAACGGCGGCACTACTCACGCCCAATCTGGGGACCGAGGCTGGTGGTTTGATTTTTCGAGTGTCACTAGTCCTGGCTCTTATTATATATTTGACGTAACCAACAACGTAGGTTCTTATCGGTTCGACATTGGTGCTACTGTTTATGATGAAGCCATGAAACACGCCGTCAGAACCTTTTACTACCAACGTCTCAATTTTGCTAAACAAACACCTTTCACTGATTCTAAATGGGCAGACGGAGCGAGTTATGAAGGAGCTAGCCAAGACCGTTTTGCCACGAGTCGTTACAACAAAGGCAATGCCGCCACAGCCAAAGACCTTCATGGAGGCTGGATGGACGCAGGCGACGTCAACAAATACACGACCTTTGCCGAAAGCGCCGTTATTCAATTAGCTGAAGCCTATCGTATCAATCCCGCTGCATTTAAGGACAATTATAATATCCCCGAGTCGGGCAATGGAACACCTGATATTTTAGATGAATTAAAATACGAACTGGACTTTCTCAAAAGAATGCAAGATGCAACTGGAACCAATGGGTTTTTGTTGAAAGTAGGCGTCGATAATTATAACGAAGTATCCCCTATTAGTACCGATACTCGCCCACGTTATTATCTGCCCGAATGTACTTCAGCCACGCTCGCAGGCGCAGCGATGTTTGCCGTAGCTGGACAAACTTTCAAAACCCATGCACCCCTTCTTAATTATGGAAACGACCTCATCACACGAGCAGAAGCGGCTTGGAATCGGGCCAAGATTACTACCAACAACTTCACTACTTACGAAACCGCTTGCGACGACGGAAACATCAAGTCGGGTGATTCGGACCAAACCGCCGATGGTCAATTAGGAAGCGCTTTTGTAGCAGCTGTTTATCTTTATGAAGCTACGGGAAAAGCAGAATATAAAACTTTTGTAGAATCAAGATACACCTCTGTCAAACCCTATAGTGACAATTGGTGGGGGCCCTATTGGATTCCTCAACAATTGGCCTTTTTACGGTATTCGACCCTCTCAGGTGCTTCTTCAAGCGTGGCTAACAATATCCGCAATCAAAAAGCGGGGATGAATTATTTGTTTTCACTCAATGATTACAACAACGCCACCGACCTCTATCGGGCTCATATGGCCAATGACCAGCACCATTGGGGTAGCAATCAAGTCAGAGCCAACTGTGGGCTACTTAGTCTAGATTTCGTAACATTCAATGTCAATACTTCTAATCATGCCCAATATCGAGAAGTGGCGGAGCAATATCTTCACTGGATGAACGGTGTCAATCCTATGAATTTGGTGATGCTATCCAATATGTCTGTAGCAGGTGCCGAAAACAGCGTCAACGAGATTTATCATACTTGGTTTACCAATGGTACGATATGGGACAATGTACAAACCTCCAGCGCTGGCCCTGCTCCGGGTTATGTAACAGGAGGCCCCAACAAAAATTATACTGGTTCCGTAGCAAACATCACCAATCAACCACCTCAAAAAGCCTATAAAGAATGGAACAACGGTTCCCCTGAAAACTCTTGGGAAATCACCGAGCCTTCTATTTATAACCAAGCAGCTTATATCATGCTTTTGGGGCGATTGATGAATGTCACCTCAACCGCCGATACCCAAGCCCCTACCGCCCCAACTAACTTGACGACGTCTAATATTTCGCAAACAAGCCTGACTCTAAACTGGACCGCCGCTACCGACAACGTAGGAGTCACGGCTTATGAAGTATATCAAGGCACAACTTTGGTGAATGGAAATGTGGTAGGAACTAGCTTTGTCGTAAACGGCCTTACTTGTAATACCTCTTATAATTTCACGGTTAAAGCCAAAGATGCGGCGGGGAATAGCTCCGAAGCAAGCAATGTAGCTTCTGCCACCACCTCTGCCTGTGATGTACAAGCTCCAAGCATTCCTACAAACCTTACCGCCTCTAATATCTCCACAGGAAGCCTCACGCTCAATTGGACCGCCTCCACCGACAACGTGGGCGTGACCGCCTATGAAGTGTACCGAGGAAATACCCTAGTGAATGGGAATGTTTCAGGCACGACCTTAAACATCACTGGCCTTATTTGTAACACTCCTTACAGCTTTACGGTTAAGGCCAAAGACGCTGCCGGCAATATCTCTGCAAGTAGCAATCCCCTAGATGTCAGTACTTCGACTTGCCCTACGGGCGCCTTTATCTATGACGACGCATTGGCCACTGGCTGGGAAGATTGGTCGTGGAGTTCGACTCGCAATTTTTCTAATACCAATCCTACGCAAGCGGGACCCAACTCCATACGGGTTGATTATACTGCTTGGGGAGGTTTATCTTTAAGACAAGCCAACGCCATTAGTACCAATACCAACACTGTTTTCAAATTTTGGGTATATAGTACAGGAGTAAACAGTATTCGTTTTTCGGTACAAACTGAAGATAATTCCCCTTTGACTTCTGAATACACTTTTAGTACTGATGCTAATCAGTGGAAAGAAATTACCGTCACTAGAGCACAAGTCGGTAACCCTGCCCTTATCAAGCGTATCAATTTTATGAACAATTCTGCCAATAATGCAACGGTGTATTTTGATCAAATCAGAATTGATACAGGCTCCCCCTCAGATACGCAAGCACCCACTGCTCCTACTAACCTGACATCTTCCAATATTTCCCAAACAGAACTGACACTCTCTTGGACCGCATCCACCGACAACGTAGCCGTCACCGCTTATGAAGTTTATCGAGGTACTACTTTGCTTAATGCAAATGTTACCACTAATTCTTTCAACGTCACGGGGCTTACTTGTGGTACTGCTTATACTTTTTCGGTCAAGGCAAAAGATGCCGCTGGGAATATTTCCACTGCTAGCAACAACGCCAACGCCACCACCTCCAACTGCCCTGATACCCAAGCACCCACTGCTCCTACTAACTTAACAGCGTCCAATATTTCCCAAACAGGACTGACACTCTCTTGGACAGCATCTACCGACAACGTAGGCGTTACCGCTTATGAAGTTTATCGAGGTACTGCTTTGCTTAATGCAAATGTTACGACTAATTCTTTCAACGTCACGGGGCTTACTTGTGGCACTGCTTATACTTTTTCGGTCAAGGCAAAAGACGCCGCCGGAAATATTTCCACTGCTAGCAACAACGCCAATGCCACCACCTCCAACTGCCCTGATACGCAAGCACCAACAAGACCAGCGGGTTTAGTGGCTACCAATAAAACACAAACTGGCTTCACGCTCTCGTGGACGGCCTCAACCGACAATGTAGCAGTAGTAGCGTATGAAGTATATCAAGCAGGGGTCTTACTAAATGGCAATGTCACGAGTACATCTTTGGATGTGACGGGTCTTAGTTGCAATACTAATTACAGCATGACTGTCAAAGCCAAGGATGCCGCTGGAAACATTTCGCAAGCAAGCTCAGGCTTGACAGTAAGAACAGAAGCTTGCTTAAGTCCCGTCATCTATGATGATGCTATTGGGGCAAATTGGAGCGATTGGTCGTGGGGGACAACTCGTAATTTCTCCAACACCACTCCCGTCAGAGTAGGTAGTAATTCATTAAAAGCAGATTTCACGGCGTGGAGTGGTATTTCGCTTCGCCACGAAACTGGCATTAGTACCATATCTACTACGGTATTACGTTTTTGGATAAGAAGCACAACCGCAAGCAGCTACAGTGTCTACATCCAAGCGGATGACAACGGCGCGGCAGTTGGCAATTATACATTCACAAGTGCCAACAACACTTGGCAAGAAATCGTCCTGAACTTGAGTCAGTTAGGCAACCCTTCCATTATCAAAAGAGTCAATATCCAGAACAATTCTGGAAACAACGTGACTGCTTATTTAGATAATATTCGCCTCACAAATGTCAACAATGCCCGAATAGCCTCAGAATGGGAGCCAGCAACAGCGCTTTTGGAAAAGATGCTAGTATATCCAAATCCGTCAGAAGGGCCTATTAGCATCAAATATCAATCTTCTATGGCCGAAAATATCAATTTCTCTTTGGTAGATTTACGGGGTAATATTATCCTAAATCACAAAAAATTTGCCGAAAAAGGATTGAATGTGTTTGAATTAGACCTTTCTCAAGAAAAAGCAGGATTGTATCTTATTCAATTAAAAGGTTCGGTAGAGACACAAGTGCAAAAGGTGATGATTCAACGATAACACTGCGTTATTTTCCAATACAAAAGTCGGGTATGAACCCGACTTTTGTATTTAAAAAAAGAGCTTCTTATATTTATTGCCTATACTTTTCTAAACCTTAATTCATGGAAAATAAAGACTTCAAACCCTACATCCCCAACGAAAGCAACATTGCCGAGTTTACCGTTAAATCGGTCGTCATGGGAGCTATTTTTGGTATTCTTTTTGGAGCGGCCACGGTTTATTTATCACTCAAAGCAGGGCTGTCTGTATCTGCCTCCATCCCCATTGCAGTCTTAGCGATTTCGCTGGGACGCAAGTTTTTGGGTACCACTATTCTCGAAAATAATATTATCCAAACTACTGGTTCAGCGGGAGAATCGATTGCTTCGGGAGTAGTGTTTACATTGCCCGGTTTTTTGTTTTTATCCATGACCGAAGAAGGCAAAAGTATCGGTGCCGATTTTTTCAATTATTGGACAATCTTGACCTTGGCCATTTTGGGTGGTTTTCTCGGGACTTTTATGATGATACCCCTACGTCGTTCGCTGATTGTTCAAGAACATGGTACCCTCCCCTATCCCGAAGGAACAGCTTGTGGCTCTGTACTTATTGCAGGAGAGAAAGGGGGAGATTTAGCCAAAACAGCCTATCAAGGTCTAGGCGTAGCCATGCTTTATGCTTTTTTTCAGAAGATACTCCACGTCATTGCCGAAGTCCCCAAACTTGCTTCTTCGCAAGCAAACAAAATTTTTCCGTCGGCTGTAGTCAGTGGCGAAATCACCCCTGAGTACCTTGGGGTAGGCTATATCATTGGTTTTCGTATTTCGGCGGTTTTGGTAGGAGGAGGCTTGTTGGCTTGGCTAGGATTGATTCCTTTATTGGCGACCCTTGTTCCGGCAGATACGATTGCAGAGCAGCTCATCAAACTTGGCTACTTACAAAGCCTCACTACAGCAGGCGGGCCTGGCGGCTGGGACCCCGCTACTCATAGCTTTGCCGATACAGCGTCGGCCATTTATCGGGCTTATATTCGGCAGATTGGCGCAGGGGCAGTGGCGGCGGGTGGTTTTATGGCTTTGATGAAAAGTATCCCTACGATTGTTTCCTCTTTCAAACAAAGCTTGGCTTCGATGCAAGCAGGCAATGAAAGTGGACGCGCTCGCACTGAGCAAGATTTATCTTTCAAAGTGGTTTTGTTGGGCTGTTTGGGATTAATCATCCTCATGATTATCCTTCCCCAAATCCCCGGTGATGGCTTCTTAACCAAAACACTAATCGCCATTTTGGTCGTCGTATTTGGATTTTTCTTTGTCACGGTAGCAAGTCGCATTGTGGGTATTATTGGTTCAAGTTCTTCACCCGTTTCAGGAATGACGATTGCTACCATTATGGCCACCTCTTTGGTTTTTATTGGATTTGGTCTTACTGGCAAACTCTACGAACCTGCCGTATTGGTTATTGGAGGTATGATTTGCATCGCCGCTGCCAATGCCGGCAATACTTCTCAAGATTTAAAAACGGGCTATTTAGTAGGCGCAACCCCTCGTTATCAGCAAATTGCCCTCTTTATTGGCGTCATTGTGTCGTCTTTGGTGATTGGAGCTACGGTCAAGCTTCTCGATACACCCACCCCCGATTTAGCAGCTCAAGGTATCCAACATGCCATCGGTACTGATAAATTTCCCGCTCCTCAGGGTACCCTCATGGCGACCCTTATCAAAGGGCTTTTATCTTTTAATCTCGATTGGCAGTTTGTGTTGGTAGGGGTATTCATTGCGGTCACAATCGAAATCATGGGTGTAAATGCGCTTTCGTTTGCGGTGGGTTTATATTTACCACTTTCTACTACTCTACCGATTTTTGCAGGAGGCTGTGTGAAGGCTTTTGTCAATTGGAATAGCAAACGTAAAGGCATCGAAGAAGAAGACGCCGACTTAGGCAAAGGCAATTTGTTTTCGACGGGCCTCGTAGCAGGCGGAGCTTTAGCGGGTGTTGTGGTGGCATTGCTATCAGTCAATGACTCTATTTTTAATGCCTTAGCCAATATTAATTTAGAGCCTAGCCTAGCTCACAGCCTTGGAGAAGGCGGTTATCATATATTAGGGACGTTATTGTTTGCAGCTATGGCGGTAGTGCTGTACCGCACTGCGATGAAACGCTAAATCTAAGTTTGGCAAGTTGGGGCTTTATCGTCCTCTCAACTTGCCAATTCTCTAACTTTCCTAAGCCATGATGATTTTACGCATAGCAGTAGCTATTATCTTGTTGACACACAGCATGCCAGTCATGTTAAACAATGGAGTCAACGATTTTGGCAATCTCTTTCTTAACCAAATTGGTTTTGCACCCTTAGGGGTTCCTATCGCATGGGCTGTCAAAATCTCTCATGTCGTTTGTGCGCTGTTATTAGTTGTCAATAAATACCTCAAATGGGCAGGATTTATTACGATTTTGGTACTCCTTGGCGGTATCATACTTGCACATTATCCCGAAGGATGGTTTGTGGTCGGAAATGGCCGCAATGGAGTCGAATACAATTTTCTTTTGATTTGTACTTTAATAGCCATTATGTATCCTGACGGCTTCAAAACTTCCTTTTTCTTGACTAAAAAATAAACAACACTTTCCTACACAACTACTATACTTCTTTACAGTTTTTTTCATCACAGTTTACAAGGACACCTACTGTCAGCCAACAAGCTACAGGATAGGTTTTCCGTGCATAAGCCCCTAAAAATCAACAACAAAACCCATTTTATTTTCAATATTTTATTTAAAAATGTACACTTATGAATCATTTGTGTCGTTATTGAGTTTTCTTTTCAACTAATAGCCGATAGACATACGCATTTAGTTTTTGTTAAACAAAACCTTAAACAAACCAATGAAAAAAGTAGCTGTACTTCTTTGTGTTCTTCTTTCAGTAGGTGCTTTTGCCCAAGGTATTAAGACACCTGCGCCAAGCCCCACCCAAACAATCAAGCAAGATTTTGCCCTTTCTTCTATCGAAATCAACTATTCTCGGCCTGTCATGAAAGGTCGTAAAATCTTTGGTGACTTGGTGCCTTTCGGAAAAATCTGGAGAACGGGCGCCAACAGTGCTACCAAAATTACTTTTGGCGAAGATGTAAAAGTAGGCGGTGTGCCTGTTAAAGCGGGTTCTTATGCTATCTATTCTGTACCTAACGCCAATGAGTGGGAAATCATCATCAACAAAGGTGCCAACAACGGTGGTCTTACTGGTTACAAAACCGAAGATGACGTAGCTCGCTTCAAAGTAAAAGCAATGGAGCTGCCTTTTGAAATTGAATCTTTCACTGTCATTTTGGCTAACGTCACTGCATCTTCAGCTACGGTTCAAATCTTGTGGGAAAACACCGCCGTCGAATTCCCTGTGGAAGCCGACATTGATAGCAAAATCATGGCGCAAATCAACACTGCTATGGCTGTAGATAGCCGTCCTTATTTCCAAGCAGCAAGCTACTATTTCGACAACGGCAAAGACATCAGCAAAGCGCTTGAATGGGCAAATAAGGCTGTAGAAGCTCAGCCTACTGCTTTTTGGGTATTGCACCTTAAAGCCAAAATCCAAGCCAAAGCAGGCGATAAAGCAGGTGCTAAAACAACTGCAATGAAATCTATCGAATTGGCAAAACAAGCCAAAAACGATGATTATGTAGTATTGAACCAAAAGCTAATCGCTACTTTATAAGATTGTTAGTAAAATTCAAACGCCCTTGGTTTCCGATGAGAAACCAAGGGCGTTTGAGTTTTAAAAGTATTATTTAGAAATTCTGAACTAAGGCTTTGCCAACAAAAACTCTTTTACCAGCTCTAGTTGGTCGGTACTTAGGAAATCTGCTCCCGCTTCCCGTAACTTTTTCCAAACTACAGGGTCTTCGGGACACGCCCACAAACGTAGCTTTTTGCCTTCGCTGTGTACTTTTTGTACCAACGTCTTCAATTTCTGAAATTCAGCTTCTGGCATCTCTCCTTTACCCCGCCATGTCAAGTGATTGGCGTAATTGTCGCTTACGACAGGCATTAAATTGGCACTCATTTTTTTACCCAAATCAGCCGGACGTCCGTCCAAAGACGCTAATCTTTCTTTGGCTTTTTTTAAGGTTTCGATAGGCCGATTTCCCGAAATAAATACCGTCACTGCGTTTACCTTAGGCGTATTGCCTTTATAGGAAGTAAACAAAGAACGGTATTTTTGCAACAATTTTTCTAAAGCAAGATACGTACTTTCAGCCTCGGTTTTGAAATCAATCATCAAATAAAACGGTCCTTTATAGCCCGCATAAATTTGTCCATTGTTTTGTGAGATGCGTTCTTGAAGCGGTTTGAAATACAAGTTTTCGAGCGTATTTGTAGCGTTGTTGAAAGTAGGACGCTCATGTGCTACAAAAAGCGTATCATTGATAAGATATACATCTGCTTCTACACTCGTAAACCCTTGGTCGAGAGCATCCCACAAAGGACGCGATTGTTCATAATCATTGTGGGCATGTGCATTGGGCAGAGCCACGACATCCGTTTTCACCGCAGGAGCTTGTAGCTTCGCGACAGGTTGAAGCCAAGCGGTTTCGACATCTCCCGCCGCAAAAGGATTGTATTTGGGTTTGTTAGAAATGATTTTAGCCCGTACCATCAACTCATCTTCACCCAAGGTATAACTTGATTCGGTGCCTTTGATTTCCTTAAAAACTTCCGTTTTGTCTTTTCCTTTTTTAAGACCAATCCACTGTATGGTATATTCAATCTTAGGCTCTGCCTTGATTTTAAACGAAATAGACTCGGGGGTTTGGACACATCTTTCAAGCTCCACGCCAGACGTGGCATAAAACCGCCCTGCTTCCATCGCTTCTATGAGCGAACGAGGTGATAAATCAGCCGCGTTGACCATTACCCAACCACGGCCGGTATTGCTAAATTCTAAGCCAAAAAATTGGTAATTATGGCTATCGTCGGTAGCAAGTCCATACATCAGTGGCCGACCTTGTTTGAGGAAATGCACATTGATTTTATCCCACATGGTTTCGGTACCATCGCGCTTATCATCGCCATAATTATTGACCAAAGGATGCCCATTAAACACCTCAAAAAAGCGTTCGTAGCGCAATTGCATCAAATCTTGCGCCGTAATGGCATAATAAAAATTGGGATGATTGATATGAGGAAACATCGGCTGTCCCGTCTGACGGCGCTGCGCCACTACCAAATCAATATTGTTTTGCATCACCTCCGCTACGCTGTTTCCCCTTTGTGGCCTAATGAGGTTTTGTACATTGGTCATATTGATATGGATAGGCTTGCTATCATAGCCGGTAGAAACCTCTTCACTTTTGATAATCAAAAACTTACCGGCTTCATCAAAATAACTTCGGTATTCTTGCAGGTTTTTGAGGCGTACTTTGAGAGAGTCGTTGGGACCTTTTTTGTAAGTGACCCAATCGGGGCCAAAAGTGCGCAGATAGCGTTCAAACGTACGACGACGCTCTGGTACACGCGGTACGTTTACCCATTTTTCGCCTTCTTGAAAAGTATTATGATCTGATAATCCCACAAAGTGGTAGCCGTTGGCTTTGTACCACTCCATAATCATTTCGGGATAATCGTCGCCGTCGCTCCATAACGAATGCGTATGCAAGTTGCCTTTGTACCAGTTTTGAGCCTGAGCAACCGATAGCCCAACAAACAAAAAAAGGAAGAGTAAGAAACGCATCTTAGAGAAGAATATTGATTGATGCTCACATAAGACACTTATCTTCCATTTCTAACATTATGATATCATTAAGGCTATTATTTTACATCTTAATGAGAAGGCCAACCTTTCATAACCAAGGCCAGCACTATTTCGGAATCGCCGTAACTTGAGTAAGTGTATCTGCTTTTTCTTTTTCGTCGTTTTGTTTTTTCTTTCTGAAATATCTTCTAAACAGAAAGTTATGTTGTAAAGCTTCGAGATTTTCGTCAAGTTTGGCCGAGCCACTTTCAAGATTTTGAAGGATTCCTTTTACATTTTGGGCGGTTTTGGCATCATGAAGCAACACCCCCACCGTACTATTTTTGTCGTTATTAATTTTTTGACTCGTTTCTTGTAGATTGGCCATCATGACTTTGGCGGAGTTAGAAGTTTCGCGAAGCATGCGGGAAGTTTCACCTAAAGTATTGACCGTTTGCTTCAAATCACCATACATCTGCTTATCTGTCATCAAATCGTTGACAAAATTACCCTCTGTATTGAGGTTTTTGGAAAATTGAGCCAACGAAGCAGTAGTTGCTTTGGCGTTGACGGTAGCCGCTTCCAAACCACTCAAAGTAGTGTTTAATTTAGTATATAAATCATCCTGCGTCAAGAGCTTACCCACAGACCCTTGTCCCCCTTTAATACTATGAATGAGTTCTTTGAAATCGGTCGTAATCGCTAGCAAATTTTTATTGTTTTCTTGTAAAGTTTTTATCATTTCTTGCTGCGATTCTTCTTTAGATACGTGAAATTGATAGCCATCTTCTACCATATCGGCAGCGGAGGAACCACCCGATACCACAATAATCGTATTTCCAATAAGTCCGTCGGAACTTACTTTGACGGTGGCATCCTTTTTAATGAATTTTTGGGAAGCCTCTTCAATCCCAAAAGTTACTTTCACTTTTGAGTTTTCTACAAAATCAATGCGTTTAACGGTCCCTACTTTTACTCCCGAAAACCATACATTGCTTCCCCGAGTTAGGCCATTGACATCGTCTAGGATAGCATAAGCATCAATTTTATTGACAAACGTCTTACGCATTGTGCCAATCATCAATATCCCTGCTACTAAAATAAGGACACCCAAGACCACAAATAGACCTACTTTTACTTTATAGTTGTTAGACTTTGGCGCAGATTTCATGCTGTATATATGTTTTAGTCTTGAAGTTTGGATTCAATAAAATTATAATCATAAAAGTTACGAATACGAGGGTCAGGATTAGAGAAGACCTCCTCAAACGTACCTTGATACTTAAACTTGCCGTCGAAAAGCACGGCTACTCGGTCGCCCGTTTCTTTGGCACAGGTCAAATCGTGCGTAATGATGATAGAACTCGTTCGGTATCTTTCTTTCACTTCATTCATCAAATCATTGATTTCTTGACACGTAATAGGATCCAAACCTGCCGTGGGTTCATCATAAAGCATGATTTTGGGGTTCATGATGAGCGTCCGCGCAATCCCAATCCTTTTTCGCTGCCCTCCCGACAATTCTGAAGGCATCTGATCAAGTGTCTTTTTGAGCCCTACTCCATCTATTACTTCTTCTACTGCCTTATCGATTTCCGCGCGTGTCATATTTTTAATGTTTCTGACGAGCGGAAACTCCAAGTTTTCGCGCACGGTCATACTATCGTACAAAGCGCTATTTTGGAAAGAAAAACCTATTTTCAAACGCAAGGCGTTGAGTTCTTTTTTATCTAAATCAGGCACCGACTGCCCAAATACTTTTACTTGTCCTCGGTCAGGCGAAAGCAATCCCGCAATGATTTTAATCAATACTGACTTGCCCGTTCCCGAACGTCCCAATACTACCACATTCTCATTTTCGTACACGTCCAGATTGACACCAAGCAATACATCAAGGCTTCCAAATGATTTATATAAATCTTTTATTTCAATGGTTTTCTCCATGATTGGGTCTATTTTTAACGAAACCAATTGGTGACTTGTACAATAAAAATCTCTTCTATAAATATCAAAAACATGGAAAGTACGACCGAAGAGTTAGCAGCTTTTCCTACACCTTGGGTACCATTGCTGGCGTTGAAGCCTTTATAACATCCAATCATCCCAATAGTAAAACCAAAACTAACGGCTTTGATTACGGCCGTAATCACGTCTAGAAATACAATACTGTCAAATCCTTTCTCAAAAAATGCGTAGAGGTTGGTACCTTCATTGACTGTAACATTAAGAAAACAGCCGGCCAAAGCCACTAAAGCGCAATAAAAAGACAAAATGGGAATGGTAATGGTGGAAGCTAGTACCCGCGTCACTACCAAATATCGAATAGGATTTACGGCCGATACCTCCATAGCATCGATTTGCTCAGTCACTTTCATAGAACCTAATTCGGCGCCAATTCCCGACCCAATTTTACCAGAACAAATCAGAGAAGTAACTAAAGGTGCCAACGCTCTCACAATAGCAATAGTCACCAGAGAAGGAAGCCATGAAGTAGCCCCAAACTCCATAAGCGAAGGCCGAGATTGCTTGGTAAAAACGAAGCCCGTTACAAAACCCGTCAATGAAATCAAAGGCAGTGAACGCAGCCCAATGTGATAGCATTGACGCACAAATTCATTGAACTCAAAATCACCCGAAAAGGCTTCCTTAAAAACCAATTTTACAAATTCGAAGGCATTGTAAAAACCTAATAACCAATCATCTATTTTTTCAGAAAAAACTGGCTTTGTTGCTTCCCTGCTCATATGTTGGTACTAGTGTTTCGATTTTATGACGTAGATTTTACTCAAAACTATAAAGAAGTAATGTTAAAAAATTATTCCACAAAACACTGTAGAACAATTTCCCCAAAACTTAGATATAAACCAAAAACTCTTTAAAACGAGGATTGCACAAAAAAAACGTCGAAATTTGGGCAAAAAATTCCCCTATTTTTGCCCACTACAATATTCTCAGCATTTTGACATAAGGAATAGGCCCTTTGTAGAAAATTGCTCCTTCTTGGTACATCCCAAAACGTTGGTAAAAAGGAGCGGCCTCTAAACGCGCATCACACCAAATTTGAGTAGCTTTTTGTAAAACAGCCTCCTCAAATACCGCTTGTAGCAAAGCGGTTCCGATGCCTTTTCTTTGATAATGAGGGTGCGTAGCAAATTTACGAAAGCGGGCGTGATGCCCCGTATCTATAAAAAGAGAGATTACGGATACGAGTTCATTTTCTACAAAATACCCAAAATGAAATCCCGCATCATCTTCGGGTACTTTCACAAAGTCGAGTGACTGCTCAGGCCACAAAACCTGATGACGAAGTGGGTAGGTATCAGCAGCGGTTATTTCACGAATCATGACCAAAAACAATTGCGGCACTGCCTTTGGTGACAGTGCCGCAACTTTAATTTTGTGTACTAAAAATCCCCTCAGGGTCGCATTTTTTGGAGAGCAGTTCTTTCATAAATTCATAATCTAGAAGCTCAGCATCTAAGAGCCGAGTTTTATGAAGATTAGCCCACGCAGCATCATAGTTTTCTTTATGGTATTCAAGGACCGATTTTTTGAGGTAGGCATTGGCATTGGTGCTATCGATTCGTAGCACTCTACTCAAGATTTGGTCAGCCTCTATCAACTCCCAATTGTCTTTGCTGTCTTTGAAATGGATCAAATCTACCGTAGCTAAATCTACCAAAAGCCCTACATTCATGGAATCGATATCAGCGCCTTTTCGGAGCATTCTTTCGGCATCTGTAAGGCGGCCTTGATGATAGCACATCACTCCCAATCCCCACAAACAATCACTGTTTTTATTGTCGAGGAGATAGGCCAAATTGAAACGATAGCAGGCCGTATCTAGCTCTCCTTCTTGTAGATAATCCCAACCACGAGCCGAAAAAAACTGACTTGCCTCGCTACGACTTGCAAAATTTTGGTCACAATCATTTAAGAAATGTATTTCAAACTCTATTTGTTCTACACTCTTACTCGTTTCTCCAAAAAGAGGAAGCAGATGAGGGTTTTTGACAGCAGGAGCGGATTCTTTTGCTACTTGTGTGCTAGTATCGGCAGGGCGGCTACTACTCACAAATTGCATGGCTTGAGCCGATGCTACCACAGGGGCTAAGATTGCCCAAAAGGACCCCAATACAAAATGACTAAGTGACAATATCTCTTTCATACGCTACCAACTCATCAGAACGTCATAAAAAACGTTTCATTCTTCACATTATTATCCCAATCCTCACTTTTTTCGTTTGTTACCGTTTTTTTTTGGCGATAGGGTTTGCTTTTTTTTAGGCTTCGAATCTACAAATTTTTTATGTTTCTTTTCATGAAATGCTCCTTTAAAATTTGGGTCTTCTTTGCGACGCTGATTGTCGAGTTCGCGAAGCATTTCCTGTTTTTCCTCAAAGGGAGTTTCGGGCACTTCTACGTTTAGGGGCATAGAAGTCCGTGGAATCTTCATTCGAATGATTTTCTCAATTTTGGCAATATGATATTCATCCGACATGGTTACAAAAGTAACGGCTTTTCCTTCTTGATTGGCACGTCCCGTACGTCCAATACGGTGCACATAATCTTCATAGATAAGGGGTACATCAAAATTAACGACATGACTTACCATCGTGACGTCGATTCCACGAGCAGCAACATCCGTAGCGATTAAGATACGAACATTGCCTTCCTTAAAGGCTTCCATAGCATTGATACGCGTATTTTGGCCTTTATTAGCATGGATTACCCTCACTTCATCTTCTGAAACTACCTTGCGTTTCAAAAATTTGTAAATATTCTCCGCTGCTTCTTTTGACCGTACAAAGACCATTCCGCGCTGAAAAACCGCTGCATCCTGAACAAGATGCTCCAACAAATTGATTTTGGTTCTAAAGTTGGGTACTTCAAAAATCACCTGCGCTACGCGTTCGGCGGTGGTGGCTTGGGGGGTCACTTCTACGCGAACGGGTGCTTCTAAAAAATTTTCAGACAAGCGCTCAACCTTAGGTGGGAAGGTAGCCGAGAAAAGCAAATTTTGTCTTTTGCGGGGAATTACCTCCAAAATTCGATTGATTTGGGGCATAAAACCCATATCCATCATCTTGTCGGCTTCATCAAGAATCAAAGTCGAAAGCTGCTTGACTACAATCTCCCCTCTCAAGTACAAATCCATAAAACGCCCTGGGGTAGCCACGATAATATCTACTCCTTTTTGGATATTTTCAATTTGCGTTTTGGGACCTAAACCACCATACAATGCGACACACCTCAAATCCGTATATTTGCCTAATACGCCAATCGCTTCGTGGATTTGCATTACCAATTCGCGCGTAGGTGCCAAAATAAGTGCCCGAGGAGTCTGTCCTTGGGCGTATTTGATACGCATCAACAAAGGCAATACATAGGCGGCGGTTTTGCCTGTACCTGTCTGTGCAATTCCCAATACATCATGCCCTTGCAATGCCAACGGAATGGCCTGCTCTTGAATAGGCGATGGAGTTTCGTATCCGGCCTCTGCTATGGCATTGAGGAGCTGTCGGTTGAGGTTAAAATCTTCAAAAGTCATCGAAATCAATTTAATTCAAATAAAGAAAAGACGTTAGCTTTACGTACGCTTTCTTGTGCTTGGTTGTCCAAAACTCAAACAAAACCTACTCAATCCTATGGAAGGAATTGTTTTTAAATATTTATTTATAAAAACAAATTAAACAACTGAATATCAATCATATAATACATCATTAATTATTCAAAAACAAAATCTATTCGTTGTTCTTTATTCTTTCTAACGCACTCAATTCCAAATACATTCAAAGTTACAAGAAGTTTTGTTACGAATAGCCCAACGAAAATCTTAACTTTGTGACCGAAAAGTCACTTATTCATCCGCTTAGTTACTCCATCTTAGATTATATATGAAATTCGGCGTAGTAGTATTTCCAGGCTCCAATTGCGACGATGACACCGTTTATACCTTACGGGTCAATTTAGAACAAGAAGTTGTTAAACTTTGGCACAAAGACCACGACCTCCAAGGTTGCGATTTTATCATTTTGCCGGGTGGTTTTTCGTACGGTGACTATTTACGTACGGGAGCGATTGCCCGCTTTTCTCCTATCATGAACGAAGTAATCGCCCACGCAAATCGGGGAGGATATGTGATGGGGATTTGTAACGGATTTCAGATTTTGGCCGAAGCAGGGCTCGTACCGGGGGTATTGCTACGCAACAGTTCTCAACGCTACATTTGCCGCAATGTATATTTGAATCCACAAAGCAAATCAACAATCTTGACGGCAGGTCTCGACCGCTCTGCTTATAAAATTCCGATTGCACACGGAGACGGACGGTATTTTGCAGATGAGGATACGCTCAAAAGCCTTAATGACAACGATCAAGTATTGTTTAGATATTGTGACGCCAATGGTCTTATCACCGAAGCCGCCAATCCTAATGGGAGCTTAGAAAACATAGCAGGGGTATCTAACGCTGGTAAAAATGTGTTTGGAATGATGCCTCACCCCGAAAGAGCCTCTGATGATGCGCTTGGCAATGCCGACGGGCGTTTTATTTTAGAGCAACTTTTGGCCGTAACCGCCTAAAAATTAAAATTCTAACAATAAAAAACGCACATGAGAATTCTTATGTGCGTTTTTTATTGTTAGAATGAATATCCAACGGCAATATTAAAAACAAGGTTTTCTTTGCGCCAGCTTTTGTTTCTAAAATCAAACTGATTGAATACCCATCTTTCAGTTTCTGGAAGCCAAGGTTTACGGAAAGGCGTGGCCAAATCTAAACGTAACAACACAAAAGGCGTAACAATCCGCAGCCCTAATCCTCCTCCTACGGCTACTTGTTTGTAAAATTGATTGGTAAATACCGCATTATCTTCTGGGAGATAAAACGAATCATCATAATTGCGGTACATCCATATATTGCCTGCATCCACAAACATCGCTCCTTCAAAATATTGGCTAAATCTTAACCGTAATTCAGTACTCGCTTCCAAACGAATATCCCCAAAAGAAGCGTTTCCAAAAATACTTGCCGTAACCGAGTCGGGCTGATAGCTTCCAGGGCCTAAGGTGCGCGCCCTAAAAGCCCGAATACCGTTGGTTCCTCCCCCAAAATACTGTTTAAACTGCGGCATTGATAATGAATTGCCATAAGGAATCCCGACACCTGCCAATACACGACTGGCCCATTTCATAGTTTTACTCACCTCTCGATAATAACGCATCTCAAAATCGAAGCGAGCGTATTGTTCATAAGGAATTCCAAATACCATTCCTACTTCTTCCCGACCTTTGGCAAGTAGCCCAGCGACATTACCAGCAATATCGATTCCGCCAGTAAATACAAAGTTGTTTTTACTCAATGGCCGAGGCGTCGGCGTATACGTAACATTGTATTGAGCTCCTAAAATGAGCCTATTTTCCAAAATCCTGAAATAACGAAGCAAATCTTGAGGTTTGGCAAAGGGGTCTGTAATCAAATTCAAAAATGCTTCTCCATTGATATTAGTAGGCTGTACTATATTGAGCGCAATAGGCAATAAGGTATGCTCAAACTCGGTGCTTTTGCGCCAGCTATACCCCCAATTGAACTTAATGGAGGTTTGGGTATAAAGCCCCTGCTGAGTCAGCCGCTCAAAACCTGTGGTCAAGGTTGTTTTGGGAAGACCTTGGCTTTTTTCGGGTCTCACTCGATAAAAAGGGAGTACAAATCTTGGAAAAGACAATTCGGCCTCAAAACTTGTACGATAAAAATCTCTGACATTGGAGTTGCGATTACCCCCAAGTTGTACATCCAAACCAGCTGTGGCATTGAGACGAAGCTGCTCCGCTCCTCGAAAAAGATTTCGATTGAGCCAGGTTAAGTTAAACTGAGTACCTGTAAGGTTATTAGACTTAGTCACCGCACTGATTTCAGCGCGAAGCGTTTTCTTTTTGAGCGGAGTCAGATAATAATATACATCCAAAAAAGCCGAATCGGAGCGCGGAACTAGTTCAAATTGATTTTTGACAAACTTAAAATTTTTGAGGTTGATGAGTCGCGAAAGTGATACATCATGGACTTCGCTGCTGTACATCGTCCCTCTACGAAATCCAATAGCATCAAAAAAGATTCTTGGTTTGTACGCCTGGGAAGGGTCTACAATTCGGACACCGCTTCTTCGTCCTACCAGACTCGGGACAGTATCTTTTTTCAGGCTTCCATTGTCAGAAATAACGTAAATGTTTTGAATAAAATACGTTTTTAGAGCCAACTGTGTCGTGTTAGGTTTAAGCTCTACGTACAAATTTACCTTATGGGTATTAAGATTGGTATCAGCTTTGACAATGAGGTAATCGGGCCGAAAATAATAAAATCCCTGCTTTTTAAGTTCACGTTCTACACGGTTTCGTTCTTCTTCAATCACACTCAACCGATACGGATTTCCTGCTTTGAGGAGTGTTTTTGGGGAAACATCACCTAGACTTTTGGAAAAAACGCTGATGTTTGAATCAGGCTTTACAAACTGTACACTATTGATAGTATAGCGATGTTTCAGATATACCGTATAAGTCGCCTTTGATTTACGCTTGCTTTCGGTCAGCTCGCCCGTAGCGCTAGATCTAAAATAACCTTCATTGTTGAGATAATTGCCAATGATAGCACTGTTGGTGGTGACAGCCCGACGACTCGCAAATACTGGGGGTTCCCCAAATCTCTTTCGAAACCATCCACGAAAGCTTTTTTCTTTTTTAGGCTCTCCCAATACATAATACAACCATACTTTATAGGGAAACCCTAGCAGCATCGTATTGGGCTTGGGCCTTATGATAGGCTCTATTTCTTCTTTTACTGTTTTTGACACTTTAGCTGCCATGCCCGAATCCGCCACCATTTTTACTTCAGCACCTGTGTATATGCTCTCATTAGGAGGCAAATAACGCGAAACCGAACAGCTAGAAAGCCATACCGCCAACAACACAAAAAAGATATTGCATACTCTAATCACGCTTAGCTCAGTTTTCTAAAACTATTTTTTGAAAATTTCCTTTATTTTATCGTAATCCATTACTACCGCAAAACTCACTCCTGTTTCCACAATAAACCCTTCCAAAACCGCCTGATATTGGTTTTTTCGATAAGCACGGAAGGCATATCGGCCATCACGAGTAAGGTTATAATTGATATTGACATTGTCAACAATCTCCGTCGAACGGGCGGCTCTTGCTCCGTTTTCAATCTCAAAATTACGTCCCACATTGACAGTAAGGCGGTCGTCCAAAAACGCTTTGCTCAAGCCCACATTCAAATCCGTTTGGGCGGCATTACCAGTAGCTGTAGCTACCGAAGTAGAGTTCAGATTAAAATCCAACTTCACGCCTTTTATCAAGTCAGAAGCTAACATATTGAGCTGATCAGTAAGAAGTTTACTTACACTTTCGCGGGCGATAAGCTCAGGATTGACATTGGAAAAGAAATCGGAAGATTGCTCTCCAGAGAATTTATTCAAAACCAACAATGAAAAAACTTGCTTGTTCATCATTACGGCATTGTTTCTCATTTCGCCAAAAATATTATCGTTATTTAGCTTACTAAGATCATCACTTGATAGTTTAGTAGCATCAGGACGTATATCAAAACTGATTTGCGGTTTTTCTAAGCTTCCTTGCATTTTGAGCAATACTTGTAGTGGCACTTTACCATATTTGGCTGCATCAGCGTTAAGTGCCCTTAGGTCGGCAGTAACAGGATACACCGCCGTAATGTCCACATCAGCTTTCATGGGGTCGCCGGCCCAAATAAGACGGCTGCCTTTTTCGATGGTAAATCCACGCTTTAAGATTTCAAATGTCAAATCATAAGAACCTTGCGTGATTTCATAAAGTCCTAAAATAAACACTTGCCCACTTTCCGAAATTCCGGCATTAAGCTGAGCATTTCCCCTTACTTTTAGATTATCACCGTTGAGTTCATCCACCACAATAGTCAGCTGCGAACGGTCATCGGCTTCTAGATTGAGTGATATCTCAGAGCTATAATGTGGCGCTTCTTCCTTGGTGCTATCTACTACCATAGCGGCAGGATTTTTGAGATTGACAAATTCTACAATTCCTTCGGCGGCATTTTCTCCAAGTGATTCATCAGGTAAAATAACCGTAATATCACTTCCTTCTTTCAACTTCACTGACCCATCAATCGTAGGTGTAGTGCCTACGCCTGCTACGTGTAGATTTGCATCTACGATACCTTTCCCGTAAAAGAATTCGTTTTCTTTACGGGTGGCATTGAGTACCGTAAAATTCTTCCCTGCTATATTGAGATCATAAGCTACTTGGGGCACCTTGGCTATATTGATTTTACCATCGATTTGCAAAGGCTGATTGGTGGTATCACTCACTATAAATTTCTGAAGGAGGATTTCTGAACCCTTAAATTGCAAATCGCTTTTGTTGATTCGATAAGTGGCGCCCAGTTGGGTCACATTAAAAGAAACACTATCAAAAGCCATTCGCCCCTCGATCTGAGGCTTGTCAATCGCCCCTCTGATAGTAGCTTGACCCGACAGACTTCCTTTCGTACGGCGCAACTGCCCTACACTAAACGCCTCTACGGTTTGCATCCCTAAGCGAGCAATGTCTAGTTTTAAGTTAAGCGGATTTTTGTTTTTAAGAAGGTAATTACCAGTAAGCCTTACATCATTTTGGGGACTTTGAAGAGTGGCTTCAGCAGCAATATTATCAGCCGATTGATTATCAGCTTTCACCTTCAAGTCTCCTATCAAGATATCTGTAAACTTAAGATTACGAATCGAAAAATTGCCCGTAAAAACAGGCGTTTGAGTATAGTTTTGCAGAAGTACATTTCCTGCCAATACCCCTCCTACCAGCATAGAATCGGCGGCAATCGCTACCAATGGCCGCAAATTGAGACTATCCATTTCTACTCTGATAGGCTCATTGGGAATATTTGTCTCGCTATTTATGAAAAGTCTCTGACGGTTTTGGGTCAGTAAAAATTGCTTGACCAATAGTCCTTCTTTACCAAATTGAACATATCCCGTAGAATCGGCCTGCCAAGGCTTGTAATCTAAAAGCAACGCCCGTCGACGCAACTGCAAGCGATAATTGCTCCCCACCGCCGCAAGTGCTCCTTCTACTCCATGCCGGTCTTTATCAAGCGAATCTTTGAGCACAAGATTAAAACCTACGATGTTATTAGCAATTTGTCCTTCTAAGTCGGTACGTTTTATTTGGTAGGTATCATACGTAATTTTGTCAATGTGAGTATGGTATTGGGCTTTATTGTTAGCGCCTGCTATGTTAAAGGTAGCCTTTTCGACGGTTGAGCTATCGTACTCTATCAAAGGCGCCACGAGGCTTATTTTTAAAGTAGTATCTTGCTGACTATTGAGCTGCATCGAAAACCTAACGGTATCCATTTTGGTAAGCTCTGGTACAAAAGCTTTAATAGCAGGGTGGTTGGCTACTTTTCCATCCAATACAAGCTGGTAAGGTGCTGTAATAGGTTTGTATTTGACATCAGGAATTGCAAAATACCGATTGATTTCGGTCAACACTATATCCGCCAATTCGGCATAGCGAAACTGTCCAGTAGCTTTTGCTTTCACAAAAGGAGCTTCTATGAGAGCTAAACGTTGTCCATTTTGATTCTCTAATCTTACTTGCACCTCTTGAAGAGGTATTTCTTTACCGTCCTGTATCAGCACGCCATTTTCTACGCTCAAAGTTCCGCGAGGGTCCTCTGGATTGGTAGATGAAAAGTCTGCTTTAATCTTTCCTTTTATTCCCAAATCCTCAGTGTATAAATTCAGCGGTTTGAAGCGTAGCTTTTCAATCTCTACTTCCGATTTTACGACCGGAAATTCTGTGCTCAAATCAGCCTGCGCCGAAAGCCGTAGGGTAGCATTTGCATCCTCTATGTCGGCTTTAAAATCTGCCACTTGCTGCCGATAAGTGCCCGAAAGATTAAGGTTATTATAAGTATATCCTTTGATATCAGCACTCTCAAGGGTCCCTTTCAAATCAGCTTGCAGCGTTTTTGGATCAATGCCTTGTCCATCTACAGTTACCGACAACGACAACTTGCCCAACTGCTCTGGGGGCTGTTTCAGCAATTTTCCTGCATTAAATTCTTTTAAAACTAAGGTTCCTTGATAAGCTTGATTTTTGGCTTTTGCAAAATTTTTCAAATTGCCGTCAAAAGTTGCTCCTCCCAAATCTGATTCCAACTGAGTATTGATATTGAGGTCATCGGCTTTACCTTTGACCGTACCATTCATGGCCAATCGGCCTGGTATGTCAATCGATGTAGGCAGCGCATCTTTAGGCAAAAGTCGTTCGATGTCAGCCTTGGTAGTAGCTAGTTCGCTTAGTTTTAAGTCTAATACCACTTTTGTAGGCTCAGGTAATCCCGCTATTCTACCTTCCATTTTTAGACGCGTCCCTTGCAAAGTGCTTATATCTATTTTTTTCAAAATAAAATTATTCACTTTCCCTTCTACCACGCCATTGAGTTGAACCACGGCATTAGGATTTTTGTCAAAGGGAGGAGTTTTACGAAGCGACGGCATCCAAGTCAACACATCCTTAAAACCTAGCTTGCTATCCTGAAGGTTGATTTCTAAAGCTACATTTCCGATATTTTTTGATAATTCTTCAGGGGAACGATAGCGGAGTATGGCTTTGTTACGAAGGGTTGTTTCATTGGTTTGTACCAACAGATTTTGAAGAGACGCTTGCGTATCCGAATACACAAAGTTGGTTTGAAACTGCCGTAACACAAACCCTCTTTTCTCGGCCATACTAGCAGATTTGAGCTTACCTTCGATAAAATTTGGGGTAAATTTAAAATCTTCAAGTAATGTATTGACTTGGCTAAGGTCTACATCCAAGCTATCGGTTTTATACACCAAACTTGAATTGTTTAAGGCTAGTTTTTTGAGTGATACGGCTAATTTTTCTAAAAACAACTGTTCACTTTCAAGCTCCAAAGTCCCAATTCTTGCCCCGGTTTTGAGTTTTTGAGTTTCATCCACATAATTTAACTCATAGTTTTCCACCCGGATTTTGCCCAGCTTTATATCTAAAGAATCAGAAGGCGAAGAGATGACCACCACACTATCGGATGCTACCGGACCGGTGCGAAGCGGCGCATACATTCTCACGGAGCCTTTGCCTTCATTTAGCACTGTAGTACTCAAATGATAACGATTATAAGAAGGATTGAAAGCCGAAAAGGTCACTTTTGAATCCTTGAGCCACAGCTTCGCATCGGTCCCGATGAGGGCATCGCGGTATTGTAAGTTGACGTTTTTGAGGGATATAGCATCAAGACGCATCTCCAAAGGGGTCGATGCCGTGTCAGGAGCAGCATCTGGACTTGCAAAAGCTTGCGTAATAAAAGCAAAATTGAAAGTAGTATCAGGCAAAGTTCGGTGGACATTCAGTACAATATTTTCCAATTGTATTTCATTGATACCCACTTTATTTCTTAGCAGCCCCCAAACATCCAAATCCACAAACAAACGCCCTCCCGACAACAACGTATCCCGGTGTTTGTCTTCCAAATACACCTCTTTTAACTCTATCCAGTCGGGCAATTGAAACCTCACTTGAGCTACTTCTACCCGCGTTTGGAGTTTTTGTCGCAAATAGGACACTACCCGACGCGTAAGCCAGTCTTGGCCTGCTCCCGTTTGCAACCAAACAATAGCAGTCCCAAAAACTAGCAATAGCCCAAGGAAAATAAATAGGAGGATTCTACCGACTTTTCTCAAAATGCTATAAAATGCTAACACTGCGCTTCTAAAAGCACATAGTTAAGGTGGATAATTTGGGAAATAAATTATTCTACTACTTCACAAAAGAGTCATCGGGGAGTTTGGCGTTGAACTCTATTGTAGTAGTTACTTTCATTGTTTTTTTATCGATGCTACTCACAAACGTCGATTCAGAAGGATATGACAATCCATAAGCTGACTTAGTGTATTGAGTATGGTCTCTAGTCTGGATTTCATTGGTAGGTAGCGTCAGCTTTTCTCTAATTAATTCTCCTTTGAGAGCATCAAAATAGAGATTGTATTTTACGCCTTTGCCTTCCAATTCTACGTTATAAGCCTGCTTTCCATTGATGGTTTCTTGGCCCACTACAGTAGCGATGTAACCTTTTTGGGCATAATTGTAAAAAGGAACCAGAATGTCGCCTAATTCCCGACGCATTGTTTCTTTTTCTTTATCGCTTAAGGCGCTTGTTTGGAATTGGGTCACTTTGTCACGGCTTCCAATAGGTATCTTTACCCAGCCATCGGTGCCTTTCATACCATATACAAAATCGCGCTTCATGATAGTCCGAATTTTGGACATTGCTTGAAGTGGCATAGAGCCCCTTATTTCTAAATCGTAGTCATTGGCGGTGCCCGCCCGATAAGCTTGCTTGATAGAATAGGTCTGAACGCCATCCCAAAGTGCCTTACCACCCGTAGCGGTATAATACTTGTTAAAGATGCTGTCGGCTGGAATGCTTGTTTGGGCAATGACACTCACTTGAGTGGCCGCTACAATCAAAAGAGTTTGGAGGTAATGTTTCATAGGTAAAAAGATTTTTGGATAAATAACTCCAAAAATATTGGTTTATGATATTTAAATTCCTAAAAAATCGTGCCAAACAAAAAGCCCCTTGGACAGGGGCCTTCTATTATACCAAAAAATTTTAGTCGTTTGGGATATTTCTAAAATCGAACTCAAAGCAATTAATTTTGGTAAGTTACTGCTTTTACCGCATCAATTGTACGCTTTACATTAGGCAATATCGCTTCAATCAATGTAGGTGCATAGGGCAATGACACGTCCATGCTGTTGACACGAATGACAGGCGCATCAAGATAATCGAAAGCTTTGCGCTGAATCATATATGCCAGCTCTGAAGCAATCGACGACAATGGCCATGCTTCTTCTACTACTACACAACGATTGGTTTTCTTTACAGAATTGATAACTGTGTCATAATCAATAGGGCGGACAGTTCTTAAATCAATAAGTTCTGCATTGATACCCATTTTAGAAAGCTCTTCGATAGCAGGATTTACCACGCGAGGAATCATCTTTCCAAAAGAAACAATCGTCACATCACTTCCTTCTTTTTTCACTTCCGCTTTACCCAATGGAATGATATATTCTTCTTCGGGCACTTCGCCTTTGTCACCATACATCAACTCTGACTCCATGAAAATCACCGGGTCATTGTCACGAATAGACGCTTTAAGCAAGCCTTTGGCATCATATGGATTAGCAGGAACGACCACCTTCAAGCCAGGTGTATTGGCATACCAATTTTCAAAGTTTTGTGAGTGCTGCGCTCCCAATTGCCCCGCATTACCGGTAGGTCCCCGAAATACGATAGGGCAGCTATATTGCCCACCCGACATAGAAAGGATTTTAGCGGCCGAGTTGATTACTTGGTCGATAGCTACCAAAGAGAAATTGAAAGTCATAAACTCAATGATAGGGCGCAGTCCGTTCATACCCGCTCCTACTCCAATACCCGCAAAGCCCAATTCGGCGATAGGGGTATCAATAACTCTCTCTGGCCCAAATTCGTCAAGCATTCCTTGACTCACCTTATAGGCTCCATTATATTCGGCAACTTCTTCTCCCATCAAGAATACGCTCGCATCACGGCGCATTTCTTCAGATAGGGCCTCACGCAAGGCTTCACGGAAAAGTATTTGTCTCATTGTATGTCTAAAATTCGGATTTGAGTTGAAAACGGGCGTAAAAATAGGAATTTTTTGCAAAAATGGTCTAACCAAACCAGCGATACTCCAAAATCACCACCTCTAAAATAACAATATCTTTGATTTTGTACCAAATTGAGGCCTTTTTCAGAGAGTTAGGCATCTATTGGTTTTAGGTATATTTTTAGGTTCTTTTTGGGACGTAACGTTACCAGGGGGTCAGGTTCTACTTTTTCTGTATTGTCCAAAACAAAATCATACTTTTGAATTAATACCGCTATCACAATTTGCATCTCCATCCATGCGAAGTTGTTGCCGATACACATTCTAGGACCTCCCCCAAAAGGAATGTAAGCATAAGTAGGTCTACTTTTGGTGGGTTCGGGCAAAAAATGATCTGGATCAAAATCATTGGGTCTTTCCCAATAATCAGGATGGCGATGAAGCAAATAAATTGAAATGAGCACAAAAGAGTTGGCCTGAATAGGATACCCACTCAACAAATCGCTCTTTAGAGCTTTCCTTCCCATGATCCACGCCGGAGGATATAATCGCATCACTTCTTGTACTACTTGTAAGAGGTACTTGAGTTCACGAATATTTTCGAAAGTAGGCGTTCCGTTTTTACCCAGCACCGCGTTTAGCTCCTGCCTCATCTTAGCTACTACCTCAGAGTGCTGGGCTAGCAAATACAAGGCCCATGAAAGAGCATTGGCGGTAGTTTCGTGCCCTGCCATAAATATCGTGGTGACCTCGTCGCGGAGTTGTTTGTCGGTCATGGTCTCGCCAGTTTCTTCATCTTTGGTATGAATGAGCATATCGAGCAAGTCATCATATCTTACTTTTGGGTTTCTTTTCAATTCTTGTCGACGTGCATCAATAATATCATAGATGATTCCCTCCACTTTTTGGACCGCACGCTTAAAGCGCCGATTGGCGGGAGTAGGAAACGAAAGTGGAAAGCGAACAAAACTTTTTAGAATATCATCGGCATAGTGCATGATGTCGTTGAGAGCCTCCGAAATTCCCTCCAATCGATGTTTGACATCTGCACTGAAGAGTGCTTTCGTGACGATGCCTAGCGTTAGATTTAGTATATCTTTTGTGATATCTATTGGTATATTTTCTTTTTCAGACACCCACTTATCCAACAGACCTTTCGTTTCGCTCCCCATCATTTCTACCATTAGAGCGAGGCGTTGTTTGTAAAAAGCAGGTTGTGCCAATTTACGCTGCCGCCGCCAAAAATCACCTTCGCTTGTCAATAAACCATTCCCTAAAAAAATAGCCAATACCGAATAGGCTTCACTTTTATGATAGTTGCGGTTGTTTTCTTGCAGCACATGTTTGACGTCCTCAGGAGTAAGTACCAAATGAAACTCCCTTCCGACGAGGCTCAGTTTTACCACCTTTTCATGATGATAACGGCTTTGGATTTTTTCTAGAAACCCAAGTGGATTCTTAACAAATGCCAAGGTGTGCCCTACCCAAGGGAGCTTGTGGGCCGCTGCGACTGCTTGAAGTTTTTTTTGTTTTGACAACATTTAAAAGGCATTTTTTAGTAATTTTGGGGCGTATACTTCCTTCATTAGTTTACTTTCTTTTAAATTTACTTTAAAAGAGCTAAACAAATCGTTAAAAAGCCCAGATAGGCGTAGCCCTAAACGCACAAATTGGCGTATTGGTATTGAAATAAGAGGGTTTTTAAAAAATCTATCCCAACTAACAGTAAAAAGTTATAGAAATGGGCTTACTTTTGCAGTAAATTTGTAAAAATATCCTAATAATTTTCAATAAAACCTAACTACAAACATCCACTTTAACCTCATACAAAATGAGAAAAATTATTTTGTTTTCCTTATCTGTTCTTTTGTTTGCATCTTGCAATAAGAAACAATTAGCTCAATTAACCAAAGACAAAGCTGAGCTTCAAGCCTTGCTCGACAAAAACAAAGCTGATTGTGACGCGCTTACTGCCAAACTCAAAAATGACGTGAGCGATTTGCAAGGCCAAATCAAATTGAAAGATGGCGACATCACCAATGAAAGAGCAAAATTGAAAGCTCTTGAAGATGAAATCGCTTACTTAAAGCGTACCAACACCAACTTGCTTGACCGTCTTTCTGACTTGTCAATTGTAAGTAAAGATGGTGCCGAAAGTATCAAAAAATCATTGGATGCACTTAACCGCCAAAGTTCTTATATCCAAGACCTTAACTCTAACTTGCGCCGCAAAGATTCTCTTAACTTGGCACTCGTGATGGCACTTAAGCGCTCTTTGGAAAATATCAACGATGAAGATGTAAACATCGAAGTGAAAAAAGGAGTTGTTTATGTCTCTCTTTCAGACAAAATGTTGTTTAAGTATGGTAGCTACGATATCACTTCACAAGCTGAAAGTGTGTTGGGTAAAATCGCTAAAGTCGTAAACGACCGCAAAGACTTCGACATTTTGGTAGAAGGCCATACCGACAATATTCCTTACAACAGTGCCTCAGTATTGGAAGACAACTGGGATTTGAGCGTGAAGCGTGCTACTTCAGTGGTACGGTCACTTCAGAAAAAATACGGAGTTGCCCCTGAGCGTATGACTGCGGGTGGTCGTGGCGAATTTGTCCCCAAAGTCGCTAACTCTGACACCAAAAGCCGTAGCGTAAACCGCCGCACTGAAATCATCATCTTACCAAAATTGGATCAATTCTTCCAATTGTTTGAAGCTGGTAAGTAAACTTTATAAAGTAAGGTTTTAGGTCCTTGCTTGTATGCGAGCGATGTCTTTTGGGGCATCGCTCGTTTTTTTGTTAGAAATACATAACTTCGTAGTGATTTTTCGTTATTTTAACATGAAGTATAAACACTCAATCGACCTGCCACAAACTTTTCTTTGGATTTGACAACCATGAAACATTTACGTAAATTCTCTTTAGCCGCTGTTTGTGTTGCTGGATTGGGATTTTTTGCCTTCCGCAACGATGAGCGTTTTTTTGAAATCGCTCGTAACTTAGATATCTACGCTACCCTGTTCAAAGAACTGAACCGCTATTATGTAGACGAAATCAATCCCAACAGACTTACCAAAATGAGCATAGAGTCGATGCTCAAAAACCTTGACCCTTACACTAATTTTTATGCCGAAGATGAGATAGAAGACTATCGTACCATGACCACAGGTCAGTACACGGGTATTGGAGCGGTGATTTCGAGCGTCAAAGGCAAAAATATCGTTTTTTCAATTTTGGATGACTCCCCTGCCGAAAAATCAGGCTTGCACATTGGAGACGAAATCGTCAAAATCGACGGGATAGACCTAACGACTCGCAAAGATGCCAACCCCGACAAACTCATGAAAGGACAGGCGAATTCGTCCGTCAAATTGACGGTCAAAAGAGTAGGTAGCAAAGAGCCAATCGACATCAATGTGACGCGTGAATTTGTGAAAACAGGAAATGTTCCTTACTATGGAATGCTCAACGACGAAGTGGGCTATATCGACCTCAAAGATTTCAACCAAACCGCTGCTCGCGAAGTAAAAACAGCTTTAATCGAACTGAAAGGCAAGGGGATGAAGAAACTGGTCTTGGATGTACGCGAAAACCCCGGTGGGCTGCTAGACCAAGCCGTTTTGATTTGTAATCTCTTTATCCCTAAAGATGCAGAGGTGGTATCAAACCGGGGGAAGGTAACAGAGTGGAACAAAACCTACACGGCTCCCATGGCTCCCGTAGATACCGATATTCCGTTGGTAGTATTGGTAAACGGCCGTAGTGCCTCAGCTGCTGAAATTGTATCGGGCGTAATGCAAGACTACGACCGTGGCGTGTTGATTGGACAACGTACTTATGGCAAAGGTCTCGTCCAAACGACCCGCGACTTATCCTACAATACCAAGCTCAAAGTAACCGTCGCTAAATATTACATTCCAAGTGGCAGATGTATTCAGGCAATTGATTATAGTCATCGCAATGCCGACGGTAGTGTTGGTAAGATTCCAGATTCTCTTAAAGTCGCCTTCAAAACTCGCAATGGTCGCGTGGTATATGATGGCGGTGGCGTAGAACCAGATATAGTGACAGAGCTTCCCAGTCGCTCACCCATTGTCACTAGTCTCAGTGCCAAAGGTCTTATTTTTGATTATGCTCTCAAATACCGTGCTGACCATCCGACTATCAAACCCGCCAAAGAGTTTGAACTTAGCGACAGTGATTATCAAAACTTCGTAACTTGGCTCAAAGACAAGGAATATGACTATACAACCCAAGTAGAGAAAGATTTGTCGGAGCTGGAAGCATCGGCTAAGAAAGAAAAATATTTTGATGCCATTCAAGAGCAGTTCAAAGCCCTTAAAACCAAACTTACCCACAGTAAAGACGCCGATTTGGCCAACTTCAAAAAAGAAATCAAACACACTTTAGAACGCGAAATCGTATCTCATTACTATCTCCAAAAAGGAGAAAGGGAATTTGTGTTTCGAAACGACCCAGAAGTAAAAACGGCCCTAGAGTTGTTTAAAGATTCATCACGGCATGCTAAAATCTTGCAAGGGCAAAAATAAATAATCGACATTTTACAATGTTTTATATAAACAAAGCCGCTGTCAATTGACAGCGGCTTTGTTTATATAAAAAGAAAAAGTGGCAAGTTATTCGGGCGTAACATACGCAGCGGTGATACCACCGTCTACCAAAAACTCTGTACCCGTCACATAAGAAGATTCATCAGAGGCAAGGTAGAGGGCCGCATAAGCCATTTCTTTGGCTTCGCCAAAACGTCCCATAGGAATATGAACCAAGCGACGCTGTTTTTTCTCTTCAGTATTCAAAAATTTCATCAACAGCTCAGTCCGCAGTGGGCCAGGACAAAGCGCATTAACACGGATATTTTCACGAGCATGAATCACCGACAGTTCACGACTCATCGACAATACCGCTCCCTTACTAGCAGTATAGGCGATTTGGGGAGTAGCAGCACCCAACAATGCTACAAAAGACGCTGTATTGATGATACTCCCTCCTCCAGCACGACGAAGGGCAGGAATAGCATATTTACATCCAAAAAAGACTCCTTTTACATTGATATTCATAGTGAGATCCCACACTGATTCTTCAGTTGTGATGGCATTGTCATCATCACTGTGCATGATACCCGCATTGTTGAAAATGATGTTGAGCTTGCCAAAAGTTTGTTCTGCAAAAGCCACCATGTTTTCACAATCAGAAGCTTTAGAAACATCGGTACGAATATAGGCCGCTTTTCCGCCTTGTTTTTCGATGAGTTCTACGGTTTCTTTAGCAGCTTCGTTGATATCAGCCACCACCACTACAGCTCCTTCTTGTGCAAATAACAATGCCGTTTCGCGGCCAATTCCGCTGCTGCCACCCGTAATAAGGGCTACTTTATCTTTAAGACGCATAATATAATTTAGATGTTATCAATTGATTTATAGTAAAATGCAGGTTTTTAGTCACTGTTGATACGTATATTACTCTGAGAAGAGTCAGGTTTACTATTGAAATTTATAAATAAAGTTCTTGAACTTAAGCAAAGGCTTTTATAAACGCATACTTGCAGGAATCATCCCCATAAAAGCTTTGTAAACTTTCAGCACTGATTCAGGGGCTGGATGCTTGGCATCTCCCCATGTGACCTTATGCTCTTTTGAACCCGTTTTCAGAATAATAAAGTATGAACTACGACTTGGGTGTTTAAAATTTATCTCCTCAAAATTCACATCTTTTAAGGCTTTAAATGCCGTCTCGATATTTTTTTTGGTTTGTTCACCTAAGACTTCAAACTCCTGAGAAGTATTCATGCGTCGATAAATTCCCCCGTCTTCAAGCAAACGATATTCTTTTTCTAATCCTCCGATGGCTTGGCCTACAATCATCTGCCGCCCCGTATAAGTAAAGGGATGTTTGGAAACCGCAAAAGGCGTAGGCTTAGCCGTATTTTCTTGGGCAAAAGATACCCAAGGAATCAAACAACAAATCAAAGGGAGGATTTTATTCATTGCCAAAATATCAGCTAATTTTTAATTCTTCTAAAGCCAACCAAGCCATCAAACCAGGACCAATCTCCAAGGCAGATTCGTCGATATCAAAAGTAGGCGTATGCACCCCCGATACGATACCCCGCGCCTCGTTGCGGGTTCCTAATCGATAAAAACACGCGTCAGTTACTTGCGAATAAAACGCAAAATCTTCTCCTGCTAGCCACAAATCCAAATCTATCACGTTTTCGGCACCCATGTAGGATACGGCAGCCGCTTTGGTACGCCGAGTAAGTTCGGGATGATTTTTGAGAAAAGGGTATCCTTTTCTAACCTCTACTTCGCAGCTTCCGCCCATGGCTTCGGCCAATCCTTGTGCTATCTTAGTGATTCGCTTCCAGCCTTCTTCTCTCCATTCTTCGTCCATACAGCGGAATGTCCCTTCTATATATACTTCATTAGGAATGACATTGGTGGCGCCATTGGCAATCACCTTACCGAAAGACAATACTGACGGTGCTGCTGGCTTACGATTACGGCTAATCACCTGCTGTAGCCCTACGATGATATGAGATGCAATCAGGATAGGATCAATGAGCGTATCAGGCATAGCCCCATGCCCCCCTTTTCCTTTTACAGTTAAGTAAAGTTCGTCGGTACTAGCCATGTACATCCCTTCTCTAAAGCCAATTTTACCTACAGGCACATTAGGGGCTACGTGCTGTCCCAAAATACTCGCAGGGGCGGGGTTTTGAAGTACCCCTTCTTTTATCATCAAAGAAGCTCCTCCAGGGATTTTTTCTTCACCGGGTTGAAAAATCAATTTTACTGTGCCCTCAAAGTCATCTTTCACTTCATTCAGAATACGCGCCGTACTGAGCAACGACGACGTATGTACATCATGCCCACAAGCGTGCATCACGCCGGGGTTTTGTGACTTATAAGAAACCTCATTTGCTTCAATGATTGGCAAAGCGTCCATATCTGCACGAAGCGCTACGACGCGACTTTCGGGGTTCTTTCCTTCAATCATTACGACTACGCCCGTATCCGCTACTCCTTCTTGGGGAGCAAGCCCCATATTTCTCAATCTTGAGGCGACAAATCGAGCTGTGTTATACTCCTGAAACGACAATTCGGGATGAGTATGTAAATGTCGACGATTAGCAACCGTATCTTCGGCATAAGCCTTGGATAAAACTTTGATTTTTTCTAACATCTTAAATAGTCTTAACTTTGACCAGACAAAACTACAAAATAGATGCGGATGACGCACTATCCACCCGTTTAGCTCCTTAAAAATCTATTTTGCCACTTTATTTTGGTACTCAAAACAATGAAAATAGGATTATTCTTTGGGTCTTTTAACCCTATTCACGTAGGTCATCTCATTATCGCCAATACCATGGCAACTTCTACCGATTTAGAACAGGTCTGGTTTGTGGTATCTCCCCAAAACCCTTTTAAAAAGAACAAGGGATTGCTGCATGAGTTTGACCGCTATGATATGGTAGACAAAGCCATTGCCGACAATCACAAACTAAAAGTAAGTGATGTAGAATTTTCGATGCCCAAGCCAAGCTATACCATTGATACACTGACCAAACTACAAGAAAAATACCCCCAGCATACTTTTAAGCTTATCATCGGAGAAGACAATTTAGCACAATTTAGAAACTGGAAAAACTACGAAGCTATCTTAGAATATTACGGATTATATGTATATCCACGCCCAAATGTCCCTCCTCATGAATTTGGAAATCACCCTGCGGTACGTTTTTTTTCAGCACCTTTATTAGATATTTCTGCTACTTTTATTCGCGAATCCATTAAAAATAGACGTTCTATTCGGTATATGGTATCGGATGTTGTGGAGGAGATGATACAAAGGAAGAAATTTTATATTTGACAATCTGCTTTGAAATACATTACTTTGCAGCGTTTTTGAACCAAACTCCTCAAAAAAATGTCAGAGATTGCAGAAAAAGTAAAGAAAATTATCGTTGATAAATTAGGCGTTGATGAGTCAGAAGTGACCGAAGAAGCTAGCTTCACCAACGACCTCGGCGCTGATTCGCTCGATACGGTAGAATTGATTATGGAATTCGAAAAAGAATTTAACGTTTCGATTCCTGATGACCAAGCTGAACACATCGGAACAGTAGGTCAGGCGGTCAAATACCTCGAAGAAAACGTCAAGTAAGCTTATTTTTCTTAATTTATAGATCCATTTTATGATTTTAAGACGAGTGGTAGTGACAGGGATGGGGGCTTTAACTCCTATCGGCAATACGCTATCGGAATACAAAGAGGGACTTTTTAGTGGTACCAGCGGGGCTGGACCTATTACCCGATTTGACGCAACTAAGTTCAAAACCCGCTTTGCCTGTGAAGTCAAGGGGCTAGACATGTCGCAGTTTATTCCCCGTCAGGAAGCCCGTAAAATGGATTTATATACCCAATTTGCGGTAGTTGCGGCCGCAGAAGCCATCAGAGATGCTGGTTTGGATGAATATCTCAAACCCATTGATTTCGAAAAAGGTATTCCGACCGATTTGCCCGTCAACCTCCATCGGGTAGGTTGTATCTGGGGTGGTGGAATTGGAGGGCTCAAAACTTTTGAAGAAGAAATCATTAGCTTCGCCAAAGGTGACGGAACTCCCCGCATCAACCCATTTTTTATTCCTAAAATGATCGCTGATAGTGCCTCAGGGATTTTATCTATCCGCCACGGTCTTTTAGGTCCTTCATACGTTACGGTATCGGCTTGCGCTTCTTCCAACAACTCCTTGATTGACGCCTTCAACTATATCCGCCTTGGCAAAATCGATATTTGCGTATCAGGTGGGTCAGAAGCGGCTATTACTCAAGCTGGTGTAGGAGGCTTCAACGCCCTCAAAGCAATGTCAGAACGTAACGATGACCCTAGTACCGCTTCTCGTCCTTACGATAAAGACCGCGACGGTTTTGTCTTAGGAGAAGGTGGTGCGTGTTTGATTTTGGAAGAATACGAACACGCTATCGCACGCGGTGCCAAAATCTACGCCGAAATCTTGGGCGGAGGTATGTCTTCGGATGCTTATCACATTACAGCTCCCCACCCCGACGGTATAGGTGCTTATATGTGCATGAAAAATGCGCTTGAAGATGCCGAAATCACCCCCGATCAGGTTGATTATATCAACACTCACGGTACTTCTACTCCTATCGGAGATCCTCAAGAAATCAAGGCTATCGAACGGCTTTTTGGTGACCACTCTTACAATATCAACATTAGCTCTACTAAATCAATGGTGGGGCACTTGTTGGGAGGAGCAGGGGCAGTAGAAGCAGTAGCGTCTATTTTGGCGATTCAAGAACAAAAAATCCCTCCAACCATCAATCACGTCACCGACGACCCGGACATTAACCCTCGGTTGAACCTGACTTTCAATGAGGCTCAATCTCGTAAAGTAAATATTGCTATCAGCAATACTTTTGGGTTTGGTGGACACAATACCTGCGTGGTATTTCGTAAATTTGAGGGATAAATAATTTTAACAGTAAGGATTGATTTTTTCAATCAAAAACTGTAGATTGTAAAAACTTTAAATTCACCCCCTTTGGCTACGGTGTTAAATCCCATTATTGATTTCTTTAAACCGGGGAATATGTCCCCCGAAAAGAAATTTAGAAAGGCCGTAGAATTAATCATCGGCGAAAAACCTTCAAATTTGGAGGTTTATCAGCTAGCTTTTCGCCATACTTCCGCTTCCAAAGAAACCAATATCAAAGGTTTTAGAGAATCAAACGAACGATTGGAGTATCTAGGCGACTCAGTACTCGGTATGGTGATAGCGGAGTACCTCTTCAAAAAATTCCCTTACAAAGATGAAGGTTTCTTAACCGAAATCCGCTCGCGGATTGTCAATCGTGAAACCCTCAATGGTATCGCTCGTAAAATCGGCCTCGACCGCCTGATTGAGTTTGACGGCAACCGCAAAGGAATGCCGCCCAATTCTTCTATGTATGGCGATGCTCTCGAAGCGCTCGTAGGTGCGGTATATCTGGACAAAGGTTTTCGTTTTACGCGGAAATTTATCACCAAAGAACTCCTCACTCACTACGATTTAGACGCACTTATCAACAACAACGCCAACTTCAAAAGCCGCCTTATCGAATGGGCACAGCGTGAAGGTAAAGAAGTACGCTTTGCGATTGTGGAAGAAAAAGGCAGCCGCCACTTCCGCGAATTTATTTCTCAAGTGACCCTTGACGGCGAGGTATTTGCCCAAGGTAGTGGCTATTCTAAGAAAAAAGCCGAACAATCGGCCGCCGAAAAAGCTTGTGAACAATTGGAATTGAAGTAATCATACTTCCCCAAATTTACTTTTTCGGGCGTCCTATTCACTCAACGTTTCTGAACATTCTCCAAAAGTTTTATCGTGTATTTATTGTTGCCCCCGCCAATGGTGCAGACTATGAAGACGCTACTTTGGATTTGCTATTTTATTTTTTTTATAGGCTCTTATAGCTCTGCTCAAAGTAAGAAAGACCCCTTCTTTTCCAGAGAAATAACCTTTAACGACACGTTAACTTTAGGTGTTCTCAATCACTATACCGAAAAAGTCCCTACTCACAGAGTCGTACATCTGTCTATGGCGGTGGTTCAGGACACTATTCTTTATCAGGTGGAGGCTATCGCCACGTTTGAGGCAATTACCGAAAGTTTTAAGCCTTTTTTTGTATTCAAGCACAAAGGCTACTTTTTCTTAGTTGACAATGGTCTCGGAAAACTAATGCAAGGAAATGAGGCGTTTGCGAAGTATCTCACCAAAAAATTAAAGAAATATTTGGTTCCCCAACAAACCGCCAAAAAGATTAGCAAAGACTTAATAGAGACTTCCTTACTTGCCTTTGACCCTCCCGTATTGTCGGTAACTTTCTCAAAAAATGGAGTAAAGCAAATCAAATGGAACGGCTTATGATAGCAGCTAGAATTATGAGGTTTTTTTGGCATCGCTGTTTATTTTAGAAGTAAAATCACAGTCAAAAAACAATATATTTAAGCTCATAGACTAATAAATTCCTTCTTCTGGAAATGCTGCCACATCTTCCATAGAATTTTTGGCAAAATCTAATTTTAGATTTTACGGATAAAAATAAATTTTATAGGATGTCCACTAAATGATAAATCATTGGAAACCTTATAAAACGATAAGAAAAAGCCGAGTCAAAATATTTTTGTAGCAAGTAGGTATTTTATTATTTCACTTTTTTATTTGTATGAACTTGGTTTCCATAAATATATTAATAAGTATATCAGTAGTTATACTTATAAGTAGTTGTGACCCAGCTAATTCTTGCCCAAGTACTTCTTTAGTACACAAAGGCCACATTATTTCTTTTCCTATTTCAGCCAAAGACGCTATTTATTCGTACGATTTAAAATTCAAAAGAAGAGCTTTACTTGCTGATACGGCTTTGGCACAATCTAGAAAGATAGTTGCTTATTATCGAAAGGGTTATGATGATAACAGATATACTATGAATGAAAATCAAAAAAAAGACGAACTATTAGAAAAGGGAATTTATGGTATTAGTTTTTTGGATTGGAGTACCAATGATACAAAAATGATTGCTACCCAATTAAAAGATTTATACAAAAAACCAATAGTAATAAACAAAACACAGTTTCAAAAAATCACCTATTACAAAGTTAAAATAAACGAATGTGTATCTATCATAGTCTTTGGTTTTCAGCCAATTAATACTTCATTTTTCTATCTCTTAAATGATCAAGAAATGGACAGATTTGTAGAATCAAACGGCAGTATTATTTTGGATTAACTAAAATCAGATAAAATGCCGAATTTTTGGATTACTTCTTCAAATATATTTTTTTGTCAATACTTGGCCATAATTTTGGTAGATTTCAAAAAGCATAGTGTATAGAAATAGCCATAAAATGGTGAGTAATTTCATTTTAGAAAAAAGCTAATCCACCCATAAAATATAGCTTCCATACCTAAATCTTATGAAACCATCACTTATCCTAATTTTCATCTCTTTCATGGGCTGCCTAGGCGCTTGTAACCATCGTAACGAGCATGATTCTCTTACCGAATCAGATACGACTCAAATAGTACAAGTTCTCCTTACTACTCCCACTTTAGAGAAATATTTGAGCAATTTTCAAGATAAACAACTAAAAATTGTTCAGAATCAAACTATCTCTAAGCAATATAATATTTATAAAAATGGGAAGTTGGTTGGTTTAAGTCAGGTAGATTCCACTAATGAACAATTACTAAATCCTTATAAACCAGCTTTTTTCTTAGAAGTCACAAAAATTCAATTTTTACCTCCCAATCAAGCCAAAGTTTTTATGATATTTAAAGGTACAGGTCTAACTCTTTCAGCCGACTTACAAAAAGAAAAAAATAGTTCTTGGAGTATTATTAGTTCAGCAATAGGATTTATATAACAATCACTTGACAGAATACGGAGACAATCAACAATATTTATGCCATTGGTGGTATTCGAGTGGGAATACCACCAATGGCATAAATGATGCCTAATATGAAAACAATCCTTTGGATCGGCTATTTTACTTTTTTTATAGACTCTTATAGCTCTGTTCAAGGTAAAAATACATGCTACTTTAGGTCTTCTCAATCACTCTAATGCTCCTGGCTATGCAATATAAGTATCGGTAAAATCGGTTGCAATAGAGAAACATAGCAAAGAAATAAGAACATTTACATACCTATCAAGGCCAAGGCTATTCGTCCTTGATAGGTATATTATGAGTTTCCCCTATCTATTTGTTAGAAAAGAGGAGTACCGTTTTGTTTGTTAAAAAACTGTAAGCCCCCATAACCTGCCGGTACAATCACCATATCCTCATATTCTACTGCATAACCAGGATGACCTTTCAGTTGGTTTTTCCAGAGCAATTTAGGTTTATTCAAATCTGAAATGTCTACAGCACTTACTTTCCCTTCCCTCCTGTCTGTAGCGTAGAGAGTTGAGTTAAGTAGAGTTACTTTTCCACTCAATGGTGCAGTACTGTTGACAAGCCGACTATGTCGAAGATTATCTGTACTAGATTGCTTTATGATCAATTCACCACCGTAGGTAGCAATTAGCCCTTTTGGTAAAAATGTGAACCCATTTATGGGGCCAAGCGACGGATTCGACGCGCCAAGAGGAAGAAGTACCTTTTGTTTATTGGGATTTTCTGGAATTGATCTGATATCGTACGTATAACAATCCACCAACCAAAGACATCCAATTATACCTGACGGCTCAATTTGTTTAGAAATCGGAAAGCGATACATCGTTCCTTGATTTACGTCGGTAAAAAGCCTCTTTATGCTAAGTGGGTTGGCTATGTCAATAATATCCATCGTATTTGTCCCAACGTGCAAGGCAGCTTTTTTTGATTCATGGTCGATAACTACCTGATAAACACCGCCTTCTTTGCCAAAATAGCGACTTAGAAATTTCGGTTTTTCATCTTTACTAATTTCCCAAACTGACAATCCTCCTTTGCCTTCGGCGACGAAGAGTTTGCCGTTTTCCAGTTGTACATCATAAACAACCGATTCTGTTTTGATTAGTTGTTTTCCCGTTATAGCTGGAGATAATTTTACCTCATGTACACCTCCAGAGCCCGCAGCCACATAGGCAGCCCCCATTAAACTATCCAGACAAACTGAATATATCTGTGTTCCAGTATGATATGTAGAACGACTTTTGTTATTGGAATTGTTTGTGGGGGGAATCACATTACTTGTTTCAACCTTAACCGTGGCTGTTTGAGGCAGGTAGGAAGCATCGACTAAATGAAGACCCGTACTTCCTGCAATGTATAGCGTTTGTTTGCCTACCGCGAAACCATTTACTGGATCATTCATTGCCTCGCCCCTAAATACGGTTCTGGGCAATTTAACGTGTCCTTTAAATTGAGGATTGTCTGGATTTTTGGTATCGACGATAAACAAACCTGCTTTGGTATCCCCCACAAATGCATAGTTGCCCACTGCTTGCACATCCCACCAATCGGGGCTGCGTTGGTAGTATTTGGGAAATTTTACCATCGAACGCTGTTTCGGGGCTTTCATATTTGAAATATCGATGATTTCCAGACCGTGCCCTGCTCCCCAAGCGGGGTCGGTTGGCACTTTTTCTACCAAGCCAGCTCCATGGTGTCCTGTGGCTACAAAGCATAAATCTCCCTGAATGAAAATCCCGTCTCCATAACCATCTAACTGGACATCTGAGACTTTTTTGGGATGATTGGGCTGAGAAATATCTAATATGATTAGCTTTCTTGCTACCCAATCCCCTACAAAAACATAGTTTTTATGAATGAATAATGATTGAGCTTCGTCGGTCAATGTGGATGAAATATGTTTGGGTCGCTTGGGATTAGATATATCTACTAATTCAATCCCATAAATTCTATTGGTTATTGCACCGATTTTGCCAGATATATGAAGTCCTGTGGCCAACTCGACAGAGTCGTAATGAGCTACAATCGTCATATTGTGGACATCATTTATGCTAACGACAAACATGCCATCTTCACGAGACGTTATGTAGGCATATCCCTCCTGAATTTCCAGCTGACGCACGTTTCCCAGATTGCTAATGCTATCTATTACAATGGGATTCTTGGGGTCTTTTATATCGAATACATAGAATGTTCGATGACCTATAACAAAAAGCCTGTCTTTGTGAATAGCAGCATCCATACAAGATCCAATATTCAGGCTTTTGAAAATAGGCATTTCCTCTCCGTATTTTGAATAGTCAAATTCCTGTGAGTATGCGGATAAATAACTGATTACCAGTACGAGGATTATGGATATTACTTTTTTCATTTTCAATAGCTTTTTTCAAGCTGTTATAAGAGTTAAAATTATTGCCAACCATATATAAATGAGTGATTTAGTGAGTAATCTAATGATTTATTCACTAAATCACTCCTATCTTACTGATAGCCCGGATTCTGCGTAAGTTTAGGATTCAATTGAATCTGACTCAACGGAATCGGATAGCGTTTTTTGTAATCAGCCACCTGAATCTCTTTGTTGGTGCCATCAAGGTTGGCATCACGGAAAGCAGACATTACCGGCACCATACGGTTGGTTCGAAGCAAGTCAAACCAGCGATGACTTTCAAAGCAAAGCTCAATGCGCCGTTCGTTTTCGAATGCCAGTCGAGTCTGTGCCTGTGTGAGTGTGAGATTGGTAGTCAAGCCAGCACGGGTACGTACCGGCTCCAAGCCAAGCCGCAGGCCGTCGGCGGTTTTGCCGTTTTCGTTTAAAGCTTCGCCATACATCAGCAGTACATCGGAATAGCGAATCACCGGCCAGTCGGCATTGCCGTCGTTGGCGATGGCCAACGGCCGACTCGTAAACCACTTACGGGTGTAGTAGAAAGTTCCACCCGAAACAAATTTATCAATCGAAACAGCCTTGCGTTTGTCGTTCGGTTCAAAAGCATTGAACAAATCCGTTGACCCCTGATTATTATTGCCACCCTGCCCGGTAGGCACAATCTGGTTACCTGAAAGCGAAGGGATAAAATCCAACGTGAAATTGCTACCCTCGCCGTTGCTGTTGTTGGTATACTGTACAGCAAACACAATCTCAGCGTTGTTTCCGTTGTCTTCGCGGAATACGTCGGCGTAGTTAGCCAGCAATTGGTAGCCCGACTCACTCCTCCCGTCAATCACTTCTTTGAGTTTAGTTTCAGCCTGCTGCCATTTTTGCTGGGTCAGATACACCTTGCCGAGCAACGATTTAGCAGCTCCTTTCGTAACTCGCCCTACATTGGGGGCAGTATATCGGGCGGGCAGCACAGCCTCGGCCTCGGTCAGGTCTTTCTCGATTTGCTGATAAATGGCCGCTGTCGGTTCGCGCAAAAAGGTGTAAGATTCCTCCTCCGACAGAATCACCTTCAGCACCAAAGGCACATCCCCAAACAACTGCACGAGGTTAAAATACATCAATGCCCGAATAAATTTCATTTCGCCCGCCAGCCGATCACGAACAGCATTGTCGGGAAAGGTAACGCTGTTGATACGCTCTAGTACGTTGTTACACCGAAAAATCAGATTATAACTCTGTGACCAGCGAGAGTTGACTTCGGCATCCGTTACAGTCCAAGTTAAACGGTAATACTGCCCAATGGTCCCATCAGACCCCAATACAGATATTGTATTATCACTGGGCATTTCCGTCAATGCAAAGAATCGCTGATAATAGCCCCGCATACCACCATAAGCACCCGTCACGGCCGCTGTGATTTCGTCCGGGGTTTTGTAATAGTTGGTGGCCGAAATGGCTGTGGGAGAGTTCAGATTTAGAAACTCTGCATCGGATTGACAGGCAGTAGTAAAAAGCAACGAGGCCACGCCCACCAGTGTTAAGTATGATAGCTTAGTTTTCATTGTTTTCAGGGTTGGAGAGGTTAAAAGCCAAGATTTAAACCAATTGTAACAGTCCGATTGACGGGATAGTTACCCTGATCAACCCCCGGCGTATAGACGGTATTTCCGTTCAGACTTTCCTCTGGATTGTAGCCTGGATATTTCGTTAGGGTAAACAGGTTTTGCCCGGTGGCGTAAACTCGGAGCGATTGAATGCGAACTTTTTTGAGTAGCGAATTCGGCAAGGTATAGCCAAAGGTCAGGTTACGAACACGAGCAAACGAAGCATCATAAAGGATATAGTTGGTCACGCCCTGAGCCAATGTAAATCCAGTCACACCCGGACGAGCATATTTTACATCACGAGTGGGATCGGAGGGGAGAAAATAGTTATCGATAAACTCAATAGGCAAGTTATACTGGCCAGAATTGTAATATAACTGACGGGCCATGCCATAAATCATACTCTGACCATACGAACCCTGAATGATGAGACTGGCATCGAAGTCTTTAAAGTTGAACCGATTCACTAAACCGAACGTAAATTTGGGCAAGGCATTACCCAGCACCGTCAGGTCGGCAATGCTCACAATGCCGTCGCCCGTAAAGTCGGTTCCTCGATAATCTCCTACCTGCGAACCCGCCACCCATTTCGGTCCGGCGTCCACTTCGGCCTGATTCTTGAAAACGCCCGAAATCACATGGCCATAGATATTTCCAATTGGGTCACCTACTCGAATCTGGTAAGCGTTATCCAGTCCGGGCAGGGCTGGTGAAGGGTTTAGAGAAGCCACACCTCCCAAATCAAGTACCTTACTGCGGTTGAAGGAGATATTGAAATCAGTCGTCCACTTTAGGGCAGATTTTTTGAGGTTTTGAGTAGTCAGCGAAAATTCTAATCCCTTGTTCTCCAACTCACCAATATTGGTTTGGTAACTCCCAGCATAACCAATCACCTGCGGAAGCTGTTTGGAAAAGAGCATTCCTTTGGTACGCTTCTGATAAAGATCCACTGTCAGAAAAAGTCGGTTGTTGAACAGTCCAATCTCTGCTCCAATATCCGTTTGTCGGTTTTTTTCCCAAGTAAGTTCTCTGTTTTCGTAGCCACTCTGAGTGGTTCCGAATGTACGGATATTAGAAAAACTGTAGTTAGACGACCCTACCGAACTAATCCATGTGAAATCACCAATGCTGGCGTTGCCCGTTTCACCGTAGCTTACCCGAAGTTTCAATTCACTCAGCACGCCTTTTACTGACGCCAAAAAGGGTTCTTCGGTAAGGCGCCATCCTGCTGACATCGAAGGGAAGGTACCAAAGCGGTTGTTGGGGCCGAAGCGTGAGGAACCATCTCGCCGAATTGCCGCCGAAAACAAATATTTGCTGTCATAATCATAGGTGATGCGGGCAGCCGTCGAAGCAAAAGCATTTAACGAACCATATGCGATGCTACCCAGCAGGTCGGATGAAGCCGACGGGTTCTGAATCGTTCCTGAAGTGTAGGTACCAGACCGCCCATTTACTCTCAGTAGACGTGATTCGGACTTTTGCCGAGAATACAGCAGGAAACCTTGCAGGTTATGCTTTCCGAAATTTTTGGTATAGGTAAGCGTGTTTTCAACCAGCCAGTCGATAGATTTGTTCTCATTTTCTGACGCATAGATAGCTGCTGAGACTGGATTGGAGAGGTTGGCGGTCTGTGCCGTTCCCCGTGCGAGCGTGGCAGGCAAGTAAACATTACGGGTGTTGAACTCCGCCGAACTACCCACCGACAATTTATAACGCAATCCCTCAATGGGTTCCCATTCTAAATAGGAATTTCCTAGTAGTCGATAGTTGTTATTTGTGCTTTGTGCTTGTTCCAGAGTAGACAGCGGACTGTATAGACTAAGTGGTATCAATCCTCCTTGAGAATAGGACGTAATCCCGCCGATTTGGCCATAGTCACCGTTGGTGGTACGCGCTGGGATAACAGGAGGCAGTAGCAGGGCGTTATAAATGGCATTGCCTACGCCTTGTCCGTCAAAATCGGACACACCCGGACCCGCAGCTCCTGTGCTGAACGACCCTCCAGTAGACTGCCTACGCTGTGTTTCAAACGAGGGAGCCAAACTAATACCGACGCGTAATTTCTTGGACAAATCGGCATCCATATTAAACCGAAGGGTTCCGAGCGCGAAGTCACTACCCAAAAGTGTTCCCTGTTGTTTTAGGTAATTACCTGATAGAGAGAAACGTACTTTCTCCGACCCACCCGAGGCACTCAACTGAATATTGGAGATAGGTGCTGATCGAAAAATGACATCCTGCCAATCGGTATTGCCCCACTCGGCAGGCTGGTCAAAAATCGGCGGAGTGGACACATTCCTAACAGCAGCTGTTTCACGGGCGTACTTCACATACTGCTCCGCGTTCATTAACTCCATGCGTTTGGCTACCTGCTGAATGCCTGTATAATAATCGAAGTTGAAGCGGGTCTGACCAGGCTTGCCACGCTTGGTAGTAACAATGACGACTCCATTGGCCGCCCGCGACCCATAAATTGCTGCCGAGGCTGCATCTTTCAGAATTTCAATGCTTTCAATATCGGATGGATTGATGCGGTTAAACTGGTTGGCCTGCGGCAGAATGTAGCCATCCACTACGTAGAGCGGGTCGTTGCCCGCGCCGAGCGAACCCGCCCCTCGAATCTTGATGTAAGGAGCTTCGCCTGGTGCTCCACCATTGCCAGCCTGAATCTGTACCCCTGCAGCCAGCCCTGCCAATGCTTCGCCTGGCGTCGATACTGGAAGCCGATTAATATCCTGTCCTTTTACTTTGGCAACAGAGGTTGAAAGTTTCTCCCGCGACAGTTCGGTATAACCAATCACGACTACCTCATTCAATGATTTTTCGTCAGGTTTTAATGAGACATTCAGTTGAGTACGATTGCCAACAGCCACTTCTTGCGCTCCATATCCGACAAAACTAAATACGAGTACCGCCGACTTATCGGGTACAGTGAGGCGAAAAGATCCTTCCTGATTGGTTGTGGTTCCGCGTTGAGTTCCTTTTAGAAGAATGCTCACTCCCGGCAAAGGCTCGTTTTTATCATCGGTCACAGTGCCGGTTATCAGCAGCTCATCGATGTTGGTAGACGCCAACTGGGGAGCTTCGTCGGGCAAACGAGCACCAGTAGGTTCTTTGTGCAATACAATGTAATTGCCTGTAACCCGATACGTAATATTGAGGGGTTTTAGTAACCTATTCAGAATCAACTCCAAGCGGTCATTTTCAGCTTTGATAGACACCTTATTGGAGGTAGCAATCAGTTGCGGTACATACGAAAACTTAACCTTAGCGACTTTTTCAAGCCGAAACAAGACGGTTTCCAAATCCTTATTTTCCACCTGAATGGAAATAGTACGGTTTAGCAATTCCTGGGCGGTTACATCTCGGGCCATTGCCAGACCCGTAAGAGCTGCCATAAATAGCAATTGTACGCAAGTAATTTTCATAACCTGATACAGAAAAGGGGAATAATCCCATGTTTTTTTCATACTTTTAATGCGGTTTTTGTTAACTGATTTAGAAATAGAAGGCAAAAACAAACCCTTCCCTGGTTTCTCAGGGTGATCGCATACCGGAAAAGAACGGGAGGGCAAACGAGTCGCCGAGTTATCTAAGTAGTCATGGTAGCAACATGACGGCTTCGATTCGGCGATTTTTTGTTTTAATTAAGGGTCTAGGATTGTTTCATATATTTAGTGATATTAAGAGAGTTAAGGATTAATTTAATTCTTATTGGCAACCTTTTCCAGAGACGACGATACGAGTTCCCCAGACTTCATAAGTAGCCCCAATTGTTTGACAAATAATATCTAATTTTTTGAATAAAGGCTCATCGCTCAGTGGCACCGTTAGGTTACAGCTTTTCAACGCCTCATTGTCATAGCTGATGGTCACACCATATGCTTCTTCCAGTTTCTTGAAAATCTCGGCAATAGGTGCATTCCTGAATACAAAATATTGGCTGTTTTCTGGGTTTCGTAACAACGTTGGATTTTTCACCAGACCGGTAGTTAAGCGCTCACTTGCTTTGTCAAAGACAGCCTGTTGATTAGGGGTCAACAATAGCTTGTTAGCAATATACTGTTGACTTTTTTGAGATGCTTTCAACGATTTGAGCGGAAAAACGGCCACTTTACCACTATGTACAACTACCATTATCTGAGCCATTTTCTCAAAGGCTTTAACGGTAAAACTCGTTCCAACTACCTGTACCACTAGTTTGTTTGCATAGACCATAAATGGTTTCTGGGGATTTTTTGTAACCGTAAAAACTGCTTCTCCCGTCAGAAACACATTCCGCGAAAGTTCATTTGTCATTTGTACAGAATACTTGATTTTACTGGCAGGAGCTAGCATAATCTGGCTACCATCAGGCAAATCCACTCGTTTATGACTAGTTTCGGTGTTCGCAATTTCCCGAAGATTGGCTGATGTCTGAGAAACATATGCCCCTTCAGGATGAGATTGATTAGTTTGCATTGTCTGCCAAAAGCTCCAACCAACCCCAAGCAACACAACTATGGCCGCTGCGATTTGCCAACCAAACCAACGGCTTTCTACCCATCGGACGACTGGTCGTTGTGACTCTTTCTGACTGGCTAGAATGCGTTGGATACCTTGTTCTACCTCTGCCTCTGAAAAATACTCCTGACCTTGCCAAGAAAGTATAAATTCTCTGGCACTGTCCAAATCGGCTTTTTTTTCTGGAAAATCATCAATAAGACGCTGCCAAATTGTTAATTCGATTGGTGAACCCGTACGTACCCACTGTTGGAAATCGTCATCTGCCAGAAACTCCTCAAACCCATAATGCTTATATGATTTCATCGCAGAATTACATTTAACTTGTGCTTCTGCTATAATGATCCTTTTTCTGTTAGAACGTAACGAGAAAAAATGACATTTTTTTTATAAAAATTATAACAAACTGATTTTCAGCCTCATTTAATGAGATGAACTTATCGTAAGAAGAGAAGAAGTACGATGAGAAGAAGCCCCCATTGCTCGCGAATGGATTTTAAGGATTGAGATAACAAGTTACGGACAGCAGGTTGTGAAATCGCCATTACTTCGGCAATTTGCTCATGGGTGAGAGCTTCGTAATATTTCAGGTGAAGAATTTCTTGTTGCCTTTTAGGTAATCTACTAATCACGAGTTGTAAACGAGATTGGTTCTCCAATACGATTTCTTGCTCAATCAATCTGTTTTCGACAAAATCATCGTTATCAGATTCTTGTTCTTGCCAATCATCAGAGAAACGTTCCTGATGCGTATTTTTTTGTAAGTATTTAAAAATCTGATTTTTAAGGGAAACAAATAGATACAGTTTTATACTCGTAACATCTGGATTCAGAAAGATGCGCCGTTCCCAAAGATTGATGAACAAATCGTGAACCAGATCCTGTAGCGTATCCTTATCTTTTATGAATCGAAAACCATATTCGAGCAAGGATTTATAGTAGGCACGTAGCAGACCTTCAAAAGCACTATTGTCTCCTGCCCGAAAAGCTGCCCATAAAACTTTATCCTCATCAGTCACGATTTGTAGCAGATTATTTAATCTATCACAAATTTATCGACAACTTAGATAAAGAAAAATAAATACTGAAATATTTCAAAATAGCTATTTCTCAGATACCTTGCCAGATACTCGTATTCAGAAATCGGTTTCAGGCAGATTGCAAAAGGCCAAGAAAAACATAACAAGAGAATATCCCTTCTTCCTGCTTTATAACCAATTTTCTGCTCTTGCTTTTCTGCTCCCCTATTCTCAAAACATCATTCCTAAGCGTAGTGCCATCCGATTATAAACTCGGTCTTCCCACTTTTCGATTTCACCCCAATTGAGCGGCTTGGTGACTTTGGCATTTTGACGCTTATAGCTCAACGACAACACCAAAGCACTGCCCGATTTGAAGCCAAATTTCAGTCCCAAACCAGGGTTCAGCATCATGCCTCCTTGGGTTTTATAATCGGTGGCATCTACGTGGAGCCAATTAGAGCTGTAGCCAGCATCAAACAAGCCCAATAAGGTTACGTTCTTTTTGGAACGGGCTAAATCATAGCGCACCCCTGCTGCTACGGGTGCAAGCAGTGCCGATTGATACCAATCTACTCCGCAACTGACGCCAAGGGCAAGGCGGGGTTTGAGTTGAATACCATTGAAGGTCTGAATCGTAAGGCTCAGGCGATTCTCGACTTGTTGGGTAGCTGGTACACTCCCCGCAATATCGTACACAACTCGCCCAAATAAACCTCCTACTTCAGTTATGTTGACATAATGCGGTTTAAAAGTAGGGGCTTGCGCACGAAGTGAATCGATAGAATGAGCCAATATAAATCCCACCCATAAAAATTTGAATATTGTTGGCATAAATGAATAGGCAAATTTGAAAATGAATTAATAATCAAAAACCTGACAAATAGGCGACTATCAAACTTACCAAGTTTTGAAAACTTGGTAAGTTCAAAATCAAATATCCAGTCTTTTTACAGGAATTTTACTAAGTTGACGTAAGTTACTTGGATTAGAAATATCAAACTGATAAAGGCCGTCTTTGCCTACCATCATTAAGGTTTTGTTAGCAAGCGGAATCACATCATAAGCATCCATGCCCGTCAAATGTTGAATTTGTTTGACATCGAAATCATTGGCCACATTAAGCGATTTCAGACCGTGGGTTCCTTCGCACAAATACAAATTGGGATAATCTACCCCCAAACCGTGCGGGTTTTGCATAGGATAGGATTTCAATAATCGCGGACTACGTAAATCTGTAATATCAATGACATCTAGCTGATTGAGGCCACGATTGCAAGTAGTACCCGAACGAAGTGTGACATAAGCGCGATTGTCGGTCACAACGACGGGGTCGCACGACATAGCGTGTTGGAAAGTAGAGAGGCGTTCGGGCTTTTCGGGGTTGCTGTTGTCATAAATAAACATCCCTGTGGTAGAACCAATGAAAAGCTTATCGCGATATGGAAAAATCGTTTCGATACCCCAGCCTATGCTGATTTTGGTGCTACGGGCGGGTTTGGAAGGTGTGCTTATATCGAAAAGCAACATCTCATTTTGACCTACCGTGTACAGGTATTTGTCGTACAACGCAAAACGCGCCATTGAGCCCGCTTGTCCTTGTCCGCTACTTCCGTTGGAAGGCGCTGCTGCTGAACTGAACGCCGCTCGGTCAAACCAAATTCCCCCACCCCACCATGAGTTGTTGGCGTTTTCGCAACTTACTTTTCGGGTTTCGGTCACAATATCCACTTTTTGGTCATTGATAGCTCCCGTAGTTGTATTCAAAAACCAAGAAACACCGTCAAACATCCCAGAAGGAAAAACTTCTTTTTCGCGGCTGATTTCTTTGACATCCAATGGATTAGAAATATCAAAGGCTACTAAATCTGAATAACTATCGGCATATAAAATATTGCCCCGAACGGCCATATCGCCATTGCCCGGAATTTTGATAAAGGAAATCATCTTGGGCGCACTTGGATTGGTATTATCTACAATGTGCAATCCTTCTTTCATCTCATTGATAAACAAATAATTTCCTTTAGTATAAATTTTCCCAGGATTGATTAAATCGCGCGAAGTTTCTGTACGTACTCCTTGACGTATCTCGGCCAAAGACACCGTAACAGGGCTAAATCGTTTGTATTTACGGGTTTCGGTGCATTGGTCGGTACATGACCATTGCAAAAGGCAAACCAAAAACAGTGAGAATAGAAGTGGTTTATTCATGGTGAACGTTGGCGTTTAGGGATTTCTTTTTCCTAAGACGCAACTGCCTGACAGGAAGTTGGAAACACGCACTAAATAATCTTGGTACGCCACCATTCTCTACTCCATATTCTTTTAAAGTTCCAACCCTTAGTTTGAAGCTGTAGGGGCAAATACGCGTGAGCTTCTTTGGCCGAAACGGCCTGTTGGTAGAGACTGTCGTCGGTCAATATTACGCTTTCGTAAAGGTTTTCTTTTTTGACCGTAATATCCGCAAAAGGAAGCTGTAGATGAAAAGTGAAAGGCGAAGACTCACTTGAGGTATAAGCTAAGATCTGATTTTTAAGATTCCAAGTGTACTGGTTTTGCTCAGTCATAAAGGGAGTAGGAACAAACCGTTTTTCCGACACATCCAACGCATACTGTAAATATGCTTTTAGGAGTTTCGGGCCCTCATGCAGTGCGTCGTCTATTTTGAGCTCATGAGGCAGAATACTCGTTACTACAAATACTTTCTCACGTGCACGTGTGATAGCAACATTGAGCCGATTTTCGCCCCCTTGGGCGTTTAAACTCCCAAACTGCGCTCTCAATTTGCCTCGGCTATCGGGTGCATATCCTACACAAAAAATAATAATGTCTCGTTCATCACCTTGTACGTTCTCTATGTTTTTGACAAACAATGATGTATTATTCTCTCCGCTTTGTCCTGCAAAATTAGCTTCAAAATGCGGCTCTAACATCTGTTCAATCAACTGCTGCTGAGGATGATTGAAAGTAACCACTCCCACCGAATACCCATTGGGTGTATCTGTTATTTTTTTCAAAATACTTATCACTTTTTCAGCCTCGGCAAGGTTGCGGTTATTTTCCCAAACGCCATTTACTTTGATAAATTCGATAGCAGGCTCGACCCGATTAATATCCTCAAAATGAGGAAGTAACTGAAGTTTGTTTTTGTAAAAATGGGAATTGGAAAAAGTAATTAAATCCAGCGAGCGACTCCGATAATGCCCTTGTAGGAGCGTTTCGGGCAAAAACTGTTTGGCCAAATCAAGTAAAGATTCTACTTCGATGGCGGCCTTTTCTTCTTCGTTTTCTGCTTCATACCGCACCCTGTACAAATCATAAGGTGTAAGCTGCTTGCTATCACCCACCACTATCACTTGCTTGGCTCTATAAATAGCCGGAATGCCGTATTCGGCATAGCACTGAGAAGCTTCGTCGAAGATAACAATATCAAACAGCCCCTGTGTAAGTGGAAACACCGCCGAAACCGTCTCAGGAGAAGCCAACCAACAAGGCACTAAATGAAACACTTCTTCGGCGTGATTTTCCATGAGTTTGCGAACGGGCCAAATTTTACGCTTTTTGGTGACCTGGTGCTGCAAATCGCGGTAAGTGATGCGATTGTGGAGGCGGTTAAATTCCACATCTTTGTATGTTTGTTCGCGCAGTTGCATCAACACAATCTCTCTACTCAGCGCCTGTTTTCGCAAAATAGCTTCTTGCAGTTCTTGTTCTAATTGCCCGATTTTCAAAGAAGAAACAGCACGAAGAATTGGATTTTTTTCTTCTAAATATGCCAACCAAGCCAAACGAAGAGAGTTAAGAAATACCTCACCTATGTCTTCTTCGGTTTTTATTGTTTCTCTCAGTGCTTGATATAGCTGATGCTCTTGCTCCGCAAAATTAGTTTTTAAGAGGTCGGCTTCTTTCAATAGTTCAAAGTCGACACGAAGCTGATGAAGCATTTTATCCTTAAAAGTATCATCTTCAATCAGTCGATTGATTTGTGAAGGCACAAGGTAGGTTTGCCAATTTTGATATTGTTGGATTGTATTTTCAACATCCTTCCATTGCCTTTGAATTTCTTTGGCAAACTCTCCAAAAGTCGAAGCAATACTGACCTTTTTTTGAAGAAAGGGGTAGGTGTTTTCTAAAGTCTTAAATGCTTTTTGGGCATTGTCATAGACATCCAACAGCGCCTCTAATTGATGTTTAGATTGGTCAAAACTTTCAGCAGCTAAAGGGATTTCTAACTTATCAGAAAGTTCTTCTAAAAGTACTTCCCAACGAAGTCTATTCTCTAGTAGTTCTTGAAATTTGTATAAATCACTTATTGATAATCCCAACCCATACTTTTCCGTCAGAGTACGAAAATAGGCTTTATCACCATAAAAAGACCATTTTAAAATAGATTTGCGAGCTTCAATCAAATCTTGCAAACGAGCCAACATGGGCTTCAACTGGCGTTTTGTTAATTCTTTTTCAACGAGTTGGTTGGAAGCTAGTAGCGAAAGTTCGTCAGTAATATGTTTAAACCATTTTTTGCGCGAGCCCGCCCAAAGGCCTTGTTGGTATTGTTTGAAAAATTGCCACGTATTTTCGTCTTCAAGTAAAGCCAACCACTCAAAAATTTGTAGTTTTTGAGTATGTATTTCTAAAATCTTATCTAATGAAATGCGCCCCTCCCATTCTTCCTGAAAACGCCCTAATATCTTTTCTTTCCACTGTTTTACTCCCCCAATAGTAGCTTCAATCTGGTTTATTTCTTGAAAACCAATTTTAGAAAAATCCCACCTTTCATGCCAAGTATGAGCTTCGGGTAAGCGATTTTGATAAGCTTCGTAGCGGCGTAGTTTTTGTACTAATTCGTCCAAACGCTCATCAAACTTAAAGTTTCTAAAATCTTTAATCTCAATATAGGCAGCGTGAGGATTACTTATCAGATAAAGCTCTTTGGGAGATAAGCTACAATCAGACGTATCAAAAAGAGCAGTTCTAAAACTTTCTAATTCATTCGTAATCTGCTCTATAGTTCGACCTGCTTGCAAAAACTGGCGTTCGAGAACGATATTATCCAAGCTATAATTTTCTTTTTTGTATGCTTCAATATTTTCTATCTGAGAAGCCAATTGCTGATACAACGCCGAGCGGTCGTTTTTGAAATCATGTACCAACGCCAAAAAAGGAGCTATCCCAACCTGCGTGAGCCGTTGACTGACCACGTCCAACGCCACCCTTTTTTGGCATACCAACAAAACCTTTTTACCACGTGCCGCAAAATCAGCCATCAGGTTTGAAATCAGTTGTGACTTGCCCGTGCCAGGCGGACCTTGTATCACCAACGACTCCCCTTGCTTAATCCGTTTGAGGGCGGCTTCCTGCGTAGCATCTTGCGGAAAAGCCGTAAATGTATTGGTCTCAACTGTAGCATTTCGATACAATAGAGGCTCAAAAGAAAAAAGCTCATTTACCAGTTCATCGAGTTCAATCAATGCTTCATAGTCGGGGCCAAGATAGCTCCCTGTTTGTGGAAAAATACCCAAAACTGCCTCTGGATACAGTTTCAATTCGCCATTGCGTTCTATCAAATCAAGGTCGGCTTTCGATTGCGCGTCAAAATACCGCAGTGTCTCTTGAAAAAGGTCTTGATTGAAATTGATTTCAAGCGTAGAGTTTTTGAGTAATTCATACAATTCTGTCCGAAAGACCAAAGCATCTTTACTTAGTTCATCTAGGTTTTTTTCGAGCAGTTCGTCAGATATACCTACCTGATTGAAATGCCCATAAGCCAGCAAAAAGCTACGATTGAGCACAGCTGGTTCGTCGCGCCGATGCAACTCCCAATACACTTTTTGACCGGATTCCGACAAAACTTTCGTAGACACCCCTACTGGAAAAAACGCTAATGGAGCGTGTATGACGGTGCCGTCCATAAGTTTTCCTCGTACAAAAGGATAGCCTACATATAGGTCTTGTGAACCACGTTCTTCTTCAATAAACTGCGCAGTACGGGCTATTTTGGCTAATTTTTTACTTGCTTCGTTGCTTTTTTCTGAGCGGCTATCCAACCGTTGGCAGAGTTTTATCGTCTTTTTTTGAGAAATTACCTCTTTGAGTACCTCAAACGCCGACCGTCCTTCCAAATAATCTAAAGTTTGCCAATCCAAAAACTGCTCTGAAGAAAGAGAAGTCAATAGCAACGAACGATTGCGCGTGCTGAGATTGGTAAGGCGGCGAAGGTACACTTTGAGAATGTCAGCGGTCAGCATTATCTACGTGAAGGATATGAAAAAAGCGATGAATAAATGGGGCAAACAATACGGAAGTAGCCGATAAAAAAGTAATGCCACTGAATAACGCATAGAGAGAGGCAAAAATTTTGGCGGTATCGGATTGTAAAGGGTCAACAGGCCCCATACCCCCCAAAATCATGGCCGCATTATAAAAAGAATCTACCCAACTTAGGTGAGGCTCAGTCAAATAATGATAACCCAGTGCTCCTATCCACCACGATACGCTAATCATAGCCAAAGCGAAAAGTGCATACTTAATCACCCGGCGCTGAAAATGAGGCCGAGAAATGACTTTCTGATTTTTGTGTTCAAACATATACACGACATCTTTTGTAATTGAAATCGTAAAATAGCATTTTGTAAAACAATTTGGTAATGGCGTCTCTAACCTCTATTTCATTACAATGCGAAGTCTAACTTTTTTAAGCATTATTTTATCTCTAGTATTATATGGTTGTGAAGAGTGCGGTATTGATGGGGAACCTACTCTAAAAATCATATACCCTTCTCAAGATACGTTGTCGCTTAAAAGTATCAGAGTTATTGGAAGCTCGTTGCCTGTCCCCAAAGAAGGAATTGCGAGTTATCAACAATCACGCGTAATTACCCTGCCCTTCAACCTTAATGCTGATTCGACAACTTATATTTTTGAACAACAAGCCAAAACCGATACTCTTACCGTGTTTTATACAAAAACAGTAGTCAATGTCAGCAAAAAATGCGGATATGTAATAGATATAGTACGACCTGAAAATAATAAAGAGGTAGAATCTACTTTCGAAGATATATCTGTCATTTATAGTCCCTATTATAAAAATACCAAGGGCATTAAATCAAATGGTGGCGAAGGGATGATTGTTCAAATCATAAGGTTATGAAAAGTGTGCTTTTAGGGAGTTTCATACTGCTCCATACGATGCTGTATGCCCAATCTACCGGCTTACGATTAAGGGCAGTCGGTATTGATGTTTTCAAAAATTTGCCATTGATGGCTTCTTTTCCACAAATGGGTGTCATGACTGGTCAAGAACGAATACAATATAGCAATCCTCTTATGCTGGAAACTTATTTTCAGTTTTCTACCCGACAGCCCCATCACTTCAATCATATTGGGGTAGGATATGCACAACTAAACGAGCAAATAGCTTCTCGCTTAACTCAAAATTCAGAAGGATATTTTATAAAAATGGGGCACGAACAGCACGCTAAAAACCACCCTCTCAAAAGCCATGCTTTTTGGGGATATAATCTGACACTTACTTACTTAAAAGTCAAAAGTCAGCTTTCAATTAAAAGTCAGCACTTCCCTCATTATCAGCAATCATTGCCTGACGAATCGGGGTTAGGAGCATATCTTGAAATGAATGCGGGTTATGCTTTTCTAGTTTTCGGTCGTTTAGAAACGCGCATCGTAGCTCGAACGGGCTTGGCACTATCAAAGGTGGGCAACCCCAATTCATCTTATTTGCCCGGAGCTGGGATGCGATTATGGAGAAACACCCTCAGTCCAGTTGGTGGAATTACAGTTCAATTTTTTTATCTCAAGCAATCTGCTTCTGACAAAATCTAAGCCTTTAAGATTTTTATTTGCCAAACCAAAACCCGAACTTTGTTGTTGTCAACTAAAGCTTTGACTATTAGGCTATTCTTATTTCAACCAATTATTCTTGAAGATGCTTTCTCGCCGCCAACAACGCGAACAAATGAAAAACACCCTCGGCTATCGTATTTGGAGCGTAGGGTTCACTATTTTTTATCCTTTTATTTCTCTCTTCACGCTGGTATTTACTGGTTTGGTAAGGTTATTTTCGGGTTTGTCGCAAGGACTCGTATGGCTATTGAAAGGAGGTCGTAGTATCTAATGACCGATTACGTAGCCGAGTTGCTCGAAAAAAAAGTAGCTCAGTACAATCAGCCAGATTTCATACCCTACGACCCTATCAGCATCCCCCACCAATTTTCGCGTTTGCAAGACATCGAAATCATGGGTTTTTGGGCCGCGGTTTTGGCTTGGGGACAGCGCAAGACAATCATCAATAAATGCAATGAGTTGATTCAACTCATGGACGGTGCTCCTTATGATTTTGTAAAAAATCACACCGAACAAGACCTCAAAAGATTCTTAAATTTCAAACATCGGACTTTCAACGCCACCGATACGCTTTATTTTCTGCATTTTTTCAAACAATATTACGCCCAACATTCATCGCTCGAATGGGCTTTTGTACACGATTTAGCGCCTAATGATATGCATGTAGAAAGAGGGTTGTCAAGCTTTCATAACCTCTTCTTTAGCCTTGAAGACTTTCCCGAGCGTACGCGCAAACACATTGCTACGCCTATGCGCAAATCTTCTTGCAAACGGCTCAATATGTTTCTGCGCTGGATGGTGCGCAAAGATGACAAAGGCGTGGACTTCGGACTTTGGCAAACCCTTCAACCTTCGCAACTCATCTGTCCTTGTGATGTACACGTAGATCGTGTAGCACGTAAGCTAGGACTCATCCAACGCCCCACCACCGACTGGCTTACGGCCCTCGAACTTACCGAAAATCTTAAACAATTTGACCCTACTGACCCCGTCAAATATGATTTTGCACTGTTTGGGCTAGGTGTAGAGGGCGAAATGTGAGCCCCTAAAAGTATTCAAATACAACAGCTTCTTCCCTTCCAGAATATACGCTTGTGATTTCTTTCATCCCTGATTTCTCAAGTACCTTGCGCGAATTTGCGTTTTGAGCTTGGATAAAAGCGATGATTCGACGACCTGCAAAATGCGTTTGAAGATACTCAATAGCAGCTTTGGTGAGTTCGGTGGCATAGCCTTTTCCCCACGCTTCTGGTACAAAAGCATAGCCCACTTCGATATCGTCGGTAGGGTCGATATGTTTTATTTTTGCCAAACCCACGTAAGTATTGCTTTCTTTTTCAAAACACGCACACAATCCTAGTCCAGGATATGCCTCATTATAGATGATTTCTTGTTGGATTCGTGCCAAGCTTTGGGAAGCATCCACCGCTGGCGGGCGAATGTAGCGCATCACATCAGGATTTCCCTCAATTCTAAACAAATCTGCGGCATCACTTTCTTGAAAAAGACGAAGAACAAGGCGGGGTGTTTCTAGATAAAACATGATGAAGGAATTTCGACAAAGTTACGTCAATTGAATCGGAGACGCAAAACATAATTTCGCCCTAATTTGGAATGAGGGACGGGAACTCGTCCCGAACTCTAATTCGGGACGGACATGGCCTAGCGTCTCTGACGCGTGTCAGCCATAAATACTAACAATCTCAAGCAGACCTTTTTTACCTGTATAATTTCGCGCCGAACTATGAAGGTACTCTTCTGGATACTCGACAATAGCAGCCCTAACGGGGTTTTGGTGAATATAGTTTAACTTTTGCTCCACGTGAGCAAACGAAAGACATTCTTTGGCATGATTTCCCGCCTGCCAAAATTGGTACTTCTCATGGCTAGCTTTGTACTTTGCGTTCCATTCAAATTTATGCATTAACCACTCTTTCCGACTTTCGTTTTCATACTGAATGGCTTCAATCAGGCGATTGGCAGTGAATCGTTTAAAATCACGCATGATATCCCCTAACAATTTCCCTTCTTTTGCTTGAACTAGCAAATGCAGGTGGTTGCTCATCAATACCCAACCATAGATAAGTAATCCTTTGTGGGATTGACAATAACGCAGTGAATCAACGATGATGTCTTTATAGAGTGGACGTGTAAATACATCAACCCAATTGACTACAGTAGAAGTAAGAAAATATACTTCCTCTGGGTTCCGAATATAGTATTTGCTTGATGCCATTCGTTTTTACAATTCATAATTCTATATCGTAAAATCGATAAAATAGAAATACGAACCGTAAAATATCCCACAAAACCTTTGTAAGCAGCTGATTATTAATACCTTTTTGGATATTTTGTAGGATAGTTGCGTCAGAGACGCAAAGCCTTTTTCGCCCCAAGTTGGAATTTGGGGCGAGACTCTCGTCCCGAACTGTATTTCGGGACGGGCACGGAACAGCGTCTCTGACGCCTATATAGATTACATGAACAAAAGCGTCAGAGACGCAAAGCCTTTTTCGCCCCAAGTTGGAATTTGGGGCGAGACTCTCGTCCCGAACTGTATTTCGGGACGGGCACGGAACAGCGTCTCTGACGCCTATATAGATTACATGAACAAAAGCGTCAGAGACGCAAAGCCTTTTTCGCCCCAAGTTGGAATTTGGGGCGAGACTCTCGTCCCGAACTCTGTTTCGGGACGGGTATGGAACAGCGTCTCTGACGCGTATGAGCCTACGCCATAAGCCGATTTTTGAGTTGATTCGATTTCTCTTTGAACTCAGTAGGAGAGAGGTTTTTCTTTTTCTTAAAAATACGGCAGAAGTACGAAAAGCTATTGAAACCACTGGCCATAAAAGCTTCTTTTACGCTCATTTTAGGGTCACGAAGCAGACTTTCTGCCAATTTTAGACGCTCTTCGATGATAAAATCAATGGGAGTAGAACCCGTCTCGTGCTTAAACGTACGGTAAAAATTTGACTCACTCATGTAGGCTTTTTCACTCAGCAACTCAATGGTAAGGTCTTCGGTGATATTTTCCCGAATAAAATTGAGCACAAACGAAATACGGTCGTTGTTGGGTTGAGTGTAAGACTTTTTAAGGTAAATACTCTTCGATTCAGTTTGTAAAATGCGGATGATAAGCTCTTGCAGCAGCATATCGGCAAAAATATCTTTAGAGGGGTGGTTTTCGGTGAAAATAAAAATAAGCCGTTGCAGGATTTGATTGATGGCAATGTCGTTGGTAAAATGATAATTATAATCGGTCATGCTCCATTCCTTCCCATTTTGTTTCAGCCCACGTTCATTGAGCAAATTCACGGCCTGTTGGAGTTTGGCTTCGTTGAAGGCCAACGCTAGGCATTGCGTAGGATTTTGTTCGGAGGCTTCGGGAAAATCAATACACATCAATTCGTTAGAGGGTAAAATCACCGATTCCCCAGGTAAAAACCCGAATGAAGGCGTATTCTGAAGGTGCATAATTTTTTTGCCACGTATCATACTTGCCAACACAGGCTCATGAAACTGCAACATGACTTGTGCAGCCTTTTGGTGCGTCTCAAAAATGTTGAGTTCGGCATTGTTAAGCGTATGCAGGGTACGATTTTCTACCAACGTTTCGAGGCGACGGTTTTGGTAATGCAAGGGATTTAACTCAACCATGGGGATCTGTTGCTAAAGAATTTGTTGTATTAATTCTTAAAATCATACTAAAAGTACGTCAAAAACGCATAGAATGGTAGTATCGTACAACAGTTGATAGAATAGTGCAATCAGTTGATAGGATAGGGAAAATGGTGAGCAGGATAAGTCAATCAAATGTGATTTTTTGAAGGTTGTTTTGTGCAAAATCTTTTTGAAACACAAAGCCCTTAAACGATGTCAACTGTAATCACACAACAAAACAACTTGGTGGCGAAGCCCATCTTTAAAACGCACTACGATAACTTCATTGGCGGCCAGTGGGTAAGTCCTGTTAAAGGCGAATATTTTGAAACCACCTCGCCCGTTGATGGTCAGGTGTTTACCAAAGTCGCTCGTTCGACCGAAGAGGATATTAACTTGGCTTTGGACGCTGCTTGGGCCGCCGCCCCGCAGTGGAATAATAGCTCAGTGACGACACGAAGCAACATTTTGCTAAAAATTGCGGATGCGATGGAGGCAAACTTGGAACTGTTGGCAAGCGTAGAAACGTGGGACAACGGTAAGCCAATTCGCGAAACCAAAGCGGCCGATTTACCTTTGGCGATTGATCACTTTCGTTATTTTGCGGGCGTGATTCGGGCCGAAGAAGGCTCGGCTTCGGAGTTGGATTCCAATACGCTGTCGTTGATTGTGCACGAACCACTTGGCGTGGTCGGACAAATCATTCCTTGGAATTTCCCGTTGTTGATGGCCGCTTGGAAAATTGCGCCTGCTTTGGCCGCAGGAAACTGCGTGGTGTTGAAGCCTGCCGAACAAACTCCCGTGGGAATCATGGTGTTGGCCGAATTGATTCAAGATTTGTTGCCAGCAGGCGTACTGAACATTGTCAACGGCTTTGGCATTGAAGCAGGTAAGCCATTGGCATCCAGCCCTCGTATTAATAAAATTGCGTTCACGGGAGAAACCACAACGGGGCAGCTAATTATGCAGTATGCTTCTAAAAATATCATTCCTGTTACGCTCGAATTGGGTGGAAAATCGCCGAATATCTTCTTCAAAAGCATCATGGATGCCGACGACGAGTTTTTCGACAAGTGCTTGGAAGGAGCCACGATGTTTGCCCTCAATCAAGGCGAAGTATGTACGTGTCCGTCGCGAATTTTGGTAGAGGAATCTATCTACGATGCCTTTATTCAGCGCGTAGTAGAGCGTATTGAGGCCATTAAGTTGGGCCACCCGCTCGACCCAAGTACGATGATGGGCGCACAGGCATCGAACGACCAATACCAAAAGATTTTGCACTACATCGACCTCGGTAAAGAAGAAGGTGCGGAGCTGCTGGCGGGTGGTGGCGCTGCTTACAACGAAGGACTTGAAGGTGGGTATTATATAAAACCTACTTTGTTCAAGGGCAACAACAAAATGCGCATCTTCCAAGAAGAAATCTTTGGGCCAGTGGTATGTGTGACTACCTTTAAAACGGAAGAAGAGGCGGTTGCGATTGCCAATGATACACTTTATGGCCTCGGTGCAGGGGTATGGACGCGCGACACGCACCAAGCGTACAAAGTTGCTCGTGCCGTACAAGCGGGCCGTGTGTGGGTCAACTGCTATCACGCATATCCAGCACATGCGCCATTTGGTGGGTACAAAAAATCAGGTATTGGCCGTGAGACGCACAAGATGATGTTGAACCATTATCGTCAGGCTAAAAATATGTTGATTTCGTACGATAAGAACAAGTTAGGGTTCTTTTAAGTATGTCTAGAATCGCAATAATGGAGGCGGCGGAGCGGGTCATTGACACGCTCCGCGCCAAGTACGGCGCGTTGATGTTTCACCAAAGTGGCGGTTGCTGCGATGGCTCAGCTCCGATGTGCTTTCAGGTGGGGGAGTTGATGTTGAACGAAACCGATATAAAACTGGGAGAAATCCACGGCTGCGATTTTTACATGTCGCGCGACCAGTTTGAGTACTGGAAACACACGCATTTAACCCTCGACGTAGTGCCAGGACGAGGTGCTAGTTTTTCGTTGGAAATACCGATGGGGGTGCGTTTTATTATTAAGTCGAGGTTATTACAACCCAACGAGGTATGATTCCTGTATCTCTCAGTGCCTTAGTAAGATTGTATTTTCCCCAAATCTACTGGGCAATGTAGTTAACGCAGTGCTTTAAAATAAGGGAGTTGGTCAGAATCCCTATCGTCGGGTATTTCTTGGCGTAGAATAGAGAAAAGCCCCACATAACCACCGTCCAAACGATGGCTATATGGGGCTTTGTTAGTAGGTTTTTAATCGTTTGAATCATTGTGTTCAGATTTGCCAAATTGATTTTAACTACCTAACTTTGAAAATAAATACATCAGAAAATAGCTATGCAAATTACTAATTTCACTTATATCGTTGCTGATGTAGGCATCTGTCAAGGTTTACCACGCATCAAAGATACGCGTATTACGGTATCATCTATTTTGGCACATATTGCTGGTGGGATGTCGGTTGGAGATTTACTTGTGGCTTTTCCCCAGTTGTCGGAAACGGCTATTAACGAGGCAATTATGTTTGCATCGCAGCGCATACAGGAAATTTACATTCCTATGAAAGCAGCATGAAGTTTCTCCTAGACGAAAATCTCCCTTCGTACTACAGTGAAGTATTTTGTATTGACAATAATCACGAAGGTTTCCATGTTTCTGATTATGGATTAACCAACACTCCTGATGATATCATAAGGGTATTTGCTCAGGAAAATGGTTTCATTATTGTAACTTTCGATTTAGATTTTTCTCGATTGCAGCTCTAAACAATGAACCTAAGCCTTCTGTATTAACATTCAGAACTTCAAAAATGAGTAAAGCGTTTTTAGAGTCATTTGTCGAAGACCACTTATCAGAACTACTTCCTTATCTTGAAACTGGAGCCACTGTTACTGTAGATGACCGTAAGATTAGGATTAGACAGCTGCCTTTTTAAATGATTATTATCAAAGCCCCAAAATAACCACCGTCCAAACGATGGCTATATGGGGCTTTGTTAGTAGGTTTCTAATCGTTTGAATCATTGATTCTACAAATGCTTCAACAACTCTGCGCCCATGGCGTCGGTGCCGAGGATTTTGTCGGCTGGAGTTTCGCTGTTGGCGATGTCACGCGTGCGAAAACCATCTTTCAATACTTTATCAACCGCTGCGATGATGGCGTCTGCTTCAGCTTTTAGGCCAAACGAAATATCCAACAACAACGCTGCCGAAAGTACCGAAGCCAACGGATTGGCTACGCCTTTGCCCGTAATGTCGTGCGCCGAACCGTGGATAGGCTCATAAACGCCCGTGCTATCGCCTACCGAGGCCGAGGCCAACATACCCATCGAACCTGCGATTTGGCTGGCTTCGTCGGTCAAAATATCTCCGAAAAGGTTCCCCGTTACTACTACATCAAAACGACGTGGGTCTTTGATGAGCAACATCGCGGCGGCATCAATGAACTGGTGTTCTACTTCAACGTCAGGATATTCTGGTGCGATTTTTTGAATCACTTCGCGCCACAAACGGCTCGATTCCAATACGTTGGCTTTGTCAACTGACATCAATTTTTTGCTGCGCGTACGAGCTGCTTCAAATGCCTTGCGGGCAATGCGCTCTACTTCGTACTTGCTATAAATCATGGTGTCGTAAGCCGTGTTGCCGTCGTCGAGACGCTCACGTTTTCCAAAATACACGTCACCCGTCAATTCGCGGAAGAAAAGGATATCGCTGCCTTTAAGAATTTCGGGTTTGATACTTGATGCTTCCAACAATTCGTCGAACAACTTGATAGGACGAAGGTTGGCGTACAAGCCAAGTTCTTTCCGCATTTTCAACAAACCTTGCTCTGGACGTACTTTGGCCGAAGGGTCGTTGTCGTATTTTGGGTGACCTACGGCGCCAAACAAAATGGCGTCCGAAGCCCGCATTTTTACGAGGGTTTCTTCAGGAAGCGGGTCGCCTGTAGCTTCTATGGCTACGTGGCCGATGAGGGCTTCGTCGTAGGTGAATTCGTGGCCGAATTTTTCGGCGATACGGTCTAGTACTTGTTTACCAACCGTGGTAACTTCTTGCCCGATTCCGTCACCGGGTACGATAAGGATGTGTTTTTTTGCCATTTACTTAGTAAAAAATAAACCACAATGAGCACAAAGAATTGCACAAAGGCCTCAAAGAATGACTCGTTTGATTCCCTCTTTTAATCTTGCGACATTGAAGTTGATGAGTAAACCTAATTTAAAATGTCCCAAACGCATATAGGTTAGAATTTGGGCTAAATGAACATCGTTCAGGGCTTCTACTGCTTTAAGCTCTACCACGACGCTGTTTTCTACCAATAAATCAAGACGATAACCACAGTCTAATTTGACTTCTTCAAAAACCAAAGGCATTGGCTTCTCTTTTTCAACCCATAGCCCTGATTGTTTTAGTTTATAAAAAAGACACTCTTTGTAAGCACTTTCCAGAAGTCCAGGCCCAAGTGCTTTGTGAACCTCTAAGGCGCACCCGACAATTTGGTAATCTATACTTTGTGAACTTTGTGCCATTCTTTGAGTCCTTTGTGGTTAATCAATTGTCTTTTAAAGCGAAATCAAGTTCAGCATTTTTTGAGTGGCTTTGATGGCCGAAACCGTTTGGTCGGAGTCTAAGCCTCTGGTCTTGAATTCTTTGGCGTTCCAATTCCACGTAATGACCGTTTCGCAAAGGGCATCGGTTTTTCCACCCGTTGGGATACGGACGGCGTAGTCGGTCAGCAAAGGAAGTTCAAGGCTTTTCTTAGCGTAAATCTTCTTCAATGCATTCATAAACGCATCGTATTGACCATCGCCTTGGGCATTTTCTTCAAACGTCTCGTCCTCAATTTTGAGCTTGAGCGTAGCCGAAGGGCGAAGGTCTTTGGAGTGCGTCAGAACATAATTGAGAATCTCAATCTTAAACTCAATCGCATTGGTGTCCAACACGTCCGAAATAATGTACGGCAGGTCTTCCTGCGTCACTACTTCTTTGCGGTCACCGAGTTCGATGATACGCTGCGTTACTTTTTTGAGGTCTTCGTCAGAAAGTTTGATGCCCAATTCGCGAAGGTTATTCTCGATATTGGCCTTGCCCGAGGTTTTTCCCAAGGCATACGAACGCTTTCGTCCAAAACGCTCAGGCATCAACTCGTTGAAATAGAGGTTATTTTTCTTGTCGCCGTCGGCGTGAATACCCGCCGTTTGGGTAAAGACGTTATCCCCAACAATAGGTTTATTGGCAGGAATACGCAGCCCCGAGAAAGTTTCAACGATTTTACTCACCGAAAACAACGACTCTTCCACTACGCCTGTTTCCACTTCTGGCATGAAGTCTTTCAAAACCGCAATGGCACTGGCCAATGGGGCATTGCCTGCGCGTTCACCCATGCCATTGACGGTCAAGTGTAGCCCATGCGCACCTGCCCGCACGGCTTCCATGACGTTGGCGATGCCGAGGTCATAGTCGTTGTGCGCGTGAAAATCGAAGTGGTGATTGGAGTAGCGTTCCACAATCGACTTGATGTACGAATACGATTCGGCAGGAGTCAGTACACCTAACGTATCGGGAAGCAACACTCGTAGAATCGGCTGGGTAGTCAGAAAATCAAGGAATTGGAATACATATTCGGGTGAATTACGCATTCCATTGCTCCAATCTTCGAGGTAAACATTGGCCGAAATTCCTTTCGATTGTGCCAATTCGATTACTTTTTGGATGTCAGCAAAGTGCGCTTCGGGTGTTTTTTTGAGTTGGTGCGTCAAGTGATTGAGCGACCCTTTGGTGAGGAGGTTCATCACTTTTGCTCCCGACTCAAGCATCCAATCAATAGAAGCTTCGCCATCGACAAACGTAAGTACTTCTACCTTGTCGATGTAGCCATTTTCTTGTGCCCACTTCGTAATTTTTTGTACTGCTTTTAGCTCCCCCGCCGATACCCGCGCCGAAGCAATTTCAATACGATTCACTTTGACTTCCGTAAGGAGCAACTGTGCCAAAGCCAGTTTCTCCGAAGCCGAAAAAGACACCCCGCTGGTCTGTTCACCGTCGCGGAGTGTCGTATCCATTATTTCGATGTATCTCATAGAAATTAGTAAGGCCGAGCGGCTTCAAATACGCCGATTTCCTCTTTCATGGCTTGTAGATAGTCGATATCGTCGTAGCCGTTGATGAGGTTGTGTTTTTTGTAGCCATTGATGGCAAATGACTCCGATTCGCCCGTCGCAACAATCGTGATGGTTTGCTCAGGAAGGTTGACCGTCAACTCAGCGTTGGCATCTTTTTCGATGGCTTGAAAGATTTTATCCAAAAACTCAGGACTCACCGTTACGGGTAAAATCCCTACGTTGATGGCATTGTTTTTGAAGATATCAGCAAAAAAGCTGGATACCACACAACGGAACCCGTAATCGTAGATAGCCCATGCAGCGTGCTCGCGGCTCGAACCACTTCCGAAGTTACGGCCTCCTACGAGGATTTTACCGCTGTAAAGAGGGTTGTTTAAAACGAAATCGGCCTTAGGGGTATCGTCGCCGTTGTAGCGCCAATCGCGGAAAAGGTTGTCGCCGAATCCCTTACGCTCAGTGGCTTTCAAGAAACGAGCAGGGATGATTTGGTCAGTGTCCACGTTTTCCAACGGAAGCGGCACTGCCGAACTGGTTAGTATGGTGAATTTATCGTATGCCATTTTTTTGTGGGCTTTATGCTATATGCCTTAGGCTTTAAGCTTTGGCATTATTTATTAAGTTTTTGTTCCAAATGATAAACCTTTCTTTTCACTTCATTTATTTTCAAATGCAATGATTGATAGGTAGTTTCTTCAATATACTCAAGATCATGAGCCAATTGAAGTAAGTATTCGGTCTCGTGAGCTGACCCCAAAGCAATATGTAAGAAACGAGCAAATTCCGCATCTGTGTTTCGTCCACATCCTTCACTGATATTTGTAGGAATAGATGTAGCAGCCCTGCGAAGTTGGCTGGTCAGACCGTATATTTCGCTTTGAGGGAAATTTTTAGAAATAGAATAAATCTGTAACACAAAAGAATGTGCCAATTTCCAAACCTCATATTTTCTAAAATCTCTCATTTGTAGGTAATGCTATATGCTTTAAGCAATAAGCTATATGCTTTTGAACACATAATTAATGTACAAAAGCTTAGGGCTTACAGCATAAAGCTTACTGCCAAAGTTACAAAAACTCCCGTGGGTCAGTGACTTTACCCGTAATAGCGGCGGCAGCAGCTACCAATGGGCTGGCCAACAAGGTACGTGCTCCTGGGCCTTGGCGGCCTTCGAAGTTACGGTTAGAGGTACTTACGGCATACTTGCCCGCAGGAATCTTGTCGTCGTTCATGGCCAAGCAAGCTGAACAACCTGGCTGGCGCAACTGAAAACCTGCTTCGGTCAAAACATCCAAAATACCTTCTTCTTTGATTTGGGCTTCTACGATGTGCGAACCTGGTACCAACCAAGCCGTTACGTTGTCAGCTTTTTTACGACCTTTCACCACCGATGCAAACGCGCGGAAATCTTCAATGCGGCCGTTGGTACAGCTTCCCAAGAAAACGAAATCAATGGCTTTGCCCAAAAGACTTTCGTCTTCGGCAAATCCCATGTAGTTCAATGACTTAGCGTAAGAAGCAGCTCCGTCAAGTACATCGGCAGCTTTCGGGATGTGTTTGGTAATGCCCGTTCCTAAGCCAGGGTTGGTTCCGTAGGTGATTTGTGGCTCAATGTCGGCCGCATCGTAGGTGTATTCTAAGTCAAACCCAGCGCCTTCGTCAGTTTTGAGGATTTGCCAGTACGCAACGGCGTTTTCCCATGCTTCGCCTTTTGGCGACTGCTCACGGCCATTGAGGTAAGCAAACGTTTTTTCGTCGGGGGCAATCATACCACCACGCGCACCCATTTCAATCGACATGTTACACACCGTCATACGACCTTCCATGCTCATGTTTTCAAACACATCACCTGCGTACTCTACGAAGTAACCCGTAGCACCACTGGCCGAAATTTGAGAAATGATGTACAATACCGCATCCTTAGGAAGGACACCTTTCCCCAATTGACCATTGATGGTAATGCGCATTTTCTTTGGTTTTGGCTGCATGATACACTGCGACGCCAATACCATTTCTACTTCCGACGTACCGATACCGAACGCAATCGCTCCAAACGCTCCGTGGGTAGAAGTGTGCGAATCACCGCAAACAATCGTCATGCCAGGGAGAGTGATGCCATTTTCTGGCCCAACCACGTGTACGATACCATTTTTTTGGTGGCCCAAGCCCCAGTGAGAAATACCGTATTTGGCGGTGTTGGTTTCCAACGCCTTGAGCTGATTGGCCGAAAGAGGGTCAGCGACTGGCAAGTGTTGGTTGATGGTAGGGGTGTTGTGGTCGGCCGTAGCAAACGTACGGTTCGGGAACAACACGCCAATGCCTCTGCTTTCCAAGCCCAAAAACGCTACAGGGCTGGTTACTTCGTGAATAAAGTGGCGGTCGATGAACAATACATCGGGGCCGTCTGCAATCTTGCGGACAACGTGCGCATCCCACACTTTGTCGAAGAGAGTTGTTGGTTGGTTTGACATATCCATTTTGAGATTAATGCAATGGGAGAATAATACGCTACAAAATTGCAGGAATCTTCCCAAAGTGACATGACGCCCTTCGCTCAAACAATAGCGATTTTAGCTCAATTGTATTTTTTTGGCGTAAAACCGTATTTCTCCTTGTAGGCTTTGATAAAATGAGAAACACTCTCATAGCCAATTTCCATACTGACTTCAGACACGTTTTTATTGGCGTTTTTGAGTAAAAAAGCGGCTTGTTCCAGGCGTTTTTGTTTAATCCAATGAGCGGGTGAGGCGTGAAATTGGGCTTCAAACTCGCGTTTAAACGCAGACAAACTTCGTCCCGAAAGATGGGCTAATTCGCTTATCGTCAGCGGTTTTAGGTAGTAGTTGTTGAGCAGATATTCCAAGTCCGTTTTCTGCCCTTTGTAAATATTAAACAAAATGGTTTTGAGCTGATTGGAGCCGTCGATTTCCAACAAATGAAGCAGCAGTTCCTGAAACTTGAGCCGTAAAAACTGATTCAAGTAGGACGTTTGTGAGTGGAAATAGGGAAAGAGAGAATCAATGAATTTCTCAAAAGTCGAAGAGGATTGTAGCACTAAAATCGGCTGAGGGTTTTCGACGTCTGCTTTGTCGAACAACGTTTGGTTTTGGCTTACAAATTCTTTCAGTAGCTTTTCGTGAAAGAAAAAAACAAGGCTGCGGTAGTCGCTTCCTATGGATTCGTTCATGGAATAGCAGCCCCGTTGGAAAAACAAAATTTGCCCCTTGCGAACGTGCAGGTCTTGGTTGGGAGAGATAAACTTCTTTTCTCCTTCGAGCACGACAACGACGGCATGTTCCTCAAAAAAAATCTCATTGCGTTCGGGATATACGTCGCTTCGGTAGGCCACAAAAGTCGTGTCCTGAATTTTCAGAGACTGGAACTGTTGGGCGCTGATGGAAGAAGGGACGCGAAGCATGGGGGCGGTTATCGGTTAATGGTTAATTGAAACGTCAGCAGGGTTCAGGAGGCAGTAATTATAAACCCTGCCGAAATTGAAACGTCGGCAGGGTTTAGCCGGCAATGATTACAAACCCTGCCGACGTTTATCAGTTAAACGCGCCGCCTTTTTTCAGGGACTCGTATTCGTCGCCGATAGCTTTATATTGGGATACCAAAAACTTCTGTAATTCTTCATTGAATACTTTTTTGTCGGTTTCCGAAAGAGAATCGTATAAGTCTTTCAATTCTTGGTTGATGGCCGCTTTTTCGGCTTCGTCGCGCGCATTGATGGCACGTACGTGGTATTTTCTGAAATCAAAATTCATTGGTTCAATCTGTTTGTTTCATCAATCAAATACTGCAAATTAGCGTTATATTGATTTGCTTTTAGATAATTAATCCAAAACGAAAGAATAGAAATGCCTTTTGGGCTTTGCCTCTTCAGTTCTTTAAATAATTTTTGAAAATGAAATGAAAATGGGTCGTTATTTTCACTCTTAGAGGTTTTTGTCAGTTTTCGTAAACTATCAAAATCATGAGGAAGGCCAAAGTTAATTAATGAAATTCCTGCATCATCTGCATTTCTAATAATCCACTTTTCAATCGCAGGTTCTATAAATATAAGGTAATGATTCCTAGTTCTATGCTTACATAACTGTAACACACCTGTAAGCTCAGTTGCTAAATCAAATTCAGAAGCATAACCAAGTTCTACTTTATCTCTATCGATAATACCAAGCGCAAAATCACCAGCTAATTTCTCCTTCATTACTTTGACGACATTAGAACACCCTTTTTGATGGTTGTAATGATTTTGTGGAGGAACAAGAACTTTGATAAGCTTAGTATCAATATAACATTCTGGTATCACCTTAAAATCTATCATTTGATAACAGGGTAAGCTTCATTATTGAAAAATAAATCAATCCCATATTTATATACATCCTCGATTTCGGTTTCTTGAAGTGAGCGAATAACTGTTTGGCCGTCTTTAAAATCTACCATAAATATTGCTAAGTCTTTTCGGGCATTTTCAAGAAAATCAGTGACAATTACGGGGCTATGGGTTGCCATAAAGAATTGATTAGAAGTAGATTCGATTACTTCTTGCGTAAATTCTGTTATGTAAGGGGGAAAAGAGTGTGCTTCTGGCTCTTCAAAAACCAAAACGGAGTTTTGATTAGAAGCAATGGCTGTTTTGTAAAATATAATACGTTGTAAAGTATCAGCAATTGAATTGTAAGGAATTATAAATACTTCATTATCATGCACTTCTTTCATTATCTTTAACGATTGACTGGCTTTGTCAAAGACAATTCTTAATCCATATTGGCTGAACCAATAGGCAATGGTTTCTTTTAAATCGGGTAAAAAATCTAACGTTTGTAAAATGTTATTACCAAAAGGGGGCATTAAAAACTCAACTTTCTCCCTTTTAAAGTTTACTCCAGTTTTAAAATGATAACTTTTAACAGGGTAGCCTTCTTTTTTTAAATCTTCAGAAAAATATATGTAATATCCTTTTTCGTGAAGAAGTTTTGGGTAATTAGTATAATCAAAGCTATTTTCTTCTGGGTTACGAGAAATAATACATTGAAAATTGTTGGTTTTTATAGAGATTGATGATGAAGTATTACCTTCATAAAAGAGTTCTGATTCGTTTTCTAACCGAACAAGATTTTTTATTTTCTTTAACTGCAATTTGCCATTATTCATATTTACATAAGGTAATGTGAACAATCCAAGGGCTTCTAGTATATTCGATTTTCCTACATTGGGTCTTCCAATAAAAAGGTTGATTTTTTTGAAATTAGAAAGTTTTAAATATCGTATAGATTTAAAATTTTTAATTTCAAGATATTGTATGAAGTTATTCATAGAATCAATGTATTATTTTGGTACCTACCAACTAATGCTACTTTAAAAATTATTGAAGATTACTTTCATCTGCTCGTATTGACGGCTGTATCGTTCTCATTCTTCAACAGGCATCTGAACAACTCTTCCTTGAGAAGTATCTATTTCTTTTAAATGGAGTTTCATGCTCTTTTAAAGTTTATATCAAAAACTCAAACAAATCAGGTTTATTGTTGATATACTCGAACTGAATATTGTGTTCGTTCATGCGTGTCAAAAGTGGCTCGAAATCTTCTTTGTGACGGAGTTCGATACCTACCAAAGCAGGACCTCGTTCGCGGGCTGTTTTTTTAGAATATTCAAAGTGTGCGATGTCGTCGTTGGGGCCAAGAACGTGGTTCAAAAACTCCTTAAAAGCCCCCGAACGCTGCGGGAAGCGAATGATAAAGTAGTGTTTTAAGCCTTCGTAGAGGAGCGAACGTTCCTTGATTTCTTCGGTACGGGTGATGTCGTTGTTGCCACCTCCAATCAGTAATACCACGTCTTTGCCTTTGATTTCGTCTTTGATTTGGTCAAGCGCCGCCACGGTAAGCGCACCCGCTGGCTCAACGACGATGGCTTCTTCGTTGTAAAGTTGCAAAATTGTCGAACAGACTTTTCCTTCAGGAATGAGCAAAATATCGTCCAAATTTTTCCGACATACTTCAAAGGTGTGCTCTCCTGCGCGTTTTACGGCGGCTCCGTCCACAAATTTATCGATGTTGTCGAGCGTGACGACTTGCCCTTCTTTGATGGCCGTGTACATCGTGGGAGAGCCTACGGGTTCTACGCCAATGAGCTTGGTGGCTGGACTGAGTTGTTTAAAAACAGTGGTAACGCCTGAAGCCAAACCGCCGCCGCCGATGGCAAAAAGCAGGTAATCAATTTTAAAATCGGCATCGCGGAAAATTTCTAGTCCTACTGTTCCTTGGCCTTCCATGACCTGCACATCGTCAAACGGGTGAATGAACGTAGCAGCGTGGGCTTCGCAAAAATGCTTGGCTGCGTGGTAAGCGTCATCGTAGGTATCGCCGTGGAGGACTACTTCAATCTGATTTTTACCAAATAGTTTTACCTGTTTTACCTTCTGGGCGGGTGTTGTGCTGGGCATAAAAATAGTGCCACGGACTTGCATTTTGTTGCAAGCGTAGGCGACTCCTTGCGCGTGGTTTCCTGCGCTGGCGCATACGACTCCCTTTTCGAGAGCTTCGGTCGACAAACTGGCCATTTTGTTGTACGCTCCCCTGATTTTATACGAACGTACCACTTGCAAATCTTCACGTTTGAAGTAAATATTGGCTTCGTAGCGCTCAGAAAAGTTAAGATTTAACTCCAAATCGGTGTGTTTTACCACTTTACGGATGCGCTCAGCGGCTTGTAATATGTTATCAAACGTAGGAAAATCTGCGTTTTTGGACTTATGTTTTTCGGAAGCAAGACTCATGACATTGTAGTTTTAATAAGACGAAATCAAAGCTTCGGCAGGAATGTTTAAGGCATCATGAAGCTTTCTTATCATTGAAAGACTAAGTTTGCGTCTCCCGCTTAAAATATCTGATTTACGACTTCTGTTACCTAAAATTTTGTTTAAATCACTCTCCTTCATCCCCAATTGGTCTAAACGAAACTTGATTGCTTCAATGGGATGCGGCGGTCCAATGGGGTACCTTTGCCGTTCATATTCTTTTACTAACAATGTCAATATCTCAAACTCAGCTTCTTCTTCTGATCCTTCTGAAATATCAGTTTGTATAAGTTCGTAAAGACGCTCTAATACTATTTCGTATTGAGCTTCTGTTTTAATCGGCTTTAACATATCTTATATTTTTAGCATCAATTTTATCGTACTCTTGGTGCGTACCTATCCAAACAATGAAAACGGTTTGGAGACGATATTCTATATCTACCAATAAACGATATCTGTTTCCATGAATATTAAAAACAACTCGCTTATTCGTTACTATAGAAGCACTCCGATACTGCTGTTTAAGCTCGTGAGGCGATAGCCAAACGGCCTTTTCTGCTTCAGCAAACCATGCTTTCAAGGGTTGTTCGGCCAATAGTTCTTTTTCCCAATAGGACTTCAATGTTTTTATGGCAACCACTCTCATATCAACAAATATACAAAATTGTAACCATTTTGGTTGCGTTTTTATAAAAAAGAAGGCTGTCTCAAAAGTCTAGTATCACCAAATTATCTTCGGCCTCTGTTCAACCTCATCCCAACCCTTCTCCTGCTAGGAGAAGGGCTTTCAAAGTCCCCCTCTCCTTTCTGGAGATGGGGATTTAGGGGGTGAGGTTGAATCCAAAGAATATTTTGTGACCTGTTACTTTTGAGACAGCCTCTACAGATATTAAAAGTTTAATTATGTATTTTAGTTGCGCTCAGGACGCAAGCTGCGAACGGCAGCACCTGCTTGCCACATTTCAGAATCGCGAAGCTCAGCCAATTCTACTTCGAGTTTCTCGCGGTAGTCTGGTTGTGAGTTACGAGTGATAGAGATGTTAGCTTGCTCACCTGATTTTACTGAGTTGTAAAGTTGTTGGAACACAGGCTTAGTAGCTTCTTTGAAAGGCTTCCACCAGTCAAGCGCACCACGTTGAGCAGTCGTCGAGCAGTTGGCATACATCCAGTCCATGCCGTTTTCAGCCACCAATGGCATCAACGACTGCGTCAATTCTTCTACAGTTTCGTTGAACGCTTCTGATGGAGAGTGGCCGTTTTCGCGCAATACTTCGTACTGTGCCGCGAAAATACCTTGGATAGCGCCCATCAATGTTCCACGCTCACCTGTAAGGTCAGACGTTACTTCACGGTAGAAATCGGTTTCAAACAAATAACCAGAACCTACGCCGATACCCATTGCGATACACTTCGTACGGGCTTCGCCAGTAGCATTTTGGAACACCGCAAACGATGAGTTAAGGCCTTTTCCTTCTACAAACAAACGACGAAGAGAAGTACCTGAGCCCTTAGGAGCTACCAAAAATACATCTACATCAGCAGGAGGAACGATGCCCGTTTGGTCTTTGTACGTAACACCGAATCCATGTGAGAAATACAACGACTTACCAGCAGTCAAATATTTTTTAACGGTTGGCCACAATTCGATTTGGGCTGCATCCGACAACAAGAAACAAATAATAGTACCTTTTTCGAGAGCTTCCTCAATTTCAAAAAGAGTTTCGCCAGGCACCCAGCCATCAGCTACGGCTTTGTCGTATGTTTTCCCTTTACGCTGTCCGACGATGACATTGAAGCCATTGTCGCGCATGTTAAGACTCTGACCTGGACCTTGTACACCGTATCCAATAACGGCAATAGTTTCATTTGCTAATACTTCACGTGCTTTTTCTAGAGGAAATTCTTCGCGGGTTACTACTTCTTCTACTGTCCCGCCGAAATTAATCTGTGCCATTGATTGATTGGTTTGTTTGGGTAATACAACTGAATATGTTAAACTTTTTTTGTCTTTTGCCAAGTAAGCAAGGCCGACACGCCCACAAATAATCTTATTTTTCTTTGGATGAGCCAATCTTCAGTTTTGAAAATAGCTTTGAATATTTTCTGGAAAATAGGGCCATTCATCACCGTAAAATCCGAACCTGCTTCTTCTATCTTTCGCTGATGCAAGGGCAGTATTTTGGATAAAAGACGAAAAAACGCAATCGGAAAAAACAGCCAAAAGTTGAAATATGTATTGAAAATAATCTTACCGTCTCCTTCAAAAATCTTCTTCAACATGCTCATATCATATCTTCTGACATGGTGATTGACATCATCGTGTTGGTTCCATAAAAACATAAACGCCGGTACTGTCACGCTCACTAGTCCTTCAGGTTTGCACACTCGTTTCATCTCTGAAACAGCCAAAGTATGGTCTTCCACATGCTCAATTACATCAAAAGCGCACACTAAATCATACTTTTCTGATTCGAAGGGTAATTCCAAAATCGACCCTTGAATAATATCGATAGGAACGTTTGTCTTCGTAAATTCATAACACTCTTGGTCGTATTCTACAGACTTAACCTTACCAAACTCCGTTAATAGCTCGGACGTTCGGCCGGTAGCTACCCCAATATTCAAAATTTGGAGAGGTCTTTTGAAGGGTAAATTTTGGCGGAGATGATTCATCAATATCTGGTTACGAACCAAAAACCACCAATGCTCGCGCTCGATAGCATAGTACTCCTGATAATAAGATGATTGCATATTTTATGGAAAGGACATTGGCAACATCAGGGATAATAGCGTACTTACTATTAACAGATACCTTAGTTCTTTTTGAGCAATATGTTCTTTTAAAATCATAAGTAAGAAAAAGAACATACAAAACCCAAACGACAAAGAACGTGTACCATCGGCAACCATGATTGCAATCGCCCCTGTGGCCAACATACATCCTCCAAGCAATACCAACATCCACCAATCCCGCCTCAATACAAGCACGGTAATACCAGCAAATATCAATAACCAAAAACCTTCTAAACCTCTCGTAAACTTATCTCCAATAATACTCAAGCTCCAGGTGATGGTCTTGCGAGAGAGGTCATTGTCGTGCCCCACTTTAAGACCATAACTAGAAGCTAACCAACTTCTGATAACTATATACAAGCCTGCACTTATCACTAAGACGATGGCAGACAACGGAATCAGTTTTAAATTTAAATTCCCTTGTTTAATCCAATTTTGCACCAATGGCATTAAATACAATAAGCCAATGTAAGTAGAATTGATAATGGCACGTTCATCGCACCAAAACGCTAATTGTGAAAAAAGGAGAATCAACAGTGGATTGCGGTAATACCACATCAAAATCATGAAACAAAAGGGGAAAATGTCGCAATGTCCCAAAAAATTGATGTAAAAATTGGCTCCTGCATAAATAGCCGTAAAACCCGTAATGAAATAAAAAGTAAGTATTTTGTCTTTTAGGATTCCGTACACTACCTCTATCACAAACCACAAGAATAAAAGCCCCATCAACACATGTAGCACATAAAGACCGGCCACATTAAGATGTAGAACTCTAGCGATGAGCGGAATAGTAATACGAAAAGTCTGATTGGCTTCGTGCGAGCCCGGTTCATAGTCTTGGGGTGTGAGAGGATCTGCGCCTTGCTTAATAATATCATCCCAAAAAAAACCACCAATTGAACCAGGATGCCTCATCTCTTGGTACAAATTTCGCAGGCCCTTGTCGACCAAAATAAAATTAAATGCCAAAAGCGTAGTTACTGATATAGCCAATGCCAAAAACAAAAGCCTAACTTTCCAAAATTTATTGTCAAAGAACGGTTTTAATTTTGATTCTAACTCATTGAAAGGAGTAGCAAGCGATTGCAGAGGTTCCATGGAATAACGTTTACGTGCGCTTTTCAAGGTTTTTAACATTCTTGAAAAGTTACCAGATAAAGGCACTGCAAATAACGCACTTTTTGGGTATTCCTCACGAATTTTCGGCGGTACTTTTCCTTTCAAAGATTCATTATCAACCTTTTGTACTACAAATAATACTCCCAATGCGCTTCTTCGGGCAAAAACTCAACTAAGCCATTGGGGGTTTTACCTACCGCTACACGACCCGATTTCACAAATTCTAAGATACCATAAGGCTTGATGTACCGGAAAAAATCCAAGATTTCGGCTTCATCACCTGCTTTTTCTATCACTACATAATCCAATCCCCAATAAACCACCCACGCTTTGTAGACTTTATTGACAGTTTCGATGTCGAGAGGGCGCGTGCCAATAGGCGTAGCGATTTTAAAGAGAGCGATTTCGTTATAAACAATTTCATTGTCTAGATAACCAAATACTGCCAACACTTCTACCACTTTCCGAATCTGTTTGACGAGTTTCTCTACTTCTTCGCGTTTTTCGTGTTTGATTGTAATCGTATAGCGCGAGACTCCCTTACGTTCTGTTTCCGACACCGTCAGACTCTCAATATTGATGCGACGGCGTGTAAACAATATTGTAATCTTATTGAGCAAACCGAACGTATTTTCGGTGAATATGCATATGGTGTATGTTGTCATAAAATTTCAATGATAAAAACTACAAATACTTCTAGCACTCGAGTTTGATATCGGCCACTGCTGCCCCTGCCGGTACCATCGGAAATACATTCTCTTCTTTTTCGACCATTACTTCTAGCAAATATGGCTTATCAGATTTCAGTAAAGTATCCAAAGAGTCGCTCAGATTTTCGCGGTCGGAGCAAGTATGTCCTTGAATTCCAAATCCTTTTGCAATGGTAATGAAATCTGGATTTTGTAATTCCACATACGAATAACGTTTTTCAAAAAACAGCTGCTGCCACTGACGTACCATGCCGAGATAGTTGTTGTTGAGAATAATGAGCTTTACGGCCAAGCCACTCTGTGCAATCGTTCCTAGTTCTTGGATGGTCATTTGAAAGCAGCCGTCACCGATAAAAGCCACTACCTCGCGCTCAGTCGCTCCTTTTTTAGCGCCAAATGCCGCAGGAATCGCAAAGCCCATCGTGCCCAAACCGCCAGAAGCAATGTATGAATGGGGTTTTTTGAATTGATAATAACGCGCCGCAATCATCTGATGCTGCCCTACGTCCGCTATAATACAAGCCTCTCCTTTGGTTTTTTCAGAAAGCATACGTACCACTTCAGCCATTTTTATTTCTCCTTCTGGCTTCAATTCCCGTTGCGTAATCTTCTCATCTTCTATCACATCATACTTTTTAAATTCGCTTTTCCAAGCCGCATGATTGTTTTCCTTCACTAAAGGCAAAAGCTTCTTCAATACTTCTTTGGCATCGCCTACTACGGGTGCATCAGCCTTGATGATTTTATCGATTTCGGAAGGATCTATTTCGATATGAATCACTTTAGCTTGGCGAATGTATTTGGTAGCATCGCCCGTGACACGGTCGTCAAAACGCATTCCAATAGCAATGATTACATCTGCTTGTGTAGTCAGAACATTGGTACCGTAATTGCCGTGCATTCCAAGCCAACCCATATAATTGGGATGGTCAATAGGGATGGCTGAAAGCCCCAATAAAGTACTCGCGCAAGGAATGTCCGTTTTTTCGACAAAAGCTTTAAATTCTTCCATCGCACCTGATATAAGTACGCCGTGTCCAAACAAAATGTAAGGTTTTTTGGCGTTATTAATCAAATCAGCGGCTTTCTCTACGTGCTCGTCCTTAGGAACTACCCTCGGCTTATAGCTTACTAGAGATTCTACTTTTTTATATTCAAAGGCTTTGGTCATGGCACCTACTTGAGCATCACGGGCAAAATCAATCACTACTGGGCCTGGCTTACCTGAAGTGGCGATATAAAAAGCTTTTGCTAAAACCTCTGGCACTTCGTCAGCATGGGTGATTTGATAATTCCATTTACAAACGGGCGTAGTCACACCGATGATGTCTGTTTCTTGAAAAGCATCAGTTCCCAAAAGCGTAGATTTTACCTGACCTATGATACACACCAAAGGTGTACAGTCGATGATAGCATCAGCGATAGGAGTCACAAGGTTTGTACCACCCGGCCCCGATGTAACCAAACATACACCCGGCTTTCCACTAGTACGAGCGTACCCCTGAGCCGCATGTCCTGCTCCTTGTTCGTGTCGCACTAAAATGTGATCAAGGCGATCGGTGTAGTCATAAAGGGCATCATAAGTAGGCATAATAGCCCCGCCAGGATACCCAAAAATCACCTCCGTTCCTTCTGCAATCAGGGATTCCATCAGCGCCTGAGCGCCCGAAAGAATGCGGGGATTATCTGCTACAGCTTTGCCATTGGTAGCGGGGATTTCCTGCGCTACAGGAGTGTCGATAGCAACAGTGTCTTGCTGTGCAATCATGGTTGAATGGTTTTCCATGACAGTTTGGTTTTAATTTGTTTTATTTTTTGCGTTATGCTTCGTCGGTCACACAGCCTTCACTTGCTGTTTTTACATTACGAATATACTTACCGAGGGTTCCCTTTTTGAAAGGAGGCTCTGGCTGTTTCCATTCTTTACGGCGTTCGGCGAGTTCTTCGTCCGATACATGTAGTTGCAATACATTATTGACCGCATCTATGGTAATTTTGTCCCCGTCTTTTACTAGAGCGATGTTGCCACCTAAATACGCTTCTGGCGTAACGTGCCCTACTACAAACCCGTGCGTTCCGCCCGAAAAACGGCCATCCGTAATCATCGCAATCTTATCTCCTAATCCCGCTCCCATGACGGCCGACGTAGGTTTAAGCATTTCGGGCATTCCTGGGCCACCTTTAGGACCTTCATTGCGGATTACTATTACATGCCCCGCTTTGATTTCGCCCTTAGAGATATATTCTATAACTTCTTCTTCACGTTCGCAAACCTTAGCAATTCCTTCAAAGCGCTCCCCTTCTTTGCCCGTAATTTTGGCAACGGCTCCTTCGGTAGCAAGGTTTCCGTATAAGACTTGCAAGTGTCCGGTAGACTTGAGTGCCTGCTCAATAGGGAATATGATTTTTTGGGTATCAAAACTAAGGTCAGGAGCATCTGCCAAGTTTTCGGCCACCGTTTTGCCTGTCACCGTGAGGCAATCTCCGTGCAAAAATCCTTTTTGATAGAGGTATTTCATCACGGCTGGGATACCCCCAATCGCGAGCACATCTTCCATATAGTATTTGCCAGAAGGCTTAAGGTCGGCAATGAGCGGTGTACGATCAGATATATCTTGGATATCTTTCAACGTAAAATCTACTTCTGCTGCTCGCGCAATGGCTAAGTAGTGTAAAACCGCATTGGTAGACCCCCCTAACGCCATCACTACGGTCATTGCATTTTCAAATGCTTTGCGCGTCATGATGTCACGTGGGCAAATATTTTTTTCTAATAGCTGCTTCATAGCAGCGCCGATAGCGATACACTCGGCTTTTTTGCCTTCATGAGTAGCGGGATAAGTCGATGAGTTTGGCAGAGTGAGTCCCATTGCTTCCATCGAGCTTGCCATGGTATTGGCGGTGTACATTCCGCCGCAAGCTCCTGCACCTGGAATAGCATTTTGAATAACGCCTTCGTAATCTTCGTCTGAAATAGTCCCCGCAAACTTTTTACCAAGTGCCTCAAATGCCGAGATAATGTCTAATTTTTGGCCTTTGTACTCACCCGTGCGGATAGTGCCTCCGTATACAAGCATGGCAGGGCGATTGAGCCTAGCAATGGCCATCATAGCACCGGGCATATTTTTATCACAACCTACTACGGCAATCACTCCGTCGTACCACTGAGCCCCTACTACGTTTTCGATAGAGTCGGCAATCAAATCACGACTTGGCAAAGAATAGCTCATGCCATTGTTGCCGTTGGTCATTCCGTCCGAAACTCCGATGGTATGAAAAATAAGACCTACCATGCCATTTTCCTGGATACCTTTCTTAACGTGCACCGATAGCCCATTGAGGTGCATATTGCAGGTATTGCCTTCATAGCCCGTACTAGCGATACCTATCTGGGCTTTTTGCATGTCTTCCTGCGTCAACCCTACCCCATACAACATCGCTTTGGCGGCGGGATTGGTTACTTCTTGTGTAAGCGTACGACTGAATTTGTTGAGTTGTTCTGACATATAGGAGGTTATGTTAAAAAAAAGCCCCACTCATTGGAGGTGTGAGTGAGGCTTTTGGTTTAGCAATCAGGTTCCACTCACACCATTTGGGTGCTGATAATGACGACCACGACGACTAGTATTATGTTAAACATTTTTTAGCAAAATTTTTCTTTTAGCGAAATTACGCTAATTGCGTATTTGCGTTACAAATAAAAAGACTCACTTTCTATTTTCCAAACAAAATCTTACATTTTTGTATTTTATTAATTTAAAAGTGCGTTTCTGAATCATATACCCATAAAACAGTTGTGACATTATAATTTCCCCTTCGATGAGGCTTTCTAAAGAAAAATATTGTAAAAGAACAACGACTTATTGTACTAAACAAATAATATTAAATCAAATTGAAACTTTTTATATAACTTTTCCGCTAATAAAAATATATAATACATTTAAATACAGCTATGCTCGAGATTATTGGCTATGTAGCCGGAACTTTGACCACTCTTGCTTTTGTCCCCCAAGTTTTACAGATATATCGTACTAAGTCTGTAAAAGATGTATCGCTTGCGATGTTTCTTCTATTTACGCTAGGTGTAGCGCTATGGCTAGGATATGGGATTATGACTCATTCCTTCCCTGTAGTGGCAGCCAATGCCGTCACATTGATTTTGTCTTTCGTTATTCTCTATTTCAAATGGAAATATAACGAAGCTAATTTGTCAAAATAAGCCCCACAAAAAACGCCCTCTCTAAGCCAAAATATGACTTAAGAAAGGGCGTGATACTATCCTCTTAAAACTTATCCTCCTACTACACTCAGCTTCACTGCGTTGGTCTTGCGATGCTTACTGATAGGCATACTTAGGGTATTCACAAAAATATCGCCTGTATGAAGCGCTCCTCTTTCGATAAGAACTTGCTTGATATCTTCTATTAAATCATCCGACGAGAGATCCTCACGATCATAATAAATCGCTTTTACTCCCCAATACAACGCCAATGTACACATCAACTGACGATTGGGGGTGAATATATACAAATCAGCCTCTGGACGGTGGTGCGAGAGGCGTATAGCAGTATAGCCTGAGCGTGTCACACCTATGATAGCTTTGGCTTGGGTATCACGTGCCAATCGACAAGCGCTCATTACTACATTGTCGTTCAAAACACTAGGGCCAGGGTTGTCATTGACCGCGGCATGATATTTAAAATAGATTTGAGTATCATCTGCCTTTTTAGCGGCTTCGGTAATTTCTACTTGATAAATGGTATTAGCCATACTTGTGACCGACTCTATCGGATACCGTCCTGAGGCTGTTTCGGCACTTAGCATTACGGCATCGGCTCCGTCCAATACCGAATTGGCAATATCGTTTATTTCGGCACGGGTAGGGCGTGGCGCCTCAATCATGCTTTCGAGCATTTGAGTGGCTACAATGACGGGCTTGGCGGCACGATTACATTTTTCGACAATCATCTTTTGAATCATCGGTACTTCTTCGGCAGGCAGCTCTACCCCCAAGTCTCCGCGAGCTACCATTATAGCATCAGTAGCTTCGATGATTCCATCTATATTGGCTACGGCCTCTGGCTTTTCAATTTTGGCTACTACGCGGCAATTTTTACCTTTGGCCTTGATGTAGTCTTTTACTTCTTGGATATCCGACGCATAGCGCACAAACGAAAGAGCAATCCACTCTACATCATGCTCTAGGCCAAAATCTAAATCTTCGTAGTCTTTTTCAGTAACAGACGGCATTGAGACCTTAGTATTGGGAAGGTTTACGCCTTTCTTGGATTTCAACATGCCATCATACACCACCTCAGTGACTACATCCGTTCCTTCTACCCTTAGTACTTTTACTTCGAGCTTGCCATCATCCATCAAAATACGTTCACCTACCTTTACATCTTGGTACATTCCTTTATAAGGAGTACTAACACGCTCCGAGGTGCCGACGATATCATCATTGGTGAAAACCAATTCTTGACCAGCTACTATTTTTACGCCGTCTTTATGCTCGACGTTACCAATCCTAATTTTGGGACCTTGTAAGTCTTGCAAAATTCCAATGCTGAGGCCGTAGTTAGTATTGTTTTCGCGAATACGTTTGATACGCTCTAAGTGATCGGCGTGAGAGCCGTGCGAAAAATTTAATCTAAAAACATTCACACCTGCTTTCGCTAAAGCATAAAGTATTTCTGAAGATTCAGAAGTGGGACCTACAGTAGCAACAATCTTGGTCTTTTTACTAATCATCGTGGTTAGGTTTTTGATAATTATATTAGAGGCAATCCACATCTATGGTTACATCTGCCCCTTTTAAGGTTTTATCCGTTAATATATCTGTTACTTTTTCGAGTATAAAAGTCTTTGCGGCCTTAAAATTAACTTTTTCGCGTTCGAGTTTAATAAGAATGTCAAACAAAAACCTATTTCGGATGCGTTCGACTAGTGGAGGTTGAGGTCCTAGCACCCTATCTAGCCCCATTTTATCAACCAATAATTGGGTTAATTTTTGAGCAGCATGCTGTGCCATATCTTGTTCCAAATGCCTCACTGTCAATTTGATAAGCCTCGTAAAAGGAGGATACTTAAACTGCTCGCGTTCGATGATTTCCTCCTCATACATCCCGTCATAATCATTCGTAATAATTTTTTGTAAAATCTTTTGTCCTGGATTGCCAGTCTGAATCAAAACTTTGCCTTTGCGGTCGGCACGGCGACCAGCTCTACCACTGACTTGAGTTATCAATTGAAAAGCCCTTTCGGCAGCTCTAAGGTCTGGAAAATGAATCATCCTGTCGGCATCAAAGACCCCCACCACGCTCACATTCTCAAAATCCAACCCTTTACTAATCATCTGAGTCCCTACCAAAATATCTACATTCCCCTGTTCAATATCCTCAATCATCTCTTTATAGGCGTTTTTGGCGCGAGTCGTATCTAAGTCCATGCGTGCCACACGAGCTGTCGGAAAAAATATTTTTAGTTGGTCTTCGAGCTTTTCGGTACCAAAACCCACCGTACGTACTTTGGTAGAACCACAAGTAGGGCAAAATTTAGGGACCGCTTCTGTATGCCCGCAATAATGACACCGAAGCTCTGCGTCTTTTTGATGATAGGTCAAGCTTACTGCACAATTTTCACATTCGCCAATCCAAGCGCACTCTTCACACTGCAAGTAAGACGAATACCCACGCCGGTTTTGAAAAATAATGCTTTGCTCGTTGCGGTCAAGAGTGTCGCGAAGCTCATCTAAAAGCACCGACGAAAATTCGTACTTCATCTTTTTGCTTTTGCGCTCTTGTTTTGTATCTATCAGTACAAACGAAGGCATACTTGCTTTTCCGTATCTTTCGGTAAGTTTTACCAAGCCATAACGCCCATTCAACGCTTGATAATAAGATTCAAGAGCAGGCGTAGCAGACCCTAGCAATACCTTCGCACGTTGTCTTTGAGCGGCCACTATCGACACATCTCTTGCGTGATAACGAGGAGCAGGGTCATACTGTTTATAAGAACTTTCATGCTCTTCATCTACAATGATAAGGCCTAGACTATCGAAGGGCAAAAAAATAGCAGACCTCACTCCTACTACCAACTGAAACTGCCCCGATACTACCCCTTTCCACACTTCGACACGTTCGTTGTCCGAAAATTTGGAATGATAAATTCCCAACTTATCCCCAAACACTTTTTTGAGTCGCACCACGATTTGGGTAGTGAGGGCTATTTCGGGCAGTAAAAAAAGCACTTGTGAGCCACTTGCCAATACTTGCTGAGCTAAGTGAATATAGACTTCGGTTTTGCCACTACCCGTGACTCCGTGCAGTAGCACGGTATCCTTTTCTTGAAATTGGGAAATAATCTCATCGAAGGCACGCTGCTGAGCTGAAGTAAGCTCAATCTTGATATCAGTATTAAAGTCGGGCTTTACATCAGCAAATCGAGATACTGTGACTTCAAACTCTTCAAACACTCCCTTCTTAATAAGGGTACTTAATGCCGAGTCTGATAGGTCTTCTGCCTGCGAAAAAAAACTTTTTTCTAAGCCTGCACGGTTGGCATGAGGTACATTTTGTACCGGAACTTGACTAATGTACCTCATAAGCACTTCTTGTTGCTTAGGATACCGCTCAAGTTGGGAGATCAATTCTAGTACATTTTCTTTGGTTTCGTATATACCATTGAGTTTAATTTTTTTTACAATTCTAGGCTTATATTTCTCTTTTACTTCTTCAAAAAGCAAAATCGCTCTTTTGCCAATAAGAGACTTGATGAGAGGGTTGATATTTTGTATTCCTACCCTCTTACTTACCTCTTCATAAGTAAGTGATTGATATTTTTTTATTTCTTCTAAAAGCTCGTTCTCTTCCTCTGTCAGCAAATCAGGATAATCAAAATCAGGGTTAAACTGAATCTTAGACTGACTCGTAATTTTGAGTCCAGAAGGTAAAGCTACATTGAGTACTTCACCTACATGACACAAGTAATATTCTGCAATCCAATGAAAAAGCTCAATTTGGTAAGGAGTAATCAACGGCTCTTCGTCGAGTAGCTCTGCAATATATTTGGCTTGATAGCGATTAGGAGGAGTGTGGTGAATATGTGCCACGACTCCTGTCACGACTCTATTCTTACCAAATGGCACTACTACTCTGGCACCATTTTTGATAAAAGGGGCCATAGCCCTAGGAACTCTATAAGTAAACAGCTGCGATACAGGTACTGGCAAAATCAAATCCGCAAACAGCGTCACTTCTTCCCAAGCAAAATCTTCGTTTTCTGTCGTCAACACGTTTTTTGACCCAATAAATGAAACCGCAAGATAATGTTTTCATTTCATAATCTTTATACTGGCAAGATATTTGACATGTGTAGTATGTCAAATAAATGACATATACCCTACAGAAAATTTTAACTACAATGATTACTTATCGCTATGAAGAATTGCGTCATGATGACGCTCTTTTAAAAAAACTCACTGGCTACAAACCCGCCGAATTCGAAGCCCTACACTACCACTTTGAACACTTTTGGCAGGCTCATTTTTCTAAATTTACGCTTGATGGTATGCCTCGTTTTAGACAGGCATCTATACGTCGAAACAGTATTTTTCCCGATTCAAGAGATGCACTTTTATTTGGCCTTATTTACCTCAAAGGCCAGATAAATCAAGCCGAATTAGCCCTTGGCTTTGGGATTGATCAGCCTAAGGCTAGCAAGTATCTATCTCTTATTGAGCGCCTTCTGGGACAAGTTTTGGAAGCTGCACCTCGCGTCATTCCCAAGCGCAAACAGGAAGAAATACTGAATATACTAAAACGCGATTATCTTCCTGTCTCTTTCGGATATAAAAAAATATCCCCAAAAAATTAGAAAAAAAGTTATGTCTAATATCCAATCAAAATGGCATCATTATTGATTCTGTTTTGATTGGAATAAAAAACTCAACGTATGATCATAATAATCTTTGTCACTGTATCAATATATCTGACAAGTAGTTAATTATAATCTGACACTGCTTACAAGTTTATTCAGATATAAACTTAACATATCTAAAAAAGGCACAACAACGCCTCGTCAAACTATCTCGTTGTGATAACATCGATACGACATTTCTATGTCTTTTAATCGAAATCACTCGACCATTAACCTTATAATATATTATATCTATAAATATAAAATACTGTTGACTTTACCCTCTTTGATTTTTCATTGTACCGTACCCACTTTGATTATTTATTATTTGACCACCCAAAAGTTCGCTTAGTGATGAAAATAGTCATTCAACAACAGCCCTACAACAAACTCTTTTTTAAGAGGCATTGGACTTTGCTATTTATTTATCTTTTGTTTTCATTCTGCACCTATGGCCAAATCAGCGGCAATGTGTTTATTGATTTCAATGGCAATGGCCTCAAAACCAACACCTCTCCTTTCGAGCCTGGTATTGGTGGCATCAAAGTCAAAATTTTTGTAGGTACAAAATCTAACATCTTTGAAACTCACACTGATTCATCAGGAAATTTCTCTTTTAGCAGTTCTCAAATTCCCCCCGATAGTGTTGCTAGAGTCGAATTTTCAGACCTTCCTAAGACCTTTTATGAAAGTTTTGTAGGAAGCCAAAACTACAGTGGTGTACAGTTTGTCAAAGCCCCTGCGGTAGGAGTTAACTTAGGAATTATAAACAATGATGAACTTTGTACTTCTGCGGAAGAATTAAAAATTGTTACGGCTTGCTATGCCATGGGCGACCCCCTCAAAGATGGAGACGCGGCCCAAGACCCCGCTTTAATTTTGGTGGATTACCAAGCCAAAGGTGAGGCAGGTACACCCACAGGTTCACCAATGGAAAAACTTGCCAAAGCTAACCAAATTGGCTCTACTTGGATTGCCGCCTACCAACGCGCCACCAACCTCCTGCTTGTGGGGGCAATTACTCGCCGGCATGTGGGATTAGGGCCTTTAGGGACAGGCGGCTATTACAGTATAGACCTTACTACAGGAGCGGTCAATAATTTTCTTGATGTCAAAAAGATAGGCATCGACACTGGACCTGACCCTCATCTTGACCCTATCACTCAAGTAAATATTTTGCCAGCTTCCAAAACCGCCCGCTCTAGAGATTCACTTGCTTTTCAAATGGCAGGCAAAATAGGTATTGGAGGAAGCCAACTCTCCCCTTGGCAAGACACTTTGTTTCTAGTAAACTTATATGATCAAAAACTCTATAGCTTTGCCATACAAACCCCACTTAAAGCACCTTCTTCGGCAGCAGAAGCGAATGTAAAATCTTACAATATTCCTCATCCCAACTGCTCCAATGGCGAGTTTGTGCCTTGGGCACTCAAATATTATCGTGGGGATTTGTATGTGGGAGTAGTATGTACAGGCGCAACTTCCCAGAAAAAATCAGATCTAAAAGCCGCTGTTTATAAGTTTGATTTAACCACCAAACAATTTAGTAACATTTTTGAGTTTGGGCTTGACTATCCCCGTGGCCCTATCGACAACACTCAAGGATGTGATACTATTACAACTTGGAACCCTTGGACGAATCAGTTTCCCAAACAATGTAATTATCCTTTAGGTGCACCCGACCCTATTGCAGCATTTGCGGTTTATCCCCAACCTATTCTTTCTGATTTAGAATTTGACGACGATGGCTCTCTCCTTTTATCGTTTTTGGATCGGCTTGGCTTACAAACTGGCCAAAATCAGCCAGGTATTGCTCCCGACGATACTCTCAATTATTACGGATTTATGAGTGGGGACTTAGTACGCGCTCAACGCAATGCAAACGGTACTTTTACGCTCGAAAACAATGCGCAGTCAGGTGACCTTTTGGGATGTGGCTCCAATACCAACTCAGGCCCTGGGGGAGGAGAGTTTTTCTGCGAAGACTACTGGCTCAATGGTTCTGGGGGGGTAGGTCACGCCGAAATTACCAATGGGGGATTGCTCAAAATGCCTGGTAACCAAGAGATATTAGTATCTTCTATGGATCCCATACATGGACTCTATCTTTCTACGGGATTTATTGCCTTCGATACCAAAACGGGCAAAAGAAATCGTAGCTTCTCGGTTTATTCATTAAGTCCTGGCTCCCTTGGCAAATCTGGGGGTGTAGGAGATTTGACAGCATTATGCCAAAATCCCCCACTTGAAATTGGAAACCTTTTGTGGCTTGATACCAACAGAAACGGCATTCAAGATCCTAACGAATCTCTGTTGGATGGCCTTGTCATTACCTTACATGACATGGAAGCAAATGGCGCCGAAATAGCCCGCGATACCACTTCTAATGGAGGACAATATTATTTCAATGATGCCAACGTAACAGGTGGCGTAAAAGCCAACCATGCTTATGAAGTCAGATTAAGCTTAACCCAAAGTATCGACTTACCTGAGTCGTCAAATTCTCTCTTAGCTAAACAAGTGACTACTTCAACTCCTATCCAAGACATCTTAACTGTTGCTCCTAAACAAGTCGCTAGCGGTGCAGAAAGCTTAGTCCGCGACTCGGATGCGGCCATTAGCGCAGATGGTTCGTACGCATTTATTCCGGTGCTGACTTCGGCCAATTACCGAACCAACCACTATGCAGATTTGGGTCTAATGCTCAAAGAAACACCAGCCTATGATTTGGCCATCGTTCAGAGAGTAGTGGGTGATAAATGTACTTATCAAAAAGGGGAGGAAATAAAGTTTGAAATAGTGATACGCAATACTGCAACCGACCCTGAAGCCATCGCAGATAGTGTAAGGATAAAAGTTAATCTGAATTCTATCTTTACTTTAATGGGATACGATGCCACCGCTAGTACTTACAATGCAACGACCCACCTATGGGGTAACCTTAAGCTCAATGCTGGTAAATCAGATACTCTTATCCTCACAGTCCAGATACCAGAAAACAGCACTTTTGAAGGTGGCCTTGTATGCAATATAGTTGAAGTAGAAAATGCCGCAGGAACAGACATAGATTCTTCCCCCAACAACAACATCACCACTGAGGATGATTTTTCGCTAGAATGTATCAGTGTACCCGTCAATATTTGTGTGGCCAACAGTCAAAAAACCATTCTTAAAGCACCCGAGGGCTCTAGTTCTTATCAATGGTACAAAAATGACACGATTATCCAAACGGCTACAAATCAAACTTTAGAAGTAAATTCGGCGGGCAACTACACTGTCAAAATTGCGGGCGGTATCTGCCCTACACAAAACTGCTGTCCCATAGTGGTTCAAGATCACTGTGAATGTATAGAACGGTGTGTTAAGTTTGAAGCTAAAAAAATTAAAGAATAGAAATTCAATAACTGATGTTGCTTATTTCAATAAGTGGTGTCGATTGAAAATCTAACATAGCATTTACTAGACGAGCAGAAGAGAAAGTTGATAAATCTTCTGCTCGTATTTTTTGAGGTACTAATACGCCTTCTGCGATCAAAGCGGCGCGACGAGTCCCCGCCAAAAGAGGTCTATCAGGAGTGACCCAGCGACTACCATCCCAAAAAGCTATGTTGGCATAAGAAGCATCTGTGATCAGTCCCTTTTTTACAATAACCACATCATCAGCCTCTGCTCTTTGTTCGAAGAGAGCCATCAACGATGTCCGGTTTTTGTACTTAAAATTGTATTCAATATTATCATCATTGATGAGCCGAAGCCGTTGAATAATTCTGGGTTGATAAATTTCAAATTCTATATTTTCCACGTGCAAACCATAGGTCACACGGCATTTGTACAAGCCTATCTGACATTCTTTTGGCACTTGTATCAACCGTCCTAATTCCCATACATTAGATTGATTTAAGAATACCTTTCTGGTATGATTAAGACGCAAATCATGATATACTAAATTAGACAAAACGCCATCGCTCAGTCGAATGGTCTCAATAAATAGGGGTGAGTTCATTTAAAAATGGTAAATACACTTTGTCCAATACTTCTTGATACTCAGGCAGAGCCTCACTACGAGCCGTAATACCCCCACCACTTTTGAAGGTAAGTTGCCCTTCTATATTTTCAATAAACCGAATCAAAACCCCACTATCTAAATTTTCACCGTCGAAAATGCCCGCTATTCCAGTATAATAGCCCCGTTCATACCCTTCGGCTTCTTGAATGATTTCGAGAGTACGGGGTTTAGGAGCTCCGCTGATAGAACCTGCCGGTAAAAGCCTAAACAACCAATCGCCGAGTGTTTCGCGCCAATTAAGCGGCATTTTCCCCGCAATTTCAGAACTAACTTGGAGAAGGGATTTTTGATTGGTACGGATTGTATCCACATATCGATACCTTTCTACCCATACTTTTTGAGCCACCATGCTCAAATCATTACGAATCAAGTCTACGATAGTGGCATGTTCGGCGGCTTCTTTCAAATTTGATAAAATTAGTCTCTCTGCTCCCACAATATCTGCATCAATAGTACCCTTCATAGGAAATGAAGCTATCCTATCGCCCTTGACTTGGACAAATATTTCGGGAGAAAAACACACAAATTTTTCAGCCCACCAAAGTTTGTATTTTGCCCTACTGCGCAGAAATATACCTTTCAAATCTAAATTGGTCTCAATTTTCGTACATATGGATAAGTTAACCAAAAACGAATTTCCGCGTTTCAATTGATTAACAACATATTCAAATTTAGGCTGATATGACTCTAAAGGCAAGGGATGTTTATGAAAGAAAACAGACGTCTCCAAATTTACTTTCATGGCTGGAGCGTTGGTTTTTCCATTAAAATCATACAACACATCTGCGTGGTCAATATCCTTTAAAGCTAAAACAATCGGTTTTTTGGTCAAAAAGTCGATAATAAACAAGAAAGGAATACGGCGATGCCCGTAGTCATTCATTCGTTGGATGGCGTCCGCCGTCGAGAGAGTCTGTATCATTTGAACGCAAAAATCGTAACTTTCGCTAGCTTGTCAAAAATTATCAAAAATGTTGTGAGAGACCGTGTGACGGCTTTTCATTTCTTCTACATACCCATGCTTAGGCCTATACTGATGGCTGTTTTATTTGTCTATGGGTTAGGTTTTCAAAACGTACACAGTCAAAAAAAGACACTGAGTCTTTTGCCTTTTCCAGCAGTGTATTATACCCCCGAAACGCAATGGGCTTACGGCGCCGCACTGACTGCTACTTTTCGCTTCCCCAAAGACTCCGTCAACGCCCGCCCTTCGCAAGCTACTGTAGGAGTGGTGTTTACGCAACTGAAACAATCTCTCTACTATTTACCGTTCCAAATCTTTCTCAAAAATGCCCAATATTATTTTTATGGCGAACTGGGCTTCTACAAATACAACTATTATTACTACGGCATCGGTCAGGTCACTATTCCTCGCGAAACATACGGCGTGGATTTTCCACGTATCAAAATCAACGCCCTCAAAAAAATACTACCTCATCTGTATGTGGGGCTTCGCTATCAGTACGAAGATTATAAAATCACCCAAACAGAGCCTAACGGCGATTTTGACAAAGCAAAAGTACCCGGCATTCCTCGCAGTATTACTTCGGGGGTAGGTCTGGGCTTGTTGTACGATACACGTGATGTTATTTTTTTCCCTTCTAAAGGTACCCTACTCGACATCGCCTTTTTCCACAATGCCCCTATTTGGGGGAGCAATGTTAGCTTTGAGAGACTCACAGCCGACCTCTCTGCTTATCGAAAAGCAGGAGGAAAAATGATTTTGGTCGGCAATCTTTTAGGCAGCTTTACCCGAGGTGATGCTCCCTTCAATATGCTTTCGGAAGTAGGAGGAAGCAAACGGATGCGCGGCTACTACCAGGGACGTTTCCGCGACGACAATCTACTTTTAGCCCAAACCGAGCTTCGTTTCAATATTTTCAGAAGGTGGGGAGGGGTGCTATTTGCATCATCGGCAGTTTTAGGCAATCAAAAAGATCTTTTGAGGTTTAATGACCCCAAATTTACCTACGGCACAGGCATACGATTTACCGCTAATCGACGCGACCATCTCAATATTCGCCTTGATTATGCCTTGGGCAAGGATGGCGGCAATTTTTATTTTACCATTGGAGAAGCTTTTTAACACCTCAATATATGCACACTATCTCTGTCATCATTCCAACCCTGAATGAAGAAAAAAACATTGAAAATTTAGTACAGCACCTTCAAAAGGACGAGGATTCAAGCATTGTAGAAATTATAGTAGTAGATGGCGGGAGCATCGACCACACTCTCGCTGTGGCCCTCAAAGCAGGCGCCGTGGCAGTGAGGTCTCCGCAAAAAGGCCGCGCCGCCCAGATGAATTTTGGTGCACATATGGCCAAGGGAAATATTTTGTATTTTATCCATGCCGATGCTCGCCCCCCTTTGGGATTTGCTCAAGATATCTTAGGAGCCATTCAAGAAGGCTTCCAATCAGGCTGTTATCGTTTTAGATTCGATTCTCCCAAGACTTTACTCAAAATCAATAATTATTTCACCCGCTTCAAACTGCTCGCGGTAAGAGGTGGAGACCAAACTTTGTTTATCACTCGTGAATGGTTTGACAAGCTCAACGGGTTTGATGAACGTTACGTAATCATGGAAGAGTATGATTTGCTCCGCCGTCTATGGCGTCAAAATCGGTCTTTCTTTAAAGTTATTCCTAAAAATGTTCTTATATCAGCCCGAAAATATGACAACAATAGCTGGTTGAGAGTTCAAATTGCGAATTTGGTAGCCATGACACTCTTCAAACTAGGGACCTCGCCCTTGAAAATAGCGCACATTTATAAAAAAATGCTACACTGACTCCCGCTAAATCAATAATTCTAGCAATTCCCTTTTGCCATGTTTCTTTATTTTACTTTTGCCCCTCAGAAACTAAAAAAAACATGCAGCACTCCTTTCAACTCCTACTTTTTTTGGGGATTTTGATAGCACAAAACGCTATATCCCAAGACTTTATTCCTGCTTATGACCGCTTTTCGGGCAAAGAAACTTCCTATATTCATTTGGAAGATGGCTCCAAAATAGAAGGTACATTAGAAGACTTAGACCGCCGTAAAGGGCTTATCCAAGAGGTCACAATCAAAGATGCTAACGGCAAAAAAATCAAGCTCAAGCCCGAGCAAATCAAATCAATGTATTTGATGCCAAGTGGGTTTTCAAAATTATCAACCAATATGGATGTAAGCACCAAAGTCAAAAAATGGGATGCTCAATACATCGATAGTGAAATCATCAAAAAAGGCTACGCTTATTTTGAAAAAGCCAAGGTAGTGATTAAGAAAGATCAAGAGATGCTCCTGATGCAATTGCTAAACCCCGGCTTCAACAGCAAAATCAAAGTATTTCATGACCCCTTTGCTGCTGAGACCATGCGCGTAGGCGTAGGAGGTTTCACAATGGCGGGCGGCGACGACAAGTCTTACTATGTGCAAGTAGGCGACTTTCCCGCCAAAAAACTTAAGAAAAAGGAATATGAAGATGAAATCAAAGTGATGTATTCGAGTTGTCCAAGCCTTGTCAAAAAAATAGGCGAAAAGCTCCGCTGGACTGAGTTTGCCCAGCATGTGTATGAATTCACATTTGAATGTCAATAACCAAGTAGGCCGCAAAATTGCGGCCTACTTGGTTATTGGGGTTTTAACTTTTCTTTCTTCAGTCCTTACATTTTTGCTCAACATAAAGTGTTAAAATCCCCGAACACCCTTAACTTTGGGGCCTACGGATTCAACAAAACATAAATCTTTTGTATCTAATTGTTCCAACCAGATGAAAACATACATTGAGCAAAACAAAGATAGATTCTTAAGCGAACTCTTTGACTTACTGCGTATCCCTTCCGTCAGTGCCGACCCCAAATTCAAAGACGATGTACGCCGCTGCGCTGAGGCAGTAAAGGAATCTATCCTAAAAGCAGGCGCCGACCTAGCCGAAATTCACGAAACGCCTGGTCACCCTGTGGTTTATGGCGAAAAAATCATCGATCCCACCTTACCTACTGTGTTGGTATATGGGCATTATGATGTGCAGCCTGCCGATCCTTATGAACTTTGGGAAACGCCACCTTTTGAGCCTACCATTCGCAACGAAAGGATTTATGCTCGTGGCTCTTGCGATGACAAAGGGCAGTTTTATATGCACATCAAAGCACTCGAAACCATGGTAGCGACCGGGTCGTTGCCGTGCAATGTCAAGGTTATGATTGAGGGAGAAGAAGAAGTTGGATCCGACCATTTAGGGGAGTTTGTGCGTGCCAACAAAGAGAAACTAAAAGCCGACGTGATTTTGATCTCGGATACCAGCATCATCGCCAACGACACCCCCTCAATTGAAGTAGGCTTACGCGGACTCACTTATCTCGAAGTAGAAGTAACAGGTGCCAACCGCGACTTGCACTCGGGCGTATATGGCGGAGCAGTAGCCAATCCTATCAATGTGCTCTGCGAGATGATTGCATCCCTCAAAGATGAAAACAACCATATTACCATTCCAGGGTTTTATGATAAAGTACAACAACTGAGTACCGAAGAGCGCGCTTCTATCAATGAAGCACCTTTTGATTTAGAAGAATACAAGCGTGATCTGGCCATCAACGAAATCGAAGGGGAAGCAGGATATACCACGATTGAGCGCACGGGTATTCGCCCGACCCTCGATGTCAACGGAATATGGGGTGGCTACATAGGTGAAGGGGCCAAAACAGTATTGCCTTCAAAAGCCTACGCCAAAATCAGCATGCGTCTCGTTCCTGACCAAAACAACGACGAAATTCTGGAGCTTTTTACCCAACACTTTTTGTCTATCGCCCCTCCTTCGGTCAAAGTGGTAGTGAAACCCCACCACGGAGGACTTCCCTACGTCACTCCTGTGGATTCGGTTGAATACCGCGCTGCTGAGTTGGCAATGAAAGAAGCCTGGGAAGGCAAGCAGCCTGTGCCTACTCGTGGCGGAGGAAGTATTCCGATTGTGGCCTTGTTTGAACAAGAACTGGGTCTCAAATCTATCTTGATGGGCTTTGGGCTTGATATAGACGCTCTTCACTCACCCAACGAAAGCTACGGATTGTTCAATTTTTATAAAGGTATTGAAACAATTCCTTTGTTTTTCAAGCATTATGCTCACCTAAAAAGTCAGGGTGCGTAGTGAAGATTGATTGAGGTGAAAATCAACAATTTTCCCTAAAATTTCTCTACTTTGCACTGTCAATTAAAAGACAAACGGAAACCCACCGTAAAAGTCAAACATTTCTTTAAAAAAGACTATTTAATCATGAGCGAGACCAACACTCTATTTAAAGCTGGAGTCGTAACTGGAGAAGGCGTAAGCGAAATCTTTCGTCATGCCAATCAAAATGACTATGCTCTTCCAGCAGTCAACGTCGTCGGAACCAACTCTGTCAATGCAGTACTAGAAACTGCCAAGAAGGTTAATTCTCCTGTTATCATTCAGTTCTCCAACGGAGGTGGTATCTTTTATGCTGGCAAAAGCCTCTCTAATGCCAATCAGCAAGCCGCGATTGCGGGTTCTATTTCAGGAGCAATGCACGTTCATCAAATGGCCGCTTTGTACGGAATTCCGGTGATTTTGCATACCGACCACTGTGCCAAAAAATTACTTCCTTGGATAGACGGATTGCTTGAGGCAGGTGAAAAATTTTATGACCAACATGGCAAGCCTCTCTTCAGCTCACATATGCTCGACCTTTCGGAAGAACCTATCGAAGAAAATATCGAAATCTGTGCCAAATATTTTGAGCGTATGGCCAAAATAGGCATGACCCTCGAAATTGAACTAGGCGTAACCGGTGGCGAAGAAGATGGCGTAGACAACTCCGACGTAGATAGCTCAAAACTATATACCCAACCCGCCGAAGTAGCGTATGCTTATGAAGAGCTTAGCAAAATCTCTGACCGCTTTACGATAGCCGCCGCGTTTGGAAACGTACATGGTGTGTATAAGCCTGGCAACGTGAAGCTACAGCCTATCATCTTGAAAAACTCTCAGGATTATATCCAAGAAAAATTCGGTACAGGTCCTCTTCCTGTCAACTTCGTATTTCATGGTGGTTCGGGTAGTAGCCGCGAAGAAATCCGCGAAGCTATCCAATATGGCGCTATCAAAATGAACATCGACACTGATATGCAGTGGTCTACTTGGGAAGGGGTGTTGAAATACTACAAAGACAAAGAGGGATATTTGCAATCCCAATTGGGTAACCCTGAAGGTGATGATTCTCCCAACAAAAAATATTATGACCCTCGTGTATGGCTCAGAAAAGGCGAAGAAAGCATGGTACAACGTCTTACTGTTGCCTTTGAAGACTTAAACTGCCTTAACAGATTGGTATAGTTTTATGGCTTGATTTTTGTACTAAAAAAGCGGTTGAAATTTATTTTTCACCGCTTTTTTACTTTCCCCAAATTTCATTTATTTTTAGTCCATGAACGACCCTATACTACAGTATTATTTACCGCATCATCTTTCCCCTAAACGACTTGATAGATACTTAGCTTCAGGTTGGTTTCGGACTGTAAATATGCTCTTTAGAGCGAAAGTAACTTGTTTTGATAACGACATTTGCTCCCCTATCAACATCCGCCTAAAATTATCAGAACATACCCTTTCTAAGAGGCTAAGAAAACTAGACAATCGCAACAAAAAAATTTTTCGGCACGAAATTCGCAAGGCGACAATCACGCGCGAAAAAGAAGAATTATTTCACTTACATCAACGCCGCTTTAGAAGTTTTTTGAGCAATTCGCTTGAAGAATTTTTGGTACTTACCCCCCGTTTTGATACTTACGAAATCAACGTATATGACGAAGACCGCCTGATTGCGGTGAGTTATTTTGATCAAGGTGAAAGCAGCCTTATGAGTCTGCTAGGGCTGTTTGACCCCGGTTATGCTTCTTATAGCTTAGGAATGTATACTATGCTTTTGGAAATAGAATATGCCAAATCTACCGACCGTATGTGGTATTATCCGGGATACGTGCATGAGCGACCTTCTATCTATGACTACAAACTAAGATTGGGTAAATCCGAAGTGTATGATTGGGACACCAAACGATGGCTTCGCAATATAGACCCTCATACTCAACCTAATTGTGCTGACCACATCAAAGTTCAAACGGCAGTCCTTGAAACACAATTACAATCAGCAGGCATTGCTTTTCAGCGTAAGATTTATTTGTTTTTTGGATGGCATTATTTCAATTCACTCTATGAGCAGCTATTTCATTGCCCCCTTTTACTGATGCTACCAGACGGTAGAGTGGTAGCATATGATCCCGAAAATGAGATGTATATCTGCGACAAATTGGAAATATATGTTCCTTTTAGAGACATTCAGATGACACTTGCCCCTGATTTTGATGCCTCTATGCACCATACTGATGTGATGCGCGTGGTAGAGAAGCTATATCAAACCCCGAATCCTGCTGATATGGTAAACTATCTAAAAAAAACGATTTCTATGCCCTATGAGTTTAATTGGTGGAGCAAAAATCAGGTTACTAATTAACCAATCTGGTAGTTTTTAAATCCAAAAAATACACGTAATTTATTGATAATCAACGTTAACTCCTAGAAAACTCACTTTCAAATACTCTATCAACCATAGCGTTTATTAAGTATCTAGCCATTTTTTAAAAGACTCTGCCTTTTCTCGACTCACGTAGATTTCATCGTCGTCGCGATGTCGTAGCTTGATTTTAAGGCGACCGTTAAAATGAGGTTCGATTCGCTCTATTGCTCCAATACTTGCTAAGTATTTACGATTGATTCTAAAAAAATCCCTAGGATTAAGTTTTTCCTCTAAGTCATCAAGTGTTTCGTCCACAAAGTATTTTTTTTGCTCGGAGTTAACTAAAAATACTATTTTGTCTTCCGCAAAAAGATAAACTACGTCCGCTACCTCTACTACTTCAAAACGAGTGCCTGATTTGAGCAAAAAACGAGTTTTCCAGTCTGAACGTGGGCTCATAAATGCTTCAAGTGCCTTTCCAATATTGGTTTGCAAATCATTGCTTTTCTGCTGAGACTTTAGTTTGAGAATAGCCGTTTGTAGTTCGTCTACATCAATGGGTTTTAATAGATAATCCACGCTATTGACCTTGAAAGCACGAATAGCATACTCGTCATAGGCAGTCGTAAAAATAATGGGAGCCTTTACATCAACTTGCGTAAATATCTCAAAAGAAAGGCCATCGGCCAATTGAATATCCATCAATATCAAGTCAGGCTGAGGATTTTCGCTTAGCCATTTTACGGCACCTCTTACACTTTCAATTTTTGCCAAAATCTCCCCTGAGGGTTCTACAGATTTTACCAAAGATTCGATACGTTTGGCCGCCAAAGGCTCATCTTCAAGAATTAAGATTTTCATAAAAATTATTATATCAACGGAATTGTTACTTCAAAAAAATCTGCGTTTTGACTTATGCTCAGTTTTAAAGGAGTAAGTAACTCATATCGTTTTTTGAGATTGCTTAGTCCCAAACCTGTTGATTCCAAAAATTGTTTGTTTTTGGGCTGAAAACTGTTGCTAACCGCCACCCCCGCATCGGTGAGTTTTATGACAATATGCAGCGGTTTTTCGCTCGAACATTCGTTGTGTTTAAGAGCATTTTCCACCAGAGTAAGCAATCCTTGAGTCACAATATGTCGCGAGGCGATTTTAGCTTGCTCATCTAGCTCGTAAGAAAGATTGTCTCCAAATCTCATTTTATGAATAAACAAATAAGCCTCTACGATTTTGATTTCGGTACTTAGTTCGACTGTTACTTTTTCGTTGTTTTGAAGATTGTAGCGAAATACCTTCGAGAGCCTTTCCACCAAATTGACGGCATTTTGGGGATCTTCAGGAATAAGCGCACTCAAGATATTCAACGAATTAAACAAAAAATGAGGATTCACTTGATTTTTCAAGGTATCGTATTCGGCCTTCAGAAGCGCCTGACTGAGCTGCTGCTCCTTGAGAAGGGAAGTCTGCCACCGATTGATGATTTGCTCTATTACGTATACTGACGTAAACGCAAAGGTCATGAGCATATAAATCATCGAAGTCGATACATACGAACCTATTCCGTATGTTTTTTCTTCTCTCCATTGCATTATTACCATCACTACCACACTCGTTATGATTGACACAATAGCCGTAATCACAACATAACCCCCAATGGTTTTCTGAACAGTCCAATTGGTAGCTTTTTGCATGAGGCGAGGAATCAAAAAACTCTGTGCTTGCCCAATCACGAAAGCAGAAAGAGTAATACTAATCACCCAATCCCACCTAATAACTCCCGTTTTGAAGTTGGTGTTAAGCAATAATATCAACAAAGACGTAGCAAGCCACGTCCATATGTCAGTGCGGTTTAGTTGAATTTTCATCAATCAAAAGAGCCTACGTAAAGAGAAATAGTGATTTAGAAAGGAAGGGCTTTAGCCCTCGTTATATCCTTCTTATTTGCCGGCCCCAGCCTAAAGGCTAGGGTTACAATATAACACTTAGTGTATCAATTAATTTTGCTTAGTTAAAAGTCAAGAGCTATCATTTATTGTTTTCTGAATTCAAAAATAGCGCTTTATTGACTTGATGACTATAAGAAACCGATGAAACCTCCAAACCAAGGAGTGAATAGCAAAAAAAGAGAGCAGCGGTGCTGCTCTCTTCCAAGGAGAAATCATTTTACGAAACAGGCCCAAAAGCCTGAATTTTTGACAATTAGCTTTTATATAATTATTGAACCGTTACTTTACGCTCTACTTCTATTTTTTTAGAGGCAAGATTCAATTGCTTCACCACACGCTCTTTGCCAGCCGAGATTTCTAATTGATAGACACCATCTGCCAAATCATTTACATTGATTTTTGCGGCGTAGGCCATTGATTTTTTAGAAATAGTTTCGCTAAAAATCACTTGTCCGTCGGTGCTTTTCAACAAAATATATACTTTTTCGGCGGCATTTTTCTTGATAGCTACTCTAATGTTGGCATCAGCAGTGACAAAAGTGCTGCTCTCAAAAGTAGGAACTGGACGATTGTCGGTCGTTTTTTCTTCAACATTGCTGGCAAAAGCCACAGAAGTAGTAAGCGCTAAAGCGCAAGCGATTGATTTGATGATGGTTTTCATGATTTTGGTCCGCAGTGGCGGTGTTTTAAATTGGCTGTTATAAAAAAGAAATTACAAAATTAATGGGGCTAAGACTTTATAAGTTTGATGCTTATTTACTTAAAGCTTAGTGAGCGTATTTTACAATACGGTGATTACTCTTTCCGATTCTGGTTTGGGAGAAGATAAATTGAGTTTTTTGATTACACGGTCATTTTTCGTGGCAATCTCCAATTTATACGCTCCATCTCTTAGTTCATCTACGTTGATTTTGGCCGCATACGACATATCGTTTTTGTTGATTGTTTCACGATAAATAATCGTATTGTTGGCGTTGCGGAGGGTGATAAATACCCTTTCAGGGGCATTTTTCTTAACTGCTAATTTGATAGAAGCATCTTTTGTAACATAGGCGCTTGTTTCAAATGTAACAGCTGGGCGATTTTCTACGGGTGATGCGTGAGGCTTTTTCCCTTCGGAGGGGTTGGCAAAAGCGCTACTTGAAACGAGTGCCAGCATCCCTACAAACATTTTCATTGACACTTTCATGACAGTAATGGCAGCTTTTTTTAGTTTAATTTAACGGTACGATAAGTGGTTTCCTCTTGTGGTGTTTTGATGCTCACTTTTTTCTGGATTTTTTCGTTACCAGACGTAATTTCGAGCGTGTAATCTCCTTCACCTAAAGCACTTACATCGAAGCGACCGTCAAATTTGTCGGCTTTTTTGCTGATTACTTCTTCATGCAATAGATTGTTTTTGGCATCGCGAATCGTGATAATCGCTTTTTCTGAGGTTCCTTTACGAACGGCCATCTGGATTTTGGCTTCTTTGGTCGCAAATACTCCTACTTGAAGGGGTTTCGCTTTTTTGTCTTCTGTAGGATCCGAAGCAAATGCTACTGATGAAGTAAGAGCTAAAGCGCAGGCGAGGGTGGTGATGAAAGTTTTCATGGTTTTTTGCTGTTTAAATTGTTTGGCTGTAATTATTGATTAAAAATTGTTTCGTGGCTGTTGGTAATCGGTACTTCTTTAAATATTTGTTTATGGCTGTGTGTCTTAATTGACGTTACAAAGATGCTTGTTTTAAACGGTACTATGCAATACAAAGTACATGAGTGGTACTTAAATGGGATGAACGGTTTTGGCTATTAACTACTTGGATGATGAAGGAAATTGGTATGAGAAAGTATTGTTTTCATGGCTGTAAGAAAAATGTTTTTAGATGGCTGTTAGTGAATACTGCTGCTTTCAAAAAAGGTTACAAATTGTTTTCAATATATTTAATTCAAATGCTGTGCCAGTACTACAAAAAACTTCAACTCTCTGACAATAAACAATTTACAAAAATTTACTATCTTAAAAAATGTCCGAAATCGAACATTTTAATCCATAATATCGGACAATGGCCTTGAATCAAACCTATTTGAAAGAACTACTTTGGCTGGTTATTCAATCTAATGATGCAAAAGTAGTTTGGGAAGTTGCATCAAAAAACAAAAAAGTGTTAAATCATCTTTTTTAAGGGATGAAACGCACTAAATATCTTTCAAGCCGTAATGAAATGAAGCTAGTTATGGAAAGAATATTGTTTAAGGTTTCATTTGCTGTCCAGCAATAATGCAGGCAAGCCAATAGAAACAGTCGTCCCTTTTTCAGCAATCGAATGGATTTGAAGATACCCTTGATGAATACCCACAATTTTTTCAGCCAAAGTAAGTCCTAAACCTGCTCCCTTCACAGTTCCTACATTTCCGGCCCTCATCATCGGCAAAAAAACCTGAGATAATTGCTCTGAAGGGATGCCTATTCCATCATCAATGACATCAATCACTACCCACTTTGGCTGATACCTTACTTCTACTTGTACAGGTCGAAAGTCGGAATATTTGCAAGCATTGTCGATGATATTGATAAGTGCAGTGCGCAACAATATCGTATTTCCGATGACCTTGACTGCCGAGCTACTCTCCGTAAAAGTATCGGTAAATTGTAAATTGATTTTTTGAAGAGGATACTTCTCTTGAAAATAGCCTACTGTATCAAAAACGGTATCTACCAAATTGATATCTTCCAAGAGTTGATTTGAATTCAAGCCTTCGACTTCGGTTAGTTGCAACAACGAATTGGCCAACTCAATAGCCCCTTCCAATCGATACAGGGCTTTTTCGATACTTTCGCGGGTAGTCTCTAAAGTAGAGTCATAAGCAAGGCTTGTTTCCAGCATCCCTTTTACTACCGTAAGAGGAGTGCGGATTTCGTGCGAAGCATAGCCAATAAAATGTTCGTGACTACGAGCAAGTTTTTGGAGACGAGCCAAGAGCTGATTAAAAGAATCGGCAAGATAGGCGGCTTCATCAGAAGAGGATGATTTATAAACCAATCGAAACGAAAAATCATTGACCGTAGCAGTATTGATTTGGGCAATGAGCTGGTCAAAAGGTGCCATCGCACGATGAGAAAAGAAAAACCCTACTGCCACAATCACTGCCAAAGCCAGAAGGTTGCCTCCTATCAAAATCGCGAACAAGTTTCGGCTCGTTTGGCGTCCTGTGAGATCATACGCCATGACGACTGCCACGTATTTTTGTTGACGGTAACTAAACGACCGCGCTACGCCCTCTTTGGGGTATTCCCATGTACCACTCGAATAAGTAAAATACACTTCATCGTGCAGAGCTTCTTTAAGTAATTCTTTAGAAGGAATATAGCCGCCTTTGGTCAAAGAAGAGTATAATAGTTTAAAGTCAGCATCATAAATGAGTTCTTCTTGTTCGGGCAAAAAAAGATAACTCGACTGCTGAAACTCATTACGATTATGAAAATAAGCTTGGGCCGCTAATGCGCGTTTTTGTAAGCGCATGCGCATCAAAGAACGGCGATAAGACTCGTAACCTTCAAATATAAAGAGAGAAAATAGCAGCAAAATAGTAGCCACAAGCAGCCCAAAACCAATCGTAATTTTTTTCTTAATGTTCATGGTTCAGCCCCAAGCATATATCCAACCCCAAAAATCGTATGGACGAGTTTTGGCTCTACTGTATCAATTTTTCTGCGTAAATAATTGATATAAACATCCACTACGTTGGTATTGGTATTGAAATGCACATCCCACACATTTTCTTGGATATTTACTCGGCTTACTACTCGTCCTTGGTTAACTAGTAAATATTCTAACAACGCATACTCACGAGCGGTAAGATTGATACGCTGCCCCGCTCTCCATACTTGATGCGACTGTGTATCTAGCTCCAAATCTAATAGCTTCAGGCGCTGAGGAAGTAAGGGCCGAGATGAATAGCGCCGTGCCAAAGCTTTAAGTCTAAATACCAGCTCTTTAAACGCAAAGGGCTTCGTCAGATAGTCATCCGCACCCGATTCAAAACCAAGCACTTTGCTGTCAAGACTTCCAAGGGCTGTTAACAAAATAACTGGAATAGAGGGCCAGTTATGTTTTACAAAACGACACAAATCATACCCGTTGAGACCTGGAATATTGACATCTAAAATAACCACATCAAAGCGATGCTCATTGACCAAACTCCGTCCAATCACTCCATCAAAAGCGATTGTTAAAGAGATACCCTCCGATTGTAAACCTTTTTGGATAAACTGGGCTAATTCGACGTCATCTTCTACAAGTAACACATTCATAGCAACTTAAATGATTCCTTTTTCTAAATGGCGTACTAAAGTAACCAATTTATCCACTCCGAATGATTTCTAATTAAATTCTAATAACTTACTAATAAGCCTTTAATGAGGTGAGTGGTTATTTTGAACAACGAATTTTCCCCACACATTAGCTCCAACCTTTTAGATATATTATGGGTCTGAACACGCGTTGTTTGTTTTTATTTATTTTTCTTTTTTGTAATTCATTAAAAAGCATCTCCCAAGTATTGACCATCCAAGATGCAATAGAGGCTTCCTTCGCTCACTATCCCACCCTTCAAGCCAAACAAGCGGCTTTAGAAGCCAATAAGGCAAATACGACCGTAGTAAGAGACAATCGCTTGCCCAATGTGCGTCTTCATGACCAAATCAACATCGGCACAGCCAACGGCATCTCTGGCTCTTATTTTTCGTTGGGGTTGATTGTACCTACGTCAGGCGGAAGACGCTCCGAAAACCGTGCCGACCTAGCCTCTGGCAATATCGCCCTTGCCTCAATGGATTGGGAGGTTTATAATTTTGGGAGATTTGAAGCCGAACAACAACTCGCTCAGACCGACATTGCGGTAGGCGAGTCTGACCTTGAGCGAGCAAAATTTGGACTTCGTCAAGCTGTTATCAATACCTATTTAGACTTACTATGGCTTAAACAACATCTCAATATTGAGCAAATGAATATTGCTCGGATTGATACTATCAATCGTATTATTACCAACTTGGTGCGCAATGGTATCAAGCCAGGCTTAGATTCTTCATTGGTAAGAGTCCAAGTTTCAAAAGCCAAAATGTCGTATTGGCAAGTATATGAACAATATCAGCAAGCTTTAATTCAACTTTCAACATTGACAGGTCATCCTGCTGATAAAATCAAAATAGATACTACATTTAGCTTAACCAACTTCACAGCTTCCCCATCTATTGGGCTACTTTCAGAGCATCCTCTTCTCCGTTATCATGAAGCTGTGGCTCGAAAACAATCTGCCGAAATCTCTCTTTTACACAAATCTGCATTGCCGAGATTATCACTACTGACAGCAGCTTGGACACGCGGCTCCAGCATCGACGTCGAAAACAACTATGGCCCCCTCATGCCAGGCCTCATATATAGCAAGGCCAATGTGCTAGTGGGAGCGGCTTTTACGGTCAATTTGACGGATTTTCGACGCGCTAATCATCGAATTCAACTACAAGAGTATCGCGTCAAAGAAACCAAAAGCTTACTGGCCAATGAACGCCTCAATCTCCAAAATGCTCAAATAACCGCCGATTCTGTTTTATCAGTTTTAAAACTCGAACTGCAAGAACTACCACGCGCTTTGCAAGCTGCCAATGCTGCTTACAATCAGCGTTTATCACGATACAACAATGGCTTAGAAAATATCTTGGGGCTTACCGATGCCGTACAAGTATTGCGTAGTGTCGAAAAAGACTATATCGTCACTCAAAGTAGAGCTATCAGAGTATACTTACAAAGAGCATATGCTACCAATGATTTCGAATCTTTTTTTACGCTGTTTAGGCACTAAACGAATGTATTCCGTCGCAATTTTAATCCAAGGCTAACATGTCGCTTTTGTCCACATCTTTAAAGCGTCCTATTTCATCTTTAGTGTTGATTGGGGGCGTCATTATTTTTTCAATTTTGTCGGCGACTCGCATTCCGATAGATATTTTTCCCAGGCTTAATTCCCCCGTTATTTATGTGATTGAGCCTTATGGAGGAATGTCGCCTGCCCAAATGGAAGGTTTTTTTGCTACCCGCATGCAAGACCAATTTTTATATATATCGGGTATTAAAGAGATTCAAAGCAAAAGCGTTCAGGGGCTTACTATTGTAAAACTGGCTTTTTATGAAGGCTCAGATATGGCGCAAGCTGCCGCCGAAGTCGCGATTCAGGTCAATCGTGCCATGAAATTTTTCCCGCCGGGTGCTCTGCCACCTCAAGTAGTGCGGTACGACGCCTCCTCTGTACCAATTGGCGATTTGGTGTTTAGTAGTAAAACCCGCGCCTTAAAAGAAATCCATGAGTTGGCCGTTACACGGATTAGACCCTTGTTTTCGACCATTCCGGGCCTTACTGCCCCGCCACCTATTGGTACCAACTCCCGCACCGTAGTTATCAATCTAGACCCTTACAAAATCCGTAGCCTGAATGTATCGCCCGATGAAGTGGTAGAAGCCCTCGCCGCCAACAACGTGATGACTCCCTCAGGCAACATCAGGGTCGAAAACAAAACGTATATTACGACGCTCAATTCGCTAGAAGAAAAAGTAGAAGATTTCAATCGGATTTCGATTAGTACCAAAGGAAGTCGCAATATCTTTTTAAAAGATGTAGCTACCGTGTCGGATGGCTCCGATGTCACTACAGGATACGCACTCGTCAATGGCAGTCGCTCTTCTTATATCCCCGTCGTCAAAACCGCTGACGCCTCTACTTGGGATGTGGTGAGCCGTTTGAAAGCCAAGCTTCCCGAAATGCGCAGTTTACTGCCCGATGATATTGAGGTTTCGTATGAGTTTGACCAATCTATCTTTGTCATCAATGCCGTCAAGAGTCTGATTTTTGAGGGAGCTTTGGGAGCTATCCTTACGGGATTGATGGTATTTTTATTTTTGGGCGATTGGCGTAGTTCCCTCATTGTGATTATCACGATTCCAGTCTCTATCATCACTGGCGTGTTTTTGCTCAATTTGGCAGGTCAGACCATCAATATCATGACCCTATCGGGGCTATCGTTGGCGATTGGAATTTTGGTAGATCAAGCTACCGTGACTATCGAAAATATCCACCAACATATCGAAATGGGCAAGCCCAAAAATCAAGCCGTTTATGATGCTTGTCGAGAAGTGGCTCTTCCTTTGCTCTTGATTTTGTTTTGTATTCTAGCAGTTTTTGCTCCTTCTTTTATGATGTCGGGAGTGCCTAAAGCGATGTTTTTGCCTTTATCCTTATCCATCGGATTTGCGATGACGGTCTCCTATTTTTTGGCCCAAAGTTTGGTGCCTATCATGGCCAATTGGTTTATGACAAGCCACAAACATACGCCAAAAGAAGTTACGGATAAGCCTACTTTTTTTGACAAAATTCGCCACAAGTTCATTACTCAGAGCAAAACACTTCTAAAATCTAACAAGCTCATTGTCAGCGCCTATCTGGTGGTTATTTTAAGTTTAGCAGGAATAGGATTTTGGTATATTGGGAAAGATATTTTACCCCAAATCAACTCTGGACAGCTCGTTATCAGAATGAAAACTCCCGACGGTACACGTCTGGAGCGAACTGAAGAAAAAGTCGGTGAATTGTTGTCGCTCGTAGATGAAATATCAGGTGGCAACCTAGCCGTATCATCAGCCTATGTAGGGGTAGTGCCGACCAACTATGCTACTACCAATCTCTATGTAAGTACCACTGGTACCAACGATGCAGTCATCAAAGTAGCTCTTGAGAAAGAGTATCACACCAATATGCAAGATTTCAAGGAACGCCTACGCACAGCAGTTCATGAAAAAATGCCAGACCTAGCCATCTCCTTTGAACCTGCCGACCTCACCGAAAAACTAATGAGTCAAGGAGCTAATACCCCTATTGAGGTTCAGGTAGCAGGGCGCAATATGAAGCAAATTGAAGGCTATGCCCAAAACCTCGTGGAGGGTCTATCGGAAGTGCCTTTTTTGAGGGATGTGAGGATTGTACAACCCCTCAATTTCCCAGTGATCAAAATCAATTTGGATCGTTATAAATTGGCCATGATGGGACTCACTTTACAGCAAGTGGCTCGCTCCATCACTGCCTCAACCTCCTCCAGCCGATTTACCGAAAAAAACCAATGGCTCGACCGTAACTCCTCTTATACGTATCAGGTACAAGTCCAAATCCCTGAACACGCTATGAGTAGCTTATCTGAGTTACAAGAAATCCCCCTTGTAGCGGGACAAGTCAGGCCCGTGTTGTCGGATGTGGCCACTTTTGCTTTAGAAATGTCGCCAGGAGAATATTCGCGCACAGGCCCACGGCGTTTTTTGACCGTCTCCGCCAATGTCCACCACAAAGACTTAGGGAGTGCTACCACTGCCGTAGAGAAAGTAGTATCAAATGCGGGCGAATTGCCAGCAGGTGTAGTCACCCAAATCAAGGGAATGTCTTCGTTGTTGACCGAAACCCTCAATAGCTTACAAACAGGCTTAGGTATCGCTATTTTGGTGATTTTCCTGCTACTAGCGGCCAATTACCAATCTTTCAAACTTTCGTTGGTGGTGCTTTCTACGATTCCGGCGGTGATTGTGGGAGCGCTTGGGCTTCTTTTATTAACAGGCAGTACCCTCAACTTACAGTCTTACATGGGTATCATCATGTCGGTGGGTATCTCTGTGGCCAATGCCATTTTGATAGTTACCAATGCCGAACAACTCCGTTGGGAATACCGTGATGCTTATCGGGCGGCTATCGATAGCGCAGGGATTCGGCTACGACCTGTATTGATGACTAGCTTCGCCATGATTGCTGGCATGATTCCGATGGCCTTAGGTACGGGCGAAGCAGGCGAGCAAGTTGCGCCCTTAGGTAGGGCGGTGATCGGGGGGCTTATAGCTTCTACCTTAGCTGCGTTGTATATCGTACCTCAAGTATATGTATGGTTGCAAGGAAAAACTACTTTCCAAGACCCTTCATTGTTGCCCGATTCTACGCAAGACTCCAAAGACGAAATCAGCCAAAATCATCAATTAGCTCATTAAGCTCTAAAACATATTTTAATAGTTAATGGCGCTTCACTTCTTGAGATTATTTACTCAAAATCAGAATGTTTAGTGACTTAAAATACCCAAAAACTTTTCTCAATTACTTAAATCACATGAGAATCTCTGAAAGCATTTATAGTGTGGTAGCTGCAATGTTGCTAATCCCTACTCTTATTCATTGTACTTCTTCTGAGTCAGACGAGGTAGCTCGTAAAAAGTCTACAAAAAAAGATAAGCCCAAAATTAATTTCGAAATTGGGACACCCTCTCGCCAAAAAGTGGGACAAATGGTTCAGCTCCCTGCCGAATTTAAGGCTTTCCAAGAGGTAAATATTTATCCAAAAGCAGATGGGTTTGTGGAACAAGTACTGGTCGATAGAGGCTCTGTCGTACGCAAAGGCCAAGTATTGATGATTCTTGACTCTCCCGAATCAGAAGAAAGACTCGTAGCAGCCCGCTCTAACACCCTTAAAGCCAATGCCTTGCTCGTAGCAAGCAAAGAGCACTACCGCCGACTCAAATCTAGCAGTAAAGTACCTGGCTCGGTTTCGGCCTTAGATTTGGAAACAGCTCACGCCCGCATGATGGCCGATAGCGCCTCCCTACTTGGAGAAGAAGCCAATCTACGTGCCTTGACCAAAATCAAATCTTACCTCACCGTTACGGCCCCTTTTGATGGTATCATTACTGAGCGGAATGTGCACCCCGGAGCATTGGTAGGATTAGGGGCAAAAATGGAAGGACCTATGATGGTGTTACAACAGCAAAACCCTCTTCGTCTGGTCATAGATGTGCCCGAAACGTACGCCATGAGCCTAAAAAAGGGAGATGTTGTATCGTTTTCGGTAAATACCCTTCCGAATCAAACTTTCCGTGAAAAAATCAGCCGACGAGCTAGTAACATGAATGAAAAGTTTAGGTCCGAAACTGTCGAAATTGACGTCCCAAACAACGCTGGCAAATTCAAGCCCGGTATGTTTGCAGAAGTAATTCTCTCCACTGAAGGCACTCCCAATGCCTTCAGTGTACCTTCATCGGCCGTCATTGCCTCTACCGAACGACAGTATATTATTCGAGTTACAGACGGGCGCGCTCAATTTGTAGATGTAAGGAAAGGCCAACAATCGGGCGAGCTCACCGAAGTTTTTGGAAATCTCAATGCCGACGATAAGATTCTGCTCAATCCGAGAGATGATCTCAAAGAAGGAACCTTAGTCCAATAATCCCTAGCTCATTCATGAAAAGATGGTTCATTATAGGATTGATTTGTGGGGACTATTACATGAATAATTTTAATAGCCCCCACCATATTTCTTTTATTTATCCCAAAAAAATAACACACTCACTACCAAAACATTATAATTATTTTATTTCCTACACTTTTAGTCCTTGTATCCGATAAGCATTCAAGATAGCCAATAAGGCGACTCCTACATCGGCAAAAACAGCCTCCCACATCGTTGCGAGGCCACCTGCCCCTAATATCAACACAATCGCTTTCACGCCAAATGCCAAACTGATATTTTGCCACACAATGCGTTTGGTTTGTCTGCCGATATGAATAGCCATCGGGATTTTGGAAGGTGCATCATCCTGAATAACAATGTCGGCGGTTTCGATGGTGGCATCACTTCCCAAACCTCCCATTGCAATGCCCACATCACTTAGAGCTATCACTGGGGCATCGTTTACACCATCTCCCACAAAAGCGACGGTTTCATTTTGGCCTTTAAGGGCCTTTACTTTGTTTACTTTATCTTCGGGCAACAAATCTCCAAAAGCCTGTTGAATGGCGAGTTTCTGAGCTACGGCCTTTACTACAGTATCTTTATCACCGCTCAACATCGTCACTTGCACTCCCAATTTTTTTAGCGCATTTATCGCAGAAGAAGCATCTTCTTTGATTTCGTCGGCAATCGTCAAATAGCCCACAAACGCTTTATTGAAAGCCACTGCAATGAGCGTATCAACAACACTTTGAGGATCTACATCATACTGAATCCCAAACTTATCCATCAATTTAAAATTACCAACCAACAATTCATTGCCTTCAATGATGGCTTTTAGGCCATGTCCCGCTATTTCTTCTACCTCCTGAATTGGGACAGATGCATCCACAGCCCCCACATAGTGATGAATCGCAGTAGCTACTGGGTGGGTGCTTTTGCTTTCTAAAGCATTGACCATTTGAAGCATTTTTATTTTATCAACTCCTTCCTTAAAAACAACTTCCTGTACTTTAAAGACTCCTTTAGTCAGGGTGCCAGTTTTGTCCATTACTACGTTTTGAATGTTGGCGATGAGGTCTAAAAAGCTACTACCCTTAAACAAAATGCCATTGCGCGAGGCGGCGCCTATTCCCCCAAAATACCCCAACGGGATAGAAATAACCAATGCACAAGGACATGAAATCACTAAGAAAATCAAGGAACGATACAACCATGTTTTGAACTCATAGGTGTCCACAAAAAAGTAAGGCAACAAACAAATACCTAACGCCAGCCCCACCACAATAGGAGTATATATTTTAGCAAACTTGCGAATAAAAAGCTCAGTGGGGGCTTTTTGGGCAGTAGCGTTTTGTACCAATTCGAGGATACGACTCAATTTACTATCCTTGTAGGCTGTAGTGACTTTTACTTGAGCTACTCCGTTGAGATTTATCATGCCAGCAAGTACGCCCTCTCCTTTGGTTTTAGTATCGGGTTTGCTTTCTCCCGTCAAAGCAGCCGTATTGAAAGATGCGTTTTCAGAAAGAAGTACGCCATCCAAAGCCAGCTTTTCTCCTGCTTTGAGCTGAACAACAGCGCCAATTTCTACGAATTCGGCTTTTACAATTTGATTTTGACGATTGTCCATCACCAACGTAACTTCGTCGGGGCGCTGATCTAGCAAGGCTTTGATGTTACCTTTGGCACGCTTAACGGCCAAGGTTTGGAATACTTCTCCAACGGCGTAAAAAAGCATTACTGCCACTCCTTCTGGATACTCTTGAATCGCAAAGGCCCCGACTGTAGCGATGGTCATCAAGAAAAATTCCGAGAAAACCTCACCTTTGGTTATACTTTCAAAGGCTTCTTTTATCACTGGAAATCCAACCGGAGCATAGGCTACTAAATACCAGATGATACGTATCCAGCCCGTAAACCAACTTTGTACCATCCAATTGTCAAAAGCAATGCCTATCAACAACAAGACTAAGGAAATCACAGACGGCAAAAACATCTGGAAAGTCGTTTGGTTTGCAGACGAATGATCATGGTCATGACCCTCATCATCATGGTGTTCGTCATGCTGATGTATAGTGCAGCAAGTATCATTTCTGAGTAATTCTTTTGCTCCTGCTTTAGTATATATTTTTTCTTCCTGAAGACAACAAAGCTGCTTGCCTTGGGCATCATAAATGTGCTGATGTTCCATAATACCACATTGATTTACAAATTTTTACAACAAAAAACTCAATTCCTCTTCATACATAAATCAAAATTAAATTTTGAAAAGTGTAATTTTATTCTCTTTTTGCATTACTTATGAAAAACATGAAACAGTCTTTATTTTAAGCATATGAACTATTCAAAAGATATACTTTTTTGTTTTCATGGTAATCATTAGTAAAACTATCACAAACAGTTTTGGCACAAAGCATGCAGAAACAATCGAAGCACTAAACGAGTGGTATGATAAAACGAAAAATGCTGATTGGGGAAATTTTCTACACATAAAACAAACTTTTAATTCAGTTGACTTTGTAGGGAATGACCGTTATGTATTCAATATCATGGGGAATCAATATAGGCTAGTTGCTATGATTTTCTTTGATATCCGTACCGTTTACATTCGTTTTATAGGCTCTCATGCTGAATATAATAAAATTGATGTAACAATTATTTAGTTAGCGATGAGTACAATCACAAATGAAACTCAATACGAAACCACCATGAACCGTATTGAATATTTTCTAAAAAAAGCAACTTCGTTGGGTGGCTTTGCTAATCTCTCTCCAAACGAAGTGGCTGAATTACAAACACTTTCAATTGCTGCAGAGCAATATGAAGACCGTATTCCTTTAGCCCCTATTGTAGTCCAATCTCCACAGTCACTCCCCGAAATGCTATCTCTAAAAATGTATCAGATGAAACTGAAACAAAAGGATTTGGCACATTTGCTAAATATCACGCCTACTCGTCTTTCAGAAGTTATGTCAGGAAAACGGCGAGTCAACATGGACTTAGCAAAACGCCTCTATAAAAAGTTGTCAATTGATCCCGCCTTTATTTTAGAGCATAGCTAAAACTCCTTCACCCTACGTTTTTCGCTAAAGTAGGTTTCTAAGGCTCTTTTCCCAAAGGCGTAAAATACGACGGGGGTAACAATCATATCTAGCAATGTACTGGAAATTAACCCTCCTAAAATCACCGTAGCCACGGGATAGAGAATCTCTTTGCCAGCCGCTTGGGGGTCGAGCGTCAGTGGAATCAAAGCCAATGCCGCCACCAAGGCGGTCATCAATACTGGCACAAGCCGCTCCAACGAGCCACGGACAATCATGGCTTTTCCAAAAACCTCGCCTTCATTTTCGACAAGATGAATATAATGCGAAATCATCATGATACCATTGCGACTCGCAATGCCTGTCAGCGTGATAAACCCGACCAATGTAGCCACCGAAAACACTCCCCCTGTAAGACTTACCGCCACTACACTTCCTACAAGTGCTAAAGGTACATTTAGCATGATTTGCAGTACAATATGGTGAGATTTGAAATGCGTAAAGAGAACTAAATAGATGCTTAAAATGGAAAAAATGCTCAAAAGTCCAATCAACTGCGTAGCCGACGACTGACTCTCTATCAAGCCCGAATACACCACATAATAACCCGCTGGAAGTTGCAACTGACCCACTTTTTTCTTGATTTCGTCAACCACACTTCCCAAATCGCGCCCTTGGACATTGGCCGAAATCACCATTCGTCGTTGGGTATTTTCGTGCATTACTTGGTTGACAGTCACCGTCTGCTCAATGTCCGCAATCTGCTCCAGCGGCACGAGCGTTCCGTCGGGAGTGCTGATTTGGGTATTGCGAATTGCCTCTAAATTCGAACGTTCTTGCTCATTGGCACGAATCAGAATATCAAAAGATTTTTGTCCGTCATATATCTGTCCCGTTACTTTACCATTATAAAACACCTCCAATTCTTCCGCCACTTTGCCCGCTTGCAGCCCATAGCGTTGGAGAGCATCGCGCTTTACCCTAATCAACAGTTGAGGTACCATCACTTGTCGCTCTATATTGAGATCGGTAATACCTTCTACTCCTTGCATTACATTTTTGATTTCGCCCGCTTTACTTCTCAATTCGGTAAGGTCGTTGCCATAGAGTTTTAGGGCTATTTGTGCCTGTACCCCCGATAATAAGTGTTCAATTCGGTGCGAAATCGGTTGGCCTACACTAATATTTACACCTTTGATGACCGAGAGTTTTTTACGAATCTCAGCAATAATTTCATCACGATTCCGCTCAATGTTAGGTTTGAGTTCAACCTCAATTTCCGAACGACTCACCGGCTCCACGTGCTCGTCTAGCTCGGCTCGCCCAGTTCGACGGCTCGCATACTCGACCTCTGGCACTTGCAACATAAGCTTTTCGGCCAATGTCCCAATCCGATTAGACTCTTCTAAAGACGTACCAGGCGGTGCAATGAGGTTGATAGTAAAAGAACCTTCATTGAAAGGAGGTAAAAATTCTGTGCCAAAAAAAGGAATTGCTCCTATTGAAACCACAATCATCAAAACTGCCGCCCCTATGATAGACTTAGGACGTTGTAAAGCCCAATCTAAAAGCCTAGTATCTTGTTTCTTGAGCCAACGCACGATTTTCGTATCTTCTTGATGCCCTTCAGCGCCTAAGAAATTGGCCCAAAAACCTTTATGATGAGTTTGTTGCTTTTTACTTCCTAACAAATAGCTACATAGTACAGGCGTGACCGTTAGGGATACAAACAACGACGCCGTGATAGAAGTAATGTAAGCGATGCCTAAAGGCGCAAAAATGCGACCTTCGATGCCCTCCATGAAAAACAAGGGTACAAAAACCAATACCACAATGATAGTGGCATATACAATCGAATTCCGAACTTCAGAGCTTGCTTCGTACACCACTCGTAATGTAGACTTAGGGCTACCTAAAGTTTTGTTTTCGCGCAATCGACGAAAAACATTTTCAACATCCACAATCGCATCATCTACCAACTCTCCAATCGCAATCGCTAATCCTCCCAAGGTAAGGGTATTGATAGAAACATGAAGCAGTTGAAAAATAATAGCCGTAATCACCAATGACAACGGAATAGCCGTAAGGGTAATAACGGTGGTACGTAGATTCATCAAAAACAAAAACAAAATAATCACTACCAGTATAAAGCCATCTCGTAACGCCTCAACGACATTGTTGATGGAGTTTTCGATGAAGTTTTTTTGCTGAAAAATCTTAGGATTCAGTTTTACATCTTTGGGTAACGCTTGCTGTAATTCTACACAGGCTTTTTCTATTGCATTGGTAAGTGCCACAGTATTGGCGCCAGGCTGCTTTTCGACAGCCATGATTACGGCGGGCTTTCCATTGATACTACCGTCTCCCCGTTTGAAAGCCGCGCCAAACTTCACTTCAGCCACTTGTTTTAGCAGTATAGGCTGTCCGTTGCGGCTTGTGATTACTGTATTACCCAAGTCGTCTAGCGACTCCGCCCGTCCCACATTTCGAATCAAGACTTCGGTGCCGTATTCATAATAAAAGTTCCCAGTGGTATTGCGAGTGGCTTGCCCGAGGGCTTTTTCGACTTCGTCAAGTCCTACCCCAAATTGTTTGAGCTTGGCACTTGATACCTGTACTTGGTACTGTAAACGCTCTCCTCCTATGGGTATTACTTGAGATACCCCCTTGATAGTGAGCAATCTACGACGTATTGTAAAATCAGCCAAGGTGCGCAATTCAGCCGGAGTGGTGGTCTTATCGGCACTAAGACCAATGTACATAAACTGCCCCATCACCGACGTGATTGGCCCCATGATAGGTGTGATACCTGTTGGTAACGAAACGGTTTGGAGCCTTTCGGCCACCAATTGCCTAGCGCGATAGATGTCGGTATTCCAGTCAAATTCGACATACACCATACCTAGTCCAATCGCCGAGCTACTCCGCACGGCTTCCACGCCCGGTGCGCCATTGAGGGCTGTCTCTACAGGAAGTACCACTTGGGTCTCGATTTCTTCGGGCGCGAGGCCGTTTGATTCTAAAAAAATAGTGACTCGGGTACGATTCAAATCGGGCAGTACGTCGATCGGAATACGTAGCGCCATATAGGTACCAGCAACCAGCAAAATGGCTGCTGCCGCCAACACAATCAGCCGATTGTGCAGCGAAAATCGAATGATTTTATCAAGCATTTTTATATTTTCTGATAAGATACTTCTGAAATAAACGGGCCTTTTTTACTGATTTAAGAAAATCATTTTCAACTGATACGCAGAAGACACCACCACCTTTTCTCCTGATTCTAAACCATGTAAAATGGTCGTAGCTGTACCGTTGTTATGGCCTGTAGCCACATACGCCACCCGAAATTGTTCGGGAGCTTCTTTGATAAAAACACAGGGTTTTCCATTGATTTGATTAAGTGCCGCATTGGGCAAAGCCAAGGTTTTTGACTCTTTTCCTCCCTGTACTCTCACCGTAACATATTCTCCAATTTTGAAATCCCCGTCAGGGTTTTCTACCTCAAACAACACCTTTTGTGATTGGTTGGCATTGACCATTTGTGCTGACGAAAGCAAACGTACTCTGCTGGTCTGGTGTTTCTCAAAATCTCGTTGACATACTACTTCAAAGCCTGCGCCAGCGCGAACTTTTTCGGCGTCTTGTTCAAACACCTGCGCTTCTACATATACTTTGCTGAGATTGGTAACGGTAAAGAGCGTTTCGCCCAAGCCTACGGTAGAACCGATAGCCACCACAAAAGGAGCCACCACACCCGTAATGGGAGCCGTAAGGGCGATTAAACGGCTACTACCTTTTCCGCTTTGAGCGATGTTGTTAAAAACCTTGAGATTCTCTTGGGCTTTTTTTAGCCGTGCTTCGGCTTCTGCCACTTCTCGTTTGGCCGCGATGTCTTCGATTTTTTTCAAACGCTCGTACTCTTTTTGAGCTACCGAAAGTTCGGCTTCGAGGTTGTTGCGCTCGGCTTGTAAGCTCACTTGCGTACTAGCATCGATATTTTGTTCTAAAACCGCCAAGGTCTGTCCCTTACTGACGCGTTGCCCTACACGCGCATTGAGCGACACGATGCGCCCCACCTGCGGTGTTTGTACCACAGCCATACCTGTAGAAGCCGGAATCACCGTTCCGTAGAGCTGCGTTGTCTCGCGGAAATCGCCCGTTTCTACCTGAGCCGTCAAAACCTCAAACAAAAACTGTGTTTCTTTGGGTACTTCAAACTCATCGGTCATCACAGTGGTGGCTTTTTTTCCTCCATGATCATGACCATCGTCTTGGGCTTGGCTAGGCTGATAACGCGCCGTAGGCAATAACAAACCACTTACCCACAAAATCATCAAGAGCTTTTTGTTGCGAATCCGCATTAAAAAAAACATTAATACCATTCCCACCAATACCCCTGCAATCCCTAATATATATGGGTTTTGATACCAGCTCATAGCTGCACTTTCGTGTTCATGGGAGTGCTCGGATTCGTCATGGCCTACTAGCACATCTTTCAATAGTATCAAATCTGGCCCATTGATACCGTCTATTTTGACAGTCAATGTAAATCTTCGCTCTCTGCTAAACTTAGAAGTAATTTCGTATATACCTACTTCTCTGGGCTTTACCTCAAAAGTAGCCTTCGAATCCAACGAAGCGGCAATAGCAATCTTGGCATTACTAATGGGGCGATTAGTGAGCGGGTCAGCCACATAAAGGGTCAATTTCCCGTCTTCATTGGCATGTAGATGTTCATATTTTAAGACCAGTTCGTAACGCTCAGAAACGGCCTCCGACTTTTTCATTTTGATTTGTTCGGCAGCGGGTTCGTGTCCTCCGTGGTCGTGGTCGTCGTGCACAGTACCGTCTGCATGTACGTGCTGTGCAGAAGCAAAGCCCCCTATTCCCCAAAGGGAGCATAGCAACAATAACTTTTTTAAAAAGCCCTTTTGGGATTGGGGGCTTATTTGTATATTTTTCATAAATTTCCTGTTAAATAATTGACAGTCAATAGAGTTTGATGATAAGAGCGCAGCGTATCCAAGTAGCGCAGTTTGATGTTGTAGGCATCATTGGTAGTTCTTAGAAAACCTATATAATCCGTCTGCCCACTCTCAAATAAGCGACGAGCCGTCGAAATCAGTTCTTCCGCCTGTCCAATCGCCACGGTCTGAAAATAATTGAGTGTATTTCGATAGAGAATCAATTCGCCTTCGGCGGCTTGTAAGTCAGTAGCGAGTGCTACTTTTTGGGCTTCAGTACGCTGTTTGGCTATTTCATAACCTGTTTGAGCAGCTGAGATGCGGCTTTTGTACTGCCCCGCCCACAGCGGAATACTCACGCCTGCGCGCCAACGCAATCCCAAGTTGCTCTCTCTCGTACCTTGGTTATAATAACCCACCATAAAACTCGGCAGGGCATTGGCTCGCTCCACCTCAATGGTTTTTTGGTTGATTACTTCCACTTGCTCAGCGGCTTGGACAAGTGGATTTTGGGTAAAATCACTAGACAAAGAAGCCCTCACTGGCATACTAGCCAATGGCGAAACATTAAATTCTGTCGCCACAGCTTCTGCCTTAGTGTTTCCTTGCATCAAGATTGTCAACTGAGCTTTGGCAGTCGTTAGTTGTTGAGTAGCTTCGGTCAGCGCATTGCGTACCTCAGCAGCTTGCATCTCGGCAAAAGTCAAAGCTAGTTTGTCGATAGTTCCTGCCTCAAATTGACGCTTGGCAGCCTGCCTTATCTGCTCGTACACACTATCTTGGGCGGCGATTTGCGCTCGATTCGCTTGCGCCGCCTGAATCATCAAGTAAATCGACTTTACCCGCCATTTGAGGTCATTTTGGGTAATAGCCTGTTCTTTTTGAGCCAAGCCGATTTGTTGACGTTGAAGCTGTGCTTGATGTTTATAAACTGTTGGAAACCGTAGCGTTTGTTGTACACCCAAAGTATAGAAATCACCCGTAGGGCTATCGAAGGTCACATCAGGGTTGGGGATATTGCGCGCCGAACGAACCAATTGCTCATTTTGACGGACATTCAAAGCCCCTGCTTTGAGGGAAGGACTATTTTTGAGGGCGGTTTCTACAGCTTCAGTTTCGGTAAGAAGCTGCTGTGCATGAGCCGATAAGCAGCTCAATAGCACGCCCATGAAAAGGATTTTTTTCATAGCAACATTGAAATGAAAGGATAGGATAGATTATACCAGACAGCAAGAGTTTGCGGTCTGTATCAATTGCCCGTGATTTCAATGGTCTAAATCAAAAATGACTGCACCCAAGCCAGAAGCTGCCGCCCAGACGGTCGTGGAGAGGAAGGGGGTTCAAAATGAGATACTACCGAAGTAAGAGTAGTTCTTAAAGCTAGTATTAAAAAAGTGTATTGGGGCGTAGCAAAGTCAATACAAGGAGCCGAAAACTCAGGTTGGTTTTTGGCGATGGTCTCTGCATGAATAAAAACAAACTGCACATCAGCTGTATCGTGTTCATTCTGAGCATAACCTTCTTCGGTTTGGTGCGAATGTTCATGCTCTTCATGCTCACAAGTCTGGCTTTGGGTATTGACCATGAGGTGCAAATGCTCCCCATGCTGCTCACATGTATGTGTCAACGAGCCATACCCCCTACCAATCACCAATATGAAGGTAGCGAGCAAGAGTGTGAGAGTCCGTTGAAAATACTTTTTTAGCATCACCTATATGAGTATGCCCCAAATTTAAAGTAAAAACCTATGCAACAGGGTTTCAGGAAAGTTTTTATTTAGTTTTAAATTACTAATTGTTTGTCTTATCCTAAAAATCGTTGACATTGTTGGATAAAAAGAAAACCTTCCGGTCAGCATCTTAGAAAGCTAAATTCGGAAGGTTTTTTATGGATAAACTAAAATAACCCGAGGTGAAACATGGAGTTAAGCTTTATCAAAACGAGTAAAGCTTAACCCAGTTATAGACCTTATACTTTATAATAATCTTCCCATCCTTTACGCGGAGGCAATCCTGTAAGCCATGCATTGGCAAAAGCATTGTTGGTGATGGTCTTGGTATTACGGTCAAACAACAGTTTGGTATTCATCCGTTGGGCAAGCACTCCTAGCGAAAACACCTGACATAATGGCCCTGCGATTTCGAATGGCGAGCGTGTTTTTTCTTCGCCTTGGCATGCCAACAAGAAGTTTTTGAAGTGATTCGAAGGGCTTTGAGGCACTACCGGAAGTTTAGATTGCATAGCCAACGCTTTTTCTTTCGGGATAATGCTCAAAGTACTTCCGTGAGAACCACCTTTGAAAATAAGATCTTTTGAATAAATAATCTTACCAGGATTCAATTTGGTCTCTTTTACTTTTTGACCCGCTGCCACCGGAATATTGGGATCTAATTCCGACAAGCCATAGCCTTCTGGCAATGGAGGCTGATTGTTGACGCCATCATACCAAGTAACATCCACTGCGGGCATTCCTTTTCGCTCAGGGAAACGGAACAACAAGGTAGAAGACATCGGGAAAAAGTAGTCATTATGCCCTTCCAATTTAAGCGCGTTGACCTCGGTAGGCAAGCCAAGGTCGAGGAATTGGTGCGCGGTATCCAAAATATGCGCGCCCCAGTCACCGAGCGCACCCATTCCAAAGTCATACCAGCAGCGCCAGTTGCCGTAGTGGTATTTTTCGTTGAAATCATGATACATGGTATTCAGGTGCCAAGTATTCCAATCTAAGGTAGCAGGAATAGGCTGTGCTTCGGGATATCTGCTGATGTTGGTATCCCAACCGTGCCATCTACGCGCCGAGTTCATATGAGCGGTGATTTTGGTCACATCTTTGATGATACCCGCTTCTTTCCACGCTTTAAACTGGAAATAGTTTGCCTCCGAGTGACCTTGATTTCCCATTTGGGTCACCACTTTTGGGTATTTTTTGGCCGCTTTCATCATCAACTCTGACTCATGAAAAGTACGCGCCATTGGTTTTTCGACATAGACGTGTTTTCCCAATGCCATTGCGTGCATAGCCACTACGAAGTGGGCGAAATCAGGAATCCCGATAGACACCGCCTCAATTTGGTTGCCCATGCTGTCAAACATCTTCCGAAAATCTTGGAATTGTCTTGCATTGGGGAATTTGGCCGCAATCTCTTGCGTATGCTTTGCACCCATATCAATATCGCACAAAGCGACAATCTCGGCTAGGCCAGTTTTGTCTAACTCCTTGATAATCTCCCCTCCTCGGAACCCAATACCGATACAAGCCAATTTTACTTTTTCAGCTTTTTTGTTGGTAATAATCCCCGGACTAAGTTGTGAAAACGCGAGCCCTGTGCCCGCCAAACCTGTTTTTTTTATAAAATCCCTTCTGGTTGCCATGGTATAGATAATTGTTATTTTGCTAATATTTTGAGGTTTTTAAACCAAACTTCGTCTCCGTGGTCTTGCAATAAAATAGGGGCTTCGGCAGCATTGCCAAAGTCAGCATATTTTTTGTATTTGCTATAGTTGACCAAAGCGCGCCACATCTGATTGTTGCGCTCATATTCCACAATTTTGACGCCATTGAGCCAATGCTCCACGTGATTGTTGTTGACTACAACCATTGCGGTATTGAACTCACCATTTTTATAAGGCTTATTGGGAGCCGCCGCAATCAAATCATAAAGTGAGCCTAAGGTACGATTGCCTTCTACGCCAGCTTTGGCATCGGGATGCTTTTCATCGTCAAGTACCTGAAACTCGCATCCAATTCCTGATGGATCTACAAAGTACTTAATACCGCTATTTGCACCTTCGGTCAGTTTGAAATCTACTTTCAAAACGAAGTTTTTGTATTTAGTGGTCGTAATAATATCACCACCACGCGCACTTTTCAGGACTTTTAGCACGCCTCCATCTACACTCCAACCTTTATCGGGGAAATTATCGCCTTTGGTACTTTTCCAACCAGCGCTGGTTTTGCCGTCCCAAAGGAGTTTCCATCCTTCGGCTTTTTCTTTTTTAGACAAAGTATTATCGCTTTCGGTCTGAGCTTGAGCCACTGACACCAAAAACGATAAAGACACTAATAAAAATTTAATTTTCATACATATATCGAATTAGCATTGAATTTGGTTTGCTGCTTGAAAGGTCATATCAAGGACATGAGCCTTTGAGACTACTCATAAGAAGTCTCAAAGGTGGATTTCTTACCCACACATACCGTGAGAATCTTCATTAATCTGGAGTCATACCTTATCCAAAGCCATAATTTGCGGCTTGTATGCTTGGGGCAAAATCACATCTTTGAGATAATTTTCGACTTTTAGCAAACGTAAAAATTGATAACAACTCACCACAGGGGCAAAAAAAGGGACTTTACCCAACCCCAGAAGTGCATTCACCCTTGAAGGTACTACCAAAATCTGTGCTTGCTTAAGAAGCAAAAACCGAAATAAGCCTAGATGCTTTTTGTATTGTTGATAAAGATCGGTAGTAAAATGGCTTGCTAATAAATTTTCTTGAAGATGCTCCGCCCGCATTTGCTCCCACATTTGAAAATGGGTGGGCAATCCTCTGATTCCCATCCTAGCCCCTACCCGATAAAATACCTCAAAGACTTCTTCTTTTTCCTTGGCAGTTAGTGTTCGTTCTAGCAATTCATAGGACCTAATGGAGTAATCTATCAACATAAAAAGAACATCACGATAAGCCCAATCGGGAATTTGGGCTGCACGACTTTGCTCCACTGCCTGATGGATAGAGGCGATTTTGTCAATGGCAAAAAGGGCTTGATGATATTCTGAAAAAACAATTTGGCGGGCATAAGCCACCGTCGAAAACAAACGACCTAGGGGGTCAGATGGTAGCTTGCCCGTAAAATACAACCAATCGACAGCCTTATTCAGGGCAAATTCGGCAGAAGCACCCGCAAAAATAAACAGAATGGTATCGGACTTTCCCCAGATTTTTCTTACAACAGAATCAGGAGCTACAAAGTATTCCATTTTGATACAAGAGGTTTTAATTTCATTTCTACAATCCATACAAAGAGAAAGCAGAATTCGCCTATGACTGATGCTCCGTTATTTTTACGACTTATCTCAGCCGTTAATTGTTATTTTTCATTTTCAAGGTTATGTCGCCAATGTTGTAACTATAAACAGAAACAGGTAAAAATGAAAACGTAAGAGTGTCTAATTTCTTTACTCCTGTTTGATCAATTGAAGTTACTACGGCATTTTGAAAATTATTAGCTTTACAAAATTGAATTAAACTTTTCAACTCGTTTGGCTTTTCAAAATATCGGTTGCTCCATTTTATTTCTACCCCCCACACTGGTTTATATTGTTTATCATCTACCAAAACCAAATCTACCTCACCTTCGCTTCTACCTTCTTTCCAACGGGCATAAGTTAAATCCAACTTTTCACGGTGCATCCATTGTGATAACACCCCTGTTTCTACCATATTTCCCATTTCACTGTCTGTTTCAGAAATAGGGGAAAATAAAGCTGTACGTAAGGATGGATTCGTTAGATATACTTTAAAGCTCGTAACTCTTTTCAGTCTTTTGGCGTTAACGTCCACTTTGTTCAATACTTTTATAAGGAATGCTGCTTCTAAGTATTCCAAGTATTTTTTCAGTGTGTCTTTCTGTATTCCACTTTCTCTGCTCATTATTTCATACGAAAACTCGTTGGCTGTGTTGTAAGCAATGTAAGTAAAAAAACGATTTAACTCTTGAACATCTTTTATACCATATAAACTTGGTAAATCCCTCAAAAGTACCTTGTCCACAATGTCATTTTTGACGTACCTGCCCATATCACTTTGTATTCTTTCAGATAGAACCACTTCTGGATAACCGCCAAAATTCAAATAATGCACAAATTCTTTATTGAGTACTTTTATATCGTGTGTAAGACAATAAGGCATTTGTCTTTCGCCATACCAAATATTTCCCTCATAAAGGAGGTGATTCATATCTTTGAGATGAATGTACTCTTGAAAAGTAAGCGGTGGCAACATAAAATCGGTGAATCTGCCCGCCCCACTTTCGGTACTGTGCCATTTCAAGGCCGCAGCAGCTGAACCTGAAACAATAAATTTAGTCTCGGGATAAGAATCCACCAAAACCTTGAGGTGACGTTCCCAATCTTTAAGGTATTGTATTTCATCAAAAAAAACGTAGCAGCCGTTCAAGTTGATTTGGTTAAGTGCTTTTTTGCAGAGGGCTAAAATATCTTCTAAACTTAAATGGACATAGATAGGGTTGTCTATACCCACAAAGAATATTTTTTGTGGATTTACATTTTCCGCCAATAATTGTTTTATGCTATGGAATAACATTACCGTTTTGCCTACACGTCTTGGCCCCATAAGTACTAATGCTCTACGCACATTTTTTTCTATAACGTAAGGATAAAACAACCTAAAATATAACCGTTCTGCCATAGAACTATACACTTCTGGTATATGTCTGTTTACCCACCAAGGGTTTTCATAACGTAACCGTTCTATTATTTTTTCGACAGGAATAAGGCTTATATTGTCCATAAAATTATTTATTTTTACAAATTTACCCTAAATAAACATTTTTCAAACTACTTATTATAACATTTTATGTAGTTATATGTACTCTTACTCATTTATTTCTATCTATTGTATCAAAGTTACGAGCGAACCCGCCAGTTTTGAGTTGTTCATTGTTTAAGTACTATAACGATGACATCAATAAGACTGGGCTTGTTGAATTTCATACAAACACAAAAAGTACTTTTAAATACAAAGTAAAACAAAAAATAATTAGGTTCACACGTTTTTGCATTTTTTTAGGGTACTCATTTTACCCTCCATTTTTTAACATACTTCTTACAACCTTTTATACCATCAGTTGCGTCTCTCTACTAAAATCAACCTTTCTATTTTTATGAAAAAAATTCTTATCGGAATCATCGCGATAAGCGTAGGGATGAGCAGCTGTAAGTTGGATTCAACAGTACAACCAGAAATTATCATTGATCCGATCTCTTATCAAGTCACCCGTGATAGTGTCGAAACAGGTAGCTATTTAGGAATTAATATTGACGAAAATGCCGCCGATGCCTATAGCAAAATCCAAGCCCTTCAGTCGCTCAAAGGAGTGACATTCTTAAACATCGTTAGTAATACCTATTCAGATTTGGGACAGCTCCAAGAGCGCCTTCCTTTGTATCAATACATTTTGTTAGACCAAAAACAAGGGACCGATTCGGGCGTACAGATAACGATAGAAGGCCAAACCGTAAAAGCAATTTATCTCAATAGTGGTACAAAACTCAATCAATGGCCGACCAACTCAAAAGAAAAATCATCGGTAAGAATGGGAGATCATGTCAGCGTATTGTATCAAAAACTGGTAAATATCAGGCAATTAAACTCCTATTCTAATAAATTTGAACGTATTTCGCTCCTCACCAAAAACTTAGGCACTCCCTATGATCTTGGTATGACTCGCTCTCCCCAATGGTATTTTACTTATCCCACGGGGCCCAAGCAAATGGACGAAATACAGTTGCATTTTAAAGAAGGAAAAGTCCACAAAATCTACATCAATCATTATCGATAAGCTCAGCGATAAGGGCAAAGTTTTTTTGCTAGGGAAGTGTAGTAGCAATAGGTGTAATAAGCAAAAAAACATTAAACCAAAAGAATCTGCCATCTTTGTAGCTTAATATGTGTTTATTCAAATGATTTACCTCGACAACAACGCTACGACTCGCCTCGACCCACAGGTTTTGGAAAGTATGATGCCGTTTCTGACTGATAATTTTGCCAATGCAGCGAGTACGCATCCTTTTGGTCTAAGTGCAAGCGATGCTGTAAAAACAGCTCGTCAACGCATAGCAGATTTGATAGAGGCACAGCCTCACGAAATTGTTTTTACGTCTGGTGCTACTGAAGCTATCAACCTAGCAATCAAAGGCGTAGCCGAACAGTATAGTTCCAAAGGGAAACATATCATTACGGCACAGACCGAGCACTCGGCGGTATTGGATGTATGTCAATATTTGGAAACCAAGGGTTTTGAAATCACCTACTTACCCGTACATCCTGACGGCCTTGTTGACCTCGACCAACTCCGCTCTGCCTTACGAAAAGATACAATTTTGGTGTCTATTATGGCTGTGAATAATGAAATTGGGGTAATTCAACCTTTAAAAATCATCAGTGAAATAACGCGCCAAGCAGGGGCTCTTTTTATGACCGATGCTACGCAAGCCGTGGGCAAACTACCACTCAATGTAGATGAATTGGGCATTGATCTCATGCCAATGTCGGCACATAAGTTTTATGGTCCCAAGGGCGTGGGCGCTCTTTTTGTACGACAGCGACGCCCCAACCGCGTCAAACTAGAAGCACTCTTGCACGGCGGCGGCCACGAAGGAGGCAGACGTTCGGGAACACTGAATGTGGCAGGAATCGTAGGCATGGGCAAGGCGACTGAACTTGCTCACAAATACCTTAAAACCGATGCAGAACGCATAGGCAAGCTACGAGATATACTCGAAAAAGAACTATTACAAATCCCGCAGACCCGCCTCAACGGTAGCCATACGCACCGCCTTTACAACGTCACCAACATTCTTTTTGAAGGTTGTGATTCAGATGCACTTATTATGGGTTTAGAAAACATGGCCGTATCCAACGGTTCGGCCTGTACTTCGGCCTCAATTGAGCCTTCTCACGTACTCATGGCTTTGGGCATGACCGAAACTGAGGCGTTTTCCTGCATTCGGTTCAGCTTGGGGCGTTTTAATACTGATGCCGAAATCCCGCAAGTAGTAGAGGAAGTCAAGAAGGTAGTGGGACAATTGCGGGCAATGAGTGGTAGGTAAACTCTTTTGTCACGCTGCAAGGTTTTGAAATCGTTTTGGGGAAAGCGTCAGGCGTTAAAAACGCATATTTCATGGGTTGGCTGCGAAGGTTTTTAGCTAAACATAAACCAGCGTGAACAGCCCCACCGGGGCGTAATATTGCGGGGCCGCCTTTAGATTTGTGTGATTGAACAAAACCAAGAAACTGGTAAGTTTA